>FLOH01000113.1_pt1 | contig 235198 bp, 214 predicted proteins | sample 756751 | NCBI WGS metagenome assembly FLOH01 (sample SAMEA4026879, study PRJEB14308) | marine metagenome | biome: coastal water; material: water | depth 74 m
ATCTTTAACTCCCTCAACATCCTTTCAATCCCATTTTCCCCACCACCATTATTTGCTATCATGCAAGCGACCTTACATTCCAAACATTAAATTTCTCTAAAAAAGTACGGATTGAAAGGAGTTGTGCGACATATTACTCGGACAGCCCCTTTACTTCTACAAATAGAAAGCTTTATAATATTTAATAATTAATCTAATAATACTATGGAACAAAATTTTAATTTCAAAAAAACTTTCTTAAGTATGATGATAATTTCTCTCAGCATCAGTGCGCTGATTGGAATTTTTATTTTCTTATTAGGAGACTTCGGAGAAACAGAATTTAGATTGCTCATGACCACTTTAACAATCGGTGGATACAGTTTAACTGGTTTATGTTGTTCTGTTTTATATGAAAAAAGAAAATTCACCCCATTAGCATTATCTGGAATGGTAGTTTCTATCATTGGCTTTCTGTACACAGTGCTAGTAATTTGGGAGGCAATTGATTTTGGTAATTATTTTACTTTGAAAGCTTTAATAATACTTATCGTTCTTGCTGCAAGCACAGCACATTCTTGTTTGCTCTTACTTATCAAGTCTGAAAAATCATTAGTTAATAGTGCATTGTCAGCCACAATAATCTTCGTTTCAATTGTTGCGTTGATGCTTATTATACTTGTACTCAATAAATTCGATGGTGTGGGTGAATTTTATTTTAGATTATTAGGAGTATTCGCAATTTTAGATGTTTTAGGAACGATTGTTACTCCAATTCTGAATAAAGTTTATTCCATACAACATTAAAATTTTGTTCTTTATGATTTTAAACGGGGGTGTCCTGCGTCATACGCAAGGGGACGCTACGCTTTCGTCGCTATCACTCCTCACCCTCGTATAACAAGGGATATACGGTTCAGCCCTCGGCTCGGGTTTCACCCAAATTTTTCTTCCACTTCGTTCCAGAAAAACTTCGTATATCCCTGACGTTGTACGAAATATACTTTTCCTTTTACGGGCAAAGCCCTTTGCTTTTCAATAATAAACAAATTGGATTTTCTTTTTTGATAGAGGGGAAAGTAGGTTGTTTTCTCCGCTCCCGCCGGTCGCTTCGAAAACGCTTTTTGATAAATAATGCTACAGAGATACTCCCAAATCTAGCAGTTGCTTGCGCCAATCTTTCTTATTAAATAGTTTAGACAATGCATTATGTGTCAGCATATTTTCTTTCAATAATGCTAAACAAGATTCAGTAAGTGCCATCTTCAGCTTTTCTTCCCAGCCGGCTCCAAGAACAATCTGCGCCAAGTGATAGCCGTTAAATCCGGCCTCGGTAAGTCGCTTCAAATTCTCAGGGTCTTCAAAGTACTTCAGCTTTTCTTCCCAGCCGGCTCCAAGAACAATCTTCGCCAAGTGATAGCCGTTAAACTCAACAACATCCTTATCGTAATTGCGGTAAAAACTCCTTAATCGCTTCAACTTATCCAACCCTTCGTACATTTTCAAAATTTTCACAATGTATTTTTCATCTCCCAAAATCAATTTGTATTCATCAATATTTTGCCTCAATTCAGCAATAACACCTGAAATATCCAATTTGGCAGTTAGCTCAAAAATATCCACAGGCAAAAAGCCAATCTTTCTAAGCCATTTTACATCCTCGTCACTCACTTCAACTTCATTCACAACACCTGTAATTTGTTCACGGGTTGTCGCAATTTTTGCTTGAAGCTCTGCATCCAAACATTCAGCTTCTTCAAGAGCATCTGCAATCAGGCGTAAGAAAAATTCCAGCTTCTCTATAAATGCTTTACGAACAATTTCAAAATCACCACGGTATACCTGCGAGAGAACACCCTCAATCAATTTTCTCGTGTCCTTTGGCAAAGACTCAAAACCATCGTGTAAAACATTGATTTTTCTCTTACTCCCTTGTTGGGCTTGAGTATAAGTATCAATCAGTTCTCGTACACTAACTGTAGCTGTTTCTCGTAAAGACATACCAATAAAATTACCAAGAGAGTATAAAAGCATAAAATAGCCCACCTGTAAATGGCTAAACCGCGAAAAGCTAAAGGATTAAAGAATCTTTAACTCCCTCAACATCCTTTCAATCCCATTTTCCCCACCACCATTATTTGCTATCATGCAAGCGACCTTACATTCCAAACATTAAATTTCTCTAAAAAAGTACGGATTGAAAGGAGTTGTCCGCCATTTTTTTTTACGGTACTATTAACATAATATCTTTTAACCCAAAAGTTATGAAAAAAATACTAATTGCTGTTCTCGCTTTATGTTTGGGCATCACGGGAACTGCGTCTGCATATCACTTTTACTATGATATTGGAGAAGGATACAGTTTTGATGATGTTGAAGAAGGAACATATTATTACGACGCAGTATATAACATGTCCAGCCTAGGAGTTATTAAAGGATATGGAACACCAGTCAATGGTTATATTAGTTTCGGCCCAAACGATCCAGTCACAAGAGCTCAATTAGCAACGATGCTAAACAGATATCACCAACACATACTTGAATTAAATCAAGAAGTCGAATATCTAAAGACAATTGTATGTACTGGTATAGACCAAAACATTAGCTCGAACAGTGATTATACAAACGCATATGATGAAATATGTTTCCCTGGAGACCCATGGGATTCTCCTGCTGTCATAGAATAAAAAAACAGCAGACAACAGGAGTATATCTGGCTCGCTCACTTCATTCACTCACGCAAAAAGACTAGTGCACAAAAATTGTCGCACTAGTCTTCTTCAGATATACTCCAGCCGTTATATGAAATTAAGTTTTGGTGTATATTTAATTCAAGTCTTAAACCACAAACATGAAAAACAGTAAATCAAAAATTTTTGCTCAATTTAGTGCAGGTATTTTCGGTGGCACAATTTTAGGCATTACCGAGGTTTTGATAATGATGAGCTATCCCGCCAAAAACGATGGCTGTTTCCCCCTAACAGATTCTATTTTTGGAACCCTGTATCATAAATTGTGCGGATACCCAGGAGCTATTGCTGGAATTATCGTAGGCACAATTCTTGGTATAGTAGTTATCAGTAAGATAAAAATCTCAAATTATTCGAAAACCGCCATCATGCTTGTAGCCGGCTCATTTCTACTACCATTATTTTACGGAGCCGCCATGATTTGGCCACCATTGGATGGTCGAATTCTCATTATACTTCTCATAATTCTTGGATTCATTTTTGCCTCAATAGTCCCATCATTAGTTATCACTGGGGCAATAAATTGGCGAAAATTTTTAAAACGTAAATAACCCCAAAACCTAACCACATATAACAGCGTATATCTGGCTCGTTTCACTCGCGCATATTCAGAGATAGTGATAAAATCTTACCATCAACAAACAACAGATATACGCGAAACGTTGTACGAAATAGCCCAATACATTAATATATAAGTATGGAAAAGCCAAAGTATAAATGCATGACGAAAGCAACAAAAAAGGAAAAGGGAGAACCAAGGTTTTCACAAAATTGGGTAGTTTCCAGAAGGGGGTTCATAAAGTTCTTTAATACTTACATGTCACTGGGTGATTGGAAATTTGAATTTGATCAAATAGAAAACCCCATTATGTATAAAGCAAAGGGGCTTTTATTATCAGGGAAAATCTTAACTTTTGAATATAAGAGTAAATCTTTTCAATTTGGGCTAAACCCATGGACGGATCCACTTCCACACTTACCAATCAAGGTCAAAACTGAAAAAATAAAATTAAAATATTCACCATTTAGTATTGTTCTGAGAATTCTAATTTTAGGATACATTGGCTATTTAGTTTTTTCAAAACTTTATTAATATTAAGGGCTACATCATACAACAACGTATATCTGGCTCGTTCCACTCGCGCATATTTGTTGATGGTGGTAAAATCCTACCACCGTCAAACTATCGCATTAGTCGCAGACGTTGTATGCCATGTGCTTTTCTACAAAATATTGAAAATGAAAATAATAATAAAAAAAGTCGATCTATTATACTTCGTTCTTCTTGGTAGCACTTTTACAATCAGCCTGATTTATTTGCTTATTTTAACTATGACTTTCGGAACTTTGTTTGCACGAATCACAAATATTGCTTTATTGATTACTGGTTTGTTTTCGATAATAGAATTATTATCATGCATATGGAGAAAAAATAGAAAACCTATTTTGCTTATTTCTATTAGCAGCATTGTTATTATATTTTTTTATTTTTGGATTATAAATTCACTTATTGGGGCCTGTTGTTCATTTTAAATAAAGGGGAAATATACATCAGACACACAAAAACGTTAGCTGAAACATTCTTTTTATTGATATAATTCAAGAAGAATTTAAACAAAACCATATGTTAAAAAAAATCATAGCTGCCACTATTGTTATTTGCGCCATAGCAGTTTTGTTGTTTGTACTACTTGGTCAGCCAAATTATTTATCGCCAGAAGATCTAGGGTATATATCTGAGACACAACCTTTTGTAGATGTAGGTTCTGAGGATGACAATTTTACGGCCATCAAATATCTAGCACGACAAGGCATTCTAGAAGGAGACGAAGATCAAAAATTTCGACCAAAAGAGGAAGTAACACGAGCTGAATGGGCACAACTATTGGTAAGGTTATCTGGAATTGAACCAGATACAAGTATTTATCGTGATTGTTTTAAGGATGTCCATAGTGAGACATTTGCTGCTGCAGTTTGTTATGCAAATGAGAGAGGGTGGCTAGAAGCCAGCGCCGCAGACTTGTCGTTCACTAGCCATCGAGGCTTCATCATTGGCAAAGCACTTGCTGCAGATACAAATTCGGCCGATTCGTTTGGCCCAGAAGCATTGATCCAAGAAGACAATGCTGTAGGCTCCCTAGCCCGAACTATGAACTGGAACATAACTGGTGACAACTCAGATTCTGAGTCAATGCAGCGTGCTAAAGAAGCAAATATTTACGAACCACAAAAAACAAACGGTTCAGTTACACGCGGAGACGCAGCTGAACTAATTTTTCGGTCCGTTGCGACGATCCCATTTGGACAAAAAAGCTATAACAATACACGAGATGAATCGATGAAACTATTTAGTATTAATACTCTCGTCGACACAGAGCCAGTAGGCTCGAAAGATTCTAATCAAAAAGAGGTAGAACAAACACGGAACGTACGATATATGCAAAGGCTAGCATGGGAAAAAGCCGAAACAGGAAAGGACACACCAAGCTTTAATATATTGGAACCGCTACAAAATGTATTTAGCGAAAAAGGTATACACCTAACTATGGACGATATAAAAATATATAAAAGCTCTCCACTAACACTTAAAGAGAAAAATACACGAAGTTATAGCCCGATAGTGACAACTAGAGACAATCTAGAAATTAATATATTTCTCGATGAAAATTATGGACTTATCACAAAAGAGGCCTGGGGAAGAACGCCCATTAAATACATAATGAGTGTTGATCTGTCATCAATGTATGACATTGAAATTGCCGCAACCAAGGGGCGAGCTGTAGGCAAGACCCTTATAGATATCGTCGATCTGGAAACTGGCGTAATGAAGTCAGCATCTGAATCAGATGGATGGACATTATTACATGATCCAGGAAATATAAAAGATATGATTAAACAAGCAGTAAGGAAGGCTGAGGTGCGTTTGGGACAACCAATTACTGCAATAAATGAACCAAGTACAACTGGTGCTTCATTTTTCGAAAAACTGAAAACACCAAACAAAAACCGACGTATAAAAAATGATAAAACGAAGCCACTTTCATCATGCGACGAATATGCGCCAGGGGCGGCGATTCCACATGATAAGATTGATTGCATTACTGATAAGCCAGGTTGTAAAGGGTGGATAGACAATCCCATGATAGGCTTATACTGTTTTGATAATATTGAAGAAATGGAAGCTTTGATCGGTGATACAACAAGTAAAGACACTATTAAGTTGGATGCTATGAAAATTATAACAAGCCTGACACCTACCTACACATATTCTGATGCAGTAAAAGTAGAAGGTCCACCGTCAAATTTCCCCGGTAATTTCGGCCAAGATCCATATGATGGATATACAGAAACAGTTGATACCTCAAGGTATGATACCTATATGGAGTGGGTAAAATGCAGAGATGAACATTCTAACAATGACTCCTCCCTATGTGATGGCATAATTGGACAACCTGTTATCGAATCAGAAAATAACTACGAGCCATCGGGCATTATTAATACTGTACCTCGCTAATTCATGAACACAAATTGGACTGAAACAGAAAACGGAATCTCAAATGAATTTATATTCAAAAACTTCAAGGAGGCACTTGAGTTTGTAAATCAGGTCGGAGATTTAGCAGAACAAATGAATCATCATCCAGATATTGAGATCTACGATTATAAAAAAGTTAGAATAAAACTTTTCACCCACAGTGAAAACGCTGTAACAAAAAAGGATTATGACCTAGCAACCAAAATAGATACCTTAGATTTTCCTAAAACCCAGCCCCGTCAATAAAAGCTTCAAACCTTGCCTTATCATCATAAGGACCGATTACTGCAATCTTCATTTTACTAGAATCTAAAAGGTCCGCGGCAACTCTATTAACATCTTCAACAGTAACTCCATTTACTCTGTCCATCACTTCATCCAAACTCATAGAACCTCCAAACAAAAGTTCATATTTTGCCAAGAAATGAGAAAACTCCTCACTATCCTCCAAATTCAAAACCATTTTTCCATTTAAAAAAGATTTTGCCTTCTCTACCTCTTCAGATGGAACTCCATCATCACGCACGATCTTATATTGCTCAATAATTCCCTCAATTGCATCATCGATACGAGTTAAATCTACCCCAGCCATTGTTACAAGTGATCCGGCATCAGTGTAATTATCAGTAGAAGTGTGAATATAGTAAGCCAAGCCTTTTGCCTCTCTAACCCCCAAAAACATTCTACTACTCATATTTCCACCCAAAATAATTGAAAGAATTTTCTTAGCAAAATGATCAGGATGGTTTGCACTATAAGCTGGGAATCCCACGGCTATATGCGCTTGCTCAGTTTTCTTTTCAGTTAAGTGAACTCGTCCACCAGAAACGCCATCATCAACAGCTTTAAATTCATAAGCCCTCTCACTCTTCTCCATTTGAAAATATTTCTCAGCTAATTCTTCAGCCTGCGCCTCAGTAACGTTACCAACAATCGCAAGAACCAAATTGTCAGACGTATAAAGCTCTCCATTATATTTCACAAAATCATCATGATTAACCCCACGGATTAATTCCTTCGTTCCAATCTGATCCCAACCAAGCGGCTGGTTTCCATACAAAAGTCGCTCAAAATTCCAACCAATCTGATACATCGGAGTATCTTGATACATATTATATTCTTCAAGAATCACTCCCCTCTCTTTCTCAATTTCTTCCTGTGCAAATTTGGCATTAAGCAGCATATCAGAAAGAACATCACAAGCCACGTGCACCTGCTCACTCGCAACTTTCACATAATATCCAGCGTATTCCTTAGCAGTAAAAGCATTAAATTCACCACCCACAGAATCTATCGCCTCAGAAACCTCCTTAGTGTTTTTATAACGATCGGCACCCTTGAAAAACATATGCTCCAAGAAATGCGAAATTCCACGAATTTTTTCAACCTCATATCTACTTCCCGCACCAGCAAGCACTAAAACCGTAACGGCCTTAGTTCCTTCAAGTTGCTGAGTTACCAGCCTTAAACCACTTTTTAGAGTCTTTATTTTAAACATTGACGGGATTATAACACAGGCATTAATTTTAACATAAAAAATTCCAAGAAATCCGCTATACTGTAAATCAATGCGAAACAGAAGATCAAAAATCAATATAAACAAAACAGTTTTTCTAACTGTTAGTAGCGCCTTTATAACCATAATCATTATTAGTCGCCTCTTTCAGTTACAAGTAATTGAGAACGACCGATACCAAGAAATTGCCACAAGAGAACAGTATGGACTTATAGAATTACCAGCACAACGCGGAGAAATTGTAATAAAAGATTACCACTCAGATGAAGAATTTCTTCTCGCAACAAACACCACCCTAAATCTTCTATACGCAGATCCAAGTTTAATAAAAGATCCTAATTTTATTAGTACAAAATTAACACCATTATTATTTGATCTAGAGCTAGAACGTGCCACAGACAACGAAAGAATCCAAAAACTTTCACGCAAACTCGCAAAAGGCCTAACAGAAGAAGAAATAGAAGAAATTCTAAAACCTCTCTCAGATGAAGAGCTTGAAAAACAATTTAAAACAGATTTTACAGAAAAGATTGCAGAAAAAAGACGAAACCAAATACTACTTGGAAGCTATGAAGATCAAAACACACTAAGCACAATAACAAATCTAAACATTAGTGGGATCGAAGTAATTGAAGATAAGGTTTATGCTTACCCGCCTCAAATTTCAAATCCAAAATATGTTGCAGAATCAATTGCCGACTATGTAGAAATTCCAAGTAAAAAACTTTCTACAGTTTTAAAGGGCGAAAATCGCTATGTAATTCTAAAACGCAAATTATCTTTCAAAACAACTGAAGAAATTCAAAAACTAATAAAGGAAGATGAAAACGATATGTATGAAGGACTCGGATTTCAAGAAGAATATTTTAGATTCTATCCAGAAAACTCTCTTGCTGCCAATATAATTGGATATGTAAACCACGGAGGAATTGGCCAATATGGAGTAGAAAGCACGTTCAACACCCAACTCCAAGGAGTTGCTGGAAAACTACAAACCAAACGCGACTCAATTGGAAGACAAATTACCGTAGGAGAAAGTTACTTAGAAAAAGCTGTCGATGGAGATGATGTGGTACTAAGTATAGACCGATCAATCCAATTAAAAGTTGAGAAAATACTCGCAGCAGCAGTAACAGAATTCCAAGCAGATAGCGGACAGGTTGTAATTATGAATCCACAAACAGGAGCAATAATTGCAATGGCCCATGCGCCAAGCTTTAACCCAAACAATTACGGAGAAGTATTTAGAAAAATAGAAGTAAAATTCACGCCCGAAGAATTAGAATCCCTATACCCCACCAAACAAGAAGATGTGTTTTATTTTTACAAAAACCCAATCACATTAGATAAATATTTAGTATTTAAAGAAAAAGACGATGAAGAAAACGTTCATTATATGCGCTATGATAACTATTATGGCCCAGAAGTTTATCACAACAAAGTAGTGTCATGGCCTTATGAACCTGGATCCGTATTCAAAACAATCGCAATGTCAATTGGAATAGATGACGGCGACATCACCCCAAACACAACCTTCAACGATTCGGGCCCAATTGGAGTAGATAAAAATTTCTACACAGGCGAATTTGATTTCGAAATCAAAAACGCAGATGGATATTTTGGCTTAGTAAATATGTCCACAGTACTAGCAAAATCTTTAAACACTGGAATGACATTTGTGGCCAAAAAAATTGGTGCGGCCCTATTTTACAACTACCTAGAAAAGTTTGGATTCCTCGACCGAACAGACATAGAATTTGAAACAGAAGTAACAGGAAAAATAGAATACTTTGAAGATTGGACAGAGTCCGAATTAGCAACCCACGCGTTTGGCCAGGGTCTTACCGTTACGATGCTCCAATTAGTAAATGCATACAGCGCAGTGGCCAATGGAGGGATTCTAATGAGGCCATACATCATCGAAGAAACTAGACATGATGACAAAACCACAAGCAAGACTGAACCACTAGAAATACGTCGCGTAATTTCCGAAGACACCTCAGACAAAATGATAGCAATGCTAACAAATTCCACAGAAGCTGGTGTGGCCAATCGTGGCCAAGTGCCAGGCCACCTGGTTGCTGGAAAAACAGGAACCTCTCAAACGTATAAATATGGAAAGGCCTTAAGTGGAAAAGGAACAACTATTGCAACCTTCGCAGGATTTGGTCCAGTGAACGATCCAAAATTTGTAATCCTAGTAAAACTAGATCGGCCTAAATTAAGCGAATGGGGTTCCGCAACCGCAGCACCAACCTTCAGCAAAATCGCAGAATACCTATACGATTACTATAATATTCCCCCAGACAAGTAGCGAGAAAAGTAGCGAGAAATGCGTTCCGAAAGCGTAGTGGTTCGCGCCCTTAGCGAACCCGTAGCTGTAGGAGAAAAGACGATGAAATGTTGACCGGCCAGGTCGCAAACATTTCAAGACTTTTCAGCATTTCCCTATTGAAAGAAGTAGTGAGAAACACGATACTAATCTCCAAATGAGAAATGTCCAGTTTCATAAGGATGAGCATCCTCATCAAAAACTGATTTAACAGAATCGCCAACTGCCTGAACACCAACCGGCACAGCACTGCTCACAACCTCCGCAACCTCATCTGTAAAAGCGCCTGGAATATGTAAGTCATGATCCTCTCTACCCCACCCATGGTCTGGAGTTCCCATAATTCATTTGTTTAAAAAATATTTAACTCAATCTTGCCAAAAATACCAAATATTTCAAAAAAATTACCCTGCGAAACTCCGTCAAGCACAAAACAAGGCTAACAATAACCAAGAATCAGACGAGTTAGATGTTTAAATCAACCCTAAGTAACATTGACAAAACTCCAAAAATCTTATACAATAAGTCCTTATAATTATTGCTATGTCCTCAATGATTGGAAAATTAGGAAAATTCATAACGCCTGGGGCTACTCCATCAGACGTTGCTGCTTTGAATTTCTCCACACTAGCAACATCTCATAATGAAGAAAATCGTGAAGGGGCTGGGAAAGCATGGCAAAATATCTTCAAAGACACTTACGAACACTTTAGATCTGCACCGGGAAAATTAATAGAAAACACTATATCAGGCACAAGAAATGCCTTAGCAAACACATTTACACTAAAAGACATTTTATCCGGACCAAAAGAACTTCTATCAGGCATAGGGAATATTGCAAAATGGATAGGAAAAACTGCAATGAACACAGTAACAGCTCCTATAGCGCTAGCGGGCAACACTCTTTACCAAGCATGGAATTTGTGCCCATCATTCTTTCCAATACGTGTTGCGGTAATAGGAGTGGATTATGCCTCAATAATTCCAAGAAAAATATCAGAATACGCAAAAAGAACCAGAGATTCTGTTTTTGAAACTCTAGACGAAAGTGGAAAAACAATAAGCAACAAAATAGACTCAACAAGAGAAAGCATTTTCAATACAATTGCCGGACCTCAAATGGCAAAAGCTTAAAAAGCCTTCTAAATTGACAAGTTACTCCGTTTTAGGTAGATTCTTACCACGAAATAACCTAAAAAATTAAGATGTCTAACGTCCTAGAAATCAAGAATATTCATGCAGAAGTGGAAGGTACAAAAATTCTCACGGGGGTTAATCTTACGATAAAATCCGGGGAAATTCATGCAATAATGGGCCCAAATGGTTCTGGAAAAAGCACACTTTGCAAAGTTTTAATGGGTCACCCCAAATACACAGTTACTGAAGGAGAAGCCACATTTAATGGCAAAGACATTCTTGAGCTAGAACCAAACGAACGAGCAAATCTAGGATTATTCCTAGGATTCCAAAATCCACTAGAAATTGATGGGGTTACTCTTGGCAATTTCCTTAGACTAGCCAAAAACGCCAACAATAAAGCTAACAATGAAGATACAGTAAGGCCAGCAGAATTTATAAAAACATTAAGAGAAAAAGCAGGTTTATTAAAAATGGACAATAAATTCATAACAAGATCAGTAAACGAAGGTTGTTCTGGGGGAGAAAAAAAACGTGCAGAAATTATGCAAATGGCAACTCTTGAGCCAAAAATAGCAATGCTAGACGAAATTGATTCCGGCCTTGATATAGACGCTCTGAAAGTTGTGTCAGAAGGCATAAAAGAGTCTCACGAAAAAAACAATCTAGGTATACTTTTGATTACCCACTATCAAAGAATCCTCAATTACATAACTCCAGATCACGTACATGTGATGGCACACGGGAAAATTGTAAAATCTGGTGGCAAAGAATTAGCACACGATCTAGAAGCAAACGGCTACGAACAATATCTAAAATAATAAATGGCAGTACCTACATCCACACACAATTTGATCAACGATACGTTGAAAGACTATAAATTTGGCTTCAAAACTGAAACCTCAAGCTTTTACAAAGCCCCAGCAGGATTAACAAAAGAAACAATAATCCAACTTTCAGAAATGAAAAAGGAACCAGAATGGATGCTGGAATACCGCCTTAAGTCCTACGAAATTTTCCTTAAAAAAGAAATGCCAAAATGGGGGGCAGATTTATCTGGAATAGATTTTGACAAAATCCACTACTACATCCGCCCACAAGACAAAGAAAAAACAAATTGGGAAGACGTGCCCTCAGAAATAAAAGACACCTTTGAAAAACTTGGAATTCCACAAGCAGAAAGAAAGTACCTAGCCGGAACAGGAGCTCAATTTGAATCTGAAGTTATATACCATTCGCTTCAAAAATCCTTAGAAGACAAAGGTGTAATTTTTGAATCCACAGACATTGCACTTCAAAAATATCCAGAAATTTTCAAAGAATATTTTGGAACAATAATCCCAGCAACAGACAACAAATTCGCCGCTCTAAACGCAGCAGTTTGGTCTGGTGGCTCATTCATTTATGTGCCAAAGGGGGTACACATAGAGCTTCCTCTTCAAGCCTATTTCCGCATCAACGCAGAAAACATGGGACAATTCGAAAGAACCCTAATAATCGCAGACGAAGGTTCGTCCGTGCACTATGTAGAAGGATGCACAGCATCAACATACTCAACAGATTCACTGCACTCAGCTGTAGTAGAAATTATTGTAAAAAAAGACGCACGCGTACAATACACAACATTACAAAACTGGTCTTCAAACGTTTACAACCTAGTAACAAAACGTGCTCATGCACATGAAAATGCAGAAATGTTCTGGCTCGACTGCAACATAGGATCAAAAGTAACAATGAAGTACCCAGCAATCTACCTCATGGGCGAAGGTGCCCGCGGGGAGGTACAATCATTGGCCTTCGCAGGCCAAAACCAACACCAGGACGCGGGCGCAAAGATTGTGCATGCTGCCTCAAACACCAGCTCAAAGATAGTATCCAAATCAATTTCCAAAGCATCAGGACACGCCACCTATCGAGGACTTCTGAAGGTAAATAAAGGAGCAAAAAACATTAAGAGCCACGTTACTTGTGACGCGCTCCTGCTCGACGAGCAGTCGCGCTCCGACACCTACCCAGTAATGAAAATCGAAGAAGAAGATGTAACAATTGCCCACGAAGCAACAGTCGCAAGGATTGGAGAAGAGCAAATGTTTTACCTACAAAGTCGCGGCCTCACAGAAGAAGAAGCGGCCTCAGCTATTGTGAATGGCTTCGCAAATCCAATTATCAAACAGCTTCCAATGGAATATGCGTTGGAGTTAAACCGACTACTAGAACTAGAAATGACGGGTTCAGTCGGCTAAGCAAAATCATGCAAATTAAAGAACTCTCACAATTCATAGAACTACCCGAATCACTAAGCCTGGATGAAAATTCCGGCAAACTTTTAATTACCGATCGTCTATCCAATTCAAAAATAACAGTAAAAGAAAACACAGAAATCACACTTGTGGCCTTTTTAGAAAACGGATGGGAAGATAAAAAAACAATCACATTCGAAATTGAGGGCAAAAATTCTACAGTAAATTTTATAGCTCTAATAATTGGAAAAAACTCAGACAAATTTAAGTTCGAAACAATTTCCAACCACACAACCACAAACACAAACGCCTACTATTACGTTCGCGCAGTGCAAATGGACAAATCAGAAGTCGACTACACAGGAATGTTAAAAATAAATCCTGGAGCCCAGCAAACAGACAGCTATTTGGCACATCACACATTGATGTTGTCCAACAAAGCAAAAACCCACACTGTTCCATCACTAGAGATCGAGGCAGACGACGTAGCAGCCGGCCACGCCGCCACAATGGGCCGCGTAGACGATGAACTACTCTTTTACCTACAAAGCCGAGGCCTAGACAAAAAATCTGCAAAAGATATGCTAGTAAAGGGTTTCATGCAAACAGAGTTAAGCAAGATTCCAAATGAAGAAATTCAAAAGCTACTCATCCAAAAAATAGAACAAGCAATATGATAAACGTAGAAAAAATTCGCAAACAGTTTCCAATACTTAGCCGCAAAATAAACGGTCACCCATTGGCATATTTAGATAACGCCTCAACAACCCAAAAACCAAAAGTTGTAATAGATGCGATTACAAAATACTACGAAACCTACAACGCAAATATTCACCGCGGAATTCACACGCTCTCAGAAGAATCCACAGCACATTACGAATCAACCCGCGCAACTCTACAAAAATTCTTAAATGCCCGCTACCCACACGAAATTATTTTCACAAAAAACACAACTGAAGCAATAAATCTTGTGGCCTACACTTGGGGCGAAAAATTCATAAAAGAAGGAGATGAAATAATAATTTCAGCACTAGAACACCACTCAAATTTAGTTCCATGGCAAGAGCTCTGCAAAAGAAAAAATGCCACACTAAAAATAATTCCAATCAAAGATAATTACGAATTAGACCTAAAAGCATACGAAAAACTTCTCTCAGGAAAAACAAAACTGGTTTCAGTTACAGGTATGTCCAACGTTACGGGAACAATGCCAGACATCAAAAAAATCACAAAACTAGCACACAAATATAAGGCAAAAGTATTAATAGATGCAGCGCAACTAGCAGCACATTCAAAAATAGACATACAAGAATTAGACTGTGATTTCCTAACAATCTCAGGACACAAAATGCTAGGCCCCACAGGAGCGGGCGCACTATACGGAAAAGAAGAAATCCTAAAAGAAATGCCTCCACTGTTTTTCGGCGGATCAATGGTCCAAGAGGTTTCTCAATACGAATCAACATTCACGGGCCTGCCCTCAAAATTCGAAGGAGGAACTCAAGATATTGCAGACGTAGTGGCCTTCAAAGAGGCTCTAAACTACCTCACAGAAATTGGAATGGACAACATAGAGGCCCACGAAAAAGAACTCACATCCTATGCAATAGAGCTATTTTCAAAACACAAAGAAGTTAAAATTTATCATCCAAAAAACGGTGCTGGAATTGTTTCATTCACAATCAAAGGAATTCACCCGCACGACATCGCATCAATATTCAACGAACACGGAGTTGCCATAAGATCAGGCTCACACTGCGCACAGCCTCTTATGGACTACATTAAAACCACTTCAACCGCCCGCATGAGCTTCTACCTCTACAACAGCAAAGCAGACGTAGAACAAGCCCACAAGGCCCTAAAAGAAACTATTAAACTTTTCAAATAATGGATCTTTATTCAGAAATAATTCTCGACTACTACAAGCACCCTCGTAACAAAGGAGAAATGGCCGCATGTGACGCACAAGCCGAAGAACACAACCCACTCTGCGGCGACAAAATTAAAGTCCAACTCCAAATAGAAAACGATCAAATAATAAAAGCCCAATACAGCGGCGAAGGCTGCGCCATTAGCCAAGCTGCCACCTCAATGCTCACAGAACACATCGAAGGAAAAACCCTAGAAGAAGTAAAATCCATGGAAACTCAAGATATCCTAGACCTCCTCGGCCTCGATATCAGCCCCGGCCGAATCAAATGCGCCCTACTCGGCCTCGCCACAACTAAAAAAGCCCTAATCCTACACAAACATGCCTAAAAAATTCCCAGTCCCACGCGAAGAACAAACAGAGCACTACTGGAAAGTTCTAAACGAAGTAATAGATCCAGAAGTAGGCATCGGCCTTGTAGATCTAGGCTTAATCTACGACGTAGAAATCGACAAAAAAGGACTCGCCACAATAAAAATGACACTCACAAGCCCCTCCTGCCCAGTCGGCCCGGTATTAGTACAACAAGTAGAAGACATAATGGTAGTAGAAATAGAAGAAGTTAAGCGCGCCCAAGTAGAAATTGTTTGGGAACCAATGTGGACATCAGAAAAAATCGATCCAGACCTAAAAGAACTTATGTTTGGACTCTAAGCGGCAGCCCTTCCATCATCAACTTTTTCATTTTCAGCAACCTGCTGAGGAACACCTTCCTTATCAGGAACATAAATAGAAATATTAGAAGCCTTATATGTTGCTTCATTTTTCATAACATCTCCAATTGTGCTTCCCCTTTTATGAATTCCTAAAACGCTAAACACAGCATTTCTTTTGCCACTTTCAGTAAAGCCAAATTGTCCATATTCAGACTCACCCATCATAATAGGTGCAATACCACCTGTCATCTTTACCTTCTTAAGAACTTTTCTTAAAAAAGTATGTGAAAAACAAGAACTTGATATGTATATATCTTTACTTAAATCATTTTCCCTGCCTCTAAATTTATTTTTACGATCAACTATTGCCGCAGCAATCTCAGACGCACTAATGTGATCCAGTCCACTACCGGAATTAATAACTCCATTTTTGTATTCCCCCTTACTAAGATAATATCCATCAGGCCCACCATGCCCATCAAATATAAAAGTAAACGGTGGAGGCGTCTCTCTTATAGCCTTTAGTGTTTTTTTCTTTAGAGCTTCAAGCTCCACTGCTTCTGGCTCTTTAGAATTAGAACCAATAACATCCAGTTTACCATCAGGCCCAACTCCATTTTTAAGATAATTAACATGCGACTCCGGCATAAATCTTTGCTCGCCATTTTCCCAATACTCATTATGCCTAAGAACAACCACATTCCTACCTTCAAACAGCGGAATATTCTTAACATCATTTCTCATTTTCTCGATATTTAAAGCCACCTCACTAATTTCACTTGCACTCATAGAAGCAACTAAGCCCAAAGGCCTATCTTTCAAATACAAACTCCTGCCAACCTTCAAAGCAAGATCAGGATCATTAATTTTATTCATTATCGCTTCACAATGCCCCAAAGACGGGTCTTCAAAAAAAGAGCTAACATTTTTAGCAGTAATCCGCTCAGAAGTTTCAAAAATATGTCTAAGCAATTTAAAACCAGCATCACTACGTCCATGTTTTTTTTGCTTAGCCATTTCACCAATAACCTTTATCCTTCCATCTGCTTCATTTTCACCCTTATCAAGGTGAACGCTAAATTTCCAATCACGAGTCATTTCTACAATTTCATCAACACTAAGGGCTGTATCGATATCAGCTGTAATTTCAAACATTTTTATAATTTCATTCGAGGAAAAAGAATTCTCTGCTAAAGAGTTAATATAATCGATTACTACATGAGTTGGCTTCCTTCCACCTTTAAAGATAGTAACGTTTTTGTCAAAAAGCCTTAAAGCCTCATTTGCATCCTGAGTAAAAGTCCATAAAATTGCATGTTGAAATGAATCCTCAACCCCTTTGCTAACAAGCACAGAAGAGTAGTTATTATAAATATCTAAACCTCTTTCTGAATTTCCATCTTTATCAAGCTGTTGCTCACTCTCATCAAATTTCCCAAACGAAGAGGCAATATGTAGAGCTTCCAAAATATCCAGACCTTTCTTTTTCAAAGCCTTGATATCATCCATCATTAAAGATAAAAGGTTAAAATCTGGTATAATTTTACTACAAAATTGAGCCTCACCAATACTATCTACCCCCAAAGATTTAGCAACTTCGATATATTTTTTTACATCTTCAAACTTAGGAATTGTTTTATAAAAACCAAGGATAACGTCCACATTTACACTTTCAGGCCACTTAGATGCACAATAAAACACAATATCCTCCGGTTTACCCTCCAGCTTCGCTATCTCATCAAGCCTGGAAACAAATTTCTTATCTAAAATAAATAAATTCAAAAGCATTGATGCTCTTTCCAAATCAGCACTTTTCTTGTGAAGATCAAATGAAACCTTTAAAATATTGTTTTCGGCTGCAAAAGTATAATATCTAATAATCTCTTTCGAATCACCAGGTAGCTCCGCAACACTCACAATATTAATACCACTATATTTACACAAACCAACTAGCCCAACCGCCCTACCCAAAGGAATGTTTTTAGCAAATAGTCCACCAACATCTGTTGCCAATATTCCACTATAAGTCTTTTTCAAAGCAACTGCATAATCAACCACCTTATCAATATTTCCATCAACATGAGAACTATGAATAATACTCAAAACATCAAAATCCGAAAAACCCGCAGCCAATAGCCTATCCTTGGATTGTTCATAATTTTTCAAAAATTTATCTATACCATCAACATTTGAACCAAAAAGCTTAATCGCAAATGAAACAAGTTCTTTATCGTGCAGTCCCCCCTTATTTAATCCTTTTATGTATTTTACAAGCATCGAAGGAGTAACATTGGCAAAAGCAACCGATTCAATAAAAAGTCCAAAATCACTTTTTAAACCAACGCCCTTCAAAGCTTTAATGTATAATTTAAGCAAATCCGAAGACATATTCTCATCAAAAAAAGAAGCACCAAAAGTAAGTGAATAATCACTTTTAGGAATTTTCTCTTCAAAAATAGCTTCAGCAATTCCAGAAGCCCTCTTCACTTCCTCGGGCTTAGAGGTAATCAATCTATCAAAATGCTTACCCATACCAATATAATCCAAGGACTGCTGAAGCCTAATCACCAAATTAGGATCAGTTTGATGGGAGTAAAGCTTTTTAACAAACTTGAAATCTTTACATTTATTTTTTAATGTACTATTTCGAACCAAAGCGTTTCTATACAACTCAAGATTAAAGCGTTTTGCAAGAAGTTCACTCAAAAGATCTCCTTCTGGTAGTGGAAATTTAATAAAATTTTCAAAATGATCCTTAATTCCGAGCATAGGGTCCATAACCAAACTAAGAAGCTCAGCTAATTTTCCCAAATCAATTTTAGGATCAAGGTATTTGCTAGTAATTTCACTTTTAGGAATTTTTAATTTCACCAAATCATCCCTTCTCTTTAAAACAGCAGCAGCAGAACCGTGAGAATTAATTAAATTAATAATTTCACGGCCACCTGGCGACATCGGGTTATAATCATTCACAAATTTTATTTCAGAAATAACCTTAGCAACACCTTTAGAATCCTTATCAGCCTCATACAAATCTTCAATAAAATCATCCTCATCTTGTTCATCAACTGGCAACTTTACTAAATTCAAAATTTCTCCTCTATATTTGTAAAACTTCTCATCCTCAATATTCTTAGCCTCGCCCAAAGCCTTTGCAACACCAACAATTCCTTTTTTAGCACTATCAATAAGCCCTCTAGCCACTTCTAATTTTTTCCCAGCATCAAAACCCTTGGCTAAATTACCAGCAAAAGTGCTAACACTAGAAAACATGTCATCAAGCCCTATGGCTTTTTTATCCAATACAGCAACCTTATTTTTGGTCTTTTTCACGGCCACCTCATCAGCAAATTCAGAGCTAACATCAGGAGCTTTTTTCAAAGACTTCTTAGCCTCAACACCACCTTTAAATTCAGGTCCTTTTCCCATTATTTAAGTTTATCATCTAAATCACTCAACTTTTTAGCCTCCATCAATCGGGACAAAATCTCCTCCGCCTTAAAAAGCTGCAACTTAATAGTTTTTATTTGATCCTCCAATTTAGATAAATCGTTCTTTTTTATTTTCATTTTTATTCTTAAAAACCATCCCAATATTATAACACAAAAAGAGCAAAAATTCCAGGAGTATAAGCCGAAAATCAGTAATCACCCCCTACCTCCCCTCAAAAGTAACACAATTCAAAATTCCTCTATGAGAAGCCATAGAAACTGGCACATCGATTTTCACAACCTCAAATCTTTGCCTTTCATACACTTTCAAAGCCTCCAAATTTGCAGCAGCCAAATCTAAGCCATTATAAGTATAAAGTTTTTCACCCTTATTCCCCCACTCAAAATACTGTGGCAAATAAACCCTTTTCTTCCCATTAACCTGCTCCAACAAAACATTATTATAAGTAAAATAGTCCTTAGCACTATTTTGAACACCACCATCCACCATATAAAAAGGAATTCTAATCACCTTAAAGCCCTGAGCTTTTAAATCCTCAGCCCACTGATCAAGTTCAATAAATCCTTGCTGCTTGCCCACAACAATTTCCCTGTCACTCAATGGGGTTACAGCCATATCAATATGAAACATGCCCTGCTCGCGTCTAATCAAACCAGTTTTCATATCCATACCCAAAACCACAACCTTCTTACCAAATTCCTTCTCAAAAGCCTTAATTGCCTTCTGAACATCCTTAGTATTTAAATTGGACTGATCAAAAAATATAGTATCTTGACCAGTTTTTAACATAACAGCAGATTTATAGATGTCGTCCGATCCTACAAAAAGATAAGTACTCGTAGCCCTCATATTACCACCTTGAAAGCTCAATTTTGACTGTAAAACATCATTTCCCTCCACAGGAATTAAATTCTCATACACCGTAGAAACACCCAGATCATAATGCCTATAAGGCTCAACAATAGCGCCATTCTGCTTTCTAACAGCCCCGTCTCTCAGCCAAATACTAAAAGCCCCATCATTACCTAAAGATTCAGAAGCCTTTACAAAAGCAATCTTAGAAGACGGCAATTTAAAACCCTCCTTCTTTAAAAAAGCTTCAAATTTTCGCTTAACCAAATCATATTTATAAACACATTTAAAAGTAAAATTAGGATCATCCATCTTAGATTTCAACATCTGTGAATAAAGAAAAAACACATCATATGTAACATAATCCAACATCACAGTTAAATCCTTTATACGCCCCTCATTATTAGGCATAATCTCACTTTTCATACTCACCTCATATTCCTTTTCATAACCCTTAACAATTTTCTTTTTCCACTGCACCTCATCAAAATTAAGCTCTTTTACTTCTGGGTTCTGAATCCCAAAACCTCTTAAACTAGAAACCAAAACCTTCGCCACCAGCTCAGGCTTACCTTTGTAAAACACCATCTCCTGTGATCTCTCATACAAAATTTTATTCATTTCAACCTTCATTTTTGGATCCCTCTTTACCACATCCAAAACCCTGCTCAAAAATTTACCCAAAGCAGCACTATTAATTGCAGGAGACTTAAACCTAGCCTTCAAATCATCAACCAAGAGCTTCGTTTCAAACTGCAACAAAAAGCCATAATACAAAGCAGCATGGGATTTATCGTCATCATAATCCGACATAAAATTATACACATCAATCATACTCACTCCCTTTTTATCCTTCAGCATTCCTGCAACCTCATCATGAATCTCATCACGCTTTCGAGAATCAACATTCTTTTTATTCAAAGCCGCCTTCATCTCAATCAAGCGCTGCAAAATATCAGCACCTTTTTGTGCATCAACATCAGCAAGCAATCCACCAAGAACCTTACTTTCAGCATTAGAATGAGTATTTTCTAAATCCGCCATATCGGCAGTATATCCTATTCTCTTTCAAGCTTCCACCAAAGCAATCCAACCAAAACCAAATATCCCAAATAACTAAAAACCTCCAACAAAGAAGGATTGCCATTATAACCAAAGAGCCCTTTCATAATCCCGCCAAATCCACCTTTTTCATCAATAAAATTATTCACATCCCAAACATGCTCATTATAAATCGGTAAAATTCCCGCTTCCTGAAATTCATGCACTCCATGTGCCAACAAGCCTGCTGCAAACAAAATCAAAAGCACACTAGTAACAGTAAAAAATTTCTTTAAAGGGACCTTCGCAACTCCCTTAAAAAGAGCATAAGCCAAAACTATAGCAATCAAAATTCCAAAAAGTGCACCTAAAAGAGCTCCATCTCCACCATTTAAAATTGCAGCCTTCAAAAAAATCACCGTTTCAACACCTTCTCTCAAAGAAGACACAAAAACCAAACCAAATAAACCAATAGGATGATCTTCCTTCACATAAACAGAAGCTTTTTCCTCCAATTTAGCCTTAATTCCATTTCTTTGCTTAAGCATCCAAACAATCATCCAGCTCAAAAGACCAGCTGCAATCACCATAGTTGTTCCTTCATAAATCTGCTCAGCAGCACCTTCAAAACCACCAAAGTACATTTCAAAAATAAATGCCAAAGCAACACTCACAAAAACTCCAGCCGCAACTCCATACCAAACAAATTTCTTATGCCTTCCATTCACAGTTTTAGCCAAATAAGCCAGCACTATCCCCACAACAAGTGCCACCTCCAAAGTCTCCCTTAATGTAATTAACAGTCCTTCAATCATATGTACTATATATAATAGTTTTAATTATAAAATGCAAGTTTTATATACAAAACATTCTTTACCATAACAACTTTTTCTTATAGAATAAACAAATGAAAATTCAAACATGGAAACAATTTGCAAACAACGAGCTAACTCACTCATGGGCCCACTACCTCATGACCATTCACGAACTCCACGTAAATCAAGGCTATGCACGCCTCTCAGACATTGCAAATAAGCTTAAAATTTCAAAAGGCTCCCTTTCAACATCTCTCAAGCCCCTCATAAAAAAAGGGCTTATTATAGAAGACGACAACAAGCACCTTTCACTATCAAAAACAGGAGCAGAGTATGCTACACAAATAAAACACACAGACTTAATTTTTAAAAGCTTCCTTACAAAAGTTTTAAACATAAAAGAGAGCCAAGCCGAAATAGACGCTTGCAAAATTGAACACTTAATCAGCCCGGAAACCTCAACACGCCTACTTCAAATGTTAAAAGCACTAGAATCAAATCCAAGCATCCTCACAGAACTGGAAAAAGAAATGAAAAACCACCTCAATTGTTCATTAGAAGGCTGCAAAAAATGCAAAAATCTTTGTAACTGTATAAAATAAAAAGCCCCACTTTTCAGCAGGGCTCTTAAGCAAAAAAATCAAAACTATCTAGCAACAACCTGATCCATTGCTACAACTTTTTCAGTACCGTCAGCCCATTTAACATTATAACCTTCTTCAGTAACCTCTAAAATTTCACCAGCGTAATAGTGAGAATCTGTCCAGTGAGCAATAACCTGTGCTCCAACAGCAAGAGGTGCAGCAGGAACTGCATCATGTAAAATTTCTCCAGCTACATAACAATTGTCATCACCATCGTCAAAAGAAACATGCCATCCTTTTGTTCCGTCCTTTTCACAACTTTCGTCAACTGTTCCATGCCACCAAGAATCCGGCGTCCATTCTGCCCAAACAGTGTCCCCAGTCTTGAAGGCACTAGCACAAGCCACAAGCAAGAAGGCACTCAAAGCGCCTAAAGTAATAAGTTTTTTCATATTGAAATGAGTAAATGAATATTACAACCATTTAAACAAAAAAACGCAAAAAAAGCAAGATTGCCTAGTAAACTTTCACTCTCAACACATTAACAATTTCATCATAATCACCTCTTAATTTTACCTCAAATTTACCCTTCAAACTTTCCAAAACGCCTCTAGAATATTCACTCAGAAAATTCCAAGCATTAAGACCAATCAAAGATTCATAAAGCTCCTTAGCCCTGGCAAAAACAAACACATCGCCATCAACGTCAAAAACACCACCTTCTCCATATGCATCCTCAAAACCAGGATACAAAGCCAAGACCAAAACCCCATCATCAGAAATTCCATAATAAAGCTCAGCCTTTTCCCCCATCAAATCATTGAGTCCAGCGGCACCCAAAACCAAAACCGCTTCTCCAGAAAGATTCCAGTCAATTTTAAGCCTCTTCATGCCAAAGCCCTTTACCACAACAACATCATCAATCAATGATTCATCAGAAAAACCAAAACCAACTAAAAATCCACGAACAAACTCACCCAAAAATTCCATCAAATCTCTACCTGCACCAATATCAGAAGATACATCTAAATAAAAAACTGCAGCAGGGTATTTTGTACCAACATCTTCAAGCACAAAAGCAGACTGCTCTCCTACAAATTCCTCAAATCCATCAAATCCAGCATAAGGCCCCTCCCAAAATCCCAAAACATTCTCAAAATTAACCCTATCTTTAAGCCACAATTCTTTATAAGAACCATCAAGCGCCACTTCCGCCTCACCACCAGCCACAAGCAAATCACCATAAACCTCGAACAAGCTTTCCCCCTCTACCCCCAAAACATTAACACCACCACTATCCTCAACCTCAGTCCCGCCAACAAAAAAATAAATTCCAAGCAGGGCCAAAGCCAAAACCGTCACAGCAAATAAAGTTTTCTTAAAATTCATAAACAAACTTTAACAAATCAATGAACACTATCAAAACCAAAATCACCAGAATAAGTTGGCTCCTTAATTTTACCTACAGCAAAACGCACATAAGTATCCTCACCCATCTGAGTTTCCACGCCCAAACAACCAGCTTGCTTCAAAACATCAACACTAGTAACCCCAGGCATTAATTTTAAAAACACATAAATACCCAAAGGTTCGTCCAACTGAGAATCCTGCACATGGGATTGATCAGCAGCAAATAAATTTGAATTTTTATCACCCCCCATCAAGTAATCATAAAGCCCACGACGCTCAGCATGCCAAAAATCATACAATCTACGAAGCTTCTCTTCACGCTCAGGAGTAGTATTTGAAAAAGCACGCACAAGCGCACTTCTATAGGTGCCATTACCAGCTGAAAGAGTCATATTTGTGGTTTGAATAGGATTATAAATCTCATCATTAGTAGAAAAATACATACCAACCCTCTCTCCACAAAAACCATGCGTCTTAGAAAAGCTATCAATAAACAAAATTCTATCTAAAATCTCTGAATGCTTAATTATTCCACCAATCAATTCCAAAGATTTTTCAGGCGTCAAAGTTCTAACATAAGTACAATCCAGAACAATTACAGCCGAAGGATTACACTTAACTATTTCAGCACAAGCATCCGCCAAGTTCTCACCCGATGTATATGTGCCAGAAGGATTTCCAACAGGAGTAATACACCAGGTATCGTTCGTATCAGCCTCAGGATTCTCCTCATAAAACCCCTTCACCTTATCAGCAGTAACATGTAACAAATCAGACTGCTCAGTATCCACAACATGAGTAGAGTGTTCCCCATGAGATCTCAGCTTTGAAATCGCAAGCCAAGTGCCAAAACTATTATCAGGAGAAACAAACCTATGTTTTTTACCCTCAGTATCAGCCTCTCTAACCCTCGCCGTAGCAATATCATCCAATCCCCTCATCGCCCCACTCACTATGGTGGAATTCGGCAGCATTATCTCTTTAAGTCCATCAACCCTAGAAAGGCCATACGAACCATCTATATAGTCAAAAAACTCGTCACGCGCCACCTCAGCCCCCTTAGCAGACAAATCATAACCATAACCAACCTCGTCCAAAAGCTCCACATGATAACTATGAGCAACTTCAACAATATCCCTAGCCGCTTCTCTCACAAATTCAGGCAAATCAATATCTCCAATAGAAAGAAGCTGAATAAACTCAGAATCCCCGCCCAAAACAGCCAATGCATCCTTTGCAACCTCACCACACATTGCAGCATAGCGAATAGCTGCACCGTCAAAAGCCTTTTTTATATCTAGATTATTAAAAACAGCAGCAATAACTGCCCCCCTCACATCATCACAAGTTTCCACAACATTAGTCTGACGCAAACCTTCAACCACAACATCAGAATACTTCCTAATTGTAGGATCCTCAGCTCTTTTAGCCATATTTAATTTAAAATAGGGGCAAAAATAACAGCAAAAAGGCCTTTTGTCAATTTTTCCTAGGATCTACAAAGTCTAGTTACCTTTCTTAGTATCTTTTCTTTTGTGTTCAACATGGGCACGACAGTTTGAACAAAATTTGCTCAACTCCTTCACTATCTCATCGTTCCTATTTCTAGGGTAATAAGAGAGATCATTTGCAGTGTTACAAGTGCTGCAGAACCATGTACAATATTGACTTTTTCCTTTCGCCATTTGTGAAGTTTAACTTAAAAGTAAACGCATTCTATCGGAATCTTTAGCTTTGTCAATAGCCATTTCCCTTGCATCATTCAAAACTCTCCTCTAAAATATTCCACAGAAACGGATAAAGAGTTGGAGAAAGCCTCTCAAAATCAAGAGGTCGACTCCGACTTGTCTGCTTTTTCTACGTTCGTGCCTAGAACTTCCTCAAAAGCAGCTATATTATATAACACAGCTAATCCATCTTGCCCCCATCAAAAACTCCCGCTAAACTGCCCTCAAATAACAAACAAGCCGCAATAGCTCAGTGGTAGAGTAGCGCCATGGTAAGGCGTTGGTCCCGGGTTCGAATCTCGGTTGCGGCTCCAGAAAGCCTCTATTGACTTTTTCCCAAAACAGGTTAAAATAGAATATTAACCAACATTATGTTATTAAAAGCCTACCATTTAGGGGAAAAGTTCAGGATGAAAGATGTTCTGAAAATCAAAGGATTTACGGTCCAAAACCGTGATCCACTCATGCTCAAATATAAAAACTCAAAAATTATAGTTTTTAAGTATGGAGTGGCCGTTTTTATAACAAAAAATCAGGAAGAAACTGATCTTTTAATCAAAAAATTAAGTCCAAACTTAGAAAACCCGTTCTTAGAAAAAGAAATAACGACAGAAGAGTTAACAGTCAAAAAAACTATCAAAAAGGAACAAATCAAAAATTCCACAATATACTGCAACAAGGCGGACGAAAACTTCCAAATTATGCTTGCAGTAATGATAGGACGCTCACTCATACTCGAGTTTTTTGAAAACCAAATCGATAAACAGCTGGATATTCTAACAAATATTCTCCACTCATTTGAAAACAAAGGTCGCACAAACCTATCAACTCGCCAGCTACTAAAAATAGTAGGCCGTGCCATGAAATCTAGAAATCTCATGGTAAGCCAAATGGCTCTATTGGATAAGCCAGACTTTACATGGGACGATCCTGTTCTCGACAAATGGTATCCTATCCTCGACGACGAATATGAAATCACCGACCGTTATGAAATTCTTGTCAAAAAAAATGAAATCATATTTAGCGATGTAGAATTCGTTCTCAATTACCTAGAAAGTAGAAAAGGGCTATTCCTCGAGGCTGTTATAGTTTTTTTAATCGTATTTGAAATTGTAATAGTACTTATAGAGCTATTAATAAAAAACTAGTTTTTCTGTTATAATTACACAGTAAATTAACCAACACCAACATGGCAAAAGAACACTCAATGGATATAACAATTCAATTTGATTTCCAAGAACTCAAAAATGCAGTAGAGCAAACCAAAAAAGAAGCAGTGAATAGATTCGATCTCAAAGACTCAAACATTGAAATAGAACTTGGAGAAGACGAAATCAAAGTTACAGCACAAAGCGACATGCAGATCGAATCAGTATTTGGAATTTTGCTTAAAAAAATGATATCTCGCAGCGTTTCCCCACTTATTCTAAAACGTGCAGAAGCAAAAGAAATAGGTGGAATGAGGGTTCGTGAAGAAATGAAACTAATAAAAGCATTAGACCAAGAAAACGCTAAAAAAATCACAGCAATAGTAAAAGAACTCTTCCCTAAGGCAAAATCCAACATTCAAGGAGATACCGTAAGAGTAACATCCTCATCAATAGATGATCTTCAAAAGATAATTGCCGCACTCAATGCTGATGAAAAGCTAGCTCTTCCACTAGAATTTGGCAATTACCGATAAAAGAAAAAAACCTAACTTAGGCTTTTTTTGGTGACATGATTTTGAACATACCAGTTCCACAAGTACCACATTTACCCTTCATCGCAGGGCGACCGTTCTTCATTTCAATTTGTTCAGCGCCGTCCATTTCACGTTTTTCGCGGCACTTTACGCAGTATCCCATTACTGCTTCTTCATCATTTGGCATAGTTTTTTGGATTAAAAAATACTATGTCTTAAATGCTAGCAAATTTTTATCAATTAGACAAATTTCTCAGGCACTGTTACATTCCAATTATGTCAAAAAAAATCCTCATTTTTATCGCAATAGTTGTACTTACAGGCTGTACAAGCCAAAAAACAAGTGTTGAAACAATCTCAACACCTCAAAAAACAGTCTCAATAATTCCAGACCATAAACCCGGAGAAATCCCATTTGATTTCCCTATTGTTGAAACAATCTCAACGCCTGCCAAGAGCTATGTCCTTGCCCCTACACTTAGTGATCTCAAAAATGCATGGAACTATAAAGAAAAAGCCACATTCAACTTCGCCCCGGCAATCCTAACAAAACCTGACGAAAACACTTCAACACTTACAGCTCTAAATGGAAAATCCTTCGAAATGCCAAACTCCCTAATAATCCCCCTAAGCGACAAAACAGCAAATCCCAAAGATATACTCCTCACATGGTGGCAAGGAGGCTCAGGGATGATGAGAGCCCTTGTGACAAGCGAATTTCCCACAGAAGAGCCAACAATCACCTACCTCGACGATTTCATTCAAAGCCAAGAGAAATTAAAAGTACAAAGCTTTAAAATTCTGTCGAACTCACTTCAACAGGGATCGCCAGTAAAAATAAATAACGAACTCGCCACGATAATTAATATCCAAGGCGATAAAATCCTAGTACAAGAATTCACGGGGAATCTCGCCGTATATGAAAAAGACCAGATCACCCTAGTCCCATTAAAACCAGAACTAAAAATAAACTCTATCGCACAAGCCCCAGTTGTAGGAATCTTTCAAGAAATCACCATCAGAGAAATAAACCAAGAAACAGGGCGAATAAAAGCAACTTATCGTTACAATAATCGCACAGAAGAAAAAACTTTTCTATTTACTGAGGTCTTAAGCAGCATTTTCTAATCTAGGCCTTGATACAGGAACAACAGCATCCCTTACAAAACCGGAAACATCCTTATGCCAAGCAGCAGTCGCCCCATCAAGAGCATCCTCTAGAGAAATATCATCAGTAGCCACCATCAATCTAGAAGCTTCATCAGCCACAGCTTGAGAAAGACGCATCAAACGACGTGATCGAGCCCCATTAGCCACCTCATTATCAAGCCCAGCAACAAAAGAAGCATAATACTCCCTAACAGAATTTCTAAAATCGGCCACAGGGTCCACTCCCCTAACATCTACATTTTCACGTTTATCTAAAGCCATAATATTAAATTAAAATTTACAAGGCATGATTATAAACAAGTTTTTCTAAATGTCAAATCTCAATATGTTCAAAAGACCCTTAACACATAAGGATCTTCTTTTTTTTCTTACACCACCTTGCCGTTTGGCCCTAAGCACTGACCCCCTGTATTTCAGGTGGGTGCTCAATTCTATTGACCACGGTCGATAGATATAAGTGAGCTCCCGTAAGGGTATTGATAGAGAGAGTAGTTAAGACTCTAACGCGCAACGCAGATTACTTCCATTGTATACAAAAATTGTACCCTTGTAAATGGCTTAAGCAAGCCAATTGTAATAGTTCCGTACCACAACAAAACGCGTTATCAAATACCTAGACACTACTACATCTAGGTGCCCAAAATTAAAATACCCTCAACCAAAACAGAGATTTCCCTGATCACTGAGCTAAAAATGGAATATCCAAGGAAGTCAGCAAGAATAAAAACATCAAAGAGGATTATGGCAACGAAATATCTCATGCCATTTTCAAGATAATTCTCATATTTCTGCTCAAACCTCTTCGGTACAAAAAGCCCCAAAATCTTAGATCCATCCAATGGAGGGAAGGGTAAAAGGTTAAAAACGCCTAAGAAAATACTAACATGGAAGATTGTTTGAAGTTGGGTTAAAAGCAACTCAGGCATGTAGGTCCCAGTGTATTTCCACAGAAATGCTACCGCAAAAGACAATAAAAAATTAGACATAGGTCCAGCCAAAGCGGTAAGAGCGTTATCTCTCATTGGTTTTTTAAAATTATCAGGATTCACAGGCACGGGCTTCCCCCACCCAATCCTCATAGTAATAAGAAAAATCAAACTACCATATAAATCAAGATGTCTGATTGGATTCAAGCTTATCCTCCCAGCGATCTTTGCAGTAGGGTCTCCAAGATAATAAGCCACCACAGCATGTGCGGTTTCGTGCACTGTTAAAACAACTAAAAGTGCGATCAGAAAATGTAAAAATTGTACTAAATCAAACATATACAATTAGATTGTAGCATGCTATAAATGTGTGGCAATAGCACGATATGGAGAGATGTCCGAGTGGTCGATGGAGCACGCTTGGAAAGCGTGTGTAGGGCAACCTACCGGGGGTTCGAATCCCCCTCTCTCCGCCATTTTACTATGGCGGCCTTTAGGTCGGCAGAGTGAAATAACAAAGTGCGGATTCGAAGTTTATGCCCCGAAGGGGTAAATCCCCCTCTCTCCGCCATGATATGTACCCCATAAAGTAGCGAGTTTTGCAATCCGTATGGAAATTTCACAACTAATAGAACAGCTCATAACAAATTACGGATTAATCGCAATCTTTTTCTGCATGCTATTAAATGGATTCATTAGCGCTCCACCAAGCGAGCCAACCTTAGCTCTTGCAGGAGCATTAGCAGTAACTCCAAACTACACATTATATCAAACCCTCGGAGTAGCAATTCTTGGAAACTTCCTTGGAACCTACATCCTATACCTAATAGGACGAAAATCCGGATACAAATGGATAATAAAAATCGGCCCAACCAAAGAAACCACAATCCAAGCCATAACAATAGAATTCAAAAAATCAGGCACAAAATGGCTAGGAATTTTTAGATGCCTACCCATCATCAGATCTATAATTTCTCTTCCAGCCGGAATAGCAAAAATTTCACACACAACATTCTCCCTTTATTCGCTAGCAGGCATTACAGTATGGGCACTTGCATGGCAATTAATTGGTTTTTTTCTAGGAAAAAATTGGCACATAATAGGTAGCAAAATCTCAATAGCGCTAATTGTCATTTTACTAATAGGATTGTTATACTTCAAAAAGAAAATAGAACGTTTCATAAAAACATATGCCAATAAAAATACATCCATCTTGGAAAAAACACCTTGAAACAGAATTTGATAAAGCCTATTTCAAAAATCTCACAGATTTCATAAAAGAAGAATACGAAAAAAACACGATTTACCCGCATCCCAAAAACATCTTTCGAGCTTTTGATCTCTGCCCTTTCAAAGACGTAAAAGTAGTAATCCTCGGACAAGACCCATACCACGGCAAAGGCCAAGCCAATGGCCTCTGCTTCTCCGTAAACAACGAGACTCCACTCCCCCCTTCCCTAAAAAACATCTACAAAGAAATTCACGAAGACACCGGAGAAGCAATCCCTAAAAACGGCAACCTAGACCACTGGGCGCGCCAAGGAGTCCTCCTCCTAAACGCAACGCTCACCGTGCGCGCCCACAATGCCGCTTCCCACCAAAACAAAGGCTGGGAAGAGTTCACCGACGCAGCAATAAAAGCACTTTCAGAACAGCGCGAAAACATTGTCTTCCTGCTCTGGGGATCATATGCACAAAAAAAGGGCGCAGTAATAGATCCCAAAAAACACCTAATTCTCAAAGCCCCACATCCCTCCCCTCTATCTTCCCACCGAGGATTCTTTGGCTGCAAGCACTTCTCAAAAACCAACGAATACCTTGAAAAACAAGGACTAGAACCTATAAAGTGGACAGTAAAGTAAGCGGAATTTCTTCAATAATGCTCTGGATTACAGACTTAATCTTAAGTTGGTTCCCCACACTAATTGGAGGATTCATGCTAATAATGACTATAATACTAACAGTGAGGGTAATAGCCACATAAAAAGTAGACACACAAAATTTATGTGAAAATAAACTTTTCTGAGTTGAGCTACATCACCAAAACAACAAAAGAAAAACATTTTGTCGTTTCAGTATTTTACAAATTTAAACGAAAATAAGAAATTTTGAAGAAAAGTTTATTTTCACATAAATTTTTATTAAACTCTAATAGTAGTCGGCCTCGCTGCCTTCTTCTTCAAATACATAACAGCCAAAACAACTGCCACAAGCACGATTCCACCAAGTAAATAAATATTGTGGGCAATTGCGGAAACAAAAATTGTTAATGCACTAAGGACCGCAGAAAGAACAAAAGTTACAATCCCAACAAGTCCTCTACTCACAGATCCGGCAGCAGGAATCAAATCCAAAACTACACTCAATGGAGCAAGGAAAGAACCAAAACCAAGCCACATCATAATAAATCCAAGAAGTCTAAATAGCCATGTGCTTGTAGAATACTCGCCATGCATTTCCTTTAATGCTTCAGCACGAGTACCGCCAGACATTCTATAAACAGTTTCATTACTTTCGACGTCAACATGAGGAACAAGCTTATCGCCACTTAGCTCACCAAACACAGTCACATCCATTCCGTCATGCACAACACTATAGCTCACGCGCACGTCCCCAAGCTGTGCTTCGCTTTCAGAGCCAGGTCTCAAATAAAGACTAGCTCCGCTCAAAACACCACCCTTCAAATCAACATTTTCCTCAGTCAAAACCAAAGATTTATAATCAGGTAAATTAAGCTTATCCAGGTTCACGACCTTTTCCCCAACCTTAGCCGAAGCAACCTTCCAGCTTCCATCGGCAACCTTCTTCGCAGGGTTACTGTGACCCACTGGCACATTAAAATTGCTAGACTGAGCCGGAGCAGCCGTCCAATCTAAAACATAATCATATGTTGTTGTTGAAGTTTGAGAACCACCAGTGCTTGTTGTAGTTGTTGTTGAGGTTTTCTCAATCCAGGAAAACATTTCAGAAGATCTACTAACAGCTAAATAATCCCCAGTTTTCAAATAAGCACCATCACCCAAGCCTTCCTCAGAATCAACAGCTCCACTGGCATAAACAAAATCGCCATCCACAGCAGTATCAACAGAAATAGCATTAACGGCAACGTCACCTACGTCAATTCGCCCTTCGTTCCAAAACAAAAGATAAAAAGCAGCCGCAATAAGAAGCAGGCCAAAAGTTATCCCCCTTATTGAGTCACCTATGCGGGCAAAGTACCCTTTTGTAGTAGTGACAGTATTGTGATCAGACATGGTTTAAAATTTAAAGAATTATTTAGATAATTTAGTATAAAGAGAAGCGGCAAAAACAGATAACAACATTGCCATCAAAGTGGACCCAAAATTTTGTATAACCAAGGCCAAAACAACAGACCCTCCCTTAAACATAGGATTATAAACAAAGCTCAATGGGAAAATAAAGATTAAAGCCATCAAGATTCCAAAAAATAATAGATAAAAAAGAACCAGCCAAAAATGCCCCTTCACCGTATCCATACTATGTTGCAAAGCGTCCCAGCTCTTTTTTCCTTTATCAACAAATCCATAGGTAGAAAAATAAAGTCTCACGCCTCTCCAAATTCCAAAAATCAAAAATGTAAGGATTCCAATAATCCCAAGCCCGCCAAGTATCATTGTTGCTACAGATGTGATAGAGCTTGGCCCTTCCGTATCAGCAAAAAAAGCGTCCAGATCCCCAGCCTTTAAATCGCTACTTTTTACATCCTTAGTGAGTTCTGCCAAAGCATCAATATCCCCAGCCTCATATGCAGTTTCAATCAAAGCACCATTAGATATCTCCTCTGCTCCAGCCATATTCGCCACAGCAAATCCAGAAAGAACTCCAAACAAAATCAAAACCACAGCAATAATCAAAAATGGCCATTTGAAAGTATACCAAGTCACTCTAATTCCAATCCAAAGTCCATGCCAAAAATTCTTTAAACCAAAAGAAATAGACTCAACAAGACCAACCTTTTTACCCTTCACAAATCCCAAGGCCATTTTTATCAACCCCAAGCTCATAACAACGCTCACAAACACAGTCAATATAAAATAAATTAACATAAAAGCTCCTTTAAGAGCCTCATTAAAGCCATAATCGATTTTTCCATACAAGCCAACACCAGTTACGCCAGCCATGTGTCCAGATAGCTGAACTAAAAACATCGAAGCCCAAAAAGCCAAAAACAAAGGCCCAAAAGATCCGAGGTTACCAAAAAAAGTTCTAAAAGTGCTACTAAAAAGTTGCCAAAATTTTGGACTATTGCCCGCATTACTATTTGCCATAGTGTTATATTAAAAAGTAGAATGAGTTCCGCCTAAGTAATATATCATATGCCAAGTTTTTCAAAAAACAAAAAGGCCTACCACGATTATGAAATCCTGGAAGAATTCGAAGCCGGAATTGCTCTTAACGGAGATGAGGTTAAATCAATCAAACAAAGCCAAGCCAATCTAAAGGGTGGATTTATTGACGTAATAAAAGACGAGGCATACTTAAACGAAGTGCACGTTTCACATTACAAACACTCTGCACGCAAAGAACCAAATCCAACCAGAAAACGAAAACTTCTCCTACAAAAAAGGCAAATCTACAAAATTGAAAAAGAGATTTCTCAAAAAGGAGTTACAGCAATCCCCCTCGAACTCTACTCCAAAGGTGGGCTAATCAAACTAAAGCTCGGAATCTGCCGCGGTAAAAAACTCCACGACAAACGCGACGTACTCAAAAGACGCAGCCAAGAAATGGAAATCAAAAAACAATTGAAGGGCTTTGAGTAAGGGGGATAATTTGGAAGAAAGAAAACTTATCTGAAGTTTTCTTAATTGAGATAATAAGGCCGTTTGCGAGCAACATTTTGAGCAAAGGCGAGGTTATTTTTGATGCGGGTCTCGTGGGCCCCGCTTTAAAAATACGAGCCAAGCGAAAAATGAATGCGAACAAACACCAATATTTTGGAAGGAAGAAATCTTATCTAAAGGTTTCTTAATTTATTTGGCAGGCCCAAGAGGATTTGAACCCCTACTTGCGGTTTTGGAGACCGTCGTGCTACCATTGACACTATGGGCCTATGATTTATAGGCAATATAGCACTATTTTCCACCAGGGAGAAGTGTTCGTTTTTTGATTACAAGAAAAGTCTCCCCGGGGAGACTTTTCACCAAAATAACAGCTTTTACAAGCCAATTTCTACCAAAAAAATTGAAATAATACTGAGCACGGAAACTGCAAAAGCTCGCTCAAATAACATTTGTGAACGTCTAAATTGTTGCAGGAAGGCTGTAGAAATTCACAACAGAACATAGAAAAACATTCCAATCACACTGGCAGACCCAAGAGCAAACCCAATTTTTGCCAAACAAACATGCGCGCCCCCTCAGCACACAAAAAAATATTTCCCAGAAATTTCAAGCCCATATGCTTCACATATTCAAAAAACATTATATAGTTAAGACCCTTAACCAAGAGAATTGCACAACAATTACACAAAAATAGTTGCCGGAATTCATAGATATTTCAAAGAAAACGGATTTGAAAAAGCCGTTATTGGCGTATCTGGCGGTGTAGACTCAGCACTTTGCTTAAAACTTACTGTCGACGCACTTGGCCCAGAAAACGTTACAGCGATTCTTATGCCAGAGAAAGGAATCTCTAACGAAGAAAATTTCATGCACGCAAAAACACTTTGCCAGTTCATGAAAGTTGAATCAAACATCGTACCAATAAACAGATATCTTACAGACTTCCTCACACTTCCTTGGCGACCAAGCGATATAGCACAAATGAACCTCAAAGCCAGAATCCGCATGTGCATACTTTATAACTATGCAAACACTCACAACGCATTAGTAATCGGAACATCGAATAAAACAGAGCTAGCAATTGGTTACGGAACAAAACACGGCGATTTAGCCGGTGATATAGAAATAATCGGCGACCTTTTCAAGGAAGAAGTATATTTACTATCCGAACACGTTGGCCTTCCAGATGAGTTTATACAAAAAGCCCCATCTGCAGAACTTTCGCCGGACCAAACAGACGAAGACGAAATAGGAATGTCATACAAAGAAATGGACTCAATTCTAAAACAAGTTGAATCGGGGCTTTCCAAAGACGAAATAATTGGCAAAGGTCTAAACGCGCAAAACGTTCACAAAATCTTCCGACTAATGGCACTAAACCGCCACAAATTAGAGCCACCACATTTAATAAAAGCACACTAAAGAAAATTCCTTAAATTTTCTCAAAGATTTCTGCTATTATTGTCCCATGAAATCAGCACTATACATCGGGCGCTTTCAACCATTCCATAATGGACACGTTCAGGTTATTAAAGAAATCCTCAAAGCTTCAGACCGCGTGATTATCGTAATTGGTAGTGGTGAAAAAAACTTCTTACCAAAAAATCCACTCACGGCCGGCGAAAGAATCGAGATAATTGAACTTGCACTTAAAGATCATAAAATTCCAGCAACAAAATACATGATAATCCCTATCCGCAACGTAAACAATTACGGGCTTTGGGTTAACCACATCAACATATACGTACCACCATACGAAAAACTTTACACCGGATCATCCATAGTAAAAGCCTGCTTTGAAGGAAAATATAATAAGCTACATAGAGAAAGCAAAGTTGGCCCACAAATCACAGAACTCAAAGAAAGGCACTTCAATATTTCTGCAACAGAAGTACGTGACGCAATTATTCGCGGACAAAAATGGGAACATATGGTTTCAAAATCAGTAGCAAAAAAACTCAAAGAATGGGATATAAAATCCAGACTGGAAAACATCCAATATCTAAAAGATGTTACAGAATTTAACAACACATATTAATGATAAACCCTCTCATTTTCCGTGCATACGACATCCGTGGCCTATATCCAGAAGACCTCAACGTAGAAACCACATACCTCATTGGAAAAGGCACAGGAACTTACCTGGTCAAAAAATACAAAACTAAAAACATGGCGGTGGGCCGCGACGTGCGACTTAGTGGCGAAGCCATGGAAAAAGCTTTCATTCGCGGCATCACAGAATCTGGAATCAACGTAACAAAAGTAGGCCTTGCGCCATCCCCTATGATCTACTGGGCCTCCTGTGCAATGGATTTTGACTCCGCCACCAACATCACAGCAAGCCACAATCCAAAGCAATACAACGGGCTTAAAACAGTAACAAAAGGAGCACACTCAATCTGCGGAGACGAGCTCCAAGAAGTATTAAAAATAATCCAAAGCAAAGATTTTCACGAAGCAGAAACTCCTGGAAAAATTACAGAACAAAACATCTGGCCAGAATACAAAAAAGACCTACTAACAAAAGCAAAACTAGGGCGCCCACTCAAAATAGTAATAGATTCCGGCAACGGAGTAGCAGGCCCATTCGCCCCAGAACTTCTGCGTGATTTCGGCTGCGAAGTAATAGAGCTCTACTGCGATCCGGACGGAAATTTCCCAAACCACGAAGCCAACCCGGAAGAAATAGAAAACATGGAAGACCTAATTGCAAAAGTTACAGAAGAAAAAGCAGACATAGGAATAGGCTTTGACGGAGATGCAGACCGCATCGGAGTAGTAGACGAAAACGGCCACATGTACTCCTCAGATTTCATGCTCCTTCTCCTAGTCCGCGACCTCCTAACACGCGAAAAAAACCCACAAATAGTATTCGACGTAAAAGTTTCCCAAATAATTATCAACGACATGAAATCCCGCGGAGCAATTCCAGTTATGAGCAAAACCGGACACAGCTTCATCGAGGCCAAAATGAAGGAGCTTAAATCCCCCTTAGGCGGCGAGGTATCAGGCCACCTATTTTTCGGAGAAAACTACTACGGATTCGACGACGCCCTGCTCGCCGCCCTCAAAATCCTATCAATCCTATCCCACTCAGAAGATACACTGTCTCAAACATTCGCAGATCTTCCAAAAGTCCACACCACACCAGAATACAAAGCCTACTGTCCAGACGACAAAAAATTTGCCATAGTAGAAAGCCTGGTTAATCACTTCACAAAAAACTACGACTGCATCACAATCGACGGAGTACGCGTAAATTTCGACAAAGATTCATGGGGAGCAGTGCGAGCCTCAAACACCAGCCCAAATCTCACCCTGCGCTTCGAAGCCCCAACAATAGAACGCCTCAAAGAAATCAAAGAAATAATGGCAACAGAGTTCCTCAAACACCCAGACGCTTCACTAGCTTGGAACAAAGAATAATTACTCACCCAAAAGCAATTTTTCAGTTTCCTCCCAACCTATACAACTATCCGTAATTGAAACACCATATTTGCCATCGCCAACTTTTTGACTACCCTCAAACAAATTACTCTCAATCATTAGCCCAGCAACTCCATCACTCATATCACTCCAAACACTCTCCCAAACCATAGCTTGATTTCTATAATCTTTGCCGCTATTTGCATGACTGCAATCCACAATAACCCTTGAACACACAGCAGCTTCCTCACAAGCATCAACAGCCCTTTCAATATCTTCTTTAGAATAATTGGGCCCTTTTTTGCCACCTCTCAAAATTAAATGACCATACTCATTTCCAATAGTATCAACTACAGAAACCATTCCTCTATCATCCATGCCCAAAAAACTATGAGCCCCAGCAGCAACAACAACGGCATTCACAGCCACCTCTAAACTTCCACCAGTCCCATTTTTAAAACCCACAGGCATCGAAAGGCCACTAGCAAGTTCTCTATGCGTTTGAGACTCAGCAGTTCTGGCACCAATTGCACTCCAGCAAATTAAATCAGAATAATATTGAATAGTAATTGGCCCCAAAACTTCAGTTGCCGTTGGCAATCCCATTTCATTGATTTCAACCAAAATTTTCCTGGCCCTTTTTACCCCTTCCTTCAAGTCATAAGAACCATCTAAATCAGGGTCATACAAAAACCCCTTCCAACCAACAGTAGTACGCGGCTTTTCGAAATATGCCCGCATTACAACAACAAACCTATCCTCAACTTTTTTCTTCAACTCACTAAGTTTTTTAGCATATTCCAAAGCCGCTTTTTCATCATGTATAGAACACGGCCCTACAATCACTATTTTTCTACTGTCCTTTCCAGAAAGCACAGCCTCAATGTCTTTGCGCCCTTTATAAACAGTCTCCGCAGCTTTTGTACTCAAAGGTATATCACCCAAGATAACAGCCGGCGAAGCAATAGCCCCAAAGCCCTTAACCCTAACATTATTAATATTCATGCAAGGAGCATAGCAAAAAACATGATCTTCACAAATTTTAAAACTCCAACTCCCCTCAATCCGTCTTCGTAAACACAAAGGATTCACTATAAGGCGCCCTATACTTCACATACACAGGGCTAATCTCTGCCTCACTAAGCCCTTTAGCCATGTTTTCTGGATTAGCCGAAGGAACTAAATCACCAAACTTACCCTCTTCCGGGTCCCAAATTTCACTTAAATCAATACCATCGCAAGACTTGCCATTTTCACCCACTATTTTTTCTCCCCCTTCAGAAGCAGAAAGATAAGCCTTTATCTTAATAATTTCATCCACTGTCAAAGTTTTTTGACAACTCTGATCAACCATCAGCCCATTTATAACCTCAGGGGAAGGCTTTGAAAGCCTCAAATAATTTAGATCATAATTCTGCATAAGCAACCTTGTTTCCTCATCAATCGGAAGATCATAAACCCTTCCATTACCATCAACCACAAAGCCCTTATCTGTTTCAGATCCGCCAATAGTATTACGAGAAGCAATACTTCCTTGTATAAATAGTGGCTTATCTAAAGCTGCTACCCTTTCTGCAGAGCTTGTCCACTGAGGCAATCCATCCAAGCCAAATGAGCCATCAAATGAAAATAAAGAACAATCAGAAACTAAATTCATCTGAAGATTTTTAACCTGATTATAAATATAAACATGATTATTACTACACTCCTTTCCAGCCGGCTTCAAAGACGCAATAGAAAGCTTAAACCCATCCTCAGAACTATAAATATCATCAGCCAAAATCAAACGACCATCCTCCACAACAACAGCCCAGTTCCCCTTTACCGCACTATTCCCAGCCCCATCCTTATTCAAAGAAAACGAAACCTTACTTCCCTTAAAATAAGCAACCTTTTCATCTCCAATTTCCGCAAATTTCACAAAACCACTACCACCACAAGAAACAGAACTATTATTTATTTTATCCAAACTCTTAATTACACAATTTCCACCACTCTTAGGGCTCAAATCCGCCAAATGCCTCCTGATGTTTTCATTAACAGTATTTCTCAAAATATCCACACTTACATTTCCACCCGCCTGAGATTTATGTGTAGGAGTAAACACCGGCGCACCACTTCCAGAATAAATATTACCTTGCACCACCACATCCGGATTTCCCAAAACCGTAGTTGTACTAGGCTCCTTCGCACTATAATAAGTAATATTTTTCCCACTAATACCCTCAGTAATAATAGTATGAACCGAAGGCCCTTCAATTGTAGAACAGCTAACCTGAGCATCCTCACTATCAACATTCCCAGCACTCTTAAGCTCAGCAATTATGCTAAAAGTTTTTCCAGTGCCAAGATCGCTCAAGGAATTAAAGCTCAACTTCGTCATCTTTTTAAGCGGATCAACCCCCGGCCCTTTCAAGAAATAAAAATCAAATTTAGCATCCTTTCCACACTGAAGCTCAGTAGCCTCTTCATCATAAGCCAAAATCAGCTCAACTTTAAACCCACTCAAAGGCAATTTTCCAACAAGCTTTGTGCCAACAGTAATATTCAAAGGTATCCCTCTGTAGGCCTCAATATTATCCTTAAGATCGTCAACATACATCGGATTAACCTCAACATTCGGCACAAAATCAAGCACCTTCCCATTTTGATTATTCGGATAAACCACTGGAACAAGCACCTTCCCATTATAAGTAACAGCGCTATCGTCAGACTTTTTCAAATTAAACGAAACATGCTCCAAAATAAGTTTATTAGGTGTAATTTTTTTACTATCAACAACGTTCGTAAAGAAAAGTTCATTATTCACAGGAACCGGCTTCTTAGTAGAGGTAGTCTCAGAATAGTTTTTTGTAGGTGCATAAGAAGTAACAGGCTTCTTTAAAACATAATGAGCATAGCCAGCCTTGGTCCACAAGCCGTCCCCCGCCTGATTACTCGGCATAGGAACTGAAATAGGCTTATATAAAACCCCACCGGAACTAGCAGCAAAAGGAGATTCAACACTGGTCAAATTGCCAACAGGGCTCCCAACCAGCTGATTCATTTTCACCTTATCATTCCACTGAAAATCCAATTTACCCAGCTTATAGTCAGCAAAATTCATTTGAGTAGCACCGTCCCCCTCTTTCAAATACAAATGCATTTCATACCCACTATAGCCATCTGCAACAACAGGATTGGCAGTAGGAACAACCTCCAAACAAACATAAGCCTTATTCTTACATGGTCCAACAACAGGATCGTCAACCTTTTCCCCAGGTAATTTTACATTCATACCGTCAAGCTTCACCCAAATCCCAGAAGCAGCATAAGCATAGCCAGTAACCTTCCCGTCTTTATCAACCTTCGGTGATCCATAAGCGTGTCCTCCAAATTGCAAATATCCCAAATCACTCCAAGCATGCCCAAACAAAGTTCTATTTCCTACACCATCGGCGGCGGTTACCTTCAAGCTGTATTCCTGAGCGCCACACGCCGCCCCCAAATTTTTACCAGCCTTACAATAAAAAGAAACAAAACCCACATTGTCACTCCACGCCCAGCCTCTCAAGGCAAATTCATCAGCACCATAAGTCGGCTCTTCATCAACACAAGCGGCAAACCCCCTTTCTCCAGGAACAGAAACGCCACCAGAAACTCCCAAAATGTCACCATCAACAACTTTATTATCCCCAGCTGCAACCCCAGGATGAGTATCAAAATAAATCTGACCCGAATTAGGATTAGAAAGCTGAGTTGTTCCACTCACTCTTCCACTACAAATTTTATCACCTTCAGCAAAGGCCGGCGCAAGCGCCAAGCTCCACAAAAAAATTGCAGAAAAGAGTAATAAAAAGATTTTAGGAATACGAGACATAGTTCTTCATAGGAATCTGCCAGTAATTATAACAAAACTATTAAGTAAAAAGAAATTTATTCCTCTAAACCAAGTGAGCTACGAGTAGAAGCCACAACACCTTGAACCAAATCTCCTCCAAATTGCTCAACAATCCTCAAAGACCCGGCCTCGCTCCCAGAATAATTACCATCAACAATTTCACCAATCAATGAAGTTAAAGCATCAAAAGAAGACCTACGGGCGTCAGAAAAAGAAACATTTGCCGCCTCAAGCTCCTCAAGAAGAATAATGATGGCTTTGTTTAAACCAGGAACAAGAATACCCATTCCTTCAGCAAGCTGATAAGCCTGAACAAAATTACGATACCCCGCAACCTCATACGCACTCATGGAATCTAAATCAATAATGTTTCTAAACAAAATGTCCAACCTTTGCTCCCCGCCCCTTAAACGAGAAAGCATTAAAGAAAGTTCGTTTTTAACCCCAGCATCACCAAGCCTTAAATCAGCCATAATTATTTTTAAATAGCCTTAAATTTACAACAAAAAAGCTAAAATGTCAAGCCCCTCCCCTTCCTACCTACACTTCTCCCAGGCGTCAATTCCGCCCTCAATATTATAAACATTATCAAAGCCTTTTTGCTTCAAATATACACACGCCACCCCACTACGCCCTCCGCTCTTACAGTTCACAAAAATCTCATCATAACCCTTAAGCTCATCAGCTCTATTCAAAAGACCTATCAATGGAATATTTATGGAACCAGGAAGATGACCACCACTATATTCAACAGGACTCCTCACGTCCAAAAAAACACTGTTACCACCAGCCTTCAACTTCTCACACAGCTCTTTTGCGGATATAGACTTCATAATTAATTACTTCTTAGCCCATCTTCCTTTTTTCGGAGCCTTTCTTTTTTTCTCAAGTAAATCTACTGCCATGGCAAAATCAATTTCAGCTGGCACAACCCCTTTTTTCACAGAAACGTTTGTTTTTCCGTCAGTAATATAAGGCCCAAATCTGCCATCCTTAATTGTGATTTCCCCACCACTATTGGGATCCACACCAAGCTCAGCAATAGGAGTTTGAGCTTTCTTCTCAACCTTCTTCGCTTCACTCGCAATGGCAATTGCCTCTTCTTTTGTAACGGTATACGGATCATAATCCTCAGGCAAACTTACATTTTTAGCACCAATTTTAAAGTAAGGCCCATATCTACCAGTAGTAACAATAATAGTTTCGCCCTCAGCATTTTCACCCAATTCCCTTGGTAAACTCAAAGCCTTCAAGGCTTCTTCAAGAGTAATTGTCTCAAAATATGTACCATCAGGCAAAGACGCGCGTCTTGGCTTTTCTTCCATCGCAGCAACCTCTTCCTTAGTATAAGCACCAACTTGAGCAAAAGGTCCAAACCTACCATGCCTAATAACAATATCAAGACCAGTAGCAGGGTCCTTACCCAAAAGTCTCTCTTTCAAAACATCATCCTTGTTTAAATTTTTATCCTTATCCTCAATATTTGCATGGAACGGAGTATAAAAAGCCCTGATCATTGGCACCCATTCCAGCGATCCCTCTTCCACTTCGTCTAACTTATCTTCCATCTCAGCAGTAAACTTGTAATCTACAATGTCCATAAAATGCTCCACAAGAATATCAATCACAAGCATCGCTAAATTAGTTGGCCTAAGAGTTTTTCCTTCTTTTTCAACATATCCACGAGCCATAATTGTGCCAATTGTTGGCGCGTAAGTACTCGGTCTTCCAATCCCCTCGCTCTCCAACCTCTTAACCAATGAGGCCTCGGTAAATCTCGCAGGTGGTTTAGTAAAATGCTGAGTGCTATTCATCTTTTTAAGATCCGCATTTTCCCCTTCATTCAAAACCGGCAAAAACTTTTCCCCCAAAGCATCTTCCTCATCATCCATTCCTTCCATATAAACTTCCATAAACCCAGAAAACTTCACGGTCTGACCAGTAGCCCTAAATACATATTCACCAGAACTTATATCAGCACTTGTTTGATTCAAAATAGCCTGCTCCATCTGACAAGCCACAGTTCTCTTCCAAACCAAATCATAGAGCGCAGCCTGATTTTTATCCAAAAACTTAGCAGCCTTATCGGGAGTTAAGCTCAAGTCCACAGGACGAATAGCCTCATGCGCCTCTTGCGCACCCTTCCTTCCCTTAAATTTACGCGGCTCTTTCAAGGCGTACTCCTTCCCATATTTATCTTCAATAATTTTTTTAGCATCCTTAAGTGCCAAATCAGAAAGATTCACACTGTCCGTTCTCATATATGTAATAAGTCCCGTTTCTCCATCACCGGTATCCAAACCTTCATACAATTGCTGTGCCACTCTCATTGTTTGCTTAACAGAGAATCCAAGTTTCCTCGAAGCCTCTTGCTGCAAAGTAGAAGTAATAAAAGGTGCAGCCGGATTTTTCTTAACCTCCTTAGACTCAACTCTAGTAATACTATATGAAGCATTTTCAAGATCGTCCAAAACCTTCTTAGCCTCATCACCATTTCCAATTTTCATTTTCAACTCAGCACTAAAGTCCTCCCCCTTCTCGTTCAAGAAATCTCCGATAATTTTCCAATATTCCTCAGGAACAAAGGCCTCAATTTCACGTTCCCTTTCAACAATAAGACGCACCGCCACGCTCTGCACACGCCCAGCAGAAAGACCATACTGAACCTTTTTCCATAAAAGAGGAGAAAGCTCATAACCAACAAGCCTGTCCAGAACACGTCGAGCCTGTTGAGCATTTACAACATTCATATCAATATCACGAGGTGCTTTAATAGCCTCCTCAATCGCAGATTTAGTAATTTCGTGAAATGCAATTCTCTTAACAGTCTTAGTTTTTGGAACCTTCAAAGCCGTCAAAAGATGCCAACCTATGGCCTCCCCTTCTCGATCTTCATCAGTTGCGATCCATAGGGTATCAGCATCTTTAAGCTCACTTTTAAGCTGACTAACAACTTTCTTCTTGTCAGCAGAAACTTCATAAGTGGGCTCAAAATCACCCTCAATATCAATCCCCATTTTAGATTTTGGCAAATCACACACGTGTCCCATTGAGGCTAGCACCTTGTATTTACTCCCAAGAAAACGGGAGATTGTTTTTGCCTTTGCAGGCGATTCTACGATTACTAAATTTTTTGCCATACTCCTTCCATTGTTATAACAGTTCTAAAAGATCGTCAAACTAAAAATCGTTTTTTAGGCTAAAAATAAAGAAAAACATCAAAACAGCAAAATGGCAAGTTAAAAAGAAATGGCTTAAGCAAGCCAAAAAGTCCCAAAAATGCCATTTTTTCGCTAATAGTAAACGTTTTTTCGCCAAAAACTCCTTGCATCCTCTAAAACAAGTCATATAATACCCATACAATTATATATCATTAACCTATATATATTATGACTAAGCAAGATTTAGTATCAGGTGCAGCTCAAGCTGCAGGTGTTACAAAAAAAGCTGCATCAGAAGTCCTAGATTCAATCCTAGGCATGATTACAAAAAGCCTTAAGAAAGGTGAAAATGTAACAATTACAGGTTTCGGTACTTTCCGTATCTCACAAAGAGCGGCAAGAACAGGTGTTAACCCAAGAAACCCATCTCAAAAAATTCAAATCCCAGCTATGAAGCTTCCTGCTTTCAAAGCTGGTAAATCTCTAAAAGACGCTGTTAAGTAGCAGAAAAATCCCCTCGTGGGAAAGTCTAAAGATTTTAGAAAAAAGCCTCCACTTAAAATGGAGGCTTTTTTTATTTTGCCAAAACATATCTATGCTAAAATAAAAAAAATCATACACCAATGTCAACAATCTCACTCCTAATTTTCATAGCACTAAACCTCTCCCTATTAGCGAGTGGAATAATCCTAACCCTGCTAATAAACTCATTTCAGAAACTCTCCATATCAAAACTTATACTAGAAGTTTTTGTTCTTTTTGTTTCACAAATTATAATAATAGAAATTGCACTCGGCATATTTGGAAAAATTTCATACCTAAATGTTTCTATTATTGCTTACTTAATTTTCGCAACATTGGCCATTAAGTTTGGCAAGCGATCAATCAAAGCCCTAAAAAAAACAGAAGCCCCACCCCTGCCCCCAACAAAAACAACAATCTTCTTTTTCCTTCCGGTAGCGACCCTTTTGTTTTTAAGAGCCTTTAATGCTCTTTTACAAATCCCACTAGAGCACGATTCCGTAGCCTACCACCTTCCATACATAGTTGAATGGCTCAAAAGCGGAAGCTTAATGGATTTATATTACACGGCATTTGCTAGTCCAATTTCATACTACCCAAGCAACTACGAACTCCTTGGGCTATTCAGCGTTCTCCCCTTCAACAACGACATCTTTTTAAATCTAATCAATTTCCTAATCTATCCAATTTTTGCAATAAGCATCTACAAAATCCTAACAAGCCTAAAAGCCTCTCCACATATAGCAATAATATCAACGTCTCTTCTTTTCTACATGCCAGTTTTCCTAAGACAAGCCGGCCTACCCCTCGTTGATCTTTTTTTCTCAACACTTTTCGCAATCTCCATATTCCTACTTATAGAAATCTGGAAAAAATCTAAAACTCAAAAAGCTGACCTAATAATCTTTGGACTCACCGTAGGGCTATTCATAGGAACCAAATATTTAGGATTAGTCTACGGCGCAATACCAATTGTTCTTTTAATTGCAACAATTCGAAAACCAAAACTAATCACCCTAGCCGCAATCCCTGCCCTAATCACCGGATCATTTTTCTACATAAGAAACTGGATCGACTCAGGAAATCCAATATTCCCAGTAGACATAAGCCTTTTAGGGACAAAAATATTTGAAGGCTACATAGGAATGGGCGAAAAAATATCTACAACAAGCCTCCTTGCAAATATAAAAGATATGGGAACCCTCAAGGAATTCTACGACCACTTCACATTCATGGTCGGTTATCAAGGGCTCATTGCTGCTGCGTCGATAGCTCTCACATTGGGGTTATTAATTTACAAAGTCTTCAAAAAGAAAAGCATTTCAAAAGAACTGCTGCTAGCACTAGGATCAACAGTTTACTTTTTTCTATACTTCAAATCACCATATTCCTATCGAGATTTAGTGCCAAACGTTAGATACGCCATGATGTTTCTAATAATAATAGTACTAAATTTTGGATACATAATTTCTCAATTTAAATCAAAATGGATTTTAAGAATTACATATCTCATTTCAGTAGTAGCCTTAACCATAAGCTTCTTTAAATTCATAATATACCCTCCAAACAAACTCCTAAATAACGATATTTTGCTAATCGACACCTTTATAACAAAACAGTATCTCTACTGGGCAATCATGTTTGCATTATCACTACTAGGCTTCGGGTATGCCACAAAAACAGCTCTGCAAAAGCGCAAATCAAAAACCATAATAGCTCTATTTTTCTCAAGTGCCCTAATGATAGCCCTCATACAATTCTCTAACATCGCAAGAGAAGGCCTAGGAGAGTACTTTTACACAAATTGGTATGAAAAAGACGAACAGCTATTCAACCTTATGGAAGGGGCTAACTGGTTAAATCAAAATGCTAACACTGCAAAAATCGCCTACACAGGATTCAACTTCCACTACCACCTTTATGGAAGAGGCTTGCAAAGAGAGGCCGACTACGTAAACATAAACGAGTGTAAAGAATGCAGATATGTAGACTACAAAAACTCTGAAAACTCAATCCGAAGAGACCCAAACTATGAAAATTGGATAAAAAATTTAGAAGGAAAGGAGTACCTTATGATAGAACCTGAAATAACCACAGGAGTTACTAGTTTTGAATTCACATGGGCAAATAAGCACCCTGAAAAATTTGAAGAAGTATTTAACCAAGGCAACACCTACATATATAAAATACATGATTAAAAAATTCACAAGAAATTTCTTGCCCTTTATCAAGTACTGCATTGTTGGAGTAGTGGGAACAGCGGTAGATTTAGCCTCTCTATATGTTTTTGTTGAATATTTCAACATGTCAATTCTCCCAGCAACAACTCTCTCTTTTTTACTGGCCGTAGCCAACAACTTCCTCCTAAACAAAGGATGGACCTTCAAAGTAAAATCCAAAAACTACAGAAAACTATTTATCAAATTTCTAATAGTTTCAACAATAGGGCTAGGCCTTACACTAGCCTCAATGCAGATAATGGTAATCCACCTTGGCATCTGGTACATGCTCGCAAAGGCTATCACCTCTCTCATAGTATTAACCTGGAATTTTTTGGGCAACAAACTTTGGACATTCAAAATCCAAAACAGAAAAACAGAGTACAAAGCAACTTTCCCACTAAAACTGTCGATAGTGATCCCCGCATACAACGAGGAAAATCGCATTAAAAACACCCTCTTAACAGTAGTAGACTACGTACAGCACAATAAAATTAATGCAGAAATTCTAGTTGTAAGTGACGGCAGCAAAGATGGCACAGACGAAACAATTAAAAGTTTTGGAGAAAGGCACCCGCTCGTTCAACTAATCACTTACGAAAAAAACCAAGGAAAAGGATATGCGGTAAAATTAGGAATCATGCAAAGCAAAGGTGAGTACATTTTATTTGCCGACGCAGACAACTCCACCCCAATCGAAGAATACTCAAACTTATTGGAGGCCATGGAAAAACAAAACGCGGCAATCGCAATAGGCTCTCGATACATCAGAGGAAGCAAAGTAAAAATAAAACAACCGTTTTACAGAAGATTCATTGGAAGGGCCGGAAACTTATTAATACGCTGGTTTCTGATAGACGGAATAAAAGACACTCAATGTGGATTCAAACTTTTCAAACACAGAGCTGCAAAAGAAATCTTCTCACTACAAAAAGTAAGTCGCTTCGGATTTGATATGGAAGCAATGGTAGTCGCAAAAACATTAGAATATAAAATAGTAGAAGTTCCTGTGAGCTGGTTTAACTCAACAGAAAGCCGAGTACGGCCAATAAAAGACGCCCTCATAACCCTAAAAGACCTAGTATACATAAAACTAAACCTCTGGAGCGGCAGATACTACTGCGAAGACTAAATAAGAGAAAGTTGAAATCTGCCAGCAAAACCTATACATTTAAGCGCGTGAAAGAAGAACTAAAAAAATTAAAATTAACGGCCCTAGAGGCTATTGAAAAAATAAAAGACCTCAGAGCCCTAAAAGAGCTTGAGGTAAAGTATTTAGGGCGCAAAGGAGAGCTCACAGGAATTCTCCGCGGACTTAAAGATCTGCCCGTAAGCGAAAAGCCAAAAATGGGCCAACTCAGCAACGAAGTTAAAACCGAATTAGAAAAAGTCTTCGCCCAAAAACAACAATCCCTAGAAAATGCAGAATTAGAATCACAACTTAAAGAAGAGTTTTTTGATGTAACCATCCCCGGGGATGCTCGCAAAATCGGACACGTTCACCCACTTTCTCAAGTACAAGAAGAGGTTGAAAGAATTTTCAACCAAATGGGATTTGCAATTGCAGACGGCCCAGAAGTTGAATCAGAATACTACAATTTCGAAGGCCTAAACATCCCTAAAGACCACCCAGCAAGAGACATGCAAGACACCTTCTTCATCGCAGACAAAGACAACAAAGATCACGGAAGAATGGTACTAAGAACTCACACTTCACCAGTACAAGTTCGCAGCATGCAAAAATATGGCGCACCACTAAGGCTAATAGTTCCAGGAAGAGTTTTCCGCTACGAAGCAACCGACGCAAGCCACGACTCAATGTTCTACCAAGTAGAAGGCTTACTCATAGACGAACACGCATCCTTAGCGCATCTCAAAGGCGTAATGGCAGAATTCCTAACCCGTCTGTTTGGAAAGCCAGTAAAGGTAAGATTCAGGCCTGGCTACTTTCCTTTTGTAGAACCAGGGCTCGAGCTAGATTTTTCCTGCCTGCTTTGCGAAGAAAAAGGCTGCCGTGTATGCAAACACACTGGATGGATAGAATTTATGGGAGCAGGAATGGTTCACGAAAACGTACTTAAATCCGGCGGAATAGATCCAAAAAAATATCAAGGATGGGCATTCGGCTTCGGCCTCACCCGCTTAGTAATGATGCGCTACGCTATCAGCGACATCCGCCTACTCTCAAACGGCGACCTCAGATTTGTAAAACAATTTTAAATGCACATTTCCCTAAACTGGCTCAAAGATTTTGTAGACATTAAAATGGATCCCAAAGATCTAGGAAACGAACTTACCCTTAAAACGGCTGAAGTAGAAACGGTGGAAGATCAGTCACACGCCTTCGACAACATGGTTGCAGGGCTTGTTACAGGTTTAAAAAAACACCCAGACGCAGACCGTTTACAAATAGCAAAAGTATCTGTCGGAAAAGAAACTCTACAAATAGTCTGTGGTGGTGCAAATTTAAAAGAAGATATGTACGTTGCTGTTACAAAGATTGGAGCAAGGGTAAAATGGCACGGAGAGGGAGAATTAGTTACATTAGAAAAAGCAAAAGTTCGTGGAGTAGAAAGTTATGGAATGATAGCCGCAGCCGAAGAAATGGGATTAGAAGATCCAAGCGCCGGCCCTCACGACATAATGAATCTTTCAAGCATTAAACCAAAACCAGGAACTCCACTTTCAAAAATTTTCAAAAAAGACGACGTAATCCTAGAATTCGACAACAAATCTCTCACCCACCGTCCAGATCTATGGGGGCACTACGGAATTGCCCGCGAAATTGCAGCAATCACAGGTGCAAAACTAAAACCTTACAATCCAAATCCAAAAATCCCAAGCAAAGGAGAATCGCCAAAAGTTAAAGTTGAAGACCAAGAACTCTGCCCACGTTACTGCGGACTAATCATCAACAACATAAAAGTAGAAGACTCCCCAGAATGGCTAAAGGCTCGCTTAAAAGCAGTAGGCCACGGCTCACACGGAAACATAGTAGACGTTACAAACTACATTTCAGCCGAACTCGGCCAGCCAATGCACGCCTTCGACAAATCATTCATCAACGGAGGAGTAGTGGTTCGTCGTGCTAAAAAAGGAGAAAAAATAACAACCCTAGACGACAAAAAAAGAACCCTAAACGAAAACATGCTAGTAATAGCAGATCACAAAAAACCAGTAGCAATCGCCGGCGTAATGGGTGGCGAAAACAGCGAAATAAATTCCAACACAACATCAATAATTCTAGAAGCGGCAACCTTCAACGCCAGCTCCGTCCGCAAAACATCAACAAAACTTGGCCTTCGCACCGACTCAGTACAACGCTTCGAAAAATCGCTCGACCCCAACCTGCCTGAACTAGCGATCAAGCGAGCCGCCGAATTAATTCTTTCTCTCTGCCCAGGCGCCCTAATCGGCGGCCCAATCACAGACATACAAAAATTCAGCAAAACTCCACTAAAACTAGATCTCAACATTACAAAAACGCAGTCCAAAATCGGAGTAGAAATCCCAGCAAAACAAATTAAATCCATCCTAGAAAGTTTGGAATTCAAAGTGGGCAAAAAGAACGCGACCACCTTCACGGTTGAAGTTCCCACTTTCCGTGCAACCAAAGATGTAACAGCAGAAGATGATCTAATAGAAGAGGTGGCACGTCTATATGGTTATGAAAACATTGCTCCAGATTTACCAAAGCTCCCAATCCGACTACCCAAAGAAAACACAGAACGCTTCGCAAAACACCGCGCTCGAGATCTGTTTTCTCACGGTCTAGGCTTCGACGAAGTTTACAACTATTCATTCTACGGCCTCAAAGAAATCAAAGACTGCATGATGTCGGAAGACCAACACTTAAAACTTCAAAACTATTTATCCGAGGATCAAACTCACATCAGAAAATCAATGACACCAAACCTATTAAAGAATCTTCAGCTGAATGCCAAAAATTTTGACGACATAAAAATTTACGAAATAGGAAGAACCTACACAGATATTGGAGAGTTCTATCCTCAAGAAATTAAAAAAATCGGCGGTGCAATAATGCACAAATCCACAGAAAAAGATCCATTCTATGAAGCAAAAGGTGCGGTAGAGGCTTTCTTAGCCCACTTCAATATTGATGCAAGCCCAGCAAAAGGAATTAAAAACGTGCCCTATGCGCATCCACAAAAAGCCCTCTCCTATATTGACCACAGCGGACAAACAGTAGCCGTGGTTTTTGCAATCCACCCAGCCGTACAAAAAAATCACGACCTTCAAAACTACAAAATCGCAAATTTCTCAATCAACTTCACAGAAGCCTTGCGTCTCAACCCACCAACTACAAAATTCACAGAAATTCCGAAATTTCCATCCAGCACTTTCGACGTTTCTGTGTTAATTAAAAAAGACACAGAAATCCAAACCCTAAAAGACGCCATTAAAAAAGCTAATCCAGATTTAATTTCCCAAATCACACTTTTCGACATCTATGAAGGCCCAAATCTAAAAGCAAACCATAAAGCTGTCGCATTCAAAATTACACTTCAAGACATAAGCCAAACCCTCACAGACCAATCGCTCAAAGATACACAGGCTCGAGTATTTAAAAACCTCAAATCCATAGGCGGAGAAATAAGGGGTGGGCAATAACAACTTTGCAAAAAATCCATGATAGAAATACTAATTACCATAGCTCCTCTATTTTTAATTATTCTAGCGGCAGCATTACTACAAAAGTTTAAAAACATTGGAAAAGACTGGGGCAAGCCACTCAACGAATACGCTCTTAACTTTGGATTTCCAGTATTAATTTTTTCAGCACTAGCAAAAACCTCATTTTCATTTGAATCAGAAGCTCCTCTTTTAATTGCAAACTCTCTATTAATACTAATAGGTTTTGTTTTAGCAGCAGCAATAGGCAAATTTTTTCGCCTCAAAAAACAAATATTCTCGACGCTCTTTGTTTGCTTTGTTTTTGTAAACGCAGCTTATCTTGGAATACCAGTTTTAACACAGATCTCAGGAGAACAAATCCTACCAACCGCCAGCCTTATAGCGGCAATCTATTTATTCTGGGTGTTTACAGTCGGAATCGGATATTTAGATTATTCATTAAATAAAAACAAAAAGGACGTTGCCATAAAAATGTTAAAAAACTTAACAAAAAACCCACTACTACTTGCCGTTATTTTTGGATTAATCGCAGGAAGCCTAGGGGTCACAATGCCCTCTGTTGTAGAAAAATCACTAGGAATGATTAGTGCATCCGTTACCCCAGTTGTTCTAGTAGTAATAGGCCTGTTTATTGGAACTTCAAAAATAGGAAAAATATCAGAATGGGGTCCAGTATTACTTTTTTCACTATTCACCCTCGTCGCCCTACCGGCAGGGTTCTATTTCGGAACAAAATTATTTGGATTTAATCCATCAGAGTTTGGAAGCTCAATAATTCAATCCGCAATGCCACTCGCTATCACGCCTTTTGCGTTAGCGGACATGTACAAGCTAAACAAAACTTTCATCTCTCGTTCCATTGTACTTAGCACAGGCCTATCTGTAGTCTCTCTACCTTTTTGGATTTCAATTGTTAATTAAATAAAACCACAATGACAACCCTAGAATATCTCAGACACTTCCGCATAGCAGACTACGCAATTTTTGATTTCCTAGTCTCTTTTTTAGGAATCTATTTGGCCTCTCCATGGTTGTCAAAACTTTTCCTAAAAATAAGAATCAAGGTCCCAAAAATAAACTGGTTATTTTTTACGCTCCCCCTAGCCATCATATTCCACATCGTCTTCGGTCAAATGACACCCATGACAAAAAACCTCCTAGACCCAAACTCAAACTACATCCTTAAAATCATTATGCTAGCACTAATAATCCTTAGTATAAAAGGTGTCAAAATAGTGAATAAATAAAAAGCCCCAAGTTTCAAACAGCATTTTCGGCAGCAGATGAGAGATTAAAGTAGAAACAAACTCATTACTGAAGCTAATTTCCTGCAAATTAAGTTGCCTTAACTTACAATCTGTCTGTTACTTCTTTCTAAACACCAAGCCCGCTTAGAGTAAGTTAACAGTGACCATAAACTTTTGGGAAAGTTTATAACCAGGCCTATTATTGCTATCTGGAACTTAGGGCGCAACCGAGGATAAATCCCGTAAAGAACTTATCACCACTTGCTCCCCAAGTTTCGTCTGTTTTTCAAAGATCAACACCTATATGATACCATATTTCCAAAATTAAAGCAAGCCATCCAAGCCTCCTTTTTCACAAAGCAGTACTAGGCAAAACTTTCACGAACAGCCCTTACAATTACCCTCACTAAAAGAAACAGCAAGGTGTATTCAATAAGTATTAGCACAAACAAAAGAGCCATAGACGGCCCAGTCAAATCACCACAATCAACAACATAACTCATAGAGCCTCGACCAAAAATTCTCTCAGCACCGCAAAAAACAAGGGCAAAAGGAATGTAAATTATAGTAGCAAAAATAACCAAGGTTGCAGAAATACCAGAAATAAGCGTACCGCCCTCCCAAAGAAAATCAGCGTTGGCCTTCGTCCAAAGCAAATACCCCAGCGCCATAAAGGCCACCAAAAATGGCAGATAAAATGGATTCAAAACCAAATCTTTAAAAAACTTTTTCATAAACACACATTAGCATTCTTCAAACAAAGGCGTAAAGCCGGTCCCTCCCCTTGCTAATCCAGCCCATTTTTAGTACTATCTACGCATGCTTAAGCGCTATTTACCACAGTTCGCAAAAATCATGCCAAAGCGTGATGCCGAACTATATAAAAAGATTGGGTTCTGGGCAATAACCATTGCGGTTGGAGGCTTTCTTATGGGGCTAATTCTGGTTGCAGCAATTATTGGAATTCTTTCAATTGGCTTGCCGGACGTTACCGATTTAGAAAACCTCACAGCAGCACAGTCCACACAAATTTTCGACCGTAACGATGAGCTACTTTACACAATACATGGCGAAGAAAACCGTGAACAAATAGAATATAGCGATATCTCTCCGCATCTAGTTAACGCAACTGTTGCCATAGAAGACGATCTCTTTTGGGAGCACAAAGGTTTCGACATAATGGCCATAGGAAAAGCAGGGCTAAATGCAATATTCGGAATTGGCGCGCCTAGAGGAGGCTCTACAATTACACAGCAATATGTTAAAAACACATTCCTTTCATCAGAACATTCATACGTAAGAAAAATTAAAGAAATCATATTAGCAATCCGCCTAGAAAGATCTTTCGGGAAAAAAGAAATTCTCGGACTTTACCTAAACAGAATTCCATACGGCAACAACGCGTATGGTTGTCAAAAGGCGGCAGAGATCTACTTCGACAAAGATTGTAAAGATTTAAATCTAGCAGAAAGTTCAATACTAGCATCTCTTCCACAAGCACCAAGCCGTTACAATCCTTATGGAAGCTACAAATACTCTTCATTACTAAAAGAATTCACAGAAGACGAGCTACACTATAGAGACATTGAAAAAGAAAGTGATCTAGAAATAGAAGAATACGTTCGTGGGCTTATTGGCCAACACGTAACAATCTTAGACGACAAACAAATTTACATTCAAGGCCGCTCAGACCTAGTGCTAAAACGTATGTTTGATCTCGGAACCATCACCGCAGAAGAAAGACAAACAGCACTAAACAAGCTACAAGAAATTGAATTCAGCGAATACCATGAGGCTATAGACCATCCTCACTTTGTATTAATGGTAAAGCAAGACCTTGAAGAAAAATATGGCAAAGACGTGGTGGAGCAAGGCGGACTAAAGGTAACAACAACTATAGACTCAGAACTACAAGGGTATGCCGAAGAGGTGTCAGCAGAGTATGGAGAGTCCAACCTTTCTAGATTTGGAGCAGACAACAACGCGGTTCTTTCAATAGATGCCACAAACGGGCAAATCCTGGCAATGGTGGGCTCCCGTGATTACTTCAACGAAGAAATAGATGGAAACGTAAATGTGGTACTTCGCCCACGCCAACCCGGCTCCTCATTCAAGCCCCTGGTGTATGCAAGGGCCTTTATGAACGGTTTTGCACCTGGAAATGTAGTCTATGACATTCCAACAAAAGTAGGACGCGATCGGCCTCAAAATTACGACGGCCTGTGGCAAGGGCAAATATCCCTTCGCAAAGGGCTTGCCCATTCTCGAAACATTCCCGCAATCAAGGCCTATTTCCTTGCAGAACAACAAGATAAAATCATCGACCTGGCTGAAAAAATGGGAATAACAACCCTAAACAAAGCACACAGCTATGGCTACCCACTTGCACTTGGGGCCGGAGAAGTTTCTCTTGGTGAAATGGTTACAGCTTATGCAGTGTTTGCAAACGGAGGAAAGCTTCCAGTCCTAACGTCAATTCTAAAAGTAGAAAATGCCAACGGCGACATACTCGAAGAGTGGAAAGAAAAAGAATTACCAGAAGTTTTAGATCCAGAAATAGCATTCCTAATAAACGACATCCTATCAAACCCAGCAGACTCCGTAGGGCCACGACTATTTATAAACGGCCAAATCAACGCCGCCAAAACCGGTACAAGTACTAAAGAAACAAAGATAAAAGGTGGCGGCTCCAAAAAAGAAGTTCGCCCTTCAGACGCATGGACGATCGGCTACACCTCAAGCATTGTTACTGGGGTTTGGGTAGGAAATACAGACGGAACGGGTCTTGGATACAGCGCAAATGGTTATGATGCCGCAAGCCCAATCTTCAATGCAGTTATGACAAGAGCACTAAAAGGAAAAGCGGCAGAACCCTTCAAGGAACCTTCAGGAATCAAACATGTAAAAATAAGTAAGGCTTCTGGGCTACTTCCAGGAAAAAGCACTCCAGCAGCAATGATTACAACTGAAATTTTCCCTAGTTTTTCAGTTCCAACAGAAGTAGAAAAGTCTTTCTACGAAGTAAAAATTGATAAAGTTTCCGGGCTTCTCGCAACGGAATACACACCAAAGGAGGCAATAGAAACCGTACTATTTCAAGATTACAAGCCAATCGCGGATTTCTTCAATTGGCGTCAAGAAATAGCTGAGTACTACAAGAGTCACCAAGATGATGAGGGAATTAGCGAAACCTCCATTAGGATTGGAGCCCCACCAACAGAATATGACAATATTCACACGGCAGACAGCGCAACATCAACACCGTCAATCACAATCACCTCCCCAAGTTCAAATAGTCTTTTGCCAGAGGGGAACTTTATTGTTACAGTAGATTACTCTGCAGCAAACGGAATAGACCACATTGAATATTATTTTGACGACAAAAAAGAATACTTCACCTCCACAGAGCCGTATCGTGGATTTTTAAGAGTTTCAAAATTTCTAGAACCAGGGTCAACACATTTGGTAGTTGCAAAAATCATAGACAGCCTTGGCTATAGCGCAGAATCAGCCATACAAATTAAGGTTTCAGCAGAGTAGTAGCACTTGTTAATTCAGCCTAAAAATGGTATAATACATCGATGTTATATCAAAAAGAAAAGCTGGAAAAGCTTCAACATAGATGGACAACAGCGAAAGGAAAAAGGCTCATAAAGGCCATTAGGTCCTCTCGTTGCTACCTTAGTCCCGTGCTTTTCAAGCAAAAAGTACAAAGTTTTTATGGAATAAATGACGAGGAGGTTCGCGACGGAATAGACCTTCGTGGAGCCTCGCTAGCCGGGTTTGACTTCCGCATAGCGGTAAAGGAGGACGAGAATGGTTATACCGAAGATTTAGCAATCCTGTCTGGGATACATTTTGAAGGCGCAAACCTAAAACATGCCAACTTCCAAGACGGAAAAATTCACGACTGTTTTTTTGACGACTCAGACCTCTCACACGCGGAGTTTAAGGGTTCAACCATAAACAGCTGCGGCTTTCAGGGGGCAGACTGTAGCGGAATGAACATAAACAACGCAAAGCTAATAAACTGCAGCTTTGTGGATGCAACCATTACAGACATGTCCGCATCTACAGCCTACATAGACCAAAAAACCAACTTTGGGACAAAATTAAAATCAGAAAAAGAAGACAACTATCATTTTGCCGCAATCGAATACAAACAAATCAAAGAAATGTGCAAAAACTCTAGTCTTCATAGCCTGGCAGACCGCTACCACTACAAAGAAATGGTAGCAAAGAGAAAAACAAACTCACGACTAAACCCTTCACGCTGGCTAAATTACATATTCGGAGACCTCCTATGCAAATATGGAACCTCATTTGTGCACGTAATGATAGCCTCTGCCATGGTAATCCTAACTTGTGCAGTTTTCTACACCATCCACGATGGACTGCTTTATCACAACACTGCGCTAGTTACACCATCCCTTCCAACTTCCGCCTATTTTAGTCTCGTAACTTTCACAACCCTAGGATATGGAGACTACCACGCAGTGGGAGCCCTAAGGTTTCTAGCTGCATCAGAAAGCTTCATCGGAGCAACTCTCCTCTCTCTATTCACGGTTATTGTGGCAAGACAAATTATAAGGGACTAAGTGGCGAGAAATGCGTTCCGAAAGCGTAGTGGTTCGCGACCTTAGCGAACCCAAAGCTGTAGGAGAAAAGGCGATGAAATGTTGACCGACCAGGTCGCAAACATTTCAAGACTTTTCAGCATTTCCCCATTGAAAGAAGTAGCGAGAAATGCGTTCCAAACATAAGAAAGCGGGGGGTGGGAGGTTCAATTCAGAACCTCCCACCCCCTCAAGAGTCCGTTAACGCCTTTTTTAAGGCTGTCACTTCATCACGCTTTCTTCTTTGCCGCACAATCCTGCGCGACTACATTCCTCCATGGAGGCAGAGCTTTCTGCTCCAATTACTGTACCCCTTAAAAAAAACTTTCTCGGAGAACATTTTCTGAAGCCCAGGACCGTCCGCAGCCAATGCCCCCCAGATGTGGCCACGGAAAGCCTCCATGTCTACAGCCATTCTCGCAGAAGGCTTCCCGCCATTCTTCAAAAGCGGATCAACCCACTCGGGCTCCTCCACGAGATCGCGAAGGAAACTGGTCGGGCTGTCGGAGGTGACGGCGCCGTTGAGGACGTAATCAAACACCCCCTTGGAAGAGCCGTCCCAAAGGACGACGTCCAAGGAGAAAGTGTGACCCTCGAGCCCCTTCAGGCGACGACGAAAGCCCCTGTACTCCACCTTGGAGATATAGGGCCTCGCATTGCGCAAAGAGCAGCGAGCCATCCGCAACACGAACTCACGATGCCGAATATCAACCTCCTCATCAAGAACCTTCCTCGCCTCCTTATTGAACGCAAAACCCGGGGCTTCCGAGTAAGACGCGGGCGCTTGAGAAGCCTGCGCAGCAGGACCATCGTCCAGCAACAGCCAAACAAAAGCTCCACCAATAAGAACCGTGAACATCAAGGCAAAAACCTTGCGACTACGAGCATTCATGATCAAGCCCCTCCTTGGAGCAACACCCACCACGGGTGAAAAATAGAAGTGTGAATCTGTGAAGTCAACGGACAGACGTCTACCGGGACCATTCTCATCAAACCCTTGCAAGAACGGTACGCCAACAGAGTTCTCAAGGTTACAGCTTTTTATAAATTCTGTCAAGCCCCATTACCCCCAATGTGCTATAATCCCCGCATGCTCCCACTCCCACTACTAAAAGAATTAGAAAAAACTCGCACAACCTTCTGGAACATAACACCAGAAACGGCCGCTTTTTTACACACCCTGATCAAAGACCGCAAATACAAAAGCGGCCTAGAAATCGGAGCTTCAAACGGCTATTCGGGAATCTGGCTAGCAGACGCATTGTCAAAAAACAAAGGCCAGCTCCACACAATTGAATCAAACAAAAAACGCCAAGACATGGCAGAACAAAATTTCAAGAAAGCCAAAGCAAAAAACATCACACTAATAAAAGGCCACGCCCCGGAAGCCATTCCAAACACTCCAAAAAAATTCGACTTCATCTTTTTCGATGCCACAAAATACGAACACCTTTCTTATTTTAAAATTTTAGAAAGTCGTATAAAAAAAGGAGGGGTAATTGTTACAGACAATATTATTTCCCATCAAGAACAACTCTCTCCCTATATAAAACATCTGAATAAAAATCCCAATTTCCATTCAGAAATTCTAAAGCTCGGAACCGGAATTATGATCAGCCATAGACTCTAAATAAGCCCTAAGAGCGTGCATAGCTTTTCCACGATGACTGACTCTATTTTTCTCTTCTTCACTCATAGAGGCATAAACCTTGTCTTGTCCTTCTGCTACAAAACAAGAGCTCAATGGAATTCCAGGAACAATAGGCGCCTGAAGTTCACGCAATAAAACCCCAAGGGTTTCGCCCTCAAAATGCTCTCTAAAATCATCTCCAATCAAACAGGCGTTACAAACAAACTTAGCCCCCCTACCTTCTTCCTTTTCCATTCTATTCATAAAAAACTCAATCCACTCTTCGTCAGAAGCATCATGACCAGCACCCCAGCGACGCGTCTTCACACCAAGCTCTCCAGCAAGAGCATCCACCAAAATTCCAGAATCTTCAGCCAGCGTTAAATACCCAGTTTTATCTCTAAAATACTTAGCTTTAATAAAAGAATTATCAGCAAAAGTTTCACCGTCCTCCACGAGACCAGCACCATCTTCCCCAACATCGCTCAAAGATAAAAACTCAAAATCAAGCCCCGAAAGAACCTCCATTATCTCACGATACTTTCCCGGGTTGCTTGTTGCTATTAGCAGTTTTCGCATATTTGATTATTCTCCACGCGTTAATATTTTTATCGTCAACAAACTCATATTTATGCAAAGTCCCTTCTGCGTCAACCTCCACATTAACCGCCCCGCCCACAACACTAACAACAGTGAGCTTATCTGGACCAAAATAATCACAAATTCTATCCGCAACTTCCCTATCCAAACTCCTTCTAACCCCGTCAGCAAAATCGCCTTTATAATCAACTTCAAGCGTACAATTTGTAGGATAACCTCTCTCAACCAATTTATTCCCACCACTAGTTCCAAAACCTACTAACTTGTAAGCGACAAAACCCATAACGACTATAAAAATCAAAGCCGGAATTGCTATAAAAGCAGCCCTCCAGTTTTCAAAGAAGTCGGCTGCTGCCTCCTTAATCTCCATACTTTCACGGAAGTGCTCATTAGGGTCAACGCCATTATCACGCATCTCCTTAACGGCATCAACAAAAACCTTTGCAGGATCATCAGAACCAACCTCAGATTTAAAAGGGTCAGGGTTAACTTCTTTAAAAGGCGCCGCCTTCTCCTCCACAAACTCCCCCTCAACAGCAAAACCTTTTCTCTCAACTCTGCTATTTAAATCCGCCCTCAAGCTCAACTTAAACGCCTCAGGAACCTCAAGGGCCTCGGCCTCCCTAATCCTCTCAAAGAAACTACTAAGCTCTCCGAAATAAACCCCCTGCCTATCGTCACTCTCCCCAAACAACAAAAAGTGAGCCCTTTTTAAAACTCTATAAATTTTAGTTCCAACAACACCTTCTTCAAAATCCATAATCGTCATAACATCACCATCGGTAACCTGCTCAAAAAACTTAAGCCTCAGCACTTCACGCTCCTCCAGGCTCAGCTTAGAAAGGACCTTTTCAAACTTTTCAACATCCCCAAGGGTTCCCTCTTCCAAATTTTTAGAAATAAGTCCCCGCGCGCTAGGCATACTCTGCTTCGCCAAATAGTCCGCCACGCGCGGCCTACCCAGGCTAAACAACCAAACTGCATAACTCACATCCACGGGAGTGTTTTGCACCTGCCCAAGAGCGTCTAGGAAGGCCAGTCTTAGAATTCGCTCAACCTCTTCCCTGTCCCCAACACGCCTTACAACATACTTGTAAGTTTCAACAAAATTATCTTCAAAAAGCAGTAGAAACTTTGAGCTTTCCCCCGCCTTCATCGCGTCAACACATTGCCTTTCTGCATACAGGTCCATATAAATATCCTTAGAAGATATTATTTATAGCACCCACACACGTTTTGTCAACAAAATCACAGCGTAACTTCTCTCTCAACCTGGGTCAAAGCTCCGGCCCCACTAGAAATCTCACCCCTAAGGCTTGTAACCACATGCCCACCAGGCTCCTTAATAGCAAGGTCAACAACTTCTTTTGCTGGCCAGAGCGGCTCAATTCCAACAATTTCGTCAAGACTCTCAACACTTAGTGCAGAAAGCTCCCCAACCAGTGTCCAAAATTTACTAAAAACCGGAGTATATCTACTACCAACAAAAACCTCCTCAAGAACACCAGTAACCTCGCTAACATTAAAAACCTTATAAGCTTTAAGTGCCATGGCCGCCATTACACCGGTAAGTCTATCCACCTCTTCTTTAGCCAGCTCTCTTTCTTCTTCTGATAAATTTCGAACCGAGGCGCCTTTATTATAGTAAGTAATGGACACAGCGTGGACCCTCGCACACGCATCAAAAACACCACGAAAACCGTGTTCAAACTGGGCCAACGTTTCTAACTGTGATTCTGGTTGTTTCATAATTTTGGTGGAGATGCCGGGAGTCGAACCCGGGTGTAGAGATGAGGCAGAGCAACGTCTACAATTATAGTCTTCCTTAAGATTTTCGTCGTGTCTATAAAAGAAAAACAAAAAACAAACACGCTTATTCTCAGTAATTTTCGTGATTTTAAGGCTGAGTTGACACCCTAAAACCCTTAACCTGCTGAATTACGCCCACACAAGCTAGCAGATATCCCAAGCGTGGACGATTTCCGAAAAAATTCAGAAAAAGTTAGGCAAACGCAGGTACCATTGCCGGAGCAAAAGCGTAACCATAGTCTGCTTCACTGATAGTGTTTTTAGCACTTAAATTGCGCTGGACGGATTATGGGGAGACAGCGCGATCCCCAAAATGCAGTATACTGCGCCTAAGTCATCCTATCGAATACCAATACATCCCCATTTTTCAAATATCAAGGCCCCACCTTGGAACCAGGAAATAATCATAACAAACAGCTTTAAAAAGTCAAGTTGAGCGAGGGGGTGTAAATTTTAAAAGCGATACGTAGCGAAAAAATAAACAACAATTATTCACGAGTTTGTTACTTTAAGCGGCTTTATTGATAATTCATTTAAAACCAGGAACTTGAACTATAAAAATTTACACCCCCTCGCCCCACTATCTCTTCCCATGTTTCACCTCTTTTGCTAGCGCCGCAATGTCATCCTGAAGCCCCTTAAACCAATCTGCTCCAAGCTTTGTTATACTTATCCTCAACCTTGATCCAGTAATTTGCCAATCCGCCCTGCCCTCAAGAAGGCTAATAATATTTGCAGGCTTAACTTTTTTAGACATATATAAAACAATTTCTTTATCCTTACTCATAGGAACCGTTTCTGCCTTCACATTTACAAGCCCGGCAGTTTTTGCTGCCATTTTCATCTCAATAATTTTGAACAAGTTATGAACCTGTATAGGCATTTTTCCATAATCCTCAACCATTTCCTCCCTAACCTCGGCCAAATAATCAAGATCACTAGCAGAAGATAATTTTTGATAAGCTCCAATTTTTTTACGAGAATCCGCAACATAACTCTCAGGAATATAAGCCGGAACAGGAAGCTCGACAGAAACGTCACCAATTTCTTCATCACCATCCATAATTCTACCAGTCTTTAAATCCTCAACCGCACGGTTAAGCATTCTCATAAAATGAGAAACACCAACAACGTTAATAACCCCATGCTGATTAGCTCCCAAAATATCTCCAGCACCACGAATCTCTAAATCCTTCATCGCAATTTGAAATCCACTTCCAAGCTCTGAGGCCTCCACAATTGCCCTAAGACGCTTCTTCGCATCCAACTTAAGTCTTTGTCCGTGATACAAGAAGTAGGCGTAAGCCTGGGCCTTGCCGCGCCCCACACGCCCTCTTAATTGGTATAACTGAGAAAGTCCAAACCTTTCAGCATTGTTAACAATTAAAGTGTTAGCGTTAGCTAGGTCGATTCCATTTTCAATAATAGTTGAGCTAACCAAAACGTTATATCTCCCCTCTGTAAAAGCCATAATTCTATCTTCCAGATCTCCACTGCCAAGCTTTCCGTGTGCAACACCAACCTTAGCCTCAGGAACAAGCTCTCTAATTTTATCTGCAAAGCTGTCGATTGTCTGAACCCTATTGTGCAAAACATAAGCCTGCCCGCCTCTTTCAATTTCTTTCAAAAGAACCTCTCTCATCAAGCTTGGTGAAAATTTTCTAACCTCCGTAATAATCGGCAGCCTACCAAAAGGCGGTGTTGTGATCGTTGTGATATCACGAAGTTTGTTTAAACAAATATTTAAAGTTCTTGGTATAGGCGTTGCTGTGAGCGTTAAAATATCAACCTCTTTTCTAATCTCTTTTAGTTTTTCTTTTTGTTTAACACCAAATCTTTGCTCTTCATCAATAACAACGAGTCCAAGGTTTTTAAAATCAACATCGGTTTGTAATAAACGATGTGTTCCAATCACAACATCTATTTCCCCCTTTTTAAGCTTAACAAGAATCTCTTTTTGTTGTTTCTGAGTTCTAAATCTACTCATCATTTCAACCCTTATCCCAAAACCCTCCATTCTTTTTTTGAAAGATTTATAATGCTGATCGGCTAAAATTGTAATAGGAGAAATCACGGCAACCTGCCAACCACTCTTAACGGCCTTAAATGTTGCTCTCATAGCAACTTCTGTTTTCCCAAAACCAACATCTCCACAAATAAGCCTATCCATTGGGCTAGGGTTTTCCATATCAGATTTAACATCTTCTATCGCTTTTATTTGACCAGGCGTTTCGTCGTAAGGAAAAGTTTCATCAAACTTTTTCTGCTCCGCCTCATCACCCATAAACGCATGCCCTTTTGCTGTACTTCTTTCTGCATAAAGCTTAAGAAGTTCTTTCGCAATTTTCTGAGTTTCTTTTTTAACACGACTAGTCAAGGTGTTCCACTCCGCGCTACCAAGTCTTGTAAGTTTTGGCATAAGTTCCTCTGAGCCAATATATTTATTCACCTTGTCGGCCTGATCAATTGGAACAAAAAGTTTGTCGTTTTCTGCATAAACTAATTTTAAATACTCTTTTGTAATACCGTCTACAGTTTTCTGATCAAGGCCAAAAAACTTAGCAATTCCATGGTCTGCATGTACAACATAATCACCATTCTTTAAGCTTGTTAAAAAGTCATCAAAAACGTTCCTCTGAGTAACTCTCTTTTTCTCGTCTCTTACTTGAGCCACATCAACATCACTAATTAACAAAACTTTCTGCTTAGGCGCCTGAAAAGAAACAGGAAAACTACTATCCTTATCCACCTCAATTAAAAATATTGAAGTTTTAGAAAATTTATCATCATCAAGCCCAATCATAAAAGGAATAGCCTGATCAGTTAAAAGCCCTCTGGTTTCATTAATATGTTTTGTAAAAAATAAAACATTCCACCCGGCACTAATTTTATCTCTTAAGTCATTAGCTAGGTCGTAAGAATTTCTATACTTCAAAATAGAAAGAAAATGTAAATGGTTATGATGAGAAACGTCATCATTAAAAGTTGTAAAAGAAATCGTATGGCACAGGTTCGACCCTTTTTCCATAAATTTATTCCAACCCTCATAATACTCATCCACCACATCAACCTCATCATCAATTATTAAATCTTTTTCATTAAAAAGGTCAATAATGTCATCAAGCTCGTTTTCATAATCAACCGAAATAATATCAACAGAATTAAGTTTTTTTACCTGTTTAGAGTAATCGTCGTCATCAACCTCAAAAACCCCCTCAATCTCATCAAACTTTATCTCAATTCTAACAACCCTTTCATTATTAATCGGATAAACAATAAGACTGTCACCAACCCTAAAATATTCCCCCTTGTTAACCTTTTCAAAATCGGTAACCTCATACCCCATACCAACAAGCCTTTCTATAAAATTAACAACATCAAAACTATCTCCTTTAGAAACACTAAATTTATTATCAAAGAGGTTTTTTGCGTTTGGAAAATCCTCCATTAAAGATTCAAAATCTAAAACAAAAACACCACTTTCGTCACTATAAATATTAGAAACAAATTCAACCAAATCAACCCTCTTTGCTCTTTCAAACTCACTAAAGCTGGGATAAGAAAGCCTTTCATTATCACTTTTACTTTTAAAGGTATATATATTTCTATCGCTCCACATATCCATAGCCTTGCGAACAATTGGTTGTTCGTTTATATCACTCACAACCCATAAAGTTCTACCAACACCCTTGTTGCTTCTAAATATATCAGAAATAAGCATCGCTTTAGACGAGCCGTTTCCAGAGCCAGAGTAGCTAATATTTTTAGCCCTACCAAAAAGATCGGTAGCCTCTTTAAGCTCTTCCTTCGGGAAGAAAGAAACAATGTTCTTCATTTAAATTAAACCTTTAGTGGCATGATAATGTACGAATAATCTTCTCTCTTAAGCGGTTTGATTAACGCTGGTGACGCCTTGTCGTTTATAGCAAAAATAACTTTTTCGTCGTCAACGTATGTTAAAACATCTAGAAGATATTGAGAGTTTAGCGAAATTTTATTACTTTCGCCATCTATTTTTACTAAAACCTCCGCCCTTTCCTCTCCAACCTTTGTTTCTTCAGAATAAATCTCTAACTTACCGTCGGTATTAACTTCAAGCTTAACACTATTATTATTCTCCCTAGCAAACAAACTAACTCTTTTTAAAACAAGTGATAAGTCCTCAACAGAAACTTCGAATTTAGTTTTATGCTCTCTTGGAATAATTTTTTCATAATCAGGAAACTTTCCATCTATCAGTCGAGATATTAACTCAACATCTCCAGCACTAAATAAAATTTGATTCTTTGAAATATTAACCATAACCTCTTTTTCGTCTAACTTTGTTAAAATTTTACTAAGCTCAACCATCGTTCTAGCAGGAACAATACAAGAAACCTCACCCTTTGGCTTCTTAGAAAGTTCAAGCCCTCTTTCCGCAAGCCTATAACTGTCTGTAGCAACAAGTTTTAAACCATCGGGACTAGATACAACAAAAACTCCAGATAAAACCGGTCTAGAAGTATTTAAAGATGCCGCAAAAACCGTTTCATCAATAGCCTTATGTAGATCTTCAGTTTTAACGCTAAATTCTTGGTCTTTTTCAACTTTTGGTATTAATGGAAACTCGTCTGAACTAATACATTTTACTTTTGTGTGAGATGTTGAAGAGTTGATAGAAAGATTCGTTCCTTCGCCAACAATAAGCTCAACTTTTTCATCAGACAAAAGAGAAATATAATTTGTAATAAGTTTTGCTGGAACAGTAATTGCCCCCTCAGCCCTAACATCAGCTTCTATAGAACAGCTAATAGCGATCTCTAGGTTTGTAGATGAAAAATACAAACGCTTCCCCTCCGCCCTAATTAAAACGTTATTTAGAACTGGTAAAGTGTTGTTTGGACTAATCGCCTTATTTACAATATTTAAGGCCCCGTCTAAATCTTTTTGAGAACAGAAAAGCTTCATAGTGTTGTTATTATAAGAGTAATTGATTACAAAACAATACTAAATATGTAAAGTGAGCTTTACGTTAGTCTAAAAAAACTGCAAAACATAAATCTTGCTTCTCATTTAGGGTACCAACAATCCTATCTTTTTCTTTAATTAAATCTGAACATATATAGTTTGATACATCTTTAGTTTCAACCTTCGCCATTATAACGTGTTTCCCTTTAGGGGTAATAGAATGGTAATAATAACCAACACACCCGTTAAGATTATTTTGTGGATCAGGGTCTTCCATTAAATAATAATTATTCATTAATAAAGCCGTTCCAATAAAGCATATGTTTTTAGACGGATAAGAGGCTCCGTCTAAACTACTTGTAGTTAATTCTTTTTGAATTGCTAAAAGATCAGCCGTCCTTGTAACATCTCTTACTTCCGCCTTAATGTATTCTTTTAAAACGCTGTCTGTACAAGTATATAATGCTGATTCCTTAGCCTTTTCAAGCTCCACATCATCTAAAGAGTTAATGAAAAATTCACTTACTCTATCAAGATCAACTCCGTTTATTTTATAGGCCTCTTTAAAATCAAACTTTTGCATAACAGTTTTTTTATTTTCAACATCTTTATTCCATTCTTTGTAAAAAGCGCAGTAAGCTTCGCCCGTAGCGTGCACATAGTCAGCCTCTGTATATTCTATAATTTTAACCTTACCAACACACTCATTCTTAGCCTTGTTATTAATTTCTTTTGTTTTTCTATCGCTAACTGAGTCTTCAAGTTTTTTCATAAAACCATCCGGAGCTCCCATAACCATCCACGCAAGCCCTCCTGCGTATCCCACCTCTTTTCCACCATTCATAGAACAAGTTATGTCATACATGGCTAGTTTATAAATCGCCCTTACTTCATATGGCACTTTATCCTTATAACCACACTCCTTTTCAACCTTCGTAAAGAAATCATCATCATAATCTGATGAATCAAGATCTTCTAAAAAATCATCAACACCACTGTATCCGTGCTTTTTAGCTATTTTTTCCTCAAAGTCACCAGATTTTATCTCATCTTTTATTCCTTTTTCATAACTACAATAATATTCATATAACGCTGTGTTAACTTTTTTTGTAATTTCGCTCGTAGTAGTGTTTTTTAAAGACTTACCACCTCCACACTCTTTCTCCACCTTTTTTAAAAGATCACCATAATTAAAGTCTATACTCTCCAAGGCGTACTCAGCTCTTCTTTGGCTACTAAACCCATAACCTTTAAATAATTTCCAAATCTCACTATCACTTATCCCCTCTTTTCCATAAACACCTTTTTCTGCATCACAATAAAGCTCATAAACGGCACTCTCTGCTCTTTCAACCTCATCTTTTGTAACCTTACCAATAGTGGGGTCCTCAATTAAAACCCAGTGAATATAGTTTTTAACCTTCCATTTATCAATTTTATTAAGTGAAACTTGTTTAAAATTATTACTACCGTCTGGAGCTTTTTCCCAGATGGCAGTAATATCATGTAAGCATTTTGAATACGAATCAGAATAACTACTACTAGGTAAAACTCTTATTTGCCAACCAATAACTAAATCATTACAAGCATCTAAATTCTTATCAGCAGGATAACCTCCAGTGTTAAAATCAACAGCATCTACATCAGAATCTGTCATTAAAACTCCGCCCCCAATTATTTTCTCTTTAGCTAAATTACTTTCTTTAACAGTTCTTGTACCGTTATATATTTTTTCTTGCGTACTTACCCATTTTTGTTCTTCAGAATTCCAAAACATATAAACGGTTTTAGTATCAGAAGTTAAAGGTTTAACTTTCGAAACAACATCAAATAAAGTTTTACTTCCTTCAGAAAATCCAATATTAATACTTCCACCTTTTAATTTAACTTTATCTCCTTTGAATTTTTTAGAATCATACTTTTTATCAAAACTTTTAATCAACATCCCACCATCTTTAGAAATCTTCCCCTGTAATAAGGCACTAGAAATCCTAGGTACCTCTGGTGGCTTATTCTTATTAGAATTATTTAAAAAATAAAAACCACTTAGTATTAATAATAAAACTATAATAAAAACCGCCAACCATTTCTTTTTTAAAAACTTATTCATAAATCTAACTTTCAAATATTATTACAAATATACACAAAACTAAAGATATACAAAACCCTCACTTTCTTAAAAGATTAAATATTAATTAAAAAACTTTTAAACACTTTCCTTTCTTTTCATTCTTACAATAATAGTATTTATTAGTATTTATATTACTTCGTAATAGTAGGGGGTTTACTTTTAGGAGAAAAACAGGCTTATATAACTTCCCTTGTGTAAAGCAAAATATAGACATATTTGTGTATATAAAAACAAAACAAAAACACCACCGGGTAAAGAATGTGTAAAACTCCTGTAAAACCTTGATAGTTTTAATACAATAAAGTACTATTCTATCACTAAAAATAATTATTTATGACACAGTTTTTAACATTATTGTTTACAACTCTGGGGGGACTTTTGCTCACTATTACATTCTTCAGGGGGCAAAACTTTATAGATGTGGAAAAAAAGAGCAAAGAGGCGAAAGAGCTTGTTTTTAAAAGTGAAGAGGAAGCAAAACGGCTTACAGAAGAGACAAAGGAGCGCACAGACAGGTATAAAAAGAACATGGAGGAGGGGGTAGAGCAAAGGATGGAAAGGATAGAAAAAAGAAAAATAACAACCGAGGAGAAGGAGCAAAATATAAACAAAAAAGAGAACAGGCTAAAGGATATAAAATTTAAAATGGTGTCAGAAAAAGAGGCAACACAGAGTATTCAAGAGAGAACAAAAAGAGTGAATAAGGAGATAATAGAGAAGCTTTCTGTAAAAACAGGGCAAAATAAAGACGGCTATAAGGAGAAAATAATAAACGATTATAAAAGAGAACTGAGCGAAAGGTATGAAGAGAGGGGTAAATATAATGAAGAAAACCAAAAAGAAGAGATAGTCGCAGAGGCAAAAAGAATAATAATAAGTAGTTTGCAAAAATTATCATCTCCAACGTCTGTGGAAACAAGAGCGGTTCATGTGAGGGTTTTAAAAGACAGCGTGAAGGGGAAAATTGTTGGAGAGGGGGCGAGAAACGTGGTTCATTTAGAAAAAACACTAGGGGTTGCGGTGGTTTTTAATGATATGCCGCAGGCAATAAGCGTTTCTGCGTTTAACCTAGTGAATAGAAGAATAGCACAAAGAGCGTTAGAAAAACTTGTTAAAGAGAAGGGTGAAATTAGCACAAAAACAATAGACAAGCATATTGAGCACGCAAAAAGAGAGACAGATGAAGAGCTTTATGAGATAGGAAAAAAAGCAATTACTGTTATGGGTTTTGATTGGCAGGACAAAGATTTATTAAGAACGATAGGAAGGTTAAAATACAGAACAAGTTATGGGCAAAATATAATGAAGCACTCAATGGAGGTTTCGTGGGTTTGTATGATGTTGGCGAGCGAGGCGGGGTTGGATATTGAAACAGCAAGGGTTGCAGGGTTTTTACATGACATAGGAAAGGCGATAGACCAAGATCCAGAAGTTCAAGACACGCACGACCTTCTTACAAAAGAGATTATGGAAAGGTATAATTTTTCAAAGGAAGAGGTTCATGCGGCGTGGGTTCATCATGACGCAGAGCCGCAAGAGACACCGGAGGCGTTTTTAGTTAAAGCTGCGGACGCAGTTTCAGCATCAAGGCCAGGCGCACGTGCAGAATCAATCTATAGTTATGGGGAAAGAATAGAAGCTTTAAAAGAAGTAGTGGCAAGTTTTAACGGAATTAGTAAATCATTTGCGATATCAGGAGGAAGGGAGATAAGAGTTTATGTTAAGCCAAATGAGGTAAAAGACAGCGGATTAACAGAATTTGTGAAAAAGATTGCAGACAAAATAGAAGAAGACGTTGTGTATCCTGGTAAAATAAAAGTAAACTTAATCAGAAGGGTGGAACATTCAGAGCACGCAAAAGCAAAAATATAAAACTATGGGAAAAGATAAGAAAAAAAGAATGTTAGATAAGGTTGTTATGGGTGCCGTAATAGGAGGCGCGATAGGTTCTGTTCTTGGGGCGTCAATAGCACCGAAAGAGGGGAAGGAGACAAGAGAGGATATAAAAGATGTGGCAAAAAAAGCCCAGATTTCATCAAAATCTTTATTAGAAAAAATAAAAGGAATTTTAGAGAAAAGGAAAATGAAAAAAGTTCCACATGAAATTGATTAAAAAACTTCTAAAAAGGTTTAAAAAAGCAGCCTTAATGCTTGTTGTAAGTGTTGGGGTGGGGGTTTTAATAGCGTTTGTGTATTTTGGTTTTTTGTTGTTTTCTCACACAAGGATTCCAAACAAGGTATTTGTGGCCAACGAGGACCTTTCTTATTCAACAAGTAGTCGTGCCAATAGGCACCTGGCAGGAATAGAGAGCGGGTTAATGGCCAAAAAAATAAACGTAAGTCTAAATGGGGTAACAAAAGAAACAACGCTAAAAGAGTTTGGGGTGGACATTCTAACAAAGCAAACGGTGGACCTGATTAAAAAACACGACTCAACAAAAGAAGGTTTGGTGGGGTTTTTCTTCCCAAAAACGCAAACAAAAATACAACCAATGGTAAAAGTGGACAGAGAAAGAATAGAGGAATCTTTAGAAGCTTTGTTTAAAAAAAGCGAATTCGAGCCCAAAAACGCAATATATTACCTTGAGGGTAAAAAGCTCCACACTAAGCCAGACGAAGAAGGGGTAGGTATAGACTACCAAAAACTAATAAAAGACCTAGAAGAGATGTCTATGGCCCTCACAGCACAGGATTTAACTATTGAGTCGGGGCCAGGAAAAGCAGAAATAACGTATGAGAACTTGTTGGCAAAAAAATCTGAGATGAGCGCAAGTTTAATCTTCCCATACGAGCTTATAGACCCAATTTATAGTGAAAACTGGATAATTCGCCTAGCAAACGAACCAGACTGGGTAAAATTTGTAGAAAAAGAAGGAGGGGTTAGGGTAGAAATTCAAGACGCCGGAATTGATAGGTTTGTAGATGAAAATATTTCAAAGTGGCTAGATGTGCCAGCAGAAGATGTGGAAATTGAAACAAACGACGGAACTATAACAATTACAGGTAGAGGGAATGACGGAAGCTTGATACAGAGAGATGAGTTAAAAAGAGTGATTAAAGAGGCGGTTTCAAAAAAGCTTTCAAAAATACCAATACCGATAGAAAAAATATCACCAAAAATAACAGTGACAGAGGAGCTAAAGAAGCTTGGGATAACAGAGAGAATTGGAATTGGACACACTTCTTATTATGGCTCCCCTACTAATAGACTCCATAATATAAAAATAGGAGCATCAATGTTTGATGGAAAGATGATTGCACCAGGGGAAACGTTTTCTTTTAATAAAAACCTAGGAAGGGTGGACGGAACAACTGGATACAGGAAGGAGCTTGTTATTAAACCAGAGGGTACTATTCCTGAGTATGGGGGTGGAATTTGTCAGGTATCCACCACGATGTACAGGGCCGCGTTATTGTCTGGGCTTAAGATTCAAGAAAGGAATCAGCACTCTTATGCTGTTTCTTATTATTCGCAAATTTTAGGACACGGGCTAGACGCAACAATATACCTAGGAGGGGCAGATCTAAAAATCACAAACGATATGCCAACCCACGTTCTAATACAAACATATGTAAATAACGACTACGAGCTCTTCTTTGTTTTTTATGGAACCAAGGATGGACGTTCTGTTGAGATGGAGGGGCCGTATATTTCAAACCACACAAAGCCAGGAGAAACTGTGTATGTAAAAACAAAAGACATGCCAGTGGGCCAAACAAAGCAGGTGGAAAAGGCACATAATGGGTTTAGCACGCTTTGGTATAGGTTTGTTACAGACAAGGAGGGTAACGTGGTAAAAGAAACTATATCAACAAAATATAAAGCAGTTCCAAATAAAATCCTAGTGGGAGAGGAGTAGGTTTTAATTTTGAGACTCTTGCTTGTCTTCCATTTTTCTAACTTCCTTTAAAAGCCCAATAGCATCAAGGTTTGTTTTTTCTAAAGCAAGAACACCTTCGAGGATCTCAATGGCCTCTACCTTGTTTCTCATCTCCTTTTGAATATCGGCAAGAAGAAGTAAAAAATTAATATTTTCTGTGTCCAGCTTAACGGCTTTTTTCATAGCGAGGCTCGCCTCTTCAAGCTGGTTTAAAACCCTGTAAACCTGAGCCAGGCTAACAAACCTTTGTGGCCTAGAAGGGTCTAAGTCTACGGCTTTTTGATAAGCCTCTTTTGCGTTTTCCATATCTTGTTGGTGAAAATAGGCCAAACCTAGGTGGCTGTAATGCACGGCCTCTCCGGTTACCTCGGCAAGGCGGCTAAAAAGGGCAGACGCAGAGCTAAACATTTGTTTTTTCATATATAGCATTGCCAGTTTGTGTTGAGACTCTTCATGAAGCTCATCCAGAGCTAGAGCCTGAACCAAAAGTTTTACAGCCTCGTCCTCTTTTCCTAGCTTCATCTTAGATTCAGCTTTTTCACAAAGTGCGTTAACAGCTTGCCTGTCTTTTCTGCTAACATCCTTTTCCTCTATTATCTCTTTCTCTTCTTTTGGACGCTCGGCCGGAGCAGCCTCCCCACCTTTTAATAAGATATTTAGGCGACGAAAAAAAACACCAACAAAAACGATCAAACTCATTAATATTGCTAAATAGGTCCACATAGATTAAGCATTAGATTTTCTAGAACAAGTCTAGAATTAACATTTTTCTTAAGGAGCATACCAGCTTCATCGATTTTTAAAAGACTATTTATGTTATTTTCTCTATTCTCTCCTGCCAAAACCTTAGTTCTTAGAATGCTGGTTAGTAGTGCAAAAAAAGTTTCCATTTTGTCTTCGTTCTCCAAAAGGCCATCAACATAATTAAATCGATCATAAACACTACGGTGCTCTAAGAAGCCCTGGGCATCATTATAGGTTTTAACATATTCGGCCAGAACCTCGGGATTTTCCACAAGCCTCATCGCTCTTCCGGTTTTTCCCAAAGAAAAAAGACTCACTTTTTTTAAGGCGTCTTTGTCAAAATTAGGAAAAAGTTCGGCCATCCTGTTTTCTAAATATGAAACAGAAACGTGATTAAATTTAACAACCCTAACGCGAGAAATAACCGTAGGCAAAAGGGCTTTAACATTGTTTGTGGTTAAAATGAAAATAGTTCTTTCTGGGGGCTCTTCAAGCATTTTAAGAAAACTATTGGCCGCTTCTGGGGTCATCCTTTCCATTCCCTGTAAGAGTAAAACCTTATAATTTGCCTGCCTTGTAAGGCTTAAGCGCACTATAAGATTTCGTATGTCTTCTATTTTTATGCTTTCCCCACCGTCTTTCATTTCAATTGTGTCTAAATGTCCACCCTTCGCCACCTGAAGACAAGCTGGGCACTCATGACAAAACCCCTTGTCGCACTGTAAAATTCCAGCCATTTTTCTAGCAACTGTAAATTTGCCCACACTGTTTGGACCGCTAAGGAGATAAGCATGTGCCAAATTGCCAGACCCAAGATCCGCCTCAATTTGTTTTAACTGATTTTCATGGCCAATAATGGACCAGTTGTATTTCATAACTAAATTTTAGCCTCCCACACTCTCTCCTGTCTAACTAGTAATTCTTTAGCATCATCAGGATTAAGCATGAATTCTTTAACAAGTTTTTCAAGGCGCACTTTGTTCTGAGAACCTTTTACTAAAATAAGATCCCCCTTCTTGATTCTGTCTTTGAAAAAATCCGTGGCCTCTGAGGTGGTGCTAAAATCATACACAGCCTTGTGTCCCCTCGCTGTTGCCTCATTAGCAAGCGCTTTTGCCTCAGAGCCAACAGTTATAATTAAATCGGCACACTGCGCGGCAAAAGCCCCAGCCTCACGATGTTTTTCTTCTGATGTTTCTCCAAGCTCATTCATGTTTCCCAAAATTGCCACCTTTCTGTTTGCCTCGAGCTCCGCAAGAAGCTTGAGCGCAGCTTTTAGCGCCTCTGGAGAAGAGTTATAAGTGCTATCTAGGATAGTGGCCTCTTCTATTGCAGGAATAACATTCATTCTTCCGGGCGGAAGTTTATACCTCTCAAGTGCGAGAAAAATTTCATCATCACTCATGTTCATTATTCGTCCACATATTGCGGCCGGGGTAAGAACGTAGGCTTGATAACTTCCAAGCACGCTTGAACTTACTGCCATTTTTTCATCCCCATGGTGTAGGTAGAAAGAGGTGCCCTCCATAGAAGTTTTAACGCTAGTAAAGCGATAGTCAGAATCCTTATCTGCCCCAAAAGTAACGGTACCCTTTTTCCCTCGTGACTTCGCCAAATAGTTTAAAAACCTATCGTCCATATTTAAAACGGCAATGCCTTCTTCTTTCAAAGCCTCAACCACTTTTTGCTTCTCTTCAAAAATAGACTTTAAGCTCTCAAATTGCCCCTCGTCCATGTGTACCTCAGCAATGTTCGTCATTATTGCGACATCTGGCTTAACAACACTAAGTAAAAAATCCATATCTCCAGGCTTGTCTACCCCCATTTCTAAAAGCAAAATATCGCTATGGTCTTCAAAAAGACTATGAAAAAACCCCTTCATTAAATACCAAGACCACTTTCTTACGGAGCTAAACCCACTTTCAATATCTAGGATTGTCAAAAGAACGCCAAAATCACTGTTCATGCTTTTTGCATTCCTTTTTACGCGAAATTTGCTATTTAAAACGCTAAAAATTGCATCCTTTGTGCTGGTCTTACCTATAGACCCAGTAACTACCACAACTTTGCCTTTAAACTTCTTCAGCCTGAGCTTTGCCAAGCCCTTTAGTGCTAACAGCACAAGGCTTTTTAAATATTTTTTCATAACCGACGCAGTATAAAAGAAAAAGCCCTTTTTGTTAAGCACAAACGCATGTTAATATGTGCCCATCTTAATCATTCCCTATGAAAAAACTATTATTAATTTTATGCTCCCTTATATTATTAACAGCATGTAACTCAGAACCTATGGCATTTACACCAGAATCAGGCGACACAATTGCATCAGAACCTATGGCATTTACACCAGAATCAGGCGACACAATTGCAATTGTCAAAACCAGTCACGGCACAATGAAAGTCCTTCTTCACACAGAAGAGGCTCCAGAAACAACAACAAATTTTATTGAGCTTTCTAAAGCAGGCAAATACAACGACACAATTTTCCACAGAGTGATTAAAGATTTTATGATTCAGGGTGGAGATTTCGAAAACCGCAACGGAACAGGTGGGTATAGTTACATGGGGCCAGGAACGGTAATTAAAGACGAGTTCCACCCAGATCTTAAAAACATACACGGAGCACTTTCAATGGCCAATCGCGGGCCACAAACCGGAGGTAGTCAGTTCTTTATTATTCATGCTGAAGAAACGTCATGGTTAGACGGAAAGCACTCAGTATTTGGATATGTGTACAAAGGGAAAGACGTAATAGACAAAATTGCAAACCTAGAAACAGAGGAGGTAGACCCTCCTGTAGAAGAAGTGGTGATAGAATCTATAGAGATAGACACATACTAATGGCTCAAGCCTTAATTAAAATCACAGGCCGAGTGCAAGGGGTTTGTTTCCGCGCTGAAACGCGGAAAACGGCCACCACGCTCGGCCTTTTTGGTTATACCAAAAATCTCCCAGACGGCAGCGTAGAAGTTTTGGCCCAAGGCCAACAGGCCGCGATAGAAGCCCTCATCGCATTCTGCGAAAATGGCCCCGACGCGGCCCACGTAAAATCCTGCGAAGTTGAATGGGCGGAAGGTGGTAAAATTTACAGCGATTTTATATCATGTTAATGTTTATTACATATTAACCCAGATCTTATGAAGAAATTATTATTAATCGTTTCCATCATGGCGCTTACGGCCTGTGTGGGGGCAAAAGAGCTAACATTTATAGATGTTTATGACACTTACAGAGATTTTCCAACAGAGGTACAAGTTGGCCTTACTGAAACAGGAAGAGTGTGGCTAGATAGCTGCCCACCAGAGCCAGACGGAGTTTGTGCTGCTATCATGATTGTTGAAAAGCAGGACGATTCAACATTTTATGTAGAAGTGTCAGGAGGCGCGCTTCCTGGGGCTTTTTACGGACCGTTCACGGGAGACGCGGGCGCTATTGGGGCAGAAGCAACAGGGCTTGAAACAATAAAAGAACCACCAATGGACGACACCGCTCAGTAATAAGTCACACAAAAAAAGGCCTCATTTTCATGGGGCCTTTTAGGTAAGCTATCTTTATTTAGCCAACTCTACTACAGCTTCGAAAGCCTTAGGCTCGTTTACTGCTAGATCGGCAAGCATTTTTCTGTTGATCATTACGTCTTTCTTTGTGAGAACGTTCATTAGGATGCTGTATTTAACGCCTAGTGCTCTACAGGCAGCGTTGATACGTGCTATCCATAGACGACGGAAGTCTCTCTTCTTAGTTCGTCTGTGAGTGTAGCTGTTCATTCCAGCTTTCATTACAGCATTTTTTGCTGCACGGAAGTTTGTACTCCTGAGTCCTCTGAAACCTTTGGCTGCCTTTACAACTTTGCGGTGCCTACGGTGGGCGGTTTCGCCTCTTTTTACTCTTGGCATGGTAAATTAATTATTTAGTAGATATTAAACCTGGAAGTAGGCGTCTTAGCGCCTTCATGCGAGTTATTGAAACTGGCATGCCAGATAAAAATGATTTCTTTTGTCTTTTGGACTTGTTAACTAAAAGGTGTCTTTTTGAAGCTTTCTGAGCCATAACAACTCCGCTCTTTCGAACTTTAAACCTTTTTTTAGCCCCACTGTGTGTTTTGTGCTTCATGATTTTTTTGAATTTAAGATCATAATTAGGGTATTCCCCTGTTTTTTTGGCTCAGTCTCTATCACGGCTATTTCCTCTAGAAGTGTGAAGAACTTTTTCATCTTCTCCGTCGCTAGGTCTTTGAACATAGACTCTCTTCCGCGGAAAATCAAGGAAACTTTCACCGAGTTGCCGGCCTTTAAAAATTTTTCGGCCTGCTTTGCTTTTACTAGTATGTCGTGATCGCCAGTTTTAAACCCCATTCTTACTCCCTTCACTTCAGTTTTCTTTTGAGTCTTTCTGTGCTTGGTGTCTACTTTTTTCTGATGATACTGATACTTTCCATAATCCAATATCTTGCATACAGGCGGATTCACATTAGGCGCCACCTCAGCGAGATCAAGCTCTAGACTCTCCGCAAGTTCACGGGCCTTGTCCGTCGACATAATGCCCAACTGCTCCCCTTCGGAACCAATTAAACGTACTGTTGGGGACTTGATAGCCTGATTTGTGCGTAATCGTTTGCTTATATAGTTTGGATTAAATTTTCAAAAAGCTTGTCGATAGTACGGAAAAATAGCACAAAAGTCAAACCTATTCGCAGCTAATAGAGGTAAAACTCCCCACCCTCCGGGATGCCCTTGTCAATATGTCAAAAAATTAGCATAATCCACGCACATGAAAAACATTATAATCCTAGGTTCCACAGGCTCTCTGGGTACGCAAACACTAGAGGTTCTCAAAAAATACCCAAACGATTTTAAAATAATTGGACTTTCCGCACACAAAAACATAGAACTTCTCGCAAAACAGGCCAAGCCACACAGCGCCCAAGCCGCCACAACCCCAGACGAAATTCTAGCCCTCGCCACTCACCCAGACGCCGACATAATAATAAATGTAATATCAGGCCTAGCGGGATTAGCTCCTACCCAAGCTGCCCTCAAGGCCGGCAAGACGCTACTATCTGGAAACAAAGAGTCCATAATTGCCGGCCAAATAACACAAACGGTTATTCCGCTAGACTCAGAACACAACGCAATATTTGAAATTCTAAAGGCTCATCCAGAAAAAACCCCAGCCATGATCACCCTACCAGCATCAGGTGGCCCCTTCCTCCACAGCACAGACCTGTCACAGGTTACCCCAGAGCAGGCCATAAAGCATCCTAAGTGGAAAATGGGAGCTAAGATCTCTGTTGAGTCCGCAACGCTTCTAAACAAAGGCTTTGAAGTGCTAGAGGCTCACTATTTATTTGGACTACCGTTGGAAAAAATTCAGGCCAAAATCCATCCAGAATGCGAAATCCATGGAATTGTAGAATTCACAAATGGGGAAACCTACGCCTATTTTGGAAAACCAGATATGAAGGAGCATCTCGAAAATGCCCTCCTCCACGCGCTAGGCCGAAAAACAAATCCAGATATACGCAAAATAAATCTTTCAGAGCCAAATTTATCAGACCCCCCGTCTCATCTTCCTGGAATTAAACTTGTTCTCGCCGCCCACAAGGATGGCCGCATAAAAGAGTTCCTCGAAAAGGAAGAGCGAGCCATTCAGGACTTTTTAAATGAAAAAATATCCTTTCTTAGTCTTTTGGAAGAGCTTTCTTAGGTTTTTTGCCACCTCCAAATAAACCATGAATGCCTTTTAACATATCAATAAAACCCCTAATCATCCTTTTGAGTGGCATAGGAAGTCCGTTCATGTCTGCAGTGTTGGCGTTGCTTGTGGCATACCTGTCTGGAGTTTCTGGTTCATATCTGTCCTCAGGTGTAACCATGACATAATCAAGACCATCTTCAGTTTCTAGCGCTCCTCTCACAATAATATTTCTTCCGTATCTTTTCTTTGCAACTGAATGTAGAGACGCAGCACGTTTATGAATATCCTTATAGTTTGGACAATCTGGCTCTGCCTGCAAAACGGCACCATTAATTGTAGATGGAGCAAGGGCCGCGTAACCTCTAGGCATGTCCACCTCAAAATCCCCCTTTTCAACAGCCTTTCTTATTTTTTCTGCTAAGTCAGCAGCCCTTTCAAGCGTCATTCCGGGTAGACACACTCCGTATTCATCACCACCATATTTTGAAACCAAAACGTTACCTTCTTTATTGTCAGCACTGTAGACGCTAAGCCCAGCCCTTTGAAGTTCTGTAACGGCAACATCATGTACAAGTTTTAAAACAACATCTCCATATTTTTCTCCAAGATTGTCGTTTACGGCTTTTAAGAAGTTTAGATCTAATATTATAAGTGAAAAAGGGGTTTCTGTAGAACTTGCCCTGTCAAAAGCGGCGTTGGCTAGGGTTAAGTAGCCAGTTTTGTTTAAACCTCCAGTTACATCACATCTCCATGCCTTTTTAAGTTTTCTACCATCTCTTTGAAAGCTCTGTAAGAGGTCTTTTACAAGTGAGGCCTGTGCTTTTTCAGCGGCCAGTACAACTTCAAGAAGTCTTAGCAGTTCCTCATTAGTAGAGTGGACTAGGCTGTTAACATCAACGCCACTTAACCTTTCATGGTCCTTTAAAACGCTAGCCACACGTTCAGTCGTAAGTGGCATTGTAGCTTGAGGAACAGAAATTGTTGCAAGTTCTGCAGCAAGCGTCCTGCTTAATTCAGGGTCTTTTCTGTGTGCACCTACTCCTGCTGGAACCCCCATAGGAAGAACAGGAACTGTCGCTCTTATTGATGGGTGCTGGGTCTCTAGGCTGCGCAAGTCCTCTGGGGCGCTATTTCTTGGCAGTTCTGGAGTAGCTCCTCCATGAGGACCAAACCAAGGTTGGGTATTAGTAGAGGCAAGGGGGTTAAACCCCGAGACTCTTTTTACCGCCGAAGGAGAGTAAGGAAGAGCGGTATCTTCCCTGCGTATAGGCTGAGTATTCTCCCCAGGTATTGTGTCACTTACGTCTGATTTTCGTCTTCCTCCTTCGGTCATTTGATTTGATTTATTTAAGCTTTTAATTTTAAGCATAATCCTGCAAAAAGTCAACCCTTTATCTCTTATCGACGATGATGCTAATATAAAAACATGAATCATGCAATCATACTTGCGGCAGGCTCTGGAGCCCGAATGAAAGGAAGGTCAGACAAAATGCTCTTAGAAATCAACGGAAAGCCTATTATTTACTATACTTTGATGTCTTTTAATGACCATCCGGATATAGATAATATTGTTATCGTAGCCAGTAAAACAAACAAATCTGAGATAGAAAAAGCTGTTAAAACTTATTTTTTTTCTAAAGTTTCAAAGATTGTGCTTGGGGCAAAAACACGTCAAAAATCGCTCGAAGCAGGCTTTGAGGAGCTAAAAAAGGCAAAAAAAACAGATGTTGTTATGGTGCATAACGGGGCTAATCCCCTAGCGTCAGAGCGAGAAATTATGGAAACCATACAAAAAACAGAAGAGTTTGGCGCCTGTATTGTTGGACACAGTGTTACATCAACGATGAAAGAGATTAAGGATGAGCACATAATAAAAACCCACGACCGTAATAAGCTTTTTGCAGCAGAGACACCACAGTCTGCCACCTACGAGGTTCTTGAAAAAGCCCTTTCAAATGCAATAAAAACAGGGCTAGAGGCCACCGACGAGGCGATGATGTTTGAGGCGATTGATCAAAAAACAGCTTACGTAAAAGCTGATGAAAACAATTTTAAAGTAACTTCTCAGGCAGACTTAGTACGTTTAAAATCTATTTTGGGCGATCTTCCAGACGATTATCGCATTGGCCTTGGTCAAGATAGCCATATGTTTGATCCAGATAAAATGGGTCTAACTCTTGCTGGGATTTTGCTGAAAGACGAGAAAAAGCTAAAAGCCAACTCAGATGGAGATGTAATTCTTCACGCAATTTTTAACGCAATCTCACAAGCAATAGGGGAAAAATCCCTTGGCTTTTATGCAGACCCGGAGTGTGAAAAAGGCGTTACAGACAGTGCAAAGTACCTAGAAATTATACTCAAAAAAATGAAGGCCCAAAAATTCAAAATCAACTCCCTTGGCCTTATGATTGAAGCTAAAAAACCAAAGTTCGACCCACTAAGTGCCAACATCAGGAAGGCTCTTTCAAAAATCCTCGATCTAGATACTCGCAAAATAGGAGTAACTGCCACCACTGGAGAGGAGCTCACATCCTTTGGACAGGGCTTGGGAATACAGTGCTTTGCAATAATTTCGCTTATAAAAAATTGACTATCCACGAAAAAACCTTAAAAATACTTCCAAATAAGTCAATACTCCATGCACTTCTTCTCAGCAGCCAAGATTAATCTTTGTCTAGACGTACTCGAACGCACGCCTTCCGGATACCACAAAATCCGCACAGTTCTTCACGAAATCCCACAACTTTCAGACGAAATAACTATCGAGCAAGCAGACAAATATGACTCAACGTCAATACTAAACCCAGGCCCAAATTCGCCTATCCATCAAGAAGAAAACCTCGCACACAAGGCCTTGGTTTTAATGAAGCGGCTCTACAAAATAGATAAAAAATTTCGCATAGAAATTAAAAAATTAATACCCATTTCTTCAGGACTAGGAGGAGCCTCTTCCAATGCCGCAACAGTTCTCAAGGCGATAAACATGTTGGCAAACCTCAACATCCCCCCTCATAAACTTGAAGAAATCGCGTCCCACCTAGGCGCGGACGTTCCATTTTTCATCCACGGAGGAACCCAGTATGCAGAAAATTTCGGAGAAAAACTCACACCACTTCCACCTGTAAAAATGGCTATTGAAATAAGGCCTGGAACAGCATCAAAAACATCTACAGCTAGCCAATATGACGCTCTTGATCTCTCAAAATGCGGCCAGCAAACAGCAAAAACAGACGCATTACTAGACTCTATAAAAAACAATCAGCCAATAGAGGCTCACTTCCATAACGACTTCGAGCAGTTATACGAGATTCCCCCAAAACACCATCTCACGGGCTCCGGACCAAGTTTATTTAGATGCTTCATCTAAGGCGGAAGAAACCTCCTCTTTTATGAGATCAACAAGCTGTCTTTCAAACTCTGTTCTGTCTACGCCCTTAATTTTTGGCTTTAAAAAAGCAATAGCAAACCTTTTTAACACCTGAACGGCCCTGCTCTGAATTCGTAATTTAACATCAGCAATAAGGCTATCTTCCGGAGATTCATTTGCGGCTCTTAAGGTGTCACGATGCAGCATAAAATTTTAGTTAAGGAACAACCTTATACTAAAACTCAGACCTTCCCGCAAGGGCTCTTGTTAATGTAACGCTGTCCGCATATTCCACATCTCCGCCAACGGGGAGTCCTCGCGCTATTCTTGTTACACGCGCCCGAGATTCCAATAAATGTTTTTGAATATACAAGGCTGTAGCCTCCCCCTCCAGGCTAGGATTTGTGGCCAAAATCACCTCATTCACACCATCACCAACACGACTAAAGAGCTCACCAAACTTAAGCTGCTCAGGACCAATTCCATCTATGGGAGAGAGGGCGCCATGCAGAACATGATAAAGGCCTTTAAATCCACCAGTTTTTTCAATTGCAACAACGTCCAAAACCTCCTCCACCACGCAAATTACAGATTTATCACGCCCCTCATCACCACAAATCACACAAGGATCACTTTCTCCAATATTCCAACACTCCGTACAAAAAACCACATTTTCCTTAAGCCCTAAGATGGCATCCCCCAGCGGCTTGATGCGTCCATTGGGCGAATGCAAAAGGTGCATTGCAAGCCGCTGCGCCGACTTCGGCCCTATTCCAGGCAAGCGGCTCAGCTCCTCGATCAAACTTCTAACTGATTTTGGTAAAATGTGACTCATATCGACACAAGTTTAGGGATAAAAATTTAACAAAGCTATACCCAATTTCAACTTTTGTTGACAAAATGGTCGAAATATGTGAAGATAAGGCCTTAAGTTAATCTAATATGAGTTTTAGAGTAATTACAAATAATAGTCCGGAGAATATAAGCCCGCCAGGCTTTGAGGAGTGGTGGGTAGATAATGAAGAAAGTTATTTGGAAGAAGCAATTGCGGGGTCGGTTAAACAGTTAAAAGAAATGTGCCCAGCCTTTGCTTTGCAGTCGAGAGATTTTATGAAAAACATAGAAGGGTCATTATTGTTTCAGTATCAAGAATTTAGAAGAAAGGTTTTAATGGAATTCAGGATTGAGCTGGAGACACAGGATCAGCTAAGGGCAAGGGCTAGAGAGGATGGGGTGCAGTCTTATGAAAATATGTTAACAGGTGCAGCAGCAGACAGTCTTATTTTGGGAGAAATAAAAGTTTCAGAGATTCCACAAGGCTACAGAGGTGACGTAGCGGATCATATTGACAAGGTTTTAAGTGAGGCCTCGGGTAGCCTGTTTGGGGCACCATTAGGCTGTTTTAAGGAAAGGAAGGTAACAGAGCTTCAAGAAGGAAGAGACTTCTCATCAGAGGTGGATTCTCTAGAGTTTGTGTCAAAAGATGAAAGATTAATGGCTCCTCATCACTTACAGGTTATGAAAGAGGCAAAAAGGATTTCGGCTAGCGGTCAGGGTGCTTATTATGCCGCATCTCCAGAAAAAAGAGAACGCTTAACAGCCTCTCTTGTTTCAAGATCAAGAAGGGCGGCGTTAAGGGTAATTACAGGTGACACGCCCCAAGAAACCACTCATGAACTTTAAGACTATCGGTTAGTTCGGGATGAAAGGTGCTAATTAAAAAACCTCCCTCCCTCGCCGCCACAATTTCCTCTCCAATCCGAGCCAAAACCTCAACATCATCGCCTACCGAAACTATCTTCGGGGCTCTTATAAAAACCGCCGGTATTTTTCCAACACCATCAAAATCCACCTCACATTCAAAGCTGTCCAGCTGGCTTCCATATGCATTTCTTTCAACCACAACGTCCATCAGTTTTAGCCCATCAACGTCTCCACCCAAAACCTCTTTTGCAAGCAAAATAGCCCCAGCACAGGTTCCCCAAATTGCCATTCCATCGGCAGCGCATTGTACAATCGCGTCTCTTAGACCAAACCTAACAAGAAGTTTTCCAATAGTTGTACTCTCTCCTCCTGGAATAATTAAACCATTTAGCCCTTTCAGATGCTCAGCTTTTTTAACCAGAACTGCAGAAATACCAAGCCTTTTCAAACAGGCAACATGTTCCTCCACCGAACCTTGAATATCTAAAACGCCTACCATCCCCTTTCGGCATATTTGGTTTCCAGCTGGCTCATTTCTAAGCTATCCATAGCCTCACCAAGTCCTTCAGAAACCCTTGCTAAAACCTCAGCATCTTCAAAATGCATAACCGCTTCCACAATAGCCTTCGCACGCTTAGCAGGATCAGAAGATTTAAAAATTCCACTACCAACAAACACTCCATCACACCCAAGCTGCATCATAAGTGCCGCATCTGCAGGAGTTGCAATCCCACCAGCTGCAAAATTAACAACGGGTAGCCTACCTAATTCCTTAGTTTTATTAACAATTTCCACAGGAAGTCTCTCTTTCTTTGCAAATTCATTAAGTTCGTCCTCACTCATCCCGGCCAATGCCGCAATTTCTTCATTCATAGTTCTCATATGCCTTACAGCCTCAACCACATTTCCAGTACCAGCCTCACCTTTTGTTCTAATCATACAAGCTCCCTCATTAATTCTTCTCAAAGCCTCGCCCAAATTGCGAGCACCACAAACAAAAGGGATTTTAAATTTAGACTTATCAACATGGTAATCCTCGTCTGCCGGAGTCAAAACCTCGCTCTCATCAATATAATCAACATTAAGCTCCTGCAAAATTTGAGCCTCAACAAAATGCCCAATTCTTACCTTAGCCATTACAGGAATGCTAGTAATTTCTTTAATTCCCTTAATCATTGATGGGTCGCTCATTCTTGCTACTCCCCCATCACGCCTAATATCAGAAGGTACGCGTTCAAGGGCCATAACAGCACAAGCACCCGCATCTTCAGCAATTTTAGCCTGTTCAGGGTTTACTACATCCATGATCACACCGCCCTTAAGCATCTGTGCTAGGCCTTTTTTAAGCTTCAATGTGTTTTGTTCTCTTTCCATAGCAGGCCAACTCTATACAAAAGACCAAAAAAAATCTAGTAGAACTTGCAAAAACCACGGTAAGTTGCTAACGTAGGCGCATTCATTAACAATTTTAAAATGAAAAAATTACTAACAATTTCAACTCTAGCTATGGTTTTAGCTATTAGCCTTACAGGTTGCGAATGGCTAAACAACAAAATCCAAGACGGAGTTTCAGATGTAGTGTCAGATATCGAAGCTACAACTGAAGAAGTTACTGCAGAAATCAGCGCAGAATTCAATGGTGAAGAAGAGGCTGTAGAAGGAGAAGTAGAGGAGGAAGCAAAATAATTGATTCCAAATAAAAGCCGGCTTCTCCTAAAAGAGAGGTCGGTTTTTTAATAACCCAGCCAATGAAGCAAAACACTAGAAAAACATTAAAATTTTTCCTTGAGTATGTTAAAGACTATAAAATTATAGCTACATTCATGGTGTTTGGTCTGCTTCTTGGAGTTGCAGGTGGAATGGTGTGGCCAATATTGTTTAGAGAATTTTTCAACACTCTTATTGGTAGCGAATCAAAAGATGTAATCGCGGCAAGTTTAGTGCACACACTTTTATTAATAATGGTTACAGAGGGGGTGGAGTGGATAGGTTGGCGTATTGCTCAATACTTAAACAACCGCTTTCAGCCAGGAATAATGACCAAGATAATGAATGACTGTTTTGAGTCTTTACACAACCATTCGTATCGATTTTTTACCGACAATTTTGCTGGAGCTTTAGTGAAAAAAATAAATCGAATTTCACGCGGCTTTGAACGAGTGGCAGACAAAATTTATTGGGACCTAGCTCCAATGGCGCTAAAACTAACAATAATTTTAGGAGTACTAGTTTACATTCACCCATTGCTTGGTGGAATTATGGGAACATGGACAGTAATATTTGTAGCAGTAAATTATTGGTTTTCAATTTACAAATTGAAGTACGACATTCCACGCTCAAAACAAGACAGTAAGGTAACAGCTGCCCTTGCAGACACGATTACAAACAGCACAAACGTTAAGCTTTTTTCAGCACTTAATTTTGAAGTTAAGCAGTTCAAAAAAACTACAAACATTTGGTATAAAATTACTAAAAAAGCCTGGGATATGGGCTCACACATAGAATCAGGGCAAGCAGCTTTTATGATACTACTTGAGTTTGTAATACTATATTCAGCCATTAGGCTTTGGCAAAAGGATCTAATAGTTACAGCAGATTTTTTCCTAATTCAGGCCTACCTTTTTGAAATGTTTCATCAGCTTTGGAACTTTGGAAGAACCCTTCGTGATCTTTACGAAGCATTGGCCGATAGCGAAGAAATGACAGAAATTCTAAATACTCCATGTGAAGTAAGTGATATGGAGGACTCAAAACCTATTAAGGTAAAGAGAGGAGAGGTAAAATTTGAAAATGTTAAATTTGCTTATGGAAAGGAAGAAAATGTTATCAAAAATTTATCTTTCAAGGTTCGTTCTGGCGAAAAAATTGCTCTTATCGGGCCTTCGGGAGGAGGGAAATCTACAATAGTAAAATTAATACTTAGACTTTTTGATATTAACAAAGGGCAAATTCTAATTGATGATCAGAACATAGCCCAGGTTACTCAAAAAAGTCTAAGAGAGCAGGTTGCTTTGGTACCACAAGACCCAATAATGTTTCACCGAACAATTATGGAGAACATTCGATATGGGCGTAGAAATGCAACGGACAAAGAAATTATTGCTGCTGCAAAAATGGCACATTGTCATGATTTTATAATGAGCTTTCCTGAGAAATATAAAACCTATGTTGGTGAACGCGGAGTAAAACTTTCTGGAGGACAAAGACAAAGAGTGGCAATTGCTAGAGCAATACTAAGTAATGCAAGTATTCTAATTCTAGATGAGGCAACAAGCAGCCTAGACAGCGAATCAGAAAAACTAATCCAGGATGCACTTGAAAATCTAATTAAACAGAAAACCGCCTTTATCATTGCGCACAGGTTGTCCACAATTATGAAAGTAGACAGAATTTTTGTCCTAGAAGGTGGAAAGGTTATAGAAGAGGGGCGTCACAGTGATTTGGTAGGCAAAAAAAGCAGTTTATACAAAAAACTATGGGACCTGCAAGTTGGGGGGTATCTCTAGAAGTAGCTTTCAATATCTTTTACCTTCAAATCCTCCACGCCATATTCGGTAAGAGCCGTACTCACTATCTTTGCAACCTGAACGTTCGTAATTAATGGAATGTTTAAGTCTACAGATTTTCGTCTTATCAAATAACCATCCGTTACACTTGATCGACTATAGCTGTTTGGAATATTTATGATCAGGTCAAAATCCTTATCTTTCATAGCCTCATCAATGTTTGGTGAAATTTCACTAGAAACTTTATGAAGTTTTTTGCACTCAAGCCCCTGTTCTTTAAAGAAATCTGCAGTACCCTCTGTGGCAAAAATCTTAAATCCCATCTCGGCAAAACGTTTTGCAGTTGGTATTAGATCGGCCTTACTTTCAACCCCACCGATACTAAAGAGTACACCTTTTTTAGGAAGTTCAAATCCAACAGAGATCATAGATTTTAGGAAGGCTTCATGGAGATCATCTCCAAAGCATCCAACCTCACCTGTTGAGGCCATCTCAACACCTGAAACAGGGTCTGCTCCTTTAAGCCTAGGGAAGCTAAATTGTGGAGCCTTAACCCCAACATGGTCCAAATCTAAAGTTCTATAATCACGCCTCTCAAGTAAGTGTTGGCCCTCCTTCGACACCTTTCCAGTGGTAGCTTTAAGCATTGAACAAGTAGCAATTTCAATGAAGTTGTATCCAGTAACCTTAGAAGAGAAGGGGAAACTCCTACTTGCTCTCAGATTACACTCAATCACCATTACTCTGTTACTTTTCGCCAAAAACTGAATGTTAAACGGCCCGCTTATGTCGAGTTCTTTAGCAATTTTTTTGGTAATCACTTTTATGCGTCTGATAGTTTCCATATATAACTTTTGAGGTGGAAGAACGATAGTTGCATCTCCACTATGTACACCTGCATTTTCAATATGTTCAGCAATCGCATAAATTACCACATGGCCATTATGAGCAACCGCATCAACCTCGATTTCTTTAGCGCCAGTTTCAAATTTGGAAACCACAACCGGAGCATCATTAGAAATTTTAACAGCCTTTCCAAGGAAGTTATCTAGATCCTTTTTCGTGTATGCAACGCTCATCGCGGCCCCAGAAAGAACGTAAGAAGGCCTCACCAAAACCGGATACCTCACCTCCTCAACAAAATCATAAATATCTTCAAGTTGAGCAAGTTCCTTCCATTGTGGTTGATCAATTTCGAGCTTGTCTAACATCCCAGAAAACTTGTGACGATTCTCTGCTCTATCAATATTTTCCGGAGCTGTTCCCAAAATCTTAATATTCTCTTTGTGTAATTTGAGTGCCAGGTTATTTGGGACCTGGCCGCCCGTCGATACCACTACGCCTTCCAAACTTTCGGACTCAAACTCACAAATATCTAAAACCCTTTCCAACGAAAGTTCGTCGAAATAGAGTCTGTCGCAGATGTCATAATCGGTTGATACAGTTTCAGGATTGTAATTTATCATAACGGTCTCGTAGCCCTCTTTTGCAGCAGTAGTCACCGCATTTACACAACACCAGTCAAACTCCACACTCGATCCAATACAGTAAGCGCCAGAGCCAAGCACTACAACTTTCTTTTTCTTTCCAGGTTGAACATCATTACCGTCTCCATGATAAGTAATGTAAAGATATTTTGTACTCGCGGGGTACTCAGCGGCCATTGTATCTATCTGTTTTATAGATGGAAGAACTCCAAGTTTTTTTCTATGAGCCCTAATTTCCAGCTCTTCTTTATCTTTCAAAAAGGCAATTTGTTTATCAGAAAACCCAGCCCTCTTGGCCCGCTTCATCAAACCTTCATCTAAATGTTCAGCCTTCTTAACCTCTTCACCCAAGTTAACAATATTTTTTAATTTATCCAGGAACCAAAGGTCAATCCCAGAAAGTTTTGCAATTTCTTCGCAACTCATTCCTTGTTTTATTGCCTCTGCAATAACAAGTATTCTCTTTGGAGTTGGCTTTTGAATATCTTGTTTAATTTTCTCACTTTCAATTTTTACATCTTCATTTGCAACCAGTCCATGCAAGCCAACCTGCAACATTCTAAGCCCTTTTTGCATTACCTCTTCAAAACTTCTACCAAGTGCCATAATCTCACCAACGGATTTCATCTCGCTTGTAATTTCCTTGTTTACCATCTTAAATTTATTCAGATCCCAACGAGGAATTTTTAGAGCGAGGTAATCAAGCGCCGGCTCAAAGCAGGCTGTTGTTGTTTTAGTAACGGCATTTTTAAGTTCCGGTAAATTATAACCAAGGGCCAATTTAGCAGCAACGTGAGCAAGTGGATAACCAGTAGCTTTTGAAGCCAAAGCTGAAGAGCGAGACAAACGCGCGTTAACTTCTATTACTCTGTACTCTTCAGAATGAGGATCAAGAGCGTACTGAATATTACATTCACCAACGATTCCAAGGTGCCTAATAACCTTAATTCCTATTTCCCTAAGCTTATGGTACTCACTATTAGTAAGGGTTTGAGATGGTGCAATAACTATACTTTCGCCAGTATGAATCCCAAGTGGATCAAAATTCTCCATATTACAAACCGTAATGCAGTTATCTGCAGCATCCCTTACAACCTCATATTCCACCTCTTTCCATCCTTTTAGATTTTCTTCAACAAGAACCTGTGGACTATATGCAAAGGCATTATCAAGCATTTTATCCAGCTGCTTTTCATCATAAGCAAAGCCACTTCCCATTCCTCCAAGAGCAAATGCTGCACGTATCATAAGAGGGAAGCCAATTTCCTTTGCCGCAGCAATAGCCTCGGTCTTATTTATGCAGGCCCTACTTTCAGGAACATTTATATTAATTTTATTAAGCTCTTTGTTAAAAAGCTCTCTATCTTCAGTTTTCTGAATTGCTTCTACAGGCGTACCCAAAACTTCTACATTATGTTTTTCTAAAATACCTTTTTCAAAAAGTTCCACTCCGCAGTTCAGAGCAGTTTGGCCCCCAAAGGATAGAAAAATTCCATCTGGCTTTTCTTTTTCAATAATTTTTTCAACAAAATAAGCGTTCACCGGCAAGAGGTAGATTTTATCTGCCAAGCCTTTAGAAGTTTGAATTGTTGCGATATTAGGATTAACCAATATGGCCTCAATCCCCTCTTCTTTAAGTGCTTTTATTCCCTGTGAGCCTGAGTAATCAAACTCTCCAGCTTGCCCAATTTTAAGAGCCCCACTCCCCAATACCAAAACCTTCTTAATGTGAGTTTTTTTCGAAGATTTAGGGGTGTCTAAGTTGGTCATTTATATTTAATGAGCTTCTTTGAAGGGATTTTAGTTGAGAAGAGACCTGAGGTCAAGGCTGGGTCTAGAACTCAGCGTCTTTGTCCCCGCCTTCAATTTTCCAATGCACTACGGGTTTTAGGTGTCCATCCATGCCAAAACCGGCAGCTTTAGGGTGTCCGCCTCCACCCCACTGACTTGCAACATCAGACAGGTTAACGTCCTCTCTCTGAGTTCTTAAAGAGCCTTTTACAAAGCCTCTTTCATCTTCTGCCAAAAGAACACAGTACTTACTGCCAGGAACCGCATTAAGGTAGTCAATGGCCCCTCCGGTGTCATTTGCGCTCGCGCCAAGTGCTTCATAGTCTTGAAGGCCTACAGCAGAGATTGTCACTCCTTCGTCATTCACATGGGCGCGCTCCAAAATTCTACCCCAAAGACGCAATTTGTTAACCTCAGTAGTGTGAAAAAGTTCCTTAGAAATCCTCTTAACGTCCGCACCCCTGGCCATTAAATTTCCACACACAGTAAAAACAACACTTGTAGTGTTGCTGTGCATCATTCCGCCTGTGTCAAAATAAATGCCGTGAAGTAGGCAGTTGGCCATATCAATAGTAATCTTCCATCCACAAAACTCAAAAAAGTAATACAGCATAAAGCAAGTGGCACATGCATCAGGGTCCACCACATTTATTGTGCCAAAGCCATTATTAGATCCATGATGATCTATATTAATAAAAGGCTTCCCGCCATTGAGAAGCTCTGGTTTAGTTTCATGAAATTTGACGAGCTTAAGGTCGCCACAGTCCACGCTAATAATAATATCAAAGTCTTCATAATTAAAATCTTGCACATAGGTATTTGCTTTTTCCAAAAACAAACTATTCACAGGCACGGGGTCTACACAAGCACTTACTACTTCCTTCCCAAGCCCCTCCAGTGCCAATCTCAAAGCCAAATTTGCCCCAACAGCATCTCCATCAGGACTTCTGTGAGAAATTATACAGATTTTTTTAGCATCCATCATAGCCTTCTTGGCCTTTTGAAAATCTGTTTGGAACTTATCAATCATGGTGTTTTTAAAATTCATGCAAGAGAAAATGATAGCACCACCATTGATCCAATTAACACCCAGAATGTAGAAAAACCATTTGCAAAAACCTTGTCGATATTGCAGGGTATGCATATGAAACAACAAATTCAAAAATTTGCCAAATCATTGGGCTTCGATTTAGTAGGATTTTCGCCAGCCAAAGTAGAACAGAAGTATTTAAAAGTTTTCACAGACTGGCTCGCCAAGAACTACGAAGGTGATATGTCTTACATGCAAAAAATTCAGCAGCGCCAAGATCTAACTCAAATACTCCCAGGAGCAAAATCGGTAATTGTTCTCGCAAAAAATTATTACCAAGATCAGCCCGAGCTAAAAAAAGACCACGGCAAAGTAGCGCGTTACGCTTACGGCCGCGACTATCACAAAATCATTCAGAAAAACCTCAAACAGCTAGTGGCCTACCTCGAAGAAATTGCCCCGGACCACAAACACAAAGCATATGTAGACACCGGCCCAGTATTGGAAAGAGCCCTTGCAGAACAGGCCGGTATTGGAATAATAGGAAAAAACTCCTGCCTCATAACTCCACAATTCGGCTCTTGGGTTTTTCTTGCAGAGGTAATCACAACGCTCCCCCTCGCAGAAAAGAAGGCACCATCACCATTTAAACACCCCGCCCATCCATGTGGAAACTGTACTAAGTGCATCGACGCCTGCCCAACTGGCGCAATCATCGCACCAGGAGTAATAGATTCACGCCTATGTATCTCCTACCTAACAATAGAAAACAAAGATTCCATTCCACCCAATCTCGCAAAAATAATTAAAAAAGCAAAAACCCTCTACGGCTGCGACATTTGCCAAGAGGTTTGCCCACACAATTCGGCCCGCCAAAGCATCACAACCCACAGTTCCCTAAGCGAGCCAAAAATAGCAGGCCACCAGCTAGACCTCAAAAAACTCGCCCGCATAAAAACCCCTGAACAGTTTATAGAAACCTTCGCGGGCTCCCCAATAATGCGCGCAAAAAAAGAAGGCCTACAAAGAAATGCTAAAGCTATTCTACCCTAGAGGCTTCAAGCACATCATTAAACACCCCATCAGAGATTTCAGCAGAACCACCAAAGGTCTCAACATAAGGAATTAGAGCTATTCTTTCACCAGATGCTAATCCAAAAATTGCGGCATCAGGAGGCATAATAAGAGAAGATTGAGAAAGAACCCTCCCACCAGTATTACTTACGGTAACATGGGACCCACTGCCATTTTTTGTAATCATAACTATTTGTCCTTCTAACACCAAAGGCAATCCAGAAGATATGGAAGGATTAATCATCGCTGTTGCAAGATATGATGCCCCCAATTCTATATCTGAAATAAGAGAGGTTTCTACTTTTCTAGTTTGAGTCTGAGTTTCAATAGCCATAATACTTTAATTTAAAGGCAATATTGATACCATCAAATTAAGGCTAAGGCAAGAGCTTTGCAATATCATAATGCTTCACTTCATCCACAAGAGTGCTTTTAATATAATCTCTATACTTTTGAGTTTTCATAAAACTCACTCTAGATTTATCTTCATACAAAACCCCCATATAAAAATCTTCACCAACATCAGCAACCAGCTTCCTAGCCTGCCAAATGTCGGCGCGATCATAGCCCTTTATTTCACCAACATCCTTTACTCGCGCCGCATACCACTCATCGGGTGTCTCCTTGTTGTAAGTAGGGCAAGCTTGCAAAACTTCCACGAAAGCAAATCCATCATGATTAAGAGCAGCTCTTAAAACCTCAGTTAAATGCCCAACCTCACCAGAGAATGAGCGCGCAACGAAGGAGGGGTCCAGGCTCAAAACAAATTGCAGAGGATTCAATGGGGGCGTTGCAACCTCACCAGGCGTTCCGTTCATGCGCGCTCCACACGGAGTTAGTGCAGAGGCTTGGCCTGTTGTTAGTCCGTAATTTTCATTGTTGTGAAAAATAAATACCATAGGATAGTTACTGCGAATTGCGTGTATCAAATGCTGAGGACCTTCGCTAAAAGTCGCTCCATCTCCAGCAGAAGCAATCACCTTAACGTTAGTATTTGCCAAGGCACAACCAGCACCCAAGCTAATAGCACGACCATGTAAGCCATGAATTGTGTAGCCCTCAATTTTATCAGAACCATTTCCATTACAGCCTACGTCATAAACAAAAACAACATCTTGCCTACCCAGGCCTTCAAGGGCCAGGGCCCGTTTCATAGCATTTTGAATTCCGTAGTTTCCACAGTCTCCACACCAAGTAAAAACTTCATTACTATCAAATTCTAAATAGTTTTTGGCTACTGCCGCTAATTTTTTTAGATCTTTATTTTCCATGTATAAATTTTAAAACATCTTTAGTAAAGAAAGGTCGGCCATTATATTTCAAAAGTCGATCAGCGAATTTTTTTCCGGTCGCCGCTTCAACAACATTTCCAAATTGCCCGGTAAAATTACTCTCAATCAGGCAAACTTTTTTATTATTCTCAAAAAACTTCACACAAGCCTCAGATTTAAATGGCATCAAATAGCTATAATGAAGATAGTTTACTTTCACACCTTCTTTAACCGCCTCCATAATCACATCACTCATTACGTTCTTAGAACTTCCCCATCCAATAAAAGAAATATCAGCATTTTCATCACCATAAATCACAGGCTCAGGAAGCACAGCTTCTATAAGAGCAACTTTCTTCATTCTTTTTTCCTGCATTTGCACGGCCTTGTCCGCATCTTCATTTAACTCGCCCATTTCCCAGTGCTCGTCACCATTGGCGAAATAATAAGTATCACTGCTTCCGGGTAACCACCTCTTTGAAACACCATTACTAGAAACGCTATATCTGTCTGAACTTTTTATGTTTTTCAAATCCCCTCCCTCTACAATTCCCCTATCAATCTTTATGCTACCCTCTTTGAATTTATCTACGGTAATTTTACTTTCAGCAATTACTTTTTCCGTTAACACGATAACAGGAGTTTGATAAACCTCTGCCAAATTAAAAGCATGCTGTATAAGTTCAAAACAATCTCCAGGCTCACTAACACCAATCACAACTCTAGGAAATTCGCCATGGGCTGAGTACATTGCTATGTTCAAATCTCCTTGCATTGTCCAGGTAGGAAGGCCGGTTCCAGGCCCTGGCCTCTGTGCCACCACGATAACTAAAGGGTTTTCAACAATGCCAGCTAAAGAAATGCTCTCCGTCATTAGATCAAAACCACCACCAGAAGTAGCAGTAAAAGAACGAGCACCCATATACATAGAACCAATAGCCATCTGCACAGCCGTCATTTCATCTTCAGCCTGCTTCACAAGCATTCCAGTGTCATTAGCCATTTCTGCCAAATGAGTAAGAATAGAACTTGCAGGACTCATAGGATATGCATAAAAAGCACGCACCCCACAATGAACAGCCCCAAGCGCTATTGCATGGTTACCATCTATCAAAATTTTATTATGTTTTTTTGATGGAGTTTCTGTGTCCATCATTTTTTCAACGCCTTCGTACCCAGCTTCCAAACACTTTAAATCAAGAGGAAGCCATTTTGGTTTACTCGCAAATTTTCTTTCAACCTCAGCTTTTATATATTCATAATCTAGCCCCAAAACCTTCCAAAGCATTCCACTTAAAACAATATTTTGCATCAACACATTGCCACCCACGGAGATAGCAGTTTCACGTGCAGGCAAACAAGCCACCTTCACTCCACGCCCTTCAAGCTCTTCCAGTATTCCCTTAATTCCAAGCTGTCTCTCATACCCATGAACCAAAATTCCACCATCGCGCAAATCTTTGTGATAAGCCTCCATACTTTGCTTATCAATCGCCATCATTACATCTACATCACCACACAGCGCAAAGATATCCTCAGTGCTAAAATCAATTACAAAGCAACTATGCCCACCCTTAATTAGAGAAGGATATTCACGATCTGCTACAACATCAAAGCCCATCTGGGTTAGAGAGCGTGTAATTATTTCGCCAACACTCAGTAGCCCAGCTCCACTCTGTCCAACAATTTTTAAACTTACTCGTGACATTAAATTAGTTTAGATAAATCTTTAGCCCAGCTTGTTACTAGGTTTTCTAGAAATGGAATTGGTGTACGTACAATTTTTAAAGGCTTACATACAACATTAGCCCCTTTATCTTCAAAAAACTTTTCAATTACCTTAACAGATTCCAAAAGATAATCTGCATCATATTTCAAATCTCCAAGTCCAATACTGCAGCACTTTCTGTCTTTTAAATTTGCATCCTGAAATCCTTTAAAAAATTTCTCAAAATAAGTTTCCAACTGACCATGTCCATATGTTGGAGAGGCCAAAATTAGCAGATCAAAATCCCCAACATCAGAAGGCTTAGTTAACTTCGCTCGTAGTAAATCAACCTCATGTTTTTCGCCGCGCAAAACCTCTGCAACTTTTTCACAGACAAGCTCGGTATTACCTCCCCCACTTCCATATATAATTTTCACTTTTGACATAGCTGGATTTTATCAGTTCCAATCAATGATAACAAGATGAGGCGAATTAAATCACCCCCTCCTATACGCCCGATACAAAGAATCATAATAATTAGTTTCAGTATCCATAACTAACTTCCACTCTTTAGGCTCATCCCCAGAAAATCCCACCAGCCCATTATGCATAAACTCATGATGAGTTCGACAAAGTGGCTGCAAATTCCGATGATCCCTAGAATGAGCAAAATAATTGGTATGATGTAGATTTTCGTAGGGTTTTGTGCAGTTTGGATAGGCACATTTTCCGTTGGTTTTTGAAATGGCTTCGCGTTTTTGCTGCGCTGGAATATATCGGGTTTTTTCTCCCGCCTGGGGCTCTTGTGGAGCTTTTTTCCGAGGATTTTTATTTCCATCCCCGGGGATGGAATTTCTAAATTCTTTAAGAATTATTTTTAAAGCTTCTTTATCATCTTCTAGCCCCAATTCTCTCTTAATCTTCCCAAGTAAAAACTGCATTTCAGAATCAAAATCTACGGAAACCTTCTTCACCGCATTCCCCCTCAACTCCTTAGAAAGTTCTTGTAAAGCAGGCTTACTCATATTCCTCACCTTATCCGCTAAGGCCGCATCATTTTCTTTAATAGCAAGTGTCGCAAAAAGCGCGACCTTGTGCACGCCCACTTCTTTTACCGCTTCCCTGAGCCTCGGAGCTTCCACCAACTTTTCCTCCACCCACAGCGCTTTTTGCACAACGCTATAGGAAAGCCCTCCAAATTTACCAGCATATTCGTAAATGGAAACACAGCCATATTCCCGAAAAACCCCCTCCTAGAAATCTCCGGAAGCATCGAAACTAACTCATTCACAATCCTCCTATGATCTCTACCCAATTCCCTAAACCTGTGATGTATTTCTTTATTTGTCATAGTTTTTAAAGTTATGAAGTGCCCTAAATACTAGCAAATTTCGCCCACAAAAACCAGCCAAAAACCGCATACAAAAGCCAAAATAACACATTTCTAAAATCCAAAAAGATATTAACGTTCAAAACGTGCCCCAGGAAATTCTAGAAGCCCCGGACGCGCACGTTCCGCGCCTACTCCTCCACAAAAATCAAAATCCATCCAAAAACCCTCCACGCAAAAACCAAATCCCCACCACAAAACCTCCAAAAATCGTCAAGTTGAAAATCGCATCCCCGGGGATGGGAACTCACTAGTCATCTCCACTCAGAATCTCATCCCCGGGGATGTGAAAATCCGCCAAAAAAAATCCGCTCAATCTCCACACCGCCCGTAATTCCATCCCCGGGGATGAAGCCCACACTCACGCCACCCAAAAAACCCACATGCACACACCCCGAAAAAACCACCAACCCCACGCCCTCCACAATTTTAATCCCCGGGGATGGAAAAATCCACCACCACACTCGCCACCCAAAAAAATCCACCACCAGTCACCAGCCACCACCCACACACCAGCACAACCCAAATACAAACCACAGCTCTAATTGACACCCTAAACCACACAAGGCTATACTCACACCGATATAAAATCCACACATGCTAGACATTAAATTCATCACAGAAAACCCTGATCTAACAAAAGCAGGTGCAGCAAAGAAAAACGTCCAAGTAGATATAGATAAAATTCTTCAACTAGACGAAAACCGTAAAGCTTCTCTACAAAAAATAGAAGAACTTCGCGCACGCCAAAACGAAGTTTCAAAGCAAATTCCACAAACAGAAGATAAAACCGCCCTACTAGAAGAAATGGGCAAAGTTAAAGAAGAAATCAAATCCCTAGAACCAGAGCTAGAACAAATCGAAAACGAAATCGACGAAATCGCGGCCCTAGTACCAAATCCCCCACTAGCATCAGTACCAGAAGGTAAAGGTGAAGAGGAAAACCAAGTTATATCCACACACGGTAAAAAACCAGAATCTGATTTCGAACCAAAAGACCACATCACTCTAGGAAAAGATCTAGACATAATAGATATCGAACGAGGAACAAGAACATCTGGAGCACGCTTCTACTACCTAAAAAACGAGGCTGTCCTTTTAGAATTCGCCCTACTTCAACACGTAATTCACAAACTCACATCAAAAGGATTCTCACCAATAATTCCACCAGTACTAGTAAAAGAGGAGGCGATGTACGCAACGGGGTTTTTCCCAGCAGACAGAAATGAGGTCTACCATGTAAATCCAGGTGAAGACGATCTTTACTTGGTAGGAACATCAGAAGTTCCACTTACAATGCTACACGCCGGAGAAACACTTCCTCCAGAAAAACTACCAACAAGATACTGCGGCTTCTCCACTTGCTTCCGTCGCGAAGCAGGATCATATGGAAAAGACACAGCAGGAATAATTCGTGTACACCAATTCGACAAAATCGAAATGTTCTCATTCTGTCACCCAGATAAATCACAAGAAGAACATGAGCTAATTCGCGAAATCGAAGAAGAAATCATGCAAGACTTAGACTTTCACTATCAAGTTCTAAACATCTGCGGCGGCGATCTAGGTGCCCCAGCAGCCAAAAAATACGACATCGAAGTTTGGATCCCAACCCAAGGAAAATTCCGCGAACTCACATCTTGCTCAAACTGCACAGAATTTCAAGCTCGCCGCGCAAAGATTAAATACAAAGACGCTGACAACAAACTTCAATACGCACACACACTTAACGGCACAGCCGTAGCAATTGCACGCACCCTAGTTGCAATCATAGAAAACTACCAAAATGCAGACGGATCAGTAACAATCCCCGAAGTTCTCCGTCCATACATGGGAGGAAGAGATAAGATAGAAGTAAAATAACCCAGGCTCCATGCGATCACTTATTATAAAAAACGTTGTCATACATATTCTGCTAATTCCATTCTATCTTTTAACAGCAAAGGAAGTTGCGTTAATGCCAGTAGAAAAATTAGACACTTTGCTCCTCTTTGTTGGACTCATTGTAATCGCTCCAATAACCAGCAACTTCGTCTACAATTATAAAGTTGCAGAAACAAAAAAAGCACTAAGCTGGGGCCATCTCACAACATTTTTTTCAATGTTGGTAATTGGCATGCTATTTATAACCCTAGATGTACTACTAGTAGAAATGATAGGAAATGTTTTAGTTTTCAGATTAGCACTCGGCCTCTTCTGGATAGCAGTCGTATCGTTCGATTTTGCAGACTATTTAACAAGGAAAATATCTTAAACCTTGACGCACAACCCCACCCAGTGTTTAAATACGGCCTATTTAAACATATAAACATGAGAACCCCATCATCTTCACCAGAAACAGCACAGCAATCAAAAGTCATACAACTCTGCCTCCTAATTACCCTAGCACTAAGCGGATGTCTAAAAGACAATGGACGGGATTTTAACAACGCAGAAATACCAGCTAGTTCAGAATTTCCATGCGACAAAGCAAAAGCAGAAGCAAGAAAACATTTAGCAGACACGAACCCACCAGAAGCTTGCTCATCAGCAAAAGAAGCCGTAAAAATAGCAGAATCTATAAACTCAGAATGCCTAGACGCTATGATACCAAACAGTGAATCGGATGGACTAATAAGAAAACTAATAACAATAGGAAGAACAGAATGCCCAGTACTTTTCAAATAACAGGTACTTAAATAATTCTTCTTGACATCCCTGAAAAAATCCATAGAATACCCTCAGATTTTAGAAAAGACCGATACGGATGAGTTAAGAACTTAGTCTTTCTAAGAAACAAGCTATATTTTGGCTTGTTTAAGACTATTTTTAAGTTCTTACCCACAATTCACTATGCCCAAAAAAATCACTAAAACTAAAAAAACCTCCAAGAAAGTTTCAGAAAACGCTAATTCTACAACCGCAAAACGTGATGTTGTATACCCATCTCAATTTCCTATCACAAGCGACAAGCTAGTGATGAACAGTAAAAGGAAATATTTTACTGAGCAATTAGACCGAAACGCACAGATGCCTAACCTAATTGAGGTTCAACTTGATTCCTACGAATCATTCCTTAATGAAGGTATAAGAGAACTACTTGATGAGGTTTCGCCTATTCAAGATTTTTCAGGTAAAAAACTTGAGCTACACTTTTTAGAACACTCACGTGGAGAAATTAAATACAACGCAGAAGAAGCAAAGAACAAAAATCTTACATTCGAAGCTCCACTAAAAGTACACGTACAACTTATAAACAAAGAGACAGGTGAAATTAAGGAGCAGGATGTATTCCTAGGAAACGTTCCATTAATGACTAATCGCGGAACTTTCATTATCAATGGTATTGAAAGAGTTGTAGTGTCACAAATCGTACGTTCACCTGGTGTGTTCTTTTCAAAGAACCAATCAGCTGTAGGTATGCATTCAGCTAAAATTATTCCAAAACGTGGTGCATGGCTGGAAATTGAAACAGATAAAAAAGGTATTGTTTCAGTAAAAATCGATCGCAAACGTAAAATACCTATCACTTCCCTACTAAGAGTTTTTGGTTACGAAACAGACAGCAAAATTCTAGAAATATTTAAAGATTCAACATTAGACATAGAGCACGACTACATTCTAAATACTCTAGAAAAAGATACAGCCAAAACAGTAGAAGAGGCTTATCAAAATATCTACAAAAAAATTCGCCCTGGAGATCTAGCTACTGCAGAAAATGCAAAAGCTCTAATCGATTCAATGTTCTTCGACTACAGAAAATATGATATGGGCCCAGTTGCTCGTTACAAGCTAAATAAGAGGTTTAAACTAGACACTCCAAACAAGAAAAAATATCACACATTCCAGGTAGATGATCTTATCTGCATCCTAAAACACCTTATTAACCTTAATAATGGTGAAGCTGAACCAGACGATATCGATCACCTTTCAAACAGAAGGGTAAGAGCCGTTGGTGAATTAGTTCAAAACAAATTCCGTGTTGGTATCTTACGTACAGACCGTATTGCAAAAGACAGAATGACGGTAATGGATCTTGAAACTGTTACTCCAACTCAACTTATCAACTCAAGACCAATCACAGCAGCTCTAAGAGAATTCTACGCAAGTTCACAGCTTTCACAGTTTATGGACCAAACAAATCCACTTTCTGAGCTTGAACACAAAAGAAGACTCTCAGCGATGGGTCCAGGTGGACTTTCACGTGAACGCGCATCATTTGATGTACGTGATGTACACCAATCTCACTACGGACGTATTTGTCCTATTGCTACACCGGAAGGACCAAATATTGGTTTAGTAGTTCACTTAGCAAATTATGCTCGTGTAAATGATTATGGGTTTATAGAAACTCCATATAGAAAAGTTTATAGAGAAATGCAAATTTCAGACAAAAAACTAGTTGGTCACATACTTAGAGAAAGCGTAGACAGTATTGGCAAAGCTGGTGATGTTATTGACGAAAAAATGGCTGCAAAAATTGCAAAACTAAAGGTAAAAGAAATTAAAGTTCGTCCATATGTAACCAACGACATGGAGTACTACGATGCAGAAGAAGAAGAAGAGTTTGTAGTTGCACAGGCCAATTCAGAACTTGATGAATTCGATCAATTTATAAGTACTAGAGTTTCAGCTCGTAAAAGCGGTGAGCCAACACTTGCTCACATCAACGACGCAACTCACATGGATGTATCTCCAAAGCAAATTATCTCAATCACGACATCACTAATTCCATTCCTAGAGCATGATGATAATACTCGTGCATCAATGGGATCAAACATGCAACGTCAGGCAGTATCTCTAATCTCACCTAAAGCCCCTATCGTGGGTACAGGTATCGAGGAAATTGCTGCTAAGAGTTCAGGACAAGTTGTTATTGCAGAACAAGACGGTACAGTTGCCTATGCAGATGCATCAGAAATTACATTAGTATACGCAAACGGTAAGAAAACAACTTATGCACTTCAGGTTTATGAAAGATCAAACCAAGGTACATGTATTCACCAAAGAGCTATGGTCGAAAGTGGCCAAAAGGTTAAAAAAGGTGACGTACTTGCAGACGGTCCAGCTATCGAACAAGGAGAGCTAGCCCTAGGTCAAAATCTACTTGTAGCTTATATGTCATGGGAAGGTTACAACTTTGAGGATGCTGTAATCATTTCCGACAACGTACTTAGAAATGGTCTTTATGATTCAGTTCACATCGAAACTTTCACAGTTGACGTCCGCGAAACTAAACTAGGGCCAGAAATCATCACACGCGATATACCAAACGTTGGTGATACAAAACTAAAAGATCTAGATGAAGATGGTATCGTTCGTATCGGTGCTACCGTTCACGAAGGAGATATCCTAATCGGTAAAATTACACCAAAAGGTGAAACAGAACTAACAGCTGAAGAAAGGCTTCTAAGAGCCATTTTTGGAGACAAGGCGCGTGATGTAAAAGATACTTCACTTAAACTCCCAGGTGGAGAAGGTGGAAAAGTTGTCGGAGTTCAGCTCTTCACAAAAGAAAACGGAGACGAGCTTCCAACAGGAGTTCTAAGACAAATTAAAGTAAATGTAGCTCAAACAAGAAAGATCTCTGTAGGTGATAAAATCGCCGGTCGTCATGGTAACAAAGGTGTGATATCAATCATCGTACCTCAAGAAGATATGCCATTCCTTCCAGACGGAACTGCAGTAGATATCATCTTAAATCCACTTGGTGTATCCAGTCGTATGAATATAGGTCAGATTTTGGAAACTCACCTTGGTTGGGCAGCAAGAGAATTAAACATTACAGTTGCAACTCCAGCTCTAAACGGTGTTCCAACTCAAGAGATAACAAACCAATTAAAGAAAGCTGGGTTACCAGAAAGTGGTAAAATTACACTATTCGATGGTAAAACAGGTGAACCTTTTGACAGAACAGTAACCGTAGGTATTGCCTACATTATGAAGCTTAGTCATTTGGTTGAAGATAAAATCCACGCACGTTCTGTGGGTCCATACTCACTTGTTACTCAGCAACCACTTGGAGGTAAAGCTCAGCATGGTGGACAAAGATTCGGTGAAATGGAGGTGTGGGCACTTGAGGCTTACGGCGCATCTCACACGCTTCAAGAAATGCTTACAATCAAATCTGATGACGTTTATGGAAGATCCAAGGCCTACGAATCAATCGTTAAGGGCGAAGCAATAAGACGTCCACGTGTTCCAGAATCATTCAACGTACTGGTAAAAGAGCTACAAAGTCTTGGGCTTTCTGTAAAACTTCTTGAAACCGAAGAGTATGTTGATGAAATTCCAGATGAAGAAGTACTAGAAGAAGATCCAGAAATCAGAGAGGAAGTGGATCCAGCTATCAAAGAGGAGATCAAAGAAGAAAGTGAAGGTACTTCAAGCGAAAAAGGCAATCTTGTGGGAATATCCGAAGAAGATATAAAATCAAAAGATGAAGAAGTGGCTGAAGAAGCTAAATAAATAACAAATTATCCTTAATTAAAAAAATTAACATTTAATCGCAAATATATGAGAAGCGTAAATAAAGTAATACTTATCGGTAACCTAACTCGTGATCCTGAATTACGTCAGACACCAAATGGCCAAAGCGTAACAACATTCGGAATCGCAACAAATCGTCAATGGACGACAAAAGAAGGTGACGGTAAAACATCAGCAGAGTTTCACGAATGTGTAGCATGGGCTAGACTTGCAGAAATCTGTTCAGAATATTTAAAAAAGGGACACCTTGTATACGTAGAAGGTTACCTAAAAACAAGAAGCTGGGACAGCCCAGAAGGTATTAAAAAATTTAAAACTGAAATAGTTGTACAAGATATGATCATCCTTGAAAAACGTGGTGCTAAAGATGATTATGATTCAGCAGATGCAGCTGTAAGCCAAGCTGTTGAATCCCCAGTAGTTGATGATGATGATTCATTAATGATGGAAGAAAGTAAACCAGAGGCTCCAGCAGCAACTGAAGAAGCTCCAGCAACAGAAGCAGCAGCAACTGAAGAAGCTCCAGCAACAGAAGCAGCACCATCTTTTGAAAACCCAATCGACAAAGACTTAGGTCTATAACAGGGGCTCGAGACCGAAGGTCTCTTGAGACCAGATAAAGACGTCCTTAAGGGCTCCTTATCCCTCCACCACACACCCCCTATCAAATTAAAAAATATCTTATGGCTCAAGATAGTAAAACTAAAAATCCACAAAAGAAAAGTCGCTTCGACGCGATTTCTCTATCAGTGGCTTCACCAGAGGAGATTCTTGCATGGTCCCATGGCGAAGTAAAAAAACCTGAAACGATTAACTATCGTACTCAAAAACCAGAAAGAGATGGGCTCTTTTGTGAAAAGATTTTCGGACCTACAAAAAATTATGAATGTTATTGTGGTAAGTACAAAAGAGTACGTTACAAAGGTGTAATTTGTGAAAAGTGTGGTGTTGAAGTTACACATTCATCTGTACGTCGTGAACGTATGGCGCACATCAAATTAGCAGTTCCTGTAACACATATTTGGTTCTTAAGATCTACACCAAGTCGTCTTGGACTTCTACTAGATCTACCAATCAAAACACTAGAACAAGTAGTTTATTTTGCAGCCTACATCACTTCTGAAGTAGACGAAGAAGGTAAAAAAGAAGCACTGAGCCAGCTTCTAACCGAATATGCAAATCATAAAAAAGATATCCAACAAGAATTCAAAGAAAGAACCCTAGAGATAGAAAAAATGGAAGACAAGAAAATGCAGAAAAAAGCTATGCTAGGTCTTGAAACAGACTTTGCACACAAAATAGAAGAGCTAGATTTCCAAAATTCAGAAACAAAAGAATATCTAGAAAAACTAGAAGTTTCTGCCGTATTCAGCGAAATTGAATACAGAAAAATTGCTATGAAATTCGGACACATTTTCAAAGCCGGAACAGGTGCTGAAACTATCCGTGAAATTATAGGAAACATTAATTTTGAAGAATTAATCGCATTTCTAAGAAAAGAATCAAAAAGAAGCACGGGTCAGAAGAAAAAGAAAATCATTAAGAGAATCAAACTAGCTGGTAGCCTACTAAAATCAGGCATCCAACCAGAATGGTTCATAATGACAACTCTTCCAGTTATACCACCAGACCTACGTCCAATGGTACAGCTAGACGGTGGACGTTTTGCCGCTTCAGATCTTAACGATCTATATAGACGTGTTATCAACAGAAACAATCGCCTTAAGAGGCTTATGTCTATTGGTGCTCCAGAGGTAATCTGCAGAAATGAAAAAAGAATGCTTCAGGAAGCAGTAGATACTCTTTTAAACAACTCAGCTCGTGCTGGTAAAACAGTATTCAGCTCAGGAGATAAGAGAAAACTACGCTCCCTATCAGACATGCTTAAGGGTAAACAAGGACGTTTCAGACAAAATCTACTTGGTAAACGTGTAGATTATTCTGGTCGTTCTGTAATTATCATCGGTCCAAAACTTAAACTACACCAATGTGGTGTTCCAAAAATTATGGCTCTTGAGCTATTCAAACCATTTATTATTGGTCGCCTAATCAGAGATGGATATGCTCACAATATTAAAAACGCTGAAAAACTAATCAATGGAAACAAACGTGAGGTATGGGACATTCTAGAGGATGTAACAAAAGATCACTACGTTCTATTAAATCGTGCTCCTACACTACACAGACTTGGTATCCAAGCTTTCCAACCTATTCTTATAGAAGGTAAGGCTATCCAGGTTCACCCACTAGTTTGTGCGGCCTTCAATGCGGATTTCGATGGTGACCAAATGGCGATCCACGTTCCACTTTCAGCAGCGGCACAATATGAAGCAAAAAACCTAATGGTATCGGCTAAAAATCTACTTAAACCATCTGCAGGAGAACCTATCGTTACTCCTACTCAAGATATGGTACTTGGATGTTACTACCTTACAAAGCGAACAGAGGGTGAAAAAGGAGAAGGAATGGCATTTTCAAACGCAGAAGAAGCGGTATTGGCATACCAAGCTGGACATGTACACCTACAAGCTCCAGTAAAAGGAAGATGGAAAAATGGAGAAATCTTAGACACTACAGTTGGACGTTTAATCTTCAATAGCTACATCCCTGATGGTCTACCGTACTACAATGAAAGTATTGGTAAAAAACAACTTAGCAATATAGTTACTGAGTGTTATGAAAATGTAGGCGAAAGCGCTACTGCTATACTAGCAGACGATCTAAAGGATATTGGCTTCAAATTCGCTACAAAATCAGGAATATCTATCGCTCAAGAAGATATGAAAGTCCCTCAAATCAAAACTCAAATCATTGAAGACGCTTCAGAAAAAATTAAACAAATTAACAATCAATTCTGGAAAGGTCTCATAACAGACGAGGAAAGATACCATCACACAATTAAAGTTTGGTCTCTTGCTAAAGTTGAAATCACATCTCACATGGTGGAAACGATCGAAGAAAATAACAATATTTTCTACATGATCGACTCAGGTGCTCGTGGTAACTGGGGACAAATTACTCAGCTATGTGGTATCAAAGGTTTGGTAGCCAATCCGGCTGGTAAAACTATAGAATTGCCTATTAAATCCAACCTTAAAGAAGGATTTACTATCCTAGAATACTTTATTGCTACGCATGGAGGACGTAAAGGTAAATCAGATACAGCGCTTAAGACTGCCGAAGCTGGTTACTTAACACGTCGTCTAGTTGACTCAAATCAAGACACAATAATCCGTGAAGAAGATTGTGGATCAAAAGATGTTCACCAAATTACAAGAGCTGAATCAGAAGAAATTGGTGAAAAATTTGAAACAAGAATCTACGGACGCACATTAGGAGAAGATCTAAAATCAGACGGCAAAACTATAGCTAAAAAGGGTACAATTATTGAAAAGGACACTATCAAAGATATCGTTGAAAAAGGCGTAGACGAGGTGTGTGTAAGATCAGTAATTACATGTCTTACAGAAGGTGGTATTTGTATCAAATGTTACGGTAAAGATCTTGGTACAAATGAAGAGGTAGAAATTGGTACAGCAGTAGGTATCATCGCCGCACAAAGTATCGGTGAACCTGGTACTCAGCTTACTATGCGTACCTTCCACATGGGTGGTGTGGCCGAAGGGTCAGATATCACACAGGGTCTTACACGTGTAGAGGAACTTTTCGAAGCTAGAACTCCTAAAAACCCTGCAATACTATCAGATGTTGATGGAAGAGCTCGTATCAAACAAAAGGGTAAACAGGCTGAGATACACATCACATCAAACGAACCAGTAGAAACTGAATACATGATTCTAGCTGGAATGGTATCTACAGTAAAAGTTAAAGATGTAGTAAAAGCCAAAATGGTAATTGCTAAATCTGAAGACCAAAAAGGGAGCATAAAGGCTACTGATGATGGAATAGTTAAAGAAGTTACAGACGAAAAAATTATCATCCATACAGACGGTCCAATCACGATAGAATACAAAATCCCAATTGGAAAAACTATCAAGATAACAGAAAAAGAGGCTGTTAAAAAAGGACAACCTATCACAAACGGTCACTTGGATGTTAAGCAGCTTATGCGCCTTACAAACACATATACAGTTCAAAAGTACATCGTTACAGAGGTACAGAGCATATATGCTTCACAGGGGCAAAGTATCAACGACAAGCATATCGAAATCGTTGCTAGACAAATGCTTTCAAAGATAAGAGTTATCGAAAATGGAGATACTGATATTCTACCAGGAGAAATCGTAGACATAATCAAATTCAACAAAACCAATGCAGCTGTTAAAAGGCATGCCAAAGGTGAAAGATTGCTACTTGGACTTACAAGAGTTGCTCTTCACACAGACAGTTGGCTTTCAGCAGCATCGTTCCAAGAGACAATCCGTGTACTCGTAGAGGCATCAACAACAAACAAGATGGATAACCTAGAAGGTCTAAAAGAAAATGTTATCATCGGTAAACTAATTCCAGCTGGTGAAACCTTTAGAAGGATTCACGGACACCTGGATGAAGAGGTTGAAGCAAAGAAAAAGGAAGAAGCATCAAGGGTGGCTGATCCAATAGAATCAATAGATAAAGGACAGTATCTACCTATAATATAAATTTCCACTTGATTTCAACAATAACTTGCTATAAATTAGCCCCACTATGCCAACAGTAAACCAATTAATTAGAAAAGGAAGAAAGAAAGCTGTAAAGAAGAGCAAATCTCCTGCACTTCAATACACATTCAATCATCTAAAGAACAAAACCGTTAAACTTAGCTGTCCACAAAAACGTGGGGTTTGTACACAGGTTAAAACAATGACACCTAAAAAACCTAACTCAGCGTTACGTAAAGTAGCAAGAGTAAGGCTTACAAACGGAACAGAAGTTAATGCCTACATCGGTGGTGAGGGTCACAACCTTCAAGAACACTCAGTTGTAGTAATACGTGGTGGAAGGGTAAAAGATCTACCGGGTGTACGTTATCACATAGTACGTGGATCTCTTGATACTCAAGGAGTACAAAAAAGATCACAAGGAAGATCAAAGTATGGAGTTAAAAAACCTAAAGCTCAATAAGTATGACAACACAAATCCAAAGTAAATACGCACAATTTGTTCCGGAAAATTCTACTCCGGTACAAGAAAAATTTATCAACTATCTTATGTTAGATGGTAAAAAATCTACTGCACGCAAAATTTTTACTGAGTGCCTAAAAACGATCAGCAAAAAAACATCAAACGATCCAGAAAAAGTATTTACAACAGCAATCGAAAACGTAAAACCAAACCTTGAAGTAAAAGCTAAAAGAATTGGTGGTGCTGTTTATCAAATTCCTATCGAAGTTAAACCAAAAAGACAAAACGCTCTAGCCTTCCGTTGGATACTAGAGGCAGCACGTAAAAAGAAAGGTTCTGGAATGGCTCAAAAGCTTGCTAATGAACTAATCGACGCTTCACAAGAACAAGGTATCGCAATCAAAAAGAAAGAAGATACTCACAGAATGGCACAGGCCAACAAAGCCTTCGCTCACTTGGCTAGATACTAAAAGAAATCAACATGAACTACCAAAAGGCCATTACTATAAGTATAGGCCTTTTTTTGTTAACAACTTTCCTAGGCTGTACTACTAATGAAACATTCCATTTCAACCCCCACGGCAACCAAATCGAATTCGACTACCCTCTTGGGTGGAATATACTTTATTATGACTCATCACCAAGCAACAACAATGATTACATAGAAAAAGTTGCTAATTCCAAAGTAATAAACAGTTCTACTACATACATCAACGGTAAAGGTTACATCTTTGATCTAGGTGAACACGATTTTGGCCTACCTTTAACAATTACTGACACGATTTTTGAAAACACTCCATCAGCAAGAGAATATATAGAGAAAATGCAAATAGACTATGAAGACAAAGGCACAATAGAAACCTACACATCAAAAAACAATGTAGACTTTACTGTGTGGAAAGTTTCAAATCTAGCATATGAAGGTGAATACACATTTTACTTCACCAACTATGTGGACTCTACAGGAAACAAGCACCTTGTTGAGATAATGAACATTGGTGAAGCAATGCTAATCCCGCTCATAAACAGCCTCACATTACCTTCTTAGGTTTTTCCCCGGGGAAAAACTCAGCTTGACGGTTTTTTGCTGTGAAGATTGTGAGGATTTATTTTCGTTCTGGCTACTTTGATGGATTTTTTGGAAAACCTTTCTTCTGTTCCACGCGTTTGCCCGCGTCCGAGAACATATAAAAGCCTCAAAGCCTAATTGTTAGCGTTAAAAACAAAAGGAGAATTTAAATTATGTTATTGTATACATTTCTGGCTTGTGGAAGCGGTTTTAGGATGGAAATATGCGCAAAAAAATGCTATTATTCTCTCCCATAATAACTTCCTTATGAACAACAAAGAACTACATCACAGGTTTGTAAAATTAGGCAGAGAGAGATCTAAAATTTCTCATCAACTTTTGGTGCTTTTGCCTGAAATTTATGAAAAGAAAATTTATAAAGAATACGGCTGCGATTCTATTTATGAATATGCCGCTAAGTTTGGAGATGGTTTGAGTAGTGGGGTTGTGAATAAGGTTCTTAAAGTTAAAAAGCAGCTTAAAGATTGTCCTGAAATGTTCGCCCAGATCCAAACACAGGGAGTGCATAAAGTTGCAATTGTAGCTAAATTAGTCACTCCAGAAAATGAAGAAGAGCTGGTTGAAATTGTGAGGAATATGAGCAAACCGGCAGTGCAAGAATATTCTAAAGAAAGGCGAGGTAAGAGTGCGCGCAAAATTGTGAAAGTTGAAATGGATGAAGAAATGGAATTTTTGTTTTTGAAACTTAAAAAGAAACTGGGCGGATCTTCTAACAAAGAAACAATGAAACGGCTTTTACAAGCCATGGAAAAGCAACTTTTCCCCGAGGAAAAAGTGAGAAAAAGGAAAGAAAGCAAAATCACTCGATATATTCCTGCCCAAAAAAGAAGAGAAGTTGTGGCCAAAGCTGGAGGCAAATGTTCTCATGCTGGTTGTAATAGGCCAATAGAAAATTTCCACCACCAGGATCCATACAAAAATTCCCGTAGCCACGAATCCCTAATAGGCCTTTGCAAAATTCACCATGAGTTTGAACATAGTGGAGTGGATGGGAGGTTTTCCTATACAGATTTTTTGTATCAGCGGAAGAGGCAAGCGGCAAAGTAACACCAAAGCTCTTTTTTACTTGTCCCAAAAGAGTAAAAGAGTTAAGATTTGCCACAAAGTCAAGTAACCTTAATGAATATGGACTATCAAATAAAGAAGCTTCCAAAATCAGAAGTAGAAATAACAATAACAGTATCAGATGAAGATCTTGCAAAAGCTTGGAAACATGCCTGTGAGAAGATTTCACATGAAGTGAAGGTAAAAGGCTTTAGGCCAGGACACGTTCCACCTCACGTACTAGAACAGCATGTAGATAAGAAATACATAGAAGCACACGCACAAGAAATGGCTATTCAAAAAACTTATTCAGAAGCAGTTGTAAAAGAAAAGCTACAAGTTGTATCACGTCCAACAGTAAAAATTGAAACAGAAGAGCCTCTAAAATACACAGCAACGGTTGCAATTTTGCCAGAAGTTGAAATAAAAGATTATAAATCAATCAAAGTAAAAAAAGATGAAGTAAAAGTTACAAAAAAAGAGATAGAAGATGTGATGCAAGATCTTAAAAAACGTGTTTCTAGCTACAAAGATACAGACAAAGCGGCAAAAAAGGGGGATAGAGCAGAGGTGAATTTTGAGGGCTTCGACGAAGAAGGAAAAGCAGTTCCAAATACAGCATCAAAAAACCATCCTGTAATAATTGGCGAAGATTCATTAATTCCAGGATTCGAAGATGAAATTGTTGGAATGAAGAAAGGGGATAAAAAGGAATTCGACATAACCTTCCCAAAAGACTACGGACAAGAAGATTTCCAAGGAAAAAAACTAAAATTCAAAATTGAGCTAGAAAGATTAGAGGCGCCTGATGAAGTTGTTATCGACGAGACATTTGTAGAAAAAATTACAGGGAAAAAGGGGACGATAGAGAGTTTACATGCCGAAATAGAAGAAAATCTAATGGCAAAGAAAGAAACAGAAGCAAAACAGGAACAAGAGAACAAATATATCGAAGAACTAATTAAAAAGGTAAAAATTGAATTACCACACAGTCTAATTCACGAAGAAGCGCATCATATTCTACAAGATATGAAAGAAAATATTGAGGTGAAAGGGCATGAGTTTAGTAAATTTCTTGAACAAGCAAAAACAACAGAGGAAGAGCTTCACAAAAAATATGAAAAGGAGGCCGAAAGAAGGCTAAAAGTTCGCTTAGCTCTGCAGAAACTCATGGAATTGGAGGAGATAAAAGTTTCTGATGAGGAAATAAAAGCTGAATTTGAAAAGGCAAAAGCTATGTACCCACCTACAAGCCACGCAGAGCTGCAGAAAGATTTTGATCAAGGTGGTCTAAAAACGCAGCTAGGTAACAAAATTGCCATAAGCAAACTATTCGAAAGCGTATTGGCCTAAAGCTTGTACAAAAAAATATTGCAAAGCCCATAAAAAGGATGTACTTTTGAAAAGTAATGTATACATTTTGTATACGTTTACGGGCAAACTAACTTAGGGCAATGTTGAAAAGGCTTTTTACGTCAAATACGCGTATCAAGCTTCTCACGGTCTTCCTTATGAATCCTCAAGAGGAGTACTTCATTAGGGAGCTCACAAGAAAGCTTGATGAACAAATAAATTCAATTCGTCGTGAATTGGATAATCTTAAGAAAGTAGGATTTTTAAAGACGAAAACAAAGAATCGAAAAAAATACTACCAAATAAATACGGATTTCATTCTCTTAGATGAATTCCGCAGTATTTTTGTAAAAACAATGTCAAACGACCAAACAATGGCAAAAGACATTGCAAAACTTGGAAATGTTAAACTTTTAGCCCTTTCAGGCCAATTTGTGAATTTAGAAACAGATAGTGTGGATATGCTTATAGTAGGGGATATAGATAAGGAAAAACTATCAGTATATCTAAACCAACAAGTGCGCTCAAAGAGGCCCGTTCGCTTCACAACAATGAGTGAAGAGGACTACAAATACCGCATAGACTGTAAGGATAAGTTTATTCAGGATCTGATTAACAATCCTCAAAATAAGATTCCTATCAAGAAAATATAAAAATCACTTGATTTCAAGCGGTATCTTCTATATATTTCACAAGCATTTTAACCAAATAGCGAGATGAACCTTCTTCAAGAGGTACAAAAAATGGCCGTAAAAAGAAAGCTTCCAGAAATTAGAACTGGTTACACTGTACGTGTACACCAAAGAATTAAGGAAGGAGACAAACAAAGAATACAAATCTTTGAAGGTTTAGTGATTAAGAAAAGCAGCGGTTTCGGTGCAGACAAAACAATTACAGTAAGAAAAGTAGTTGGAGGTATTGGTGTTGAAAAGATCTTCCCACTACACTCAACTAATATTGAAAAAATCGAAGTTAAAAAGACATCTAAGGTACGTCAATCTAGAATCTACTTCATGCGTGAGAGGTTTGGTAAATCAGCTCGTATGAAAGACACTCTAGTTTCTACTAAAGGCCAAGCAGAAGCAATGGAAGCTACTGAAGAAGAAATTCAAGAAGCTGTAGAGGCTGCAGAAGCAGTAGAGGCTGAAACTACAGAAACAGAAGAAACTACAGAAACAGAAGAAACTACAGAAACAGAAGAAACTCCAGAGGAAACAGTTAAAGCTGAAGAAGAAGTTGCAGAAACAGAAGAAGTTGCAGAAACTGAAGAAGAGAAAAAATCAGAATAATGATTTAGAAATGAATTCATTCATACCACTTGAGTCCGAGCTTAGAAAGTCCGGACTTTTTTTAATTGCCGGAATAGACGAAGCCGGCAGAGGGCCACTTGCTGGGCCAGTAGTATCCGCAGCAGTAATACTAAAACCCGGAGCGCGACTTCCAAAACTAAACGACAGTAAAAAACTCAGCAAAGAAACTCGAGAAAAATTATTCCCACTAATAATTGAGCAGTCCATAGATTTCTCAATCACAATAATTTCTCACAAAACAGTAGATGAAATTAACATTTTAGAGTCAGTAAAACTCGCAAACCTCCTATGTATAGAAAATTTAACAATCCAACCACACATCACATTAATTGACGGCCGAGATAAGCAAATCTTAAAAACTCCATTTAAAACTGTTATAAAAGGGGACCAAAAAGTAAGATGCATCGCAGCTGCATCAATTTTAGCAAAGGTTACAAGAGACCATATAATGGAGTATTATCACGAAAGCTTTCCAGACTACGACTTTAATCAACACATGGGTTACGGCACGCGCAAACACCGCTCAAACATAAAAAAGCACGGCCCCTGTGAAATACACCGTATGTCCTTCACTTTGTTAAAGGCTTAAGTCAGCATTTTCAAACACCTCAACCTTCGCTTCCTTAACTCCGGCATGCTCACGTCCAGAAACATTCAAATTATCATCTATCTCAGCAAGATAGCTATTTTGCACTAGCTGAGAGGCTACCATAAGAGAATCAAAAGATTCACCACAGTCACCCCAGAAGCCATTCAAAACATTATAACTTAAGGCTCCCTGCTCAATATAATAGTTATTAACATCGGTAATCTCTAGTTCACCTCTACCAGAAGGACTAAGATTTTTTACAACATCAAATACCTGAGCGTCATACATATAACAACCAGTTACGGCCATATCAGATGGAGGATTTTCAGGTTTCTCGATAATCTTTGTAATCATATCTCCATTCATCTCACAAACTCCGTAGGCCCTAGGATTTTCAACATTCTTAAGCATAATTTTCGCCCCACTCGGCTGTCTCTCAAAATCTCTAACAGCATCAGATATATCGTCCTCAAAAATATTATCAGCAAGAATAACAACAACACGGCCGGCATTAGCAAAATCCTTGGCCAAGCCAAGAGCCTGAGCAATACCTCCGGCCTCCTCCTGCACCTCGTATGATATCTTCATACCAAATTGTGATCCAGAGCCAAGAAGCTCCAAGAAATCACCAGCATGCCCCTTACCGGAAACAATCATAACATTAGTAATCCCAGCACTTTTCATAGCGAAAAGGGGATAGTAGATCATTGGCTTATTGTAGACAGGCAAAAGGTGCTTATTTGTAACCTTTGTAAGTGGGTGCAACCTGCTACCCGTTCCACCTGCTAATATTATTCCTCTCATGGGACAATTAAACAACAAAACATTGAGCTTTGCAAGGAGTTTTAGTATTACACAAGCCAATATTAGAAAATTCTAAGCCAGATATGCCATCAAGGCCTCTTTCCAATCCCTCAAACCAAAATCAACCCTACTTCTAAGCACAGAGTTTGCTGGCCGCTTTGCTTTAGCAGCAAATTCATCGCTAGAAATATTTTTAACCTCAACATCTAAAGCCTTCACTCTAAAAATTTCCCTAGCAAAATCTGACCAACACACGTCACCACTATTAGTGATGTGGTAAACGCCAAAATCAAGCTTCTCATGCCATTCATGATCATCATCCATTGTATGTTTATGTGCACGATGAACTCCTCTTAAAAACGGCCTCAAAAACCACTCAATCACAACCCTACAAAGATCATTAGTAAAAGTAGGGGAGCCAGCTTGATCATCAACCACAGAAAGTTCACTCCTATCCTTTCCCAATTTACACATCGTATCCACAAAATTCTTTCCCCCATCACCAAATAACCATGAACTACGGATTATATAATGCTCAGGGCACTTTGCAGTAGCAATTTCTCCTGCCAACTTAGACGCACCATAAACGTTCAAAGGAGCAGTTTGATCATTCTCATAAAATCCAGCTTTAGCACCATCAAATACATAATCAGTACTAAAATGAACAAGTACAGCACTTTCTCTTACACAAGCCTCAGCCAAATTCTCAACAGCTTCAGCATTTACAGCAAAAGCCTCATCTCTATTATCCTCAGCACCATCCACATCAGTATAGGCCGCGCAATTGATCACAAAATCGGGAGAAATCTCCCCAAAGAGCTTATGCAATTGCGCCCCATCTCTTATGTCTAATTCCTCTCTACCAAAAGCATACATTTCAAAATCCTCATCAGAAGAAAGCATACGCAAAAAACAAGAGCCAAGCATTCCTGATTTACCAATCAATAAAACCTTCACAAAAATTATTTTAAGAAATCCGCAATTTTACTATCAAGATCAGCGAAACTTACATTTTCAGCATCACTCTCGTTTCTCAATTTCCACTCAACACCACCGGCCTCAAGAGTTCGGTTACTAACAACAAGTCTAAGTGGAATTCCAATTAAATCAGCATCCTTAAATTTAGAACCAGGCCTCTCATCTCTATCATCATAAAGAACATCAACACCATCAGCCTTAAATTTTGCATAAAGCTCATCTGCCTTTGCAATCACATCGTCATCCATCCCAACGGTAATTAGTTCCACATCAAATGGAGCAACACTCTTAGGCCAGACAATTCCATTCTCATCATTCATCACCTCAACAATAGTAGCCAAGGTTCTACCAATACCAATTCCATAACAACCCATGTAATAAGGTTGGTCCTTTCCATCATTATCCACATAATTAGCCCCAGTCATTTTTTTAGAATAGTGGTAACCAAGTTGGAAAATATTTCCAACCTCAATACCCTTATCCTCCTTAAGCATTTTACCATCTTCTGTTACAAATCCTGCCTGCGCCATAGCAATGTCACCCTCAATATCTAGAGTGTAATCTCTATCAATATTAATATTCACAAAGTCTAGATGCTTTTTATTAGTTCCTCCATAAGCATTCTTTACGGTTCGTAGAGAGTCGTCACCAACAATTACAAGCTCAACACCCTTATTGAGCCCCTCTTTAATTCCTACCGGAGAAATAAATCCAGGCATAGAATCAAGATCACCAATAATTTCTTCATCATGAGCCGGCCTTAAATCCACAGCCCCAATTAAATGCTTTAGCTTCATTTCATTCACATCATAATCTCCACGGATAACAGCCAAAATATATCGACCCTTATCATCAACAAAAACAACATCCTTAATTTGTTGCCAAAGTGGCAATCCATGCAACGCAACACCATCCTCCATCTTTTTACTTCTCTTTGCTTCAACTTCCTTCATTTCCTCCTCTGTATCATCCAAGTTCTTAGAATCCTTTAAAAATACAGCCACATCCTCATGCGCCGCATACCCGCCATCCTCTGTCATCAAAAATCTACTTTCACCAGCATCAGAAACAACCACAAATTCATGACAATAATCACCACCAATATATCCATTATCGGATTCTACAACTACAGTTTTAAGACCCATTCTTTCAAAAATTCTAGTATAAGTATCCCACATTCGTTTGTACTCTTTTTTAAAATCCTCTTCACCTACATGAAAAGAATAAGCATCCTTCATTATAAATTCACGTACCCTAAGTAATCCACCACGAGCTCTAAGCTCATCACGGAATTTGGTAGAGAATTGGTAAATATTAAAAGGCAAATCCTTGTAACTGATCTGAAATTTTCTCACAACATCTACAAACATTTCCTCAGCAGTTCCACCAAGGGCAAATTCCATATTACGTCTATCCTCAATCTTCATTAATTCAAAGCCGGTAGCGTTATCCCTATTTGTCTCCTTCCATAAATCCAGTGGATGCAAAACAGGTGCAAGCATTTCTTGCGCATCTGTGCTGTCCATTTCCTCTCTAATAATACCAATAATTTTATCCTGAACCCTATGACCAAAAGGTAAGAAAAAATATCTACCAGCAGTAGATTCGCGAATAAAACCAGCTTGGTGCAGTAACTTATGTGAGATAAAGCTTGCATCGCTCGGAACTTCTTTCTGTGTTTTTGCAAATAACCTCGAATACTTCATGAAATAAATATACCTACTCGTGAGAGAAAAACAAAATACAAATATAAATTGACAAAAAGGCTATACATACATATAATTCATTCTTAACCAAAGAAATATGAAACCATCATCAAATCCAGAAAATACAGGCACAGGAGCAAAAGTGGCCCAATTGGCCCTAATAGTATCAGCACTAATTTCTAGTGCGTGTACAAGCGCTGAAGAGTATTGCCCAGAAGTAGGAGCAACTGAGAGTGCAGTACGTGATTTTGTCTTAGACGCAAGAACAATTCTAGAAAGAGGAATTATTGTTGATGGAAAGCCATTAGTAGTAGGATGGCATGCGAGTAATCAAAAAGAATTTAGAGGAGAAAAGGCTCAGTGTCATTGGAATGGATTTGATACAGGAAAATGTGCAATAGTAGGCGGTAACGGAAACGAAAGAAGAGAACTATTTGTAGCAGGAAAAGGGGAAAAAGGGCCAATCGTACTGAACGTAGATAAAGCAGATGGAGACACAGAAAGCCTGCACCTTGGATTTGGAGGGGGATATTGTGAAGCAGGTACAAATACCAATACAGCAAGATACGAAGCAACGGGTGATCCAGATGCAAACGAAGATATATGCGTAAAAAGCGCCGCTACAACAGGACAAAATGCTCTTGCCGACATATCTGAGCTATCAAGCAATTAAACCCTACTAGCCGCTAGTGGAGTTTTGGAAACCTTTTTATGCTTACGCTCTTCAAGATTATCCATAAGCTTCTTAGACCATTCCTTATTGGCCTCATACCACTCGAAAGTCTTTTTAATACCTTCAGAAAAATCTACAGATGGCTCCCATCCAAGCTCCCTCTTCATTTTACTGGCATCAATTGCATATCTTCTATCATGAGCGAGCCTATCATCAACATATGTAATTAAGCTTTCATCACGCCCAAAGAAATCCAAAAGAAATTTTGTAATTTCCATATTAGTTTTCTCATTGTTTCCGCCAATATTATAAACTTCACCAATTTTTCCACGACTAACAATCGCATCAATAGCAGTACAGTGATCCAAAACATATAACCAATCACGAACATTTAAACCATCACCATATACAGGAACTGGCTTATTTTCAGAAATTAATTTGAAAAAGTAGGGGATAAGCTTTTCAGGAAATTGATATGGACCATAATTATTACTACATCTACTAATTGTTGCAGGAAAATTATAAGTTTCAAAATAACTACGAACCATAAGATCAGCAGAGGCCTTAGAAGCCGCATAAGGACAATTCGGGGCTATTGGCGTCTCCTCTGTAAACAGATCAGTAGAATCGGTACCCAAATCACCATAAGCCTCATCAGTTGAAACCTGATGATATCTCTTTACTCCATTAATTCTACCAGCCTCCAAAAGATTTTGAGTTCCAACAATATTTGTCAAAACAAAAATGCTTGGACCAGTAATACTTCTATCTACATGTGTTTCAGCGGCAAAATTCACAACAATATCAAACTTTTCAGCTGCAAATAATTCATCAACAAAATCCTTATCAGAAATATCACCCCGAACAAAATGGAATCTATCTTCATCAGCAATAGCAGCTAAATTATCCAAATTCCCAGCATAAGTAAGTTTATCCAAAACATAAATTTCATCTTCAGGATATTGTTCAAATCTGTAATGTGCATAGTTGCTGCCAATAAATCCGGCACCACCTGTAATTAGTATTTTCATTATTTGATGTAATTAATAAATTCCTCTAAATCGTAAATGTAATCTTCGGCAACATAGTTTACCGACGAAACGCCCATAAGTACAGCATCTTCGCTAAAATCATAAAACTCCCTAAAGCACATTTCATTCATCAAAATTGCATCAGAAGGTCCTTGCATATCAAACTCTGTCCAGTCATTTCCATCATGAAACCTAGCTTTGCAACTTCCATGCTGGCACACGTACATTTTCTGCTCATGCTTTACAGCATGACCACCACGCGCGGCCTTAACATCAGTAACAAAATAAATCCTCTTAATCTCAAAATCCACAAAATCCTTAAGCTCGATCACCGTTAAAGGGCCGCGCTCATCCTCAAATGTTGGCAGTTTTAGTTTCCTTAGCTTTTCCATTATTCGAGTGTTCTTATTTTTTCTTCTTCCATGTATGCCAGAAGCACATCTCCTTCCTCCACAGCCACATCCCCAACAAATTTAATTCCACATTCGTTACCCTCACCAATCTCCTTTACGAGTTCATCAACTTTTCTAAGAGAGTCAATTGAGCCTGTTCCCACGATATTATCAGTATCTTCAGCAGTACGGCCACGCAAAATTCTCAGTTTAGCCTTATTCTTAAGCTTTCCGCTAGTAACTCTACAACCAATAATCATCTCTTTCTTTTTGGTAAGGAAAATCTGTTTAACCTCGGCACGCCCGAGTACTACTTCAAAAACCTCAGGTTCAAGAAGCCCGCTCAAAACTCTTTTGATATCCTCAAGAAGATCATAAATAACAGTATATTTCTTTACTTCAACACCTTCTCTATCTGCAGTCTTTCCAACGTAAGGGGAGTCAAAATCCGAATGGAAAGCAGCAATCATACCTCTACTTGCGGCAGCCATCATTACATCCGATTTAGTTACAAGTCCAACACCTCCGTGAATTATCTTTACAGCAACTTCCTCATCCTTGATTTTCGCAACAGACTGACGAATGGCCTCCAAAGATCCTTTCGTATCAGCCTTAACCACAATTCTTAAAGTTTTTTCAGACTTAACAGCTGAGATTAATTGGTTCATACCAGACATCTTAGCCTCATCCTTCTCTTTAGAAAGCAAGGAAATTTCTTCAGCCTTCACACGGGCAGTCTTCTCATCCTTAACAACCTGTAAAATATCACCACTCTTTGGGGTGGCACTAAGGCCAGCAATCAAAACGGGTGTAGAAGGTCCTGCAATTCTAAGACTTTTGCCATTGTGATCTTTCATAAGCTTAATGCGGCCGTAAGTGTTACCTACAACAACATTGTGCATAATTTTTAAAGTACCAGTATTTACCAAAACCGTAGCGATTGGGCCAAGACTATGGTCCAAATGAGCCTCAATTACAGTACCTACAGCTTCTCTATCCGGGTTAGCTCTAAGGTTTTCCATTTCAGCAGTAAGAAGTACCATGTCCAGCAAATCATCTATTCCGTCACCCTTTAAAGCAGAAACAGGAACGCAAACAGTAGTTCCTCCCCAGTCCTCAGGCTGCAAACCATGCTCTGTAAGCTCTCCTTTCAGTTTATCAATATTTGCTTCAGGTTTATCTATTTTATTCATTGCCACAATAATAGGAACACCAGCCTCTTTCGCATGATTGATTGCCTCAATAGTCTGTGGTTTAATCCCTTCATCAGCAGCAACAACCAATATTGCAATATCGGTAACCTTAGCGCCACGGGCTCTCATGGAAGTAAAAGCCTCATGTCCAGGAGTATCCAAAAATGTAAGCAACTTACCTTTCTTTCTAACCTGATAAGCACCAATATGCTGAGTAATACCTCCAGACTCACCAGAAACGACATCCGCTTCACGAATAGAGTCAAGAAGTTTAGTTTTACCATGATCAACGTGTCCCATTACACAAATAACAGGAGGTCTTTCACTTAAAAGGCTTGAATCATCCTCTTCAATCATACGAGACAAATCACCCGACATAAAATCCTCAGCCACAGCGGCCCCACGAATTCTCTTTATAGCCACTCCCAACTCTTCAGCTATTATTTGAGCAGTTTCAAAATCAATTTGTTGATTAATGTTTGCCAAAACTCCATTCTTCATAAGTTGTCCAATGATTTTTGCAATCTTAATACCAGTTTTTTCGGCAAACTCCTTTACACTAATGGTTTCAGGAATTTCAACAACACCGGTAATAGCAACAGCCTCAACAATCTTTACAACTTTATTATTTGCATCTTTCCCGGCCATTTTCTTTCTCTGACTTTTAACAATTTCACGCTCTCTCTCAGCAGCAATCATCTCATCATAAATATCAGCAACATCAGAAGACTCAGACGTTTCTTCATTTTCAGAAAGCTCATCAAGAATTAATTCAGCAACATCATCCTCTATAGTTCTTGCCTTATCAGTGACCTCAAATCCAAGTTCAACGATCTTTTCTCTAAGCTCCTTAACTTCAAGCCCTAATTGTTCAGCCAAATCGGCTAATTTTTTAGACATAATTGATCCCAATACTACGCAAAAATTAGCTTAAAGTAAAGCCCCAAAAGATGTATACTACGGCTAATGGAAAATATACTTATTATCATCGGCATGGGGATCCTCAGCTTCTTAGCGTTTTTAGCATATAAATTGAATGCAATGAGCGCACCTAAGCAGGACGAAAAGATGATTTTCGATTATATTGAAGGTTTACGAAGAGAGATACGTGAAACAAATCAGGAGAATCGTAAGGAATCACAGGAAAGTCTAGAAAAACTTGACGACCGTCTAGCAAGAGGGCTTAAATTCTCTACAGAAAGCTTACAAAAACAATTCGCACAAAGCTCCACCCTAATACAAGAAGTAACAAAAAAACTCACAAAGCTAGATGAAACTAATAAGCAGGTGTTAGGATTTTCGGAGCAAATGCAGAGTCTAGAGAATATATTAAAAAATCCGAAACAAAGGGGAATACTTGGAGAGTACCTACTAGAATCGCTACTTGGTAATATTCTTGCACCAAATCAGTATCAAATGCAGTACAAGTTTAAGGATGATGTAATTGTAGATGCGGTTGTTTTCTTTAAAGATAAAATAATTCCAGTAGATGCAAAATTCTCACTAGAAAAATATAATTTAATAATGAAAGAAAATGATGCTGATAAGCGTGAAAAACTTGATAGGGAGTTTAGGATGGATATAAAAAACCGTATTGATGAAACGTCTAAATATATAAAACCAAATGAAGACACAACAGATTTTGCATTTATGTTCATCCCAGCAGAAGGAATTTATTACAATCTGCTCATATACCAAACTGGATCTGTAAAAGTAAATTCACACGATCTAATTGAATATGCCTTCAAGAAGCATGTGATTATAGTTTCACCTACATCATTCTATGCATATTTAGAAACGGTACTACAGGGGCTAAAGGCACTTAAAATGGAAGAGTCCGTAAAAGAAATTATACAAAAAGTAGGGGACCTTGGTCGCCACTTAAATGGCTATGAGAGTTATCTTTCAAAGCTTGGAAACAACCTAGGAACTACGGTAAATATGTACAACAGTGCATATAAAGAGTTTAAGAAAATAGATAAAGACGTTTATAAAATTACAGATGGGGACGAAGGTGGTAAAATAGAAACCGTCCTTATCGACAAACCAAATGTAGAAGCATAACCAAATAAATATGAACACATATTCAAAAGCACTATTCACGGTATTATTAGTTGGGGTAGTTGCCGGAGCATTCTATCTCCAAAGCACGAACCCTTCGCTACTAAAGGGTTTCATAGGAGCTAAGGCGCCAGCAGAAGAAGTTGTTGCAACAGAATTTGCAGATCTAAAAGCAAGCCTACAAATAATTACTCCAGTAGATGGGGAAGAGGATTTAAAAGTTGAGGCAACAATAGAAAATGCGGGTAAGGGCCCAGTTCTACAAGGACAGCCATTTAAATACACAATTTTTATAAATGATATTGATGTGTTCACAAACACAGATTCATACACATCAATTGAGCCAGGCGACAGCTTTAGCTTTGTGTATCCAGTGCCATACAGTATTTACCAATATCCATCAGAAGGAAGTGTGAGATTCGTAATAGATCCAGAAAATACAATCCAGGAATCAAACGAAAGTAATAATGAAGTCGCTGTTAAATACAATTACTAAGCGGCAGGACAGATAAGTTTAAAATCACAGAAGCTACAGTGGAAACCAGGCGTCGGAGCAAAATCTGATGCCTCCATTTTAGCTACAAGCTCCTCGATCTTAGCTTGAACACTACCAAGATTTAAATCATCCAAACCAACGGAAACCTTTTCATTATTTTCCAAATAGTAGAGGCTAACTTTTGAGACGCTAATTTTAAAAATATCCTGAACAGCCATGGCGTATAGAGCCAGCTGTAAATTACCTTTTAACTTCAGGTTGTCCTTAAGCTTGCCTGTCTTGTAATCAATAATTTCATAAGTACCATCAGACAATTTATCAATTCTATCAATACGCCCCATAAACCAATAATCTCCAAGCTTAAGATTAAAAGGTCTCTCAAGGTATGCGGGCAAAATCCATGGCTCAGAATTTTTTTTATAAAAAACCTCTAACATTTCTAAACCCTTGGCCCGTCTCTCGGTCTCATGTTCCATGCTGTCATAGCCATGGGCTATCCAGTTCTTCTCATACAGATTCTTCATTAAATCAAAGCTAATATCCTCCCCCTTTTTCAGTAATCTGTAAAAGGAATTCAATGTTTCATGAATACTAGTACCAAAATTTGCAGCATGCCCAGAACTAACAGGAACTTTAAGTAAATATCTATAATTATACTTTAGAGGACAGCTGTCAAAAGTATCCAACTGGCTATAACTCAATCTCGAAACCTTGAACTCTGGCAATTCAAAGATTGGTTCACTTGGCTTCTTATAATCCCTAAGCCTTTCCAGAGCATCAGCGCTAGCCTCATGCTCAAAAAACTCAACACCATCTACATCGGCAATCTCATCAACAAAAGGGGATCTCTTCCAGACCCTGCTTCCCTCATATTGCTTACTATAAGTAACATAAAGCCTGATTCTAGCTCTAGTTAAGGCAACGTAGAATAGACGCCTCTCTTCCTGGATATGGTGATCACCCTCAGGAAGGATTTCCTTAGTTAGCTCAACAGGTATATCAAAAGTATCGCTACGCCTTGTAGAAGGAAATCTATTTTTAACAGCACTCACAACAAAAACCGCATCAAACTCAAGACCCTTGCTACCATGAACAGTTAAAATCTGTACACAGTCTCTTTCATAGGTAAAATCAGAAGGCATAACGGAATTTGATTCTTCAAGTAGGTTAAGGTAGTCAACAAAATCGATAGCACTCTTGTTATCATGATCTTTCTCAAATTTAGAAACCTGCTTAGCAAACTGATTTATGTGATACATCTCCTCAAATCTATCCTGCCCAACCAAAAGATCTAGGTATCCAGATTTTTGTAAAAACTCATTAAATACCTCGCCAATAGAAGCATGCTTAGAAAAATCAATCATATGCTCGAGTAAATCAGAGATTTTTTTAAGCCCTTCCTCAGCCCCAGGAATACTGAGGTTGTCCGTATCAACATCACAGCGAATAGCATTAATAAGGTGATCATTTGATTTGCTGTTTAATAATTTTAAAATCTCAGCCATCTTGATATCAAAAACCTCCATTTTCAATATACGCATAACAGAAATATCATCATAAGGATTCGCCAAAAATCTAGTAATAGAAATTAGATCCTTTATCTCATCAAGCATAAGGAGCCCTCTTGGATCCTTAACCTGATAGGGGATCTTATGAGCCTTCAAGGCATCAATAAATGGATGAGCCTGCTGATTTGCACGAACCAAGATAGCAATATCACCAAAATTAGTGCCGGAGGATTGCAGCTTTTTAATTTCACTCGCAATAAATTCAGCCTCCTCAAGGAAAGTAGGGAAATCATGACACTCTACCTTCTCATCACCATCCCTATTTGAATTAAGTTTTTTTGAAATACCATCACGGGCTTCAAGCCTATCAGGATTGTTATTCTGAACCAACTCATATGAGGCATCCAAAATAGATTTAGCACTTCTATAATTCTCAGTAAGCACAACCTTCTTTGCTCCAGAAAAATCGTTATCAAACTGCAAAATATTACTCAAGCTAGCCCCTCTCCACTTATAAATACTCTGATCATCATCACCCACAACAACCAAATTACGATGATCGCCCGCAATAAGTTTTACAAGTGCATACTGGGAATAGTTAGTATCCTGGAATTCATCAACAAGTATATATTTATACCTCTCTTTGTACTGCTTCAAAACAGATTCCCTCTTTGAAAGAAGCTTTAAAGTATAAAAAATCAAATCTCCAAAATCCAAGTAATTCTTCTCGATCATTAATTCCTGATACTTTTTATAAGCCTTCGCAACCTCAAGCATTTTTTCACCCTCCTCACCCTCGATTTTCTCAGCATGGCCTATGTATTCATCCGGCTCTACAAGTTCATCCTTAAGCTTATTAAAATGACCAAGCAGTGCATATATAAAACTATTAGGATTACCAAGAGGTCTATAATAGTTCAAATCGAACTTAAACAGATTCTTTTTAAAGAAAAACCACTGCTCAACCTGAGTTAAAATTTTATAACCAGGGTCCACGCCAATTTCCAAACCAGATTCCCTAAGAACTCTCTCACAAAAACCATGGAAGGTTTTAATACAAATCTCCTCATAACTCAGGGGCATGCTCTCATCAATCCTCTCCGTCATTTCGTTAGAAGCCTTCTCTGTGAATGTTAGTGCCAAAATCTCATTAGCGCCGGCAGCACCTGTAGAAATCAAATTCAAAATCCTAGACGTGATAACTCGCGTCTTTCCCGTGCCGGCGCCAGCAATAATTAGCATTGGACCGTCAACATGTTCTACTGCCTGCTTTTGTTCTTGATTCAGCTCCATTTGAAAACACTTTATACCAAAAAGAGCCCCAACTAAAGGGGCTCTTTTCTAATGTAAAACTATTCTGTCTCTTCAGCTGTCTCTTCAGCCTTCTCTTCAGCCTTCTCCTCCTCTGCTGGAGCAGTAAGAGCCTTAATAGAAAGTCCAACTCTGTGATCATCAGGATCAATAGATATAACCTTAGCATCAATCTTATCGCCAACCTTAATGCCAGTGTCTTCAGTAGTCTCACCTTCAGAAGAAAGCTCACTTACATGGATAAGTCCGTTTATATCGTCATCAAGCTTAACAAAAGCTCCAAAAGGAGTAATTCTGCTAACCTCACCCTTCACAATAGCGCCAACTTTATACTTCTTTGTAGCCTCAACCCATGGGTCAGCCACAAGACGTTTCATAGAAAGGCTAATTTTATCCTTCTCTTTACCAATAACCATAATTTCAACCGGGTCACCAAGTTTACCATAGTCATTAGGATCTTTTACATGTCCCCAAGCAATCTCAGAGATATGAACTAGGCCTTCTAGTCCACCAAATGTAACAAAGATACCAAATTTAACAATACCACTAATTTTACCATTTACCTTGTCGCCAACATTAAGCTCGGTAAGAGCACCTTGACGTGCATCAGCCTCAGCGGCCTTTTCAGAAAGGATCAATTTACCACCCTCCCTATCAAGATTTATAATTCTAACATTAAGTTCAACACCAACTAGTTTTTGTAATCTAGCCAAAATTCTAGAAGCATCAGCACCATCAACACGTGGATAATGCAGTGGAGCCAACTGAGAAACAGGGATAAAGCCCTTAATTCCATCAATACTCAAAAGCAAACCACCCTTATTAGCCTCACTAGCTGAAACTTTGATTGTAGATTGAGTTTCATGAGCAGATAGAAATTTATTCCAAGTCTTCTCCTGACTAGCTTTTCTAAGTGACAATTCAACTAAACCATCATCATTTTCAGCATCAAGAACATAAGCAGAAACAATATCCCCAGGTTTTAAATCATCAACTGTACCCATGCTATCATGAGCCTCTTGTCCGGAAATAATACCTGTAGAAGCACCACCAAGATCTACGAGAACTTTCTTTTTGTCGACACAAATTACAGAACCATCCACTAATTCTCCAGCGGTAGGTAACTGAAACGAGTCAACACCTTCTAACAGCTCATCCATTATTGAGCTTGTAATATATGCGTTTGTCATAACAATTTATAGCAAGATCTTTTAAATATAATAGTCCGGGGGAGTACTGAACATCTTGCTAATTTGATCGTCAAATTCAACCCGAGACAAAAAAGAGTATATTAGCCGGAAAGGTCTATGTCAAGCGCTAATCCTTAATCAATTCAAGCTTTTTTCCCTTCTTAACAAGCTTAACCGAATCCCCATCAGCGAACTTACCTTCAAGAAACCTTGCAGTAAGTGGATCCTCAACAAGATCCTGAATGGCTCTACGAACGGGTCTAGCACCGTATTTAGGATCAAATCCAGCCTCAGAAAGTAAATCAAGAGCACCTTGAGTAGCCTCAATCTTAATATTCCTGTGATTCAACCTAACCTGTAGGTTATCTAAATGAAGCCTAACAATTTTACGAATATTTTCACTTGTAAGAGCGTGGAAAACAGCGACTTTATCAATACGGTTTAAGAATTCAGGACGGAAGTGATCTTTTAAGTCATTAAGGATTTCCTTCTTTACACTCTCAAAATCCTTCTCAGCCCTTTCCTTCTCAGTTGCATTACCAGCAAATCCGATTGGAGCAGCTTTATCGGTAAGTCTCTTAGCACCAATATTTGATGTAAGAATAATAATTGTATTTTTGAAATCAATTTTCCTACCCTTTGCGTCTGTAAGTTCACCATCCTCTAAAATTTGAAGAAGTAAATTAAATACATCTGGATGAGCTTTTTCAATTTCATCAAACAAGATAACGCTATATGGTTTACGCCTAACGGCTTCAGTTAATTGACCACCGTCTTCGTACCCCACGTATCCTGCAGTTGCACCAACCAACCTCGAAGTATTATGCCTTTCCATGAACTCACTCATATCAATCTTAATTAGAGCATCTCTATCATTGAAAACCTCTTCAGCAATAGTTTTTACAAGTTCAGTTTTACCAACGCCAGTTGGTCCCATGAATATAAATGAGCCAATAGGTCTCTTTTCATCAGCAAATCCAGCTCTAGAACGACGTATAGCCTTTGCAACAGCTGCAATAGCTTCATCTTGACCAATAATTTTTTTCCTTAAGGTGGCCTCAAGGTTTTGCAATTTCTGGATATCATCTTTTACAAGCTTGGTAACGGGAACACCTGTCATTGTAGAAATAACAGCAGCAATATCATCCTCTGTAACCCTTTCACGCTTATCACGTGGAATTTTAATAAATTTCTGCTCATCTATTTTCTTCAAAACATCAAGCTCCTCATTTCTAAATTCAGCAGCCTTTTCGTAGTCCTGCTTAGAAACACAAGTTTCTTTTTTCTTTATAATTCCAGCCAATTTCTTCTGTAATTTTTTGACTTCATCATTACTTTTAGTAGATTTAATTCTTTTCTTTGCGCCGGCCTCATCTATAAGATCGATAGCCTTGTCTGGTAAAAATCTATCGTTTAAATACCTTTTAGAAAGCTTTACAGCAGCCACTAAGGCATCGTCGTTAATTAACAAATTATGATGATCCTCGAACGATTCTCTTATGCCAAACAGAATCTCTAAAGTTTCATCAGCTGTAGTTTCCTCAACAACAATAGATTGAAAACGTCTTTCTAAAGCCGGATCTTTCTCAATATGTTTCCTAAACTCGGCAGTTGTAGTGGCACCAATAATCTGAACTAGCCCTCTTGAAAGAGCTGGCTTAAGAATATTAGCAGCATCTAAGCTACCCTCGGCGCTACCAGCACCCATTACCGTGTGAAGTTCATCGATAAATAAAACAATATTATCTTGAGAAGAAGCTTCATCAATTATTTGCTTAATTCTTTCCTCAAATTCACCCCTATATTTTGTACCTGCAACAACAGATGCCATTGATAGTGAAAGTATTCTAAAATCTGCGATATTGTCTGGAACAGAACCCTCTGCAATTGCTAAGGCAAGCCCTTCACAAACGGCAGTTTTACCAACACCAGATTCACCAATTAATACAGGATTATTTTTAGTTTTTCTTGAAAGAATACTAATCATTCTCTCAATTTCTCTACTTCTTCCAATAACTGGACTTACTTTTCCGTTTTTCGCTTCATCACATAAGTCAGTAGTAAAATAGTCCAAAGCAGGAGTACTAGCCCCCTTAACATCGTCCTTCTCTTTCTTTTTGTATGTTTCTTTTTGTGCATATGTATCTTTTTGTTGATTATTCATTACCCCCTGAAGGCCTGTTAAGAAAAACTCAATAGGATTCATCATTTGAGGGTTTTTAGGAACCTCAGTAGCAACATCATTGGTTTGTGGGGGTTGCTTAGGCATTTGTTTGGCACGCTCGAAAATATCAAGAACTTGATCCTTAATATCCTGAGGTGAAACCTTCATATTCTCCAAAATAACTGTAGCAGCGGTGTTATCTTGAGAAACAAGGGAAAAAAGTAAATGCTCAGTTCCAACGAACGAATGTCCATATTCATGAGCCACTTTAACAGAATTTTCAATCACTTCTTTTGCAAAACCACTTAAGCCGCTTGAGTCATCTGTAGTAGATTTTGGAACGTTTGTTCTGCCCACAGTTTTAAGAACGAGCTCAACGTTTTTCAAAGAAACACCAAAATTCAAAAGAATAGAGGATCCAAGAGAGTTCTCCTGGGCCAATATACCCATCAACATGTGTTCAGTACCAACATATACAAGTCCAGCCTCTTTAGCTCTTTCCTGAGCAATAATTAAAGCCCTTTTAGCTTCCTTTGTAAATTTATTAAAGTGGTCAAATTCAGTCATTTTTTTATTTTTAAATACTTTTTAATCTATGCATTCTACCATATTTTAGGTGGAATTTAAAGCACCTATCCTTTACGTAAAAGGGAAAAATGGTGTACTACATTTAGCACTCTTAAGTATAGAGTGCTAATGGAATGATGTCAAATAGACCTATCTCTCAATCCTCTCAATACTGCCCGCCATAACTTGTAATAGATCCTTATACTTTTTATCAGCCATAAGCTCATATGACTGACCATCAACCTTAGTGTAAACCTTTATACTATCACCAGAAGGGATACTGCTAAGTTTCCCTTCCTCAACCGAAGAACTAGAAATAACATTCAACGAAATCACCTCATCGCCATCAGCGTCTTCACTAAAGCCATAGTGGTGTAGAACCCCAGACTTAATTCCCTTTGTGCCAGAATAATACCAACTCACAGGATATGAAGCCTTGAAGAAATATGGAAGACTCTCAAAGAAGGTAAGTTTGATATCAATTTTAGGAGCCACAACAACATCCTCGATACTTCCTTTGGTATCCAAAACCTCATTTAGCTTTTGAACTTCACCAAGGTCAGTCTCAATCCCATTGCTTTCATCAACAGTAAAACCTAAAAACCTAAATTCACTTACCATTTCACTGAATGATTTTAAATTAGATTCATCAAAATTACGTGACGGGTTAAATACAATTTTATAAATCAAGCCAGACCTATAAAGATAATATTCCATCCCATCAGCACCATTATCAAATTTTAGTGCATCCATGTGATCCTTCCCAACTTTATTTAAGTAGGCATTATAGTTCTCCAAGCCAGGAAAATTTTTCTCAAAATAGGCCTCAAGCGCTTCGCCCTCAGTTCCATCAGAAGAAACAGTAGAGGAATAATGGAACGATTCCTGCTCTACCTCAACCCAGTCAGACACCGATTCGTTATCAGTAATTGGTGCAGTAAAAGAAACACTATTGTCGCCTTCATCCACAGCCCAGTCCTCATAATACATAATTTCAAAACCATAATCAGAATTTTTATAGCCGATAAAATCAGCCCCAGACTCACTTTTTTTCAAAATCTCCAAAACAGAGATTCCTGTAACTTCAAAAATTTCATCAGAACTCATGGTACCTATTAGATCCACCTTGTTGCCCAGGTAACCATCCCCAGACAAATTAAGAGAAAGGCTACGAACAGCATATTCAGTAACACCATCATCAGCAACAAGTATGTGGGTACCAGAGCGAGAGTCAGACCTTGTTTGAGTCATAAGGGTGCCTGATACGCGTGTAAGATCAGCATCATCCTTAAATTGAGAACCTATACCACATCCTGTTAAAAGAACGCTTAAACTAAAAACTAAACTAATTATTAATGCGATTTTTTTCATGTGAAAATTAATGTTAAATTCGAATGAGATTATACTAGAATAAAGGAAAAAATCAAAGCTTTCCCAGGTGGCGATAAGCGCTATCTGTGGCCACACGTCCACTATGAGTACGCTTAAGCATACCAAGTTTGATTAAAAAAGGTTCATAAATATCCTCAACAGTAGATTGTTCCTCGCTAATAGCAGCGGAGAGGGTGTTAAGCCCAACAGGACCACCACTAAATTTATCAATTATAACCGCAAGAATTTCTCTATCAACCTGATCCAAGCCAAGTTTATCAAGACCCATAGATCCAAATGTACTATTTACTACACTTTCGTTAATTACGGAGTCGTTACGAACATCTGCAAAATCACGAACTCTCTTAAGTAGCCTATTAGCTATACGTGGAGTTTGTCTAGCGGACCTAGCTACCAAGTGGGCAATTTCAGAATCCAAATCACAGCCAAGAAGGCTCGCAGACCGCATAATAATATCTCTAATATCTTCAGTACTGTAGAAATCCAACTTAAACAAACTCCCAAATCTACTTCTAAGAGGGGAGGAAAGCATACTCACCTTAGTAGTAGCTCCTATGAGAGTAAATTTTGGAAGATTGATTCGCATATTTCTAGCAGACGGACCCTTGCCAATTATTATATCAATTCCAAAATCCTCCATCGCAGTATACAAAACCTCTTCCACAACAGGTTTTAGTCTATGAATTTCATCAATAAAAAGTATATCTCCCTCCTCAAGGTTGGAAATTATAGAAGCAAGGTCTCCCTGCTTTTCAAGAGCTGGGCCAGAGGTAACCTTAAAACCAACGCCAACTTCATTAGCAATAACATTTGCTAAAGTGGTCTTTCCGAGCCCAGGAGCACCATGAAGCAGAATATGATCCAAACAATCACCACGCTTTTTAGCAGCCTCAATTGCAATAGATAAATTATCTTTAATAAGCTTCTGTCCAATGTATTCGGCAAAATGCTTTGGTCTCAATGTATTTTCAAATTGAGAAATTTCAGCAGTTACGGTAGGGGAAACAACCCTTTCTAGATTTTCAGCTTCACTCTCAATCATGTATTTCCCTTTATGTGATAGATATATTTGCGGATCCCCTCAGGATCTGGAGCATCAACGAACTCAATAGTAACATAAGAAGATGCAGTATCTAGCCTTAAAGTCCCATAGTCAAAAAAGTTGATAGCAGACAAAAGTCCACGCTCATGAGTTTGTATATCCTGAATATCATCAAGAAGAGCCTCAGCTTCATCCCTCGCAGTTAAATAACGCCAGTTAACAAAAATTATACGCTTATTGGTAATTATCAACTTATCCAGCCAATAAATTAAAGTTACATAAATAAAAACGAGAGCAAAAAGAAAAAATATGGAAAGGTGCATTATTATGTAAGCAGTATTACTAAGCGCAGTCCTAAAAAGAAAGGCCATAAAGAAAAATGGAAAAGCCCCAATAAGCACCTTAATTTGCTTAATTAAGTATGGCGTAAAGTGACGTCTGTAAACCTTTAATATTTTTTCCCCTTCACGTAAATCCATATTATTTGTAATATCATTATAAGTGCATACTCATTCTATCCTATGAAAAACTATTTTCAAGCTCCGTGGACCCTAAAACAAGTAAAATATACACTACTTGTGGCATTTTTGCTCTTAAATGGGGCATTTTTACTACTCTATTATTTACCAGAAAAAAGTTTAGTTGATGAAAAAAACATACTTCATATTTTGATAATGTTTCTACTTCAATGGGGAACAGTTATAATATCATTCTTACTTTTCGCACCAAAAAGTGCATATAAACTAAAATCATGGCTAATAGAGAAGATAGGAATTGGGAAATCGCTAAAAATAGTGATAGCAAACTTCTTCCTATATATGGCCATTTCAACAGCGATCACGATGCTGATAGTTTATACAGGATGGAAAATACCAGGATATCAGGTACAGGAAAGTATTTTTGAAATGTTTGGCACAGATACTCTTAGTATAGTAGTAGCTGGGATACTTATAGTTATTTTAGCACCAATAATAGAAGAATTTATATTTCGAGGATTCTTACTACAGCCATTTGTAGATAAATTTGGAATAATACTCGGAAGCATAATAACAGCTACGATTTTCGCAGGATTCCACCTAGAGCCACAATCATTCATACCACTATTTATTCTTGGACTAATTATGAATGGAATAGTAATTAGACACAAAAATTTAATACCATCAATCGCATTTCATATATTCAACAACGCACTCGCTTTCACAGTACAGATACTAATTTTGCAGGACATAATTTCAATAGATCGGGCTCTTTAAGCTTGCGAAAAGAGGTGATAAATAGTATAAATTCAATCGTACCCAAAATCATGCCCGAGTAGCTCAGCTGGATAGAGCAGCGCCCTTCTAAGGCGAAGGTCACAGGTTCAAATCCTGTCTCGGGTACCATAAAGTAGCGAGTTTTTGTGATCCGTAGCCACAGGCCCGTCGCAAATTTGACAATGTATGCAATAAAAACATATAGTACCGCACTATTATTGATGGAAATGAGAACAGAATTAACTGGAGCAAAAGAAACATTTACGGCAGTAGAGAAACAGTCTAGACAGACTCACGAGAGAACTTTTGCAGAAAAGCATTTTAATCCAACCCTGTACGAAAGGTTAGCACAATCGATAAGAAGGGTTGTTTACAAAACAGTAAATACCTTTTCACCGGCCCCAGAAATAAAAGGGATAGAAAGGTCGCTACAGCAAGAGGGGCATCTTCAGCTAATCCTAACAAGATTAAAGGTACTGGCGGGAATACACATTAGCTTTGAGGATATAAAAAGAATGACATTAAGTAATAAAAATTCTTTATACAAAAGTTACAATACAGAAAGAGAATTAGTTCCAGAAATTGATCCAGAACTTATTGAGCTTACAAGGTTGGTAAATTCTAACCCAAATATGTTTAGTATAGACTCGTGCACAGGGCATATAATATCAAATCCAGAAAACCCAGATGAACAAATATACAGTGGGGGAGGGTATTTTACTTTTATTTCAAGAAATACAGGAGAAAGTGAAACGATTGAAGCAAAGCTAAAAGAGCACTGCATAAAAATGGAAGAAACAAAGAGGGATTTTAAATATAGAGTTCATAGGGTCACGATGACATACGGATGGAGTGCAATTTCAGTTACATGGACATGGACTCCAGTAGAGAGGGAGGATGCAAGAAATAGCCTTAACAAGATAGGCTGCCCAGGCTTAACAAAGTGGGAAAAAGATGAAATAGCTAGATCAGTATATAGATACGGAAAAGCGGCAAAGGAAAAAGGAGTAGAGGCCCAAACGGAAGAGTTCATACGCTCACTGGAAGATATCTTCATATAATATCTACTTCATCACTTCCATCAATCTATAAATAGAATCGGCAACCTCACCACGAGTCATGCCTTTTGATGGTTGAAAATTATTAATATTTGTATCTACAATGCCAAGTTGTTTTGCATAATCCACGTATGGAGCAAACCAAGCATCAATAGCAACATCATCAAATGGATCAGCTACAATATTTGGATTTACATCAACCCCCATTCCATTAAACAAAATCTTATAAAATTCAGCCTTATTAACTGTCTGAGTTGGTTTAAATCTACCATCAGCATAACCAGCAACTACACCCTTAGAATAAGCAGTATAAAGATATTTAGAATACCATTCAGTTTCAGATACATCTTCAAATGGAAGGTTACCTTCCTTCAAAGCTTCCTTAATACCCTCGAAAATAAATTTCAAAGCCTCAACACGACTAACAGTATTATTTGGTCTAAACGTATTGTCAGGATAACCATTCACAACACCCTTATCTACCAAGTAGTAAATTGCAGCACTGTTCGGATTAGTAGATGATACATCGCTAAATTCACCAGCCTTAGTATTACCAGTAATATCAAACCAGTCAGAATAATAATCAACACCCATGTGAGTAACAATTATTTTATCTTTACCGGTATTTAAATTTTTCATTGATCCAAAATAACTAGCACTTGAGTCAAATTCATCCCCGGTCACACTACTTTTTTCAACTTCAAAATTTCCCTTAAACGATTTAATTACAGCATCTTCAGCAAGCCCATCAGCAAACATGTTACCATCGGAATCCCTCAGGCTAATCATAAATTTAGCTTCCAAAAGCTCATTGTAAGATTGTTCAACTGCAAGCTCCATCACAAGAGATGGGGCTACAACTTCAGGAGCCACTTCATCCTCTACAGGATCTACAACAGCCACAACTTCCTCAGCCACAGGCTCTTCAACCACAACTTCCTCACTTACAGTTTCAACGACCACATCGCCTGCAGTAGCAACTACAGAAGAAGATGTGGTGTCTGAGGAAGCGGCAGGGGTCGTAGTTACAGGTGTAGATGCAGTAAAATTAGCATACCCACCCAAATAACTCTGAACATAAACCAAAGGATTAATTGTAGTAAGTAAAGCTTTTTCACGTCCAAGCCCAGCATTAATAGCCTCAAAGAAGCTAAGTCCAGCAGCCTGTTGATCCTTCCAATCGAAAGGCCAGAAAGGATGCCAAGGCGCTTCGTCTGTATCAATCTGGAAATGAACATGAGGAGTAGTGGCGGTTCCGGTATCACCAGAAAGACCAATCTGCTCTCCCTTAGTTAGAATCTGTCCCGAAGAAACCAAAACGTCACTCATGTGGCTATATGAAGAATATAGAACTACAAGTTTATTTGGATCAGTAGAAGACGGAAAATTATTATGTCTCACAACAATGTGATGTCCAAAACCACTACTCTGAGTAGAGGCCTTTATAACAGTCCCATTAGCAATAGAATAAACAGGTGTTCCTTTTGGAACTTTTATATCTACAGCAGCATGAGAGCCGGCATCTTCTCGCCCATCAAATTGATAGTTACCCATGTAGGGTACAGAATATGTGATTTTAGCATTTCTCACTTTATTATGCTCAGCGTTGCCCCAGCTCAAACCATCTGTACTTTGAACCAGAACTGCTGGATCGTAATAGGGGATATTTTCAATTAAATCCGGACTAAGCTCACTGAAAGTCAAAGTTCTATCGGTAGCAGAAAGGTGTACCCAGTCTGGGGCCTGTTTCACAGGATAAGAAGTTCCATCAAAAGGACTGTGCTCAGGAAACCCAAGTACACTAGTTCTAAGCATATAAGAAACCTGATCAGAAAAGTACACAACAGTCGACAAAGCAACTGTAAGTACAAGAATCAGCACAGGCTTATAAGTTTGAAAATTAGAATTTTGATTCTTTTTTACCACTTTTATATTTGTTTTTGTTTTAAATTGATTATACTATTGTACCAAATTATGACGAAACTATCAAGCATAAAAGATACAGAAGACCAAGCAAAGTCGCTCGCCCAAAAAATTAAAAATGGGGGAGTCTTATTGATGTTTGGAAATCTTGGAAGCGGTAAAACAACACTAACAAAATTTATTGCAGAGGAAATGGGAATAGATAAATTCTCGGTAAAAAGTCCTACATATACATACATAAGAAAATACGGTGAAAATTTTTACCATCTAGATCTATACCGGCTTGAAGCGGTTGATGAAATACTCCTGCAAGAGATAATGGAAATTTGGGATGAGCCAAAAAATATAGTAGTAATTGAGTGGGCAGAAAAACTTGGAGATCATATCCCAGAAAAGCACACCTCAGTAACACTCCAATTCATAGATAAAGATACAAGAACAATAACAATAGAAAATGTTGATAGATAAGATATATAAAAAGTTCCATACACCAAAGCATGTGATATCACACATGAAAGCGGTAAAGAGAGCATGTGAGGCCCTAAGCTACTTAGCCAAACAAAGCGGACATGATGTAGACTCAGATACTTTATACACAGCAGCGCTCATACACGATGCCCTGAGGGTATGTGATTTCAGCGAACTAAGTAAGAAAGGCTTCCCATATCCGGTAACAGATGAGGACATAAAAATTTGGGAAGGAATAAGAGGGGAATACGGGTACATTGGTCACAGCAAGGCCCTAAGCGATTACCTAGAAGAAATTGGAGAAAAAAAACTAGCAAATTTAGTTTTTAAACATGATTTTAAGCAGGTGTATAATCTAGAAACTTTAGAAGAAAAAATTCTTTACTATGCAGACAAAAGAGTCGAACAAGACGAAATAGTAGATCTAAGTATTAGGCTAGAAGCAGGGGGAAAGAGAAATCTCAAAAATACAGAATCACCAATAGAACGCGAAAAAATAATCCAAACCATATTTGAGTTAGAAGAGGAACTTGCCCAGAAACTAGGAAACGGAGTTTATAATCTTCAATGTTGAAGGGCCAACCCTTCCAGCGCCATGCTCATCAGATGAATCAACAATTCCCTTCTCGATCTGGAATTCAAGTAAAGCATCACGAGTAGAGTCTCCAAAATAGTCAGTAATTAAAACTCCACGGAAGAATCCATTTTTCTTTAAATATTCTTGAAGTTTTTTAACTTCAGGATCGGAAATGCCATAATCAAGCTCCTTAGCAATTACGCTTACTTTTACTTCGCCAGGATTAGCATCGGCAACCAAAGTGTTTCTATAATTCCTAGCAGCAATAATTTTATTCATATTTCCACGAGTAGCAGGACCAAAAACTCCAGCACCGGCATCATTTTTTGTACCAACTATACCCTGAGACTGCTGGAATTTAAAAACAGCATGCTCGGTAAATTCTCCATAGAAACCTGTTACATCACCTCTATAAAAATTAAGTCTACTCAATTCATGTTGTAAATCAAATACAGCCTGACCACTTGAGCCGATAGCCAAAGTTGCCATTAAGGATCCATCGCTAGCTTTTGCTACAGGTTTGGTGGCAACCACCTTAGCAACCTCAACAGGATCATACTCCTCAAGAACACAGTCATTTGGAATTGATTCAGAAGAAGAATAATCAGAAAGGGTAATAGCCTCTGAAACACTATCGTCATGACCATATACAGTTACATCCACAACTCTTTTTCCCCATCTTAAAGCTCTGTTCAGGCCCTTGTCACCATATCCCATCCAAACATCCAATCTGTCATACTCCTCGCTTCTTTGGCCAGCAACAACAATTGCGCCACCTCTATCATGCACAGCAGTTGTACCAATACCTGGGATGTTCATTTTAGTTCCAAAAGAATAAGTACGGGGTGCCGCAATCATACCAGGGTAAACCGGAGTACCATCAGCACCATTCACACCACTTCCATTAAGTCTAATTTCAGCATGATAACTGCCAGTAGAATATCTCACCTGGCAAGGCAGGGGGGAATAGTAAGCAGAAATCTTAAATTTCTGAGTATAAGGATAAAGCTCCTCAGAATTAGCCCTTTCCATACCCAAAAGGCTCATTGGAAAAGCTATTAGGAGCATCATTGATATAAGAGAGATTTTTTTAAGAACTTTCATATTTGTTTTTATTTTTATCATAAAATTATACCACAAAAAGAGACCCATTAAAAGAGTCTAAGAATTGCCAAAAACAAGAACTGTTATCTGGCTTTAACCACCCATACCAATTCTCCTCAATATTTCACGCTCTACAAATTCTCTATCTCTACCATATTTGAGCCTTGAAAGTTGCTTATATGCCTCAGCAGCATCCTTATCGCCCTCTTCAAGGTAAGGATTAACAGGGATAATAGAAAAAGGCCTACTAGGCTGAGTATCAATAGAAAGCTTCATTACAGCCTTGTACTTATCTATGTTAACCAAATCCTGATCACTAAACACAGGCGCCATCTCTTTAGCCATTTGCTCAGAATCTTGTGCACCAATTTTATAACACATCATAGTACCAACATTACCAAAAACGGCATCCTTCAAATTAACACCACCCTTCTTCCCACCACCTCCATCATCAATCTGCGCTAAATACTGATGGGCAATGTTTAAGCCCAAACGATATTTTCTAGCCTCTGAAAGAATAACTTCGATACTCTCGGTAACATAATTTTGGAACTCATCTATATATAGGAAGAAATCCTGTCTATCCTCTTTAGCCTGCTTCTGCCTTTTCAAGGCAGCCATCTGAATTTTCTGTACAACAATTAAACCAAGTAACCTGGAATTAATTTCTCCAACAGAACCCTTAGAAAGATTCATTAAAAGAATTTTCTTCTCATCCATAACAGTAGCAAAATCAAAAGCAGAACGAGTTTGACCAATAATATTTCTCATCATAGTATTAGTAACAAACTGTCCAAACTTAGCCGCAAAATAAGGTATCATCTCTTGCTTTTCACGAGCACCTGTCTTGGCCATTTGGTGATCCCAGAAAGAAGCTACTACAGGATTAGTAACATGCTGCCTCTTTATTTTAGCAAAATCGTCATCAGTAAATAAGCGCACAATATCGGTAATAGAGCCTCCGTTAGGATCCGACATTAAGGTAAGACAGCCATTACGGAAATAATCCTGAATACGAGGACCAAACACCTCCTCATCAAAAAGTTTGATCATAATATTCATTGCATCAAGGGCAACTAGCTCCTTATCCTCCCAGGTATCACCCTCCAGAAGATTAAGACCCAAAGGTCTTTCCATATCAGATGGATCAAAATAAATTACATCATCAGCACGTTCGCGAGGAATAAAAGGTAAAATATCCTCAATAAGAGATCCATGTGGATCAATAACCGCAAGCCCATCACCATTTTTCAAATCCTGACGAATCATAACCTGCAAAACGGAAGATTTACCGGTACCGGTTTGACCAATAACATAAAAATGTCTAAACCTATCTTCACGCTTCATTCTAATTTCAGTTTTTTCTCCGCGATAAATATTATGCCCAAGAAGTATTCCATCTTTTGGAATATTTGAGGGAGCGGGGGATATCTTATAATTCTGCCATGCAATAGAAGGGTATTTATTAAATCGAATATTAGGAACATGGTACAAACTTGCAAGCTCCTCACATGAAAGAATCATACGAGTTCTTGATCCCCATTGATTAAATCCACGCCAAAAACTCCTAAAGATAAAATTAGTAACAAGCCTCTTATTAGAATGCCATCTAGTATAATCCAATGTATTCCCATTGGTATCGCTAAACTGATTAAAAGCACCACGCATTGATACGATATTACTCATTGCCTCCTGCTTTGTTTTTGAAGATGCAACAAGTCTAATAATAACCTCAAAACCAGATCCAGAATTCTTTTCTTCCATAGCCTTAACCTCCTCATCCGTAATTGGAGTGGTTCTGGAAGTAACGCCATCCTTATCCATATTCAAAACACTTTCCTCACCTCTGAACAATAATTCAAAAAAGGCAGCAATCCAACTAATTGGGTTGTACCAGCCAAAGCCATCTGATTTGCTATTCTGAAAAATCTTACTAGCCTCCTTTCTTCCCTTTTTCTGCCAACCGTCCTTAATAGGACGGATCATAATTTGTACAGCAGCACCCTCGTCACTCCCAATCTTTGAAAGGGAATTAACAATATTATTAAGAGGGTCCGCAGTCATTCTGCTATAAGTCTTAATAGGGTACCAGAATTTTTTAGTAGGAACTATGTAAGTAGAAACAACCTTTCCGTTGGGTTGAAAAATATTGTAATCGTCAATTTGCTCAACATACGCCGAAGGGAAAAATGCAGTGAGCTGCTTTTCAACAATAGGAAGTAAGTGCCTAGGGCAAACAATATAAAAGTGCACCAAGCCGTCAATCACAGCATACTCAAAAGATAAGAAATCTTGTGCCTTAAAAATCTTATACCACTCTCTAGTGTATAAGCTCGCTAAGGATTCATAAAACTGTTTCATGATCCCACCCGTAATTTCTTTAAAATCCTTTTGTGTAGAATATTGCTCACCTTCAACCTCTCTATCCTCCTTAGATTCCATTTTTGGAACTCTTATATCAAGAAAAACCATATTAAATGATCTTTCAATATTCATCTTATAACGAACAGCAAGTAAAAATACTGCGGAAAGAGCAGAAATTCCTAGTATAAAGAGCGTTACTATTAACCAGCTAGTCATGAGAGTAAATTATACCAAACAAGATTACCACAATTACTCCTTAACATCTACTTTAATATGTAACTCCTCAACCTGATCGTTTGGCATCTGAGAAGGAGCGCCCAGCATAAGATCTTTAGCTTTCTGATCCTTAGGGAAAGCAATAACCTCACGAATGTTAGGCTCATCAGCAAATATCATCACAAGCCTATCAAGCCCCCAAGCTATTCCTCCATGTGGAGGAGCGCCATATTCAAATGCCCTTAAGATGTGACCAAATCTTCTATCAGCGTCTTCATCAGAAACTCCAAGAAGTTCAAAAATTCTCTTTTGAACATCACGTTCATGGATCCTAATAGACCCACCACCAATTTCAACACCATTAAGCACAATATCGTATGCCTTAGCCAAGGCGGTTTCAGGAGAATTATTTAAATCATCTAAACTATGAGGTGCTGTAAAAGGGTGATGTACAGCAGCAAGTCCGCCAGTTTCGTCGTCTTGTTCAAACATAGGAAAATCCTTTACCCAACAGAAGGCAAAAAGATTTTCATCCATAAGCTGGAGTTTTTTACCAACAGCAACTCTTACACGTCCAAGTGATTCACAGGCAATAGAGTATTTATCAGCAGAGAAAAAGATTATATCTCCAACCTTAGCCTCCGTCTTTTCCAAAAGTGCATCAAGTTGCTCCTTAGTAAAGAATTTCACAATAGGGGAGCGAAGTTCAGCCTCCTCAACCACAATATAAGCAAGGCCCTTTGCCTTATAAATTTTTGCAATCTCGGTAAATTCATCAATATCTTTTCTAGAAAATTGAGCACCACCATCAACCTTAAGAGCTTTTACAACTCCACCAGACTCAACAGCAGATCTAAAAACAGAAAATTCTGCATCCTTCACTAGATCACTTACATCGCAAAGCTCTAGTCCAAATCTCAAATCAGGAGCATCAACACCAAATCTATCCAAAGCTTCGTGATATGTTAAAATAGGTATTGGCTCAGACTGAATTTTTTTATGTGGAGCAAATTTCTTAACAACCTGCAAAAGAAGTTCCTCATTTACTTTCATAACATCCTCCATCACAACAAAAGACATTTCCATATCAAGTTGTGTAAATTCGGGCTGTCTATCTCCTCTCTGATCCTCATCTCTAAAACATCTAGCAATTTGAAAATATTTATCAAAGCCGGCAACCATCAAAAGTTGCTTCAGCTGCTGTGGAGACTGAGGCAGCACATAAAATGTACCAGGGTGTAAGCGGGCAGGAACTAAAAATTCTCTACTTCCTTCAGGTGTACCTTTAATTAAAATAGGAGTCTCAACCTCAATAAACTCAGCAGAGTCCAGGTAATCTCTAATATGCTTAATAACAGAGTGCCTCATAATAATATTGGATTTCAAACGATTTCTTCTTAAATCCAAATATCTGTATGTAAGCCTTATGTCCTCACCAACCTCTTTATCCTGATCAATCTCAAATGGGGGAGTTTTAGACTCATTTAAAATCTCCATTGATGTTACAAGAACCTCAATTTTTCCTGTATTCATGGATTCATTTTCATTTCCAGAAGGCCTTAGACGTACATTACCAGTAATTTTCAAAACATATTCACTACGCACAGAGTTCAAAACCTCATGAGCTTCAGCAAACAACTCAGGATCAGAAACAATCTGAGTTACGCCATATCTATCACGCAAATCCACAAAAATTACTCCACCATGATCGCGACGTCTATTAACCCATCCACAAAGAGTAACCTCCTTGTCAACAAATTGATCCGTTATTTCATTACATGTATTTGTTCTGTACATATTATTAGTTTAATTTGAAATTATACTATATTAAAAATCAACTTCCCAAAAGGGAATTTATATCATTCCTTAGCTCATCACTAAGGTTTATTCCGAATGGAAGCTTAATTTTTTTGTTTGCAGACTGAAGCACAAGTTCAACCTCTGTATCACCTTTGTTGTCAGTTAAAATTTTCTTTAGCGAAGTCATAGTCTCTGTAGAGACAGACGAGGGAACCTCAATTGAAAAAATTTCAGGCTCATTTTCTGCAAGATCAGCTAGAATATCATCTATTAGCCTAACAGCGGATGCAGATTTATCATCTTCGTCAAACTGGCCAGCCTCCTTTGCATTAGAAACCATAGTTCCAATAGATAAAGGCTTAACCTGATCACAAATCAGCTGATATTCACCACCACGCCGGTTATCAAATTTCCCACTAACAACAAGAAGCATATCGTCAGCAAGATCAAGTTTAAGAGCATTCATAGTTTTAGGAAAAACCACAGCACTCACTTTCCCACTTGGGTCTTCTATAGAGAAAACAGCCATGTAGTTACCAGATTTAGTAAGAATTTTTCTCATCTCAGAAACCAAGCCAACAACCTTAATATTTTTCCCAACTTTTTTATCAGTCAAATTGCCGATCAAAGTGCCTTTACGAGAAATATATGGTCTAAGGCCTTGAAGTGGATGACCAGAAACATACATACCCAAAAAATCCTTTTCCCATCTTAAATTTTCCATTCGAGTTGCAGGAGGAACGTTACGCATCTGAAAACTACCAGTGTCTTCAGCGTCACCCATCATCCCAAAAATATCAGTCTGTCCATTTGTCACAGACTGCTGATACCCTTTGGAGTACTTAGAGATCTCATCATAGTTCTCGGCAAGTTGTTTTCTATCACCCCACTCATCAAGTGCTCCGCTATATGCAGCAGCCTGAATCAATTTTTTATTAAGATTTTTAGAAGAAATTCGTCTAGCAAAATCATCCAAAGATTTAAATTTTCCATTCTTATCTCGTTCCTCAATTATTTCGGAAACAGGCCCCTCACCAATACCTTTAATAGCCAAAAGCCCAAAACGTACAGTATTTTCATTAACAACGGTGAAATTACCAAAAGATTCATTTATAGAAGGAGGCAGAACAGAGATCCCCATTTCACTACATTCCTTAATTTCAAGAACAACCCTTTCTGTATTATTTGAATCGCTACACAGAAGTGCTGTCATAAACTCAACAGGATAATGGGCCTTTAAGTAAGCGGTTTGATATGCAATTAATCCATAACACACAGCATGAGCCTTGTTGAAACCATATCCAGCAAAAGGCTCAATCACATTCTCAAAAACCTCACGTGCAAATTTTTCTTTATGATCATTAGCGACAGAACCCTCTACAAATTTCTCACGCTGCTTAACGAGCAATTTAGGATCCTTCTTACCCACAGCCTTACGTAGAATGTCGGCTTCACCAAGAGAAAAGCCAGCAAAATCACGAGCAAGTTGCAAAATTTGTTCCTGATAAACAGCAACACCATAGGTAGACTCAAGAATAGATTTAAATGAAGGGTGTAAATATTTAACACTGTCGGGATCATGTTTACCCTTGATGTAAGTTGGTATCCACTCCATTGGTCCAGGCCTATATAGAGCACCCATTGCAACAATATCCTCAAATCGAGTTGGCTTGAGCTCTTTTAAATATCTCTTCATACCTCCTGACTCAAGCTGAAAAACACCAGTCGTGTCACCACGCTGCAACAATTTAAAAGTTTCTTCATCATCCATGGGGAGATGTGCAATATCAATTTCATCACCCCTAGTTCTTTTAACAATCTCAGAGGTTCGCTCAATAACAGTTAAATTTCTAAGACCCAAAAAGTCCATTTTAAGTAGACCAAGGTCTTCCAGGGGTTTTGCAGAATATTGAGTAACAATTTCACCGCCTCCAGAAGCCCCATATTGTAGAGCGGTATAGTGAGTTAATTCCTTTTCAGAAATTACAACCGCACAGGCATGAGTACCAACATGTCTAACTGTACCCTCAAGCCTAATCGCATAATCCAAAAGAGCCTTTGCCCGAGGATTACCATTATATTCTCGTCTAAGTGCTGGGTCGTTCTCAATAGAATCCTTGAGTGGCTCATTTTTTCCAAGGATAGGTGGGGGAACAGTTTTAGAAAGAGCATCAACCTCAGAATAAGGGTAACCTAAAGCTCTACCAGAATCTCTAATAGCAGCTCTAGGGGCCATAGTACCAAACGTTACTATTTGAGCCACATTATCCCGCCCATATTTTTCAACCACATAGCTCAAAACCTCATCACGCCTATGATCCGCAAAATCTATATCTATATCCGGCATACTTATACGTTCAGGGTTCAAAAACCTCTCAAAGAAAAGTCCATGAGCTATTGGATCCACATCAGTAATATCCAAAACCCAGGCAATAATTGATCCAGCTGCAGATCCACGACCCGGTCCAACCACAATACCTTTACGCTTAGCATATCGGACAAAATCAGAAACGATCAAAAAGTAAGTATCAAAACCCATGCTATTAACCATCTTTAACTCATAGTCCAGTCTATCCTTGTATTCATCCGGAACAGTCTCTCCCATTCTATTCGTCAAGCCCAGATCACAAAGCTCACGCAAATAAACATCGGCAGGTTCATTTTGAGGCGTATCAAAAGAGGGGATTAGGTTAACCCCAAACTCAAAATCAACATTACACATCTCAGCAATTTTAACCGTATTATCAATTGCCTCAGGACAATCCTGAAAGGCTTGCCTTAAATCATTTATATCTCTAATTGAATAATCTCCAGTATATCTCATCCTATGTTCATCGTGCACAGTAGACCCCGTTTGAATACAGAGTAAAATATCATGGACATCAGAATCAGATGGATTACAATAATGAGAATCGCAAGTAACAACCAATCCCAGATCATACTCCTTAGCCAATTCCTTAAGCCTTGCATTAACAATTTGCTGATGCTCAACAAGCGGCTGATCCTGCATCTCCAAAAAATAATTTTCCTTACCAAAAATTTCAATGTGCAGCTCAATAATTCTCTTAATCTCGTCCTCGTCAGAATTTAAAATACTACGGGAAAGATGAGAAGATATGCATCCACTCAAAACAACCAAGCCTTCGCCATATGCTTTTAGCAAACCGTAATCAATCCTAGGCTTATAATAGAAGCCCTCCAAATTAGCCTTTGTGGTAAGTTTCAATATATTTTCGTATCCAACATTGTTCTTGGCAAGAACGGTAAGGTGATATGGTTTAACATCAACCTTAGCCTCCTTATCAAATCTCGTTCTATTAGCCACATAAAATTCACAACCTAAAATAGGCTTTATCTTATGCTTTTTTCCAGCTTTAAAAAATTCAATCAAACCATGAGTAACACCATGATCAGTTAAAGCAGCAGCGGGGTAGCCAAGCTCCTTGGATCTCAAAATAATATCCTCAGGCTTTCCAAAACCATCCAATAAACTGTAATGCGAATGCGCGTGCAAATTAACAAAACTCATAACTAAAATTTAGACAACAAATGAATATGTAGATGAAAAACTTCCTGCCCTCCATGCTCTCCCACATTAATCTGCAACCTATAGCCATCAAGATTCAATTTATCAGCAACAAGCTTGCAAACCCAAACCAAATGCCCAACAAGTGCAGCATCGCCATCCTCCATATCAATAATTGAAGGTATAGCCTTGCGTGGAACAACTAGAAGGTGAGTTTTATCCTTTGGATTAATATCCTTAAAAACAACACATTTATCATCTTCATAAATAAATTCTGTTTTAAATTCACCTGCAATAATGCGAGAAAAAATAGTATCACTCATAAGAACAATCTACAAAAATTACAGCTAAATGGAAAGGCTAAAACTACTTCTTAGCTTTTAACTTTTTATTCAATTCATAAACAGCACGTCCAACTCTCACAAATTGAGAATTTTTCTGTAAATTCAATGAAATAGTTCCCTTCTTAACATGCCTTTGAGCTAGAACACCCTCAATAATTTCCTGTTTAGTAAGAGGACTTTTTTTCTCAAGAAGAGTTTCGATAACATCAGCAACAGTACCTCGGCTATAACCAAACTCTTTCAATCCATAAAGACCACGACCAACCAAAACAAATTGTTCATAACGAATTAGTTCGTTATGTACAGCCTGAGTTGTAACAACTTTTTTATCAAAACCAGCCTCAGAAATTTTATTTGCAATATCAACAAAGTGCAGAGGCTTTCTCTCACGTTTCAAAACAATATAAGCCTTATCTCTAATACTTCTAGGATTGATATGACGCCATGTCATTAGACCAAACCCATCCTCAGTACGCTTTACACGTTGATCAACTTCAAAAGAAGAAATAAGCATAGGATCAATAAAATCCTTAACCTTATCAGCCAATACTTGCCTTACAGCAATAACCAATTTAGCATCGCTCATAACCTCATCTTTTTTCTTAAGAATCTTAATTGCATTATTTGCAACAGAAGCAATAGTAGAAAGATCTAAAACCTTAAGTCTCCAAAATGGCTCATATACGTTAGTTTTCTCAGCCTTTAAGATGTCTGGATTGATATTCAAAGCAAGACGAATGATATTTGCGTCAACAACGTCATCAGATTTAATTTCATTCAAAATTCCACTTACAAGTTTTCTCTCTAGTAGAACTCCACCATTTTCCTTAATCTTTCTATCAGCAATCTCATTAACAACATTAAGTTTTGTAGTCTGAACAGTCCTTCTAAGCTTACTTAGAGCAATCTTTTCGATCTGTCTAATACGCTCACGAGTCACGGAAAATTGTCTACCAATGCTTTCTAAAGTACGTCTAGGCTTATTATCCAAGCTAAATCTTTGCACAATAACATCTTTTTCCTTATGAGTCAGAACCATAAACATCTCTTCGATCACATCGGATAGGTTGAGTGAGGAGCTAGGATTTGCAGTAGCCATAGACGTTATTTTTTAAAAACTTTTTTCACTTGATACAACATATTTAATTTCCAATAGGTTGTCAAGCAAGAAATTTGATAAAAAGGCAATTATGTTTTATAAATCAACTATAAAATAGAGAATAACCATACACCTGAATATATTTGTTGTCAAAAAAAAAGCCTAATAATATTTTAAGGTTGCATTTTAGGCCTAAGTTAGTAAAATAAAAAGGCTATAAATAGCTTGAATGGGCGAGTGGTGGAATGGTAGACACGCTAGTCTTAGGAACTAGTGGCGCAAGTCGTGAGGGTTCAAGTCCCTCCTCGCCCACCAAAAAGTAGTGAGTTTTTCGATCCGGAGCGAAAGCAAAGTCGCATCTTTGCTGTAGCGAAGGAAAACTTTCAATAAATCTGTCGCGGTCAGCGAAAACAGATTTAGTAGAAAGTTTAGAAAAACCCTATTGACCCCCCCTCACCCCTCCATCCCCAAATCAACCCTTCCAACACCAGAAGTTAAACTTCCCATCGATATAATATCAACGCCAGTTTTAGCATATTCCAAAACATTCACATCAGTAATTCCCCCAGAAGCTTCAAACAAAACAGAATCGTAATATCCAGCACCCTTCACTTCATTAAGCGCCTCAAAAATTAAATCAGCTGGCATATTATCAAACATAATCACTCCTACAGTTTTCATATCTGAGTCATAAAACAATTTAGCAACTTCCAAGGCCTCAGAAACATTTTCAACCTCAAATTCCACAAATCTCACATCAGGGCTACTATCCTCAATCTTTCCAAAAGCCTCAGCAAAATCTCTACCAGCAGAGTCCAAATGAGTATCCTTAACCAAAATAGCATCAGACAAACTTAATCTATGAGTTCCAGCTCCACCAAGTGAAGCTCCACGTTTATCAAGCAATCCCCACAAGGTTTTTCTCGTAGGAACAACCAGGCAGTCATAATCCTTCACAATATCCACAGTACATGCAGTTGAAGTAGCTACATTACTCATACGATTCAATAAATTCAAAACCGTTCTTTCCACAGCAAGTAAATCTCGAATATCTCCATAGATCTCAGCAATAGTATCGCCAACTCCAAAACCAGCCCCATCATCCACAAGAAACCTTACGTCAATATTTCCAATCAAACGTGGCCTAAGGTTTGAATCAGAATGCATCAAAAAATATTCAATCTCCTGTCTACCAGCCAAAATACCATTAGTTCTAGAGACAACCTTAAAGGTAGTATATTGAGAATCGCCAAACAAAACATCACTAGTAACATCACCATAAAGCCCCAAATCCTTCTCAAGCTCTAGGAAAGTGTATCTAAAAACCCACTGCTTATAAGTAGTATTAGAAACATTAAGGAAATTTCCCGAATCGTGTGTAAACCTACTTAGCGCTTTTCTATCCATATTATGAGACTTCAAACATTCTCTCAAATGCAACTAAAGCCTTTTTTTGTACAGCCCTGTCTATTTTAACGACTGGCCGCTCATCCTTTAAGCATTTAAGGATGTATTCTAGCGTATTTCTCTTCATATCAAAACACATATTACAAAGTCCCTTAAAATTCTTACCTTTAACCTCTCTTTTTAAACGCTCAGTCATGCCACACTCCGTTAAAACAAAGAAATCCTTAGCCTTGGATTTCCTAGCCACATCAATCATTCCAGTGGTACTGGAAATATGATCAGCCATAGCCAAAACCTCTGGCTTGGATTCTGGATGAGCAATAATCTCCGCACCGGGATTCTCTCTGCGAATCTCCCCGACATATGCACTATCAACCACGTGATGAACAGGACAATAACCCTGCCAAGCAATAATCTCTTTTTCAGGCACTTTAGATGCAACGTACGCCGCCAAATTTTTATCCGGCACAAAAATAATCCTTTTCTCAGGTAAAGATCGCACCACAGCAACCGCATTAGAAGAGGTACAGCAAATATCGGAAACAGCCTTTACCTCAGCAGTTGAATTAACATAAGTAACAACAGCAGCATCGGGATGCTTTTTCTTAAACTTAATCAGCTCATCCACGCTAACCATATCTGCCATAGCACAGCCAGCATCTATAGTGGGAACAATAACCTTTTTACTCGGATTCAAAATTGCAGCACTTTCAGCCATAAAATAAACTCCACAAAACAAAATGATATCCGCGTCAGTCTTTGCAGCCTCCTTACACAAACCTAAAGAGTCCCCAATAAAGTCAGCAACATCATAAATTTCTGGTCTTTGATAATTGTGAACCAAAATAACAGCCCTCTTATCTTTTTTAAGAGTATTAATTTCCTCGATCAGTTTCTTTTGTTCTGCAGTTATCATACTGCAAAAACACTACATCACCCCATGAACAAAACGCAACCAAAGTGTTTTAATATTTTCAATAGAAGCTTTTAGTAAACCAGCCAAAATAGTATTTAGCTCACGAATTTTCTTAAGCATATTAGACATCTCAAAATAATTCGCTTCACCAGGTGTAGTCATCATTTTCATAGCTTTCTTATGCAAATACTTAATTTCATTTTTAATTTCCTTCTCAATTTTAACCAGCATCACTTTTTCAGGTGGCAAATTTTGTAAGAGCCTGGACTTTATAACAGCAGGGTCAACGGGAGTTCCGCCAGCAACAGCACCAGAAGACGCAGGATTATTATCTTTGGAATCAGTCATCGCCTCAGAAATATTTCCCATAACTTCCCCAGCAACATCCATTCCATCCAAACTTACAGCACCAGCAACATCGACAGATGCATTCTTAAGCTCTTTACTAGCAGCTTTATCCTCAAGCTTTCTACCAAGCTCAGAGCCACTCTCAGGAGTGGATAAGTTCTCAGAAACTTTATTTGAATGGGATGTTTTCATAGGAATATTTATTCTCTACATTATAAACTATTTAAGTCAAACAGTCAATTGCTTCAAAAAGAATTTGTAAGCATCTCGTACACTCGGTACAATAGCATAAACATTATTAACTTGAATATAAAAAATGGATTTTGAAATGGAGTCTGGATACATAGCAAAAAAATACGAAGACAGTATTTATGAAAAATGGGAAAAAAGTGGAGCATTCAAGGCAAAAGTTAATAAAAACAAGAAGGCTTTTACAATCTCAATGCCACCTCCAAACGCTACTGGAGTTCTTCACCTTGGGCATGCAGTAATGCTGGCGCTAGAGGATATTATGATTCGCCATCATAGAATGCTAGGGGAGGAGTCTTTATGGATTCCAGGCACAGATCACGCAGCAATTGCAACTCAAAGTGTTGTTGAAAAAATGCTACAAGCAAAGGGAATCAAAAACCCACGAGTAGAACTTGGAAGAAAGAAACTATTAAAAGAAATCCATAATTTTGCTGAAGACTCAAAAGAGAACATAAGAAATCAAATAAGAAAAATGGGGGCGAGCTGTGACTGGGAAAAAGAAAAATACACAATGGACGAAGATCTAAACACGGCTGTAAATACCTTATTCAAGTACATGCACGAGGATGGGCTAATTTACAGAGGGGGGCGCATTATAAATTGGGATCCAAAAATGCAAACAACCGTATCTGATGATGAAATAGAGCACGTAGAAGAGAAATCAAAATTTTACTACTTTCAGTTCGGACCTGTGGTAATTGGTACAGCGCGTCCTGAAACAAAATTTCTAGATAAAATTATCGTTGTTCATCCAGACGACAAACGCTACAAAAAAATAATAGGAAAAGAATTTGAATTAGAATGGATAGATGGCCCAATAAAAGCAAAAGTAATAGGAGATAAGCATGTAGATATGAGTATGGGTACCGGAGCAATGACAATTACACCAGCACACAGCCAGGTGGATTTTGAAATGGCACAAAAACACAAATTGGATTCTCCTCAAATAATTGATTTCGACGGAATAATCCGCACAGAAGTATCAAAAGAATTTGGAGGAATGCATATTGAGGAAGCGAGAGAGAAAATAGTAAAAAAACTACAAAAAAAAGGGCTGGTAGTAAAAATAGACGAAGAGTACGTACACAACATAGCTGTAAATTATCGTGGGAAGGGTGTTATAGAGCCACAAATACTGAAACAGTGGTTCGTAGACGTTAATAAAAAAGTAATAGACTGGAAGGGTAAAAAACGCAGTATCAAGGAGGTGCTACAAAACGTGGTAAAGGATAAAATGATAGAGATAATTCCAAACCGATTTGAAAAAACCTACTTCCACTGGATAGACAATCTAAGAGATTGGTGCATTTCAAGGCAAATATGGTGGGGGCATCAAATACCAATGTGGTACAAATGCACCGAAGAGCAAAAGAAAGCATTTGATAGCAAAAAAGATGCAAGCAGTCTCGTATTAAACATATTAAAAATAGATGGAGAAATAAAATACGGAGCGGAGCAGCCAAAAGGGGATTTATGGATTAGGGATCCGGACACTCTAGACACATGGTTTAGTTCAGCCTTATGGACTTTCTCAACCCTAGGATGGCCGAAGAAAACAAAAGAGCTAGAATTTTTCCACCCAACAGGAGTGCTAGAGACGGGCTATGACATACTGTTTTTCTGGGTTGCAAGAATGATACTAGCATCCACATACGCTCTAAGAAGAGAAGGCCTGCCAGAGGAAAAATGCATCCCATTTAAAACCGTATATCTACACGGGCTAATTAGAGATAGGCACGGTAAAAAAATGAGCAAATCAAATCCAGAAACATGTATAGACCCATTAGACATGATAGAAAAATACGGAGCAGATGCGCTAAGATTAAGCCTAGTAATTGGCTCTACACCTGGAAGCGATATGCGCCTATATGAGGAAAAAATTGCAGGATACAGAAATTTCATAAACAAAATATGGAATTCTGCCCGTTTTGCATTAATGAATGTAGATCCAAAAAATATAGAAAAGGAACTGAAAAATGAAGATATAAAAACTCTATCAGACAAATGGATACTAAACGAGCTACAAAAACTAATAGAAGAAGTTGATAAGGATCTAGAGAAGCACAGATTTTCCGACGCAGGAACAAAAATATACGAATTCATATGGAGCAAATATTGCGATTGGTACCTAGAGTGTTCAAAAGGTCCATCGAAAAATGAAGCAGTGTTAATACACGTACTTAGAACTTGCCTAAAATTACTTCACCCATTTGTACCATATGTAACGGAAAAAATATGGGAATCAATAAATAAAGACAAACTATTAATCAATGAGCAATGGCCAGTAGTAGATAGTGATCTCATATTTAAAAAGGAAGCCAAAGAAATGCAAAAAGTGCAAGATGCAATTACAAACATAAGAAGTGCACGTGCAGAATTAAATGTTGAATCAGGTAAAAAAATAAAAGCTGTAATATACGTAGAAAAATCAAAGGCAGCATTCGAAGAAAACCTAGAATTTATAAAAAGAGCAGCAAGGCTCGAGGAGCTAGTATTTGTAGAAAAACAACAAAACCAAAAAGACTCAAAAACAATTCTATCAGGAAAAAATGAAATATATCTTCCATTATCAAATATGATAGACCCAGAAAAAGAACTTAAACGCTTAGATAAAGAAATAGAGCAAAAACAAAAATTTATAAACAGCCTAGGTTCAAAGCTAAAAAATGTAGGATTCACAAAAAATGCACCAGAAGAGGTAATAAAGAAGGAAGAGAAGAGATTGGCAGAAGAATCAGAAAATTTAGAAAAACTCCTTCAACAAAGGGCACAAATTGTGGTATAATAAGTATACAAAATAAAAATAAAACAGTGTCCAACCAGGCATATTTCGACCAAATAGAACAAAACATAAACTCACTAATCAATGAAAAGCGATTTAAGGAGGCTCATGATAGTTGTATAAAATTTTTGAATCTATATCCAAAAACACAGCAACTAATAAAATTAAAACTAAGAATAGAAGAGGAGGTAGAAGAGTCAAACCAGAACATAATAAGTGAAAAGATTGATGAGGCAAATAAGCAGTACAAGGATGACAAGTATGCGGCTGCAATTAAAATCCTTGCACCTCTATTAGAGGTTTCTCCAAACAACTCAAAAATCAAAAACCTAATAATCAAAAGTCAGGAAAAATATAAAAATCAAATAGAAAGGCAAAATGAAAATTTTATAAAACAAGCTACAGAAAAGCTTAATAAAACACTTAAAGAAAAACCAGATGGTCTAATTGAAGAACTACTGATCCTAGAACAAAACAATCCAGGAAATAAACTGGTACAGAATATAATTATTCAATATAGAAATAAATTGGTAGAGCAAAAATTATCAACAAGAGGGGATTTAATGGAATCAAGAAAGTACGAGCTAATAGACCAGTATCTAAAAGATTTAGATAAGATTATAGATGGTAATCCAAGGGTGGCAGAAATAAGAAATAGAATAAAACTAGAACAACATGGAGAGCAGATTTCAGAGAAAGATGAATTTGTTTATAGAAGTCAAAAACAGTTAACAACACTTGTTCAGCTAGGGAAATATGACAAAGCGATTAAGGTTGCAAATGAAATACTATCCGTGGACAGCGGGAATAAAAGTATAAAAAAGCTTCTAAATAAAATAGAAGACAAATACTACATGCAGACAAAGGATGTGGTGATAGATCAAATGATTGAAGCACAGAAAAATCTAGAAATTCAGTACAAGGACAAACCAGATACAATCAAAAAACTTTAGGCAGATTTAAGTCTATATCTTTTGCGCCCAACACGTTCAAAACGTTTTCCATTTTTTAATGCCAGTACAATAGTGATTTTCTTAACCTGTCTAACAGAAAGAACCTGTTCAACAATATCATCCTGTGAAAGCTCTCCCTTCTCAGAAAGAATTTTTTCAATAACAGCAGAAACGGTTCCACTCTCATATCCCCATTCTTCAAGAGCATAAATACCACGTCCAATTAGGATAAATTGATCATGTCTAATTAATTCATTGTGAACGGCCTGAATGTTAACGGATCTATTATCAAAATCTGCCGACTCAATTTTTTTAGATATGTCACCAAAGTGCATAGGTTTTTTTGAACTTCTAAGGATGTATAAAATTTTATCTCTCAATGTACGAGGGTGTACATGTCTCCATTCCAAAAGTCCAACCATCTCATCCTCCAAAATAGCCATACGCTTATCAATACCGATAAGTGATTTCATAAGGTTAAGATCAATACTTACATCTTTTAAAGTTTGCTTAAGGTCCACGTGAATTCTCTCAAGACTCTTAACATTGCCATATTTATGTAGTTGATTTACCAATCTTCCAGAAGCATATTTCAAAACGTAATCAGTTACATTTTTATCTCTAATATAAGGGTGAAAATCAATAGTGTTGCCAATACATTCAAGCTCATCGTGCAAAACAAGAGAAAGATGAACGCCAGATTCGTTAACTTCCATACCAGTCGGTAAGAAAGATTTTAATTCGGAAATTAGATAATCCTCTTTTACAAGTCCACCATTTTGACTAACAATTTCATTAGCAAAATCATGTAAGTGTCTTAGTGATGTATTAAAAACATTACGCCTCATTTTAGACAAAGCATTTTTCTCAATTTGTCTAACTCTCTCACGTGTAACGGCAAAATCCTTCCCAATCTGCTCTAATGTAAACCTACCAGAACCATCAAGATCAAACCTTTTATTAACAACGATTTTTTCCTTATCAGAAAGAAGAAGCAACAAATTATTCATCAAATCAGACAATTCAGAGACAGTCTGGGCAACGTTAGTAGTATTACCAGTATACATAAGTAACTCGTTAAGAAATGAGAGGAAATCTTAAAACGATTATAAAAACATTTCACCTAAAATAGCAAAGAAAAGGTGTTGTAATTCTTGTCAAAATGATCTCTTGTTTAATAATTTAGTTATCCAAAATGTAACCAATGCAATGTACGGTCTGTATAAAATCGGCTACCCCATTGGACTTTAGCTTCCGTCTCAATAAGCTAACATGTACATCAACAGTATTTGTAGAACAACAAATATTTCTATCCCAAACTTCTTCCAATAATCTTGTACGCGTCAAAACCCTTCCACGGTTTCTCATAAAAAATTCCAACAAAACAAACTCCCTATTGCGAAGTAAAATGCGATCCCCAGAAACAAGAACAACTCTAGATAAAGAATTCAATTTTATAGATCCGAGCTTCAAAATATGTGAGTCAGTCATAATGATATTCTGAGACAAAAGAGGTAAAAAGCAAAAATTAAATTAGTCAAATTGATAAAATGGCTTTGGCAATCAAAAAAGAATAAGAAAAACTGTTGTTGATAATTGTTCAACAGCCTTGTAAACTAAGCGCAATGGATAATTTAATGGAAAAAATAGTATCATTGTCAAAGCGAAGAGGGTTCGTTTTTGCAGGATCAGAGATATACGGAGGCTTTGCGAACACATGGGACTATGGACCATATGGAGTACAGCTCAAAAAAAACATACAGGATTTTTGGTGGAAAACGTTTGTACAAGAAAGAAGAGATATAGCCGGGCTCGATTCATCAATTCTTTTAAATCCAAAAGCATGGGAGGCATCTGGTCACCTTGGGTCTTTCACGGATCCGTTAATGGACTGCAAGAATTGTAAAGAAAGAATAAGAGGGGATAAGTTGATAGAAGAAAATTTAGGAATTGAAAAAGCTGCAGGAAAATCATTAGAGGAAATTGGAAAAATCATTAAAGAAGAAAATCTAAAATGTCCAAAATGTGGAAAATGCGATTTCACAGAGGCTCGTGCATTCAATATGATGTTTAAAACTCATCAAGGAGTTGTAGCAGAAACAGCAACCGAAGCATATCTTAGGCCAGAAACAGCACAGGGTATTTTTATTAATTTCAAAAACATCCAACAGAATTGCCGCATGCAAATTCCATTCGGTGTGGCTCAAATTGGTAAATCATTTAGAAACGAAATCACACCGGGTAATTTTACATATAGGACTCGCGAATTTGAACAGATGGAAATTGAATACTTTGTAAACCCAAACGATAAAAAAGTAATTAAAGAAAAATTTGAAGAGTGGAAAGAGGTGTCTAAAAAATGGTTCTTGGATCTAGGAATAAAAGAAGAAATGCTTAGATTCCGTGAACACGAGAAGGACGAGCTGTCACACTACTCAACAATGACATTCGACGTAGAATACAAATTCCCTTTTGGTTGGGGAGAATTAATGGGAGTAGCATATCGTGGCTGCTTTGATCTAACTCAGCATCAAGAATTCTCAGGAAAAAGCATGGAATACACAGACCCACAAACGAACGAAAAATACATCCCACATGTAATAGAGCCAGCATTCGGATTAAGTAGAACCACATTAATCACCTTACTTGACGCCTACACAGAAGACGAAATTGAAGGTGAACCAAGAGTAGTAATGAGTTTCTCTCCAAGGATTGCCCCAGTTAAGGCGGCAATATTTCCACTAATGAAAAAACCAGAGCTACAAAAAGTGGCAAAAGAAATATTCGACGACCTAAAGTCAGACTTCATTATTGAATATGACGAATCTGGAGCAATTGGTAAGCGTTACCGCCGTCAGGACGAAATTGGTACACCATATTGCATCACAGTAGATTTCGATACATTAGAGGACGACACAGTAACTTTAAGATTTAGAGATAGTGCAAAACAAATCAGAATAAAGAAGGATGAGTTAGGAGAAGCGCTAAAGTACCTCATAAAGGAGAACAAATTGGAATTAGAGAAAAACTGGTCCTTAACAAAGAACTTTAAGTAGTAATAATCCACCCCCAACTCTTGTTATTTAGGCTTATTTCTGCTATAATAATATGATTAGTTAACAAAAGAAATGAGCTCAATTATACAATTTTTTAAAGACTACCCAATCCAAATAATTCTTGGTGCAATACTAGGATATTTCGCTTTCAAAAGCGGAATTTGGCTAATGCGAAATATAGTGCATTACAGACAATCAAAAAACCTAATCTTCCTAAAAGTAACTCTTCCACGTGAGGATTCACAAAAAGACAAAGAAAAATCAAACGACAAGGATTTTAAAGAAAAAGTGGCAATAATGTCACAATTTTATCGCAATCTGCACGAAACAAGAGAATTAAATTTAATGAACAAAATTAAGATAATGCTGTTTAAGCACAACATATTTACTTTTGAAATAGTCGCTAGTAAAAAGGTAATCGATTTTTACATAACAACCCCAAAATACTTCCAAGAAATAATAGAAAAACAAGTTACATCATATTATACAGATGCGGATATTACACCAATGGAAGCATATGAAGGCGTGCCAGAAGGAAATAAGATTAAAGGATACTATGCATATACTGAAAATCCATTTTGGTTTCCAATAAAAACATTCAAAGAAATCGAAAATGATCCACTAAATGATCTAACAAACATACTCACAAAACTTACAGACGATGAAACGGCCATTATACAAATGGTAATAAGGCCAGCCAGTAACAGCTGGAACAAAAAGGCAACAGAGATTGGCGAAGCCTACTTTAAAGGAAAAAATAAAGGATGGAAAATTCCAATTCTAGGGCCAATATTAAATGTATTCAAAGGGATATTTCTAGGCTTCGACAAAATGGAAGTAGATGCCAAAGGCGGCGGAGACGGATATGTAAGAATGCTGCAGAGTAAAGAAGAGGTGGCAAAAAAAATGGGTGAAAAAGCAACACAATCAGGCTTTGATACAGTTATTAGACTTATGGCAACTGCAAAAACAGAGGCAAGGGCCGAGGATATAAGTAACAGTTTAATCGTAGGCTTTAGTATGTTTAAAAATGAAGCCTCAAACTGGCTGCAAACACAAAGAATATTCTTTATTGATTCAATAAACGACAGTATATTCGCATTCAATTTCAAACACAGACTTATTGACACAAGAATTCCATTGATAGGAGAAAAAAAATCCCTATTGAGTGAAGATGAGCTATCAAGCATTTTTCACTTCCCAAATAGCAGATACAATTACACACCAATTATCAACTGGATGGATTATAAAGTTCTACCAGCACCAGTAAACACTCCAACAGAGGGGATACTGCTTGGCCACAACATTTATAGAGGAGATAAAAAGGAAGTCCGTTTTAAAAGAAAAGATAGATCAAGACACCACTACATCGTGGGTAAATCCGGATCAGGTAAATCTGCATTACTCTCATATATGGCAAGGCAAGATATAGAAAATGGCGAAGGTGTATGCGTAATTGATCCCCACGGAGATTTGATAGAAGATCTACTAAGCTATGTGCCAAAAGAACGCGCAAAAGATGTGATTATATTCGATCCGTCAGACCAAGAACGCCCAATGGGTCTTAACATTCTTGAGGCAGCATCACCAGCAGAGCAGGATCTCGTATCCTCACAGGCTACAGAAATCTTTATCAAACTATTTGGTGATGAGATATTCGGACCACGTATACAACATTACTTCAGAAATGCATGTCTCACATTAATGGAAGATGAAGAAGAAGGTGCAACGTTAATTGATATTCCAAGAATATTTACAGACGACGCCTTCCTTAAGTACAAAGTCAAAAAAGTAAAAAACCCAGTAGTAAAATCATTTTGGCAGCATGAGTATGCCAACACCGGTGATCGTGAAAGGCAAGAAATGATTCCATATTTTAGTTCAAAATTTGGACCATTTATTACAAATACAATCATGAGAAATACGATTGGCCAAAAGTCATCGGCTTTCAACTTCAGGGAAATAATGGACACACAAAAAATTCTATTCGTAAAACTAAGTAAGGGTAAGATTGGAGATCTAAATACTCAGCTACTTGGACTAGTTATGGTAGCCAGGCTACAAATGGCAGCCATGAGTCGTGCTGATATACCAGAAGAAGAGCGTAAAGATTTCTTCTTATACGTGGATGAGTTCCAAAACTTTGCAACAGACAGTTTCTGTTCAATTCTATCTGAGGCGCGTAAGTACCGCCTGAATCTAATAATGGCGCACCAATACATCAACCAATTAGTTGTAAGTAAATTTGGGCAGACCTCAAGCAAAATTAGAGATGCTGTATTTGGTAACGTCGGTACGATATCATCATTTAAAGTAGGTGCTGAGGACGGAGAATACCTTGCAAAAGAATATGCCCCACTACTTACAGAGCAAGATATAATCGGAATATCAAACTACAAAATGTACACAAAACTAAATATTGATAATTCAACATCAAGGCCATTCTCAATTTCAACTATATGGGACGAAACAGGCAAGAGTCCTAAGATAGCCAAAATTGTAAAAGAATACTCAAGATTAAAACATGGTAGAAAACGTGAATTCGTAGAAGAAGAAATTACAACAAGAATCGGTATAAACGAAGATTCTCCAGATATAGATGTAAGCAAACTACCTGGGCAGCCAAATAGCCAACCAGCCGCAGCTCCAGAAGGAAATGCAATGGCAGGCTTGCTTCAACAGGCGGACGAGGCAATCAAAGAAGAGGATGCATCAGATAAAACCGCAAAAGAAGAAACTCCAATGGAAGAAGAAGCTCCTAAGTTATAAGTGGTGTCAGGAGAGAGACTTGAACTCTCGACCTCCGGGTTATGAATCCGACGCTCTAACCAGCTGAGCTACCCTGACATGTCTAAAAATAGCATTTTGGTTGCGGGGGGGAGATTCGAACTCCCGACCTCCGGGTTATGAGCCCGACGAGCTGCCACTGCTCTACCCCGCGACGTTGTACAAAGAATTTAATGCAAAACTAGATCAAAGTCAATTACCAAAAAAGAACTCCCACCATTGATCGGTATTACTCATCCCAGCATATTTGGCTACAGAAAGCCCATCCCCATATACCTCAAGCTCCACCTCCGCCATAGCTTCAGATGAAAGAATAATAACTTCCTCACCATTGTTAATAAGCCCCAAATTTTGTTTTGCAATCTTGTCAATGTATTCCTCAGAGGTAAAATAAAGATAATCCTCAGTTTTTTGCCTATTTTCAGACTCAATTGCAGCGTTCTCCTCTTGGAAAACAGCAATATATTTATCAACCTGATAAGTGTTATAAACGTTTTTGGTAAGCGAATAAACCAAGTACCCCACGAGCAAAAATTCGATAATAATGATCATTTTCGTGAAACTTGATGTATGGGAAAATCGTGAAGACATAAGACAAAATTAGCACAGTTTGTTTATTTTTTTAAGTATTTTAGCTAAACTTCAGTTAATGAAATTCACAGAAGCCACAAAAATACATTTTATTGGAATTGGGGGGATAGGAATGTCCTCAATTGCTCAAATTATCCAAAGTAGGGGAGTAAGCATTTCCGGATCCGACAATTCCCCATCAGAAATAACAGAATCACTAAAAAAAATAGGGGATATTTTTGAAGAGCACAATTCAGACAATATAAGTGAATCACAACAATTAGTAGTATTTTCCCCAGCAATTCCAGAAAACAATCCAGAGATAATAAGAGCAAAAGAATTAAATATAAGAACAATCTCATATTCGCAGGCACTCGGGGAACTTAGCGAAGAATATTTTACAATTGCCATATCCGGAACGCACGGAAAATCCACAACAACAGCAATGACAGCCCTAGCAATAGAAGAATTAGACCCAACAGTAGTACTAGGAACAAAATTTGAATTCTTTAACGGTACTAACTTTAGAGTAGGAAAAAGTAAATACCTGCTAATTGAAGCATGCGAATACAAGGAAACATTCCTAACAGTACATCCAAACATATTAGTAATCACAAACATAGAGGTGGACCACCTAGATTACTTCAAAACAGAAGAAAACTACGTAAACGCTTACAGAAAATTCGCAAAAAAATTATCAGCAGAAGGTACTCTAATTATAAATTCGAATGATAAGCATAATATCCAAGCTTCAAAAATAATAACGTGGAACAAGGCAGATCAATCCTTAAAACCTCAAGTGCCAGGCCAATTTAATATAGAAAACGCAACAGTGGCATCAACAATCGCAAAAGAATTGGGAGTGTCAGACGAAAAAATCCACGAACAAATTGCAAAATTCAAAGGAACATGGAGAAGGTTTGAAAGGAAAGGAAAAATATTTGGCACAGCAGAATTTATAGACGACTACGGACACCACCCAACAGAAATCAAAGCTACCTTGAAAGCACTGCGCGAAGAAAATCCAGAAGCAAGGATACTATGTGTGTTTCAACCGCACCAGTACTCAAGGACACATAAGTTATTAATGGAATTTGGGGCCTCATTTGAAGACACAGACGAAGTAATAATTCCAAATATATATAAAGTTCGTGACAGCAAGGAAGATATAGAAAGTGTTTCAACAGATGACTTAGTAAAAGAAATACAAAAAAATGGAGGAAAATCATCAAACGGACAAGGGTTAGAGAAAACAGCAGAATACATAAAGACAAATCACAGCAATTACGACATCATAATAATAATGGGAGCAGGGAACATAATAGATATTGACAAAATGCTAAATTAGCACTATAGTACGAAACTGCTAATTATAAAAACATGCACACTAATAATAGAGTTCCAGAAACAGCAATTAATGAAAAAAAACTAAGTGAATTAGAGGAGGAGTGGCCGGGATTATCTGATGCACTAGATATGCCCGGAGGTAAAAGTGAAATAGAGGTAGAGACAGCAAGCTTAGTAGATCGAATTCTAACACCACCAAATAATCTCATAATAGGGGCGCTAATGGGTACAGCCCTAGGTATAGAAATGACACTAGCCTTTATCAATCATATAGATAATGGGAAAACTTTAAAAATCATAATAGAGGCAACAAAAAATATGGTTGAAAAATCATTCTAAACCTTCTTCCACACAGTTCCATTAGGAGTATCATCAAGCTCGATGCCCTTAGCCTTAAGATCATCACGGATTTGATCAGATTTAGCCCAGTCTTTTTCCGCACGAGCCACTTCACGCTCCTTGATTAAAGCCTCAACCTCAGAATCTAAATCCTCAGAGGGAAAAAGAATTCCAAAAACAGAATCAATTGATCTAAAAATTTCAAGAACTTTGTCAGCAAATTCCTTAGTCTTAAACCCTTCTTGACCAGCCTCAGAACACAAATCAATTATCTTATAAACAGAAGCAAGTGCTGCAGAAGTATTAAAATCATCATCCATACTAGATTCAAACTCATTCTGGATATGGGCAAGCTCATCATGAAAAGCAACTTCAGGACTACTATTTAATGCCATATATTCCAAACTCAAGTTCTTCACAAAATTATGTATTCTATCAAGCCCAGATTTTGCCTGCTCCAACAAAACATCAGAAAAATTAATTGGATTACCATAGTGAGTCTGTAAAAACATAAATCTCACAACCTTAGGGTCATATTTTTTAAAAATCTCACGAAGAGTGAAAAAATTTCCCAAACTCTTGCTCATCTTTTCATTATCAATTTGAATAAAACCATTATGCATCCAGTGCCTCGCAAAAGCATCAACGCCAAATGCACCACAAGATTGAGCCACCTCACATTCATGATGTGGGAACTTAAGATCTAAGCCACCACCATGAATATCAAACTTCTCACCAAGTTCAGAAAAACTCATAGCGCTACACTCAATATGCCATCCCGGCCTACCTTCTCCCCACGGGCTCGCCCAAAAGGGCTCGCCCTCCTTCTTAAATTTCCATAAAACAAAATCCTGAGGACTACGCTTGTCCACACGTACATCAACACGAGCACCCATTTGTAAATCATCAAGGTTCTGGCCCGAAAAAGATCCATATGCAGGATATGAAGAAACATCAAAATACACACCATCACTAAGAGCATAAGCATGGCCAGCATCCTCAAGCTTCTTAATTATATCAATCATCTGATCTATATAAGCAGTAGCCTTAGGCTGTACAGTAGGCGTTTTGACACCCAAAAGCCCATAATCAACCTCATACTCAGGAATGATCTTATCAGCCAGCTCATCCACGCTAATGCCCTCATCCTTAGCTCTATTTATCATCTTATCGTCAATGTCGGTGTAGTTTGAAACAAACTTCACATTAAGCCCCTTGTATTCGAAATATCTACGAATAATATCAAAACAAACAGCGCTTCTACCGTGCCCTAAATGAGCCAAATCATAAACAGTAGGCCCACATACATACATACTAACCTCACCATCTTCTATGGGTTTAAATTCGACCTTCTTTCCTAAATGTGTATCAAAAATTTTCATTATATAACTGTTGCTAAATTATTAAAAAAATCAGTCACATATTGTATAGCAAAAAAGGCATAAATAGGTGAGAGATCAAGCATGCCAAGCCTGTGTGGTAGAAGTTTAAATGTGTTAATTACGGGATCGGTAGCGCCGTCAACAAAAGTTGTAATAGGCCCTTTTGGACGTGGTCTTCCCATATTTGCCCAAGAAATTATTATCCTAAGCAAAATAAGATAATAAAGTATGGAACCAAGGGTCCCAATAAATAACGCTAAAAATCTAAAAAATTGAACTGTATTCATATCGGTTTATTACTAAAGCGATACTAGCAATTTCTTTCCTTTAATTCAACACGACGCTTCAAACTACTTGTATAAAAGGCAGCAGCAACGAAAGATAGAAGAATTAACCAAGCCACTTCAGGCCCAGTATCACTCACTGCATTATTTGAATCCTGCAAAGCATCAGCACCAGCGGTACCATTCTGCACACCAGGAGAATCAACATTTGCAACAGCAGTACCAGGAGTAGAATCAACAATATTACTCAAATGAGCACTAATCTCACCCTTAGTATCAACAGCCGAAATGGCGAAATAATATTTTGTGTCATTTTTTAAATTTGGAACATACCAAGTAGTACTAGAAGATAAAGTATCAATTGCTTCAGTAAGCTTGTTTGGAGAGATCCCGTAAAACACTCTATAATGCTGAACCTTATTAACAGCAACGCTAGGAGCCTTCCATGAAAGAGAAACTCTATGGTCAGATGCAACAGCCTTAACTCCAGTTACATCGCCAAGTACACCTGAAGTAGAACCACCGGAAGAAACACCGCCTACATTAACAGTAGCCTTTGCATCAAGTCTGGACTCATTACCCAATTGGTCAACAAGTATAAAATCAACCGCATAATTTCCGAATGCCACAGGGGCGGCAAAGTCGGCCTCATAGTAACCAGCTCCGCTATCCGTCATCTGATATATATTATCTTGAAACAGAGCGGCGGCCTGAAGCAAACTTTCAGAAGTAAAAAGTTTTACCTTAACAGTAGTTCCAGGAGCAGGATTAGGAGGTACAACCTCAATCTTATTTAAGGTAGGGGCCGCAGTATCAATAGTAATGGTAATTGGGGCAGTTTCCTTAACAGAAACACCAACTCCATTTACCTCAACCAATTTAAAAATATGATCTCCATCGCTAAGCCCAGAAACTGTATAACTAAAAGCGCCATTAACATCCGCTATTAAAGAAGTGAGTTTAAGCTGAGCATCATATATATCTAATTTTGCACCAGGAGAAGCTTTACCACTTATAACCTGAGTGTTGTTGCTATAAGTTCCAGCAACTGGATTAGTAATGCCAAAGGCAGCACCAACAGAACCAGAACCGCTAGCAGATTTTACAACAAAACTTTGTTTACCGAAAATTGCGAAGTTTTTCATATCACGAACCTCAACTTCATAAGTACCAGGAAGCTGAAATATCATAGCCAAACTAAAAGTATGAGAACCTTGATCCTGAAGGGTAAATTTATAATCCGTTGGCAAAATAACATTAGAAGAATTTTGACTCACAACAGAAAATCTAATATCTCCATCATATGAAGTAACAGTTTGCTTCATTGAATCAATAGCATCTAATGAAAATGAGACACTTTCTCCAGCAGTAATCTGAGCTGGCAAACTTTTAAACTCAAATCCGCTAATAACTGAAGAAGAGTTTCCGCTTGCAAGGTAAGAGCTAGCGCTAGAGTAGTTATTCTTTAGAACGTACTGAGTGTCATTAAAATAAAGAACTTTAGCCTTAGCATTTAACACAACATCATCTGTAACATCATAAATGGAATAAGTTACTGGCCCCTTTTGAGAACTAGAAACCCTAAACACAATCTCACCACTCGTATTTGTAAGATTTGAAGAATAAAAATCAACACGCCCATTTGAAGTACTAGGGATCAGTCTCATTTCATGACCAACAACCCCAAGTCCAGCCTCATCTACAAGTTTAACATTAACAAAAGCATAGCTGTCTGCACTTTTTACCACTTGTTCTGACGGAAAAACAACAGATGCATCCTTAGAAACACCAGCAGCATTAACTGAAAGTGCCATCACACAAAACATCAGTGTGGAGAGTCCAAGTTTTACGATAAATCTTTTCATTAAATAAATTTATATATCATAAAATTATACCCTAATTAGCCAAAAATATCAATACACCCAAGCACAAACAAAGAATACGTCAATACAAGAAAAAATAGTAAATATAACAATTTTTTGATAGAATAACTTGGATGAAAAAAACACTAGCTACACTAATGATTGGCTTATATGCACTGGCTGGAATTACAGGCATTGCATATGCTGAAACAAATTTTCTAGAACCAGTAATAGAAACAGAAAAAACAGTTGAGGTTAAGAAAAGCACCATATTTGATGCATCACAATCATTTCTAACAGATCCAAACAAAGACTACATATACCATTGGGATTTTGGAGATGGAAATAAAAATGAAGGAATTGAAGTTCTACATGCATATAAAACTCCTGGAAAATACGAAGTTAGTTTAACAATAGACGACGGGGTAACTAAGAACAAAAGTCAGCTACAGGTTTTCGCATATAAAAAATTAATTACCCTAATAACAGACGATTCAGAGGCAAAGGAAAGGATAGAAATAATCAGAAACAGAGCCGAAAAAAATGGAATTTTTATAAAAGTTATTGAAAGCTTCGGCTCAAGTACAGAATTTATTTCAGAAGAGGTTCTGACAAAAAAATTAACAGAAGAATCACTAAATCTACAAAAGTCATCACAGATACTAATATGGACAAAAGAGAATGCAGGGCTAAATGCATTATCAAGATTTATACAGAGTAATCAGAAAAAACAAATATCAAATTTCTCACAAAAAACTATTATAGTAATTGACCAGTCGCCTGAAGCCAGTAGTAGTAGATTGCAAAGACAGTTCAAACTAGTGAAGCCAAAGGACATAATCACAACAACAGAAGCAGGGGTATATGAAATTGCAGAAACAATAGATGACGAAGATTTTATAAATGAACTTGAAGAAAAAGGGCATAAGTATACGATAACAAACGAAAACACTGGAAAACTAAGACCATGGAATTTTATGGCACATTTCGTCAACATTTTAATTAATAACGGAATTCCAGATAACACAATTGCGCTACTGCTCTTGCTACCAATAATCGCGACAGTAGTTGCATTTATGAAGCAAGTGGTTGGAGCAACAACATTTGGGATCTATACGCCATCAATAATAACGCTATCATTCCTAATCATAGGAATGCATGCAGGCCTACTAACTCTCGGAGTCGCAATTCTGGTAGGTGCGGCGGTAAGGCCAATACTTAAAAAGATTCACATGCTATTTATTCCAAAAATGGCAATTGTAATAACACTAGTATCACTAATGCTATTTGTAATATTAATATCAAGTAGTAGCCTTGGTCTTTTCGATGCGGAATTTCTCTCAATTGCAATATTCCCAATGCTAATCCTGAGTACTCTTGTAGAAAAATTTGTAAGCGTAAAAAGTAATAAGGGTCTCTCATCTGCAGCAGCGCTAATGATATCAACAATTCTAGTAGCTGTTGTTGCATACTTTGTAGTAGGGGGAGAAATTAATCTAGGATTTACAAGATTTAGTTTTACATGGGTAAAAAATATAATAATGAGTTATCCAGAGTTAGTATTCTTGCTCATACCAATTAATATTGGACTAGGGAAATGGACAGGCCTAAGGGTAATAGAAAGAATACGATTTAGAGAAATATTTAGACATATAGAAGAATAATTATGTTTTTTTCAAATAAAGGAATACTCGGAATCAACGCTAGAAACCTACTTTACATTCGCCCATATAATAAAAAAAAGGCGATCAAGCTTGCTGATGACAAAATAAAAACCAAACAATTCCTTTCAACTAGAGGTATACCCGTACCAAAACTATATAGCACAATACGGAATACAGAAGAGCTAGAGAGGTTTGATTTTAATTCATTACCAAACCAATTCGTAATAAAACCAAACAATGGTTATGGGGGAGAGGGGATTATCCCAATAATAAATAAAAAAGAAGGCCACTGGATGACAGCAGGAGGAAAACAGCTAAACAAAGATGATCTAAAAGAGCAAATAAATGATATTCTTGACGGAAGGTTCTCAATTTCAAATGTTGCAGACACGGCGTTTTTCGAACAATTAATAGTGGCAGATGAGTCAATTGGAAAATTCTCATACGAAGGATTGCAAGATATTAGAGTAGTGGTACACAATCTGATACCAGTTATGGCAATGCTTAGGCTCCCAACAAAAGAATCGGGGGGAAAAGCAAATCTGCACCTTGGAGCGGTTGGAGTTGGCATTGATATAGGAAAAGGAGAGCTAACGTACATAAGTTACAAAAACAAAATTATAGATGAGTTACCAAATAATCTCGGAAAGGTTAGAGGTGTAAAAATTCCATTTTGGGATGACATTCTTCAAATTGCATCACAAGTTCAACTAACAACGAATTTAGGATACATGGCAATAGACATATGTCTCGATAAGAATAATGGCCCAGTACTACTAGAGATAAATGCAAGGGCAGGTCTCGGCGTACAGATAGCCAACTTAGCGCCACTTAGACGAAGGCTAGAAAGAATTCAAGGTGTAAGAGTAACAAGCCCAACAAAGGGTGTAAGAATAGCTAAGGATATGTTTGGAAATATTATGGAAAAGGAAATAGCACAGGTGTCAGGGAAACAAGTAATAGCAACGGAAGAAGAAATTGAAATAATTCAAAAAGACGAGGTGTATAGCCTGACGGCAAAAATGGACACAGGTAACGAAAGAACGGTTATAGACAAAGTCACAGCCAAAAAACTAGACTTACTAAATGATAAACAGGATTATGACGAAGAAAAATCAACCCTAAAAATGAAATTCATTCTAAAAGGACATAGAATTCAAACAATAGCAGATGTAATCGAGGACCCAAGTGAGAGTCATAAGATAATAATTGGAGCTAGAGACCTTAAAAGCTTCTTAATAGACACAAGTACAAAAACACAAACACAACCAACCTGGAAGAAAAAAATTCCAAAAGTAGTAAACAAAAAGGAAGAGAAAAAGCCAAACTATGCAGATATGGATCAAAAACTAATCAAAATAGATAATCAAATAAAACTTTTATATCACCTACGCCCAACAAATTTAGATGAAGAAAGAAAAAAATTCTATAAAAATAAAAATTATAATCCTCAATTCGAATATCCTCAATTAAAATTCGATCCAATTGAATTAGTAGACAGCCTAGAAAAAATAAAACCAGACGACTCACCATTTGGAGAAATAATAAAAGCAAAAAAAGCGGAGATAGAAAACAAAATCAAACTAATTGAATCAATTGATGAAGAGAGGTTTAGCCAAATATCAATTGATTTATTTGGGGAACCAAGTGATGAAGAGGTGGATAAATGTATGGGGGTTATTAATGGGCTATATATAGAAGAGATAAAACCGGAAAAGGCACAATTCACAGCTGAAGATGCAAAAAAGAAGTTTGAAAAAATATTCATGGCATATGGTCTAAAGAGTTGGAAGGTAAAATTAAAGGAAGATATGGTGGCGGATTGTGTAGCCGGTAAAAGCAATAGGCTATTCATAAATAAGGATGCAAAATTCAGCCGTGAGAGAATAGAATCACTAATCGTGCACGAAATAGAAACTCACATAATTACAGCAGAAAACGGTAAATTTCAACCATATGAAATTTTCAACAGAGGACTTGCAAATTATCTTAAAACCCAAGAGGGTATGGCAATGCATAACGTTGAAAAACAAAGAGGTATACCATTTATGGAAAATTACAAAGCATTAGGGCATGTAATTGCAATACATGTGGCTCTAAAGTCGTCATTTGCAGATACGTATAAAGCCCTAATTGAAATTGGTATACCAAGAAGCCAAGCATTCAAATCAGCATTAAAAACAAAAAGAGGAATAGGGGATACATCTCAACCCGGAGCATTCACTAAAGATTACGTATATTATTCAGGTTACCATCAAGTAAAAAACTTTATAGATAATGGGGGAGATCTAAAGGATCTATATATAGGAAAAATGGACATTAAAGATATAGAAAAAGCAAAATCAGTTACAGGTGTAAAAGAGGCAAAACTTCTACCAACATGGTTATAAAATAAGCATAGCATCACCAAAACTATAGAATTTATAGCCATTATCTTTGGCATGCTCATAAAGGGAAAGTGTTCCTGGGATACAGTCCTTAAATCCCTTGTTCTCCAAAAAGGAAGCAACAAGCATAAGTAAGCTACTCTTTGGAAGATGAAAGTTTGTAATTAAAGCATCAACACATTTCCATTCATAATTCCCAGGGTAAATGAAAATATCTGTCTCCCCCATAAAGGAAGAAAATTTACCGTTAAAAGAACTTTCAAGAACTCTAACAGAAGTAGTTCCAACAGCAATAATTCTAGAGCCTAAAGATTTTGCTTCATTAAGAGTATCGCAATTTTCATCTGAGATTTCATAAAATTCACTATGCATTTTATGATCAGAAACAAAATCACAACCTACAGGTAAGAAAGTTCCTCTACCAACGTGTAAAATCACCTCAACAACCTTCACCCCTTTGCTTTTTAGCTTATTAATAAGATCGCTAGTGAAATGCAATCCTGCAGTAGGCGCAGCGACGCTCCCAAGTTCATTAGCATAAACAGTTTGATAATCCTCATCGCTAGAAGTTGAATGTTTTATATATGGAGGCAAGGGGATGCTCCCAAATTTATCTAAATCAAAGTCTCTATCAAATTGTATAATTCTAGAGCCATCCTCATTTATTTCGAGGACATTAGCATGAGTCCCATTCCGAATCAAAAACTTCTTTCCAATGCCAAAAAACTTACCAGGTCTAACTAAGCAGTGGAATCTTCCATCGCCCATGTCACTCAGAACAAAAATTTCCTTCTCACTACCATCTACATCAAAAAGTATTCTAGCCGGGATAACCTTAGACCTATTAAGAACAAGTACATCACCAGAATTAAAATAATCTAATATATCGGAAAAGATTACATCATCCACCTTATCACCATCAACAACTAAAAGCTTAGCCGAATCCCTTGGAGATGCAGGGTTTTGAGCAATTAAGTTTTCAGGCAAATCAAAATCAAAATCAGATGTCCTTAACAATGTCATAATATAATTTAAGCACTCCAGGCTGTACTAGTATCTTTTACCTGCTCTGCTACAATATTTTTACTATCTCTCTTGATAACAATCAAGGTCATATCGTCATCTTGCTGCGACATATAGTCAGAAACATCAGATGCTAAGTGATAATGAACACCCTCGGCAGAGTATTGTGGGGCAAATTCCTTAAATGCATTTTTAAGTCTCTCCAGCCCATAAAGCTCACCTTCCGCATTTCTAGCCTCAGTAATACCATCAGTATATAAGGCTATAAAATCTCCATCAGAAAGAGCAATTTCCTTCTCAGAAATCAACTTTGAATTATCAGGAACCATACCCAGCGCAACACCACCAGATAAAACAGCCTCACACTCACCAGTGTCTGCTCTATAAACCAAAATATGCTCATGCCCAGCACCAACAAAAGTAAGCTTTTGAGTTTTTTCATCCCAGGAAAGCATTACCATTGTCATAAACATTGATTTTTTAACATGCTTTTTTATGTACTGATTAACTCTTACAAGAATTTCATAAGCAGACGAATACATCTCAGCAAACACTCCAACAAGCGAGCTTACCATTGTCATAATCAAACCTGCCGCAATTCCATGACCAGTAACATCTCCAATATAAATATATGTTTTTCCTTTTGAATTAAATATATTAAAACTATCCCCACCAAGTTCAGTGGCTGGTTTGGTTTTTGCCACCAATTGCAGACCAGAAACAAACGGGCTCTGTAAAGGTAGAATGTCTCTCTGTAATTGTGAAGCAACCTCAAGCTCTCCCATCAATCTTTCCTTATCCTGAATATCAGAACTAATATCAGAAACAGTTTTGGTAACCTGGTTAAAAAAATAAGCTAAGGTGCCAATTTCGTCAATTCTCTTCGTAAAAATACGCTTATAAGGTTTACCAGTTAACAGGGATTGCATCTGATAAATAATCTCTTTAAGGGGACGTACAACATCAAAATAATAAAAAACAAGAAAAACCAAAGAGAATGTTCCAAGGAAAACTGCCAAAATATTTAAAGTTAATTCAATCTCTAGATATTTTGACAAAACAAAATAGATAGCAAGAATAATTCCAGTTAGAATAATAAAATCAAATAGGAGCTTTCTAATTATACTTTTACGAATAGATCTCATTTTACTTTTTTAAACAAGCGTCAATATCATCACAAACAGGGATAATCTCAGGAAGACCAATCGCGGAAAAAACATCCATTACATGAGCATTGGCCTTAATAATAGAAAGTTTTTTGTCAGATTTAGTTAAATGACCGTTAACCTCCATTAAATAACCAATACCCTCGCTATTAATAAATTTCAATCCTGAAAAATCAAAGATCAAATATTTAGCATCAAAGGCTTCAACTGCCGCATTTAAAGCATCTTTAACAGCACTGTAGCCGGCCTTGTCGAATTCACCAATAAATTTTATAACTTGGTAATTTTCAGTCTTAGTATTAATTTTTACTTCTAAAGTCGTATTCATAGGAATTAATTAGGTAATATTATGCTCTAATCACATTGTTGATAATATCAACCTCATCATACTCTTCAACCAAACTGTACAACCATTTTAAGTTAACTAGTTGCTCTCTTGAAAGAGTATCAAGACTAACGTTATCATTCTCAGAAAGTAGATTATCAACCTCCTCAGAAACCATATGCCTAACTATTTTATCAACATTCTTCCAAATACGCACGTCGACATTTTCAATTAATTTTTTTACCCGAGAAGAAACACTTTCGCGCTTAGAAAAAAGAAGCTCAACAAGGGGAGTAATACACCGTTTATCGTTCATTTTAGCCAATGCAATTGCGGCATGAGTACGAAGCAAACTATTTCTAGAATCAATATATTTTAGACAGATATCCTTCCTAGAAACCATAATAAGTTCGCCAAATATAAACATTGCACAAGCGATATTAGATTTTTTACCAGACCTAAGAAAACCAGCAACAACACTATTTACATCATCATTAAACCCACCGTACCTCCCTAGAGATATAGCAGCAGAGGTCCTTTGACGCGAATTTGTAGAATGTAAAAATGGCCTAATAATATTAGCAATAGAGGGGTCGCTATAACTACCTAGCGCGTAAATTACATCCGCTCGCATATTACCCTTAGAGTGCTTTAAAACATCCAAAAGAAAATCAACAGTATAAATTGTACTAATCTTAGATAACAGTCTAAGAATTTTAACCCTAAGATCGTTACTAAGTTCACGTTTATACATAAGCCTCAATGCGCTAACCAAGTCATACTCAACAGCCAAATTTTTTGCTAAAATAGACTGTAAATCCTTATATGAAAGCAAAGTAACCAGCGCAGCCTCACGAACCCTAGTCCTGTCGTCATGGAAACGCTCAATAATTACAGGAAGAGCCTCCACTAATTGAAGCTCCTCAAGAGCCCTCAAAAGTTTAACCTTAATAGATGTTGGCTCCTTCTTCTTGCTAAGCACCTTTGCGATAACTTTTAAAACATCCTTATGCCCACGCTGGGACAAAATATCAATAGCATTAAACCTAACATGCTTGCTTTTTGATTCCATTAAATCGCCAACAGCAACGTCAGTATATTTCTTCTGTTGCAAGTAGGTGGACCAGAAAAAGAAAAGAGTGATAATAATCATCAATAGATTAACGGAGAAAATCAGAGCATTTCCATTAAATACCTTTTGAAGGGCAATAAGAAGCATGGTACCAGCGATCGCACCAACGGGCCGCACAATACCCTCCAGTAGCTCTCTTGTATGCTCACGAAGCCTATCCTTAATTGCATAATAGGCACTATGGTATGCATTCGTATGAATAATACTCGTAATAGTAAAATTGTTTTTTGCCAAAATGGCAGTAGTAAAATTAAATGAGAAAAGCAGTCCCACAAGACTCAAAAGCGTCACAACGGTATGTAGAATCATGCTCCCAACAACTCCAAGATAATTAATAAGTCTACTCCCGATAAACAACTGCACCAATAGGGCAGAAGTAGAGAAAAGTACAAACAATATACCTAAATCATGAACAAAGGCATGCTCAAATCCACTTCCGGCCTCAAGAACAACATTAGAAACACTCTGGTAAACAGCCTTAGTATATTGAAATTCTAAAAGATTAAAAAGCAACCATTGGAGAAAAACGATAACAAAAAGCCCCTTAATGAATCTCATATGCAAAGTATACCAGGTCCTCTATCCTCAGAATCAGAAATACCAATCACGGAAATTCGGTCACAAAAAGTTTCATAAAGAATTACAAAAGGAATGATCATTAAAAGTGTAAGTATCCAAAAGATTACAAAACTATAAGTATTAATTGAGCCAGCCAAAAAAGTAATACCAAGACCGGCAACTATACCACCGACAGTTTCAGAGGCCTCGATCAAAGGGAAGGTGCGCTCACTTTCCAGTGGGGTAAACATTTCTTCAAGATAACCATTTAATATAATTCTAAACTGAACCAAGAACACAGCCTCAGCCACAACCAGCAGAAGAAAGAAATATATTAAATCAGATGCAGAAAACAGATATGCTACGAAAAGAGTTGCAACGGCAGCAATTAAAGTACAAATCATCAAGCTCACCCTCTTGAATTTATGCAGAAAACTCGAATAAAAAATAGTACCAATAATTGTAAACACGGCATTCATTACAAATAAATAAGGAAGAGATGAAATACCATACTTACCTACAAACATAGCCACAATAATTGTCCAGCCAATAACAAAACCAACTCTATACAAAAAACGAATCACCCAAGAAAAAGCAATTTTTGGCCACTCATGACCATTAACATTAAATATCTTATTTAAAATTGATATTTCACGTACGCTCTCAAACATAAAGGGAGAAGTATTTATTTTTATTAATACTATATTATACAATAAATAAGCCAAAATATCAATGCAGAAAGCTGAATTTAAGGCAAAGTAAGGTAAAATATCGCCATGCAGAAAAAAATATTTAGACCAGTACAAATGGGCAGTGCAACAGCTCTTTTAGCTATTACATCATTTCTAAGTTATGCAATAGGGCTAGGGAGAGACAAGATAATAGCATTCAATTTTGGAGCATCAACAGCTACGGATACATACAACGCCTCCTTTATAATTCCAGACATGCTATTTAACCTATTTATAGCAGGGGCACTCGCGGCAGCATTTTTACCAGTATTTTCGGAGCATATAATAAAAGACAAAAAGAAAGCACATGAAATAGCAAACACAGTGCTAACTGGAGGTTCAATGCTAATAACCATACTAGCGATCCTAGCATTCATATTTATGGACCAAATTATTCCATTCATGTTTGCAAGCAACGAACCAGAAGTGCAAGCAAGCATAATAAAAATGACAAGACTAATGCTTCCCTCAGCAATATTATTTGCAATAAGTAATACACTTGGAAACATATTAATGAGCTACAAACATTTTTTCGCATATTCTCTATCACCAATACTTTATAATCTAGGAATAATTATAGGGATAGTTCTATTTACAGACACCCTTGGGATATATGCAGCGGCAACAGGAGTATTAATCGGAGCCGTGCTTCATATGATTATAAGAATAATCGATACGCTCTTCACAGATTATAGGTACAAACCTCAGTTAAAAATAAAAGATCCTGCATTCAAAAAGATTATTAAACTAATGATCCCAAAAACAATCAGTCTAATTGCATGGCAAATAAACATATATATATTTACAGTAGTGGGTTTAAGATTGGCTGAGGGGTCAGTAGCAGCCTTTAATTTTGCAAGAAATATACAAAGCTTCCCAGTGAGTCTATTTGGAATAGCATTTGCAACAGCAGTATTTCCTTACCTCACAGCTACATATACAGAAAACAATACAGTTAAATATACAGAGCACATCCAGAAAACAATACAAAGGATTCTATTTTTTACGATTCCAGCAATGATTGGAGTGATGGTACTTGCAAAGCCACTTGTAGAATTAATCCTAACAGGAGGGGAGTTCAATCAGTCAGCTGCAACACTCACAACGGCCATACTATTCTATTTCGGCCTATCAATACCATTTGAGGGGATAGTTCATATTTTGGCTCGCGCATTTTACGCGCGTCAAAACACATTAACTCCAATGATAATAAACATCTCATCAATGTTAGTAATAGCTCTTATAACAATATATGTAGCGCCAATATATGGAGCACAATGGTTTTCAATCGGATTTACAATTGGATTTGCATTCCAGGTTATACTATTAGCAATCTTCCTAAGGAAGAAGTTAGAGCAATTCGAAGTAAAAAATTTCCTAGCAAGTATATCCAAAACAGTTATATCAAGTGGTCTAATGTTAATAGTAATACTTCTTCTAGTGCCACTTAGAGGGCACCTTCACAGCGCAATCGTAACAGCAATTCAGATAATAATAGGAGCAGGAGCCTTTTTCATGGCAGCAATCGCATTAAAATCACAAGAAGTATCAAGCGTAAATTATATTATAAACAGATTAATAAAAAAGAATGTCTAAAAAGTCCTACATAATAATTGCATTACCAATAATTACTCTAATAGCTATTGGCACATACCAAATAGGAGCAAAGGTATCAAACAAAATTGAATATAAAATAGTAGAAAAGCAACAAGAGGTAATTCAAGAACAAGTGGAAAACAAACTGGAAGTACAATTTATAACCCAGGCTCCACTACAAAAAGAAGAAAATTGGGAACTACACGAGGAAAGCTGTGAAGAAGCGGCCCTTCTACAAGCATATCTGTATGAGACCGAAAGTAAGATGACAAAAGATCAAGCAAATGAGGAAATCCTTAGAATGATAGACAAACAAATGGAAATATTCGGCGAACATAAGGATATCTACACAGAAGATATGAAAAAATTTGCCATAACTTATTACAAACTCAAGCCAGAACAATTTCAAGTTTTAGAGAACGTAACCCTACAAGATATAAGGGATATGATAGATAAGGGTCATCCAGTAATAGTTCCAGTAGTTTCAGAGTACCTAAATAACCCCTTCTATCCATATCCCGGATATCACATGCTAGTTGCAACCGGATACACAAAAACCCACATCATAACGAATGATAATGGAACAAAAAGAGGGAAGGATTTTAGTTACGAAAATTCAGTGTTCGAAAAAGCAATAGCCGAATCAATACACGATGCGTTCTATCTAAAATTGAAATAACCCTCAATTTTTACATCACCACCAACCATCGAACATTTAACATCGATTAGGCTTTTTGAGAAATCTAAATCATCAACACCAGTACCAGCAACCGCAGAAATACCACCACCCCCGATAAACTTTGGAGAAACATACCAAACTACACGATCAATTAACTGGTTATTCTCAAGGAACGCATCAAAAAAACTACCATGTACACCTCCACCACCTTCAACAAACACGCTACGAACACCAAAGTTAAAAAGTTCAATTAAAATTTCTTCAACACCTTTACACTTAAAAATCCTAACACCAGAGGCTTCATATTTATCACGACCAGAATCATCATTCACAAAATACATAACGTTCTCGTCCCTAAATACTTTCAAATCAAGTGGTAAATCAAGTTCCCGCCCAACAATAACCCTTAATAGTTTTTTAGAATTTAAAGCAGATAGCTCAGGGTTATCAGAAAGTATAGTTCCAGAACCAACCAAAACAGCATCACAAAAGCTTCTCTCAGCCCTAGCGTCATCACGGGCCGCTGTACCTGTAATGTAATTAGATTCGCCAGAAGCGGTAGCAATTCTACCATCAAGAGTAACCGCAGATTTCATTACAACATAAGGCAAATCAACACTACAAGATTTTAAAAAACCCTGATTCAAAAGAGAAATTGCCTTAACTAGATCAAGGTCATCACAAACAAAAACCTCAACCCCAGCGGCTCTCAAAATTTCAATACCCTTGCCGTTAACCTCAGAAAAAGGATCAAGCATGCCAACAAAAACTCGACTAATTCCAGAACTCAAAATTGCATCAGTACAAGGCGGAGTTTTACCATGATGACAGCAAGGTTCCAAAGTTACATACAAATCACATCCATCAAATGAAGTGTTCGCACTACTGATTGCAACAAGTTCAGCATGATCCACTCCATTCTCACCATGCCATCCAGTAGAAATAACCTCACCACCTTTCACAATTACAGCACCAACACATGGATTAGGAGAAACAAGCCCCCGTCCCTTAGCAGCGAGATCAAGTGCCTGAAACATAAACCTCAAATCCATATTAAACATGTTTTAGAATATGTCCCATTTTATCCTTCTTTGTCTTCAAATAAGAATGACTCCTTTCGTGTGAAGGAAGTTCAATATGAACCCTTTCCACAACATTCAAACCATATCCCTCAAGGCCAACAATCTTTTTAGGGTTATTTGTCATCAAACGAATGTTAGTAATACCTAAATCTGCTAATATTTGAGCACCAATACCATAATCTCTCAAATCAGCAGCAAAGCCTAGCTTTTCATTAGCCTCAATAGTATCAAGCCCCTCATCCTGTAGAGAATAAGCCTTAATTTTATTTATTAAACCAATCCCACGCCCTTCTTGCCTCATATAAAGAATCACACCGCTGCCATGCTCATCAATTACTTTCATAGCAGACTCAAGTTGCAGCCTACAATCACATTTTGTAGATCTAAAAACCTCACTAGTAATACACTCACTATGAGCCCTTACAAGAACAGAATCACAAGAATCGATATTGCCCTTAATTAAAGCAATATGCTCAGCACCATCAACATCACTCTTGTAAATTCTCATAGAAAAATCTCCAAAATCAGTAGGTAGGGTAGTTGAGGCCATCAGTTTAACTAATTTCTCACTCCTATGTCTAAATGCAATTAAATCCTTAATATTAATTATCATTAATCCACTTTCCTTAGCAAATTCAAACAACTCATCCTTTCTCATCATTTCACCATCATCACGAGCAATTTCACAAATCATACCAGCAGAAACAAGCCCAGCGAGCATAGCTAGGTCTACAGCAGCCTCAGTATGACCAGCTCTTCTCAAAACACCACCGGCCTTAGAGATAAGAGGGAAAATATGACCAGGTCTAGAAAAATCAGATGCAGAAGAGTTGATATCAGAAATTGAGTTAATAGTTCTAGCCCTATCAGTAGCAGAAATACCGGTAGAGGTGCCATCAATCAAATCAACAGACACGGTAAAATTACACTGCTTAGATTCACTATTAGATTCAACCATAGGCAAAAATTCCAACCTAGCAGCAATCTCAGGGGAAACAGGAGTACAAATAAGCCCACGACCCTTAACAGCCATAAAATTAACAGCCTCGGGAGTTACAAGCTCGGCAGCCATCACAAGATCACCTTCGTTTTCCCTATCCTCATCATCCAAAACAACCACCATCTCACCACGCCTAATGGCCTCAATGGCATCCTCAATTGTATTAAAATTTAACATAAAATTAAATCGAAAATCTTGTGAACTTCTCAATTGAGGCATCAGCTGCACTCAGAAGTTCCTCAACTTTTTGGTCAGGATTTTTAACAAAAGCCTGCTTCAAAAGAGCATTTTCTTCTCTAAATTTCTTCTCCTTACCCATCATAATTTTCTCAATCATTTCTTCAGGCTTACCTTCTTCCTTCAATTGGTCAGTCCAGATAGATTTTTCCTTAGCAACAAGCTCGTCAGAAACCTCATCAGGAGATATGAATTTAGGATTAGTAGCCGCAATATGCATAGCAATATCCTTAGCCAATTCAACACTTCCACCGTTTAAAGAAACTAAAACCCCAATTCTATTATTTGAGTGAACATATTCGCCAACAGTACCACCATCATACAAAGCCATATTAGAAACCTGAACATTTTCCCCCAGTCTTAAAACAGCATCCTTAATAAGATCCATCTCCTTATCATCAACATTAATGTCACCAGCCAAAAGCTTATCAGCTACACTACCGGCAACTGAAATAAAATCATCACCAATTGAAACAAAATCAGTCTCACAATTTAACTGAACCATGCCAGTTTTACCATCATTAGATTTTACCATCACAACACCCTGTGAAGTAGTTCTATCGGCTCTATCAGCCGCTTTAGCAGCACCTTTCTTTCTCAAAATATCAACAGCACCATCATAATCACCATCCGCATCCTCAAGAGCTTTCTTACAAGCCATCATAGAAACACCAGTAGAGTCACGCAATTCCTTAATTTGTTCAATTGAAACAGACATAATTTATTTATTTTTAAGTAATATTCAAAATCTAGCTAGCAACAACCTTAGAAGATTTCTTCTTCAAAGCATCACCAACCTTTGAAAGTAGGTATTGTAATGATTTCAAAGCATCATCATTTCCAGGGATAGGATAATCTATTCCACTTGGATCAGAGTTTGAATCTAGAATACCAACAACAGGAAGACCAAGTCTTTTAGCCTCCTTAACGGCAATTTGATCACGTACAACATCAACCACAAAAACACAATCAGGCAAGTCAGACAAATTCTGCACACCACCTAATGAAGCTCCAAGCTTAACAATAGTTTTATCTAAAGAAGAAGCCTCCTTTTTTGTAAACTTATCGAATTCACCATTTTCTTTCTGATCCTTAAGGTCAGCAAGATACTTAACACGCATCTTAATAGTCTTAAAGTTTGTAAGAAGTCCAGGAATCCATCTAGAAGTTACAAAAGGCATAGATATTTGAGAAGCAGTTTCTTCAAGTAACTTCAAAGACTGAGGCTTTGTACTAACAAAAAGAACAACCTTGCCCTCTGAGGCCATCTTAGAAAGAAAAGCAACCGCTGACTCTAGGTATTCAGCCGTTTTCTCTAGATTGATAATGTGAATCCCATCCCTTTCACCGTAGAGGAATTTCTTCATTCTAGGGTTCCACTTCTGAGTTCTGTGTCCAATGTGCACGGCACTTTCGAACATTTCTTTAAACATTTGCTTAGACATAATCCTTGGGGTTTACCATCTGGCAGTCATTAACATGTGTCATACCCACTAGGGGAGGATTCCACAATCTGAAAGACAGACTTGAAATAAATATAAAGCAGAGGTAATTTAAAGAAAAGCACCTAAAAATGCAAGTAAAAAAGCCAATAAATGGATGAATTAGAAAAAATAAGGAAAAAAATAAGCAAAGTAGATGAAAATCTTAGAAAATTGCTCAACCAAAGGAAAGAGCAAATAGAAATAATATCAAAACTAAAAAAGAAGGAAAATATTAAAATTAGAGACAAAAAAAGAGAGGAAGAAATACTAAATAGCTGCAAGAGTGAATTTGAGAAAGAGGTAATGAAGAAAGTACTTAAGGAATCAAGAAAACTACAAAAGCCACTTTGACTTAAAAGGCAAAATTTGATATAATAAAAGAGTAAAAAATATCAAAACTATGGACCAAAACACAGACAAAAAAACAAAAATTACGATTACACTTCCAACAAGCGCATATTTCATGTCCGGAATCAGGGATTTCACATTAAATATGATCAAAAATACCACTAACTTCCCAGAGAAGTGGGCGTTTAGATTTCAGTCTGTAGTTGATGAATTATGTAATAATTCTATCGAACATGGATCAGCACCAGGAAGTGAAATAAGAATCACTTTTATACACATGAAAGATGACTTTCTAGAAATCCAAGTAGAAGATACTGGAACGGGAAACGAAAAACTAAAAGCAAAAGACCTTGAAGAAATTATGGAAAAAAGAAAAGCACCTGGATACACATTTACAGGGATAAGAGGAAGAGGCCTCGTAAAAATAGTAGGTGAGTGGACAGACGAACTAAAATTTGAAGATAATCCAGAAGGTGGAATTAAAACTACAATAAGAAAATACCTTAAAAATGCTAGACAAGGCGAAGGCCTAGAGCAAGAACAAAAAACACTAATTATTAATAACTAAAAAGTCATGACTGAAGCTACAATTACAGTCGAGGATAAAGGGGGACTGAAAATAGTACACATCAGCGGTCAGCTTGACGAGAGTAACGTTGATGCAAAAATCCAAGATGTATACAAATTACTTGAGGCAACACCAAAAGGCCTGAAAATAATTTTAGATCTAGAAAATCTAGAATATATGAATAGTAAAAGTATTGGATATATAACAGATATATACGGAAAAACTACAGAGGGAGGAGGGAAAATAGTAATAGCGAACGCAAAACCAAATATTACCGATATTCTACAAGTTGTCGGATTAACTCAATTAATTAACTCATTTAGTACTATGGATGAAGCACAAGCATCAATGGGTGGTGACCAAACGACACCAGTAACTCCAGAAGTAGCACCAGCAGAAATGCCAGCCGCTCCTATGGAAGTAACTCCAACTCCAGAGCCAGAAGTTGAAACTCCAGCAGTTGAGACAACTCCAGAAGCAGCACCAGCAGAAATGCCAGCCGCTCCTATGGAAGTAACTCCAACTCCAGAAGCAGCACCAGCAGAAATGCCAGCCGCTGCACCTACAGACGAAAGTTATAAATTCGAACAATAGAAAATTAAAATAATGAGCCAAATACAATGTCAGAAAATCCAATATTCCTAATAGGACTCTCTACATTGTTCGCAGCCATACCGGTTGTAATTTGGCTCTTTTTTCTTTTCAAAAAAGCTGAGAAAAGTAGAAAAACAATTGCAATGGTATTTGCATTTGGGTGTCTTACAGCACCAGCACTTCTTGGATTACAATTCGCATGGGATGCGGTACCACAGTTCAATCTCGCAGCATTTATAGAAAACAACATAGAAGAACAGAGTAAAATGTATATAGCAATGTTCATGCTTTTTGGTGCAATGGAGGAGATAATAAAAATGTACGTAATATCAGCGATAGATAAAAGAACCGTATTAATAAACACAATAAATGATGCTATAAGATATAGTTTCGTAGCAGCACTTGGATTTTCATTTTCGGAAAACATCTATTACATGTATGAATTCTGGAATCACATAAGTACAGGCGAGCTAATTGGCATGTTTATATTTAGAACAACATTTACAGCCGCAGCACATATGATATTCTCAGGAATATTTGGATATTTCTATGGAATTGGGAAGTTTTCATTCCAAATTACAAGACAGGAAAAACTCACAGGAAGTGTAAGCAGAGTAACAAAATTCATAAGCAAAATATTTAACTTAACAATAAGTCACGCACACCAACAAAAAATGATATTCAGAGGCCTGGTTACGGCAATTGGTATGCACGCAACATACAATTACCTATTGCAGTATAATAAGGTACTTCCAGTAATGATATTCGTAATAATAGGGTTTTTATATTTACAATTTCTTCTCAAAAGAAAGGCTGGCCATTTAATATTGGAAACAGACGTGACGGAAAAAAGAAAATCATCAATGCCGCCAAGGGATCAAGAGGTGGTAATTGAGCTAATGAGCATGTGGTTTAAAGAAAAAAGATATGTAGATGTAATACATATATGCGAAAGACTCCTAGAACGTGATCCAGACAACACAGTGGTACAAATATTCAAGGCAAAAACAATGGATCAACTAGAAAACAAAAGTGTATATAGAAAAATATTATCTACAATTCTTCCAAGCAATAGTAGTCTAAACAACCAGGACAGAAGTGTATTAGCAAGACACCTCGCAGAAAAGGAAATGTTCAAGAAAGTAAAAGAACTAATAAAAAAACAGGTGAAAAAAGAAGGTAAAACATATATAGACTATGAGGAAATGAGAAAAAAATATAAGCTTGCTCCAGTAAAGGTAGAAGAGCCAAAAGAAACTCAATCAGACACTTTTCAAATCAAGGACTAATTGTGCTAGAATTACCCTATGAACTTTAAGGATGCAAAAGTAGCACTCGTATTTGATTGGATGACAACCCCAGGAGGAGCCGAAAAGGTAAACCTCACTCTTCATAAAATGTTTCCAAATGCTACAATTTTCACATCAATTTTCAACGAAAAAGCCCTACCAGAATTCAAAAATGCAGCAGTAAAAACATCCTTCATACAAAACCTTCCATTCGCAAAATCAAAGCATCAAATGTATATAAGCCTAATGCCATATGCATATGAGCTATTTGATCTTAGTAATTTTGATATTGTAATATCCAGCTCACACAGTTGCGCAAAAGGAATAATAACAAAACCAGGAACCCTACACATTTGCTACTGTCACAGCCCAATGCGCTATGCATGGGATAATTGGCATAGTTACATCAGAGAATATAAAATGAATCCAATTGTGAAATACCTTGGCAAGAGAAAGCTTCATAAATTAAGAATATGGGACAGGCTCGCAGCCGAAAGAGTGGATTACTACATCGCAAATTCATCACTCACGCAAAAAAGAATTCAAAAATATTACTCAAAGCCATCTACAATTATTCATCCGATGGTAGAGACAAAAAAATTCAAAATAGCACCTGAAACAAAAGGGTACTTTTTAGCAGCAGGTAGGTTAACGCCATATAAAAAATTTGATTTAATAGTAGAGACATTCAATCAAATCGGACTACCGCTAAAAATAGTAGGAACAGGTGTAGCAGGGGAAGAGCTAAAAAAACAAGCAAATAGCAACATCGAATTTCTAGGACATGTCTCAGAAAAAGAACTACAAAAACTATACAGCGAATGCGAAGCACTAATATTCCCACAAGTGGAAGATTTTGGAATCACGGCAATCGAAAGCATGGCATCAGGAAGGCCAGTAATTGCTCTAAAGGAGGGTGGAGCACTCGACACAATCACAGATCAAACAGGAGTGTTTTTCACAAAACAAACAAGTTCACACTTAAAAGCCGCAATAGAAGAGTACCAAAAAAATAAAAATAAATTTAAACCAGAAGAGCTCAGGAAACATGCGAAAAAATTTGATGAAGAGGAATTCAAAGATAAATTTCACAGATATCTAAAAACAAAGTGGGAACACTGGCAGTCTAGATAGTAACTAATGCCATAACCACATTTACAATTCCCCAAGCAGTTAATGTAAGAATCAAACCAATGATTCCATTTTTAAGTGCATTTTTACCTTTATCCTTATCATCAGAAACGCCAGCAAAAAGATAAAGATACCCACCATAAATCACAGCCCCAACGGTCACAAGTCCAGAAATTCCAATTACAAATTCCAAGACAAAACGAATATAAAAGGGAACCATCCAAAGCTTTATATTCCCAGTTTTAATCCCACAGGCCAAAATATCACTACTAGTAACATTAGAAGGGCCATTTGGAACATCTATCAAAGGGGTCCTTTTAGCAACAGTAGTCTTTGCATCCTCTCTATGATTCGTAACAAAAAACATTACAGCCTCACAATCCTTTATGTCTTCAAACTGCGTTTCAGGCAAAAGAGTACCTCTACGGGCATCAAGCTCCTCAGCTGCGGCCTTTGCGGCATCTTTAGCAGCCTGATCCTTATCCTTAGCATCCTGAGCACTTTTGACCTCGTATTTATAGGCATCAACCTGAGCCTGTAAATCATCGTATTTTTTCTTAGAAGCCTCATATTCTTTCTTTGCCAGCTCATACAATGATTTTGCCTCAGCATAATCATTTGCAATTTCAACTTGTTTTTCGATAGAGCTAGTATATAAATCTGCATTCTTTGTGTCATGCCCCTTTTTTATAGCAGCCTCCAACTGATCGTATTCAAGTTCCAATGGGGCATAATCTGCAGTAGCATCATTGTAATTCGAAAGATCAAAATTCATCTGGCTTTTGGCACTCTCAAGCGATGGCTGGAGAGCCTTTATCTTAGCTGCGTTATCAGAAGCAGCATCAGCAAAAGCCAAAGTGCCAAACATTGAAAAAACAAACATAGATAAACACAGAAAGGAAAGAAATTTTCGTATAAGTTTCATCTAAAAAACATAGGAAATACAAAAACAATTATAGCACATACTCTTGCGCTTTTCCAAGCATCATATATACTCCATACTACATTTAACTAAATATCAAATGGACCCCGCGCCAATAGTCGCAATAGTTGGACGCCCCAATGTCGGAAAATCGACACTCTTTAACCGTCTTGTTGGCAAAAGAATGGCAATAATAGCCGAAGAAGCAGGGACAACCAGAGACAGAGTAATGATGAAAATGCAGTGCAATGATTTTCACATAAATCTTGTTGATACAGGTGGACTTGAATATGGGAAAAAAGAAAACATTGAGGAAGACATCCAATCACAGTCAAAAGTGGCAATAGATAGCGCTGATGTAATATTATTTGTAGTTGATGCAACCTCAGAGCTAACCTCAAACGATTTTGAAGCAGCTGAAATTTTAAGAAGATCAAAGAAAAAAATAATACTTGTAGCAAACAAATTCGACAACGAACAGCTAGAAGAGAAGGTTTATAACATATATGAGCTAGGATTTGGCGAACCAACAAGAGTATCAGCAATACATAGATTAGGAATTGATATTCTAAAACACAATCTTGAAGAAGCCCTAAAAGAACTAAACTTTAAAAAAGGGGAGCCAGTGGAGGATGAAAACAAAACAAGTATTTGTATACTTGGAAAACCAAACGCAGGAAAATCTTCACTAATTAATGCACTACTTGGGTCAGAAAAAGTAATAGTATCCGATGTACCAGGTACAACTAGAGACACCACAGATACGGAAGTTACTTATGGAGAAAAAACCTATAACCTTATAGATACAGCAGGACTTAGAAGACGTGGAAAAATAGAAAGAGGAATAGAGAAATTCAGCTCATTGAGATGTTTTACGGGAATTGAAAGATCTGATGTGGTAGTTCTACTTATAGATGGGAACAAAGGCATAACCAATCAAGATGTACACATTGCAAGTTATGCACTTGAAGAAAAGAAAGGGCTTATAATAGCAGTAAATAAAATTGATATATTAGAGAAGGGTGAAGAGGTAAAAGACTATCTAATATCAAAATTAAGAAGGAGGTTCAGCTTTGTACCATGGGCACCAGTAATCTTCGTATCAGCAAAAAATAAAAAAAACATATACACACTTTTCGAGCTAACAGAGAAAATTATAATAGAAAGAAAAAAGAGAATTTCTACACCAGAGCTAAATAGTTTCTTGCAAAAAATTACATTCAAACATGTACCAGCCAGCTCAAAACAAAAGAAACCAAAATTCAAATACGGAAGCCAAGTGGATGTAGATCCACCAAACTTCTTATTATTCTTCAAGAACGCCCCAAATTTACATTTCTCATACCCAAGGTATATGGAAAATGAGATAAGAAAAGAATATGGTTTTGAAGGCACATCGATAGACCTCAGGTTTAAAAATCAAATCTAAACTCTCTCCAAAATACTAGAAAATTTTTCATCAGTAATTTTAGAACTCCCATATTTATCAAACCATTTAAGGCTGTAACTCCTACGCCTATCAATATTGTGAAATTTTAAAATATGCTCACTCACAATGAGTCCACTTCTGTCATCAAGTAAATTCATCTTCAAAGCAGCTCGCTTAATTTGCCATTTCATCAAAATAACCTCCAAAAAATTACCGAAACCCCCAGCAAAAATAGATGAAAATATTCCAGTATAAGAGGATTTGAAATCTCTATCAGACATTAAAATAGGAGCGTCAAAATAAGCTAAAAGCCTAGAATTACTAGCCACAAAATCAGTAAAAACTCCATCATTCACCAATGGGGCCATTTTTCTAACCCAAAAAGCCAAATAAATATCTCTCTCAATAGCCAGGCTAGAGAGGCAAAGCTCAGAGTCATCAATAAAAAAAGAAAGGCAAAATCTACCAGCAATCTTTTTACCATGCCTTCGTACACCTAAAACATGAAATAAAAGGGTAACAATAGTACGAACAAAAAATAATCTACCTTTCTTTGCAATTATAAAAATATCTATATCGCTTTTCTCATCAACAAGCCCAAAAGACAAGCTATTACAAACCCCAGCAAACCTCAAAAAAGGTACAAATCTCAAGAGCTTTCCGTACCTATCAGCCTTATTCCATAACTTCCTTTCAACTTCAGTCATATATTAAGTATACTAGCTTCATGATAGAAGCAAAAGATATATCAAAAATTTTGGAAGAAAGTCCCAAAGCGCCAGGGATTTATCAGATGCTAGATGAAAAAGGGAATATTATTTATATTGGAAAAGCAAAAGATCTAAAAGCTCGCATAAAACAATACTTTCAAAAAAACTACCAACACTCATCAAGAACAAGAGTTTTACTAGAAAAGATGAAAGGTATAAAAATGATAGCAGTTGATAGCGAGTTAGAGGCTACAATTTTAGAATCAAATCTAATAAAGCAACATCAGCCAAAATACAATGTCATCATGAAAGATGATAAATCATATGTTTACATAAAAATTACAAATGAGGATTTTCCACGTGTACAAATTGTAAGAGAGATAAAAAAGGATAATGCAAAATATATAGGGCCAAAAACAGCAGCACATAAGGTAAAAGATACATTCAAATTATTAAAGAAAATATTCCCATTTCGCCATTGTGGCCTTGGCATAGAAATGATCCAAGAAAATATAGAGAAAGAGCACACAGTAAAAATAACAAACAAAGTTATCAAATACCCATGCCTGGATTATTACATTAAACGTTGTGCCGCACCGTGTATAGGAAAATGCACAATAGAAGAATATAGAAAAATAATTAAAAATGTAGAAAATTTTCTAGAAGGAAAAGCAGATGATGTAATAAACAGTATCAAAGACCAAATGCAAGAACATGCCCAAAAGAGAGAATTTGAAAAAGCAGCAAAGCTAAGAGATAAATTAGAAAAAATAAAAGCCATTCTAGAAAAACAAAGAGTGCAGGACGAAAATCAGCCAGATACGGACGTAATAAATTATTTAACACACCAAAACAAAGCTTACTTTAATCTATTTCAAATAAGAGATGGGAAACTTATTGGGCAAGAAAATTTCATTCTAAGTGCTGAGGCAACAGAAGATGAACAAGAAGACCCAGAAATTTTAGAAGCATTTATTGATCAGTACTACGAAATTGCTACCGACCTACCAAAAGAAATACTTGTCCCACATAAAATCTCCAAAACTAAAATTGAAAATGCAAAAATAATTATACCAATGATAGGGGATAAGAATAAGTTATTAGGAATGAGCCTAAAAAATGCAAGAGTATATGCTGATAAATCAGCACCAAAATGGCACAAAGAAAGCGAATTAACTATAAAGGCAGCAGAAAACTTACAAGAACTTCTCAAAATAAAAACTAAACTAAAACGCATAGAATGCTACGATATATCACACCTAAGCGGAACCGATACCGTGGGGTCAATGATAGTTTTTCAAAATGGAGCCCCAAAAAACAATATGTACAGGAAATTCAAACTCAAAACTGTAGAAGGAAAGCCTGATGACTATAAATCAATGGAAGAAGTTCTAATAAGAAGATTTAGTAAAATCACACAAGAGATACAGCAAAGAGAATATACATTTAAGAAAGCTACAAAAAAAGATCACACATCTATAGAGGAAAATGTAATAGTAAAGCTTGAGGAAAGTGAAAATGCTTTCTATACACTATCAAAAGATAAGAAGACCGTAGGTATAATTTCAACTAAAGAATATAGCAAAAAAGCATCAGAGCTAAATCATCTCTGGATTAATAAAGATGTACGTGGGAAAAAACTTGGGTATAATTTAATTAAAAATGCAATTAGTAAGATAAAGGGGAAAAGAGTTTATATAATATGCAAAAAGGAACTGAAGGAATATTATTTAATTGCAGGATTTGAAGAGATAAAAAAAATTCCAGACGAATTACTTCCACGTCACAAAGAATATGAAAAAAAGAAAAAAGAAAGAATCTGCTTAGTCTACGATAAGTTAAAGCACAAAACCGACGAATCATTTACAAAAATTCCAGATCTTATAATAATAGATGGCGGAAAAGGTCAGCTAGGGGTGGCCACAAAAGTACTAAAACAATTGGAACTACAAATACCGCACATATCACTGGCAAAAAGATTAGAGGAGATTTTTGTACCTGGAAAATCAAAATCAATAATTCTTCCAAAAACAAATGAAGCTCTAAAGTTATTACAAAGAGCAAGAGATGAGGCCCATAGATTTGCAATCGCATTCAATAGGGATCTAAGGTCAAACAAATTTAAAAAATCTTGATCTCAGAGTCAGCCAAAAGCTTTTTCTCCCACATGGCCATATCTAGATTCTTCTCTAAATTCAGAGTATCAGTAAGATTTGCCTTAAGCTCAGGCTTTTTAGGCATAAATATGGTACAGGAATCCTTACAAGGAAGTTTAGAAATTTCAAATGCCCCGATCTTTTCAGACAATGAAATTATTTCCTCCTTATCAAATCCAATGAGTGGCCTATAAACAGGGATATTAGAAGCCTGATCAACAACAAAAAGATTTTCAGGCGTTTGAGAGGCTACCTGTCCAAAACAGTCACCAGTAATAATTCCATTCGCAGCCTCCTTCCTAGCAATCAAAGAAGAAACGCGAAGCATCATCCTCCTGTAAAGGATAGTACGGATTTTTGAAGGTATCTCCAAACAAGTACCAATAGCCTTCTGAAACTGGCCAAAGGGAACCAAATAAAGTTTAGTATCTTGTTGATAATCAGACAGGATTTCAACAAGCTGTTCCACCTGTTCCATCTCATCCTTATCAACATAAGGGTAACCATGAAAATGTACAAAAATAACCCTAGCTCCACGACGCATCATCAACCAAGAAGCAACAGGGGAGTCAATTCCAGAAGAAATCGTAGAAATAAGCTTTCCCTGGGAATTTCCAGACAAACCACCCAGGCCTCTATAGGTGTTAAATGAAAAAAAGCCTATGCAGTTAAAAAATTCAATATCGATAATAAAATCAGCCCCCTTCATTTTAACAGGAACATCAAATCCACTTCGCAAAACAATAGCTCCAATCTCACGCTCGGCATCAGAAGATTTAAAAGGAAGAACCATAGAACGTTTTGCAACAACTCTAAAATTACTAGGCAAAATATCGAATTTCGGAAGCAGATTTACTATTTCATCACCCAACTTTTCCAAATCAACACTACCGGCAAAAACAAACTTAAAGTTCTTAATACCAAAAATCTTATATAGCACCTCAACATATTCAGATTCAACGAAATAATCAGGCATAGTAACCATTATTCGTCTCAAAGTATGTTTCACAACAAAGGTCTCCTTAAAGCGTTTTTCAAATCGAAGCTTAATTCTCTTTCTAAGCTTCTCAATAAAATATTCAGCATTTGCCTTTTTAAGACCAATCTCCCCGTAATGTATTAATAAAAATTGCTTCATTTAACAAAGAAATACCATAATCCATCAAACTGAAAAACCCTAAACGAAACCAAAATGCCATCCTTGTAAAGAAAATTAACATCAGCAAATTGCCCAACCTCAGGGATTGAGAATAAAAGAACCCTTTCCTCTTCACCAATATTTACATAGCCTAGATATTCTATATCGATCAAATTAGCATCATCAATATCTCTAAACAAAGCCATAAGGGAATCAATCATTACAGCCTTATCCTTCTCATAGGATACATTCATATCAACAACCGTCTCCTCGTCTAAAGTAACGCCCCTAAATTCATAAAGACGCAGTAAAAAATCTTCACCCATTGCATAATCCAAAAGTAAATCCTCATTTTGAGCCACCAAAACCCTTCTCAGCTCAGTAGAAAAATCAACAGCAGTGGTTTGCTCATTCATTTCAAAAGGTTTTTCATCTACACTACATCCAAAGAATGTTGTAGCAACAAGAAGAAGTAAAAAGAACGTTTTAAATTTCATAATAGTTAGTTAAAATACAGCAGAAAGATAACAAAAAGTATGATCACAAGCAATCCCCAAATAATGGGAATACTCAATTTAACTCCAGACTCATTTAGTGATGGGGGATTTCACAATACGGTGCAGGGTGCAATAAAGAGGGTAAAACAAATGGAAAAAGAAGGAGCAGATATAATAGACATTGGTGGGGAATCAAGTGGACCAGGGTCAAAGCGCATAAGCGAAAAAGAAGAAATAAAAAGAATAATACCAGCTCTAATAGAAATTAGAAAAATTACAAAGCTTCCAATATCAATTGATACATGCAAAGCAAAAGTGGCAGAAATGGCATTAAATAATGGAGCAAATATAATAAATGATATAACAGCACTAAGAGGAGACAAAAAAATGGCATCAGTAATAGCAAAATACAATTGCCCGGTAATAATTATGTATTCCAAGGATAAAACGCCCCGCACAACGGTAAAAGAAAAAAAATACAAAGATGTGATAAAAGAGATAGGAAGCTTTCTAGAGAAACAAATTTCATATGCAAAAAAGAAGGGAGTAAAAAGATCACAGATAATAATTGATCCAGGCATGGGCCAATTTGTAAGCTCAAGAGCAGAATATAGTTATCAAATAATTGCTGAACTAAAAAGATTAAAAGAGTTAGAATTACCAATATTAATAGGTATATCAAGAAAATCATTCCTAGGAGGAAAGATTAGTGAAAGAGACGAACCTGGTAAAATGCTCAGCGCTATTGCATATTTAAATGGAGCAAGTATAATCAGAACCCATGACATCAAGGGTGTCAATCAATTCTTAAAAATAATAAAAAAATAACATGCCAGATATGCAACTAAGCTGCACATTTAGATTTGCAGCCTCACACTTCCTTACAAAGTATCACGGAAAATGTGAGAATCTACATGGGCACAATTACAAAATTGTAATCACAATAGAAGGGCCGGTAAAAGAAGATGGAATGGTGATGGACTTTAAAATCATAAAGGAAGTAGTAAAAGACAAAGTACTCAACAAGCTCGACCACACACATTTAAATGATACACTCGAAAACCCATCAGCCGAAAACCTAGCCATATGGATGTGGAAAGAGTTAGAGGAAGAACTTCCACTTAAAAAAATTGGAATATATGAAACTGATGATTACTACTGTGAATATGCAGGATAAAAAAGTATATATAGGGATCGGGAGCAATCTAAATAACAGAGAAAAGCTGATAAAAGAATCAATAGAAGAGATAAAAGAATTCGCAAAGCTCAAAAAGCAGTCAAAGATAATTGAAACAGAACCAGTAGGCTACACAAACCAGGGAAAATTTCTAAACATGGTTATAGAAATTGACACAAATCTTGAACCACTAGAACTGCTCATAAAATTACAAGAAATAGAACATAAACTAGGAAGGATAAGAGAAATAAAAAATGGACCAAGAACAATTGATCTAGATATACTATTCTACGGAGATAAAATAGTTAATCAGCCTCACCTACAAATACCACATCCACACATAGAGCAAAGAGAGTTTGTATTAGAACCACTGGCAGAAATTGCAGGAGAAAAAATACACCCAATAAGTAAAAAATCCATTGAAACCCTACTAAATGAATTTAGAAAAAATTGAACAACTTACACTCCAGATAATAAAAGAAATTGGAGAAGATCCTGAAAGAGAAGGATTAAAGGATACCCCAAGACGTGTAGCAAAATCCTTTGAAAGGATTTTTGGTGGATACAATCAAAACCCAAAAGATATAATCACAACATTCGACGGAGAAAATTACGACGAAATGATAATTTGCAAAAACATAGATTTCTACTCAAATTGTGAGCACCACATGCAGCCATTTTTTGGCCAAGCATGGATTGGATATATACCAAATAAAAAAATTGTAGGAATATCAAAACTTCCACGCATACTAGAGATATTTTCAAGACGTCTACAAAACCAGGAAAGGATCACAACACAGGTGGCAGACACCCTAGAAGAATTATTGAGCCCAATTGGTGTAGGGGTAGTACTTGAGGCAGAGCATTTATGTATGAAATGTAGGGGTGTAGAAAAACAAAACACAAAAATGACAACTTCAGCATTTCGCGGAACATTTAAGAAAAAGGCAAAAACTCGTTATGAGTTTCTAAAGCTAATAAAATGATTCTTTTAATAGATAATTACGATTCGTTTACATACAACCTATACCAGCAAATAGAAACACTGGGTAAAAAGGTTAAGGTTTTTAAAAATGATCAAATAACAATAAGTCAGATTAAAAAGTTAAAGCCAGAGAAAATAGTTATATCACCAGGACCAAAAAGACCAGAAGACAGCGGAATTTCAATAAAAATAATAGAAAAATTCCATAAGGAAATACCAATTCTAGGAGTATGCCTTGGCCACGAAGCAATAGGCGAAATATTTGGATCAAAAGTTGTACACGCAAAAAAAATAATGCACGGAAAGACATCAAAAATTTATCACCACAAAAAAAATATTTTTAAAAACATAAGCATCCCATTCGAAGCGGCAAGATACCACTCACTAATATTAGATTCGGTCCCTGAAATGTTTACATTAGAGGCCTGGACAAAAGAAGATGAAATAATGGCAATTAAACATCACCTATTTCCATTATATGGAATTCAATTTCACCCAGAATCATTCATGACACCCCAAGGCTATAAATTGATGCATAACTTTCTATATGAAATTTAAACACAATCACAAAGAGTTTTTTCAAAAACTTGGAGAAAATGAAAAAAACATATGCTTTCTGAGTGGCGAAAAAAGCATAATCGCCTTCAATCCACAAGCAACATTTGCATATAAAATATCACAAAAGGAAAATAAATTTGAAGAATTCGCAAATGAACAATCAAAACTTGGCAGAATAATAATAGGGTATTTCTCATACGATTTCGGCTACAAAGTTCACAACATAAAACCAAAAGCAAAAGACGATTTAAAACTAGCAGATATCAAATTTTTTGCATTTGAAAATTGGATAGAAGACGAAATAATTCACCACAAAAACCCAATATATATAGATCAAATAGAAAAAATTAACAAAAGGCCAAAAGTAAAAACCCAAAATGAGAAATCCAAAAATTTCACTATAGAAACACCAAAAGAAAAATATTTAGACTCATACAGAAAAATTAAGAAATATATAAAGGAAGGGGACATATATCAAATAAATCTAACTCACAGACTAAAGGCAGAAACAAAACTATCAGGCAGGGAAGTATTCAAGAGGGTAACCGAAAAGAACAATGTAGAATTCCTGGCATATATACAATCTGATGAGTGTGAAATTCTAAGTGCATCACCAGAAAGGTTCATTCAAATTCAAAAAAGAAATATAAAAACAACTCCGATAAAAGGCACAAAACCGAGAGGGAAAACCAAATCAGAAGACGAAAAGCAAAAGAAAGAATTAATAGAGAGCGAAAAAGAGAAGGCAGAATTAAATATGATAACCGATCTCTTGCGAAATGATATAGGAAAATGCTCAAAAATTGGAACAGTAAGGGTAACAAAAAAGAGAGAAATAAAAGAGTGTCCAAACGTATGGCACACATATTCTGAAATAACCGCAGAAATATCACCAGGGATAAGTAATGTTGAAGCATTACTTTCTATGATGCCAGGAGGATCAATAACTGGATGTCCAAAAAAGAGAGCAATGGAAATAATAGATGAGCTAGAACCAACAAGAAGATCCATCTACACAGGAAATATAGGATATATAAAACCAAATCAAGATTTAGATTTTAACATAGCAATTAGAACTATAATCAAAAAAGATAACAATCTTTACCTACAAGTAGGTGGAGGAATAGTACTAGACTCAACAGAAAAGGCAGAATTCCAAGAAACATTAGACAAAGCCTCATCATTTATGAACATTCTATGATTACATTGATAAACAATAAATTCGTCGAGGAAAAAGACGCACAATTTCCGATATCTTCATCGATAGTAAGAGGGTATGGGATTTTTGAAACACTTAGGACATACAACAAAAACCTTCTAAAACCTGAGCTGCACATTAAGAGACTACTCAATTCAGCCAAAAAAATAGATCTAGAGATTAAATACAGCACAAAAGAAATAATGAACATGCTGAAAAAAATAGTTAAAAAAGGATCACAAAATACGCAAAGAATAAAAATAATAGCTATTCCAGAAAAAATTATAATAACATCAACAGAAATAAAAATTGATGAGGAAATGTACAAAGGGGTCTCATGTTTAAGCCAAAAAGCAAAAAGAGAAATGCCAGAAGTTAAATCAATATCATATTTAACCTCATATCTTGCGCATACCAGAGCAGCAAAAAAAGGATACTTTGATGCGATATTGATAGACGAAAATAAAGAAGTATACGAATGCGCCTATGCAAACTTATTTTGGTTCGAAAAAAATATACTCTGCACAAGAAAAAATGATGTACTGCCAGGGATAACACGGCAAATAGTAATGGATATATCACCATTCAAAATAAAATTCAAAACCTGCACACTAGGAGAACTAAAAAAGAAGGATGAGGTTTTTCTAACTTCAAGCATAAAAGGTATAGTCCCAATTACAAAAATTGATAAAACAAAAATTAAGTTAGGGAAAAATACTCAAGAACTGATTAGAAAACTAGGACTTCTTATTTCTAAAGTATCTAAAAATTAAATACCCAAAACCAATCACAAAAATTAAGCCAAAAAGAATTTCATATGGATAAGCAATAAAAAACTCTCTGTACATACCAATTAGATAACCTTTAAATCCTAACAAAACCGTCCACAATCCTGCACCTAAAGCCGTATACAACATAAAAGACCATATATTCATTCCAACAAAGCCAGCCGGCAAAGATATTAATTGCCTAACGCCAGGAATAAGCCTTCCCACAAAGGTAGAAATTTTTCCATGCTTAACAAAAAACTGCTCAGCCTTGGCAAGCTTGGATTCACTTAAAAGCAAATACTTAGCAAATTTTTTATTCACTAGCTTATAAACCAAAGGTTTTCCCAAATAAAATGCCAAATAATAATTAACCAAAGCTCCAACCATACTCCCGGCCAAAGCAGAAAAAAGCACCAAAAAAATATTCATCTCTCCTTGCTGCGCCAAATAAGCCGCAGGAGGAACAACAAGTTCGGAAGGAAAAGGAATAAAAGAACTTTCAATTGTCATTAAAAAAAATACACCCCAGTAGCCGGTATCTCTAGTAAAATCCAATAAAAAATTGACTAATGTTTCCATAAAAATTTGGTGCCCAGAGAGGGAATCGAACCCTCACTCATTTGCATGAACTGGATTTTGAATCCAGCGCGTCTACCAATTCCGCCATCCGGGCATATTGCAAAATAAAACTTACCAAAAGTTAGATTGATTGACAATCGTTAATAAATAATCAACAATTGACAAAAGTAAGCCAATAAATAATTAAAATGTTTCTAGACGAACACAAAATAAAAGCTATAGCAGGAAAAGGTGGCGACGGATGTGTCAGCTTTAGACGTGAAAAATTTGTTCCGAAGGGAGGTCCAAATGGGGGAGATGGTGGGTCTGGAGGAGACATACTTATAAAAGTTAGCAGCAACGTAAATACACTAAGTCACTTGGCCCATAAAAAACTTTTCAAAGGAAATAATGGGGAACCAGGAACTGGAAAAAACATGCATGGAAAAAATGCTGAAGATCTAATAATTATTGTTCCACCAGGAACAATAGTTTTTAATGCAAATAAATCACAAATACTAGCAGACCTAAGTAAAGAAGGAGAATCAATCACAATTGCAAGAGGAGGAATTGGGGGGCACGGAAACAGTAGATTTGCGAGTTCAACAAACCAAATACCGAGATTTGCAGAAACTGGAGAACCAGGTGAAGAGACAGAAGTGCTTTTAGAATTAAAATTAATAGCAGAAGTAGGGATTATAGGGTTACCATCAGCAGGAAAATCAACACTTATATCAGTAATAAGTAACGCAAAGCCAAAAATTGCCGCGTACCACTTTACCACCCTGGCACCTAACCTAGGGGTAGTAAAACACAACAATCAATCAATAGTCATTGCAGATATTCCTGGCTTAATAGAAGGCGCAAGTGAAGGAAAAGGCCTAGGTCATCAATTTCTTAAGCATGTAAGTCGTACAAGGTTACTTGTACACATATTAGATGGATCACTACCAAACGTAGGAGAAAATTATAAAATCATTCACAAAGAGCTACAAAAATTCGACAAAAAATTAGCAAAAACAGAAGAAATAGTAGTTCTAAACAAAATTGACATACTATCGGAGGAGCAAATTAAAGAAGGGGAAAAAGAATTAAAAAAAGTAAGTAAGAAGAAAACAATATTTAAAATTTCTGCAGCAGCACACAAAGATCTTAAGTTACTACTTGATGAAATATTCAAACAACTTAAAACAATTAAAAAAATTGAGCCAGAACCAATTAAGAACACAAAGCTACCAGTACTAAAACCACACCTAGACACAGAAAGATTTTCAATAGAAAAAGTTGAAAAAGAGGACGACAAAAAGCTATTCTACGTAAGTGGAAAAAGAATCGAACAAGTGGCTGTAATGACAAGCATAGTAAACCTAGAAGGCCTAGAACGCATGCACCACTACATATACAAACTTGGAATAAAGAGAGCCATAGAAAAAAGAGGAGCAACATTTGGAGATATAATAATCATTAAAGATAAAAGAATCCCTTATCGCAAATAAATGAAGCTATTAGTAGGACTAGGAAATATAGGGGAAGAATACAAAGACACACGACATAATGTGGGCTTCACCTTTTTGGACTATTTGGAATCAAAACAAAAAGAAGAGATAAAATGGAAAAATGAAGGTAAATTAAAGGCAAAAGTGGCCAAAACAAGGGTAGGTGATTCCGAAGCACTATTAGCAAAGCCAACAACATTCATGAATTTATCTGGCGAGGCTGTCACGGCAATTCTTAGCTATTACAAACTGGCACCTAAAGATTTAGTAGTAATATATGACGATGTCGATCTTGATTTAGGAACAATAAGAATAAGAGAAAAAGGATCAGCGGGTACTCACAACGGAATGAAATCAATAATTGAACAACTGGGAACGGACGAGTTTACAAGAATTCGCATAGGAATTGAGAGCAGAGGAACATTTGCACCACAAGAGCAAGACCTACACAGCTTCGTTTTAAATCGATTTTTAGGCACAGAAAAGGAAGAATTAAAAAAATCCCTAGAAGAAGCATTCCAAAAAACATTAGAACTTTTAAATTAAGCTTGACCAAAAGCACATTTTTCCCTAAATTACATAGGCAAATTTAACGAAATTACATGTTCGCAATTATAGAAACAGGTGGAAAGCAATACAAAGTTGAAAAAGGAACCATTCTACAGGTTGAAAAACTTGATATTAAAGAAGGGGATTCCATTAAACTTAGTAAAGTATTACTACTAAGTGACAACGACAAAACAGAAATTGGCACACCAATTGTTGGTGGTGCAGAAGTAACAGCAAAAGCTGTGGAGCACGGACGTGGGGAAAAAATAGTAGTATTCAAGATGAAAGCAAAAAAGAGATACCAGAAAAAACAAGGACACAGGCAAGACTACACACTTCTAGAGGTAACTGACATCAAAAAGGGCGCAGCAAAAGCAGCCCCAGCAAAAGCTAAAAAGGAAGAAAGCGAAGAGAAAGAAGCTTAATAGTTTCTTAAATCGTTTAAAATAACATCTAAATCCTCCGGTAAGGGGGATTTTATATTTATAAGGTTACCACCCATATCGGTAAAGCCAATTTCAGCGGCATGTAAAAACTGACGGCTCAAACCAAATTTATCCGCAAACTTTGTATTAAAAGCTGCCATTCCATAAACATTATCCCCAACTACAGGATAACCAATTGCGGACATATGTACACGGATCTGATGAGTTCTACCAGTTTCAATTTTTACCTCCAAAAAACTAACAGCAAAATCCCTAGAAAGTTCAAACTCTTCAAGAACTTTATAGCTAGTAATAGCCTTCTTCCCGTCACTCAAAACACCCATCTTTTTCCTCACAACACCATCTCTAGCAATAGGAGAATCTATAATACTCTCCTTGTACTCCAAAATTCCCCTAACTAAAGAGAGATACTTCTTAAAAATCTTTCTTTTTTTAAAGAGTCCAACAAAATGATCATAAGCAACTCTGTTTTTTGCAACAAGCATAAGGCCGGAGGTGTCCTTATCAAGTCTATGTACGATTCCAGGCCTTAGTTTGTCATCGAACTCTTCCACCCTGATTTTATGCAGTAAAGCGTTTACAAGGGTACCAGTGCGGTGTCCAGTCTCGCTAGGGTGAACAACCATCCCAAAAGGTTTATTTACAACCAGGTAGTCATCAGTTTCATGTAAAATCTTTATATCCACATCCTCAGGTTCAATATCCTTAATAGCAACATCCACAATGTTCACACAAACCATATCTGCAACACTTATCGTAGTATTTGCCTTAGCAATAACATCATTAACCAAAACAGAGCCATCCTTAATTAGCTTTTGAATTCTCGATCGAGAAAGCTCTGGCAATTTTTCAACCAAAAATTTATCCAACCTAAAACCGTTTTCCCCCTTAAAAGTATTCATATCATTTATTATTAAAACCCTTCCATGCCATATCAAACATGATTTTCTGCATTTCCGCAAACTCTTTACTCTCAATAATAATTCCATACTCAAACCCTTTCTCCAAATTCATCATCGCAACTTTACCATTATAGATATTAACCTCCGTCTTAAATAGAGAATCAAACTCAGCAGATTTAACAAATAAAAATTCAGTCATGGCGGAATTCTTATCATAATTTTCACTAAAAAACGCCCGGATCTCTTTAGTATCGGGCGTTATTGCTTTGAGTGGGATTTGTTTACTTAGGATTCTAATTTCCTTGTATTCGATAAGGAAATCTTTTAATCCAGAAGCAAACCATTTATCCAGGGACAAACAGGCTCTAAACTGACCATCCGCAGTCAAGGCATCATACATAACATGCTTCACTCCATCCACCCCATCAAAATAACTAACCACGGGCTTTTGAAAATTAAAATCACTAAATAATTCCCTAAACTTTGGAACAAAACTTAAAACTTGCCCTTTATAATAATCATAAGTTCTACATTTTCTATCTAAATATGCCACCAAAGAATTAGGATCATTAGCAGCATAATATTTAATTTTCCCATTACAATGAGTAGAGATTATTCCCTTTGTTAAAAGAGATTTCAAAACAGAATAAGTTGTCGTTCTGTTCATATCAGCCTTACGGGCAACAACGCTAGCTGCCTGAGGACCCAACTTCAAAAGCTCCAAATAAACATTTGCTTCATTTTCTGTAAATCCTATTTGACGTAGCTTTTCTTTCAACATAATTAAAAATCAACAGTAAACTAACAATATACTCACTTTTTGAGTTTTGTCAAGTTTTACATAGATGAGTTGCTATCCATTCTCAATTTTGATAAATTTACAAGGATGAAATCAGATATTAAAACATTATTGGACAGGGGAACGGTGGATGTAATAATTCGCAAGGAACTTGAAGAAAAAATTAAATCTGGAAAAAAACTTCGAGTGAAGCTGGGGATAGACCCAACAGGTTCAGATCTACATATAGGTCACGCAGTAGTACTAAAAAAATTGAAACACTTTCAAGACGAAGGGCATCAAGCAGTACTTATAATAGGTGATTATACAGGTAGAGTTGGGGACCCAACAGGAAAATCAGAAACAAGAGTAATGCTCACAGAGGAGCAAATAGAAATAAATATGAAGCACTATATAAAACAAGCTTCAGTTATTTTAGACATGAAAAAAGTAGAAATTAGATATAACTCAGAGTGGTTTGCAAAAATGAACATGGGAGATATTTTAGAATTAACAGCAAAGAAAACCATAAACCAGATGATACAAAGAGAGGATTTTAAAAACAGAATCCAAAGTGATCAAGATGTATCCATGGTAGAGACCCTTTACCCACTAATGCAGGGGTATGATTCAGTAATGATTGATTGTGATATAGAAATTGGAGGAACAGACCAACTTTTCAACATGATGGTCGGTCGCGATTTACAAAAAAAATATGGCAAAAAAACAATACAACATATAATTACTGTTCCAATTCTAGAAGGTTTAGATGGTGTAGAAAAAATGAGTAAATCACTTAACAACTACATAAGTATTACAGATGAAGCCAACGAAATGTACGGGAAAACACTATCAATTCCTGATGAATTAATAACAAAATACTTTGAACTAGCCACAAATACATCATTAGAAGAAATTAATGAAATTGCGGTAAGAATGAAAAATGGAGAAAATCCAAAAAATCTAAAAATGCAACTAGCAAGAGAGCTGGTTACGCAATATCACAGCGAAAAAGATGCAAAAAGTGCAGAGCAAGAATTCGAAAACGTATTCAAAAACAAAGCAGTACCAGAAGATATTAAAACTAAAAAATTCTCAAAAAGCCCATACTCAATAATTGAACTAATTACAGAAACAGGTTTAGCTCAATCAAATAGCGAAGCAAGGAGGTTAATTGAGGGAGGGGGAGTAAGAATAGATGGAGAAAAGATCTCATCAATAGAAGAGGAAATAGACATAAAAAATGAGAGAACATTGCAAGTAGGTAAAAGAAAGTTTGTAAAAGTGATCAAAAAATAATGGTCCATGACAAATCGTTAGACAAAGTATTACGCACTACAAAGGGGCATCTTCAAAAACTAAATGGCCTTGGAATAAACACGATTAAAGATTTTATTCTTTATTTTCCGCGCGCTCATACAGACAATAGTGAATACACAAAAATATCAGACATAGTTACAAACGAAACAGTTAGTATAAAAGGTAAACTTACAAACCTCTTCAACATAAGCAGTAAATATGGGAAAAAAATTACACAGGGAATGTTCTCAGATGACACAGGGGCAATTCAAGTTACTTGGTTCAACCAGCCCCACCTCACAAAATTTCTACCAAGAGGCAAAGAAGTAATCCTCACAGGAAAAGCAAAATATGCATTCGGAAAAATAACATTTCAAAGCCCATCATACGAAATTATCAAACCATATGAGGAACAACTCCACAGCGGACGTATTGTGCCAGTATATCATGAAACAGAAGGTCTAAATTCAAAATGGATAAGAGAAAAGCTCAAGCCACTGGTAGAGGGGTTCATAGAAATATTCGAAGAATACATGCCCGAAGAAATTAGAAAAGAACATGGATTAATAGGACTAAAACGAGCAATAAAAAATATTCACTTCCCAGAGAGCGACGAAATGCTAGACCAAGCATACAAAAGGCTCTCATTCGACGAACTTTTTATATTACAATTAAAAGTACTACAAAAAAAATGGCACTGGCAAAATACAGGAGAGATCAACGCCAAAGGTATGGAAGTAAAAACAGAAGATCTAAAAGGATTAATCGAAGATCTACCGTTCAAACTAACCGGAGCTCAAAAAAGAAGCTTAAAAGAAATATTAGAGGACCTAAAACAGCCCTTCCCAATGAACAGGCTGGTCCAAGGGGATGTTGGTTCGGGAAAAACGATAGTTGCTGTGATAGCGGCCCTAAATGCAGTTAGAAATGGATATCAAGTCGCGATCATGGCGCCAACAGAGATACTTGCCAAACAGCATTACAAAAGCTTCAGCAAAGATCTATCAAAATTCAGCCTAAATATACAATTTATAGCTGGAAGTACAACAAAATCACAAAAGGAAGATGTTGTACGGCAAATGAAAACCGGCACAGTGGATATAGTAATTGGCACACACGCTCTAATCCAAGACAAAATAGGTTTCAAAAATTTAGGACTAGCAATAATAGATGAACAACATCGCTTCGGAGTAAAGCAAAGAGAAACATTAAAAAGCTTTGGAACACCACATTTACTAACCATGACAGCTACACCAATCCCACGCAGCCTAGCGATTACAATTTACGGCGACCAAGATCTATCAATAATCGACGAAATGCCAGAAGGAAGGCAAGAAATAGTCACAAAAATTGTATCAGAAAACAAAAGAACACAGGCAAACAGATGGATAGAAGACCAAATAGAAAAGGGGAGGCAGGCATTCATAATATGCCCACTTATAGATGAGTCAGACAAAATAGAAGTAAAATCAGTTCTACAAGAATACGCACGTCTACAAGAACATGTTTTCCCAAACCTAGAGCTAACATTCCTACACGGACGTTTAAAACAAGAAGACAAAGATAAAATAATGAGTGATTTCAAAGAAAACAAAATAAACATCCTAGTGTCAACATCGGTAATAGAAGTAGGAATAGACATACCAAACGCCACAATAATGCTTATAGAAGGCGCAGAACGCTTTGGATTATCACAATTACACCAATTCAGAGGACGTGTGGGCAGGGGAGAGCACAAGTCATACTGCTTCCTATTTACAAATTCACTATCTGAAGAAGGAAAAAAACGCATGAACGCAATGGAAAGACATTCAAGCGGATTTGAACTTTCAGAAATTGACCTACAACTACGAGGACCTGGCGAAGTATACGGGCTTAAACAAAGCGGAATACCAGATTTAAAGATGGCAAGCTTGACAGACTCTAAAACTATTGAAAAAGCACGAAGGAGCGCACAAATCATAATTAATGAAGACCCATTGTTAAAAAACTACCCGGAACTAGCAAGAAGAGTTATAGAAACTCAAAAAGTATATATAGATAACTAAAATTGACAAAATTCTAAAAAACCCCGAATAAGCTTCAAATAAAGACGACCCAAACATCGTCTTTTTTAAAATAGGGCCTTAGAACGCAAGTTTTAAATGGCTTATTTAAGACAATAAATGGATCTGTAGTAAAAAGCACCAACTCCACAAATACAACACAACAACAAACAAAAGCCAGAACATACCAAAGCATCAACAAACACACAAAAACCACCTCCTTTCAAGAAACCACAGTTACCTTTGCACAAGATATATTGTGCAAACCTAAATGTCCATCAACATGTAAGTACCCTCCAAGCTGTATCCCTTCTTCTTATAATATTCGCGCGTACCTATCCCCGCAATTACAGCCAAACGCTTATACCCCTTATCCCTAGCCAATTTTTCAGCATCCAACATCAACTTTGTCCCCCACCCAATATGCTGCTTCTCTCCAAGTAAATGCTTACCAATAGGAATTTGCTTACCATACACATGTACTTCACGGATTATTGCAGCGTCCTTAAGCTCTTCAAGAAATGTTTTCCCAGGAAACCTCAATCTCAGAAGAGCAATCAATTTATCCTGCTTCACATCCTCATAACTCAAAAATAACTCCTTACCACCACCAGCATCATATTCACGTATAACAAACTCAATATCAGAATCCTTCACAACCGTATTACCAATCTCCCTATACCTGATATCTCTACAACGCACACCCTCATCTTTCATCCTTTTCTCCAAAATCTGCCTTATATTAGACAATTTAGAACCAGCTGCAATATCCGGTGCCGGGATATCACGAGCCACCCTATCAACACGGCACCACTCCGGCACCGACTTCATCTCCTCATACAAAACCTCCTCAAGAGTATCATCATCATATGGCTCAAACTCACCACGCTTATGCATATCATAAAGCTCAGTTTGCTCAATAACCATCGTAGGATAAATTTTCAAATAATCCGGATGATAATCACTACCCTCAAAAAGTTCGCCTACCATCCTCTTATCAAGTTCAACGCTTGAGCCAGGCAAGTTTGGCATCATATGGTAACCAATTTTAAATCCAGCATCCTTTAAAAGAGCAGTGGCATCTTTTACTGACTGTAAATCATGCCCTCTTTTTGTAATCTCCTGAACTTTATCATCAGTGGTCTGAACACCAATCTCAGTTTTAGTAACTCCAAGACTTCTCAAATGCCTAATCTCCTCCTCATTAATAAAATCAGGCCTTGTCTCAATATTTATACCAATGCATCTCACACTTGCAGTCTCATTTTCCTTTAAGATCCTCTCAATTCCAGGTTCATGTAAAGGCTTTAAAATAACAGTATTAATTTTGTCATCACTATATTCACTCGTGCGCTCCTCAGTAATATCGCCCATTCTGTCCATTTTACCAGAACTAATTTGCTCATCAAACTCATTCATTGCCAAAACACACTGTCCAATAAACCACTCCCTATAATCCTTCCTATAAGAACTCCAAGTACCACCAATCACACGCAGCTCAACTTTAGAAACTTCATGGCCCGTCATATGCATTGCCTTAAGCCTCACAAACACCTGAGTATAAGGATTAAACTCCTGCCTAAAGGCCCTCTGAGCAGCCGGCTGACTCGGAAGATAACTCTTAGGCATTCTCACATCAGTAGGACAATAAATACACCTGCCAGGGCAAGGGAAAGGCTTAGTAAGAACAGTCACAGGAGCAACTCCACTCAAAGTTCTTACGCTTCTCTTTTGAATCAAACCAAAAAGATCAGGATCGTCATCAATCGCACCCTCAAGAACCAAATCATTATAGGCCTTAATGAAATATAGATTATGAAAAATAACCCCCTTCCTAGATTTAATAACAGCATTCCTGAACTTCTCAAAATCCCTACGACTCTTGAAATTCTCCCTTGAGGCGCGCTCGATAATCTCGCGCGCCAACTCCTGATTGTCTGCTAAATCAATTTTTGAAAAATCCATAATACGAGCAGTTTAGCACACTCACCCCCTTGATAAAAAGCCTAAATTATGCTATAATAATGGCAATATATAAAATAAAAACAAAAATATATGTCTAAGAAAAATGTATTTATAGCATCAGCTGTAGTTGTTGCACTTCTTGCCGGAGGTTTAGGATATTTTAAATCCGATCTCAATCAAGGATTTTTCAGGTTTAACTTTAATAGCTTCAAAGGATCACCAGAAACTGATTCAAAATTTGGCTCAGAACCAGAAGCACCACAAGTAGGTGAAAAGGGAGTTAAGAAAAAATGTTATCAAATACCTGTAATGAAATCTAACGGAGGATGGACTACAGAGACAGTATGTCCCCCAGACATGGAAGAAAACCCAAAACCTAACACATCAGAGGAAACGCCAAAGCCAAACACAGTAGAAGACACAAAAAGAAAAAAACAAACAAACGACATTAATAGAGCCGAAATGGCAAAATTAATGTTTGAAGAGTTATCCAGCCATGTACGTGGAGGGATAGACACAGGAGCAGACGACTGTTTTTCAGACACGGGAGGAAAATGGTATGGACCATATGCATGTTATTTTGTAGAAAAGGGTAAGATGGCTGGATATCCAGATGGAACATTTAGAGGCAGTAACCCAATAATTAGAGCAGAAGGCTCAAAAATGGTAGTGGAAGCATTCAATATTCCATTTGTAACAAACAAAATTTCATTCCCAGATTTAATTACGTCAGAGTGGTACTACAATTATGTAAAAACACTAGTAATACACCAAATAGCAAAAGGATATCCAAACGGACAATTTGGCCCTAGCGATAACTTACAAAAAGATACAGCCAAAGAATGGGTTGAAAAAGCAGGGTTACTATAGTAAAAAACTAAAAAGGTACCTATAAGAACCAAAACTTCAAAAGCCTCTCCACACAGGAGGGGCTTTTTGTTATACTTACTCCCATGAATAATGACACAGCAAAAGAAATATTAAGGAAAGTTGTAAAGGATTACGACAAAATTGCCGAAGAGTTCGACAATACGCGCCAGCACAATTGGAAGGAATTTGAAACATTTCTCCCATACATAAAAGATAATGACAAAATCGCAGATCTTGGCTGCGGAAATGGTAGATTCTACAAGTATATCTCAGCACATAAAAAAATCACATACACAGGGATAGAAAAAAGCAAAAATCTACTTAAAGCAGCCAAAAAACAAAATAAAGCAAAATTCATTGAAGGTGATTTACTATCACTCCCCCTTCGGGAAAATTCACAAAATGTAGCACTAGCAATCGCATCAATACATCACATACCATCAAAAAAACTCCGCAATCAAGCCATACAAGAAATGAGCCGCATTCTAAAGCCAAAAGGAACCCTAATAATCACAGCCTGGAACCTATTTCAGCCAAAATATAAAAAATACATTTGGCAATCCCGATTAAAATCACTATTATCACTTGGCAAATATGACCCAAGAGACACATTTATCCCCTGGAACAACAAAGCAAAGCGTTACTACTACGCCTTTACACAAAATGAGTTAAGAGAATTGCTAACTAAAAATGGATTTGAAATAGTCAAAAAAAGCAAAGGTAGAAATTTTACATTTATATGCAAAAAATCCTAAAAGTAAAACTAGATCCAGTCACACTAAAAGAGGCCACAAAACAGGCAATAGAGTTTGCAGAATCATATAGTCAAAATATTATCACAACACCAAATGCTGAGATAATTCTTCACGCACAGAAAAACGAAAAGTTTTTAAGCACACTAAATAGGTCAAACCTAAACATTGCAGACGGGATAAGCCTACTTTGGGCAGCAAAATACCTACAAATAAGTAAAAATAGCTATAACGGTTACAAAATAGTACAAGCAATATTTAGCCTAATGTCCATTCCAATTTATCCAAAATATATAAGAACGATGATACCAGAAAGGGTTACGGGAGTAGATCTAATGAACAGTATATGTAAATCATCAAGATACAAAAAGCACCTAAGAATATTTCTACTCGGCGGAAATGAAAAAATTGCTGAAATAACAAAAGACAATCTAGAAAAACAGTTCCCAGGCATAAATATAGTCGGAACATACTCAGGAAGAGCGGAAGAAGAAAAAACCGCCATTGAAAATATAAAAAAATCTCATGCAAACATTTTATTCGTGGCCTTTGGAGCACCAAAGCAAGAACTATGGATAAGTAAAAACCTAAGAAGTATGCCAAATGTTAAAGTGGCAATAGGCGTTGGCGGAGCATTTGATTTTATAGCAAAGTTAAAAAAACGAGCCCCAAAATGGATGCAAAAATCAGGCCTAGAATGGCTATTCAGGCTAATACAAGAACCAAAACGCATCAAAAGAATCTACAACGCCACAGTAAGATTTCCATTAACAGTAATCAAAAGAAGTTTAGATTAATCCTTCTTTTTCGCACCCTTAGCAGAAGTAGTCCGCCTCTCTATTACAGTATCAATATAAGGCTTAGCCTTTTCAATAATGTAATCAATTGCCCTCAAAGGCTCTACAATAGTTGAGTGCACCCTATCAACAACCTCCTCAACTTCTTCAACAACCTTAGAAACATCACGCAATATCAAAACGCCATAAAAGATAAATAAACAAAGGAAAACAACCAAAACAATCCAGCCAATGGCCAGAGACATATTTAAAATATCTGCAGAAGTACTAAACATAGGAAAGAGTTAATTTTATAAATACTAATCCAATAAAACTAAGAAATCAAATTTCTAATCATTTCATTTATCAAAGCTGGGTTACCCTGCCCTTTCATTTCCTTCATAACCTGTCCAACCAAAAATCCTATAGCCTTATCCTTTCCGGCCTTAATATCCTCAACAGGGCCAGGATTCGCAGCGATTACAACCCTACAAGCATCCTCAATTGCCCCAGTATCACTCACCTGTTTTAAACCCTTTTCTTCAACAATTTTCTTTGGGGATTTTCCAGTTTCATACATTTCATTAAACACTTCCCCCTTAGCTACATTATTAGAAATATCACCATCTTTTACTAGATTAATTAATTCAGACATCATCTCAGCACTGACTTTTTGCTTATCAATATCCAAAAGATCAATATTCAAACGTGCCATCAAAATAGTATTAATAAAGGAAACAGCAAGTTTAGGCTCATCAGTAGCAGAAACAACTTTCTCAAAATAAGCAGCTAGTTTTGGGCTCTCAGAAATAATTCTAGCGTCATCCTCACTAAGGCCAAAATCCTCAATATACCTCAATTTCTTAATAGAAGGCATTTCCGGAATTTCACTTCGATATTTTTCAACCATTTTTTTATCAACATGTAAAACTGGAATATCAGGCTCAGGAAAATATCTATAATCGTCACTCTCCTCCTTTTCTCTCATAAAAAAAGTCTTATTAGAAGCATCATCCCAACCGACAGTTACTGGAGTTGTACGTTGCTCACCCTTCTCCCATAACTCCTTTTGACTCATAACCTCATACTTAATCGCAGCCTCAAGCGCTCTAAAGGAATTCAAATTTTTAATTTCAGCACGAGCATAAAGTCTGTCATCGCCAACAGGCCGCAGAGATACACTCGCATCAAAACGCATCATCCCCTTTTCCATATCAGCATCACTACTATCAACATATCTAACAATTTTCTGCACCTCACGTGCATATGCAGAAGCCTCATCAGCACTTCGCATATCAGGTTCGGACACAATTTCCATTAAGGGAGTTCCGGCGCGATTATAATCCACTAAGGACCCGTCACGTACATGTGTTAATTTTCCGGCATCATCTTCAAGGTGTAGTCTGGTAATACCAATTCTCTTAACCCCAGCGTCAACCTCAATATCAATAAAACCCTTTTCAGCAAGCGGTTCATCAAATTGTGAAATCTGAAAACCCTTAGGACTGTCAGGATAAAAATAATTTTTTCTATCAAACTTACAAAACTCTGGAATATTACAATTTAAAGCCAAAGAAGCCTTAACGCCCTTATGCACAGCCTCCTCATTTACAACAGGAAGCTGGCCTGGAAACCCCATACAAACAGGGCACACATTCACATTTGGGGCCTTCCCAAAAGAATCGTTATCACAAGCACAAAACATTTTTGTTTTAGATGAGATTTGTGCGTGAATTTCTAAACCAATTATTGTTTCGAGTTCCATATGGAAAATTAAATCGGGATAAATTTAACATACTATAGGTGCGCGCCCAAGTCATTTAACGCTCGCTTAAAGTACTTAAGCGCGCGCCTAGCCTCAGCAACGTCAATATCACCAAGCTCATGAGCAATCTTATTCCTCAATTTATGTGCCATCCAAACCTCATTAACATCGGAAAATCTAGCACCGCCCTTTTTAAGTTTTTCACCAAGATTACCATCAAAGCCCTTTTTACCTAGAGCATAATCCAACAATTTATCAGCGTCCAAAATAGAAGCTTTCGAATTAGTATTAAACATATCAATAATTCTTATCCAATGAGATTTAATATACTGAAGCTCTTTAGAGTCAAAAGTATCGCGACCTAACTTTTTAAAGAAAACATAGGCAACCAAAATAAAATCAAACGCCAAAAAAGCAATTAAAAAAACTAACCAAATTGGAATACTATTCGTCATCTTCTCCTAACATTTGGTTATGAACATGGTAAGCGATCATATCAGACAACATTGTCTTTAAGGCTTGGTGATCGCGCACACTACGCTCGTAAATATATTGTTCCTGATACCTCATTACAATTCTCTCAAGCTTACGAGGCGAGGCTGCCTCGAGCAAAATTACGGAAGTTTTAGCACCGAGTTTATCAATAGTAATATTTCCATAATTGAAAATTGTCTGCATAACTCCTTTTATTGTATAAGAAATACCCTCAATCATATGATAGTCAATACGGGTAGTAGTAACATCAAACATACCATCCCTTTCAATATCAATTACACCAGTATTAGTAAGTACCCAAACATCAAAATACCAATCCAAAAAATGATAAAAGTACCCAAAAACTCCAACAGCAGTCCAGATAGAAAAACCAATTAAAAATTGGGGGAAAATAAAATAGCCAATTATTGGTATAATGATGCCAAAAAAAGTAGTTTTTGCAGCTGCAACCTTAAAAATAAGTATGTGTCGGTGAGCCACATGCAAAATTCTTTCACCTTCATCCAGATAACTAGCAAAGAGTCTGTTCGCTAAATTCATATCAACATTATATTGTAAAAAGGACAAAAAAACTATAGGATTGAGCCCATGACAGAAAAGCTAAAAAAAAATCTACTCATAGCCCTAGACCTCTTTGTAAATGTAGTAATAATTCTAATACTAGTAATAGTTGTACAGGTATTTATGGTTGCACCATTTAAAGTGTCCGGAGCATCTATGTGCGATACAATAAATTTCATAAACGAAAAATGTGAACACGACAAAGGAGAAACTGTGTTAACAAACAAGGCACTTTACATGTTTAACAATCCTTCACGGGGGGAAATTATTGTATTTAAATCTAAAACAGAAGGAGACAAATACTTTATAAAAAGAGTAATTGGACTGCCTGGAGAAACAATAGAAATAAAAAATGGAGAAGTTTATATAACAAATACAGAAGGAGAAACAAAGCAAATCGAAGAAGCTTATTTAAACGAATCAAATAGACACAACACAGAAACCTACAACGACTACAGAGTATTTGAAGTGCCAGAAAATAGTTACTTTGTAATGGGAGATAATCGAGGATCATCTACGGATTCACGAAGCTGCTTTGCTTCATCCCCATCAAAAAAATGCAAAGAAAACCCAGAAAATGCATTCATAGAAAAAGAAGAAATGAGTGGTAAAGCATGGATAGTAATCTGGCCACCAAAAAATATGAGAAAACTTGAAGTACCAAGTTACTCAATAAACTCAGAATCCTTAGAGGAGAAGTAAGATTCGAGCAATACAGAACCTAAGATTAGAAACATACCAGTCCACCAATTAAGGACCCGGAGCATTTGCAAACCCAAACAAATACTTACAATAAAACTAAGCAAAACACCCTGCCTAAAGGCAACATTGATATGCTGGTAGAATATCTCATTTTTAAAAAGCCAAACTCTGAAATAAAAACCAACGACTGTAAAAGTACACGCCAAGGCAATAGCCAAAGTTAGATAAAAAAAACTAAGAGAAGCTCCCATTGATATAAAAGGAGAAAGCTTAAATATCACAAGTAGCCAGCCAACCCAGGCAAAAAGGCCAGAGACTGCAATAATTCCAATATATCTATTATAAGTCATGATTTTTTTCTTTATCAGCAACAATACCATAAACCCAAAGTCCAAAACTAACAAACAGCAAAGGAAAAAGATAATAAGAAATTTCACGAATCAAACTGCTCATCATAAAAGAATAAAGCCTAGTATAAATAGCCACAGACTCCGAAAAAAGATTTTTTGGTATAAATAGAAATGTCAGAAGGGCCAAAACAAAAATAAATCCTCCCATAAAAACAGTCTTGGCTTCCCATTTTAAAACCCTTACAGCCGGCGAATGAACAACTAAGGCAATCAACATTAATATAAATGCTAACACCAAAAATCCAAGCAAAAAGAATGTGCTAATTACATTTCTAAAAAGAATAAATATATTACCCTCTAGAAAATCTGGAAGAGAAATTGTATAACCAAATTCATCGGGAATATTACTCAACAAACCCCTGTCCAAAGAGCTCTTAATCTGATTCCTAACATCAGGCTTAGAAGCCCCATTAACAACACATCCACCATCAGCACAATTTTCAATCTTGGTAAGGTATAAAGTCGCAAGCTCATCAGCAACAACATCGTTTTTATTGGTTAACCATTTTAAAGGAAATCTTAATTCAAGATTTCCCTCGGAATCCACAGTTGCAGACTTAATCTCACCAATAAAAGAATCAATAACCAAAGCTAAATCAGCTTTATCAAAAACATTTCTTAAAATATTTTTAACATCATCATCCTCAAGCATAAATTTTGCGCTCAAATCATCATCAATATGCAAGGGTATTTCGTAAACAGCAAACTCATACATCACATCGACAAAATCACCTCTGTAAAAATTTTCATCAAAAAAAGTCTGAAAAAGTCCAAACGCAAAAGCCACCGGGAAAAACACGGAAATGTAAATCAACATAAATAGGCCAGCCAAAAACTTTCTCATACTTTAAAACAATAGCAAAAATATGGTCTAGCTAAAACTAAAACTCCAAAGATCTTTTTGACATATCCTCAGAAACTATTTTGTAGCGCACTTCCCTTTCGAGTTTTCCCTTCATGGAGAAGCCAGAGGCTTTGGGATGGCCACCACCACCAAATACAGCAGCAATACGAGACAGATCAACCTCTTCATTTCTAGTCCTAAAAGACCCCTTCACATTTCCATTCCTATCCTCATTTATAAGAACTGCAAATTTAGAGCCAGGAACCATATTAAGGTAATCAATAACCCCAGACAACTGATCCGGACTAGCATTGGCCATTTTATAGTCCTCATCATTTACAATACCCATAACCACATTATCATCAGTAATCTGCACATTTTCCAATACATTACCCCAAAGCTTCAAAGTTGAAACGCTATTAGATCTAAACAAGGCTTTACTAATTTCAGCAACCCTAGCCCCTCGAGTCATAAGCTCAGCAGCTATGTCAAAAACCTCCTTAGACGTATTAGAATGCATAAAACTACCAGTATCACCATATATGCCAGCAAGTAGCGCAGTAGCCATATCCTCAGAGATTACAATCCCCCATTCCACAAACAAATTATAGATAATTACAGTTGCAGAGGCAGCATTTACATCAACAATATTAACAGCAGCAAACATATCATTCGATGCATGATGATCAATATTTACCATTTTCTCAGAGTGATCAAAGAAATCAGGATACTTAAGATGAAAATTTGTCATATATGAAGCTCCGCAATCCACAATAACAATAAGATCATATTCATTAGAATTAAATTCAGTCACAAATTCCCCCACCTCAGGCAGAAAAGAAAAAATCTTTGAAGGTTTATCAATACATGCAGTAGTAACATTTTTACCAAGAGATTTGAGCCAAAATTTTATAGCCAAAGCAGACCCAAGCGTGTCTGAATCAGGCCTCCTGTGAGAAACTAATAACACATTTGAAATCTTATCAATCATCCCCCTAAACTTTACTTTTTCTCCCTCAATCATCGTTAAATCTTTATAAGTGATTTATTATAACAAAAAATCAGATTTTAGCAAGAGCTTTTTCAAAGGCGATTTGCTACAATCAAAGCCATGAAAATAGTATTTTTAGGAACTCCAGAATTTGCTGTACCAATACTCGAAACTCTAATCGCAAGATTGGACATTAAAGTAAAGGCAGTAATAACACAGCCAGACAAAAAATTTGGTCGAAAACAAGAAATAAAAGCTCCAGCAGTAAAAATAGCAGCAGAAATGCACAATATAGAAGTGCTTCAGCCAAAAAATCACAGAGAGCTTGAAGAAATGATAAACGACCTAGAGGTGGATTTTTTCGTAGTGGTGGCATACGGAATGATTTTAAAGACAAATATTTTAAACAAGCCGAAACACGGATGCATAAATGTACACGCATCCTTATTACCAAAATACCGAGGTGCCTCCCCTATCCACGAAGCCCTAATTAATGGAGACAAGGAAACAGGAGTAAGTATCATGGAAATGAATGAAGAAATGGACACTGGGCCTATATATCTCTCTCAAAGAATAAGCATAGATAACAATGATACAACCGAAAGTCTCTCAAAAAAATTAGCTCTATTATCAAGCCAACTATTGCCAGACACTCTAGTGGATATAGAAGAAGGTTACTTAACCAGTATCCCACAAAACAACGCACTAGCTAGTCACTGCAAAAAAATAAAAAAAGAGGATGGCAAAGTAAACAAAGATAAATCTGCAAAAGAAATTATTAATATGTATAGAGCATATAAACAATGGCCAGGAATTTTTGTAGAAAAGAATGGAAAAACAATTAAATTAACTGAAATAGAACAATCTCAAGAAAAAGTTGAAGCTGGGGAACTAATAGTAAACGAAAAGAAACTTCTATTTGGCACAAGCACAAACGCAATTCAAATCAAAAAACTCCAACCGGAGGGTAAAAATGAAATGGATGCACAAAGTTTTATAAACGGGAATCAAACCTTCTTTAAGTAATATCCAGAAATGCCTAGTAAGAAAGCAAAAATCATTTGCCCCTGATAAAGGGATATAAAATAATGATCAAAAAAAGCAATCATGGCAAAAGATATAAATATACAAAAAAGGGATAATAAAAAATTCTTATCTTCGAAAGAACGAAAGGATGGGATATTTTTAATCAAAACAAAAGGATAAGAAATGAATAAAAATATATAAGCAAATAATCCCAAAAATCCAAGTTCAGCAAAAACAAGTAGATAAACATTGTGAACAGGTTGAAAAAGCCACGGAAGGAGCTTAATTGAGGTAAAGTCCTGCATCACAGAAGTAAAATTACCAGCACCAACTCCAAATGGATGAACAGTGATTATATTTTTTGCAATATCCAAATACATATTCCTTTGGAAAAAAGCTGTATCGCCAAAAGAAATTCTATCAACAAAAACTCTATAAAAATCAAATACAATCAAACCAGTCAAAAAAGCAAAAGACAGATAAGCAATCCATTTGTATGAAATCTTGCCCTTAAATTTCCAAAGATAAATTATCATACCAACAAATAGAGATAGCAAAGCAATTCGTGAGAAAGTAAGAAACAAAGCCAAAATTAAAACACCAAGTAAAATCTTAAAGAAAATAGAATTTTTAATAAATTTTAGAGAAAGGAAAATTGAAAATAGTAAATAAGCAGCAAAGATATTAGGGTGAGGAAAGGTACCATAAATTCTCAAAACATTTTTATCAAAAAGCCCAACCTTTGCCACCCCAAGTTCAGCAGAAGAAATAAGAGGCTCTCCAAAAAACCTCAAGCCTAAAGATTCCTGGAGCACATACTGGGAAATCCCAAGCAAAGACTCAAAAAACATAACAGAAAGAAAAACTAAAAAAAGAACATTAAGATCTACAATTCCACTAACCAAAAGAAGGTAAACCAAGACAATCTGGAAAAATCTAAGAAAATAAATTAAAGAATTAAAAACATCAACAGAAAAAAACAGTGAAATCACAAACGATAAAGCCATTAAAAGCAAGGGTAACCAAAGCTTTCTACATCCAACTCTTAAATCATGAAAAATTGAAGGCGCCCAAAATAAAAACCCTAATACAAAAAAAATATCAGATAAATAAATAAAATGACTCAAATATGGATTAAAAAAACCAGAACCATAAACAGCCTCAGAAAAAATAAGAGCATTTATTTGAAAAGGTAAAAATGCAAAAAATAAATAAAAAAATATTGGAGCAATTAGCTTAAGATTTTTCATCTTTTGGTTTCAACAAAGGCACATAACCACCCTTTGGAATTAATTTATTTACCTCATCCTGTGCATGAGCAAGCCCATTTTGCGTTGCCCCATTTTCAGAAAAATTGCTAACCAAATTCAAAAATAAATCCCTGAACAAAGAATATTCCAAAAGAGGAAAACTTTCTGCAAAGCCTACCTGGCTGGCAAAAATTCCATAATTAGCATCAGATTTCTGATCAGAAATCATATCCCTCCTACTTGTTGGTCTATGAGTTCTGGTAAAATAATTATCCAGATTTTCTTTAGAAGTTAACTCCAATAGGAAATCCCAAGCAACATCAGCGTTTTCAGAATTTCTAGAGACACTCTCAGCGAAATAATTTGCATATGTTACCCTCTTGTCAGCAGAAACCTGAGGATCGTAAAGCTGTGGTATCTGAGCAACCCTAACATCATCTTTAGAAATATATGATTCACCTCGTGATTTTAATAAATTCACATAGTTCAAAATTGAATCACGTGCACTTGAATACCCAACAATCATAGAAACCTCCCCTCTTGCAAAAGCCTCAATTTCCTTTCCATCAAGAGTAGAATCTAACTTACTCCATGAGTAGTATTTCAAATCAGGATTAGAAAAACCTGCATAAAGTTTCAAGGCGTTAAATGCATTTTGATTGATGGCAAAAATAGCTTTAGTAACCTGAGTATCATAAAATTGAACCCCATGCTGAAGCATCATTAGAAAAACTATATCAATAGAATAACTAATGTTCTCAACCCCACCAAGTGCAATTCCAGACCTCTCAAACCTATCGAAACTTGAATCCTCCTTGTTTAAAGCAGCTACGTCCTCCTTTATACCTTCCCAGGTAGCAGATGGCCTCCCGGTTTCAGGCAAGGCATCCTCAAAATGAGACTTATTATAATAAAGAGCTAAAGTGTCTACAGTCATAGGAAGTCCATATATTTTTCTGACTCCATCGCTATCAGGCCTAACCAAATCACGAGTAGCAACATCAACAAAAGTTGCCTCAAAGGCCTCAGGAGTACCAACATCAAGTGGCATAGGACTCAACTTTCTATAATTACTAACAAACCAATGATTTGGCATAGAAAAAATATCCGGCCCTTCGCCCTCGGCCATTTCATTAAGTATTACCCTTTGATACTCAGAAAAATCCGAGAACTTTCTGTAATTAATCTTCAAACCAGGATGCTTAGCAATATATGAGTCAATAAATGGCTGCATAACATCAGTATCCTCAAGAAACTTATAGTAAGTAAGCTCAATACCAGCAAAGCTTTTTTTCTCTACAGGTGGCGTCTTTGTTCTACAGCCTGACACGGCAAGTGAAAGGGTAATTGAAAACACCAGTAAATAAATGAGTTTTTTTTGAAATTTCATAGGGAAGATAAAAACACCACCATTATAGAGAAAGATCGAAGCTATCGCAATTAACTTTCAGTTGGCACAACATCGTCCTTCTTACCCCAGCTAAGTATATTGAGATTATCCGCAATAATTTCAGTCCTAAATTGCCTCTTGCCATCAGAATCATCATAAGAATGATTAACCAATCTACCCTCAAGATAAATAGCAGACCCTTTGTTTAGAAATTTACTACTAATATCAGCCAAGCCAGAAAAGGCTACAATACGATGATAATCAACAGCATCAATAAACTCATCCTTCTCACCCCTAACCTTTCGATTAATAGCGATTGGAAAATTAGCCACCGTTTTTCCGTCCTTAGTTTGCTTAAGCTCCGGATCAGAAGCTAAGCGACCAATAAATGTAACCCTGTTTAAATTACGCATATATTATTTATTAAATAGTAATTAATAACTTTATAACAAAGAAATATTAAAAAATGATTAAAAAAACTTAAAAAAATGCTAAACTCATGACCAATAAGAAAAATTTATGTTTACAGGAATAATCACAGAAATAGGAAAAATTAAATCCATACAAGAAACAGCATCCGGAAAAACATTTGAAATCCAAGCGCCAAATACAATTAAGGATAAAAGAGAGGGTGCATCAATCGCTATAAATGGCGTATGTACGACAATAACAGGGTTAACAGAAGATGGATTTAAATGTGATCTAGTTCCAGAAACCCTAGAGATCACAAATTTAGATGCCCTAAAAATTGATGCAGAAGTAAATCTCGAACCAGCACTAACACTAAGCCAAGCCTTAGACGGGCATCTTGTTCAAGGACATGTAGATGGAGTTGGAATTGTAAAATCTCTAGAAGTAGACGGCAAAGCAACACTAAAAATAGAATTTCCAAACATTCTAGGAGAATATTTTTCACATAAAGGTTCAATCACATTAAATGGAGTAAGTTTAACAATATCAAGACTAGAAGAGAAAACTCTTGAAGTAAGTTTAATCCCCCACACACTCGAACAAACAAATCTTAAAAATCTAAAGGAAGGAGATGTAATAAATATAGAAATAGATTTAATTGCCAGATACCTAAAAAATCTATTAGATAATAGAGAAAAAGAGTCTAAGTACGAATTTCTTAAAGAACGCGGTTTTATATAATGGAAATAAATACACCCGAAAATTTAGAGCTTAATGGGAAAGATAAAAAAATAATAATTATACTTCCCTATTTTAACGACAGTCTTGGCAAAGAGTTATTAAAAAATACTGAAGAGGAATTAAAAAAACACGGAACTACAGATATAGAGATAGTGAGAGTATTTGGCAGTATGGAAATGCCATATGCCTGCCAAAAAATAATAGAAGATAAAAAACCAGATGCTATAATTGCGCTAGGAATAATAATTCAAGGCGGAACAAAGCACTTTGATCTAGTAACAGAAGTCACACACGAGGGTTTAATGAAGGTACAGCTAGAATCAAAAACACCAATAATATTTGGAATACTTCCATGCGACAATGAACAACAGGTAAAAGAAAGATTACACAAAGGTAAGCACTTTGCACAGTCAGCATTAATACAATCTCAACTATGAAAATTAGAACACTAAATGATATTCCAGAACTAAGCGGAAAAAAAGTTCTACTCAGGGTGGATTTCAATGTCCCACTAACAAAAGAGGGGGAAGTTCAAGATGACACAAGAATACTAGCCGCAATACCAACAATAAAATATCTTTTAGAGAAAAATGCAAAAATAATACTAATTTCTCACCTTGGAAGACCAAAGGGGGAAGTAAAAGAAGAATTAAGCTTAGAAAAAGTAGGAAAACATCTCGAAAAACTATTAAAAAAGGAAATCCATATCTGCAATGAATCAATTGGAGATAACGTGAGAAAAACCATTTCAGAAATGGAAAATGGAGAAATGGTTCTATTAGAAAATATTCGCTTTCATACAGAAGAGGAGAATTGTGAAACCAAATTTACAAAGGAGTTAGCATCTCTTGGAGAAATATTTGTAAACGACGCGTTTGGTACGGCACACAGAAAACATGCATCCACAGTAGGTTTATCAGAATTTTTACCGTCATATGCAGGGCTATTAATGGAAAAGGAAATCAAAAACCTATCTCCACTTCTCACAGGTGAAATAAAAAAACCATTAGTAATGATCTTTGGAGGAGCAAAGATAGATACAAAAATAGGAGTAATACAAAATTTTATAGAAAAAACAGACACATTTTTGATTGGAGGCGGCCTAGCAAACACGTTTCTTTATGCACAAGGGAAAAACATAGGAAATTCTCTATACGAAAAGGATAAGAAAGAAGTAGCAAAAGAAATCATGCAAAAATGTGCAGAGCTAAACAAAAAATTCATACTCCCTAAAGATGTAGTTGTGGCTACAGAAATATCAGAAACCGCCCACTCATCAAACATTTCAGCAGATTCTGTAGAGGAAGAAATGAAAATATTAGACATAGGAGAACAGGCAGCCAAAGAATATGCAGAAATAGTAAAAACCGCAGGAACAATAATTTGGAATGGCCCACTTGGTCTCTATGAATTCAAGGCATTCCAAAATGGGTCAAGAATCGTTGCTCAAGCGGTAGCAGAGAACGAAGGCACAAGCATTCTAGGAGGCGGAGACACGGCAGACTGTATAAATAGACTAAATATACCTGAAGAAAAATTCACACACATATCAACAGGTGGTGGAGCAGCTATAGAATTTCTTTCAGGAAAATCTCTACCAGGAATTGAATGTCTTAAAGCATAGCAATACAATCAATCTCAACCAGCACATCCTTTGGCAATCTAGAAACCTCCACAGTCGCACGTGCAGGTTTTATTTCAGCAAAAAAATATTCAGCATAAACACCATTCACCAAAGAAAAATCTTCCATACTAGATAAGTATATAGTTGTTTTAACAACTTTATCCATCGAACTACCAGCCTCAATTAAAACAGCACTCATATTTTTCAAAACCTGATGAGTTTGCTCTTCAATTCCCCCATTAACAAAATTTCCATCAACATCCAAAGGAATTTGCCCACTACAAAAAACTAAATCTCCGCTAATAACAGCCTGAGAATAAGGACCAATTGCCTGAGGAGCATTAGGAGTTTTTACTTGCCTCATAAATATTTTTAAGTTTATCTTTCACGGCCTTAAAGCCATGTATTTTTATTCTAGTCGCAAATCGCACATTTAATCCATTAAAAATTTTATCGCTTATAGCATAAATACCATAAGTAATAAAAAAGGCTGCAAAAACATCGATTGAATAATGAACATGCATTAATAAAACAGTTGCACCCATAGCCAAGGAAGCTGCAAACATAAACCATTTAAATTTTGTATCCTTCCATAACAAAAAGGCTAAAAATGGTATTGCGGTATGGCCGGAAAAAAATAAATCATTCTTAAAAGATATTTCTTTAAACAAAGTTCCATCGAATCCATCCTCAAAAAGAAAACCAGCCGGAGGGCCAATGTCAGTTAATAAAATAAAGCAGGCACGCACAATAAGCAAAATTCCATAAGTCTTAAACATGAAGGGTGCGATCTCCTGCTTAAAGAGCAAGGGATAAAGAACAATAATAAGAACAATCAAATAAATTCCCCATGAAAAAACAAATCTTAAATCATAGGTAGGTAAATTATTCAAAAGCAAATCACCAACAGAAGCATAAGAAACAGTATCTTTATATAGACTCACAGTCTTTACCAAAAACCAACCACCAGCAAAAACCAAAATCCCAACTATGAATGAAATAACATATGCCCTATCCTTAAGCAAAACCCTCCAATGGTGTACAAGCTGTAAAAAAAAAATTTTCATATTATTTATTAGCACTCCAACGCTTAATTTTATCCGTAATCTCACTTACAGGTTTAGAGTATCTTTCACGAGAAACTGTTCTAATCTTTTCTAAATTATCAACGGCATCAATACCCACAACAGGAGGCAAAGTTCCAAGAGAGAAGGTTTTAGAAGGCATACCGTCAATTAAAAGCCTCATGTAGCTTGTATATTTACTTAAAGAAACTAAATCACTAGGCAAAATTTCTTCACCAAACTGCTGGGAAATATATTCAGCATCATCAAAACCCACCTGGAAAGAAAGAAGAGTTCCCACATTACCAAAAACAGCATCCTTCACCTCATCTGGCATTTGAGCGATATATTGATTTGCCATTGTGAGATTAAGTTTATATTTTCTAGCTTCAGAAAGTATTGTCGCAAAAGAATCGGTAGCAAAATTTTGGAACTCATCCACATAGAGGTAAAAATCCTTTCGTTCAGCCTCAGGAACATTAGCCCTACTCATCGCATCCAACTGGAATTTAGTAATAAACATAGCACCAAGAAGTGCCGAATTGTCCTCCCCGATACGCCCCTTAGACAAATTGATAATTACAATTTTTCCTTTATCCATAGCAAATCTTAAATCAACGGTACTCTTTGGTTGACCAACAATATTTCTAATAATTGGGCTAGATAAAAACTGTCCAACCTTATTTTGAATAGGAGAAATAGCCTCAACCTTAAACTTATCCTGCATTTTATCAAACTCATCTAACCAAAAACTCTTAACCACAGGATCCTCAATTTTTCTTACGATTTTCTTACGATACTCCTCGTCCTGCAAAATTTTAGTAATACCAAGCATCGTAGTTCCAGGGTATTCTAAAAGAGACAAAATAGTATTACGTAAAATATGCTCAAGCCTTGGACCCCAGCTATCAGCGTAAATCTTTTTAAAAATACCAACAAGCCCACTACAAACAATCGAATTTAAAGAAGGATCAACATTTTCAAGCATATTAAATGCTACAGCATAATCTCTATCGGAAGGATCAACCAAAATAACATCATTGATTCTGTTTTTTGGAATAAATCTTAAAACGGCCTCAGCCAAATCCCCATGAGGATCCACAACTCCAACACCCTTTCCAGCAATAATGTCCGAATAAATCATATTCTCAAGTAAGGTAGATTTGCCCATACCAGTTTTACCAATAATATAAACATGCCTTCGCCTATCAACCGTATTAATACCAAAAACCTGCTTTTCACCTCTAAAATTTGCTCTACCTAAAACAGTCACACCCTCTTCGCCTTCCATTGGCAGATCAGAAGGTGGCTCTAGTTTTCTACTTTGAACCCAGAAAATTGTTGGAGTTTTAACCAAAAGATTTGGCATATGGTAAATAGTCGCTAATTCTTCATTATTAAGAATCAAGCCATTACGAATAAATCTCTTATTATAAGTGTTCACAACGTCTCTTCCATGCCAAATATCACCCATTGCAAAACCATTTAGATGAGGAAAGTTAAACTGTTTAAAAGACCCAACGATCTCACGCAATTTAACCTTGGATTTCGTAACACTCTTATCTTTAGGAACCAAAACTATTCTAATAGTGGCCTCAAAAAGTGGCCTCACAACCTTATCCATAGCGGCGTCAATATTGCTCTCCCTATCATGAGTACGAGAAGTTAACTGATCAACATCATCCATTGAAGAGCGAGACCCCTCAGAAGAAACATCTAATTTAGCAGTAACTAAAAGACCTCTTGTCCAGAAATAAAAGTAAAGTGGGAAGAATACAATCTTAGGCCACGTTTTACGAGTAACATATGCATCTGCATAATAATCAGACCACTTATCTGAATGAAACATCACACCTTTATTTACAAGCTTCACACACTTCGTTAAAACCGTCCTCCAACTGTCTTTTAAAGGAGTCACAACCACCTGTATCCATGCCTGATCTTCAACATTATCAAACTTAACCAAAGAAGATGTAACACCAGCCATAGGATCAATTGCAACACGGGTTAACTTATCCTCAAATTCAGAATATCTCTTAATTGGGTATATATGACTACTTGTAAACACAAGTTCAGTTCCAAGAGCATTATCAAAAAATTTAGGCTTATTAGAATAATCCTCAACATCCTCAATTTCAACATCAGGATATTGAGCATAAATTTGACCTTCAACCAAATTCCTTAAGGCCTCAGGAAAGGCTACATAAAAACGAATAGAGCGCCCTATGCTCGCAATTTCAAAACTAACATGCTCACTACTGTGCCCCATCAATCTCTGCCATAAAGAGAATTTTGTTTCAATACCATGAAGAGTTGCAAATATTTGCTCAGCAACAATAGGCCCGGACTCGTTTTCCTTTGGGACACGAACAGACAAAAGGGTATATTTCTGAGAATACTGTTTTCGAGCTCTTTGAATGCTAGAAAAGGCCGTCAAAACCAGTAAAAACAGAAGTGTGGAAAGCAAAATTAAAAATACTTGAGTCATGGCCAAGATTATACCTTATTTAAAAGGATTTCTCAAAAAATCTTTGCAATATTATTAAAGCAGCATATGCATCTAACTTTAAATCGTTGTTTCCATGTTTCATCTTAACATCATCCATCAATTCGCGAGCCTCAAATGAAGACAAAGTTTCATCAAAAAGCTCAACCTCAACCCCGTCATTTTTAAGTAGATCAACAAAATCTTTAACATCATCTAAAATAGGATTTTCATCACCCTCCGAATTCAGAGGCAAGCCAACCACAACCATTTTACAACCATGTTCAGTCATTAAATCTCTTACACTTACTAACAAAGCTTCCTTTCCAAGATTAGGAATAACAGCCTTTGCAAAGGCTATACCCAAATCCGAATCGCCAGTAGCAACTCCAACCCTTTTAGAACCATAATCTAATGCTAAAACTTTCATAGAAACTAAGCTGCTTCAACAACAACTGTAAATTCACCATCAAGACCTTCACCAAGATGAACTTTAACAGTATGTTCTCCCATCTCCTTAAAATGATTCATCTTAAGTTGATTTTTCTCAAGCTCAACCTTAGCAGAAGCTTTAACAGCCTTTACTACATCTTCCTCTGTAATTGAACCATACAATTTTCCTTCCTCAGTAACCTTACCAGTAACCTTAATTTTAAGGCTAGCAAGCTTTTCTAGTACAGATTTTGCATTTTCTTGAACCTGCTGTTTTTTCATAGATAAACTATCTTTTCTTGATTCAGCAACTCTCAAACGACTTTCACTTGCGTAATCTGCTAATCCACGTGGGAATAAGAAATTACGGAAGTATCCGCGTTTTACGTCTACTGTCTCACCTCTATAACCTAATTTTTTTACGTCTTCGTTTAGAACTATTTGCATATTTTCATTTAATTACCAACTATTTATACAGAGACAAGCTTTAGAAGTAAAGAGAAAAAACTATTTATCTGCAAATTTCCATTTGCTAATTCTAGCCAATCTATCAGCAGAAAATGCAACCCCATCCATAGAAACACCTTCAACCTTTCCGTCACTAGCATAATAATAAACAGGTCTGTAGAGAAAAATAGCCGGAATATCCTCTTTAATCCTCTCAGCCAGTTCAACCAAATCATCTTCGCGGCCAGCATTGTCAAAAACAGTACGGATGGTTTCGATAATTTTATCTACTCTGAAACTCTTATAGTTAGAAAAATTCTGTCCAAGGGGATTAGCCTGAGTAGAATGCCAATAAGAATAGGTATCAAGGTTGTACCCCAAACTTTGACCAACAAACAAAAGATCATAGCTTCTACTTGCAACCCTTTCGTGAAAAGTTTCTACATCAAGGAATTCCAATTTCACAGCCACACCAATACTCTCCCACGACTCGGTTAAAAATGAAACAACCTTCTTTGCTTCTTCAAATTGAGGAGTACCCTCATCATAAGCACGAGCTATAAAATTAAGCTCTAAAGCAACGTCATCCTCATCATATCTTATGCCCACCTTTTCAGCATCTTCCTTCTGATATTCAAAGTCAGCATCCTTCAGTGCACCCTGAGCTTGTTCAATGCTAGATTGATAAACCCACTCCTCCTGTTCCAATTCCATCAAAGGCGTATCAATAGGCATTTTATCAATAAAACCTTCCAAAAGTTTTTCCTTATCTATGGCCTTTTGAAGAGCAAGTCTAACCTCTTTGTTGTCCTTAAGAATATTACTCTCCATATTCATAAATACTGCCGTGTACTGAGGTAATTCATATGGCAAAAGCTCAAAACGCTTATTATTTTTAAAATCCAAAATATAATCTCCAGTAACCCTAGGTACACCATTAACCGAACTAAGTTCAGCCACCAGTTCCTCCATAGATGGATAACTAATAAATCTCATAAACTCGATTTTAGAAATCTCACCATAGTAATTGGGGTTTCTTTCAAGAGTAACCTGCATTCTCCCGTCAGCAAAAGCCTCAACAGGATCGGTAAACATATAAGGACCGGTACCAACAGGGTTTTTATTAAAATCGCTTTGTAAAATGTCCGCAAAATCCATATCACCTAGAATATGCCTAGGTACCAAGCCGACAGTAAAATTTGTTACAAAAAAAGTATTTGGCTTCTCCAATGTAAATTTAATAGTCATGTCATCAATCAGATCAATACCGACACCCGCAAAATTAGTTTTTAGTATTTCATTTTGAAAACCAAGATCCCCTATTACATCATGAAAAGTAAAATAAGCATCATCTGCAGTCACACTTTCGCCATCATGCCATTTGATACCATCACGAAATTTAAAAGTATACTCTCTCTTATCCTCACTAATAGACAAAACAGCCATATCATCAACCATAGCCTTTTTATCTGGATCATATTTCATGAGACCTGAAAAAACCAAGCTACCCACTTCCCTATCCGCCTCGTTATAATCTACAAACAAAGGGTTCACATTTTGAATTCCACTATTAGAAACAATACCTTCGGTGTAAACATTTGGCTGACCAAAGCCAAAAAAACCATAAGGGAAAATCATCATCTTAACAATCATTAAAAGAAAAATGGCTACCGCAAAGGCTGTGAGAAGCGCATCACGATAATCATATGATCTAAAAACCTCCAATATAAGGCGAAAAAACTTCATTATTTATATAAAAAGAAAAGCTAAAGAGTTCAGAATAAAAAGAACAGCAAGTACAATACTAATATTAAAAAGAACTTTTTCAGCACCACGTTTACTAACATGAAACCCACCCGTGCCACCAAAAGTAGCGGAAAGGCCAGTTCCTCTATTCTGACTTAGAATAGTAACTGTAAGAAGAATTGAAAGAACCACCTGAATAACCATTAATACTTTTTCCATATTTTTATTTAATAAATAAATCTAATGTCCAGTTAATTAAACCAAACACAACAGCTCCTATAACATAACTACCGGCATTTGCAAAGATTAAACTCGTTTCTCGGAAGGCCGCTACATCCAAGAAATAATTAAAAAACCACAGTATTCCAACATTAATTACAATCAAGAAAACTCCACCACTCAGGAAAATAATTGGCAGAGAAACAATTTTCAAAAGCGGCTTAGCCACGGCATTTAAAACCCACATAACTATAGCCCCAACAACAAAGAAAGTTATTCCGCCAGTATAAGTAATATCATCAATAAAATAAGTAAGTCCAAAGAGTGAAAGACCGTTAAGTAAAATGCCGATAAATGGTTTCAAAAAAATACTCATAAATTAATTTTTCTTTACGGCAATTTTAACAGATTCCCCGTCAACTTGCACCTCAGTTTCCTTATCCCACTCAATATCCCCACTCATTACAAGCTCATCAGCAAGAGTTTCGGATTTAATATATTCACCAAATTGAGTAATAGCCTCATCCACCAAGGCGGGAGCCTTAATCCAAACTGTAATCCTATCATCAACTTGATAATCAGCCTCCTTACGTAAATCCTGTATATATCTAACAATGTCACGAGCATAACCCTCCTTACGTAAATCATCATCAATATTAGTATCAAGAGCTACCACAACACCTTCGTCGCTCTGTACATCAAATCCAGGCTTACCTTTAAAGCCAATTTCAACCTCATCACTTTGTAAAACAAAATGGGCAACTTTAACAGTTCCATCATCGCAAAGCTCATATTCACCAGCTTTAATTTTCTGAATTATAAATTGAACATCAGCACCATACTTAGGACCAAGAGCTTTAGAATTAGCAACAACAGACTGCTCAACAATATCAGAAGCCTCTGCTATTATATTTAATTCTTTAACATTTAATTCATCCAATATCACATCCTTTTGGGATTCAACAATTGCACTATCAATATCAACAGGCAGGGCAATATCTACCCTAGCCAAAGGTTGACGCACCTTTATTTTTGCATTAGCCCTAACACCATGTCCAAGATTAACAATCAGTCTTACCAGATGAATTTCCTTATTCAAATCCTCATCAATCAAAAGCCCATTTGGCTTTGGCCAGTCAGCCAGGTGTACAGATTTTTCACCTGTGAGGTTCTGGTAGATCTCATCGGATATAAAGGGCATAAACGGAGACAAAATCTTCATAAACTGAACCAAAACTATATATAGAGTTTGATAAGCCTGGTTTTTTTCTTCATCATTTTCGCTCTTCCAAAAACGCCTTCTAGACCTTCTTATGTACCAATTAGAAAGATTATCGACAAACTCCAACATAGGACGCGTCGATTTAGTAAGATTATAGCTATTCATTTCCTCGGTAACTAAAGAAATTAAGGAATTAAGTTCAGACAAAATCCACTTATCAAGCTGATTATCAGGCTGGAAGCCTTCAAAATCTCTAACCGGCTCAAATTTATCAATATTAGTATATGTAACAAAGAAGCTATATGTGTTCCACAAAGTTAGGGTGAATTTCTTCACAACCTCCTCCACATGAGTTTCAGAGAAACGCACATCATTAGCCAAAGGGGCCGTAGAATTATATAAAAACATTCTAGTGCTATCAACGCCCAAACTAGAGAAAAGCACGTTAGGATCAGGGTAATTTTTCTTTCTTTTAGAGAGTTTCTCGCCATCCGCTGCTAATAAAATTCCATTCACAATTACATTTTTAAAAGCGGGTTCATCAAATAAAATTGTTGATAGAACGTGCAATGTATAAAACCATCCACGAGTTTGGTCTAAGCCCTCAGCAATAAAGTTTGCAGGGAAATTTTTCTCAAACTCTTCCTTGTTTTCAAATGGATAATGTAGCTGAGCATATGGCATAGAACCACTTTCAAACCAACAATCAAAAACATCAGGTATACGGCTCATCTCCTTGCCACATTCACAATTAAATTTAATATCATCAATATATGGCTTATGTAAGTCCACTTCGCCGCCCCTTTCTGGAACATTGCCACCAGAATGCTCTTTCAGCTCATCAATAGAACCAACACAAACCTGCTTTCCACACTCACATTCCCAAATTGGAATAGCACAACCCCAAAATCGATTTCTAGAAATTGCCCAATCACGAGAACCTTCTAACCACTTTCCAAAACGTCCTTCCTGAATATGATCTGGCTGCCAATTTATCTTCTTATTATTAGCAATTAATTTATCCTTAATATCAGTAACCTTTATAAATAAAGAACGCGTAGAATAATTTAAAAGAGGAGTATCACATCTCCAACAATGGGGGTAGCTATGCTTATAATTTTCTTTACTAAACAAAAGCATTTTTTCATTAAGCCAGTTTGCAACATTACCATCTTGGCCTTTTACAAATTTTCCAGCAAAATCCTTAACCTCATCAGTAAAATTACCATTCATATGCACATGTTGAATTTCCGCAGCACCCAACTTCTTACCTAAATTATAATCATCCTCACCAAACATAGGGGCAATATGTACAACACCGGTACCATCCTCAGTTGTTACAAAATCAGCTAGCACAATTACATATTTCTTTCCTGGAAAATCTTCACCAACAAAGTATGGAAACAAAGGTTCATATGATTTAGCAATTAATTTACCTTGATCAACAGTCTCTAAAATTTTATATCTTCCTTCGCCAAAAACCTTTTCAACAAGGAGTTTAGCCATAATATAGGTCTCTTCCCTATCATTAAGATCTTTTCCAGCAACCTTTACGTACTCAATATCAGGCCCAAAAGCCAACAATACATTTCCAGGAAGAGTCCATGGAGTAGTGGTCCAAGCCAATACATAAATTGTTTCACCAACAGCATCAATTGCCTCCAAAGCGTCATCAGCAAGTTTAAACTTCGCAGTTACAGAAAGATCAGTAACATCCTTATATCCTTGCGAAACTTCAAAATTAGAAAGAGGCGTTTCACATCTTGGACAAACATGCATAGATTTATGGCCGGTGTAAACCATTCCCTTATCCCATATTTGTTTAAACACCCACCAAATCGACTCCATATAAGTATTATCTAAAGTCGCATACGTATCCTCAACATCAACCCACCTGGCAATACGCTTCAAAGTTTGCTCCCAATCCTTAGTATATTTAAAAACCGATTCCCTACATTTCATATTAAAATTTTCAACACCAAATTCCACCACATCCTGCCTACCATTAAGCTTAAGCTCCTTTTCAATTTCATACTCAACAGGAAGTCCATGGCAATCCCAACCATTAGTTCTAGGAACATACATACCCTTCATAGTCCAATATCGTGTGACAGCATCTTTTAAACAATTAGCTAAAATATGCCCATAGTGAGGCAAGCCATTAGCAAACGGAGGGCCATCAAAAAATACAAACTTCTCAGCACCTTTTCGCTGCTGAACAGATTCTTCAAAAACTTTATTTTTATCCCAATACTCTAGCATAGCCTCCTCCATCTTTGGAAATGACTGCCTTGGGTCCACTTTTTTGAACATGAGAACAGTTTAGTAGAAAAAAACATCAACGGCAAGCTTTGCAAAAACCCCAAAAATATGTTATAATAAAGCATAAATAACAAAAATAAATATGAAAAAGTCTTATATATTTGGAGGCCTAGCTGTGGTTGTAGTTGTAGCCGCTAGCCTATCGTTTGGTGCTGGTGACCTATTTCAAGGACGAATCTCCCGTAATTTAAACACAAGTTCTCGCCCAACAATGGACAGAAACAGTGCAGCAGAACAAGCAATGAAAGAAACAAAGAGGCCAGTATCAAGATTTTTTGATTTTTTTAAAACAGAAAATAAAAATAGGCCAAACATCCTAGCAGCACCAGCTAAAGCAGAAACTTGCGAAAGTAAGTTTGGTGGAAAGTGGGAAACCCTAATTGAAGGAGATTTCAAAGGAAAGCCAGTAAAAACTGACACAATTAAGTACACAGAAATAAGTACCACAACTGACGCCATTAATAAAATGGACTGGTATCTATACAATGAAACTTACGAAAACTACTGCTTTACCCAAGAAGCCATAAGCCCATTAAATTCCAAATTAAACGTTACCGAGTTAATAAAAACGAGTGGAACACCTAAAGACCCACTCAAAGAAAATACTATCTACTATGTTAATGCACAAAACGTCAACACCCTATTCATAGCTCTAAAAGAGAAATTACCAGAAGCTCCATCAAAAGCGGCCGTGGAATCAGGGCAAAAATTTCTATATGACGAAGTAGTGCTAGATGGATCAACAACCACTCCCACCATAGAATATTTCAGATGGAGAGACACAGGTAAAGAAACACTTGGCTATCCGTTCATATTTGATTTCAGTACAAAATCCGCAGGTGCATATGAAGATCACAAAATCAGAGTAACGCTACAAGGAAAAAAGAAAATCCTAGGTCAAGCAGCACCAAAGCCGGATTGTTACAGTAATCCATACCCAGTACAACCAAGAAATATGCCAATGTACACTCCACCATGTGATGAAATCCCAAAACCATACTCAGGACCAAAAGCTCAAATTGATCATCCAAATCTAATAACACGTGGTGAGCTTGCAGACTTAATAGTCTCAGAACTTAAAAAGGACGGAATAGACACATCATCAAAAGACGACTGTTCCTCAGACACAAAAGGGCACAAATACGGAAAACCTATGTGCTTCCTATACACAATGACAGGTAAATATTTCAAAGTTGGAACTAGTACAATATCAATAGGCAATCCATTTAATAAATCCAACTATACGGACCCAAACACCCTAAACTTATTCCCAGATAGTTTTATTCAAAGAGATACAGCAGCAGTAATGACAAGTGAAAGTTTCGTAAAATTAAAATACAATAACTTCTATGGATTAAAGGTAGACCTAAAAAACAATCCATACTCAGACTTGTATCAGCCAGATTGGGCAAATCTAAACAACTGGACAAAAGAAGATTATAATCAGAATTTTCACTACGAAAGAGTAGTAACTATGTACAACCTAGGTGTAACAAAAAAAGGAGATGGTAAGTTTCATTTAGGGGAAATGCTTACAACAAAGGATGCCAAAGAATGGGCTCAAAAGGCAGGAAATCTATAAACCAATAAAAAAAAAGCCCCCGCCTCAGGCGGGGGCTTTTTAAATACTTAAATTTCTATCCACAGCCCTGACAACCTCCACAACCACTAGGTCCACAACCGCCACCACTCAAAACCGCAAGTTCATATTCATCCACCAATCTCTCAGCAGCACCAACATATTTTTCCGGAGTTAGAGCAAGTAAGCGCTTTTTATCAGCAGCAGGTATATCAAGACCTTTTACAAGCTTATGTATAGCAGCCTTTGTAATTCCAGATTTTCCACGAGTTAAGTCCTTCAAAGCCTCATAGGCTCCTTCTATTTTATGAGCCCTCATCACAACTTGAATCGGCTCAGCCAAAACCTCCCACCTATCTTTTAAATCAGCATTAATAGCATCCTTCTTTACTTCACACTTAGAAAGTCCTCTAATCGCACTCTTATAAGCCAGAAATGCATAACTCAGAGCAGAACCAATATTCCTTGCGACAGTAGAATCTGTTAAATCCCTTTGCATCCTTGAAATCGGAAGCTTAGCAGACATATGCTCAAGCATAGCATTAGCAAGCCCAAGATTACCTTCACTATTCTCAAAATCAATTGGGTTCACCTTATGAGGCATAGTAGAAGATCCAACTTCTCCCTTTTTAACCTTCTGTCCAAAAAATCCCATAGAAATGTATGTCCACATATCTCTATCAAAATCCAAAACTACAGTATTAAAACGCTTCACAGAATCGAATAATCTCGCGAACATATCATGTGGCTCAATTTGAGTTGTATACTTATTAAATTCCAAGCCCAAGCTCTCTACAAATTCTTGAGAAGCAGCAACCCAATCCACCTTAGGATAAGCCTCCATATGAGCATTATAATTCCCTACAGCACCATTAATTTTACCAGGCATCATCAAAGATCCCAGAACTGCAAACTCCTTTTCAAGCCTCGCCACAACATTAATAAGCTCCTTCCCCAAAGTTGTAGGAGTAGCCGTTTGGCCATGAGTCCTAGAAAGCATTGCTACCTTTTTATGCAAGCGTA
>FLOH01000114.1_pt1 | contig 232501 bp, 213 predicted proteins | sample 756751 | NCBI WGS metagenome assembly FLOH01 (sample SAMEA4026879, study PRJEB14308) | marine metagenome | biome: coastal water; material: water | depth 74 m
TTCTTAGCAACTTTCTTTTTAGCTGGTTTACGTTTAGCAACTTTCTTTTTAGCTACTTTTTTCTTAGCAACTTTCTTTTTAGCTACTTTTTTCTTAGCAACTTTCTTTTTAGCTGGTTTACGTTTAGCAACTTTCTTTTTAGCTACTTTTTTCTTAGCAACTTTCTTTTTAGCTACTTTTTTCTTAGCAACTTTCTTTTTAGCTGGTTTACGTTTTTTTGCAGCTTTCTTTTTTACTGGCATAATGGCACCTCCTCTCATTTTATAGTTTGATGAAATTTTTTTCCGCCGCGGCAAGAAAAAAAATTAATTAGTAAGATTTATTTAACAAGACAAGCATGTTTGTAAAAAAATCTATTCGACCTACATATATTATATTCTTTTTTTGATAAAATTAACATAGTGTCAACAAAAGTTATACACAGTTTTGATTTTTTCAAAACAAATAATAATTTTAAAAAAATATTTATTAAATTAAAAAAAACGTATTAGTAAAATACGTTCTCTCTTTTTTGTGCTCCCGGGAGGATTCGAACCCCCAATAACGGTTCCGAAGACCGTTGTGATATCCATTTCACTACAAGAGCAAGTATTAAGAAAGTAACATAATTATTTATTAAAGTCAATTATAAAAAAAGATTACTTTAAAAAAAGTAATCCTTTATATTTTTCATGTTCCAGTTTTTGTTACTCTCTACAAATTAATTACGGAGAATAGATAGACCTGGAACACGAATTAAAATTACATATAGCAACCAGGTCTAAAGGGGAGGGGGGTGATCGAGGTAGCAGTGCTAGTTGGCGGGTGAGTCTTTTCTCATGACGGAATCGAAGTTTTTTCGATAGGCCGGATCGAGACTTTGGGCGGACCGCGACGGTCAGACGTTGACGAAATCACATGGAAGAAACCCGGCGGGCTGTCCTGGCACACTTCCACGCGCATTTCTTCCCCTTCCCCACTTTCACGGGGAACTGTGATCATGGGCTCACATAGTCCATCTTCATGGACCATGGTGGCGATATTCATTCCATCTCCCAAGCTCGGCCCTACGATCAGGTGTTTTCTCTCGCACTTTTTGCTCATTGACTTCCTCCTGGCTTTTTTTGTAGCAAGTTGAATTTAGAGATTTATATGTTTACAATACGTAATATATATCAAGGTACGAATGAATAATAATATCATGTTTCTTAAATTTAGTCAATAGTTTAGCATAAAACGCCGAGTTCAATCCCTGTTTGTCCACCTTTTCATTAATTGCAATTGTCGCTATACTAAGCGACATATGAAAAACCCAATAACAAATTTTGACCGTATGGTCATAGAGTCAGGCATTCGATCTGGCAAAAGTAACCGAGCGATAGCTCGTAGTCTTGGACGAAAACATAGTGTGATCAACTATGAAGTAAAACATAATAGTGGTTCTCGTATACGTTATCGAGCAAAAACGGCGGAATGTATATCAGAGAAACGACAACGGAAAAAACAAAAAAGAAAACTAGAAAAAGAATGCAATAAAGATTTGAAGGAGTATGTTATTAATGGAATAAAAGAAAAAGGTTGGTCGCCGGATGTCATTGCCGGAAGACTACAAAAATATGATAGTCATCTCGTAGATGGTAAAACGATTAGCCATGAGGCCATATATGATTACATATACAATGGTGAAGGAAAATATGAAAATCTATACCAACAACTCAAACGAAGTGGTAGAAAACGAAAAAAAAGACGGAGTGGTATATACAAAAAAGAGCATATTCCTAGCAAAATATCCATTCATCAACGCCCACAAGAGATAGAAGATAGAAATATTGCAGGGCATTGGGAAAGTGATACTGTAGAAGGAAAAAAAGGTGCAAGTAAATATGCATTATCAGTACAATATGAGCGCAAATACAAGATAACCAAGATACATCGTATAATCAACAAGACAGCAGAAGAAACACTTAATGCATTAAAAAAAACCATTGAGCAATTTCCACTCCAACTTATGAAATCCTTCACCTTTGACAACGGAGGAGAATCAGCAAAGCATGTGGAATTGAGAAAGGAATACGAAATGCAAACCTATCACTGTGATCCCTACGCAAGCTGGCAAAAAGGCGGAGTGGAAAATACCAACGGTCTTATACGATACTATATACCAAAAGGCACAGATATTGCAACACTAAGCATTGATGATGTACAATGGGTTGAGGATAGACTCAACAATACACCAAGAAAATCTATTAATTATTTAACTCCCTATGAGGCACTTGCAGTGGAATGGGGTGGACTAATTTAACCTTGAATTCGGGAAACAAAAAACTGAGCAAAAAAACTCAGTATATTTTGTGGGTCGCCCGGGAATCGAACCCGAAACCTTATCCTTAAGAGGGATCTGCTCTACCAATTGAGCTAGCAACCCATTTGTTTTACAGTAAAAAGTGTATCACTTATGAATAAAAAAATCAAGAGTATTGTGATATAAAAAAACATCGATTAATTATCAACAACTTCTAAGTGTTTTTTTGTTAATACACTAGTAAAAACAAAAGAACCACCAATTTTTGGTGATTCTTCTAATTTATTTATTAACACTCCAGGATTTTTACTCCTTGTAATAATTTTAATTCTTATAAAGAATAATTGGGCCTGGAGTGTTAATTTTCGGCCCGGTAAGGTGGGTGATCAGACACTGCTCAATTGCAGTTTTTGATCAGGGGGTGGGGGTGTGTCCCTCGTTGCCGACGTGGCTGTCATCTGAGTCGTCGTCCGACTTGGACGGCGGGCCGGCCAGGATCATATGGAGGATCGCTCCGAACGGACCCTCGTTCAGCATACGGTCGAGGGACTGGGTCACCTGCTCGAACCGGCGCTCTCGCCGATCGCTGAACTCCTGTCGAACGGCGTCGGGCAACGCCTCGTAGCGTTTCTGGCCGTCCGCGTTGTTCGCGGGCATCTCGGCCTGCACCATTTCCTTGATCATGCTGGTGGCGTTCAGAATTTTCATCTTGTCGCTCTCGACGAACTGGCTGAAATCCACCAGCGCGTCGTCGACCGTGGAGTACTTCCTCATTCTCTCGTCGTCGCTCTGACGACGAACGGTGCCGTGCGGAAGCGGGTTGCTTTCGCAGCTCTGGCAGGGGACAAAGTAGTACTTGGCGTCCTCGGCGTTGTAGTCCGCGGGCATCGAGATGTCCTTGAGCACGGCCACAATGGCCACGTCGTCCTCGGCCAGGCCGAGGTCAGCCATGTTTTTCTGGAGCTCGGTCGCGTCATCGGCGTCCAAGATCTCCTCGCAGACCATCTCCTTGAGCACTTCGCGACCCCTTTCCAGGGTCATGATGAGCTCGGGGTTGTCGGTCAGGTGTCCGTAGCGGATTCCCAACCTGTTGAGAAAGGCGTTTGTGTTACCCCTCAAAAACTCCATATTCATGTCTTGCTCCCTTCGCTGTGGTATAACGTATTTATCAGACCCCATGCCTGATATTTACGATATCGTGGTTATTGTGGATGAGAATAATAGCCAAATTTTTTGAATATTATTCTCGCCCACAAGTAATAAAATGAACTATATGTATCGAATTTATAATACGATTTTAAATATTAGCATGTTGTGTTTTTTTTGTCAAGTAGTTTGTTGACACATTCAAAAAACACCGTTATTTGATCCGTACCCACTTTAGTGGACACGATTAAAAAACACGTCAGGCGTTTTCTATGAGATGATCTCTGTATTGTACAGGGGTCATTTTTTTTAAATCCCATTGATATCTTTTGTTATTGTAATAATACATATATTGTTTAATTTCATTGTTTAACTCTTCAAACGTTTTACATACTTTGTAATCCACATCATCTTTAAAATGTCCAAAGAATGATTCAATCGGTGCATTATCTATGCAATTACCTTTTCTTGACATTGATTGTATCATATTCAATTTCTTTATCCCACTAATGTATTCTGGATTAGTGTAGTGAAACCCTTGATCCGAGTGTATCAATATATCTTCTAAAGAAGATATATTGATATTATCTTTCATATTTTTCACTGTATCTAGTACCAAATCCATAGTTAGATGATTGGATAAATTCCATGATACTACTTCTTTACTGGCGATATCCTTTACGACTGATAGATAGGCCATCCTGTTGTTGTAAGGCACGTATGTGATATCTGTACAAAATATTTTGAAAGGATTATCTTGCTTGAACTCTCTATTCAATATATTTTCAAACGTTCTATGTTCTTTTGTTTTTTTCATTATGTCTTTGTATGGATTGGCCTTTCGTATTTTGGTTATCAATCCATACTTGTTCTTTATTCGAATTATCTTCTTGTGGTTCATGATGACATCTAGATCTTCTTTTAAATGCATTTGTATAGTCCTCCAACCATACTTTTTCTTTCCTTTATCAAATACATCTTTTATCAATAGATAGTCATCATTATCTCTATCCATCTCGTCAGCCTGCTTTAACCACCTGTAGTAGCCACTTCTAGATACATTAGCAATACTACATAGCACGTCCACCTTACCACCAACCATTCTAATGATTGTAAACTCTTGATTTGGCCGTAGTTTTACTCCTTTCTTTTGGCCCGGAGCTCGGCTAAAAAAAGTATCTTTTCTTTTTGATAGGCTACTGTTAATTCTAATCTCTCAATCTTTTCTTTGTCTGTTAATCCTTTCATTCTTGGTCGTCCTTTATTAATTCCCTTGCTTTTACCTCTAGTTTCAATAGATAATCCTTCGATTCCTCTTTCTTTGTATATCTTTCGCCATTCACGAACACGATCATCTGGTAGATCTTTACGAAACATATTAAGATCAAAACCTCCTTCTTTGAATATCTGCTTCGCAGATATTCCTTTATCATAGTATTGTTTCACTGCTTTTAATTTGAATTCTTTACTGTATGTTATCGATTTAGAACTACACTTAGTTACATTCTCATTATTCAATAGCTGTTGTATTTGATCTTGTGTTAATTTTCTTGGTTTCATATTTTTATTAGTTATGTTAATTAAATGTATTTTACCCCAAATGAACTTAGATACCAAAAGTGGACACTTGCGTGTCCACTTTTTGGGGTACAGATCAATTAGCGGTGTTCTTAGGTTTTTTTGCTTTTTATTACAATATATCGTCCTCTCCTCTTTTGAGTATCTGTATTTTGGGTCCTTTCCATTGTTTTAATTTTAAGGCGACTTCAGCGGCATCTGTTTGTGCTTCTTGTTTTGAAGTTCCTTCTCCTTGAGCTATTAATTCCTTATTTAGATACACTCCAACTTGGAATAATTTTGCGTGATCAGGTCCTTCTTCGTTTAAAACTCTGTAATTTGGAGTTGATCCAACATGTTCTTGGGCTGATTCTTGAAATCTGCTTTTTGCATCCATATATAGTCCATGTTCTAAAATATATGGTAGTTTTGGTAAAAGCCATCTACCAAGAAATTGAGTAGCCATGTCATGGCCAAGATCTAAATAGATTGCTCCAATTAGAGCTTCCATGTTATTTGCCAAGATATAGTCTCTCGCTTTAGTACCAGCATCTTTTGATTCTCCGTGGCTTAAAAAAAGATAATTTTCCATTCCAATATCATGAGAAATTTCTGCAAGCATTTTTGCATTTACAAGAGCTGCTCTCCAGTTTGTTAGTTCGCCTTCTGGATTCAGGTATTCATGGTAAAGAAACTCAGTGACAATAATTTCTAAAACAGCATCACCCAAAAATTCAAGACGTTCATTGTGTCCAATTGGAAAATCTCTGTTTTCATTTAAATACGATCTGTGTACAAATGCTTGTACGAGGTAAGTAATGTTATTAAACTTGATTCCTATTTTTTTTTCAAGTTTTTCGAAGTGTTTTTCCTGTACATCGGGACGAGAAAGGACAGCTTCTGTTAAATCCATACTTTTAGTATTTAACAGATATTGAAAAAATATTATTTTATCTAATATGCTTTCAATATCTTTTTAATTATTTTTTTTATTCTTTTTCTTTTTTCATGTCATTATATACCGCACCCAATACCCCATTAACAAATTTTCCAGATGCTGGGCCACCGTAATTTTTTGCAATTTCAATTGCTTCATTAATTGATACTTTTGGTGGGATGTCTTCCTTAGTGAATTGCAGTTCATATATACCAATCCGCAAAACATTTCTATCAACAATAGTAATTTGTTCAATTGGCCATTGTGGTGCGTACTTTGTTATTATTTCATCGATTTTTTCAATATTGTCTTGTACACCTTTAATGGTTTCTTTAATAAATTCGATTTCTTTTAATCCGTGACCAAATTCTTTGATATTATTTTCAATCAATTTTTCTAAATCATCCGCTTTAAAATTACGGAAATCCCATTCAAACAATGTTTGCATGGCTATAGAACGAGCGAGATGCCTATTAGACATATTTATGTGTTATTTTTTAACAGCTTTTTTGATCTTCTTATTTGTATTGATCACAATTTTTCCTTTGTATGTTCCACATTTAGAACAAGCACGATGAGCTTTTGTCACCTTTTTACATTTAGGACATTGGTTGTAAGTTGGAGTTTTAAGAGCAGCATGACTTCTGCCTCTCTTAGTTTTACTCTTGCTTTTTCGTTGAGATGGGACTGACATATCGTAAGTTTATTATTAAATATTAAGCGATTATATACTATCATAAGTTGTTTTTTTTGGCAAGAGTTAAGTAATTTAGAGATATTTATATATATCTATGACTTTATTAGTTAAATGATTTTATTTTCTTAGAACATTATCGTTTAATGGGAGATGAAGAGTTTGATTTTTTCTAATATTTGAGCTAAAATATACTCAAATTAATAAGTGTATTTAATATATTGTATACTATGGATGTTGTAAGAATAAAGGATCAGAAGCAGTGGGACTTTGAAATTGAAAAGATGGAGTTGGATATTAAATTTTCTCAATCTTGGCAATGGGGTGATATTTTGCTTTCTGAAGGGAAAAAAGTACATAATTTGGTGGTATTGGATAACAATATGACGTCTGCTTTAGCACAGGTAGTCATTATCAAATTGCCTTTAAATATGAGTTATGCTTTTTGTCCCAAAGGTCCAATTTTTAAAGATAATAAAAAAAGTAAAAAAATAGTGGCCAGTATTACTGAGTATTTAAAAAAGAAAGAGTGTGTTTTTTTTAGAATTGAACCACAATCGGTATTAGATATTAAATGTAATAAGACAATTGGTATTAATCCACGTTCAACCAGCATATTAGATGTTTCGAAAAAAGAAGAAGATATTTTAAAAAACATGAAGTCCAAGACGAGATATAATATACGACTGGCCCAAAAAAAAGAAATGAAAGTTATAAGCGAAAAAGATGTTGATAGTTTTTATTCTCTTTCTCAAAAAACAGCTAAGCGAGATGGTTTTAGTCTTCATCCCAGAACACATTACGAAAAAATACTAAAGTCAGATATTAGTTATCAACTAACTGTTGAGTGCAAGAAAAAAATAATAGCCAGCAATGTTTTTATTGGTTATGGAAATACATTTACATATCTGTATGGTTCATCTGATTATGGTGCGCGTCAATTGATGGCCCCATATTTATTACAATGGGAGGGGATTAAATTGGCCAAAAAACTTGGATACAAGTATTATGATTTTTTTGGGATTGCTCCGAAGAAGAAAAGCGAGAGTGATAAATATGAATATGAGAAAGATCATCAGTATGCTGGAGTTACACGTTTTAAATTAAACTTTGGAGGTGTAGTTGAAGAGTGGAGTGGAACTTTTGATGTGTTAATAGACAAGAAAAGATATTATTTATATCAACTGTTACGAAAAATTAGAAGAATATTTTAAATATGAAATTCATAAAAAATAAAAAATACTATTGGGCCAAGATCGTTATCTTTTTTGGTATTATTGGGCCGGGCATAATTGCGGCTAATGCTGATAATGATGCAGGTGGAATTAGTACTTATTCAGTTGTAGGAGCTAATTATGGTACTAGCATGCTTTGGGTATTGTTTTTATTAACTTTCTCGTTGGCTGTTACCCAAGAAATGGGTGTTAGAATTGGACTTCAGACCAGGCAGGGATTGGGTGGAGTAATTAGAGAAAAATTTGGTATACGTTGGACCGCCTTTGCTATGCTTGCTTTGGCAATTGCAAACTTAGGAACAATAACTGCTGAATTTGCAGGTATTAGTGCCTCATTTGAAATATTTGGCATTAGTAAATATATAGTTGTTCCAATTTCAGCAGTAATAGTTTGGCTTGTCTTATCCATGGGATCATTCAAGGCTACTCAAAAAGTTTTTCTCATTTTTTCCGCTTTCTATATTGTATATATAGTTAATGGGTTTTTAGTTAATCCAGATTTCGGACAAGCTCTCCATGATTTAACTCATCCAACCATGGAGTGGAATTATCCTTTTCTTCTAACATTAATGGCTTTAATTGGAACAACTATTACTCCTTGGGGTCAATTTTTTATTCAATCATTTGTAGTAGATAAAGGATTAGATCTAAAACAATATAAAATAGAGAAGTGGGAGGTTTTTGTGGGAGCTCTGATAACGAATACAGTTAGTTTTTTCATAATTATCTCAGCATCAGCTACATTATATAAATATGGTATTACTATTGAAAGTGCAAAAGACGCAGCTATCGCTTTAAAACCAATAGCAGGACATTTTTCAGAAATTCTTTTTGGCTTTGGCCTTTTTGCAGCTTCTATGTTGGGGGCATTTGTTTTGCCAGCAGCTACGTCATACGCATTTTGTGAAGCATTTGGATGGGAATACGGATTTAATAATGGTTTTTCACAAGCAAAAGAATTCTATGTCATTATTTTGATTGCCATTATTGTTCCAGCTGCTTTAGTATTAATACCATCCATTCCACTTATCAAAGTAATGATCCTCTCCCAAGATGTGAATGGAATTCTTCTTCCGATCATTTTGATATTTGTCATGAAGATTATTAATGACAAAAAAATAATGGGTAAGTATACCAATGGGAAGATATTCAATGTTATAGCTTGGTTAACAATTATCGCTATAATTTTTGCTTCCGGAGTTTTAGTAGTGAGTGCTTTTTTGTAATATCGATATTTTAAATAAGGTGTAGATATTCTACACCTTATTTTTTTCGATCCACTCTCTAGCATTTTGAAACATTTTTAACCAAGGAGAGGCTTTTAATTCTTTTTGCCATTTTTCTGGCATGTATGGCCATTGCCACTTTAGAAATACCCTTTCCGGATGAGGCATCATTGCTAAATGTCTGCCATCCTTTGAACATAAAGAGGCAATTCCTTGCGGAGAACCATTTGGATTAAATGGGTATTCTTCTGTTTCTTTTCCATCATCATTAATATATTTTATTGGAATCAAGTTTTGTTCTTTAATTTGATTAGTTACATTTTTATCAGGGCTAAAGAATCTACCCTCACCATGTGCTGTCCATACACCTAAACATGAATCTTGCATATCTTTTAACATAATAGCCGGTGATTTTTGAATTTTTACATTTACAAAACGTGATTCAAATCTTTTTGAACTATTTTTAATAAAACGAGGTTGTTTTTTTTCATCCAAATCTTTAAATGGAATCCAACCAAGAAGTGACATTAATTGACAACCATTACACACTCCCAAAGAAAAAGTGTCTGGTCTATTATAGAAAACATCAAATTGATTTTTTAAATTTTCATTGAATTTAATAATGCCAGCCCAGCCTTTAGCACTATCAAGAACATCACCATACGAAAAACCACCCACAAAAGCAATACCATTAAATTGATCGAGTGATATCCTGTGCTCTAACAGATCTTTCATGTTTACATCCCAAACTTCAAAACCTGCCATAAAAAATGCAGAACTCATTTCGCGATCACCGTTTGATCCTTCTTCACGGATGATGGCCACTTTTTGTTTTTGTTTTTTTTCTAAAACATTATTTGGTGTTTGCTCTGGTTTAAAAGTTAAATGATAATGCGGACCATTTTCACGGAAGTGATTTTTAGATTGTTGTTTCGCTTGTTCTTTGTTGGTTTGTTCTAATTCTAATCTGTCGCTTGTTTTCTCCCACCATTTTAATAATGTGTGAGTATTTATTTCCAATATTCTTTTATCTTTTTTGGATATTATTACTTTTTTTTCTTTTGTTGTTTTTCCAAGTATTTTTCCAAAAACTTGATATTTTCTTAAGATATTTTCAATTTCATTAATATTATTCTCCATGTATTCAATAACAAGACCAAGTTCTTCGGAAAAAAGTTGAGCGACCGTGTCTTTTTTTGAAAATATTTTTATATCAATTCCACAGTTTCCACTCATAGCCATTTCTGAAAGCGTAGTAATTAGTCCACCATCACTACGATCATGACCGGAAAGAATTAAATTGTTTTCAATCATTTCTTGGATAGCATTAAATGTATTTACTAATTGCTTAGCATCATCAACGTCTGGAGAAATATTTCCAATTTGTTTAAAGGCTTGTCCGAGAGCAGATCCTCCCATCCTATTTTTTCCATCTGCTAGATCAATAAACATTAGATTACTCTCACCCGGTTTTTTAATATCCGGCGTAATAATTTTCCGTATATCTGGTAAATCAACATAGGCTGAAACTACCATTTGTCCTGGTGATTTTACAATTTCATCTTTTACTTTAGCGGCCATTGATAAACTATCTTTCCCCCCATCAACTGCTACTCCTGTTTGAATCATTAATTCACGTATTGCAATCGCCGCCTGATATAGTTCGGCTCCTTCATTTTCAAGTTTAGCTGGCCACATCCAATTTAATGATGATTTAATATTTCGAATACTGGATATTTTAGCCCACACCATATTGGTTAAGCTCTCTCCTAGAGCCATTCGAGCTCCTGCCTTTACATCCACCAGCATCTTTATTGGTTGCTCACCAATTGAAGTCGCCGCACCACTTAAAGAGAAGTGACTCTGCGCAATAGCGGAGACATTTGAGACAGGTAATTGAAGAGGACCACAACATTGTTGTTGGACAATTAGTCCTGTTACAGAGCGATCAACTTTTCTTACTAAATATCCTTTGGAGCCGACCGAAGGGAGTTTAAATACTTTTTCAATTATTTGTTCCAATGTTAAATCTTTTGGGATTTTAATTGGTTCAAAGAATTTTTGTTTTGTTTTGAATTCAAAAGTTTTTTGTGGCATCTGGCCAAGTATTTTTTTCAATTCTAAATCAACTAGTGTTTTGTTTGTTTTTGAATCGTATAAAAATATTCTTCCGCTTTCTTCAATTTTACCAAGTACTTCCAGATTTACCTTCTCTCTTTTGCAAATATTTGTAAAAAGATTAAGTTTACTTTTATCAAGCAAGAGTCCATCTCTTTCTTGATACTCTGCTCCCCATATCTCTAGAACAGACATTGTTTTATCTCCCACTTTAATTTTACGAATATCAATGTTTCCACCAACTGGTTCAACTAGCTCAGTAATGATATTACAAGGTCCGCCCGCTCCCTGATCGTGGATACTAAGTATTGGATTATTTTCTTTCATTTCAACACATGTTCGTATTACACGATTTACTTTTTGTTTCATCTCAGCATCTCCACGCTGGACGGCATTGAAATCTAAATCTGCCTTGTTTTCTCCCTGGACCATACTTGAAGCCGATCCACCACCCATACCAATACGATAGGCTGGTCCGCCGATTTGAATTACCAACATTTCTTTTTCTGGTTTTTCTTTGTTTGTGTGCTTCTCATCAATCTGGCCAAGACCGCCAGTAAACATAATTGGTTTTATCCACTCTCTTCTTTCTTTATTTGGTAAAGTTGAACCAAAAGTACGAGTAAAGCCTGCAATACAAGGCTCTCCAAACTTATTTCCATAATCGTAACCACCATTACTCTCTTCGATTAATATTTTTAGAGGTTTAGCTAAGTTTTCTGGGTATTCATATTTGCCATCATCTTCGCCAGGTATTTCGTAGTTTGGAATATTTAAATTTCCTGTACAAAAACCAGCTGTTGATGCAACAACCAATGATCCTTTTCCAGTTGCGTGTGTATCTCGTATTCTTCCACCAGTGCCGGTTTCAGCTCCGGGGAAAGGAGCTACACCTGAGGGGAAATTATGTGTTTCAGCAGTTAGTAATATATTGTAAAAATTTTCACTTAACGAAAACGGAGAAGTCATGCCTGGGATGGTTGGTAATATGGTTTTAATTTTTGCTCCCCTTATGGCGGAAGAATTATCATTAAATGCAACCACACTGTTTTCAGAATTTGCATGCCAAGTTGATTTAACAATATCAAAAAGGTGTTCTGGTTTTTCTTGTCCATCGATTATCATTTTACCTTTAAAAAACCAGTGACGAGAGTGCTCACTATTTGCTTGACCAAGCTGAAAACATTCAATATTTGTTGGATTTCTTCCAATGTCTTTTGTGAATAGGTTGAAATAGAATTTAATATCCCACTCATCCATACCAAGTCCCATCTTTTTATTAATTTTTTCTAAAGCTATTATTCCTTCTTGTAGTAACGGCACATCAAAAACATCTTCGGGTGTTATATTAATTGTAAAAGACGTTAAAGGTTTTTCATAAATGCATTGAGTCATGCGATCATGATTTTCTTTGATAAAACTATCTCTGTTACTATTATCTGGCAACAGGTATCTTCTCGACTTTTCTATTCGTTGTACTTGTTTCAATCCACAAGCATCACAGATTGAAACTGCATTAGTAGAAAAAGGGGTTTCAAAATTCATTCGAGGACCTATTTCAACAATGTTATTTTCCGTATTAAAAAAGGACTTCGTGCTGAAGCCCTCTTTGTCAAATGTCTCAGACAAAAGCCATTTTAATTTTTCTAATTCGAGAGAATTCATCTCTCTTGTAATTTCCACGTTAAAACAATCTTCATTTTTTTCATTAATTTTACGATAGAAATGTAATAACATAACTCTTAAATTTAGAATAATTCCATAGTAGCATCTACTCACTTTCTTTGTCAAACAAAAAACAGATATCTTGCAAATTGCCTCCAATATATTTATCCAGTTTGAATAAATATATCAGGGGTGCAAGATATCTGCTAACCCCCAAATGCTAAGGAGGCCAATCCTTACGCATTTACCCGATCTTATTTTCGGGGAATTAGGGTGACCAGTTCGTTTGCTCCGAAAAGCTGTGGATATTTTTCATCCACAGATTGTTCGTCAATTCCCTCCGGCTTGACCGAGGCTAAAGCACCCAAGCCGTCAATTGATGGGTGAATTAAAACGAATTGGGTATTGGGGAACAGCTCTGTTGTGAAAACAGGTCTTTCATCTGTATCAAAATCATCACTCAAGCTTGCGATTGTTTTCTGCATTTTTTTCACTTTCCTTAGCCGTTTATTTAATAATATCTTTCAAAATTTGTATTGTCAAGTAAGGGGTGATATAATAAAGTTTCTAATGATTAGTATAAACCTATGGGGCAGTTAATTGATGGTCAAAAAATAGCTAAAGATATTCGCCATCAGGTAGCTCTTGATGTTGAAGAGATGAAAAAAAAAGGAATAACTCCTAAGTTAGCAGTTGTTTTGGTAGGGGCTGATAAACCCTCACAGACTTATGTTCGAAAAAAAGGACAAGCAGCTGAAAAAGTTGGTATGGATTTTGATCTACATGAGTTTTCAGCAGATATTTCTTCCGAAGAGTTGATTAAAAAATTGATAAAGATTCAAGCTGATGAAAAATTGACTGGCCTAATAGTTCAACTCCCTCTTCCTAATCCACTTTATACAACAGATGTTTTGAATGCCATTAGGCCGGAATTGGACGTGGATTGTTTGACTGACGTCAATTTAGGAAAGCTGGTTATGAAGACAAATCATATGGTTCCACCAACTCCAGGGGCTGTTATGAGTATTATCCACGAATTGAAATTTGACCTTATTGGAAAAAATGTTAATATAGTTGGTGCCGGAGCGTTAGTGGGTAAACCATTAAGCATTATGATGATGAATGAAAGAGCGACTGTAACTACTTGTAATAGCAAAACTAAAGATTTAGCTGATATTTGTCTAAACAGTGATGTAATTGTGACTGGTGTCGGTAAAAAAGATATTGTACGAGGTGATATGGTAAAGAAAGGAGCAATAGTTATTGATACAGGCGTATGTTTTGAGGATGGTAAGATGTATGGAGATGTTAATGTTGAGGAGATAAAAGAAAAAGCGAGCTTTGTAACACCTACTCCAGGTGGAGTGGGACCAATCACGGTTGCTCGTTTATTAAAAAATACTGTTATTTGTACAAAAAGAATACATAGTGAAATTTAATTTTTAAAGGGGGATTTTAAAAATGAAATAATCACAATAATATGAATAGTTCCCAAATTACTGTCATAATCGGAACACAATGGGGGGATGAAGGAAAGGGGAAAATTACGGATTTTTTTGCACACGATGCAGATTACACAGTCCGTTTTCATGGGGGAAACAACGCCGGCCACACAATCATGGTCGATGATAAAGTATATAAATTACACCTGGTACCATCAGGTGTTTTGAATTCAAAAGCAACTTCAGTAATAGGCAATGGAGTAGTTGTTGACCCCAAAGTTCTTCTTGAAGAAATCGCAAAACTGGAAGCAGTGGGAGTTTTAGTAAATTTAATTGTTAGTAACAAGTGTCATTGTATAATGCCATACCATATTGATATGGATTCTGCTCTTACTTCTCAACAGGGAAAACTAGCAGCTGGAAGTACCAAAAGAGGAATAGCTCCAGTTTGTGCAGACAAAGCATTTCGTCATGGAATTAGAATTGGGGATTTATTGGAACCAGAAATGTTGCGAGAGAAATTGAAAGTTTCCTATGAGTTTAGTAAAAATATTTTAGAAAAAGTTTATCAATATAGTTTAAGCTATAGTTTTGAAGAAATATATCAAAATTATTTGAATTATGGAGCGCAATTAAAGAAACGAATTACTGATGTTGATATAGAACTATACCGTGCTTACAAAGATGGTAAAAAAATATTATTTGAAGGAGCACAAGGAATGTCACTTGATATTGATCATGGTCTTTATCCTCATACAACAAGTTCAAATATGCTTTCAGGACATATCGCGGTTGGAACTGGAGTAGAATACAACACAAGTAAAGAAACCATTGGTGTAATGAAGGCGTATGTTTCTCGAGTTGGAACATCACCATTTGTAACTGAACTAACAGATAGTATTGCTGAAAAAATTCGAGATAAAGGAGCTGAATACGGCACTACCACAGGTCGACCGAGAAGAGTTGGTTGGTTAGATTTGGTTCAAGTCCGTCAAGCTGTACGAGCCAATGGTTTAAAACAAATCGCAATTACCAAATTGGATATCCTATCAGGATTCAAAGAATTAAAAGTATGTAATTCATATGGAGTGAATGGAAAAATTGTGAAAGAAATGCCGGCATCTCTTACTGAGATGAGATCAGCCAAACCAATATATATAGAAATGGCTGGTTGGCAAGATACTAGCGAAAGTGACCTAGCAAAAATGATTGAATCTGGTTATGAGGCGTTGCCCAAAGAGATGAGAAAATATATTGAATATATTGAAAAAGAAATAGATTGTCCAATTAATATCATTTCAATTGGACCAAAAAGAAAACAAACAATAATGAGAAATACAAAACATATGAGTTCAGTAGATTACAAATCATCCGGCGTAAATATTGAAGCTGGAAATAAATCGATGGATTTAATAAAAGATAATGTGAAAAGTACGTTTGATAAAAATGTTTTAACCGGAATTGGAAGTTTTGGTTCACTCTTTAATATTAAAGAGGCTCTAGTAGGATATGATCACCCAATCATGGTTCAAAGTATTGACGGCGTTGGAACAAAACTGATGATAGCTCACATGATGAGCAAATATGATACCGTGGGTATGGACATTGTTAATCATTGTTGTAATGATATTTTAGCAATGGGAGCAAAGCCAATAACTTTTCTAGATTATGTGGCCTTTGAAAAATTAGAACCTGAAATCATGGATAAAATTGTTGAAGGTATGTCAATTGCTTGTAAACAAAATAAGGTTTCATTAATTGGTGGTGAAACCGCTGAAATGCCAGGAGTATATGCTAGTGGTGAGCATGATATTGTTGGTTGTATTAGTGGTATTGTTGAAAAAGATAATATTGTAACTGGTAAAAATATTAAAGCTGGAGACATTGTGATTGGATTTGCCTCGAATGGACTTCATACTAATGGTTATTCACTGGCTCGAAAACTTTTCTTTGAAGTTGGTGGATATAGCGTGGATAGTAAAATATTTGAGTTTGAAAAAACAGTTGGTGAGACACTTTTAGAACCGCACACCAGCTACACTCAACCAGTACTCTCTATGTTAGAAAAAAAGATTAATATTAATGGGATTGCTCACATCACTGGTGGTGGTTTTACTGATAACATTCCTCGTATTTTACCAGATAACTTAAATGTAGAAATCAAAAAAGGAAGTTGGCCAATTTTACCTGTTTTTGAAGTTTTACAACGTTTAGGCACTATTCCTGATAGTGAAATGTATCGAGTTTTTAATATGGGTATTGGTCTTGTAATAGTTGTTAATCCAAACGAACTTAGTAAAATAAAGGAAATTGGTAAGGAGTTTCCAAAATACAAGATGTATGAAATTGGAAAAGTAGTTGAAATGATAAATCGGGTTCAAATTATTTAACAATAAAAACTATGGGGTATTCAGCAAATATCATTGGGGGATTGGATAATTGTTTAGAGTATACAGATTTTGATTTTGGTACTAAAAAAAAAGGAAAAGTTAGAGATAAATATATTTTAGATGATAAAATAATCATGATCACCACTGATAGACAAAGTGCATTTGATAAAGTATTAGCAAAAGTTCCTTACAAAGGTCAAGTATTAAATCAAACTAGTGCTTGGTGGTTCTCAAGAACTAAACATATTATTGATAATCACGTTATTGAAACAAGTGATCCAAATGCTATGGTAGTTAAGAGGTGTGAAGTGTTTCCAATCGAGTTTATTGTTCGTGGATATATGACTGGTTCCACCGATACTTCGGTGTGGACAAATTATCAAAAAGGAGTACGAGTTTTTTGTGGCAATCCGCTTCCTGAAGGGATGAGAAAAAACCAGAAATTTCCTATCTCATTAGTTACGCCCACTACCAAGTCTGATAAAGGTGATTGTAATATTTCTCCTCAAGAAATTGTTGAACAAGGACACATGAATCAAGGAGATTTAGATTTTTGTATTAAAAAAGCAAAGGAACTATTTCGTTTTGGACAAGCTACTGCAAAATTACATGGATTAGTATTAGTAGATACAAAATATGAATTTGGAAAAGATAAAGATGGCAGTATTTTATTAATAGATGAAATACATACTCCAGATTCATCTCGTTATTGGATTGATGAGAGTTATGAAGAAAGATTCTTAAATGGACAAGAACCGGAAAACATTGATAAAGAATTTTTACGTCTTTGGTTTAAAGAAAACTGTGATCCGTACAAAGATGAAAATTTACCCCAGGCTCCTCAAGAATTAATTGTTGAACTCTCAAAGAGATACATTCAACTTTATGAAATGATTACAAATGAAAAATTTGATTTTTCAGCCGCCGATGAACCAATATACGAGCGAGTAAAAAGAAATTTATCTCATCATTTACCTGTTCGAAATAAGATAGAAGAACCAATTCAAAAAATTGCAATTACTTCAATCGAAGAAGTGGCTTATCCCTCTATAACTGTTTGCGAACATATTGATTGTAAAAAAAATGAAGTGCCGTCGAGCGACACAGTCAAAGCCGTGATAATAATGGGTTCAAGTAAAGATGAAGACCATGCTAAAAAGATTACTAATAAATTAAGTGAACTAGATATTGTTTTTGAAAAACATATTGCTTCTGCTCATAAAAATGCAACAGAACTACTCGAAATATTAAATCAATACAAAAATCAAAAAGTTATGTACATTACCATTGCTGGTCGTTCGAACGCTTTATCTGGTTTCATGGCGGGCAATTCTGATAAAGTTGTAATTGCTTGTCCTCCGTTTGTTGATAAATTGGATATGATGGTTAATATTAATTCTACTCTGCAAATGCCTTCTTTAGTTCCTGTTTTAACTATCCTTGACCCGCACAATTGTGCTTTAGCCATTAAACGAATTATAGATCAATATTAAATATGCATGAACTTTTAGCAGTTACAACAATTGATGGACGCTATAGCAAACAAGTTAAAGAACTTTCTACATATTTTTCAGAAGCGGCCCTGATGCGCTTTCGTCTTTTAGTTGAGGTTGAATATTTAATAGCTCTTTGCGCTCAAGAAGATATTGGTGAAGTTGAAAGTTTAAGTATTGAAAACAAAAAAAAGTTACGTCAACTTTATCACAAATTTACACTAAGCGATGCTCAAGATATTAAAAATATTGAAAAAGAAATTAATCATGATGTAAAGTCCATTGAATATTTTTTGAAAAATAAACTAGAAAAAATAGGTCTTCAAAAATATAGTGAATTTATTCATTTTGCCCTAACTTCTGAAGACGTGAATAATTTGTCATATAGTTTGATGTTGAAATTAGGAGTTGAAAAAATAATATTACCACAATTGTATGAATTGCAATCTATTTTAAAAAATTTATCTATTTCACATAAAGACATATCGCTTCTTTCTCTTACTCATGGACAACCAGCTACTCCAACGACTATCGGTAAAGAATTTGCTGTTTACTATAATCGTTTACAACAACAAATACAAAATTTAGAAAAAATTCAATTGACCGGAAAACTAAATGGCGCATCAGGAAATTATGCAGCCGCTGTTATTGCATATCCAAATGTAGATTGGATTGAATTCAGTAATAATTTTATTAATCAACTAGGCTTAAAACCAAACTATTTAACTACCCAAATTGAACCACATGATACATCCGCACAGCTTTATGATAATATTAGTAGAATAAATAATATTATTAAAAATTTTGATCAAGATATTTGGTTCTACATTAGCCGTAAAATATTTAAGTTGAAGAAAAAAGATGGAGAAGTTGGTTCATCCACCATGCCACACAAAGTTAATCCAATTGATTTTGAAAATAGTGAAGGAAATCTAGGACTAGCAAATTGCACACTGCGTTTTATGTCAGATAAACTTTGTATTTCTCGTTTACAACGTGATTTAACAGACAGCACAGTTTTGCGAAACCAAGGAGTAGCTCTTGGATACAGCATCCTAGCTTACAAAAATACAATAAAAGGACTTAATAAATTAGAAGTAGATGAAATTGCATCAAAAAACGAATTAAATAATAATTGGGCTGTTCTTGCTGAGGCAATTCAAACAGTTTTACGTAAAAAAGGTTATGATAAACCTTATGAAAAATTAAAAGAATTAACTAGAGGACAAGTAATTGATAAAAAGGTAATCACAGATTTTCTTAATGGTTTAGATTTAGAAGAAAAAGAAAAAAGAAACCTACTTGAGCTTACTCCAGACAAGTATGTTGGATTGTCTTCTCAGTTAGTTGATTTGTTACTAAAATAATATAAAAGACTATGTGTGGTGTTATTGGTATTTTTTCAAATAGACCAGTTGTGGGAGATTTGCATAATGGCCTGACCCATCTGCAACATCGCGGTCAAGATGCAGCTGGAATTTGTACCTATAGCAATCGTTTTAACATAAAAAAAGGAGCTGGCTTTGTTAGAGACGTTTTTCATCAAGGTAATCTATCAAACCTGGAAGGAAATTGGGGATTGGGTCACACTCGTTATTCAACAGCTGGTTTGAATCGTTTTAGCAGGGAAGATGCCCAGCCATTCACTCTTCATTCGCCATATGGTATAGCTATGGTACATAATGGTGATTTAACAAACTATAATTCTTTAAAAACAGAATTAGCAAAAAAAGATAAACGTCATTGTAATTCTACTTCTGATTTGGAATTAATTTTGTCAGTTTTTGCCTCAAAAATGCAGGAGGTCAATGGAAATAATGAAATGTTTGAACAAGTTTGTAAAGCAGTAGAATCAGTTTTTGATCGTTGCGTTGGTGGCTACACGGTTATCGGAATGTTAGCAAATATTGGAATGTTTGCTTTTCGTGATCCACATGGTATTCGTCCGGGTGTTTGGGGTAAAAGAAAAAATACTGATGGAAACACCGATTATATTTTTTCGTCTGAAAATACAATGTACTATCCTTTGGGATTTGAATTACAAGGAGATATAAAACCTGGAGAAGTTATTTTCGTAAGCAAAAAAGGAGAAATAAAGAGAAGATTGATCAGAAAGAAAATGTTTACTCCCTGTATTTTTGAATATGTATATTTAGCAAGACCAGATTCGATGATTAATAATATTAGTGTATATAGATCTCGACTTCGTATGGGACAAAATTTGGCTCGTGCTTGGAAAAAGAAGTATCCACTTATTCAACCAGATATTGTTGTCCCAGTTCCTTTTACCTCAAATACAGCCGCTCTTTCCATGGCACATGAAATTGGTGTTCGTTATTCAGAAGGATTATACAAAAATGTATTCGTGGGTCGTACTTTCATAATGCAAGGACAAGAGAATAGAAAAAAAAGTATTTTACAAAAACTTTCACCGCAAGAGATTGAACTAAAAGGAAAAAAAGTTTTATTGGTTGATGATTCTATTGTTCGAGGCAATACTTCAAAAAAAGTTGTGGAATTAGTTCGTAATGCCGGAGCAAAAGAAGTATATTTTGCATCAGCCTGTCCTCCAATAAAATATCCTGACTTTTATGGAATAGATATTCCAACTCGAAACGAACTTATTGGAGCAAACATGGACGAAGAACAAATCCGTAAATTTATTGGAGCAGATATATTACTTTATCAGACAATTGAAGATTTAGTAGAGGCAGTTACAAGACGTGGTGCTGAAAAAATTGATTATCCTTCCATGCCGTGTCTTGATGGTTGGTATGTTACAGAAGATATTGATGAGAAAAAAATTAGAAATTTAGAAAAAGAAAAAGATACTAGTAAAAAGATAGAAAAAGAAGACAAAAAAGAAAAAAATGAAAAAATTAAAATACTTGTCATTGGCTCTGGAGCCCGAGAACATATAATTTGCAAAACTTTAAAAAAATCAAAACATGATCCTGATATTTTTTGTTTTGCCACAAATAATAATCCTGGCATTAAAGAAATTTGTAAAAATTTTACTGTTGGAAACATTGAAAATGCAGATGATATTATTGAATTCATTAAAAATGAAAAAATTAATTTTGCCTTTATTGGTCCTGAAGCTCCACTTGCAGTTGGAGTAGTGGATGAATTAGAAAAAAAAGGTATTCCCTGTATTGGGCCTACTAAAGAACTTGCCCAAATTGAAACAAGTAAAGGTTTTACTCGAGATTTATTTGTTGAATACAACATTAATGGTTCAGCTAAATACAAAAAGTTTGATTCATTACAAGGAGTACAAGATTTTTTAAATATTTTGCAAGATAGATATGTTATTAAAGCCGATGGGCTGATGGGTGGTAAAGGAGTAAAAGTAAGTGGTGATCATTTAAATTCTCATTCCGACGCCATAAATTATTGTCAGGAATTAATTAACAAAAGCAGCTCTTTTATTATCGAAGAAAAATTTATTGGACAAGAATTTTCTTTAATGAGTTTTTCGGATGGAAAAAATTTAGTCCATATGCCACCAGTTCAGGATAACAAGAGAGCATTTGATGGAGATCAGGGCCCAAATACTGGTGGAATGGGTAGCTATAGCTCAGCTGATCATTTATTACCATTTTTAAATCAGGGTGATGTTGCAATTGCTCAATTGATTAATGAGACAACAGCAAAATCACTGCGAGAAAAGTTTGGTAGAGGGTACAAAGGAATTCTTTATGGTGGTTTTATTAAAGTAAAAGACGGCATCAAACTTATTGAATACAATGCTCGGTTTGGGGATCCGGAAGCTATGAATGTTTTATCAATATTAGACTGTGACTTTGTTGATCTCTGTTTAAGTATTATTTTTGAAAAATTAGATAAACAAGACGTTAAATTTTTAAATAAAGCTACTGTTTGTAAATATGCAGTGCCGGAAGGATATCCAGATGATCCTGTAATTGATCAGGTAATAGATATTAGTGAGGTAAAAGACAAAGAAAATCTATACTATGGTTCAGTGGATGTTTTGGATGGTCAATTAATTGAAAAAGGCAGTAGAACAATTTGTTGTGTTGGTATAGATAAAAACGTGGAAAGTGCAACAAATATAGTAGAAAATATTATAAATAAAATTGAAGGGCCACTCTTTCACCGCCAAGATATTGGTACGGCTGAATACCTTGACACCAAGAGGGATTTTTGCTTGAATTAATATATATAAATTAAAAAATACTATGAATAACAAAATACGAATAGGAGTACTAGGTTCTACTAAAGGTACTGATATGGAGGCAATCATTTCTGCAATTAATGATAATAGTCTCGATGCAAGTATTGAAGTAGTAATCAGTGATAAAGAAGACTCATATATTTTGAAGAGGGCATTACAACACAGCTTAAACGCTGTTTTTATTAACCCTAATTCCATTTTTGATGGATCTAAACTTTCTCGTGAAGATTTTGATAAAAAGATTGTTGAAGAATTAAAAAGTAAAAAAGTGGATTTAGTATTACTCATTGGATACATGAAAATATTGTCTCCATATTTCTGCAGAGAATACAAAGATAAAATATTAAATGTTCATCCTTCGCTTTTACCAGCTTTTGCCGGTGGTATGGATCTTAACGTCCATGAAGAAGTTTTAAAAAGTGGAGTCAAAGTAACTGGCTGTACAGTACATTTTGTGGATGAAGGAGTAGATAGTGGAAAAATTATTTCTCAAAAATGGTGTGAAGTCTTAACTGATGATACAGCTGAGAGTTTAAAACAAAAAGTACAAGCTTTGGAAGGAAAAGCTTTAATTGAATCAATTAAATTGTTTGCAGAAAATTATTTAACTCCAAAAACATCAATAATTAAAAGAGCTCTCATTTCAGTTAGTGATAAAGAAAGTATCGTTGAATTTGCTAGAGAACTTAATTTGAGAGGTGTTGAGATTATCTCAACCGGAAACACAGCTAAAATATTAGAACAAAATGGCGTCCAAGTAACAGAAATATCAAACTTTACTCAATATCCTGAAATGATGGACGGACGACTAAAAACATTGCACCCGTTAGTTCATGGTGGAATTTTGGGTCTGCGTGACAAGCACGCTGATGTTGCAAAAGAGCATAATATTCGTTGGATTGATTTAGTAGTCTGCAATCTATATCCCTTTTCACAAACAATTCAAAAGCCTGGTGTTTCTGAAGACGAAGTAATTGAAAATATCGATATTGGTGGACCAACTATGATTCGAAGTGCTGCTAAAAATATCAATTGGGCCACTGTGGTTGTAGATAAAGAAGATTACCAAACTATTTTAAATGAGTTAAGAGAAAATGATGGTATTGATATTGAAACTCGTAAAAAATTATCAGCAAAAGCATTTTCGCACACGGCTAATTATGATTCCATTATTGCAAATCATTTTAAAAAAGAAAAATTTCCTGAAAAATTATCATTAACGTTCACTCAAAGCTATATTCCTCGTTATGGTGAGAATCCTCATCAAGAAGCTGGTGTATACAAAGAAGCGAATAACAATGGTTGTAATATTTTGAATGCAGATATTATTCAAGGAAAGAAATTATCATATAATAATATAAACGATGCTGATGGTGCTCTTTCCACCTTGAAAGAATTTACAGAACCCTGTTGTGTAGTGGTAAAACATGCAAATCCATGTGGTGTATCAACTGGTAATGATATATTTGACGCATACACTCGTGCCTATGAAGCAGATTCACTCTCAGCCTTTGGTGGCGTTATTGCTATCAACCGAACTTGTACGAAAGAGATCGCTGAAAAAATTGTTAAAGTATTTGCAGAGATTGTTATTGCTCCAGAATATGATTCAGAAGCGTTGGTGATACTATCGAGTAAAGAGAAGATGAGAGTATTACGTATGGGTAGTATTACGCCAAGAGAAGCGGGTCAAGAATTTAAAAGTGTTGAAGGGGGACTTCTTTATCAAGATATAGATACAAAAGTAATTAATGAAAATGATTTACAAATAGTAACAGAAAACACTCCAAGTCAAGATCAAATGAATGATATGTTGTTTGCTTGGAAAGTATTAAAACATGTAAAATCGAATGGAATATTAATTGCAAAAAATAATACGACAGTCGGTGTTGGTGCCGGACAAGTATCACGAGTAGATGCGGTTGAGTTGGCAATAAAAAAAGGAGAAACTAGTGTCAGTGGGGCAATTTTGGCATCAGACGCCTTTTTTCCCTTTAGAGATAGTATCGACAAAATTGCTTCAACTGGCATTAAAGCCATAATTCAACCAGGAGGATCAATAAAAGACAAAGAAGTAATTCAAGCTTGCAATGAACACGGCATTGCCATGGTGTTTACTGGTAATAGATGTTTTAAGCATTAGAATCCTTTAATTACTTACTCAATACAGTCTTGATTAGTTTAGATAATTTCTTACTTTTGATTTTTTGCAGATATTGCTTAATTCTTTTTTTATTCAAAATGGATAAATTCATTTCCTCAACATCAAAATTTGCATATCCATTCAAAGATAGATAAGCTAAATCTAACCAAGCCTTTTCTACGTTTGCTTCTAAATATCCATTTTTTATTTTATACCCCCAAAACATCTTTGATTGGAGATGATGATAAAATAATACTTTTTGAGCGGTCTCTATTTTTTTTGTTTGAAGACTAGTCGCTAAAGTTAAATTAACTGGTTTTTGACTAAGTACATTATATTTAGCCAATACCCACTCAAAAGAAAGATAGCTGGGATAATATATCTCTACTGCTAATCTTTCCCAATCTATTTTGGATATATCAGATGTGTATAACCCCTTACTCAATCGTATTACATCACCATTCTTTACCAACCTGCTTATTGTTACCTTTAAACCATCACTATTTAATTTACTAATCTTTTTAAGATCAATAAAGGTAAACGGTTGCTTAGGAATCCTATTTATTTGTTTTAGTAATTTGTTCATATAATTGTTCTATCAGAGGATAATAATCTTTAGATAAAAAAACTTGTAATTCATTTTTAAATTCTCTCTTTTTGTATATTTTAACCTGTGGACAAACAAAAGGTTGCCTTAACTTTTGCGAGATGTACCACAAATCGAAAATATCTCTACCTTTCTTTCTGTTTTTAATCGTTAGTACTTTTAAATTTTTTAATTCATCTAAAGTAGGTACCAACAACAAGGGTTGGAATATACTAGTGGGACTCTGCAAAGTAGCTAGTTCATATTCAATGTCAACTTTATTATCTGGTTTATGAATCTCAATCTTTATGGAAAAATTATGTTTTAATTTATCATCATTAATGTTTATCAGAGCAAACATTGTTTTACGCTTATTCTTAATATCCGTTAACTTCCAATTGATTTTATCTTTTAAAAAAGTATCTAAAAATTGTTGTAATTCTATAAACTGTATTTTTTTTATCATCAGTAAATCAATGTCTTCTGAAAAACGAGGAGAATTGTATGCCAAACGCAGAGCAGTACCACCATAAAAAACAAGCTTGGTGCTTAAATTATGCTTGGCAAAAGCCTGTAATAGTTCCATTTCTGCCTCTTCACGTAGTATTTGATCCCTGGATATCTGTAATTCTTTAACTAAGGTATTTAATTCATTTTGGTCCATATCCTTGTTCCTTAATGATTTAAGTAAGTAAACAATTTTGTTAACTATACTATATCATAAAAAATGAGCCTTGTCAAGGGTTGGTGAAGTTTTTTTTAAGACTTAGTTCATATAATTCGGAGCAGAGTCAATCTGCTTCAAATCATGAGGATGATTTTCTTTTAACGAAGAAGAGGAGATTATAACAAATTTTCTCTTTTTTTGTAATTCAGAAATTGTTTTTGATCCACAATAGCCAAGTCCACTTTTTATTCCACCTGCTAACTGATAAAGTATTCTACTTACTTCACCTTTATACATTACTTTTCCACTTACTCCTTCGGGAACTAGTTTATCTTTGTCATTTATGTTTGCTTGAGAGTATCTATCTTTACTACCTTTTTGCATGGCTTCAACACTACCCATTCCTCTATATGTCTTGTAAATACTTCCATTTAAATATTCAGTCTCTCCCGGAGTCTCGTCAGCACCAGCAAGCATATTTCCAAGCATAACTGTATTTGCGCCGGCTGCCAGGGCCTTTACAATATCTCCGGAGTGTTTAATTCCGCCATCTGCAATAATTGGAATTTGTTTTTTTAATTTTTTTGTTAATGAAGCAACTTCAAAAATAGCTGAAAGTTGAGGTACCCCAATACCTGAAACTACTCTCGTGGTACAGATTGATCCTGGACCAATTCCGACTTTGATCGCATTAGCTCCTGCTTCAATCAAGTCTTTAGCAGCTTCCGCTGTTGCAATGTTGCCAGCAATAATTTGTTGATGAGGATATTTATTTTTAATTTTTCGTACCATATCAATCACACCTTTTGAATGACCGTGCGCTGTATCAATTACTAAAATATCAACTTTAGCCTTGATAAGCATGTTCGCTCTTTCGAATGAATCAATTCCAGTACTAATAGCCGCCCCCACTCGTAAATGCTTATTAGAATCTTTACAAGCATTTGGGTAGAGGTCATTTTTTTTAATATCTCTTCTCGAAACAATACTGGTTAGTCTTCTATCTTTATCTACGATACAAAGAGTTTTAAGTTTGTATTTTCTAATTAAGCTATTTGCTTGATCAAGTGTAATTCCTTTTTTTGCAACTACCATATTTTTAATTGGAAGCATTAAATCAGATACTTTTTTGTTAGTATCCATTGGGTGCATAAAATCGATATCTCGAATTATGCCAACTAGTCTTCCGTAAAAATCAACCACGGGTATTTTTTTGTAGCCTAGCCTTTTTTGTATCTCTATTACCTTTTTGATTATGGCTTTTGGTCTAATTGTGACTGGATTTTCAATAAAGCCATTTTCAAATCTTTTTACTATCTTTACCTCTTCAGCCTGTTCTTGAGGAGTCAAATTTTTGTGAATTATGCCAATTCCTCCTGCAAGGGCCATAGCGGTGGCCATCTTGTGTCCTGTTACAGTATCCATAGCAGCACTGATGATGGGCAAATTTAGTTGTATATTGGATGTTAAATATGTGTTTAAGGATGTATTTTTAGGTAAAATCTCTGAATATTGGGGCACTAAAAGAACATCATCAAATGTTAAGGTATGTTGTAAATCAGAATACATATATTTATATAATAGACATTAATATATCTCCCATGTTATTATGTATTAATATAGTAACAGACCTTATGCAAAAGTCAAAGACCGAAATTGCTATCCTTGATTTTGGCTCTCAATATACACATTTAGTAGCTCGTCGGGTGCGTGAGTTGGGAGTAAAGAGCAGTATTTACCAAAATGATGTAGATTGCCAGAAATTAGAAAATGCCTATGGTATTATTCTTTCGGGTGGTCCAATTAGTGTAATTGGAGCACAAAGTTTGAGTTATGATAAAAACATATTTAATCTCGATATACCAATTCTAGGCATTTGCCATGGTCATCAATTAATTGCTAAACATTTTGGTGGTGTTGTAATTGGAGGACAAACTCGAGAATATGGTACGGCTAAAATTGAAACCAAAAACTCAGAAATATTTTCTGAGATTACTAATACGACGGTGTGGATGAGTCATGGTGATAGTGTGGAAATATTACCTGATGGTTTTTTTTCAATTGCATCTAGTACTACAGATCTAATCAGTGCGATGGAAAATATTGAGAAAAAAATATTTAGTTTGCAATTTCATCCCGAAGTACATCATAGCATTGATGGACAAAAAATGTTACACAATTTTGTTCTTAATATTTGTCAGGCAAAGAAGAATTGGGACACCAGTAAAATTGTTGAACAAATTAAAGAAAAAGTATTAAAACAAACAAAAAACAAAAAGGTTTTTCTTTTGGTGAGTGGGGGAGTTGATTCTACCGTTTGCTTTTGCTTGTTAGAAAAATTTTTAGGAAAAGAAAATGTTTATGGACTGTATGTTGATCATGGCTTTATGCGCCAAAATGAAACTGAACAAGTTAAAGAAAAATTAAAAAAAAGTGGTTTTGAAAATTTACATATTGTTGATGCATCCGAGAAGTTTAGAGAGGCACTTAAAGATGTTAGTTTACCAGAAGAAAAAAGAAAAATTATTGGTAATCTTTTTTTAGATGTGGTTAATAGTGTAATGGCTGAAAAAGGATTTAGTATGGAGGAGTATTTATTAGGACAAGGAACTATTTACCCAGATATAATTGAGTCTGGTGGAAGCAAAAATGCTGAAGTGATAAAAACACACCATAATAGAGTGGAAATATTACAAAAAATGATTAAAGAGAATAAAGTTATTGAACCATTAAGTTATTTATACAAAGATGAAGTGCGAGAAGTAGGAATAAATTTAGGTCTTGATAAAGATATTGTTCGTCGCCATCCTTTCCCAGGGCCTGGTCTTGCTATTCGTACTCTTTGCTCGGACGAAGAAATTAATAGTGGGGTGAAAGTAATGAATCATAGTATTGAAGGATATGCATTGTATCATTTGCCAATTAATTCAGTCGGTGTTCAGGGGGATGAGAGAACTTATAGTAATCCTGGATTATTAATTAGTAAGGATAATAAAGTGGATTGGAATTTTTTAAAGATAATTTCTCCAAGCATCACTAATACGAATAAAGATATTAATAGAGTGATAACAATGGTAGCTGGTAATACAGAAAAAATATTGAATTGTAGTGTTAAGCGTTCTTTTTTAGATGAAAGAGTAGAAAAATTAAGAAAATTAGATGAGGTGGTAAATCGCTATGTATTAAATGATGAGCGTTGTAATCATATTTGGCAAATGCCCGCTATTTTACTTCCATTTGGACATACTCGTTTTGAATCACTCTTGCTTCGGCCAGTAGAATCAGAAGAAGCCATGACTGTTTCTTTCGCTTCGATACCAGCTGTAATATTGAGTAATATTGTAAAAGAAGTAAAAAAACTTGACTTAGTCGATTATATTTTCTACGATATAACGAACAAGCCACCCGGAACTATTGAATGGGAATAATATTATGAAGGCAATTGTACTAAAAAGACGTGAATACAGAGAATACGATCAGATCGTTTCTTTGTTTACAGAGTTAAGTGGCAAGGTGGAATTACTTACTACTGGGATTAAAAAAATAGTTAGTAAAAACTCTGGTAATTTGCTAGTGGGTTCAATAGTAGATATTGAAATAGCGAAAGGAAAAGAAATTAATCATTTAACAAAGGTGCAAAGTATTAATATCTTACGAAAATCCCGAGAAGATTTATCAAAAAGTATTGCTATTAAGTATATATCAGAACTAATTGATAGAGTGACAAAAGTTGAAGAAAGAGATGAAAGCATTTTTCTCTTTTTACAACAAGCTTTAGAGTTCATTGAACAAACAGATCAACTTAACAAGTCTTTCATATATGGTTTTGTAATCAAACTCTTTATTATCCTCGGTTTTAGTCCAGTAATTAATAATTGCGTAAGTTGTCAAAGTGTTAAACATATTAATAACTTTAGTGTTGTAAACGGAGGCTTAATATGTACGAATTGCTGTAGCAATGAGAATGAAAAGACACATATATACAAGATTAACGAACAACAAAAAGCATATTTTGTAGTACTATTACAAGAAAATTGGGATGTAATAAATACATTAAAAGAAAACAAGCAAATATTTAAATTAATTAAACATTACATTACTTTTCACAGCGAAAGTAATATACAAACAATTTAAAAATATGGAAATAATGATTAAAGATTGTTCAAAACACGTTGATAGCGAAGCGACCATAAAAGGTTGGTTATACAATAAGCGTTCGTCCGGTTCAATTGCTTTTTTACAACTAAGAGATGGTTTTGGTTGGATGCAAGCAGTGGTAGTTAAAGATCAAGTTGGTGAAGACGTGTGGAAAAAAGTTGAAGAAGTGACTCAGGAATCATCAGTAACGATTAGTGGAATAATTACAAAACATCCAAAAAAAGACGATGTTTTTGAAATGCAAACTAAAGATTTATCTATCATTCAACTCTCAGATGAATACCCAATTGCCAAAAAAGAACATGGACCAGATTTTTTAGTTCAAAATAGGCATCTATGGTTGAGAAGTAAAAAACAATGGGCTATATTGAAAATTAGAGATGCAATTATTACTGCTATTAATGAATATTTGCATAAAGAAAATTTTATTAAAGTGGATGCCCCAATATTCACACCCAATGCCTGTGAGGGAACCACTACTCTTTTTTCAGTACCATATTTTGATTTAGGAAATGCTTTTCTATCTCAATCCGGACAGCTATATATTGAAGCGGCCATAGCTTCAGTTGGTCGTTGTTATGATTTTGGTCCAGTGTTTAGAGCAGAAAAATCAAAAACAAAAAGACACTTAACAGAATTTTGGATGATGGATGCTGAAGGAGCTTTTATTGAACATGATGAAAATTTAAATATTCAAGAAGGATTGGTAAAATACATTGTAAAGTATTGTTTAGATAATTGTAAAGTTGAATTAGATGTTCTTGAGCGCGATACCACTAAATTGCAAAATATGTCAGACAAACCTTTTACTAGATATACGTATGATCAAGCAATTGAAAAACTTAATGAATTAGGTTCAGATATCAAACACGGTGAAGATTTGGGAAATGATGACGAGGGATTATTAACCCAAAATTCAGATGTTCCGGTATTTATTGAAAAATGGCCAAAAGCCATTAAACCCTTCTATATGAAGATAGATCCCCAAGATGAATCAAGGGTGCTAAATGACGATTTAATCGGTATAGAGGGCTCAGGAGAGTTAATAGGGGGGTCTCAGCGTGAAGATGACCATGATCTTCTTTTAGAAAGAATGAAAAAGGATAATCTCAATATTGATGATTATCAATGGTATTTGGACTTAAGAAAATATGGTTCAGTCCCACATTCAGGTTTTGGAATAGGTTTAGAGAGAACAGTACGTTGGATTAGTGGAGTAGAGCATATTCGAGAGTGTATTCCGTTTCCTAGAACCATTACTAGATTAAAACCATAAGATAGTGTATAAGTTGACTAAAATGCTAGAATAGACTATACTTTTATGGTATTTTTAGCGCCGAAGTGGCGGAATTGGTAGACGCGCACGACTCAAAATCGTGTGGGGCAACTCATGAGGGTTCGATTCCCTCCTTCGGCACATAAATAAAAAAACATGAATTATTTCTTTGATCTATTAATAATGATACTTTTAGTGATAACTGCTCTGCCAGCAGCTTTTTTATTACGCCATTATTTTACCAATGACAAAAGTTGGGAGAAAAAACATAGAAATATTACATTTGCAATTTCTTTTTTTCTTTTACTTAATTTTCTTTTAGTTTTATATGGTAGTTTTATTGAACCAGAATTAATCTATGTAAAAAAAACAAGTATTGATTTTGAAAAAATAAATAAGCCAATAAAGATTGCTTTTGTTGCAGATTACCAAGTAGGACCGTATAAGAAAAGTGAGTTTATTCAAAAAACTGTTGATAAGATATTAGAATTAAAACCGGACTTAGTTTTAATAGGTGGAGATCAGATTAATAATTCTTTTGGTGAGGATGAAACAAAGTATTTTTTACCATTTGAACAATTAGCAAAAAAAATACCAACTTACGCTGTTCATGGAAATCATGAATACGGTGTTAGTGGTGGACGCTCTCTTTACGATGAGCAATATCGTCTTCCTGATCTTAGTGAAGAGACCAAATTGGCCATGGAAAAATTAGGTATCAAATATTTAGTAAATGAATTAGAGGTAATAGAAATTAACGGGCAAAAAATTAATTTATTTGGCGGTGATTCATATTGGGCCCAGAAATTAAATTTATCAAAATTAAAAAGTAGAGATTTAAGTATTCCGACTGTTGCTTTAATCCATAACCCGGCCGTTATTTATGATATTGATGGATATAATGTAGATTTGGTTTTAGCGGGACACACTCATGGAGGACAAATACGTTTACCTCTCGTTGGTGCTTTAAAAAAAGTAGACAAATACCTTCCTCGGTCTTGGCACAAGGGGTGGGTAAGTTATGAGAAAACAAAAATGTTTGTTACCAGTGGAATTGGAGAGACTGGTGTTCGTTCTCGTCTGTATAATAGGCCGGAAATTGTCTTACTAACCATTGAGTAATATATTAACAAAAAAAGAAATAAAAAAAGAAATAAAAAAGTCACTAATATCAGCGACATTTTTTTTGTATTTTTACAAATTTAATAATTATCTATCTGCTTAGAGCCAGTATATAATTTTTAAGCCAATATATTACTTCTTCTTTTAATTTTGTTTTAATCCAATTCTTTCTTTTTTCGTCTACTAATTCCCCCAAATCTCTTAATAGTTCATTTGGTTTAATTTTTTCAATTACAGTGCTACACTCTTTTAAATAGTCGGCTAATTTTTGTTTAGTCCACAACTCAATTATTTCTTCGTTGATATTCCAATTGTTATTAAAAAAATGATAGATATCATAAATATCTCTGACAGCTGTTTCTTTTCTATTCACTAAAGCTATTAGCTTATTGGAAAACATGAATTCTGGTTTAGCCACCAGCATAGAAATACCTAAATACTCTTTTAAATCGTAATATTTATTAAGATCGTAAGGTAGTTTTCTAATATTAATTTCTATTTTTATATTATGCTCATCTTCTCCATAGGATAACAAAAAAAAGATGGTGAATTTTTTTATCTTTTCATCCTTAACTTTGCCATATTTTTCTAGCACGGATTTAACTTTATTGAAAACCAGACTTTGAGTCTGTTTATCATTTTTTAGTAAATCAAAATCTAAATCAACTGAAAATCTAGATAGATTATAAAAAAAATATGCACAAGTACCACCCTTGAATCCCAAGAGGGGAGAAATGGATATATCTGTATAAATATCTTTAAGTATTTTACCCATCATTAGTTGATGTTTAACTTTGTCTAGCATATTTTTTGTAATATCTATTTAATCTTTTAATAAGCTGTTTGTTACTATATATTTTCACTAATTCAAAACACACATCCCAATCAATATTTGATAAATTATCAAAATAATAATTTGGATAAAGATAAATCATGTCTAAAAAAGCTCTCTCTTTTGTAGCCATGCTGTAATTATCTTGAAAGATTATGCCATTTGTATTGAATAAAATACTATCCTTTAGCTTTCTAAATTGGATAGAAATATTATTAATATTAATTTTTCTTGGCCATTTGCTAGCAACCGTTATGGTGTCAGAGTATTGGAATATAATACCTTCTTTTTTTAAAACAGACTCAAAACTTAAATACGAGGGTGCATAAATACTGGTAGCTAATTCTCTGGCACTAAATTTTTCATCTTTTGCATAAACACCTCTTGTTAATCTAATGAGGACACCCTTTTTAGTATAGTAAGATATTTTAGATTTTAGCCTATTATAATCATTTTCTTGCCAAATCAAAGCTAAATCCTTGTTGGTAAGGATGGTTTTATTGACTTTATATAAATTATTCGATAAAATAGTCATACTATCTACTCAAGGTAAGAATATATCATACTTACAGTATACATTATTAATAGAGTCTTGTCAATAGAGTGAAGCTAAAATAATTAAAATAAGCCAAACTTGATCAGTTTTTGATAAATAACTATCATCTTTTATTAGTATATCTATTTATTAATTAATGTATCTTTTTTCAACTACATCCCAGTCTATTGAGTTCATAAATGATTCAATATATGATTTTTTGTCTGTTGTATAGTCAATAACAAAAGCGTGTTCAAAAACGTCGAGATTTAATAGTAATTTACAACCAGCAAAATGTCCAACATCGTGTTCATTTACCCAGACATTAAAGAATTTGTCTGCTATAGTGTCGTAGTATAGTATTGTCCAACCAATACCCCGCATGGATGCTGTGGCTATAAAGTCTTTTTTCAAATTTTCAATATTCATGAAGTGTACTTCAAGTTTCTTGTATAGTTCGCTCTCTTTATTTAATTCTTTTTTTTCTTTTGTCATGGCTTCGAAATGGTATTCATGTAATCGCATGCCATTAAACTCCCAACCAAATCTCCTTTTTAATTCAGCAAATTCTGGCGTTCCAGTTTTATCTTGTTTGTGTAATTCAATGATTTGTAAACCAACTTTATTGGTATTTTCTACATAACCACTATATAGTTTGAAATGAGTTTGAAGTGCTTTGTCGCTAAAACCATCTAAACCAAGAAGATGATCATAATTTTGTACTTTATACATATATTTTATCTTTAATTAATAATTTAAATATTCATACTTACTTAGTATGATATCATATCTATTTATAGTGTCAAGTATTTATTAATAATATCATATCTTTTTCGATTATTAAAACTGTGATATAATATATTCATAATAAAAAAAACTATGTCACGGATAATTGCCGTTGTTAATCAAAAAGGTGGAGTGGGTAAGACCACTACTGCAGTTAATTTAGCTGCCGCTTTAGCAGAAAGTGGTAAGTTTGTTCTTTTGGTTGATTTAGATCCTCAAGGTAATGCTACTTCAGGACTAGGAATAGATCATCAGAATTTAGAAAAAGGACTTTATCATAGTTTAGCTGGGAGTTGTCGATTACATGATGTAATTCATAACACTGCTCACGAAGGATTAAGAATAGCACCGGCCACTCAGGATTTGGCAGGAGCTGCGATTGAATTAGTAAATGAAGAAGGAAGAGAAAGTAAGTTGGCAGATATTATTAGTGAAGTTTGTCATGCTTATGACTATATCATTATCGATTGTCCGCCATCTTTAGGCATTTTAACCTTAAATGGGTTAATGGCTGCTGATCATGTTCTTATTCCTGTTCAAGCTGAATACTATGCTTTAGAAGGATTAGGTCAGTTACTTAAAACAATTGAGATGGTAAGAGAAGGGTTAAAACCCGAATTGGAAATTACTGGAGCCGTATTAACCATGTTTGATAAAAGAAACAAATTATCAGGAGAAGTTATGAATGAATTATACAAGTTTTTCCCAGATAATATTTTTCGCTCAGTTATTCCACGAACTGTTCGTTTGGCTGAGGCTCCGAGTTATGGAAAAAGCATATTCCATTATGAGCCAAAGGGAAAGGCAGCCAGAGCATATGATCGCTTAGCAAAAGAATTCATTGAATATTTTGAAAACTAAACAAATACAAAAATATGTCATTAGGTAAAGGACTTAGTGCTCTGATTACTCCTACTGCAACACGCAATAGTAGAAAAAAAGGGCAGTTACAAAAAAATTCAACAAATGGTCAACAGATTTGGCAACTTCCGATTAATTCAATTTCACCAAATCCAAATCAGCCCAGAAAACATTTTAAAATAGAAGAATTAGAACAGCTTGCAAATTCCATTAAAGAACATGGAGTTTTACAACCTATTTTAGTTTCAGAAAAAGTTGATGGTCATTATGAAATAATATCTGGTGAGCGAAGATGGAGAGCTAGTCAACTGGTAGAAATGACTGAAATACCAGCAATTGTTAAACATATCGAAAAGCAACAAGAATTGGAGATATCTTTAATTGAAAATATTCAGCGTGAAGATTTAAATCCAATCGAAGAAGCCTTTGCTTATAAGAGATTGATGGATGAATTTAATTTAACCCAACAAGAAGTGGCCGAAAAAGTAAGCAAAGCACGATCCACGGTAGCCAACATGGTTCGGTTGCTTGAATTACCAGATGCTGTAAAAAATGCATTGGTTGAAAAGAAAATTAGTACTGGTCAGGCAAAATCACTTCTTTCATTAAATACCGAAAAAGAACAATTAGAAATGTTATCATCAATTTTAGGAGAAAAAATGACAGTAAGAGATTTAGAAAGAACGGCTACGAAAATAAATATGGGAAAGAAGAATAGTAAAGTTAGAAAAGACCCCAATCTTATTTACTTAGAAGATCAACTTCGTTCAAGTCTGGGCACAAAAGTATCTATCACAAAACAAGGCCAGACAGGAAGAGTGACAATTGAATATTATTCAGATGATGAGTTTAATAATATTGTTGATAAACTTACAAAGTAGTTATTAATAGATTAAAAATAGTCGTAATTTAGAGCGACTATTTTTTTGTTATAAATTTCTGAATTAGCCAATGTCCTTTTTGTTCTTTTAATTTTGTTTTTATTCTGTTTTTGGCCATGTGTGTTTTTACACTTTTTAACCAATCTGGAGAAGGTCCTTTTCTATTCTTGTCTACTATTATTTCAATTACATCACCACTGCTAAGAGGATTATCTAGACTTACCATAACATCGTTAACCCTCGCTCCATTACAGTGATTTCCAACATCAGTATGAATATGATATGCAAAGTCTACCGGAGTGGCGTCTTCTGGAAGATCAATAACATCACCCTTTGGTGTAAAAACAAAAATTCGGTTGTTAAAAAAATCTAATTTTAATTCATTTAAATCAGATAGCTTGTTTAAAACCTTTTTTTGAATATCGGCAAGTTCTTGTGCCCAATAAAGATCTCTGTTTGGAATTGTCGCTCCATTCTCATCATAATGCCAATGTGCAGCAATCCCATATTCAGCCTCTTCGTGTATTATTTTATCTCTGACCTGAAATTCTACAATTTTTCCCTTGTCGCAAAAAACAGTGGTATGTATGGATTTATATCCGTTTGGTTTTGGTTGGGCGATATAGTCTTTAATTCGTCCTTTGAGTGGTTTCCAAAGTTTGTGGATTGAACCAAGAGCAGCATAACAATCACCAATGTTCGGCATTATTATTCTGACGGCTACTATGTCATGAATTTTATCAATATTATCCCATCCTTTTCTGAGTATTTTTTTGTATAAACTATATAGTGTTTTTTCTCTTCCATGAATGTTTAAACATTTTAAATTTGCACTTTCCAATTCTTTCCCAATTTGTGCCCTTACTTCTTTTAAATATTCTTCATGTCCTTTCAAATGTTCATCTCTAATTTGTTTAACTCTTTTGAATTCCTTTGGGTAAATATATTGGAATGAAAGATCTTCTAGTAAGTGTTTAATCTCACCAATCCCAAGACGGTTTGCAATTGGAGCATATATTTCTAAACTCTCAAGAGCAATTCGGTATCTTTTTTTTGCTGGTAATGCGTCTAGTGTGTCAAGATTATTAATACGATCCGCAAACTTTATGAGCATTACTCTTATATCTTTAGCCATGGCCACAAACATTTTACGTAAGTTTTCAATATATCTTTCAACGCCACGATATTTTAGATGGCCAAGTTTTGTAACTCCCTTTACCATCTCGGCCACATCTTTCCCAAAGTTTTTTTCAACCTCTTCTAAAGTAACAGCTGTGTCTTCTGGAACGTCATGCAATAGAGCTGCAATAATAATATTGGGGTCAAGTCTCATTTGTGCTAGTAAATGTGCCGTAGAGAGAGGATGTAAAACATAAGGAATGCCAGATTGTCTCATCTGTCCCTTGTGTGCATTCTCGGCAAAATCATATGCCAGTTTTATCAGCTCGATATCTCCTTGATGACTGTATGTCTTTAATTCTGACAGTAAATCTTTTAAACTGATATTTGTCTTCATTTCCAATTGCTTTGCTTGTATCATATGTTTGTATTATATACAAAGAAGAACTGTAAATCAACTAAAAAATACCAATTTTGTAAAGGTATTTGTTAGCATTTTTTTAATTAGATTGAGTAACCATCTTTTTATTTGTATTGTTTAGCGGTAAAATAGTGTTTAATTAGGTTTTACTTTTGTAATCACACTCCTTGGAACTACACTTAACAGTTTCTTTTGCTCCATAAATAATTAAACTTTTGCACTTAGGACATATTTCTCCAGTTGGCTTACTCCATAAGGCAAATTTACACTCTGGATACTTATTACAAGCATAGAAGTTTTTACCTCTTTTACTTTTTCTTTCAATAATATCTCCCTCTTTACATTGGGTACACTTTACTCCAGTCTTTATTTCGATATTAACTATATTTTTACAGTCTGGATAATTGGAGCAACCCAAGAATTCTCCAAACCGACCTCGTTTTTTTTGCATGCTTGATCCACATTTTTCACATTTCTCTTTTATTTCCTCCTCTTCCTCAATTTTCTTTTCTCCATTTTCATCTTCAATAATATTTTTCGTGTTTTTACATTCTGGATAATTGGTGCAAGCTAAAAATTTTCCAAATCTACCAAGTTTAATTACCATTTCTGATTTGCATTTTTCACAAATTTCATCCGTTTTTTCTTCAGATATTTCTTTTTTTGTTAATTCCTTATCTTTTTTATCTAAATTTTCTTTAAATGGTATATAGAAGTCATTAATTACATCTTGCCATTTCTTCTCTCCATCTGCAATATCATCAAAATATTTTTCCATATCAGCTGTAAATTCAAAATCAACTATCTTGTTAAAATGTTCTACCAATAGATCATTTACTATATATGATATTTCTGTTGGCTTTAAACGTTTGTTATCATCGCGCTCAACATAGTTGCGTCTCTCAATAGTAGAAATAGTTGGAGCATAAGTTGAAGGGCGTCCAATACCGAATTCTTCAAGTATTTTTACTAAAGTAGCATCACTATATCGTGCTGGTGGTTCAGTAAAATGTTGTTGAGGTGTTAATTTCTGGCATTTCATTTTTTCACCTTCTTGAATTTCTGGTAAAATATTGTCGTTATTTTTTTCAGGATATAGTTTTAAAAATCCATCAAAAGTAATTACTTGTCCAGTTGCTCTAAATGTATATTTATTATCACTTGCAATATCAATGGTAGTTGCTTTAAATTCGGCTGCAGCCATTTGAGTAGAAAGAGCTCGACGCCAAATTAAATCATAAAGTTTGTATTGTTGCGAAGATAAACTATCTTGAATACTTTCAGGCGAATAATCAGCATGTGTAGGTCTAATGGCTTCATGTGCTTCTTGAGCATTTTTACTTTTCTTTTTGAAAACACGAACTTCAGCAACTGCATATTTCTTTCCAAAACTATTTTCAATATATGCTTTTGATTCGTTTAAAAACTTTTCTGACATATTTAATGAATCAGTACGCATATACGTAATCAAACCAACTTGTCCATTTCCTTGTACTTCAATTCCTTCATATAGTTGTTGGGCTAAACGCATTGTTTGTTTCGCACTATATCCTAAACGGTGATTTGCTTCTTGCTGAAGAGTTGATGTTATAAAAGGAGGAAGAGGATTACGTTTTTTGTTTTTTTGTTCTAGTTTTTCAATTACATATTTAGCATCTTTAAGGTCTGCTAAAATTTTATCCATTTCTTTCTTTTTTCCAATATCAAGTTTCTTTAATATTTTTTTGTCAATTGTATGAAGTTTGGCTTCAATTTCTTGTTCATCTTTATTAGGGGTATTAAATATACCTTGTAGTGACCAGTATTCTTGAGGGTCAAAGGCATCAATTTCTCGTTCACGCTCAACCACTAATCGGACCGCTACAGATTGTACTCTGCCAGCCGAGAGTCCCTTCACAACTTTTTTCCAAAGAAAAGGAGAAAGCTGATAACCCACTAAACGATCTAATATGCGACGTGCTTGTTGGGCGTCAAATAATTTAAGATCTAATGGGCGTGGATTTTTTAAAGCCTCATCAATCGCATGCTTAGTAATTTCATGAAAAACAATTCTTTTTGCTTTTTTAGGATCAATTTTTAAAATTTCAGCTAAGTGATATGAAATTGCTTCACCTTCTCGATCTTCATCAGTTGCGAATAATATTTCATCAGTTTTTTTGGCTGCATCTTTCAATTCTTTAATTACCTTACTTTTGTCTCGACTGTTGATATAGTGAGGTTCGTAATTATTGTCCACATCTACTCCCAACTTACTTTTTGGTAAATCTCGGACATGACCAAAAGAAGACTTTACAATGAAGCCTCTTCCTAAAAATTTTGAAATTGTTTTTGCTTTGGTTGGGGACTCTACAATAACTAATTTTGACATAAATTAATTTTTTATCTTATTTTGAAATGTAATATATATAGATTATGTAAAAATGTCAACTATTTGTTTATTTGCAAATTATTTTTTCAATAATAATCTAATTTCACCACCTAAAAAAATAGAGCCAGTGACGAGTATAATATCATTAGACTTTGCTTGTTTTTGTGACCAGTTAAAAGCGTCTGTGGAATCTAGAAATATTTTAGTTTTTATTTTACTATTTTTTTTCTTTACAATTTTATATATTTCTCTTGGGTCAGCTACGGTTCTGAATATATTATTAATGTATCTGGTACAAGCAATTGATTTTGGTTTTAATTGTATTAATTGGTTCAACATCTTTGGCCATTCTTTATCAAAAGAAAAACCAAGTACAATATGTAAATTTTTATCTTTTAATCCCGATATATCCGTGATTGTATTAATGGTACTTTTAATTTTATCAATGTTATGTGCCCCATCAAGAATAATAGTTGGTTTACCCTTTAATATTTCCATTCGCAGTGGTAACTCCACCTTTATTAATCCTTTTTGTATTGTTTCATAACTTACACCAATACTTTGAGCGACTTCAATAGCTATTAGAGCGTTGTTTACCTGATGTTTTCCTAAAACACCTAGATTATATTTCTTTTCCTTATATCCAAAAGAAATACCGTCAATATTTTGGTTGGTAATTTTACCATTTGCTGAATTAAGTTTAATTAATTTTTTACTTTTTACTTTTTGACACTCTTTTTCAATGATATTCAAAATATCTTTGTTTTTTTCCATAGTAAAAACAGAACAACCTTTTTTGATTATCCCACTTTTTTCATAAGCGATATCCTTTTTTGTTGGACCAATAATATTTTTATGATCATCTCCAATATTTGTAATAACGCAGATATCTTTGTTTGGAATACAATTTGTAGAATCATAACGTCCGCCTAAACCCACTTCAATTACGGCCCAATCAACTTTTTCCTCTGCAAAGTAGTATAGACCAATAGCAGTAATGATTTCAAAAAAAGAAGGCATCTCATATGGTGAACGAGTAAGATACTCATCTAACTTTGGTTTTAGCATTTCAATTAATTGGATAAACTTTTTTTTGCTAATTGCTTTTCCATTAATTTCCCATCTTTCTACTATTGTTGATGGATGAGGTGAAGTAATTGTTCCTACCTTTTTTTTGTTTTCCTTTAAAATCGAAGAAATCATTAATGAAGTTGAGCCTTTTCCACTGGTTCCAGTTACATGAACATATTTAGGAATCTTTTTTTGAGGATTTCCTAAAATATTTAGAAGAGAATTGAGACGTTTAATATATATGACGCAGTGTTTAGCATCAGCCATATATTCTCGACGTGGCATGTTTGCTAGTGAGAGTAAATAATTGTAGGCTGTAGTGTATGTCATGAAATTAATTTGTTTTTTTATCTTTTTTAAACCAGTAAACTAATAAATAGACAAATGGAGTATCAAGAGTTGCAAAGATAATTTTAATTAACCAATATGATAATGAAAGTTGAAGAATGAAAGCAGTATCAAACTTTGCTGAAATACCATAAAAAGCAATAAACATGAAAAGAAGAGTATCAATTGCTTGTGAGACATATGTTGATAAATTATTACGTAACCATAAATACTTACCTTTTGTTTTCTTTTTCAAAAAATCAAAAGCCCAAATATCGTGAGCTTGAGAAATAATAAAAGCAATTAAACTGGCAATTATCATACGTAAACTACCACTAAATATTGTTGTGTATTGGGCATTTAATGCATAACGCTCAGAGGCTGGCATCTTAATTGAAATATATATTAGAATTAAAACAAGTATTTGGGCGAGTACTGCGGCCCAAACGATTTGTTTTGCTTTTTGTTTTCCATAAACTTCAGATACAGCATCAGTAATCATGAAAGTAAGAGGATAGGCAAATATACCAACTGACATAGACACACCTAAAATGGTCGTTATTTTAGTACCTAGTATATTTGCAGCTAAGTAACCAGCTACAAATACAGCGGTTGCCAGTGTATATTTTTGAGAATTTTGCATAATATTCTTTAAGAATTAATAAAATAAGGGTAACACGTATAATTCATATGTCAAGTATGAATCCCTATTTTATCAATATATTTGTAATATCTTCCGAACTATTTACTAAATATGCCCCATTTTTTAATAATTCGTTAGTTCCTTGTTTTTGGGTGATTTCGTAAGGAACTGCAAATACATCTCGATTATAGTCCAGAGCACAACTAGCAGTGATTAGAGAGCCAGATCTGATGTCAGCCTCAACTACCAATGTACCATGAGATAATCCCGCAATAATACGATTACGCTGAGGAAAACTGTATCTTGTTGCTCTAGATTCTGGCGGATATTCAGTTAATACTAAACCTCCGTTATCTATTATTTTTTCTAATAAATGTATATTTTGTTTTGGATATATGACATTATCATTCAAACCCGTTCCAAGTATTGCTACGGTTTTTCCACCATTCTCAAGTGTTGTTTGATGAGCAATTGAATCGATTCCTATTGCGAGTCCACTAATTATTACAATTCCATTTTTTGCAAGTGGACCAACTATTTTTTGACAGGAACGTTTTCCTATTTCTGAATATTTGCGTGAGCCCACTACGGCCAGACAAATATTATTTAAAATCTCTAAATCACCTCTGTAGTATAATTGAGGTGGGGGATCAGGAAGTTGCCGAAGTAGTTTTGGATATTTTTTGTCGCTAAACAAAATACACTGAATTTCTTTTTTTTCCTCCTTCATATTTATATATATTAACTTTTTAAAAGAGAATATATTTCTTCTATTGATGCCATTATGGCTTGTTGTAATTTATTTTTTTCAAAAAACCCGAATTTTTTTAAAACAAAGTTTGCTGTGTCTGTTTTACTTGTTCTGCTATTTGCCACCCCAACTCTTATTCGAGTAAAGTTTTTTGTTTTTAAGTGTTGAATAATAGATTTTACTCCATTGTGTCCAGCCGCACTTCTATCTCTTTGAACTTTTACTACTCCTAATTCAATATCTTTATCATCATGTATAACAATTAATTCTTTTGTAATATCAATTTCATGTTTACGAATAACATAGGAAACTGCTATGCCAGATTCATTCATGTATGTTAGTGGTTTTAGTAACTCTATCTTGTTATTGTCTAAAATCGTTTTTAAATATAGTGCTTTTGCTTTTTTTGATTCATTCCATTTTAAACTATCATCATATTTTTTAAGTTGGTTTGCAAATTCATCCAAAACCATCCAGCCTATGTTGTGTCTGGTTTTAGCATATTTTTTATCTGGATTTCCAAGTCCAACGATAAGTCTCATATTATTTTTTTCTCTTCGTTATTTTAATAGCAATTGGAGTTGCATAAAAATTGAATTTCTCTCTCAATTTGTTTTTTATGTATTGTATATATGATGGATGGAGTGAAGTTTTAGCTTTGACCATTACTTCAAACATGGGTGGATCAACTCTCAATTGTTTGAGACTAAGTAATTTAGGAAAGCTAATTCCCTTTCCACGTGATGGTAAGTGTTCTTTGACAATTTTGTTCAAAAATTTATCAAGTGCATTGTCACTAATTTCAGTATGACGTGCATTATATGCTTGGATAATCTCATCAAATATTTTATGTACCTTATATTGTGTTTTTGCACTTACTAATAATATTGGAGCAAATCTAATGTGGGGAAATAGGGCGTGAATCATTTTTTTAACTTGGTTTCTAAAAGTTTCTTCATTAGAATCAGCCGTATCCCATTTATTTATAACAATAATTACAGAACGAGTGTTTTCTTTTAAAAGTCCAGCTAGTTGTTTATCCTGACTACTAATTGAATCACTTGCATCAAGTAGTAATAACACCACGTCAACTTTTTTAATAGTTAAAATTGATTTATGGATTCCTTCTTTCTCTAAAAGGCCTCTTACTTTTGTTTTTCTTCGTATCCCGGCTGTATCAACAAAAAGAATTGGTTGTTTTTTGTAATTCAATAAAATATCATATGGTTCACGGGTGGTATGAGGTAAATCACTTGTGATCACTTTTTCTTGTCCGACTAAAGCATTGAAAAGTGTTGATTTTCCAACATTTGGTTTTCCCATTAATGCTACTTTAATATGCTCTATTGTTTTTACTTTCTTGGGTCTTTTGGGAAGCTTGTTTAATTTTTTTAATATTATCTCTAGCAACTCACCAATATTTCCTCCATTAACAGCGGAAACAGGAAAGGGACTGCCAAGACCGAGTTTTAAAAATTCTTTGTCAAAAACTTGATCCATCCATTTTTTACTATCAGCTTTGTTGGCTACTAATATTAATTTTTGTTTATGCTTCATTAATAATTTGGATAATTCTTTTTCCTGAGGAAGAAGTCCTTCTTTAATATCAACAACAAATAGTATGACGTCAGCTTCTTTGATGGCAACTTTTGTTTGTTCTATTATTTCTTTTTCAAGTGGAATATCATCAGAAAAAGTTAAACCACCAGTATCAATAAGGGTAAAATTTTTACTCCTCCAATTAACAACGCCAATATTGTTTGTTCGGGTAGTCCCTGCTATTACTGAAATTAAGGCCTTGTTTTTTTCAGTCATCTTGTTAAACAATGTGGACTTGCCAACGTTAACTCTCCCCACTATGGCCACAGTGGGTAATTTTTGATCGATTATTTCAACTTCTTTATTCATATTCTTCTCCTAAAATTAATAAAATATCTGTTTCTGTATTGTAAAAGTTTCTATAGTTTAGTGCTGTATTAGTTGTATTTTGAGTATTATTTAGCGTGACTGTAGATGATGAAATATCAATAACCGAGAAGGTTGAGCTACTATTTGTCATCCATGTTGGTAGGGTAGTAGTTGCTGTTAGGTCTGTTGATCGTTCAAGTGCACCAATAAATCCATCTTCCACATTAGTATTTAACAGTATTAATGAACTAGTGCCAATTGGTCTCTCGGTTGTGTTTCCAATATTGTAAATAGCAAAACCTTTTTCTTCTAAATCACTTTTAATTCTTGAAGCAAGGCCTGAGCGCCATGTTCCATTTTGTATCTCTATTTTTGCTGATGGGAAAGGATAATCAGTTTGGGTCGCTGTCGAAAGAGAATATAGGGCAGTTGAGGAAGTTGTGTGAGGATCGAAAATATTTTTAATGGCCAGACTTATTTGTCCATAGTCACCAGTTTTAGGTGCTAATAAATATGCTCCGTTGTATCCTATCAATGATTGTAAATATCCATTAACTGAGTTATCAAGAACTAATGTTTTAATATTATTCTGATCAACATTACGAACCACACCAGCCAAATACATAATTTGGCTAAAATCTAGATTAGTAGACGTGTTCTTTGATACTGAGTCAAATATTTTCTTAATCTTAACTGGATTCAAATATGTTCCGGCTGATAGTAGTTTTTCTTTTAGAGCGGCGATAACAAGTTGTTGTCGTTTTGCTCTGGCAAAGTCTGAACCTTCTCCATTTGTTCCATGACGAGAACGAGCAAATATTAAAGCTCTTTGGCCATTCATACTTTCTACACCTTTTTGGAATTGAACTGTTTGGTATCCATAATTACTAGTAGGATAGGAATAATCAATAAATGAATGTGGGATATCAATATTCACACTTTCAACCGCATCAATAATATCAATAAAAGCTTTAAAGTCCACCGTGAAATAGTATGGAATATCAATATTAAGATTTTTTTCAAAAGTTAGACGTGCAAATTCTCCTCCATAACCAGATTCTTTCATTTCTCCATACGCATGAGCATGATTAATTTTAGTCCACCCATAACCTTCAATGTTAGCAGACATATCTCTTGGAACGGATATCATGGCTACTTCGTTTGTACTTGGTTTTATACTAACAATAATATTGGTATCAGACAAGTAACCTCCATCATGATTCTCTCCACCCATACCAAGTATTAATAAATTGATTCTATTATCTTTTTGTCCAGCCATTACATTATCAGATTTGAATAGAAAATTTTTTAAAGCTGATAAAAACCCTTTGTTTTTTGGTTGTAATGTAACTTGGTTATAGTCACTAGGATTATTAGACCAGTTACCGAGAGAGTTCTTTTTTGCCACTGATAAAGATGAAAAGAGAAAGATGACAATAATTCCTGGGATTAAGTAAAATAAAAAGGACCTCTTTTTTTTAGGCGAGGTTTTAGGATTTTCCACTCTTTCTTCACTCCAACCATGTAGACGACGAGGCCTAAGCATGTTGATGTCACTTTTTTCCATAATGTCACTCATCAATATATTTATCAGTTATCTTAATATACCACACTTGATTCTAATTTTCAACTTGAGGATTATTTGTATTAATGGTATAATATTTCTATACTTTTAAAGAATAATTTTAAAGTAAAAGATTATATGTCAGTCAATTTATCGAAAGAAGATGCTAACATCGGGCAGATCATATATCAGTGGAAAGTAAAGGAATATGAAACACCGGAAAGAGATCGTAGATGGTTTATTGCCATGACCATATTTGCATCTATTTTGTTAATATATGGTTTTTGGACCTCAAACCATCTTTTTGTGTTAGTAATAGTGCTGTTTGCTTTAATAATATATTTACACCACCATCAAGAGCCATTAGATGTTAATTTTGCAATGACAAAAATTGGTATAGTGATTGGGAATATTTTTTATAGATATAGCGAATTTGATAGTTTTTGGATAATATATAATCCGCCCGAAGTTAAAAACTTGTATTTTGCAAAAGATAAGTGGTTAAAGCATAGAATGGTAATACCACTCTTAGATCATGACCCACTTCCTATACGACATTATTTAGGTCAGTATTTAGATGAAGACATTAATGAGGAAGAAGAACCATTGAGCGATCGTGTAACAAGGTTATTCAAATTTTGATATCCTTGATATTTTTCATAATCTGTGATACATTTTTCACACGCTCTCGTCGTTCAACGGATAGGACACCAGTTTGCGGAACTGGTAATCTAGGTTCGATTCCTAGCGAGAGCACACAAATATGTATAAACTTAGTATTAACTAAGTTTTTTTGTTTTTTGAATAACATAATTAGATAATCGATCTATCGCATTATTTAATGATTCAATTAATCTAGTGTTGTCAGAAGTATTGCTGAATAGATCAATTTCTCCTTTCATTATTGTTAAAGGAGTTTGAATGCCATGCAACACATCACTTAATACAGAAGAGACTTCTTTTTTTTGAGATTGAATTTTTTTAATTAAGACAATAGTAATTGTAAAAAATATAGTAGTAAGTGAAAATAAGATGAATGAGTAATAAATCATATAATTAATAATCAATATCCATTATGTATCCTCTCCCAGAAAGAGTATGAATTAATTTTCTCTTATTCTTTTGTAAAGACAATTTTTTTCTCAAACTCAAGACATGAGATTCAATAGTATTTGAAAAAGGATCAGCATTAATATCCCATACATTTTCCAAAATCATAGCTCGAGAAAGGGCAGTTCCTTGATTACGCATAAAATAGTGAAGCAATAGAAATTCTTTTTTTGTTAAACGAACATCTTTTCCTTTATTTGTCACCTTATAATTTTTAGTATTAATAACAATATCATCAATTTGAAATTGTTCACCTTCAATTTTGTTTGGTCTGCGCATTAATGCATTTACTCGAGCTAACAATTCTTTAAAAGCAAATGGTTTCGTTAAATAATCATCAGCTCCTAAATTAAGCATTTCAATCTTTTTTTCAGTAGTTGCTATTACTGAAAGCATTAAAATTGGGGTTTTCATATTCACCTCTCGTATTTCTTTACACACCTGAGCCCCTTCTTTTTTAGGCAAAACATTGTCCAAAATAATTAAATCATACTGATTAGTACGAGCCATAAAAGAGCCATCTTCGCCATTATCAGCAAGATCGACAACAAAGCAACACTGTTCTAAATTAGGCTTTAAAAACCTCACAATCTCTTTTTCGTCTTCAATTAGCAAAATCTTCATATATTTAAGAATATTAATAATTATCCTTATGTACTATACATACAATTAGAAACTGGTCAAGAGTGGATTTTAGAAATATTTTAGAATTTGTTTTAGGTATATTCGCTGATTGGGTAAGTAGGGTTGACAATTAAGATAGAAGATGTCATTATATTTTATTCTGTCATTTTTAAAGGAGGGTGAGATGCATAGGAATGAGTATGTAGAACATGTATTTTGGGATAAGTTAACTAAAGAGGAGCGTGAGAGACTTATCAAAAGAATGGTTAATGTAAGAAATGCCATCCGTGCTCTGTGGAATCAGAGTAAAAATGATGTCATTAACCTCGATCACGGGGAAACCGTACTTACATTGGTGAGGATCGAAGAACATCTTACCGAACAACTCCGAAGAACTGGAGAACCTTGGTTTCAGCCAGGTTCGGTGCTCGATAAGATAGCAGAACAGAAAAGGAGTCGGAAAGCAGGGAGGAAAAAAGGTAATAGCCGTGGTAAGTAGCAGAGGAAAATCTCAACAGAATAAAGACCCGCCGTCCGTGTGTTGCTCAACCACGGACGCGGGCGACACATTTTCACCTATTTAAGGTGTCTTTTTATTTTATCCACTCAACTATCCTAAATTCAACTATCTTCCTAATATACTATACACACAATTAAAAACTGGTCATTGGTAGATTTTAGAAATATTTTATCTTTTTCTTATTATTCCATAATGTATTTAAGGTATATTAATAATATATTCAATAAATAATATAGTATGACATATATTTTAAGGGAATACCGCTGTATTCACTGTAATAAGCTTTTCTTTAAAGGAGAGCTAAGATTAGGGAAAATAGAGATAAAGTGCAGACATTGTAAAAATATTGTGCATATTCATGCACAAGGTGAAAAAGATTGTGCTAATATTAGCTAAAATAGGTTGAATATTAGTTTTTTTTAAATCACATTGACAAAATGCTGTTTTTGTGCTAATATATATACATATTTAATATATATTATGCAGATTAAATTAAACTCAATATTTAGACCTGCAAGTTATTTAATTCAAAAAAATAAGCGTTTTTAAGACGCTTTTTTTGTTTTTTAAAAAATATGTCATTCGAATCATCAAGAACACAACCAACAGAAGCAGATCAGCCTAAAACAACTCTTTCTTTAAGAGAAAAAGCCGCTCAAGCGCGAGCTGAACAAGGAAAGAAGGTAGCTGAAAATAGTGCTGCTTTTAAATCTAAAGCTGAGAGTGAAACAGCTAAAATAAAAGAAAGAGCTGATTCAGAATCACCTCAAGAAACAATAGCTCGTACAAAAGCTCAGTATAATGAAAGAAAGCTTCAAACAATGAAAGATACCGCTAAAGCAAGATTAGAAATACTTCGTGACGCAAACAAAAGAAAAGTAGATATTATTAATAAAGAAGATACTGCAATTGGAAGATCTGCAAAAGAATTAGAATTAAGAGGTGGTGTTGTTGACTCTGAAGCCAGTAGAGAGATGGCCAAAGATGCATTAGCACAATTTGATCGTAGAGATGCTGAAGAGGAAACAGGTGTTATTGCTCCTCAAGGTGAGAGAAACAAAAGCTTAGAGGTAGATATGGAAGCTACTCAAGATGGTATCCCTGTTCCTCTTGAAGAATATGATGAAAGCAAGGATGCTATCCTTGAATTTGAACAAGATGGTATTCCTGTTCCTCAAGGGGAACGCGATAAAAGCTTAGAGGTAGATATGGAAGCTACTCAAGATGGTATTCCATATGGTGAAGGACCTCGTGATGAAAATAAAGAAGTAACTATGGAAGAGGAAGTTCCATTTGGTGGCCGTAATCAAATAATTAGACCAGAAATTTCTGATGAACAAGGTAGACTAGCAATGTTAGGAGAAGAATTTGATAAAGCTAACGGTGAAGTGCAAAATTTAGCTGAAGAATTAAAAACCAAATTTGGATATGATGTTGAAACAGATTCACCAGGATTGTGGCCATTTGGTGAAAAAAAGAAATTAATAAAAGCTCATCAAAAAGCATTAAAAGAACGCGATAGTATCAGAACTAATATTGGTGAAGTGAAAAATGCAGAAGAAAAAATTGCTCCAGTATATCAGCATGGTACACGTATGACTCTTAAAGATGGACCAATGCCAACCGCTGAACAAGCTGCACATGCTCTCTCACCAGATCTAGAAGTGATGGAAAATAATAGAATAGACACAGCAAATATCCAAGCTTTAGCCGATGCCGTTGATAAAAGTGGACTTAGTGAATGGGGTACAGGTGCTCAATTGATTGCTACTGAGCAAGGATTCATTGATGATGCAAATAAAATAGAAGCGGATAAAATTGAAGCTCAAAATTCACTAGGTTTTTTTGCAAGACGCAAACAAATTAAATTACTAAATCGTGATTTAGATGAATTAAATAGACAAAAAGCTGTTCATGAAGCGAAAAAAGCAGAGATTGCCGATATGTTACAGTCTAGTGGTAATGTTGCTCCTAGGGTATTTACTGGAAAAGGAGATTATGTTGGTAGTGGTAGACCAGAAATAACAGGGCAAGTAGCTCAAGAGGTAAAAGCCTCAATGCCTACAGCTGAGCAATTAGAGGGAATTAGTTCGTTAGATGACGCTCGTAAGAAAAAAGAAGCCAATGCTAGAAAAGCAAATAATCAACAAAATTCAGCCACAGGTTAAAATAAAAAAAGAAAACTACCTCCCAATACGGAGGTAGTTTTTTTATGGTATAATTATATCATGAATTTAGATACTAAAATTGAGCAGTTAAACAAGGTGGGAAAAACAGTATCCTCTCGTTTGAAACGATTAGGTATATTTTGTGTTTCAGATCTTTTGTATCACTTTCCATTTCGTTATGAAGATTACAGTAATGTTGTAAAAATACGAGATTTGAAGGATGGTCAAATGGCAAGCATTAAGGGAAAAATTGAATTAATAAATAACAAACGAAGTTTTAGAAAAAAGAAGATTATTACAGAAGCATTGGTCAGTGATGGAGATGAAACGTTACGTATTATTTGGTTTGGTCAACCATATATATCAAAAAATCTTCATGTAGGAGATGAAGTTTTTTTATCAGGCAAAGTTAAAGAAGATATTCTGGGCCCTCAGTTTGTAAGTCCAATTTATGAAAAAGTAAATAGAGAAAAAGCAACCACCCATACGGCCAGATTAATACCAATGTATAATTTGACTTCAAATATTACTCAAAAACAGATTCGTTTTTTGGTACGACAAATTATTGATTTATCAGAGAACGTCGAAGAATATTTACCTGAAAAAATATTAGAAGCAAACGATTTATCACCAATTTCTTCTGCTTTACAGGGAATTCATTTTCCACTTGACTATAATCATTTAAAGCAAAGCACCAATCGTTTAAAATTTGATGAGCTTTTCATTCTACAATTAAAATCTGAAATAGCTAGAAAGAATAGAAAAAAAGCAAAAGCCGTTTTAATTGATTTTAAAGAAAAACAGATTAAAAACTTTGTTTCAAATTTACCTTTTGTTTTAACAAAAGCGCAGAAAGTTTGTAGTTGGGAGATATTGCAAGACATTGGTAAAGATATCCCAATGAATAGATTACTCTCAGGTGATGTTGGTTCAGGTAAAACAGTAGTGGCTGCTATTCCGATATACAATAGCATATTAAATGGGTATCAATGTGCTCTGATGGCACCAACTGAGATATTAGCCGTTCAACATTTCTATTCAGTAGAAAAATTAATGGGAAAACAAATTAAAATTGCCCTATTAACACAATCACAAATTAAAATTACAGGATATAGGTTTAAAGCGGAGAGTAAAGTGGGTCAAAAAAAAGAATTTCTAAAATTATTAAAGAGTGGTGATATTCAATTGGCTATTGGAACGCACGCCTTACTCTCAGATGGTATTGATTTTAACAATTTAGCATTAGTGGTGGTTGATGAACAACATAGATTTGGAGTGGAGCAAAGAAAGCATATAAAGGAAAAAGGGAAACACGCCCATTTTTTATCAATGACCGCTACCCCAATTCCTCGTTCACTAGCTTTGATGATCTATGGTGAATTAGATATATCGATTCTTAATGAATTACCTCCAAACAGAGTTCCAGTCATTTCGCGTTTAGTGGAAAAAGAAAACAGAAGCAAAGCTTATGATTTTATCAAAAAACAAGTAAGTATGGGCGGACAAGTTTTTGTTGTTTGTCCCTTGATTGAAGACAAAGAAGAGGGGAACATTATTACAGAAAAGAAAACTGTTTTAAATGAATATGAGAAACTATCTAAAACTATTTATCCAGACTTAAGAGTAGAATATATACATGGAAAAATGAAGAGTGCTGATAAAGAAAATATTATGAATAAATTTAAAAATGGCGATATTGATATTTTAGTTTCCACCTCAGTAATAGAAGTGGGTGTAGATATACCCAATGCTACTGTTATGATGATAGAAGGAGCAGAGAGATTTGGTCTGGCACAATTACATCAGTTTCGTGGTCGGGTTGGACGAAGCGATAAACAATCATATTGTTTTTTGTTTGTCGAGAATCAAATACCAAAAGCAATGCAACGTCTTCGATTTTTTGAAACACATAATGATGGATTTAAACTCGCAGAAAAGGATTTAGAGAACCGTGGTCCAGGTGAAGTGTATGGAAAAGCACAGAGTGGGATTGTTGAATTGAAGTTAGCAGTATTAACAGACCATGAGACAATAAAAAAAGCGCGTGATGCAGCGCGTGATGTAGTAATAGATATAAATAAATATCCAGCATTACTAAAGAAGATAGTAAAATGGCAAAATACTCATTTTGAATAAACTATTTTAAAATTTTATCAACCAATTCTTTAACGTTTTTAACGGGGGCTATCTTCAACCCCGTTATTTTTTTGTATTGAGTCGAGGATGGAATAACGGCGAAATCAAATTGCAATTTTTTAATTTCCTGTAAACGTTTGGGAATATTACTGACAGTTCTAATTTCACCTCCTAATCCTACTTCACCAAATGAAACTAAACTAGAAGGAATTACTTTGTTTTTTAAAGCTGAAGCAATGGCAAGAACAACCGCTAAATCTGCAGCCGGTTCATTAGCCTTGAGACCACCAGCAACATTCAAGAATACGTCATATGAATCAAGAGGAAGACCTGTACGACGAATTAGAACAGCTATTAATACTTGTAGTCTATTTAAATCAAAACCAGATGATTTTCTTTGGGGGAAACCAAAACTTGTTTTGGTAACCAAGGCTTGTATCTCAACCAATAGAGGACGAGTGCCTTCAATTAAGCATGTTATAGTTGAACCAGGCACATTTTCAGGCTTTCCTTCAATAAAAGCAAGTGAGGGATTTTTGACCTCCACTAATCCATTTTCTTCCATGGAAAAAATACCAATCTCATCAGTTGATCCAAACCTATTTTTGGCAGTTCTTAAAATTTTAAATTGATGAAAACGATCACCTTCTAAATACAAAACAGTATCAACTAGGTGTTCCAATGTTTTTGGTCCAGCCACAGTTCCTTCTTTAGTTACTTGACCTATTATTATTACAGGCACGTTTGTTTTTTTGGCCATTTCCATTAGTTTGGTAGTACAAGTTCGTACTTGATTGATGTTTCCACTTTCTCCACTCGCTTCTTGGGTTCGAATTACTTGAATTGAATCAACAATCACTAAACCGTAATTTTCTTTTTTTTCTTTGATTGTAGAAATTAAAGAATCAATATTTGTACCAGAATATATACTTAATGATTCACTTTCAATTCTTAATCGGTTTGATCGAAGTTTAATTTGTTCCATTGATTCTTCACCGCTAAAATACAGAGTATTTGGAATTAATGAGGCAATCTGGAGAGCAATAGTGGATTTTCCAACTCCAGGTTCACCTCCAAGCAAAATTACACTGCCAGGAACAATTCCTCCTCCTAGAACTCTGTCCAATTCTTCTATTCCCACTTTCAAGCGTTTTTCATCACTACTTATTACATCTTTAAGTTTAGTTGTTCTAATAGTAGGGTATTGAATTTTTTCATTTTCTTTTTCTTGAGAATTTTCAAATCCTTTTTCAACCGTTCCCCATTTATTGCATTCTAAACAACGGCCAATCCATTTTGTGTATTGGGCGTCACAGTTATTGCATCGGTATAGTATATTATTTTTCATAGTGAATATATCATACAGTAGAGAAAATATTTGTGCAACAAAAAAATACTATGGTTGATTGAGATCGATATATTATTTTTTAGGTGCTGAATCTTTTTTATTAGGATAGATAATCCAAAATCCTCCGTTATTATCTATTTGTGTTGTAGACATGTTCTTTATAGCCTTTTGACTATTTGCTCCCGGATCATTAACTGTTATATTTCCATTGGTATCTATACCAGTTAGTACCATGTAGTGTCCTCCATATGATTTTGGTCCCTGTACACCTTGACCAGTACATTTTCTACATAGTATTATTATCGGTATTCCACTTTTTAAAGAAGTTAGTGTTTCAGTTTTGGATATCTTTTTTCCGCTATAGTTACTCCAGGGGCTAGTAGATAGTTTGCTTATCGCTAAATTCATGGAAGTACCACCCGGACAGACACGTCCATTACCAGGTTTACCAATAAATTTAGCTGTGTCAACCGGAGTGGCTTTTACACCATACCAAGAAAATACCATGGATAATGATGTTGGCCCACATCCAGCTGCTTGCATAGTAGAGCAGTTACTGGCTTCACCAAATTTTATTGCTCCCCACTGTTTATCAAATTGTTTGAAATCAGGCACATTATTATTGCCCTTGGTAATTGGAACATTCACAATCGGTTCAGTGATAACATCTATTGGAGGCATTGCTTCTTGTTTAACATATTTTACTTTAAGAGATTTAAATTCAACTAAAGCTGGATTAATCATATACAATATTGTGTATGAACTCCAAGCGATTATTAGTCCCACTAATATTTTTCCAATCTTTTGAAGAGCCACTTGTTGTTTTTGTTTAGATCCAGAATCACCATCCCATTTTTCTACGGTAGCCATTCCTTGCCCAGCCATAATGGTAAGACCTTGTATTAGTATCATTAAAACTGCAATTAAACTAGCAGCCACAAGTGCAAACTTATACACCGTCGTAACATATTGGCCTATCCAAGGCATATATATGTATCCTTCTGCATCAAGAGTGGAAGAAATAGAAGCAAAGTCTAAGCCAGGTATTCTAATTGTATTTTTTGGAGGTTTGATTTCATTATAAACTTTAATGATATCATCGCTTTGCTCATTAAATTTCTTAAGTGCATCTCCAGATAAATAACAGGCTTTTGTTGCACCATCATATTTGTATGAAAGTAAAGACTGTGCCTTTTTTTTACAGTTAGCATCGTTATCTTCAGTAGATACTTTTTTCCAGCATTTATTTGAAATACAATCTTCTCCGCTTGGGCACGGAGCGGCACCACACATTTTTCTAGAATTTATGCAATCTAAATATGTCTTATATATTGGAGCCTTAGGATAGGTAGCACATAAAGGACTTTTTTCAATAGCCTTTGATTTTGGGTAACAGGCACCACTTGGAATTTTACAAAATTCATGTGCACTTGGACCCATAATATCTAGACATCGCACACCAGCTATCATTTCTTGTCCGAAATATGATCCTAATTTTTCCCAACCTGGTCCATAAGTACCAGCTGAAGTTCCAGGATTTACGCAATTATGTGTTGTAGCACTTTGTATGTAGCATTCTAATCTTTTTAAACTCGGGTTGTATCCAATACAAGTTCCTGCACCTTGAACAATACTAGGTATTGCTATTAGTAGTGTCATTGAAAGTAGAATAAATATTTTTAGTAGTTTCAGATAATTATTATTGTGAATTATATTAAAATATTATTAATGAGAACCCGCTATATCACCTTTTTTACATTTTGTAAGATCTTGTACACAATCACAAAGTTCTTTTGAAATTTGATATGTCTTTGTTCCATATTTACAACTAACCTTTGTTTGTTTTGTTGTAGAAGGATATATAATAAAACGCCAAGATTTTGATACTCTATTTTTATCATACCACCAAGCTTGATTTGCTATACAGCCAGATCCTCCCCCATGGCCAGCAGCATATTTATGTGTCCATGGCTCATGTCCTTTTATTTTTGCACAAAAATTACAGCTTGTACCAGTTGTTTTATTATTAAAGATACAAGACGTACCGAACTTCTTATTTTGTGCATCAATTCTTCCAACCGATTGAAATACTCCACCATCTCCTACAGAAACTCCCACATGACCAGGTATAAACAATAAACCTACTTCTAGTTTGTTTCTATTAGCATCAGTAATTAGTTCACTTGTCCAACCACTTTGATCAAGTAGTATAGCTAAATTATTGGCATTGGCATGAAATACTGAATCACAACCGATGTATTGTAAAAAATTAGAAGCAGTCCATGCACAATGACAAGGTCCCACACATACTCCTTTATTCATTAATTTCTCAGCTGAAAGCTTAGCCATTGTTTTTGTACAATCACCTCCGGTTGGTTTTGAACCAATAATATCAGCTATACTTGTGCCACTTAATTCATTATCAGGTACATCAACAAAAATTTCTTCATAGTCAAATTCATCTCTTTCAATATATTTAACCTTAAGTGCTTTAAATTCCACTAAATTAGGATTAATCATATACAAAATAGTGTACGAACCCCAAGCAATAGCAAGACCAATTAATATCTTTGTTATCTTTTGATAAGCCATTTGCTTTGTCTGCTTTGATCCTGAACCACTATCATCCCATTTATCTACTGTTGCCATTCCTTGTCCAGTCATAATGGTAACACCTTGTACTATTATCATTAGGACGGCAATCAAACTAGCGGCCACAAGAGCAAACTTATATACCGCAGAAATATATTGACCAATCCAAGGCATGTATATGTATCCTTCTCCATCAAGAGTGGAAGTAAGAGAAGAAAAATTTAAACCAGGTATGCCGATTCTATTTGCAGGAGGTTTGATTTCACTATATATTTTTGGCACATTTCCACCTGTTTCCTTGTATTTTTTGTAAGCCGTATCATCAAGGTAGCACATTTTAGTGGTGGCATTTGGCCATATAGCTAAACCCAATCCTTTATTATCTAAACACTTTTTTTCTGTATCGGTTTTTCCAATATTATGATAACAAACACTCTTTATTGTTAAATCACAACCAGAAGCAGTCTTATTCCATGTTGCCAGTGATTTGTCTCCTACATAACACATGCCTGATTTACATGTTTGAAGATCACCTGTTTCCACAATACAATCAGTGGGGGAGCTACACTTTTTTTCTATTCTATTTAAACATTTTGCTGTTACAGAAGTTGTTTTATAGCATATTTGAGGTGAGACACATTTTGTATATAGGCAAGGATCCATTGAACCACCGAGAGTCGCTTGAGAAGTATTTATTTTAATAAAAAACAAAAAAACAAAGAATGATAATATATAAAATACTTTACGTTTCATAATTATTCTTTAATAAAATTTTTAACCAAATCCGTTATACTAATATCTTCATCAGTATTTACGTAGTAATTATTGATGAATACAACCGGAAGTTTTTTAATGCCAAATTGTTTAGCAATGGCAGTACTTGTGGCCACAGAACTAACCGCCAGACTTTTACAAGTTAAAAAACTGTTTTGATTTAATTTTAAATCAACCGCAATTTTATCCAAATCTCCATCTGTTAAATTACTATCAAGCATGGCTTTATTAACGTATGGCCAGAACATATTTTGTAAATCAGCACAATAAGAAGCCGTATGTGGTAAATTGTATGTTTCACTAAAAAGTTTTGTCTGAGGAAAACCTTTCCATACTAATCTAATTTTACTTGGATTTTTATCAATTAAAGCAATTAAATCTTTATGAATTTGAGAACATTTTTTACAATTAAAATCTGTAAAAGTTATAACAGTAACCTCAGCCCCTGGATTTCCATACATTTTGTCTTCTTTATAAATTGGGATGAATGCTTGTGTTTCTGAAATTAAAGGCGTACCAGAGTGTTTCACAGTAATGGTACTAGTTTTTTTGGCTTCTTTGAAAAAAAGTAAACTAGCAATTATGATTAATATTATTAAAATGGGGTAGAATTTTTTCATAGATTAAAGGTTAACTTCATAAATACCTGTTTTATTTGTATCAGTGAACTGCACCTTGCCCTTTTTATCGTTGTATGAAATGGTATCAACTGTGTAGTTGTCATTTCCAAGTGAGAGCGGAGTTTTAAGGCCTGTTGTAAGATCAATTTTGTATAGATCATCATAAGTAGAATTGGAAACCGCTCTATTCATACCAGCACCAACTGGAAGAGAGCGGGGAACAGCACAATACAAAGTGGTATCGCCAGAAAAGGTACATTTTGAGGCCCATGTATATAGATTAACCAATGTTCTATTGTTTCCAATTGAATCACCATATGAATCTGTTAACCACAACTCGGGTTTGTAATCACTTCTGGCACTATTTACACTGTATAACAATTTTTTTCCAGTACTAGACCATTGTGGTTCAAAATTACTTCCTTCAATTTCTAAGGATTTGAAATTTTCGCCGTTTAAACCAACCATTAATACTTCTCGACGATCTCCGCCAAGAGCTTGTCCTGTTTGAGAAAATGCAACTACCTGTTTTGATGGTGACCAATTAATATCAACATATTGAGAATTATTTCCCATCCCTTCTATTATTTTAGTTCCAGTGCCATCGTCTTTAGTTGTTATTAAATATCTACTATCAGGCGAAAGTCCCAGCGATTTAGCAGCAATTTCACTACTATCAGCAGAAAAAGAAAACTCTTCCCAATGTTTTGGAATGGAAACCTGAGTATTTTTTTCAAAATTATATATTATTTTAGAACTATCAGGATATTCAATAACAGCCACATCTTTAGTTGGTGCCCAAGTAACGTTTTGGACGTTATAGAAAGTTTCGTCAACTAATTCAACAATATTTCCGCTTGTATCAATTTTATAGAATTTTCCGTTCAAGGAATTATAATAACGAGAGTTTCCATTACTATTCACTGATGGATAATTAGCAAAATCTGATGATATTTTTGTTACTGCTTCTGGTCGATAAACCGAAGGAGTAGTAGTTATGCCAATTGAACTCGGTAAAACAATCTGTGTTCCATCTGCCTGAGTTATTATGGTTGAACTTACTCTTTCCCCAGCGCTTGGAAGTAATCCACTAACTGAAGATGTACCAGTCTCTGTTCCTAATTCACCCGGAGCTGTTTTTTTGAATAGCATATACATTGCTATACCAATAATAATGGTAACAACTACTAGAATAACCATCATGATAATTTGTTTTTTGGTAAACATATTAATTATTAATTATTTTCGATTTTTAGCAAGTAATTCTCTTTTTTCTTTAGTATCCTTACCACCATAATTAGTTTTATTGTACAACTTGGTAATTTTTTTATGGATTTTTTTCTTATCTTTTAGAGGTTTTTTCATTTCTTTTTTAATGGGTTTTAATTTGGCTTTTGTTTTTTTTATTTCTTTTTTTATCTTTAGAATTTTTTTGAATATTCTTTGTATCAACTTCCACGACCAACTTGCTATTTGAGATAAATATCCCCAAGAGATTAAAGCAATTATCAATCCTATAAAAAATAAAATAGCAAGTACTAGTAATCTAATTTCAGCAACCGCAAGTTCTCCTTTGTGATATTTCAAATCCCATTCTATTGGTTTTTTCTTTTTTTCAATGCCTCTAAGAGTTTTTGTAACTTTATCTAATTTTTTATCTTCTTTATCTATCTTTCTTTTGTTTCTACGCCAAAAAGGATTTAATTTGTTTCCAAAACTACTATGATCAATTTTTTTATCTTTAGGTGGTTCTTCTTGAGATGATCTCTTTTCTCGTTCTTTGTCAGTTAATTGTTTGTTTTCATCTATCTTAGCTCCTGCCCCTGCTTGTTCACTAGGAGCAACTTGAGGTGGGGTGTAATCTTCTTTTGATTGTTTACCAGTGCCTCCTTTATTATCTACAATACCTTTCTGCGCCTTTGGCATTTCAGATGTTTGTTGATCTTTGTCCCACGGTTCTAGTTTTTTGTTATAGTCTGGTTGTTCTTCACCTGGCTTCTCTTCACCTGGCTTCTCTTCACCTGGTTTCTCTTCACCTGGTTTCTCTTCACCCGGTTTCTCTTCACCTGGTTTCTCTTCACCTGGTTTCTCTTCACCTGGTTTCTCTTCTGGGGTGTTAGCATTATCATTGGATGCCTCTGTTTCTCCACCAAGATTAAGTGTAATTGATTGACCTTCTTGCAATTCTCCGGCATCAGTTGATTGTCCTTGTTGAACATCAATTTGACGCCCTCCACCGCCGCCTGCATTATCATTACTTGATTGTATTTTTACACCTTGACCTTCGTTATCACTAGAGTCTTGTTGCAGGGCTGGCTCAGCCATAGTTTGTTACTTTATTTTTTAGGTATTTCGACAGTAACCTTGTTATTAACAGTTGCAATATTATATATTGGTTTCATTTTGTTATTTCCCAATATTTGTTCAGCTATAATGTCCTCCAATTCTTTTCTTACGTAGTTTCTTATTTCTCTCGCATTTGTATTACGAGAATTCATTTGCTTTATTAAGAAACGGATAATACTGAGTGATGCTTTTATCTGTGTATTATATTTTTTTAATTGTTCATTCAACTTTCCAATTTCAATGTTCGCTATTTTTTCAAAATCTTTTTCATTTAAATCATTAAAAAGACATATTTTATCAATCCTATTAATAATTTCAGGACTGAAAAATGTTTTTAATTTTTCAATTAAATTATCTTTAACCTGCGTTTTATTTTGTTGTTTATCAAATCCGATGTTCATTTTCTTTGCACTGTCAGCACCGGCTGTTGTCGTTAGTATTATTATAGCATGTTTTAAAGAAATTTTCCTGCCTGTGGAGTCAGAAATTTCCCCACTCTCCAATATTTGCAATAATAATTTAGAAACATCTTTATGTGCTTTATCAATTTCATCGAATAATACTACACTATATGGGTTCATTTTTAATTTATCAGTAAACTGATTAGACTCTTTGTATCCCACATATCCGGCTGGAGAACCCAATAATTTTGATACTCCAAATGCTTCATTAAATTCACTCATGTTTAATTGTATCAAAGCGTCTTGGTTTGGGTAAACTGTTTTTGCTAGAATTTTTGCAAGTTCAGTTTTTCCAACTCCACTGCTACCTACAAACAGAAAGGAGGCCATTGGACGATCTGGACTGGAAAGCTGGAGTTGAGAACGACGAATTGTCTTAGATACTTCTTTTACAACTTCTGTTTGACCAATAATTTCACGCTCTATCTTTTTTTCCATGTTATTCAATCTGTTTTTTTCTTGAACAAGCAATTCATCAACCTCGGTATTAATAATCTTAGCCAGTTGATTTAAAATATCTTTTTCAGTAATAATAACTTTTTTCTTTTTACTCTTTTTTGTTTTTCTTTTTACTTGCTCTATTTGGACCATGATTTCTTGTTCTATCTTTTTTAATTTAACAGCTTCATCAAGGTTGTCCTGTAGAGCACATTCTTCTTTTTTATCAATTGTGTGTTCTAGTTTTTTTTCTAGTTCAATTAACATATTCTGAGTGGCTGAAAGTTTTGTTTTGACCCGAACTGAGGCAGCGGTTTCATCTAAAAGATCAATTGCTTTGTCTGGTAAAAACTTATCAGTGATGTAACGCTCAGATAATCTGGCGGCCGCTTTAGCTGCTTCTTCTGTAATTATTACATTATGATATTTCTCATAATTACTTTTGATTCCAATTAATATTTGAGCCGTATCTTCCACACTGGATTGTCTGACAATGATTGGTTGAAAGCGACGCTCTAAAGCTCCATCATTTTCGATATATTTTTTAAATTCAGTTGGGGTAGTAGCTCCAATACAGCGCATTTGTCCTCTGGCTAAAACTGGTTTTAATATATTGGCTGCATCCATTGTTCCTTGATTTGATCCAGCACCGACAATGTTGTGTAACTCATCAATAAAGACAATGATGTTGGGATCATTATTAATTTCTTCAATAACTTGTTGTAATCTAGCTTCAAATTCTCCTCGAAAAGTGGTTCCAGCAAGCAACATGGCCATATCAAGAGCGAACACTTTTTTGTTTAATAGGATATCTGGAACATCACCGTTACATATTTTCTTTGCCAATCCTTCCACGATGGCCGTTTTACCAGTACCAGGTTCTCCAATCAAAACCGGATTGTTCTTGTTTCGACGACAAAGAATTTGAATCATTCTTTCAATTTCATTTTTTCTCCCAATTACTGGATCAATATTTTTTTGTATTTCTGATTTTGTTAAATTAGTAGCAAAAAAATCAAGAGCAGATGATTGTGTTTCTTTTTTATTCATAGCGTTTGGCGTTTTGATTAAGGGATCCACAGTATTTGGAATTAAGGGATTATTATTTAAACTATTTTGCATTTTTTCGGCAATCTCACTAATTTCGGCAATTTGAGTAAATTGGCTAGCATTATTGAGAATAATTTCTGTTTGTTTTACAATATCTTCTTTGTTTGTATTATTAATTTCGAGTAGCTTATTTACTAAAACATCATTTGAATTGATCAAAGATAGTAATAGATGTTCAGTTCCCACGTAATTATGATTATTCTTATGAGCATGCATGATTGCTTTTTCCAAAATAGCTCTTGCTTTTTTAGAAAGATTAGCAAGTTCAGCTTGTTGATTTTTTACATTTTTTACTTGTTTAATAGATGGTATTTGCAAAAGAAGTTCCTCAATAATTTTCGGGTCAATTTTCATTTTTTTAATTATCTCATTTGCAATAGATCCATTTAGAACCGAAAGAGCAAAAAAAACATGAAGTGGTTCAACCTCCTCATTATGCAATTCAGTAGCAAGCATTACTGAACGAGTTAAAACATCCCTTAAGTATGTAGAAAATCTATCAATTATATCCATAGAATAGTTAAATTATTTGTTCTTTTAATAACAGTAGTATATAATAATATGGTTAATAATTCAAGCTTAAATAACGTAAAAATATGGATTTAACTACTGTTTTTCGTAATTATGATATTAGAGGTGAGTATGGTAGCCAACTTACCGCTAATATGGTTAATAAAATAGCTAAAGCATACGCAATATTTGCCAATCCTAAAAAAGTTGTTGTTGGCATGGATTGCCGTAATTCATCACAAGAGATAAAGGATAATGTAATTCAGGGATTAATGGATCAGGGTGTTGATGTCACTGATATTGGCTTAGTATCTACAGATGTTTTGTATTTTGCAACATGGAATTACAAGTTTGATGGTGGAATTATGATTACTGCATCACACATGCCAACCCAGTATAATGGATTAAAATTTTTACGTTTGGATGAAAATGATATGCTCTCACCAATCGGTAGAGGAGTGGGCATGGAAGAATTAGAAGATATTTATAACAAACAAAACTGGAAAGAAAAAGAAGAAAAAGGAAATAAAGAAGAAAAAGATGTTTGGGATGATTTTGTTAAATTTACTAAGAATTTTGTAAATACTGAAGATATTAAAAAATACAATGTTGTTATGGATGCTGGAAATGGCATGGGTGGTTTAGTTGCAAATAAAGTGTTTGCCAACATGGATTTAAATATTGAGAGAATGTTTTTTGAACCAGATGGTAATTTTCCAAATCATCAAGCAAATCCATTGGTAGAAGAAAACAGGGTGGATATAATGAAAAAAGTAAAAGAAAACAAAGCTGATCTAGGAATTGCTTGGGATGCTGACTGTGATCGGGTATATTTCATTGATGAAAATGGAGATTTTGTTAATGGTGATTTTATTGTCGCATTACTCGCTAGTCATTTTTTAGAAAAAAAACCAGGCAGTGGTATTGTTTATGATATCCGTTGTACAAGGGCAATACGTGATTTAGTAGAAAAAAAAGGCGGTCAAGCATATTCGGAAAAAGTAGGTCACACGTATATTAAAAAAAGAATGCAAAAAACTAAATCAATATTTGGTGGTGAACTAAGCGGACATTATTACTTTTCTGACAATGCCTATATGGAAAATGGTTTTGCTCCTGCCTTGATTATTCTTGAAATGATGTCAAAGAGTAATAAAAAATTATCAGAGTTAATTAAGGATTTAGGAGATTACTATGTATCAGGTGAAATTAATTTTACTGTAGATGATGCAAAACAAATAATGAGTGATATAGAGAAAAAATATTCAGACACCGGGAAAATTGAAAAAATCGATGGTATTACTTTTAATTTTGATCAGTGGAGTTTTAATGTAAGGCCCTCAGCTAATGACCCAGTTCTTAGATTGAATGTTGAAGCCAATAGTCAAGATCTTCTTGATGAAAAGTTAGATGAAATGAAGGAGATGATCATTAAGTAGTTAATTATAATATAACAAAAAACCCAAGAAAAATTTTGGGTTTTTTGTTAACTAAATACTTGACAAAATACTAAAAATATGATATATTTTAACAAATTCCAACCATCTTGCAAGGGGCGAGCAATGCGTAACAAACCGGAGGAGCACACCCTCTCAACCAAAAACCAGATCTTGGTTTTGATGGATGCAGGGTGCAGGCATCGTGCTTGGCAGTTAATGACTGATGCTAAGATTGGACGTCATGGTCTTAATGCAGCCCACGAGGCATTGCTGAAGCTCGCTAGCAGACCTGAGAATATTTCTGGTCTCAAGTTGGCCTCGCTTGAAGCCGAGATCAAGTGTCGATCAGAGGGATTTCAGTCAGTCGGCAGTCTGGGGATTCGTCAGAAAATAGTCAACCTTGACACCCTTGATAGAACCCCAATCGACTAGTACGACAAGGGTTGGAGAACAACAAAGGGGGCACTTCGCGTGCCCCCTTCTTTTATTATTAATATGTTTTTTTAAGCCATTCCTCTTAATTTATTTATTCTATCTTCTACGGGAGGGTGAGTAGAGAATAATTTACTCACTTTCTTTCCTTTAAATGGGTTTGCTATGAAAAGATGAGCAGTAGCTTTAGAAGCTTTTTGCATTGGAGTACTATCTTGCGATATTTTTTCCAAAGCAGAGGCAAGCCCTTCTGGATATCTAGTTAGTAAAGCACCAGAGGCATCGGCGAGATATTCTCTTTTTCTCGATATAGCGAGTTTGATCAACTCAGCAATTATGGGAGACAGAATTGCAAGAACGATTCCAGCAATTAGTAAAACACCTCCCATGTTTCCCTTGCTATCACTACCACGTCTGCCAAATATTCTACTTCGTATGAATATATTTGACATAATGGCGATTGATCCTACTAGGACAGCTACCAACATCATGAAACGAATATCATAATTTTTGATGTGTGAAAGTTCATGGGCTAATACACCTTCTAATTCTTCATTTTCTAATTTTTCGATTGCTCCGCGAGTAATTGCGATTGAAGCAAGGTCAGGTTTGCGACCGGTGGCAAATGCGTTAATCGCATTGTCCTCCATTATATATACTTTTGGAACAGGCATTCCCGCTGTGATACAGAGATTTTCTATCATGTTGTATACATAACTGTTGTCTTCTTTTGTAAGTGGCTTTGCTCCACTGACGCTTAAAGCAATTTTGTCTCCTTTAAAATATGAAACAGATGTCATAAGAAGAGAGATGATAATAGCAATCCAGACACCGCCATACAAACCTGGTGTTCCCCAGACAAGATCAAATACATAACCAAGTCCAATAATAATGGCGATAAATAGCATTATTAAAATAACAGACTTTCTCTTATTTGAATCTATTTGACTGTACATATTTTTTTTAGAATTTTACAGCTATATTTTCTTTTTCCTTGGCGTCAGCTTCAAAAAAATCATAATTTTTGAAGTTCATCATTCCAGCAATTAAATTGGTTGGAAATACTTGAATTTTGGTATTGAAGTCACGTACATTTCCATTGTAAAAACGTCTTGACGCTTGGATTTTGTTTTCTGTGTCGCTAAGTTCATCTTGAAGCTTTAAAAAATTCTGATTTGCTTTTAAATCAGGATAATTTTCAGTTAAAGCAAACAAACTTTTTAATGTGTCTGTTAGCATGTTTTCAGCCTGAGCACTCTCTTTGAGATTACCTTTTTGCCCATGAGCATTCATGGCTGCACTTCTGGCTTTTACTACCATGTCAAAGGTTCCTTGTTCATGTTTGGCATAACCTTTAACAGTCTCTACTAAATTAGGGATTAGATCATATCGACGTTTTAATTGAACGTCAATATCACTAAAGGACTCGTCAACTCTATTGCGAGAGCGAATTAATCCGTTGTAGGTGGCAATTAAAGCAAATATGAGTATTGCTAAGACTGCCAAAACAATGTAAACTATAGTCATATATATTAAACTATGAATTAAATACTATTTAAGTATCCGTATTATATATTAAATAGGACAATAATTCAATAACCATGAATATAAAATATGTTCACCCTGATAGTTTTTCTAATCATCCTTGGACTTCTCGTTCTTTCTCATGAATTTGGTCACTTCATTGCTGCTCGCAAAAGTGGGATGAAAGTTTATGAATTCGGTTTTGGATTTCCGCCTCGGTGTTGTGGTGTTCAAAAGTTAACAAAAAAAGATGGTGAAAAAGTTTTAAAAAAGTGGAGATTCATTTGGGGATCAAAAGATGCTGTGGAATTAAGCAAAGAAATCGATGGTTGGCTTCCAGATACCTTGTATTCTTTTAACTATCTTCCTCTCGGTGGTTTTGTGAAGATTAAAGGAGAAGAGGGTGAAAATACCGATGCTGATAGTTTTGTTTCCCAATCATTTACGAAAAAATCTATTACTATTGTCGCCGGTGTTGTCATGAATATTTTGTTGGCCGCTGTGATATTTTCTTTTGGTTTTATGATTGGTCTGCCTCAATCAGTTGATGGACTTGATGATTCAGTTGTAGTAAAAGATCGTCAATTACAAATTATGCAAGTACTTCCAGATATGCCGGCAGGCATAGCTGGACTAAAAGCCGGAGATGTAATAGTTAAAATGGATGTAATTGAAAGCCCTCGCTTGAAACAAATGCAAGAATATGTCGATAAAAACAAAGATAAAGAAATTAATTTGAAAATAAAAAGAGGAGAGGAAACATTGGAAAAGAAAATTAAACCAACAGTATACAAGGACACGGGCAAAGGGGGATTAGGGGTATCCATTACCGAAGTAGGCATTATTAAGTATCCTTGGTACCGGGCAATTTATGAGGGCTTTATTCTAACCTTTTTGTATTTAAAAGCAATATTATTTGCCTTCTATTACATCATAAAAGGCTTAATTGTGGGAAATGGAGTGGGGGCGGCTGTATCTGGTCCAATTGGAATTGCTGTTATGACAGGACAAGTTGCAAAACTTGGAATTCATTATTTGCTAAATTTTACAGCTGTGTTATCATTAAATTTAGCTATTCTAAACATATTACCAATACCAGCTTTGGATGGCGGTAGGTTAGTATTTCTATTAATTGGTAAGGCATTCAAAAAAAATATTGCTATGAAGTATGAGCAAATGGCACATACTATTGGGTTTGTACTTTTGATGCTTTTGATAGTTGTCATTACAGTAAAAGATGTTGGTAGATTTACTGGAGGATTTAAAAATATTATTGATAAAATATTTTAATATGGCAGACCAAAAGGAACCAACCGGTGTATTACCCTTTCCGAATCGTAAACAAGAGGTAGAAGCGGTAAGAGCTAATAAAGCTGAAGATGTTAAAGATTTTGTAGTTGGTTTTTTAGAAGAATACGAAATGGTATATGGACTAGTTATAAAAGTTATGGGTGATAAAATTAGGCAAAAGAGTAATGTTCAAAATGAGTTGTTGAAAATATTAGAAATGGATAAACAGAGTTTGTTTAGTATGATTGAGAAATACATGGATAATCCATTTGATATTGATGGAAATCCAATTGCTGATGAGGAAATTGAAGAATATAGAACAAAAATATTAATGATGTATGATATATATCATAAAATCGGTATCCATTCTCAAACTGAAATAGACAGATTGAATACACCTGCATCCAATGTAACAGTGATCACTCCAAGAAAAAAACCAAAGTTAGATAAATAACAAAAATATGAAGTCACAATTAGAAAAATTAAAACAAGAAGCACTATTAGCGCTTAAGGCCGTGAAAGATGTAGTGCAACTTCAGGAATTAGAAAATAGTATTTTTGGAAGAAAAAATGGTGAGCTTACTTCAATCATGAAAGGAATTAAGGATTTAGGTGGAGACATGAAAAAAGCAGTGGGTCAACTGGCAAATGAGGTAAAAGAAGTAATTGAATCCGCGTTTGAAGAAAAGAAACAGGAATTAACGGCCGAAGAATGGAAAGAAAATTTACAAAAAGAAGCAGTAGATATTAGTCAGCCGTCATTGCCAATAAAAGAGAGTGGCCATTATCATCCGATGACGATTGTACATCAAGAACTTGAAGATTTGTTTACTTCTATGGGTTTTATGGTTTTAGATGGACCGGAACTTGAGAGTGATTACTTTAATTTCGAAGCTTTAAATATCCCTCAGAATTCTCCGGCTCGGGATACGCAAGATACTTTTTTTATAAAAGATAATCCTAATCTAGTAATGCGTACTCACACCTCTCCAGTTCAAGTTAGGGCCATGCAAAAATATGGTGCCCCTCTTCGAACGGTTGTGACTGGTAGATGTTTTCGAAATGAAGCCACTGATGGCTCTCACGAACATACTTTTTACCAAATGGAAGGACTGGTAATAGACAAAGATATATCGATTGCAAATTTGATTGCTGTCATGAAAGAATTGTTACAAGGTGTCTTAAAACGAGAAGTAGAAGTAAGACTACGTCCTGGTCATTTTGATTTTGTGGAACCAGGATTTGAATTAGATATGCGTTGTTTAGTCTGTGAAGGAGAGGGATGTAGCGCCTGCAAACACTCTGGTTGGGTAGAAACACTTCCTTGTGGACTTGTTCATCCAGAAGTCATAAAACATGGAGGACTAGATCCAAAAGAATGGACTGGTTTTGCTTTTGGCCTTGGTTCAATGCGATTATGTATGCAAAAATATGGCATTGATGACATTAGATTACTTAATAGTGGAGATATGAGATTTTTAAAACAGTTTTAATATGTTAGTTAGCTTTAATTGGTTAAAACAATTCGTGGATTTACCTGATTCAGTGAGTGCTGAAGAATTAGGATATAGATTAACTATGAGTACAGTTGAGGTAGATGAAGTACGAAAGATAGACAAAAATCTAACTGGTATTATTGTTGGTCAGATTAAAAAAATGGAAAAGCATAGTGATGCGGACAATCTTTGGATATGTCATGTTTCTGATGGTAATACTTTGATTCAAGTAGTTTGTGGCGGATCAAATTTAAAAAAAGGAATGAAAGTTGCTTTTGCTCCTCCGGGTTGTTCAGTTCGTTGGCATGGAGAGGGTGAACTTGTTGAATTAAAAAAAGTAAAAATTAGAGGAGAGGAATCTTTTGGAATGATTTGTCAGTCTACTGAAATTGGACTTGGAGAAATGTTCCCAATTTCAGATGAAGCAGAAATAATGAATTTAGATCATTTAGATGTAAAAGTGGGTACTCCACTTTCCACAGCTTTAATTTTGGATGATGTAGTTTTCGATATCGATAACAAATCAATGACCCATAGACCAGATTTGTGGGGTCATTATGGTTTGGCTCGAGAAGTGGCTGCACTTTATAACAAAAAACTAGTGGCATATATTCCGCCAATAATCAAAGAAGGAAAAAAGAAAAAAATTAAAGTTGAAATTGAAGACACAAAACTTTGTCCTCGCTATATGGCTGTTGCAGTTGACGGTATTAAAATAGAAGATTCACCACAATGGTTAAAGAAAAAATTACATGCAGTAGGACTTCGTTCCATAAATAACATTGTTGATATTACAAATTATGTAATGTTTGAAGTAGGTCAACCAATGCATGCTTTTGATTCAAATAATTTATCATCAGATTTAATTAAAGTACGAAGAGCAGAAAACAGTGAAATATTTACCACTCTTGATGACGATGAGCATGAAATGGATAATAGGGATTTGGTTATTGCAGATAACGAAAAAGCAATTGCTCTGGCTGGTATTATGGGTGGTAAAAATTCAGAAATTCTTAATAACACAACCAGTGTAATATTTGAATCTGCAAATTTTAATGCCGTTAATATACGTCGCAGTGCTCTTCGTTTAGGAATTCGCTCAGATTCATCATCTCGATTTGAAAAATCTCTTGACCCAAATAATTGTGAATTGGCAATTAGACGAGCCGTTCAATTAGTTTTAGAAATTTGTCCCGGATCTGTTGTTTCTAGTAATGTAGCCGATAGTTCTGATTTTTCTCTAACAACTGGACCGATTGAACTACTTTGGGATTTTTTAAATAAAAAAATAGGGGTAGAATTACCAAAAAAAGAAGTAATAAAAATTTTACAAAGTTTAGGTTTTGTAATTAAAGAAAAAAAAGAAGGACTAGCTGTTACTATTCCAAGCTGGAGAGCAACCAAAGATATTTCAATTTCCGAAGATTTGGTAGAAGAAATTTCTCGTATTTATGGTTATGACAACATTGAGGGAATTTCACCTAGTTTTCCAATTACACCACCACCAGTAAATACACTTCGAAGTTTAGAAGGAAAGGCACTAGAGGTGTTTATTCAAAATTTAAATTATACCGAGAGCTATAACTATTCATTTGTTTCAGAAAAACAAATAACAAACTTCGGCGATGATATTACACAATACATTGAATTAGATAATCCAATTTCAAAAGAAAAACCATTTTTAAGAAGAAATCTTCTTTTAAATTTATTAGAAAATATCTCAAAAAATATTGAATTTTTTGATAATGTAAAATTAGTTGAAATTGGTAAAACATTTAAAACAGAAGATGTGGGTCAGCGAATGGATAAAAAAGGTGACGAGATGTTGCCTCGTCAAGATGTATATTTAACAGCGGTATATGCATCTAAAAAAGATAGTAATCCTTTTGAGACCACAAGATCTGCTCTGGAAAGTATTTGTCATAAATTAAATACTTCTTTTCAATTAGTAAGTGATGTAAGTAAACGACATGAACATCCGAATAGGAGTGCTCATGTTTTTATTAACGAATGTAAGGTAGGAAATATTTTTGAATTACATCCTCAAACAGCAATGAATTATGGTTTAGAAGTAAGAGTTGGAGTAGTAGAAATTAATTTAAATAAATTAAATGAATTAATTGGAGTAAGTTGTGTAAAATATGAAAAAATATCTGAGTATCCACCAATGCACAGAGATTTAGCGATAGTGATCAAAGATAATATAAACTATATTGATATTTTAGAAAAAATTCAGTCCATTGATCCAATATTACAAAAAGTTGAATTGTTTGATATCTATCAGGGAAAGAATATTGGAGAAGGATATAAGTCAATGGCTTTTCATTTAACATATGGAAGTTACGAAAAAACTCTAGAAACTAACATAGTTGATAAAATTCAAGATAAAATTATTAAAGTATTGGAAAAAGAATTTGACGCATCTGTTAGACAATAATATGTAATATTAAAAAAGCTCTGCACGGCAGAGCTTTTTAAATTAAGTAAAATTATTTTTTAATTTTCTTCGTTACTTTTTTTATTGATGATGCCGTAGATTTAACAGCTTTATCAACTGCGTCTTTAGCAGTCTTATTCATTGCGCTGGTTCCTTTGTCTACAGCCTTCTTGGCATGCTTGGTAGCAAATTTTTTAGCATAACCAGCAATTCCATCAGTACCAAGAGAGAACAAACTTGATAAACCTTCCACCTTATTTCGGATATGATTTATTGATTCCATTAAGTTTTGTAATTTTACTCTGAATTCTTCAATGATCTGGCTTGCATTTCTTAAGATGCGAGCGGTGTAATAAAACATCCAACATAAAAAGACAGTAATCCATAAAATACAAAATGCAATTACTAGATATAGGATGTCTTTTGAATTTTCTAAATACATATTTAAAAATTATTATTAAATTATATTATTATTATACCACAAAAATCAAAATCGTGTAACTATTTACTTTCATCGCATTGATTGATATAATGAAAATAGAATATTTTTAACAACAAATATATGAATAAATGGCAAAAATATCTCCAAACACTAGGGTTAACTGATGCAGAATCAAAAGTGTATCTCTATTCTCTCAAGGCAGGACCAATGCCCGTACTTGAGATTGCTCGATCAGTCGAGTTGTCTAGAGTAACAATATATAACGTGATTGAAACTCTAACAAAACTAGGCTTAATGACAAGTGTACAAAAAGGAAAAAAACTATTGTATGCTGCTGAACCACCAGAAAGAATAATGGCTCTGGCAAATAACAAAATAAATAGCATGCAAGCCACTGTTAAAGAAATCAATAATAACATTGAAGAATTAAAGTTGATGCAAAGTGGTGATAAGCCGGTTGTAAAGATGTATGAAGGTAAAGAAGCATATAATGCTATACAACAGGACATGCTTTCGGCAAAAGTTGATATATCTCGCGAATATGGGAATTTAGATGATATTGAAAGAATATATCCTATAAGACATCATGAAAAATTCTTTAAAAAAATGGATACCAGAAATTTTAAAAGAAAAATATTTTTTATTACTACCAAAGAAGACACAAAAGAAAAAGAAAATACAATTAGAAGAGATCAAACCAACAAAGATATATTGTATAGTAAGAAAGGGGATTTTCACGGAGATATTGTTATATATAATAACAAAGTTTGGATATCAAGTTTTAAAGGAAAACAAATTACAGTAATGATAGAAGATGATGAAATTGCAAATACCATGAAATTTGGATTTGATAAAATGTGGGATAAATTGAATACTGAATCAAAATAATTTTACATGAAAAGACCCCGGGCATTGCTACCGCGGGGTCTGAGAAGTGGCTGAGGCATTTTCTGCCAGAGCCGAAGATGGTTCTACGTTCGAGCGCAGTGTACTACTGCGACAAAGAACATGTAGTCCCATCTTGTTAGAGCTTATCACAACTTATATACTCCTCCTCTTGAGGTTTCTGCCATTGCGATACCTGGATGAGGGTCTAGCCGGTCATGATGACCTCCTTTTTTTGTAGGTTCGATGAATTCGATTCCACAAAGCCACTATAACATATTCTTGACATCTTGTCAAGTCTTTTTTGTGTATACTATATTTTTTGTATACAACTACTATACATACTGTGGATAACTTTTTGGCTAAAATTAGCATAAAAGTAGTAAAATACACTAAATTAGTAAAGTAGATACTTGACAAAAGAAGACAGTTGTGATACTGTCTGATTATGACCAAAAAAGATTTGTCAACAAGTTAATTTACATTTTACACAAATTAGAACATTCAAGAGAGAGTGTTCTAAAAAATAAGCATAAGAGAATTGAGCCGTATCAGCTAACTAGAAATAAATATATAATTGTTAGCTTAAAATACGGCCTCCTGCTTATCTTCCTTGTAAAGATTAATATATTTAATAGTTTTTACAAGGAAGATCATAATGATTTTCTTTGGAACATTTGGGCTTGCTGCGTGCAATGATAGCCCAAGATGCAAAGTTACTAACCTTTGTATCTACTCCATGAGTTGTCAGCTTATGGAATAAGTGGATCAGTAATGATTCGCACCATCTAAAGGTATCTGGGACGCCAGACATGTTGCCTTTATGGAATGCCGCAACTGGCTACAAGTAAAATTGTGGCCAGAGTAGTAATTTTAATGATTTGCGTGGGTGACGCTAATCATGGACATTTAGGGCTTCGGCCCGACAAGTCCGATCCGGGACGCCCGGATTAAGCAAATCAGCAATGATTTGTATTGAGAACTGAAACGTTGACAGCGTGACAGTAATCAAAAACTCTGATTGGTAATAAGATCAATCAGAGTACACCTAACTTTATAAATAAAAAAAAGATGTTTAGGGATCCAGATATTGTATCTGTGAGTACCAGTTTATTAACCCTTAACCCGGAGGTGCGTACATGTTCAAGTGTCGGACAAGTACTGGCCGCGTTTACTGGGTGGTTTACGGTGTGGTCTGTTGGACACATGCTGAAGCCATGCAGGCGTGGCACGGTTCTCGCTAATCGCATAGCGAGATTCGGTGAATCTTTTATTAACCCGTGACCGAGTAAAGGAGGAAAATGGTCAAGTAACAGCCAGCTTGCGATGCTGGCAAAAACATGAAGGGGATTAATGTGTGATACTTGACCCCTTCCAATAAGTTATGTAGCTGTATAATTTATTGGAAGGAAAAAGTAAGTGAGAAAATATAACTGCGACCATTTGAACTTGTTGTTCAGATACTTTAGCAGTTCTTTTTTTAACTAATTCATAGACTAATTGTTGCACGTATGTGTCACATATGTGCAAGGTAGCAAAGTTGCTGGCGTGTGTTACGCCAAGCATCTGATAATTGACGACGATCAATTATCAAAGCCAAATAGAACAGGTAAGTTTTCTGTTCAGGGCTTGGGTGGGTTAGAGATAATCCACATTTCGTTCATATTTTGGAAGGCGTTCCAAGGTATGTTTCGAAAAAGCACCGTCCCTTCTTAGCGGAAGAGGACGGTGCAGACACATTATATTTATCTATACAATTTAAAAAACTGCGATAAACATTTCGAATATTGTTTTACTTTCGAGGTAATGGTTTTCGTCGCGGTTGCCATTTCTTGAAAGTAAAACCGTGTTCGGACTGAACGCGGTTTTTTTTCATCCAACCCCCAGCAAGGAGAGTACCGATGGAGAAGATTAAGTGTGTGGTTCCGAACTGCAAGTGCACCGGAGAGCCGAAGTTCATGTGGTTGCCAGAGTGGAGCGCCCGTAAGCGCGCCAACAATGGCAAGTACGTGGGCCTCGCTCAGTACCCGGAGCACGCGCTGTGTGGGCGTCACGGGCACCTTCTTCGTAAGAAGGGGGTGAGGGTGTACCGTTACCTCGACGAGGTGACGCGCGAGAACGCTCGGCTGGAGAAGTTGAGACGGCAGGAGCAGTCCCAGTTTGGCACGTTTGCTGATTTGTACGTGGAGAAGCCACGGCAGAACGGCAGTAACGGTCAGAGTGGATCTGCAAAACCGGATCAGCACTAGCTCAGCTAGTATCGTCTCAGGTGGGATCCCGTCGAACCACCGTCCGTAAGCCAGTTAGTTTTCTGGTCTAGTCGGAAAAGCAAGGGAGCATCTCGGAGGCAATAGACATAAACCCGAGAACAACCAAGGAGGTGTCGCCGATAATTATATTATCGGCCTCTACCCTTTATCCTATAACTATATATAGCATAAAGGGTAGGATATTTTTCACAACTCACCAGAGGGATAATCATGTCAAAGAAAAGAATTCGGTGCACGACACCGAATTGTCGCGCTTCACGTCATCCAGAAAATATGTTCGTGGCTGAAGCAAAAGTTCGTCGTCGTTCAAATGGTGGTAAAATGGTTGGCAGTGAAAGACTAAAAGATTTTGCTGTTTGCCAGGCTTGTGCTCATCGACTTCGTCGTCAGGGCAAAGTACGCTTTATGCCATTTCTTGAAGAAATGAAATGGGAGCGCCATGCTGACTTCGATCGAAATATCTCGGAAGAAATCGAGTGGGCCGCTTCACAGTTCTAATTAGAAATAGTGCGATTGATAACATTAATATTCTTTGACAGCAAAAGGAGGATATGGCTGATAAATATCAGCCGCTGTCCTTTGTTCTGTAGGTTATAGGATAAAGGGTAGCATTGGCCAAACAACCTTCAAGGAGAAGAAAAATGACCAAGCTAGTGAATTTAACGCCGCACCCCGTTGTCTTGATGACTTCTGCAAAGGAGATCATCGCCACCATCCCGCCTCAGGGCGATCTCGCCCGCTGTTCCATGGAGCGCTCCAGTGACGAGTCGATCCAGGTGAATGGGCACAACGTGCCTGTTACCTCGGTGACGCTCGGTCCGTTGGAGGGTCTGCCTGCTCCGGCTGAGGGCACCCTTTTTATCGTCTCCCGCGTAGCGGCCGAGGCGGCGAAGAGGGACAGCCGTACCGATGTGGTCTGCCCCGATGACGCGCTCCGTGATGAAGCGGGTCGTATCATTGGGTGCAAGGCGCTTGCCCGCGTCTAGTACTGCATCAACATTTCTTCACTGTAGGGTTGAAGAGATGAAGGAGTATTCAAATCCCTATACCCACCCCTTGCCCAGTGGTTCAACTGGGCTCCCTAACTAGGTTGATCAATCTTGTAAAGGGAAACCTTTCAAGACAAAAAACTCAGAGAATTTTCTGAGTTTTTTCGTTTGCTTTTCTTGTCTTCATGTTGTAAACTGAGAATATATATTAAAAAATATGTCAAAATTTGTCCATCTTCACGTTCACTCTCACTATTCTTTACTCGACGGTCTTCCTCAAATAAAGGACCTAGTTCATGCTGCTAAAGTAAAGGGATATAACGCCTTGGCTTTAACTGATCATGGTAATGTTTCCGGTGTAGTTGAGTTCTACAAAGCATGTAAAGAAGAAGGTATTAAACCTATTTTAGGTTGTGAAGCATATGTTGCGCCTGTTAATATTTTAGAAAAAGATCATCACAATAAGTATCATCATTTATTATTACTTTGTGAAACACAAGAAGGATATACAAATTTATTGAAATTAGTTACTAAATCATATTTAGAAGGTTTCTATTACAAACCTCGAATGGATAAAGAAATGCTTCGCAAATACAGTAAAGGTTTAATTGCTTCTAGTGCTTGTTTTGGTGGAGAGATCCCAAAGATTTTGCGTTTTACCGATGGAATGGAAAAAGCAAAAGAAGTTGTTTTACAGTATCAAGATATTTTTGGAAAAGATAATTTTTTTCTTGAGATGATGGATCTTTCGGCTCTCGAAGGGCAGACAGAATTAAATAACAAACTTATTGAACTATCAAAAATTAGTGGAGCACCTTTGATTGTTACAAAAGATGTTCACTATATTAATCCTGAAGATGCAGAAGCTCAAGATATTTTGACATGTATTCGAGATGGAAAAAATGTGAATGATCAAACAAGAAGATCAAATATTGAGATAGACTGTTCACTCGCTCGTGAAAAAGATATTATTAGTCGTTTTAAACATGCTCCGCAAGCAATTGAAAACACGGTAAAGATTGCAGAGCGTTGTAACTTGAGTTTTGAATTTGGAAAAAACTTAATTCCTGCTTTTAAAACTCCTAAAGATCCATCTGAGTATTTGCGGGAACTTTGTTTTGAAGGATTAAAGAAAAAATATAAACTAGAACACTCGGTAGCAGAATTAATTTCTGGAAGTAATATAAATGAGAGAGAAAAAGAATTAAAAGAAAGATTGGATTACGAATTAAAAATAATAATTCAGATGGGATTTGTGGGATATTTTTTAATTGTTTGGGATTTTGTTAAGTGGGCAAAAGATAATGGGATAGTAGTAGGACCAGGAAGAGGTTCGGCTGCAGGTGCGATTGTTGCATATACATTAGATATTACAGAAATTGATCCACTAAAATATGGTTTACTTTTTGAAAGATTTTTAAATCCGGCTCGTATATCAATGCCAGATATTGATATGGATTTTGCTGATGATAATCGTGATCGCGTAATTGATTATGTGGCGGAAAAATATGGCCGAGATAAAGTGGCCCAGATTTGTACCTTTGGAACCATGGCCGCTCGAGCAGCAGTTAAAGATGTTGGCAGAGCCTTTGGAATTTCGTTTAATCAAATGAATGATTTTGCTAAATTAATACCATCTAAACCAGGTACCAAATTAAAAGATGCAATTGCTATCTCACCAGAAATGAAAGAGGCTATAAAGAAAAATGAATTATTAAAACAAGTAGTAGAAAATGCCTTAAAAATTGAAGGTATGATACGTCATATGTCTGTCCATGCTTGTGCGGTTGTTATTGCTGATGAGCCATTAACTACATATACCGCTCTTCAACATCCGCCAAAGGATAGTGAAGATATTATCACTCAGTTTTCAGCAAAACCACTTGAAGCTTTGGGGTTATTGAAGATGGATTTTTTGGGATTACGTAATTTGACTGTTTTACAACATACAATTGAAGTTGTTGAAAAAACTATTGGAATTAAAGTTTCATTGAAAGAAATTTTAATGGATGATAAAAAAACCTATGATCTTTTAACTAGAGGAGATACTACTAGTGTATTTCAATTAGAATCAGCTGGTATGAAACGATATTTAAAAGAACTAAAACCAACAGAATTTGAAGACATAATCGCTATGGTGTCATTGTATCGTCCAGGACCAATGGAGTGGATTCCTGATTACATTGCCGGCAAGCATGGAACAAAAAAAGTCATATATGCTCATGAATCACTAGAACCCGTTTTAAAAGAAACATATGGTATCGCTATTTATCAAGAACAAATATTACAAATAGCACAAATATTTTCTGGATTTTCTTTGGGCGAGGCAGATATTTTGCGTCGAGCTATTGGGAAAAAAATTATTAAAGAATTAGAATCTCAGCGTGATAAATTTATCAAAGGAGCAATGCAAAAAGGATATGATAAAAAATTAGCTGTTAGTATTTTTGAAAACGTAATTGAACCCTTTGCCGGGTATGGATTTAATAAGTCTCATGGTGCTTGTTATGCAATGATTGCATATCAAACAGCGTATTTTAAAGCCAACTATCCAATTCAGTACATGACGGCGGTTCTTATCACTGAGTCTGGCGATGTAGAAAAGGTGTCAAATATTATTTCTGAGTGTAGCAGAATGGGGATTGATGTTCTCCCACCAGATGTTAATGAGAGTTTTGTGAATTTTGCTATGATAAAAGGTGTGGAAAACAAAAAAGAACATATTCGATTTGGATTGAGTAGTGTAAAAAATGTGGGTGAACATATTTCTCGTGTTATTTACAGAGAAAGGAAAGAAAATGGGAAATACAAAGATTTAGAAGATATGTTGACGCGTTGTCGCGACAAAGATATGAATAAAAAATCATTAGAAAGTTTAATCAAGTGTGGTGCTCTTGATAGTTTTGAAGTTGATAGAGGAGTATTAATTGGTAATTCAGAAAATATTCTAAATTACATTAAACATCTGAACGAAATGCAAAATGCTACCCAAGATTCACTTTTTTCAGGGACTAGTATTGAGTTGGAGCAAAAAGTTAGAATCGAACATTACCCAAATGCCACCAAAGACGAAAAACTTCATTGGGAAAAAGAATTACTTGGATTGTATGTTACGGCTCATCCTTTCGAATCTTTTCAAAAAAATATGAGCAGTTGTCTTTCTCCACTGGTTGATGTTTTGGAAACTAACAAGAATAGTTGGGTCGTTGTAGGAGGGGTGGTTGATAAAACAAAAAAGAAAATTACTAAAAATGGTAAATTAATGATGTTTGTTACTATTGAGGATACAACTTCTAGTATGGAACTTCTTGTATTTCCAAATGCTTATGAAATCACCAAAGATGTTTGGCAAGAAGGAGAACTTGTTTGTGTAGTAAGTAGAACCCCAGAACAAGAAGGGGATAATAAATTAATAGTTGAAAAAGCATATACTCTTAATGAGGAAAATATGCACCAATTAATGTCACGATTGAGTGTGAATAGTAGTGTTATTCCTCAAACAAATACAAACAATGAAAATTGTTTGACCATTGAAATTTCTAAGGAAGACATTAGAGAAAAAGGAGAAAAAATGAAGGAGATATTAAGACAATACCCCGGGGAAAAACAGGTATATTTAAATGTTGAGGGAAGTAAGATAAAAACGTCATTTAAAGTATCAGATGATGATCAGTTGATTGCTTTATTGGAAGACTTAATTGGAAACGATTGCTTCACTACACTTTAATTGTTGGCGATAGGAACTATCTTTAATTCCTCGCAGTAGTATTATTTCAATAATGATTGCTATAATTATTAATACAAAGAAATACCTCAAGTCATTAAGTGTTAGATCAGCTACAAAAAGTAAAATTACGTAACTCAATACTCGTCCAACCATGATTGAACACCATTCTCTAATAACAATATATTCAACTCTGTATTCTTGATAATTAGGCATTTCATGAATTAAGTTTTCACCGATAACTCTTTTTGGAATCATTATAAACAGTGTGATGATTTCTCTTGTGATAGCAAATATTATTACTGTCCAAAAAGTTGGAAGTCCAATTAGTATAAGAGTGGATAATACTAATAGTATTCCACTGTATGTAATTGCTGTTTTATAATATTTTCTTTTAATATATTTTCCAATAACAATTGAAGCAATAACTGAAATTGCAGAAAAAAGCGAAAGCCAGCCACCAAGCTCGAGTTCACTACCAATGGCATGAAAAATTATCAACGGAATAATTGATTTTTCAATAGAGCCTGTTCGAGCAAAGCCACTAAGAATATATGAATACATTGCTTTTACAATATCCTTGTTTTTAATAATAATTTTGATTGCTTTTTTTAGTTGTAGTTTATTATTTTTGTTGATTATGGTGTCTTTACCACTTACCATGAATGATGTAATCAAAAATATAGTAGATAATAAAAATACTCCTCCATAGTTTATTCCAAATAAATTAGTTGTAATAATAAATCCACCGATTATCGGCAGTAGTATACTAGCGGTCTTCTTAATACCCTTTTCATAACCAACATAATTACCACGGTTTTTTGCGTGAGTAGTGTCAAATCTTAATGTTTGATAACTGATCCAATATGTTCCACTCGCAAATCCGATTAACATTGAAATAAAAACAATATAATCAATTGACTGTTCTTGAAGTATTAAAAGAATAATAGCGCTTGCTATGTAACCCAGCAAACTGAGTTTTTTTGGCATTCTTACATGTCCTTTTTTAACCGCAGACGCAAAAAGAGCAAAGGTTATGAAATGAAATATTAAATATACTATCCAGTAAAGGGCTACCATTTTTAAATCAGCAGTCAATTTCCAGATATATACATTCAAAAAAATATCAAATAATATTTTAGCAGCATTAAATAGAGAATGAGAGAGCATTAATCTTTTGAGGCTATTATTTAAAATACTACTATGCATATATTTTCATATTTGGATCTGCCTTGATCCTATCCCACGAAGTATATTCTTTTTTTAAAATTTTACTGTAACTGGCAACTGCAATCATGACTGCATTATCCATAGCGTACTTAACCTCTGGATACCTTATTTCTATTTCCGGAAATTGTTTTTTGATTTGAATTTCTAACTCTTCTCTTAATTTCGTATTCGCTGATACACCACCTGCTAAAATAAAGGAAGTAGGCTTTGTTTTTTTAATTGCTTTTATTGTTTTTGAAACCAGAACATCAATAATAGCTTCTTGAAAAGAAGCACAAAAATCGTTTATTTCTTCTCCTTTAATTTCATTTTTTTGCAACCAGTATAGAGCTGATGTTTTTAAACCGCTAAAACTAAAATCAAAATTATCTTGATTAATCATAGGACGTGGAAACTCAATTGCTTTGCAATTACCACTTTCAGCCATCCTTGAAATTTGCGGTCCACCTGGATATTCAAAACCAATTAGTTTTGCAACTTTATCAAAACACTCACCCGCTGCATCATCTTTTGTGCCACCTAATTTAATATGTTTATCTTGTTTTGGAATATGTATTAATTCGGTGTGTCCACCACTTGCTATTAAAGCCAGAGCCGGATATCTAATTTTTTCATTATTAATTTGAACAGATGCGATGTGTCCTTCGATATGGTTAACGGAAACAAGGGGAATATTCCAAAGATATGAAAGAGTACGAGCAGCTTCTATTCCAACAATTAAACCAGTGATTAAACCAGGACCAGATGTGACGGCAATTGCATCTGGTTTTTCGTTATTTTGTAACACGGCCTCAATTAAGGGCACTATCTTTTCAGCATGTGCTCTTCCGGCAAGTTCTGGAACTACCCCTCCATATTTTTTATGAATATTAATTTGATCAGCAGTTTTTTCAGAAATAATAACCAAAGAATCTTCAGTGCATTCTATTAAGGCGACAGAAGTATCATCACATGAACTTTCAATTCCTAATATTCTCATAATTATTCCTTAAAATATACTATTTCATTTTTTGTCCAATTTAAAAACTTTTTAAAATTTTCAACTTTTAAATTTAAAGTTGCAGTATTAATATTGGGATGAAAATTAATGGTATCATTTTTTTCAAAAACATCATCATAAATAACAACAATTACTCCATGATTTTTATCATTTATTAATCCAAAAGGGGACACTGATCCTGGCGTTAGATTGAGATATTTTTTTAATAGCTCTGAACTGGCAAACGATATTTTAGAGTTATTTAAAAATTTTCTCAATTTTTTCAAATTAGCTCTTACACTGCCTTGAATTAGAACAAGCCAAAGTTTATCCTTCTTTTTGTTTGTGATAAAAAGATTTTTAGTGTGAGTTCCAGGTATTGTATCATCTAATTCTTTTGATTCGCCAACCGTAAAAACAGCTTCATGCTTGTATTCGGTAAAATCAATTTCTAATTGTTTTAATATTTCATATACATTATCCATATGTGGCATATTTTAGCACAATTCATTAATATTGCAATGTTAAAACAAAAACACTTAAAAAAGTGTTTTTGTGTCAGGGGGGAGAGTCGAACTCCCGACCTCAGGGTTATGAATCCTGCGCTCTCACCAACTGAGCTACCCTGGCTCGTTACAAACCATAATATACAGTTAAATATTAAAATTGTCAACCAAATTTTGTGAATGCAATCTCATAATTCATACCATTTGACTATGATTTTAAATATGATATAATAACATATATCTAATATATAACATAAAAAAATATGGAAGAAAATATTTGGCAAAACAAAATGCCACAAATAAATAAAAAGGTAAAAGATATCGAATTTGAAGTTTTTTTAAACGATAAAATTCAAAAACAGAGGATATCTGATTATAACGGAAAATGGTTAGTTCTTTTTTTCTACCCTGCAGACTTTACTTTTGTTTGCCCAACGGAATTAGAAGAAATGGCTATCTTACATGAGCAATTTCAAATAATAAATACTGAAATTATTAGTATTAGTACTGATACAGCTTTTGTGCACAAAGCATGGCATGATAGTTCTCCAGCTATTAAAAAAATCAATTTTCCAATGGCAGCAGATCCAACTGGTAAAATGGCTCGAGAGTATGGAGTATATTTAGAAGATGAAGGACTTTCTCTCAGAGGTACTTTTGTAATTGATCCAGAAGGTATATTAAAATTGATGGAAGTGAACAACAACGATATTGGTCGAAATGCAAATGAACTATTAAGAAAAATACAAGCAGCTCAATTTGTTAATGAACATGATGGATTAGTTTGTCCTGCAAGTTGGAGACCCGGAAAAGATTCTTTAAAACCAGGTTTAGACTTAGTAGGAAAAATTTAAAATAATATTTTAAATAAAAAAAGCTGTTTGTAAAACAGACAGCTTTTTACTTATCCAGCATAGAACCCAGGCGTGAACCCGAGAAGTATTATATGAGAATTAAATATTCTTTACTATTGACTTTTTTTAAAAAATCGTTATAATATACTCCATCAATAAATGGCCCGTTCGTCTAGTGGTTAGGACATTAGGTTTTCATTCTGAAGACAGGGGTTCGATTCCCCTACGGGCTACAAATTCAATTTAATAGCTAGGATTAGCTATTTTTTTGTGCTACAGTGTTGACAAAACAGCTAAAATATATTATACTTTATTATTAATTTCAGATGTAACATATTTTGAGTTATTCCTATCTTTCTATATTATCTCGATGATTGGAGGTAATGTATAAGGCTAGGAAACAAGTCCTAGTCATTGGACGATAAACTCTTGTCGGGTGGTTTCACTGGTGAGTGTTTGTCTTAAACAAAGGAGATTGTCATGACTATAAAAGTCACAGGCGATCAGTACAGGGCAGTTAACAGACGACTTAGGGAGATTGAAAGGCAAGTTGATCAGAGGAATGGATATCCTCATGATCTCAAGGCTTTGATGTCAGCTCTGAATGCTCTCACTGAGGGCAGATTCGGCTGGATATATGAGCCGAAGGTTTTCTGTGAGGTTGATGTTAGGGGTGAGAACTTCGAGATGCTTCACATTCTGATCGGAGATGAGGAGAAAATCACTTTCGACGAGGCGAAATTAAGGGCGCGACGTTGGGGAGTATCTTCTACTCATAAACTCACTCAACATCTTGTCTGGCAGCGTTTTCTTAGTGAGATGTTGAATACACAATATGGAGATTATTACACCATTATTTTCCCTGAACTCTCTCTTGGTGAGATCAGCGGAAGTGAGCATTACAAAGTGGTGCATTATTGTGGCTCTTCCTTAGATCATTCTTATCTTTGGGACAGTGATGAGCTTGGTGGAACCCACTTTTTTATTCGTCGCAAGCCCAAGATTAGCGACGCTGAGTAGGATCTTTCATTTTTAAGAGAAACCTCAAAAAGGAGAAGAAATAAAGTCCCGTCCCCGTGATAGTTTTCATGGGGGTGGGCAGAAATATTTCACCTAACTAGGTGATTTTTTATTTCACCATCACAAAAAATTATGAATAAATAGGTTCCATTCCCTTATCTCAGCAAAGAAAAGGTTCCAATAGTCAGTTCTATGGGCTACAAATCCAATTTAATAACTAAGATTAGCTATTTTTTTGATATAAACCACCTAATTGTGGTGAATTGTATCATTTTTAGATAGATTACTTGCCTTTTTGTTGCATAAATGATACAATTAGTCTATATATTAATAATAAAATGATACAATTATATGAATTTTAGTAAATTAAATGATAGACAAAGGGAAATAATTAAATATGCTAAAAAGATTGAATCCTTTCAAACCAAGGATGTTTTAGCATATTTATTAAATGATTATAGCGTTGAGAGATTGACGATCGTAAGGGACTTATCATTATTAACAAAAAGATCAATTTTAGTAAAAAAAGGGAGTGGACGAGGAGTTCATTATCAGATATCCAAATTTTATTTAATGATTAGAGATTATGATGTAGATAAATATTTTTCTATTCAACATAGCTTGAGGGAAGCAAAACCATCTTTTGAAAAGGAAGTAATTGATATATTGAGTGATAATATTTTTACAGAAGAAGAATATGATAGGCTTAAAAATGCTCAAAAGAAATTCTCTACAACAATTAATTCATTAAGAGGCCAGAGTCCTATTATTTTTAAAAAAGAATGGGAGCGTCTTGTGATAGATTTGTCATGGAAGTCATCAGAGATTGAAGGTAATACGTATACTTTATTAGAAACAGAATTTCTTATTAAAGAAATGTCTTTTGCCAAAGGTAAAGATAGGGCCGAAGCACAGATGATTCTTAATCACAAAGAGGTACTAGATTATATACTAGCAAACCCTAATTATTTTGAAACTATTAGAGTTGATAAGATAAAAAAAATTCATTCAATGCTTGTAAATAATATTGCGATAAAAGAAGATTTTCGTAATCATCCTGTTGGAATAACAGGGACTATATATAGACCATTAGCTAAGAGAGATAAAATAGAGCAAGTGATCAAACAACTAGTGATTAAAATAAAAAACACGGATAATTATTTTTTTAAGGCATTTGTTCTATTAATTATGATCGCATATGTCCAACCTTTCGAAGATGGGAACAAAAGAACTTCTCGTATAGCTGCCAATGCAATATTACATGCGAATAATTGTCCGATGCTGTCTTATAGGAATGTAGATGCTATAGAGTATAAAAAAGCTATGTTATTATTTTATGAACAAAATAACATTAGCTATATCAAAAAAATATTTGTTGAACAGCTTGAATTTTCAGCTGATAATTATTTTGGATGATAAAACAAGCTTAACTAGATTTTTAAAAAAGAAGGAATTAATACGCTCCATTCCCTTATCTCAGCAAAGAAAAGGTTCCAATGGTCAGTTCTATGGGCTACAAATCCAATTTTTAATAGCTAAGATTAGCTATTTTTTGGTTGCATAATATTGCTTTAGCGTTAGCATTGTGACATAATATAATTAGTAATAATTAGTAATAAAATATATGAATAAATTTGAAAGTGAGCAAAGAGAAGAAGATAAAAGAAGTCATGAAAATTTGTCGGATCAGGTACATCAACAGCAGGTTGATTTTGGAATTTTAGTCAGTAATGTCAAACCAATGATTGAAAAAGGTGCTAGTCCAGAAATAATTAGAAGTACAGTTGAAGATTCACATCTTACCGAAAAACAAAAGGAGGTATTTATGTCTGCGGTTGAAAAAAAGTCCCGTCGCAGAGATTTAACGGCAAAGATCAAAGAGGTCTACAGTGGTGATGAAGCAGAAAAAACTCCCGCAGATTTATTCATGCAGATGTTTGGTACGGATAGAATTTTTGGTGAAGTTTCAATTCATAGGGAGAACTCAAATCTTGTCTTTGTATGTACAGACAAAATAGACATTGCTCAAGCTATGGCACCAGAAGAAGGTGTAGCTTCTCAACTTGAGGGAATTCCAGATGATCAATTAGGTGAAGTAAGAGATAGTATGGCTGGCATGCCTATGGGGATGTTTAAACAAGAGACAGCAAGCTTGGAAGGTATAGGAGAATTAGATAGTTATATTGTTGTTGACGCTGGCGAAGCAAAGTCTCGAGATATAGATCTTGATTTGATTGTGAAACATGAGATAGAGCATTCTGATAATACATTATATGATAGAAAAGCATTTGAAAAATTAGGCCGTATTAAGGATAGTATCGAGGGTTTGGCCTCGTCAGCAGAATTGTGGATAGAATTAATAAAAAAAATTGACAACATTGAAGATGGTGATATAGACATGAAACTTGAAGATAATGAAATTTCAAGAGGAGTATTTGAAAAAATTATAGAAGATTTTGAAAAGCAGCTTGAAAAAATTATGCAAATTAATGCAGATAGTGTTGTAGATGCTGTTGTAAAAGAAGAACTAATTGCTTTTTTCTTTTCAGAACAGAGTAATGAAGATATCAAAGATATATTTAGTGAGTATATACGAGCAAATGGTTCAGTAGCTGTTAGCGCATTTAAAGTACTCCAATCATTATTAAGCCAATATGCATCTAAGGAATTAATGAGTACGTTAGATATAGACAGTGAGCGCTTGAATATATCTCTTAAATTTGGGACAATGCTTGAAGACTTAACTGGAAAATTAAAAATTCAAGATGGCAATGATGATAGGATTAATAAAATGAAAGAAAAATTTCAATCAATAAATGATGAAGTTGCTCAGAGGTGTGAAAGTAGTCTGGAATCAGGTTTGCAGTTACTTACTGGATTAAAGGAAAAATATGGCTTAGTAGGTGAAGATATGGATATTATTAAACCCGTACTAATTAGCTTACCAATAGATAGGTGGGATAATTTTATAAACAAATACAAGTCCAGCAGTAATGATGGGGAAAAATAATACTAATTCCCAGTGATACTAGCGTTAGCCAATTGTATAATAATATTTCTCAGAATACTAAATTCAAAAAGGAAGGTGTTCGAATTTTGTATCCAGTGGGCTACGCGGTAAATTCTTGGCTAATTTTAGCCAACTTATGATATAGTTGATATGATTTTATTTTCTTGACAATGATTGGAAGAATAAAGTCATTAGTTTATTTCTTTTTTAGCCTCTCGTCTTTCTTTCAATTCTCTAATCATCCAGCTAAAAACATTTTCTCCAGATTGCCTTAAATTATCATGCCAACCAAACGTTATTGCACTTTGAGCCTCAGAAAGTCTGATTGCCGATTCATCTTTTATTGTATTTCTATTACATGCTTGATTAATATCTCTAATTAATGGAACATCTATCATATTTTCATTCATCGCATCTACTAACATTTTTGTTAATTTTTCATCTTGTTCAAGTGTATTAATAAATTCAGCTCTTTCCACATAGGGAGCATTTTTTATGTAGTTCCACATGCTAGTAGTGTCAGCAGTGTTTTTTTGAAATTCATCCGTAGCCATAGATTCTTCTAATATGATTTGTCCTTCACCGGCAAACTTGTCTTTAATCTGTCTTAATTCATGTTGTAATTTTTGTGGCGGATTTGTATCTAGTCCAGCTGGACCTGCTATAAATCCTTCCGGTGCCATTTTTAAGAAGAATTTAGCTAGATTTCCTCTTATACCATTCCCATACTGACCTATAGAATAATTGTCAACTTGTTGATCTATGAGATTATTTACAATTTTTCTCCAATTGTGTCTATATATAGGAGGACAATTTTCAATTTCAAGAGCCTGTATTCTTCTATATCGCATTGGATCTTCTTTTTTAAGTTTTCTCATTGAAGCGTCATCAGTACTCTCTTCATCGGAATTATTTTCCTCCGCTTCATTATTATTATCGGCATGTTCTTTAACTACTTGGTCCAATCCTTCTTTAAAGACTTGGTCTCTATTTTCTTTATCACCAACCATCTTGTATCCAAAATATGCTTCAAATATAGCACCAGCTCTTTGAGTAAGCCTTTCACTCATCTGCTCATGGTCTAATCCTTCGCTAACAGTATCCAAAGTAGATATGTCATTTAATTGTTTTAAAATATCTTCGAAGTCAATATTATCAGCTTTCATCACTTCAACCTTTTTCTTTAATTCAGGATCAGGAGATGTGGTCATCTCTTTTTCAATAGGATCGTGTTGCATTTCGCTTAGATTTTGTTCTATATGCATAAAATTTTAATAAAATTTTTTAAATAAGAAATTTTAAATAAGCTATTTCTAATTCTTCTTCAATTAATTTGTCTAATATTTCATCACTTAAAACAGTCATACTAAAATTATTTGGTTTATTAGAACTATCGTTTAATCCTGATGTTTTCTTTTTAGATATTTTGTGTTCAACCTTAACTATTACCGCATTATACATTTTTTGAAGTAACCTTTTATGATCACTCTCTGAAAGATTCATTTTTGTTATAGAATCGTTAATCTTATTTTTTAAGACATGATCGATCATATAGTATTAATAATTAAAATTAGTCACTTATATATATTAGAAGCATATATAGTTAAACTAATCATACATAAAAATGTAATAATATGCAATGTGATCCACATAATAGATGAGTTTTACATCCGTTACTTTATCTTTGTTTAGTTGGCATAATTAATTTAAAAAATTGGGTACCAATAGGCTGAATTCCCTTATCTTAATAAAGAAAAGGTTCCAATAGTCAATTTGATAGTCTACTGAGAAAAACTTTACTAATTTTAGCAGAGTTTTTTTATTGACTTGTTAACATTTTTTTATTACAATTAATTTACAAATATACTATTTAGTTTCAAAAAAATGAAAAATGATGAAATAAAACACAACTTAACAGTGGACAAAACTCTCAAATCAGCCATCGAGCGCGACACCAAATATAAAGTCGTGCGAATTAAAAAATTGCTCGGTGGCAGTATGAACCAGGTTTTTAAGGTTGAAACTGACCAAGGAACAATTGTAGCCAGGGTATTTTCTAAAAAAGATTTCCCCGATATTAAAAAACTTATTTGGATCGATAATGCGTTGCAAAAAGCAAGCATAGACACAGCCAAAATACTTTTTTGTACGAAAAAGACAAAACCTTTCCGCTTTGGTTATATGTTGGTGGAATTTGTCGAAGGTAAGAATGGGTGGAACGCGATAAGAAGTGATGAGATTTCGTTACAAAGATATTTTGAAAGATTCGGAACCATCGTGAAGCGGATCCACGCGGTTAAATTTACAAAAGATTGCCCGCTAAAAATTAGGCCTCTATCTGATAATTATGAATGGTTAAAGGAGATTTTGGAAAAATACGCCCGCAAAAGCTTGCTCTCCACAGAAGAGCACATTCAAATACAAGATTTTGTAATTGGCACGCTTTCTCGCTACGATCGCCGATTTAAAAATGTACTGTGTCATTGCGATCCAGGTCCGCAAAATCATATTTACACAAAAGACGGCAGAATTGTTTTGATTGATTGGGATCTTGCGGAATCTGATAGCTTTTTTAGAGATTTTTCTGTAATTACCCTTGATAGCAAAAAAATGAATTTCTTTGGGAAAGCAGCCATCGTGGCTTCACAAATTCAAAAGGCTTTTTTAAAAGGATATAATCAGACTGGATTTACAACTCTTGAAATACAGGTGGTAACAGACGCGTATCATATTATTTCTTTTATTTATAATGTACTTGCCTCTTCGCCCAAAGGAAAAAATGAGAATCCATATAATAAAACAACCAGAAAAATACTAAAAATTATAAACAAACAAAGTTAATTGCACGACTCTACTTAATAAATTCTTGAACAAGAGTGTTCCATCCTAAACCCCTACGGGCTACACGTAAAAACATGGCTTAACAAAGCTATATTTTTTTGTCTTCAAAATAGAGGAATAGAACATCGACAAAAAACACCGATAATTAAATCGATGTTCTTATTATTCGTACTACAGGACATATAACTTTCTACAAATATTATAGATAATTATAGGGCCTGTAGTATAAGCCCCCTGGGATTTGTTTGCACAGAAGTGTGCGAGGTGGGGGTTATGGAGATTTTTTGGTCAGTTTTTTGATAATGAACTTTGGGGTGAACATCCCGATAGATATCCACAGATAGATGTGAACTCCGTCTAAAATGTATTTGATGTTACTTTCCGTCTGCCCTCCTTCGACAATTGATTTGAGCAGAACAATCGCCATAACAATGGCGGCTACAATAAACGAAAATCCGTACACTTGTGGTCCATAGGAAATGGCATCTTTTCTAAGCCGAGACCTATACTTACTGCTATCAATCTTTTTAGCCAAGTAGTGCCCCATGACTGCGAACATACTCGCCAAAATTGCCATGCCCATCGTCGTCATGGCGTATGATGTGGCCCATCTCCCCACTGTAAGCATGTCTCTTATTTCCAGTGTAAACATAGGTTCCTTCTCCTTCTTTTATTTGGGTTGGGTTAGTATTGTCAACGAATATTTAAAGTTAACATCTTCATATGTTTTTGTCAATATTTCCACTTCCAAATGTCACAGCAGTTTTTTTAAATTGACAATTTTTTAAAATATGTAATAATATATATACATTAAGCTAAATATGAAAATAATAAGCAGAAATAATCAATTTTCTTTGTTATTACTCAACCTATTTTACGGGTTGCGGTAGCTTTAAGTATATAAATTTAGAAGTTTCCCGACCCAAGAGGTCGGTTTTTTATTTTTACAAAGCTTAATAAATTAATAATATGTATCATCAAAATATACCAGGTAAAAAATCTCGTCGATTATTAAAAACAATCTTTAAAACAATCGGCACCACCCAATATGGTGGATTATATGGTATTTGTCTTGCTAAAGGCCAAAAGAATTCACTGTATGATGTAGATGACAATCAATATATAGATTTACTTTCCGGTGGATCAGTCATGAATTTAGGATATTCTAACCCAGACATACTTAAGATTTATGAACATACCGCCAAGAAATTACCGCACTCCATGTTTGTATATTCTCCCAATGAACAGGCATATCGTACAGCGAAATCGTTAGTAAAATTATTTCCAGGAACCAATACAGGAGATGACATCAGAGTGTTGTTTGGTTTATCTGGGTCCGATGCTAATGATGCTGCCATTAAATGCGCAAGGCGCTTCACAGGTAAACGCAAAATTATAGCATTTAAAAATGCCTGGCATGGTTCAACTGGTTTGTCTCAGCAAATGAATGGATTTCAAGCTACACACAAAGGTCTATTTTTTCATTCAGAAGAAGTTGTCCATTTGCCATTTCCAGACACAGTTGAACTTTCAGAATTAGTACTACAAAAAATTACTAATGAACTAGAAACGGGATCTGTGGCGGCTATAATGATGGAATGTATTATGGGTGATGGTGGAAATATCCTTCCCTATAAAAATGTATTATCTGACATCTCGAAGTTAGTCAAAAGTTATGGTGCTTTATGCATCGTAGATGAAATTCAAAGTGGTATTGGTCGCACTGGCAAATTTTGGGCGTCAGAATGGTTTAATTTTATTCCGGATTTAATAACAACTTCAAAAGGCATTACAGCGGGATACTATCCTCTGTCGGCGTGTTTGGGAAGAGCAGAAATTATTGAATCACTTGATAAAGTTCAACACATATTTACACACAGTGCTAACCCAGTTGCATGTGCAATCGCTAAATATGTTATTGATAAAATTCAAAAACAGGCCTTCTTAAATGAAGTGCAACAAAAATCAATATATTTTCTTCAAGCACTATATAAATTGAACAATCACTTTTCAGTTATTCAGGATATTCGTGGCTATGGATTACAGTTAGGTATCGAAATTGTGAAAAATGAAAAATATAATGCTGGGTTGTTAGGGTTTATGTGTGCTGAACGAGGAATATATCCGGGATACTTTGGAATAAATAACGAAGTATTACGAATTCATCCTCCACTAACAATTTCATATCATGAAATTGATTATTCCTGCCAAGTAATTACTGAATGTATCGAAGCACTTTCAAAAGGAAAGGTTTCACAATCAACTTATGCAAACTATCAACGTTATGCAGTAGGGATTGGAACATGAAGAAATACGAAAACCACAGGATTTCCAATTTGAAAATCTAGTATGTTAAATAGATTGTTGATTAAATTTAGGCTATTTTTTAGTTATTATATACCAAGACAACTTTTTCCGTTTTAAAATTTATTCACTAAGGTGTTCGAATTTTGTAGGCAGTGTGTTACCAAAAGAGATTTCGCAAAAAAAGAAGTTTTTTGTTTTTTTGAAAAATAAGCAAAAAAACAGGTTTTCAAACAGACAAAATACGTATTCTTAGCCAAATAGCAGGTTGACAGTTGACAGTTAACTGTCAACCTTATATAATAGCTACGAAGTAATAAATAAAATTATGTCTACATCAGACAAAATAGTCGAATTTATAAAAGAAAAGGGACAAATTAGGGGGGTGGAGATTGCAAGTTATTTGGGAATTACCAGGCAAGCTCTTTTTAGATATTTGCCAAAACTATTGGTCTCAGGGGCTATAATAAAAGTTGGTAAACCACCAAAGGTATATTATTTGATCAATGAAAAAGAAGAACAGATAAACAATGTTGTTTTTAGCGAAAAAGTAAAAAACAAAATTAACCAAGAATTTTTAGTAATCACACCGGCTGGCGAGAAAAAAGAAGGAACAGATGGGTTTGTTTATTGGTGTAATAAAAATAGTTTGCCAGTTGAAAAGACCGCTGATGAGTACGTAAAGACTCTTGCTAAATATAGCACTTACCAAAAAAATGGATTTATCAATGGAATTAAAAAAATGAAAAAATCATTTCCAGAAGTTTATCTTGATGAAGTTTTGTATTTGAATTTTTATTCAATAGAAAGATTTGGAAAAACAAAACTTGGGCAGCTATTGCTTTACGCAAAACAAAGTCAAAATACATCTCTGATGAATGAACTTATTAAAATAATCAAACCCAAAATAAATCAAATAGTAAAAAAATTTAACATTGATGGCATTGGTTTTATACCTCCAACGGTGAAGAGAGAGAAACAACTTATGAAAGTTTTTGAAAAAGAGCTAACAGGAAATCTTAGAAAGATTGTAATTACGAAGATTGCCACTCCAGTCGCTGTACCACAAAAAACACTAAACAAAATTGAAGACCGAATCGAAAACGCGAAGAACACTTTGGTGGTAAGTGAAAATGTAACATGTAATAGTATTTTGTTGCTAGATGACGCAATTGGATCAGGTGCCACCCTAAATGAAACTGCAAAAAAAATTAAAGACAAAGGATTGTGTAAAGAAAAAATAATTGGACTTGCTATTACTAGCAGTTTTAAAGGTTTTGATGTGATTAGTGAAGTTTAATTTAAGTTTTTTAACTACTTTGAAATATTGTTTAATTTTGTCATATACTTTAGCCAATCCATACAATCTAAAAGTATCAACCTACTTGTTTATCGCAATTATAGACAGAAATAACTATTTTTGATATGATATGATTAATGTACATTAATATATTATCTATGCAAAAATTTTTGATAATATGAAAGTATATGATTTGAAATAATAAATAAGTAAATTTAATAAATATGGAACAAAATATATCTTCTCATGAAAAACATGAAATGGAATTACCAAAAGATGTAGAAAGTACATCCTTGGATTTTGATAACAATCAAAGTGACCAACGTGAAATAATAAGTCTAGAAACCGGCAAATTAATCGAAGAAATTAGTAGATATGGAGAGGATCTAAATAATTTAGAATTAACATTAGATAAAAAAGTTGAAAGTGGTTCTGTTACAGAAGATCAAAAAAAAGAAATTCTTGATTTAGTAACAAAAAAACAAAAAGGTGTTATGGAAAAATATAAAAAATATATAGATATTAATGTTAGGAGAGATAAAATTGATGACGGAAATAAAGAACTTGATATTAAAAGAATAGAAATTGAATTAAAGGAGCAGAGCGAGGAATTGATGGATAGAAGATTAGCAGAGTTCGGCAATCGAATTGGGAGAGGATCTTTAAAAATATTAAAATCTCCAGTTATCATTTCAAACGAAGTATTGCTTCCCCTATTAAGAAGTGGTAAAGATGCACTTGTGGAGTTAACAGACATGTCTGTAGATTCAATTGAAAAATTATATGGTCCTATCAGTGATGCTATTCGAAGTCTTGGGAATGAATCAGTGGATGTAGTAGTAAGAGCATATCATGGATCATTAGATGCAACAGCCAAATCTGCTGGAAAACTAGGAGAGTGTATTTTAACAGGAGTTGGAAATTCTTTAGAACCCATAATGAGTGGGGTTGGTAGAGGAACTGGAAAAATGGCTGGTGGTATAATTAAAGGAGCTGTCGATGCATTTAAACAATAAAATTAAACAATATGGAAAATAGTAATTTAAAAAGTGAAATTATATCACTTTTAACTAATAATCCAATTCTTCCCCAAGATACTGTCGCTGATCTAATAGGTAATTTTGATTCTTACACAAAGGAAGAAATAGCTAAAATTCATTCTCTTTTAGTCAAAGATGAAGAATATCGGGCTAATGTTTTAATTAACAATACTAATGATATTAAACAGTTAACGATGGATATAAAAAAGGAGAATAATGATATTCTTACGGAATTTAGGATCCTTATAAATAAGGCAGAAACTGAAAATTTAGAAGACAAGAAAGAATAAATAACATCTTTTGTTATTTAATTTATCAAAAACCAACAATTCTGACTATATAGAGTACGAAGTAAATACCTTAAGGGCTACAGTTTTAATTTATTAGCTAAATTTAGCTATTTTTTTTAAAAAAAGTAGCGGTTGAATGATTTCTCAAACAACCGCCGTGTATGGACACCTCCTTGGATTGTCATGGCCGACGCCTCCTGCGAGGACGTCGACGTGGTGGCATGCGGCATAGACGCCGCACTCCGCTCTCGATTCCTCGACCAGCCCATCTCAGTGCGCCACCGAGCGCATCAGCGATGAAACTACCGATGCTCGTTAGCAAATCGAGCACCAGCTTGCCAGCCCACTGTAGTGGCGCTTTGAATACCTTACCGGCCGCTTTTTTACCACCTACCATGTAAGCGAAAGCGGTTGCAAGAATCAAAATCGCCAGAAATGGGCCCATCAACTGTTCCATACATCCTCCCTTTGTTGTGTTCAACTGAAATTAGTTGAATAGTTGAGTATATCATAAAAAAGAGGTTTTGTCAATATTGAAGGCAAATAATCTTAGGCTCAAGGCTGGGAGATATTAACAAAAAAAAGAACAGTATTCACTACTATGAATACTGTTCTTTGTAATATTGAGTAAATTAGTATATGTTAAAATCTTTTCTGTTTTTTACATAACCAACACGGTAATGCATTAAAGGTAAATCAATCTGAAATGATTTTTGACCTAATAGAAATAACATGAAAGTAAAGTCATAGGTTTCATGTTTGGTAAAAGTAAAATCATCTGGAGTTGATTGTTTAAAATATTTTGAAACATCTCTCCGGAAGGAAGTACTACTATCATGAACCCCAAAAAAATAGTCTCCCTTTACTCCGTATAATCCAACTTTTTTGTAATGATTTGGTTTACTAAACAGTTGTTTCACAAAATTATCTTTCATGGCTGTTTTAATTTTATCAGTATTTACAATGTGTCGATTAATATTGTTTGAATCAAATTCTTTAAGATAATTAAAGAACTTTCCTTTAAATCGTATGTGTCCAATGTCTAATTGGATAGCCTCACGATGAATATCAAAAAATTTTCTTGTAAATTCAATTCTGTTTTTATGTGATATATCATCGCAATCGTGAAGGACCACAATATCGGATGTAGCGTTTTCTATTCCATGCTGTCTAGCATTACCAGGAAAAAATCTATGTCCTTTGTTTTGAAGAAGTTTTACATTAAGTACATTTGTATATTTATTTACCACTTTTTTTACTCTTTCAAAATCATCTGAAATATCATCAACTATTATCACTTCGTCCGGTAGATCTGTTTGAGTCGTTAAATGAAAAAGAGCCTCATCTAAAAACTTGTATTCATTAACATGTGGCACGATAACTGATATTGTTGGTGTGTTTTGAAGTGGAGCAATTCGATCACTTAGATATCCCACTTCTTCAATTCTGTTTAAAATGTTTAATATTTCTTTAGTTAGTTTTGATTTAACCTTTTTTATAATTTCATCTTTTGTTTTGTTTTTAAATATGGAGTCATAGATATATGAAACATCTTTTGCTTGTTTTTGGACAACAATATCTTCAAGATATGAAAAAAAGAGGTTTTTTACTTTTTTTAGATCATTTAATATTCTTTTCATAAGTTTTACTTATTATTTGTAGTGGCTTTTTGTATGATGTATAGCATGTATGCAATGCCAAACAAGTTAATTGTAAATCCAATCGCTAAAAGTATATTTTGATATTGAGTTAAAAATATACTTATACCAGCTAAACCTAGTATTGGAAGTACATCTATTAAATGATGAGAACAACAGGCTATCATAGCCGTACCTGAAAATGCACCACTTGTAGCGGGTAATGTTTTATGAATATTTGCGGATCCTAAATTTTTGATGTATCGCCATAAACCAATTTGAACTCCAAAACCTATTACTATACCTGAAATGAAAAACCATGATTTTTTATAGATAAACCATATTTCGTTTACTGGCATGGTTAATATCATGATAAGTAAGTAAAAAAGAATCATTGCAAAACTTGCTATTATTCCCCAGGTAATTGGTTTTGATATTATGGATCTCATAAAGAGTTATTTATTGAGCAATACAATTTTTTCTAATTTATACCCAGCGCTTTGCCAGGCATTAGCACCACCTTCTAGATTATATACATTGGTATATCCAAGAGACACCAGTATTCCAGCAGCAGTTTCACTCATCGAACCAGATCGGCAGTACAAGACGATTTTAGTATTCTTATCTTTCGGTAAGTTGAGCTTTTGCTCAATTAATTTATTGTATGGAATAAGTTTATCAGTACTAGTTATATGAGATTGCTCTGGTATATGAACATCAATAAGAATGAAATCTTTGTTGGTAAGCATGGCAGATAACTCTGTCGGCTTAATATTTTTATACTTAATTTTATTAGTAAAACATTCTTTATAATTTTCAGGATGATGAGACATGTGTTCAGCCCATGATTTGTCAGTATATCCGGGCGGTGTTTTACATTTGTCCGATAGTTCAGCACTTGCATATTTCTTATAATTTGCTTCATTATTTACGACGGTCGTTGATTTATTATTCCTAACAAAATTTATAATTGTATAAGCAACAGAACCTATTCCTAAAATTAATAAAAAAGCAATTATGATAGTTAGTTTATTCATATTCATATATTTTACATGATTAAAGCTATTTGTTATTTAGTATTTTCTTTTTTTCTTCATATTCTTTTTTATTAATTTCACCACGAGCGAATCTTTCGTTTAAAATATCTAGTGCCGAATTATCCGATTGTCCTCCAATTTTACCAGGTAGTTTTTGGAGTAATAAGATTACGATGACAATAATGGCTATCCAAATTATGAACATAAACATAAAATTAAAATTTATTAAATTGTAGTTGTTAAAATAATGCATCATAGATTATTAGTAAATGATTAATTACGTGGATTGAATTGGAGTATTATCAGCCAACATGTTAACAACTTTTTTTAGTTTTTTTTCTACTGTACCTGCTATTTTTTTTAATTTATTGTTGTTTACCATATTCATGGCAACAGTCGGCATAATTACTGAGATGAATATCTGATTATTATCAGAATAGACGATTATATTACAGGGCAGTAGTAATCCAATCTCTTTTTCGGCTTGCAGTGCTTCATAAGCAAATGAAGGATTACAAGCTCCCAAAATGATATAGTTATTATAATCAACGTCAAGCTTCTTTTTTAAAGTTTGTTTAACATCAATTTCAGTTAAAACTCCAAAGCCTTCTATAGCTAAACATTCTTTTGTTTTTTGAACAGCTTTGTTAAAAGTAAGGTTAGTTTTAATTGTATATCCGTATTTTATAGTAGACATATTATAATTTTTTACGTTTTAGAAGTAATGAATTTAATACCACCGATACACTACTTAAAGCCATGGCAAGTCCAGCATACTCAGCTTTAAGTAATCCAAAGGCAGCAATTGGAATGCCGATGCTGTTATAGAACAGAGCCCAAAACATATTTTGTTTAATTTTACTCATTGTTTGTTTACTTAATCGTATTGCTTTAATGACATCACGTAGATCATCTTTAACCAAGACAACTCCACCAGTTTCAATTGCGATATCTGTTCCACTGCCCATGGCTATTCCTAAGTCTGCCTGGGCAAGGGCTGGTGCATCATTGATTCCATCTCCACTCATGGCCACTTTATGTCCTTCATTTTGTAATTTTTTTATTTCCTTTGCTTTGTCTTCGGGTAGTACTTCAGAAAGTATTTGATCAATACCAACTTGTTTTGCAATAGCCTGAGCTGTTTTGTTATTATCGCCAGTAATCATTATTGTTTTAATTTTCATTTTCTTCAGTTCTTGAATTGCACTTTTGGAACTTTCTTTAATAGTATCAGATACAGCAACTAGGGCCACCACTTTTTTATTAATAGCCGCAATCATAACTGTTTTTCCTTGTTCTTCCAAAGTGGTTTTTGTTTTTTTCATTTTTTCGCTAAACTCTATTTTGTTTTCAGTCATTAATTTCGTTGTTCCAATATGGATTGTTTTTCCTCGAATTTCTCCCAATACACCGAGACCTGGAATAGCTGAAAAGTTTTTAACATCTAATAGTTCTAGTTTGTTTTCTTTAGCTTTATTCACAATGGCTTCAGCCAGGGGATGTTCAGATGCTTTTTCGAGTGAAGCGATAAGTTGTAGTGTTTCTTTTTCATTTTCTTCTGTGATAATGTTAGTAACTATTGGTTTCCCCTTTGTTATTGTTCCTGTTTTGTCAAAAACAACTACATCAATTTTATTGGCGATTTCTAAAGCTTCACCACCTTTTATTAAAATACCATGTTCCGCTCCTTTACCAGTTCCCACCATAATTGCAGTTGGAGTTGCTAGGCCAAGGGCACAAGGACAAGCGATTACCAGAACGGCTGTAAAGGTAAGAAGAGCGGTCACAAAAGGGGAGAGTAATATGAAATACCAGACGACAAAAGTAATAAGGGCAATTGCGATAACAGTTGGTACAAAATATCCAGAGATCATATCAGCAAATTTTTGAATTGGTGCTTTTGAACCTTGAGCTTCTTCTACAACTTTAATAATTTGAGCGAGAAGAGTGTCTTTTCCAACTTTAGTGGTAATAAATTTAAAACTGCCAGTTTTATTCATTGTAGCTCCAATTACAATATCACCAACCTTCTTCTCAACCGGAATACTTTCTCCAGAAATCATAGATTCATCCAAACTCGAATATCCTTCTGTTATCTTTCCATCAACTGGAACTTTTTCGCCGGGTCTAACAATAACAATATCACCAACTTGAACTTCAGCAAGAGGTATATCTATTTCTTGATTGTCTCGAAAAACGCGAGCACTTTTAGCTTGAAGTCCCATTAGTTTTTTAATAGCTTCACCAGCTTTTCCTTTGGCTCGGGCCTCTAAATATTTACCCAAAAGAACAAAGGTAATTAGAAGAGCAGAAGTTTCATAGAAAACAGGGCCTTTAATTAAATATGTAGTGGCCAGACTATAGAAAAAAGCGGCCGAAGTACCAACTGCTATCAATGTGTCCATATTAGCAGTTTTGTTTTTGATGGCAAAATATGCACCGCGATAAAAACGCCAACCTACCACAAACTGAATAATTGCGCCTAAAATTGATTGAATCACTTTACTTTGAAAACTGTGATCCATTAAAATCATGGCCAGAATAAAAATTGGCAATGATAAAATTAAACTTATTATAAATAAATTTCTCTCTTTAGTACTTTCCTGATTTCGATTTTTTTCTTCTTTCTTTTTAGATACTTTTGAAGCTTTGTATCCACTCTTTTTAATACTTTGTAATATTGTTTCTTCATCAAAATTAGGATCATCATATTCAACCTGGGCTTTACTAGTTGCAAAATTAACATTAACATTATTTAGACCAGAAATTTTCTTCAAACTTTTTTCAATAGCTAAAGCACAAGAAGCACAATGCATTCCTGTTATATTATATTGTTTTACAATTGTTTTTTTGATTTGTGTCATATTTATTATTAATCTGCTTAATAGTAAGATAAATTGAAAGTAATAAAACGAGAATGGCAAATATGTTTATTTCTAACCCCTTTAAAGGCAAAAAATATATAATGCTTAATGTAGAAGTAGCCCCAAGTGCTGTGACTAATAGAAATGAACCACAAGACAAACAGCCAATTCCTAAGATTCCTAAAATCATGGCACTCACTCCAAGTTTAACCGTTCTGCAATTTCTAACATGATTTTTTAGAGTGAAAATCAGGATTGATATATTAATACCTACCAGTATTGCCATAAAGGCATATATGATATGTTGAAAAATTGTGAAATTTAATAGATTGCCAAATGGAGCTGAAAAATATGCAGAGAATTTGGCAGTTGTGTTCATGAGAGAAGTGTTGGCCACAAAGCGAAGCCAGCTGTATTGAGATAATAATCTAATTAATAACCAGAACAGTAAACTAAATAGAAAAGTAAGGAATATATAATTAAGGTTTTTAAAAATTAATTTTAAACCATCAAATATACCAATCTTTTTTTCTATGTTAATTTTTTTAGCCATGGTAATTTAGATAAATAAGAATCAATACCCCATGTTTTTCCGGCCTGAGCAAAGTAGAGTAGAAGTAAAACTAGTATATATATGATATGTTCATCTACTATATATGAGTGAGTGCCGACATGTGGAAACGACAGAACAGGAAAATAGTAGAGCAACATCAGTAATGCTCCCAAAAGACTAGATAACCTGACAAATGCCCCAATAATCAAAGCAACTCCCAACAGAGTTAAGCCCCACTCATTAAGAAAGTCAATTACGCCGATAATTTCTTTACTAGCAAGCCAGTTATACAGGCCGGTAAATGTTTGAGCTGATTTTAAGTAGCCGGCCGAACTCCATGACGAGTCTAAGACTTTGGTTATTCCAGCATAAAAGAATAACCAGCCTATACTAATACGGAGAAGGGAAATTATATTCTCTTTTTTCATATTTTTTTGTTATTTACCAGTCACGACAGCAAGCAATGACTTGTTTAAATATTTTACTAATACGTTTATCATTTCTATACATATATAGTATAGTCGATATTAACCATAAAACAAAGAGAACAAGGATAATAGATGACAGTTCATCAAATTTTACTGTTTGCAATAAGGCATATGCGACTGCAGTTACACTTAAAAGAAAGGGTAGACGAAATACATGATATTTTTCTTTTAATCTCTTTTCTAGAAGATAGTATATACCAACCACGCTTTGCCCCATTAATACTGCTATAAAAATGGGGTGGGGGAATTTACCGAGAGAGTATAAAACCAGTAGTGTTATCCAAGTTATGCTGACACTGGTGCAGATTACACAGAATTTTATTGATAATATTCTTTTAATTAGTAACAAAACAATAAAAAGAGCAATGATCATTAATAGGATAATTAATATTGGATTTGTCATATGGAAAATTCAATAATTATAGCGGTAATTAATAACAAAGCAAATGTTAATATTATACCTTGATAGGCAATGGTATGATTTTTTCTCAATTTGGTGATTTGTTTACTGAGATAGGGAGAGATAATAAGAATCAGAGCACCAATAATGGTACCAACAATATAATTATCAATAATAATTACTTTACCGTATTGTCCCCACCAAGAAATATAGATAGAGCCGTAGCTTTTTAACATCATTCGTAGTGGTAGTACAGTTGTTAGATAAGATGTTATGGTTAGTATGTATAGCTGGCCAGGAATATATTGTTTTTTAATCAATCTACTTATCCATAAACCCATAGCCACGGAAAAAGCGCCAATCATTACTCCAACACTCATTAAACTAACTCCTAGATATACGGCTAAGCCAGCGGCCGCTCCCGCTCCGATAGTACAGAGCGGGCAATGAGCTTTGGCGACACCTGGAATTAGTAGTAAACCGGTTAAAAGGGCAGTATATTTTATTTTTTTCATATTCTTATATCTTAGTATAAATTGGTGTGTTACCAGATTCAGTTATACTGTAAACAGTAAATTTTCCTTGTTTTGTCCCAGGCATTCCGGGTGAACCAGCTGGCATTCCAGGAATTGCAATTCCTTTAATATCTGGTTTTTCAGTCAGTAATTTGTTTATTGTTTCAACAGGCACATGACCTTCAACCACATAATTTCCAACTACTGTAGTATGACAACTTTCCATTTCACTTGGAATATTGTATTTACTTTTAATACTGGACAAACTAGACATATCTTCGACTTTAACGGTAAAGCCTTTTTTTCTTAAGTACGCAACATACACACCACAACAACCACAAGTGGGTGTTTTGTATACTGTGACCACCTTGTCAGATCCTACACCTGTATCATTTTTTGATGTACTTTTTAAACCATAACCAATAAGAAAGACACCCAAAACAGCTATTGATAGGATTAATAAAGTTTTTTTGTTTTTTTTATTCATATGTATATATTAACTACTACTTGTACTGGTAGAAGCTTTTATTATTTTGTTTAATGTTAAATCTTTGTAAGTGACATTCATGGCAGTTAATCCATCTCTAAACACATAGGTTTTATCTGTTTCTACAGTTCCTACTTGTGACCAGACTTTGTCAAAGCCAGTATATGCTGAAATATCACCAGTCAATATAACCGTCGGTAATTTAGTAAGCTTGTATTTAGTGATTAATTCTTTTGCTTTAGTAGATGATTTATCAATACTAGTAGAACTACTAATTGGAAAACCAAAATTTGCTAGTATTGATAAATGTTCTGTGACGTCATAGCATTCTGTGCATGATTTATCATCAAGTAAAGTAATATTTACTAACCCTCGAATCTTACCAGTACTAACTTCCATATATGGATAACCTGTACGTCGTAAAATGAAGGTAGTACTACTATTTTGTCCAAGATTTTCCCATATCTTTTTTAAAGCAGTAGTTTTTTCAACTTCACCATCAATAATTAAGGCCGGTAATCTATCAATGGTATGTTTGGCAATTAAATTTTTTGCTTCCACACTGTCATGTTTTAAGGTTGTTTCTTTAGTAATTTTTACACTTTCTTTTTTAATATTTTGAATCAGGTTATCTAAAGAAAAACAATTTAGACATGAGCTATCTTTGATGACAGTAATTTGTAGATTGGCAGGACGCTCTGTTTCTTTGTTTGTAACTTCTTTTTTATTTAAAGAAGAGCCAGTTTGAACGGACATTGCTATAGCCGCAATAAGTCCCATAATAATTAAACCAGACATAATACTAAATATGAATGTGTTTATTTTTATATTATGTATTTTTTCTTTGAAATTCATAAATAACTTATCATAATTAATTAACAACCACCTACCATATCAGGTAAACTAGAATTATCTACACTACTAGCGCTACTAGCACCGCTACTACTTCCAAAGTTTCCACTTTTCACCTTATTTAATACAGAGGCAGTCTGAACAGTCTGAGCTAAAGTAAATAAAGTTAAAACCGCAAGAACAGCCGTTACAATAATACTACCCAAAGGTAATTCTTTTTTTATTTCTTTTTTCTTTTTAACATGTTCTACAACTTCAATTTCGCTCTCATTTGTTACAGCGGTTGAAGTTGTTACATTTTCTTTTTTTGTTTTTTCCATATTTTTAATTAATTTAATATATTAACATCCACCCACCATACTTGGCAGATCTTCTATCGAAGAGGGTAGAGGAACACCTGTACTTGAATTAGAATATTTAGGTAGTTTAATATCCAGCAATATTGCTGAAATATCGTGTGTGTATTTTCCGCTTTGAATTTGGCCAGTTAATTTTTTCATCATTTGTTTTGGAAAATACCTACCTTTCCAACGAGCAAGTTCTTGTAGTATTAGATCGTCTGTGAAGTTGGTATCATCATAATTTTGTATTAGATATGCCATCAAACCACGCATAGCTTGAGAATGTGCACAACCACAAGCAGCAACACCACTTGCTTGAATAATGGAAACTGCGCTACAACAATATTCACATGATATTTTAATTCCTATTTTTTTGTATCGTTCTAATTTTTTTCCAGTTAATATTATTGCTTTAGAGCCATAATCTGGATCGTATTGTTTCATGACGTTCATTGATTCCTGCACTTTATCGTAAGATAAACCCAACTGAGTACCATATTTTTCTGGCACACCATGCATCATAATAATGGTGGCTGAATCTTTACTTAAGTCACCCGTCAGCTTTACCTTACTGCCGACCAATTTTCCCAGTATGGAAAAAGAAGCAACATGTTCCATTATACCTTTACTATTCATTCCCATTTTAACCTTCACTTCACCCATTAATACCTGATTCACAATCAGCATGGCTGTTAATATGATGAGAAGAGCGATATTGAGAAAATGAAGAGTATTGATCTTTGTTATTTTATTTGAACTAATATGCATATTTGCACAAATTTAAAACACCCGCTCTTTGAATGGAGACGGGCGTTATATTAAGCCTTAATTACAAAAAGTAATCCTATTAAGAATTATTATATGCCCCAAACTGAAGTATGGCAATTTGGCCTCTGGTTTTCATTTTAAGCCAATTTAATAAAAACTTTGGCATCTGGTGAAACCACGCTTTGTTATTATGAATATTGAACTCTCGAAAATTATTTTGTTTAAAAAACAATTCTGCTATTTTTCTATTAGTATTCCAAATTGCAAATACCACTATTGAGCTTAAAAACAGTAAAACAAGATTGCGCAGATCTTCACTAATTATTACCAAGGTTGAATTATTAATTGAAACAATATGTCCGATTATGGCGGTCATATCTTTTGAAGTATTAAAAAGACACTGGGAATTTCCAGTCAATCTAGCCAGTGGGCATTTTTTCATGGGTTTATTATGATTCATGAAAACCACACTTAAAAGACTGCCAACAAATATGGTAGATACAACAAATAGTAATATTATACTTAAGCCTTTTTTCATATGAATAAAGTATAGCATAGAAGCTAAGAGTAATCTAGTATGATTTATCCACAGCTATATAATTTGTGATATAAAAAAACCTTCTTAAAATTAAGAAGGTTTTTTTAGATATTAATTAATATCCTGAATTGACTATTTTAAAGCATCTTTAAGAGCTTTACCAGCTTTAAATTTAGGAACGATCACAGCTGGAATTTGGATTTTTTGTGAAGGATTTTGTGGATTAACACCTGTTCTAGCAGCGCGTTGTTTTGCACTAAAGGCACCAAAACCTGTTAACACGATGTCATCACCATTTTGTAGAGTAGTAGTTACGATTTCTAAAAAGGCATTTACCATATCTTCTGCTTCCTTTTTTGAAACACCTACTTTTTCGGCGATAGCTTGTGCGAATTGAGCTTTATTCATAGTTTCACCCCCTTTCATATTAGGGATTAGTGCATAGACTTTAAAGGTTGTTTACGCACTATGTTTATTAAATAGCTTTTTGCTATGCGTATATACTAACACGTTTCTCTTTTTTTGGCTAGAATAAGTCAAATTGTTTGTCCACAGGTAATAAAAACAAAAAATCCACCTAAATTTGGTGGATTTTTTAGTATTTTATCTTTTGTTATTTAGCGTATTCAGTTACTCTTGTTTCTCTAATAATTGTAACTTTAATCTCACCAGGATATTGTAATTCTTGCTCAATTTTTCTGGCAATATCTTTTGCTAGCTGATGAGCAATGTAGTCATCAACTTCATTTGGTAAAACAAAGATTCTAATTTCTCTTCCAGCTTGAATTGCATATACTTTATCAATTCCAGGAAAACTTTTTACGGTATTTTCAAGTTCTTCTAGTCTAGCAATAAATTGTTCATAACTATCTTTTCTAGCCCCTATTCTAGCACCAGAGATAGCATCAGCCGCTTTTGCAATTACAGCATAAATGTTATCAGGCTTATCTTCGTGATGATTCTTGGCCGCACTTATCATATCTTCATCCATACCAAATTTCTTCAGTATAATTTCACCAATTTCAGGATGAGATCCCTTAGTTTCTTGATCTACTGCTTTGCCAATATCATGAAAGAACCCACATTTTTTTGCTTTTGCTCCATCAAGTCCCAGTTCATTTGCCATTATGGCACTAAGGTGCCCCACTTCCATTGAGTGGTTTAAAATATTCTGACCATAACTGGTACGATATTTTAATCTACCGACTATACTAACAAGTTTTGGATCAATACCGGTGATACCCATTTTGTACAATGCTTCTTCACCAGCTTTTTTAATATCAGTGGATAATTCTTGTTTTGCTTTTTCAACAAAGTCTTCTATTCTGGCCGGTTGAATTCTACCATCAGCCATTAACTTTTCTAAAGAAAGTTTTGCAATTTGACGTCTGATTGGAGAGAACCCAGTAACCATGATTGAGTTTGGAGTATCATCAATTACCAATTCACAACCAGTTAACTTTTCGATTGTTTTAATGTTTCTTCCTTCTTTACCAATTATTCTTCCTTTCATTTCTTCGCTTGGTAAGTCAACTGTTGTTGATGTAATTTCAGCTGCGTGTGAGCTGGCACAACGTTGAATAGCATCAGAAATAATTTCTCTTGCTTTTTCTTCATATGTTTCACTACTTTCTTTTTCAAGCTTCATAATTCTAACCATTAAATCTTCATGACTATCAGCCTCTACTCTTTCTAATAATTTCCCTTTAGCTTCTTCAATAGAAAGACTTGCTATACTTTGCAATTTTTCTAGTTGATTCTCTTTAATTTTTTCAACTTCTTTTTTAATGCTGTGAACCTTCTCTATATTTTCTTGCATTTTTTGTTGTTTGTCTTGGAAATCTAATAGTCTTTGATCAAACATGTTTTCACGTTTTTCTAGTCGATCCTTTTGATGGTTTGTCTCCTTTCTCATTTGCTTTTCTTCAGCTTTTGCCTCATCAATGATTTTAACTGCTTTTTCTTTAGCAGACAGCATGTATTCTTGTTGTTTGTTTTTAGCTTCCATTAATATTTTTTCAGCTTTCGCTTCAATAGAATGGGCGTTGGCTTGAGCCAGTTTTTTGCGTAAGATATATCCGATGTAAAAAGCTATGACTGCTGTTAATACAATAGAGGCGAAGTATACTAGGGTTGTATTCATATATATAAAAAATTCTCAATTTCTGAGAATCAATGTCACCCAACAATCAATATATATGGTAGTATATTAAAAAATATATTAATTTATTAGTTACAACAAAAACCTTTAGACTACACTTCCAGTCTTGATTTAAGATTATTTGGACTTTGTAATTTTGTGATGTTTACAAGTTTGTTGTACATATTTAGCTAGATTCAGATGTTTTTATCATTTCTACTATTAATATATTTTGTTGTTTTCAGAATTAATTCTCAAAAAAATATTAATTAAATTGTACAGAGAGTATAGCATGAATGCTCTAGCGAGTCAAGGGCACCATTATTAGTGTAATTGCTTTTTAGTTGGGTTGACAAAGACTGATTTTTGTGATATTTTCATATATTCTATTAATTATGGGTTTTAAAATCCATTAGTGGATAATTGTTCACACCTTACAAGGAACAGGAGAGTTGAAATGCCTCGCTACAATGGCTTGATGATTATGGATGCAGATGAAATCAATGCTCTCGAGATGATGGGGATGGGCGAAGATTTCAGGTTATATCCAATGGTTGATGGTGAGTTGATCACAGGAGACGAGCGGGTTTTTGCTCGCATCGTGGAGATCTATGCACATCCGAAGGAGATGTTGCTCTTCATAGCTCTCAAGATTCGGGCCGTGGATTCTGGGAAAATCAACCCGGGTATCTACTATCTTCAGTTCAATGGGAGTAGCCTTATCTGCGAACACGTCCCGAAACAGCCTTCTGTTCCGGAGGATATGAAAGTTTGGCAGCGTCTCGTCAATGAGTGTATTATTGCACGGAGGTGCGGTAGGGTGTGATGTGTAGCCGCTAGATATGCGGATGCATTACCGAGGCTGGCTTTGGCCATGCCTCGGCACCTATTTATATACATCAATATTTGGTGTATATAAGCAAGGATAATAAGCTCTCATAATTTGGGAGTTTTTTATTTCTCATTTATTAGTAGAGCAGTTGACTTTTATGACTCAACTAGGTATAATGAAACTCATCAAAGACTAAAAAATATGTCTTTTTAAAATATTTTATGAATGTTACTGAGTTAGCGAGAAAAATTAAGATACACCCAAAGAAGCTATTAGAAATATTGCCTGATTTTGGTTATGATATTGGTGCTCGGGCTATTAAAGTAGATGATCGTATTGCCCAGAAGATAATGCGTTCTTGGCGACATATTAAAAAGGAATTGGATAGAAAAGAAGAACTCGAAAAAGAAGAACAAAAGGAACTAGAAAAGAAAATGAGACAAGAAAGTGGAGCTACTGTTCAGGTGGCAGAAAAAATGACAGTTGAACAATTAGCAGAAATATTACAAATACATACAACAAAACTAATAATGGAATTAATGAAGAATGGTATATTAGCTACTAAAAACGAAAACATTGATCGTGATACGGCTGTTTTAATCGCTGAAGAATTGGGATATATTGTTGAAGAACAGAAGGAAAAAGAAGAAACGGAAGAAATCGATGAGAATGCTGAAAAATTAGAAAATATATTAGAAGACAAAAAAGCAATTAAACGTCCACCAGTTGTTGTGGTGGTAGGTCATGTTGATCATGGTAAAACAAAATTACTAGACGCCATTAGAAATGCTGATGTGGTAAGTAAAGAAGCGGGCGGTATTACTCAACATATTGGTGCTTATCAAGTAATGTGGAAAAACCCAAAAACATCCGAAGTATCTCCACTTACTTTTATTGATACACCAGGACATGAAGCTTTTACAGTTATGCGCTCTCGAGGAGCAAAAATAGCGGACATTGCTGTTTTGGTAGTGGCAGCTGATGATTCTGTTAAACCACAAACTATTGAATCAATTAATATTATTAAAGCTGCTAAAATACCAATAGTAGTTGCTATTAACAAAATTGATAAAGAAGGAGCTGATATAGAGAAAGTAAAAGTTGATCTTTCTCAAAATGGAATTGTTTGTGAAGAATGGGGCGGAGATGTTCCCATGGTTGCAATTTCAGCAAAAGAAAATTTACATATTGATAAATTATTAGATGTACTATTATTAGTTGATGAAATGCATGCTGATAATATTAAAGCTAATCCAAACAGATTAGCTGCTGGAACTGTAATTGAGGCCCACATTGATAAGGGTGAAGGGAATGTCGCTAGTCTCTTGGTTCAAGCAGGTACTTTGAATATTAATGATCCATTAATTATTAATGGAAAAATCTATGGAAAAGTGAGGGCCATGAAAAATGATAAAGGTGAGAATATGAAGCAAGCTCTACCTAGTTGTCCGGTAAGAATTTTAGGATTTAAAGTAGCTCCTCAAGTCGGAGACGTTCTAGACGTAGCTTCTTCTGAGGGTGCAACAAAAATTGATGTGAAAGCCATGAAAACACAACAAACACATGCTGAACGTGATACTGTTCAATCAAATAGTTCTGGTGATGAAGAAAAAAAGAAAACAATGTTGAATGTTGTTGTAAAAGCTGATACACTTGGTTCACTAGAAGCAGTAATATCTTCATTATCAAAAATTGAACATGATGAAGTTGGAATCAGAATTGTAGGAAAGGGACTTGGAAATATCCTCGTTGATGATATTGCCAAAGCCGAAGCATCCAACGCCCTATTATGCGCATTTAACGTCGCAGTTCCATTTTCAGCCAAAGAAATGATAGATGAAAAAGGATTAAAATTTGTTGAGCACAAGATTATCTATGATTTAATTGATGATGTAAAAGCATCTTTAGGTTCATTATTGGAAGCTGAAACCATAAAAGTTCATTTAGGTAAAATTAAGATAAAAGCAATTTTTAGAACAGAAAAAGGAAAAATGGTTGTTGGTGGTGTGGTTATAGAGGGAAAGATAGAGATGGGATCTAAAGCAGAAGTGTATAGAGAAGAAGAAAATATTTCGAGTGGAAAAATAGTGAAATTACAAATTGGTCAACAAAATGAAAAAGTAGTACCTGAAGGAAGTGAATGTGGATTACAATTTGAAGGAAAAGAAAAACTCTTAATAGATGATATTTTATCAGCTTACAAAGAAGAGATAAAAATTAAAAAACTAGAAGAATAATTTTTAAATTAAATAATATGGCATTAGTATTTTCTAATGATAACTTCAATGAGGAAGTTTTAAAATCAAAGACACCTGTTTTTGTAGATTTTTGGGCACCTTGGTGTGGTCCTTGTCAGATGATGGGTCCAATCGTAGATGAACTAGCTGAAGAGTACAAAGATAAGGAAATAAAGATTGGTAAATGTAATGTTGATGAGAGTCAAGATATCGCTGCTCAATTTAATGTTATGAGTATCCCAGCTTTTATGGTTTTTAAAGATGGTGAAGTGGTAGATCAAATAACTGGAGGAGTTCAAAAAGATAAATTAGAAGAGGTTATTAAAAAATACATATAATTAAAACAAACAGTTATTAAAAAAGACGAATCAATTGATTCGTCTTTTGTTAAAGTTGAATTGGGCCCCCATCAGCAGAATGCTGAGGGGGCAGGTGGAATGTATCGGGGTGGGGACACGTTCGTAGGCGGGGAATTGCACAGATGAAGATGACGAAGAGGAGTTGTTCGTACATTTACTTCTGAACTAGGGAGGAACCAGTGGTTCCTTCCAGTAATTGCATTTGTCGTTCGAAAGCCTTGTCTCATCTCGTGGCACCAGATGTCTGTGACCGTCAAAAGACGATTTTCTCAGTGTTTGGGTGCTCGTGAGTACAAGAAAAGCTTCGACGCAAATGCACAGTAAAGCGTGCATCTCTGACTCCTGGATTACTTGGATTGATACAGAACGGTTCGTGTTCCTTTTTGGTGAATAACTAGTCAGGAACCAAGGGTTCCTCCCAGTATGCACCTCTGCTCAGTAGCCTTGTCTCATCTCGTGGCACCAGGTTTCTGTGACCGTCAAGGGACGGCCTTCTCAGTGTTTGGGTGCTCGTGAGAATCATCAAGGCAATGAGGCAGGCATACAGTGAAACTGCGTGCATGGTATCACCTCCCGATTACAAGCCCAATTTTATTATAACAATCATTTTTTGTCAATGGTTAACATAATAATTTGATTTTTTATAGTAAAACAGCTAATATATCTCCATGTATATGATAGTTTTTTAAATAACATTAATTATGAAAACATACAATCCAAAAGAAATTGAAAAAAAATGGCAAAAGTATTGGGAAGATAACAAGACTTTTAAAGTTGACGAAGATAGTGAAAAGGAAAAATTTTATCCTTTGGTAGAATTTCCATACCCATCGGGAGTAGGTCTTCATGTTGGTCATCCTCGTCCTTTTACAGCCATGGATGTAATAGCTCGTAAAAAAAGAATGGAGCAAAAAAATGTATTGTATCCAATAGGTTTTGATGCTTTTGGTTTACCCACTGAAAATTATGCAATTAAAACAGGACGACCACCAGCTGATGTAACAAAAGAAAACATTGCTAATTTTACCAGACAGTTAAAATTGTTGGGATATAGTTTTGATTGGGATCGAGTAGTTGATACCACTGATCCAAAATATTACAAATGGACACAATGGATTTTTTTACAATTATTTAAACACGGACTTGCTTACAAAAAAAACATGCCAATTAATTGGTGTTTAAGTTGTAAGATTGGCCTTGCCAATGAAGAAGTGGTTGATGGTAAGTGTGAGCGATGTGGCGGAGAGGTGGAGAAGAGGAATAAAGAACAATGGATGTTAAGAATTACAAAATATGCAGATAAATTATTACAAGGTCTAGAAGAGGTTGACTATATTAATGCAGCTAAAGTACAACAACAGAATTGGATTGGAAAAAGTGAAGGCGCCCAAGTAATATTTAGTATTAAAGATAGTGAACAAAAATTGGAAGTATTTACAACCAGACCAGACACTCTATTTGGAGCCACTTACATGGTCATTTCTCCAGAACATATTTTTGTTCAAGAAAATGAAGAAAAAATTGAAAACTTTGATGAAGTAATAGAATATGTAAAGCAAGCAAAATCAAAATCAGACTTAGAAAGAATAGAATTACAAAAAGAAAAAACAGGAGTTGAGTTAAAGGGAATAAAAGCAATTAATCCAGTTAATAACGAAGAAATTCCAATTTTTGTCGCTGATTATGTATTAAGTGGTTATGGTACTGGAGCCATTATGGCGGTTCCCGCTCACGATCAAAGAGATTATGAATTTGCAAAAAAATATGGAATTGAGATCAGAGATGTTGTAGCTAAGGAGCTTTCTCCAAAAATTGAAGGATCAGTTGATACACTGGCAGTGCGTGCAATTATTATTAAGGATGACAAAGTATTAATGACAAGAGATCTTGGTGAGCCATATAATTATGTTCTTCCAGGTGGGCGAGCTGATGAGGGGGAGACAGATATTAAAGAAATCATAAGAAGAGAATTAAAAGAAGAAACTGGATATATCAATTTTGAGATAAAGGAATATTTAGGTGAAATGCGTTCTAGCTTTTATTCAAAAAGATGCAAGGGGAACATACTTAGGTGTACCCACGCTTTTGTTATTGAATTAAAAGACGAGATCAAAGACAAGAGTGTTATGATTGAAGGTGAGTGTGATGCATTATGGATGGGTTTTAAAGAAGCAAAAGATGGCATTAAGCAGAATCATTTAAAGGGAGAGGAAGGATTTATTGATAGAGCATTAGACTTTGTGTTACGCTGTTTTTCTGATAATGGTATTAGCACTAACTCAGATTTTCTAAATGATCTAACTACAGAGAAGGCTAAAGAAAAAATGATTAATTGGTTAGAAGAAAAAGGTGTTGGAAAAAGAGAGGTGAATTATAAACTTCGTGATTGGATTTTTTCTCGTCAACGTTATTGGGGTGAACCTATTCCATTAGTACATTGTGAAAATTGTGCTAAGAATGTAAAAAAGGATGTATTGCTATTGCATGGATGGGATGGTGGTATTAAACAAGATTTTTTTCCATATTTAAAAGATGATTTAGAAAAAAAAGGATACACTGTGTATGCTTTTGATGCTCCTAATACGAGTGAACCTGTGTTTGAGCAGTGGTATGATTTTATTGAAAGTAAAATTAAAGAAAATAATTTAAAAGATTTTATTTTAGTTGGCCACAGTTTGGGAGGTTGTCTCGCTATGAAACTTGCCGAAAAGTATGAACTGGATAGATTGGTATTATTATGTCCAGTTGGATTTAGTCCGTCAAAAGAGTATTTTGATCAGTACAAGGAAGAAATGTCTGAAAAAGAAATGAGTATTTATCAGAAATTCCAAAATAGGGAATTAGATGTTGAGAGCGTCAAGAAAAATGTAAAAGAAATAACTTTTTTGTTTGGAGAAAAAGATGAGTATATAACAGAAGAAATTCGACAATGGTATATTAATCATTTTAATGATGTAGCTGATGTAACGATCTTAAATGAAGTCGGTCATATTACAGATAGTGAAAATGTAGTTGGAAAGGAATTTGTTTTGAATCTTTTTAAAGATGTTGAAATGGCTGGGTGGCAAGCATTAAATCTTAATGAATTACCACTCGAACTTCCAAAAGTTGAAAAATATGAACCAACAGACACGGGTGAGTCTCCGCTATCTCAAATAGAAGATTGGGTAAAAACCACATGTCCTAAGTGTGGTGGTGATGCGAAAAGAGAGACCGACACTATGCCTAACTGGGCTGGTAGTTCATGGTATTTTTTACGCTATTGTGATCCAGATAATAATAAAGAACTTGCAAGTTTAGAAAAATTGAAATACTGGGGTCCGGTTGATTGGTATAATGGGGGAATGGAACACACTGTTTTACATTTATTGTATTCACGTTTTTGGAATCAATTTTTGTATGATATTGGTGTTGTTCCATTTAAAGAACCATACAAAAAAAGAACAAGTCATGGTATGATTTTAGCTGAGAATGGTGAAAAAATGTCAAAGTCGAAGGGAAACGTTGTAAATCCTGATGATATGGTAAAACAATTTGGGACAGATTCTTTTCGCACGTATGTTATGTTTATGGGTCCATTCGATCAGGTGGTTTCCTGGGATGTTAATGGTTTAGTTGGAGTAAGAAGATTTTTAGATAGAGTTTGGTTATTACAAGAAAAAATTGTTGAAAAAAATAGTAATGAAAGTATATTTCATCAAACCATTAAAAAAGTATCTGAAGATATTGATAAAATGCATTTTAATACTGCGATTGCTAAAATGATGGAATTTGTTAATGAAATATATAAAGAAGGCATTACCAAAGAACAATACTTGGTTTTCATTAAATTACTATCACCGTTTGCTCCTCATATGTGTGAAGAATTGTGGAGTGAATTAGGAAATAAAGATGGTATTACTTTTGAATCATGGCCAAAATATGATGAGAATAAAGTGGTGGAGGAAAAAATCACTTTAGCAATTCAAATAAATGGAAAATTAAGAGATACTTTACAAGTTCAATTTGATATTTCAGAAGAAGATGCTAAAAATATGGCATTAAGTAGTGAAAAGATTCAAAAATGGCTAGATGGGCAAAAGCCTAAAAAAGTTATCTATGTCAAAGGAAAATTGATAAGCATAGTTGTTTAAATTATTTTATGAATAGAATAAGATTAAAACCAAAAAATCCTAATAATAAAATATTAAAAGCTTACTCTCAAGCAGTTAAAACAGGTGCTAAGTCTTTGCATATAATAAAAACTGAAAATGGTTGGGCCGTTAAAAAGATTAGGAACAAGAGAGCAAGTCGAGTTTTTAATACACAAAAAAAAGCTATAGATTACGCACGAGGAAAACATTGTATTGAGGGTATAAATATGTATATTCATAAATAAAGCTGATACAAATAATGATTTTAAAATTATGATTGACTTATCAAAAATACAAAAAAATGTATATCAAAACAAGGTTGCTAAGGGATTCAATACTACGGATGTTAATCTTGAATTTAATTTAGCCTATGGTGAATTGAGTGAGGCATATAATGCATATATAAAGAAATTGCCTGATGTAGGAGAAGAGATCGCAGATGTTGTCATTTACCTTCTAGGTTTAGCAGAAATATTAAAAATAGATTTAGAAAAAGAAATTTTGAAAAAAGTTGAAAAAAACAGGAAAAGAGAATATAAAAAAATAGATGGAGTCGTAACTAGAACAAAGGAAGCTTAAAGTGATGAAAATTTAATAATAATCAATAGAATACGTATAAAAATACGTATTTTATTTTTTCTTCATATTGTTTTGTCTACAATAATATAATGATAATGAAGATTTATTCATTTTGGTGTAATTGTAGAAAATTTGTTGTTTTTTGTTTTGTCATATTATTTATTGTTTTTTTGAGATACATTTTGTTATTGCCAAATTATGGAAGTAATCATATTAGTACGTACAATGAAACAAAAAAAGAATTAAAAGTAAAAGTTGTGGCTGAGCCGGATCAAAGAATTGAATATATCAATTACACAGTTTTATCTGATAAATTAGATGGTGAAATTTTAATTAGAGGTAAACTGTATCCTACGTATAAGTATGGTGATGTTTTATTGGTTAAATGTAATTTGAAAAAAATAAACAATTTTGATGATAAATTTAAATATGACAAATATTTACAGATTCGTGGTATTTATTCTCTTTGCTACTACCCTTCAATTCAAAAAATTTCAAATGAGGCTAATTTTTTTATTAATTCAATTTTAAAATTAAAGGAAATGTTTGCCAGGCGTATTGAATTATTGTATGCAGAACCACATAGTAGTTTTTTAGCAGGTTTGTTGTATGGAAGTCGCAGTGGACTGCCAGCAGAATTGACAGAAAACTTTAATCGGACTGGTATTACGCACATTATTGCAATTTCAGGATATAATGTTTCCATCATTGTTGTTTTTGTTCAATCATTATTAATTAGACTTGGATTGTTTCGTAAACAAGCTTTTTATGCAACATTTTTTTTCATTATTATTTTCGTAATTTTTACAGGCGCATCTGCGTCAGTGATACGAGCGGCTATTATGGGTTCGGTTGTACTGGTGGCTCAACAACTATCTCGTCCAGCAAGAACAGGTCGAATATTAATCTTGACACTTCTTTTGATGCTATTAATTAATCCGTACACTATTTTCTATGATGTAGGATTTCAACTTTCTTTTTTGGCTACCATTGGTTTAATATATTTTTCTCCCATATTGATTCACTATTTACAACGTTTTTTTAAAAAAGAAATTGTGAGTAATACATTGGTTGAAAGTTTGATTACCACCACTTCAGCCATTGTTTTTACTTTACCCCTTATTATTTTTCTTTTTGATCGGTTTTCTGTCGTGGCTTTACTTGTCAATCTTCTAATTTTATGGTTAATTCCATATATCATGTTATTTGGTTTCATTTCAATTTTGTTAAGTGTTGTCTCAATGTTTCTCGCAAAATTAGTTTCCTATCTAGTTTATCTATTACTTAACTATGTTATAATAACAACCGAATATTTTGGAAAACTTTCGTGGTCATCGATTGAGATTCATTCTTCTGTCATAATTACCATAATTTCATATATTATTTTAATTTCACTCATTGTCTATGTCAAAACAAAAAATACAAACGTTTGATTCAAAAACCGGGTATAATTTAGTTGCCAAAGAATACAAAAAAATGCACAACTATCTTTTTGAATTTGAAAAGAATCAATTGATACCTTTACTTGGAGATATTCAAAACAAAAAAATTCTTGATGCAGGAGCTGGTACGGGTCGACTGATAAGACCATTAATTGATGGTGGGGCAGACGTAGTTGCTCTTGATATTTCAGAGAATATGCTTAAAGAAATATCAAAGAAATACGACAAGGTGGAAACAATAGTGGGGGATGTAGAAAAACTTCCATTTGGAGATGATATTTTTGATGTTGTTATTAGTACATTTGTAATTGTTCATCTGTCTGATCCATCTATTTTTTTTAAAGAAGCATATAGAGTCTTAAAAAATGGGGGAAAGTTTTTAATTAGTAATATTAATCAAAAAAAACCAGAACCAGTACCGGTTGGCGATAAGCTTGTTCAGGTTGAATCATATTATCATAATAAGGAGGAAATAATTGATAAGTTAGAACAACTTGCATTTAATATTGAAAAACAAGAAATAATAAAAGAAAATGATACTTGGATTAATCAAATAATTTTAGCTGTTAAATAATAATATGAGGAGGGTGTTAGTTGTCTTAATAATATGCTGGTTTTTACTCTTTCTTTTTGTTGTCTATGTACACATTAATAAAGAAAAAAATTTTAAGATAATTTTTTTTGATATTGGACAGGGAGATAGTACTTTAATTAAATTTAAAGATGGATCTAAAATGTTGGTTGACTGTGGTCCCAACAAAAAGGTATTAGCAAAATTGGGAAAAAATTTACCATTTTATGATCGCACCATTGATTATTTAGTTATTTCTCATTATGATTTGGATCACTACGGTGGATGTATTGATGTTTTAAAAAGGTACAAGGTTAATAATATAATAGACAATGGTAGTAGTAAAAATGATAAATACTTTCAGGAGTGGAATAAATTTAAGAAAACAGAAAAAGCAAATGAGATCGCTATAGATAATAAGTCCAGTTTAAACATTGCGAGTTCATCCCTGTTATTTCTTTGGCCAATAGAATTAAGTAGTGATGAAAATAGTAATTCAGTAGTATTTAAATTGATTCATTCAAATAGTACTATTCTATTCACCGGAGACATTACTGAAAAAGATGAGAAAAAAATTATATATAAATATTGTATTGATAATGAGAGATGTGAAATTATTGAATCACAAATATTAAAAGTCAGTCATCATGGTAGTGGAGGTAGTAGTTCAGATGATTTTTTAGAAAAAGTTAAACCAAAAAAAGCTGTTATTTCTGTGGGAAAAAACAGCTTTGGTCATCCCTCACTACGAGTCATGCAGAAATTAGAGCGTCATTTTATTGAAATGTTTCGTACTGATATTTTGGGTGATGTAGTATTTCCTTGACATTAAAGAAAAAACATGATATCATATGTTCATATAAGTACCTTAATTAAGGTGCTTCTTTTTTAAAAAAAATCTATATTAACATAAATAATTAACATAATTAATAAATATGTCAGAAGTTACAAAAGCTATAAAAATGCTTTGCGATGAAAAAGGTCTTTCATATGAGGCCGTCTTAGAAGCTATCCAGTTTGCCCTGGCTGCTGCTTATCGTAAGGATTTTGGAAATAAGCAACAAAATATTAAAGTATTGTTTGACCCTGAAAGTGGTGATATGAAAGTTTGGGATGTAAAAACAGTGGTTGAAGATATTGACGAAGAAGTGCTTTTAGAAGCTCAAGAGGAATTAAGCGCTAGACGTGAAAAAGCACGCGAAGAAAACCGCGATTTAACAGAAGAAGATTTAGAAGATCTTCCTCGTTTTAATGCTAAAACCGAAATAATGCTCTCAGAAGCAAAAAAAATTAAAAAAACATCTAAAGTAGAAGATGTACTTGAAATTAAACTTGAGATCAACGATGAATTTGGAAGAATGGCTGCTCAGACTGCCAAGCAAGTAATTATTCAAAAAGTACGTGAGGCTGAGCGAAATATCATGTTTGATGATTTTAAAACACAAGAAGGTGAAATAGTGATGGGCACAGTTCAAAGAGTTGAAGGGAGAAAAGTGTTAGTTGATTTTGGAAAAGTAACTGGAATATTACCGTCTGATAAACAAATTAGAAGAGATATTTATCGCCCTGGGGCCAGAATGAAGTTTCTATTACTCTCAGTAGAAATGTCAGTTCGAGGACCACAAATCATTTTATCAAGAAATGATAATAAATTTGTGGAAGAAATATTTAAACAAGAAATTCCAGAAATTGCCGATGGGGCCATTATAATCAAAGGCATTGCTCGTGATGCAGGTTTTCGATCTAAAATCGCAGTTTCCACAGAAGATGAATCAATTGATCCAATTGGTTCATGTATTGGTCAACGTGGTGGTCGTATCAATACAATTATTGAAGAACTTTCTGGTGAAAAAGTTGATGTTATTTCATATAATGAAAATCCAGAAGAATTTATTACCAATTCACTTTCACCAGCCAAAGTTTCAGAAGTTGAACTAGATGAAGAAACAAAAGAAGCAATTGTCATTGTTGCTTCTGATCAATTTTCTTTGGCTATTGGTAGAGGCGGACAAAATGTTAGATTAGCAGCCGAATTAACTGGCTGGGCCATTAAAGTAAAAGATTTAGGCGGAGAACAAGTTGTGTCTAGTGAGAATGAAGATAAAAAAGAAGAAGACGCAGAAGAAAAAACTGATGAGAAAACAGAAGAAGATGTAGAAGAAAAGAAACCAAAGAAGAAAACCAAAAAAGAAAAGAGTGATAAAAAAGAAGAAGACGCAGAAGAAAAAACTGATGAGAAAACAGAAGAAGATGTAGAAGAAAAGAAACCAAAGAAGAAAACCAAAAAAGAAAAAGATGCTGAAGAAAGTACTAAAGAAAAAGAAGAAGATAAATAATCAAAGAAAACAGCCATAAATAGTATGGCTGTTTTTTGTTTATCTCACTTGTTGAACAATTTTAACATCTATGATATACTCCACCTTGTAAATCTTAATTTAAATGTAAAAATATGACAGCGTTTTTCCACACTATTCTTTATCAGCCAATTTTTAACCTATTTGTCGGTCTTTATGATTTGGTTCCAGGTAATGATGTAGGTATTGTAATACTATTAATAACAATTTTAATTCGTTTAGCGCTTTATCCATCTACCAGCAAATCAATCAAAGCGCAGAGAAACATGCAAGAGTTACAGCCAAAAATGGAGGCAATTAAAAAGAAATACAAGGATGACAAACAAAAACAAACACAAGAGATAATGGCTTTGTATAAAAACAACAAAGTCAATCCGATGTCTTCATGTTTGCCAATGTTAATACAGTTGCCCATCTTGATTGCTCTCTACATGGTACTTCGTGATGGACTTGCTTCAAACAACATTGCTCAAAATTTGTATTCATTTGTTCCAGATCCAGGGAAAATTGATGCAATGTCATTCGGTATTTTTGATTTATCCAAACCAAACTATATTCTAGCTGTTTTAGCTGGAGCAGCTCAGTTTGTGCAAGCAAAGACACTAAGTAGAAAGCAACCGCCAAAAGAAGCTGGTGAGGGTGGAAAAGACGAGGGCATGATGGTTATGATGAATAAACAGATGCTATATTTCATGCCAGTTCTTACTGTTATTATCGGCCTTCAACTTCCAGCTGGTCTAACTCTTTATTGGTTCTTCAGTACCGTTCTTATGGCCACTCAACAATTAATTTTAAACAAGAGAGATAAAGAAAAAACTGATGAAAAAAAAGTTGAAGCAGAAATTGATGGAAAAGCAGTTGAAGCAGAAATAATTGATAAAAAATAGTATGTTAATGAACACACACAGCTTAATGCATTTACCTGTTCTAACTGAGTCTGGCTCTAAATTAGGTAAGGTATATGATATCAATATTGATATTGATAATCATTGTATTAAATCGTATCTGGTGCGTGCTTCATTTATTTCACAATCATACTTAATAAAGCCGGTCCAGATTGTTAGTATATCCAGAGAACAAATTATAGTAGAAGATTCACTGATTGTAGAGAAACTACCAGAAAAAAAAGAAAAAGAAAAACCTTCCACATTTCCAGCCGTTGCCTTAAGAAATGAAAAATAACAAAAAAAGAAATCTCGCAAAATAGCGAGATTTTTGTTTTCATTAAGAATGATATATAATGGAAGAATGAATAAACAGCTAGAAAAATCCATAATTCAAACATTAGCATATTTTGATTACTTTAATCATCCACTAACTGCCAATGAGCTGTTTCATTTTTTGTGGTGTCCGCCCTCTATCAGTCATGTTTCCTTTTTAAAAGAATTAGATTCAATGGAGAGCAGTAATATTGAATTTTCTTCAGGTTTCTATTATCTCTCTAATCGATCCGAGATTGTTGATATTCGTCGATCAAAAACAGCTGATAATGATTACAAGAATGAAAAAGCAAAAAAAGCAGTCAAAAAATTAAGATGGGTGCCGTTTGTGCGCTCAGTTTTTTTATGCAATAACACTTCGTTTGAAATGTCATCACCAAAAAGCGATATTGATGTTGTCATTATTATTAAGGAAGGAAGAATGTGGATAGGACGATTACTGGTAACTATTATACTAAGCATATTGCAAATGCGTCGAACAAAAAAGAAAACTACCAATCGTGTTTGCTTATCTTTTTATGCTTCTGGTAAAAGTTTGGATTTTTCTGATTTGAAAATTACGGAAACAGATATTGGATTAATATTTTGGATAATGCAATTTGTGGCCATTTACGATCCGCATAACACTTTACAAGATATTTTTAATATTAATAGTTGGATAAAACCGTATTTGCCAAATGCTTTTCATGTTAATCAAATGTCAGACCGGTTTTTTGTTACCAATAGTAAAATATCAAAAAAATGGAAAGGTTTTTGGGAAACAGTTTGGGGCACATCATACGGTAATCTGATTGAATCTCAAGCTCGAGCTATTCAAAAATTGAAAATGAAATTAAATACTGGTAGTGTCCAAAATGAACCAGATACAAGAGTCATTATTAATGATGATGTTTTAAAATTTCATGAAAAAGACAAAAGACTAATTTACAAAGAATATTGGGAAAAGAAAATAGCGCAATATACCATATGAAGTTAGAAAAAATAATTTATTACTTAACTTTGTTATTCCTCTTCTTAATACCTTGGCAAACACGTTGGCGGTATTTTCACGGAAGTCTAAATGGGGGATACTGGGAATACGGTACATTTTCTCTTTATGCCACTGAACTACTTTTGTGGTTAATTGCGTTACTTTATGCGTATTTTCTTTTTTTTAAAAAAAGATATATTCATAAAGTATTCAATGAAAAAATACTAAAACAAAACAGCAAGTATGTTCTTGTATTATTACTTTTTGTTATTCTTAATCTTGTAAATATATATATCAGCTTAGATTCAGATATTAGTTATCAGCATTTTATTCGATTACTAAGTGCTCTTTGTATTGGAGTGATAATAATAAACACATTTGTTTCAAAAAAAGATAGAATAATTGCCATAACTGTATTTTGGTCAGCTGGAATAATTCAAGGATTAATGGCTATCTGGCAATTCTTGGCTCAAAAAGTTTATGCTTCTTCGTTACTCGGGATGTCATCGCAAAATCCGGCGGATTTTGGAGTGGGAGTAATTGAATATATTAATGAGCGTTGGATGCGAGCTTATGGTTCACTAACCGGACCTAATCCACTGGGATCATATTTAGCAGTTTTGTTTTTTGTTGGAATATTTTTATTAATATTTGCCGAAAAACAAAAATACAAAAGACTATTATTAATAGGTCAGTTGATTATCTTGCTAGGAGTAATTCTTTCTTTTTCTCGGGCTGCTTGGCTAGCTATTATTATTGGAAGTGTAGTTTTGATTGGTATTTTGCTTTTAAAACGAAAAGAAAATAAAAAAATATTTGAAATAATATGGAGACAATACACTTGCTATATAATCTTATCTCTTCTTTGTATTATCGCTCTTGCTCCAATATTTGTCGCTCGTTTTACTTTTTCCAACCATCTTGAATATGTTTCCATCACCGAGAGAAAACAACAGATACAACAATCGTCGACAATGATTGATAGAAATTTAACTTTTGGAACAGGGGCTGGTACATATACTTTGGCCACTTACTACAATGAACCTCTTTTTTCATCATGGGTTTATCAACCTGTACATAATGCTGCTCTTTTAATGATTGCTGAAGTTGGACTATTTATCTCATTCATCTTGTTTTTATGGTATGCTTGGATATTAAAAATAGTGTGGAAAAATAATCGTTTTTTTCTTCCAGTTTTAATCTCTTTAATCGTAGTTTCTCTTTTTGAGCATTGGACGTGGTCTTTGTATTCAGGCTTAATATTTTGGTTTTCTGTTTGGTTTTTATCATTAAGGATTGAGAAAAAAAGCCAAGACTAATAATAAAATTCGTATACCGATATGAAAAATATATTATTTTTGTCCTGTCGCTTCTAAAATAATATGCCAATGTTTATGACCCTCTTCATTATCATAATAGCGAAATATTTTGGTTTCGATATCTGTAAATCCTTGCTTGGTTAAAATTTCTTTTAATTCGTTATTTGATAAATTTGAAGTGCCAAAAGAATCTGTTTTATCAAAAGTGTGAATAAAAAACCAACCGCCATTTTTTAAATTATTATATATTGTTTTAATGAACTGGCCTTTGTTTTTTAATTTATGTAGTACGTAGTTTGAATAGACTAAATCGTAGGGCCTATTTTTTGATACAAAAGTTTTTTCCAAATCAACATTTGTGGTTATGTCAACACCATCACAATCCCACTTTAATTGTTTTAAGTGGGAGACGTCAGAAAAATCACCAGCACCCAAGTCTAGGGATTTACCTGGTTTTTTGAATTTTTTATCAATAAATTGTTTTAAATATATATTCATATTTTTATTATACAATAGAGATGATTCAATTGAAAGAGAATGAATTGATATTATGCATATTATTGACAATTTTATCAAAATCTGCTTAAATACTGCTACTTGACAGTATTTTTAAATCTGGTAATATATTATCACTCGTACTTTACGAGTGATAAAATTAATTAATATTCTTAATAGAAAAAATATGAATATACAGCCAATCGGGGATCGTGTTTTGGTAGAACCTCAAAGTGAGGAAACTACTACAGCTTCTGGTATTGTTTTACCAGATACAGTTGATAAGGAGAAAAAAGCTCAGGGCAAAATTATTGCTCTTGGCAATGGTGAAAAATTAGCTAAATTAAATTTAATCGTTGGTGAGATCGTAATTTATGAAAAATGGGGTGGCGAAGATGTTAAAGATGGTAAAGGTCATGATGCTAAAGAATACAAGATATTACCATTTGATAAACTTTTAGCCGTTATTAAATAATTAAATAAGAAATATTTACGCATATGAGTAAACAGATTATATACGGGGAAGAAGCTCGTCAGAAGCTTTTAAAAGGTGTTAATACTTTAGCCAATGTAGTTAAAGTAACTTTGGGCCCAAAAGGACGTAATGTAGTTCTTGATAAAGGCTATGGTGCTCCGACAATTACAAAAGATGGTGTTTCAGTGGCCAAAGAAATTGAAGTAGAAGATAAATTTGAAAATGCTGGTGTTGAATTAGTAAAAGAAGTTGCTTCAAAAACTAATGATGATGTTGGTGATGGAACTACCACCGCCACAGTTTTGGCTCAAGCCATTGTGACTGAAGGAATGAAAAATGTAACTGCTGGTGCTAATCCAGTTGCTCTTAAAAGAGGATTGGATAAATGTTCAGCCGCTATTGTTGAAGAATTACAAAAAAATATTTCTCGGGCTGTTGGTGATGATGAGATTTCTAATGTTGCATCAATTTCAGCCAATGATAAAGAAATTGGAGATAAAATTGCTCAAGCCATGAAAGAGGTTGGTAAAGATGGTGTTATTACAGTTGAAGAATCTCAATCATTCGGAATGGAAATTGAAACAGTTCAAGGTATGCGTTTTGATCAAGGATATGTTTCTCCATATATGATTACAAATCCTGATCGTATGGAATCTGAATTTAGTGATCCGTACATATTAATCACTGATAAAAAAATATCTTCAATTCAAGATGTTTTACCAATTTTAGAAAAAGTTGCTGCGGCCGGACAAAAAGAACTTGTAATTATAGCTGAAGAAGTTGAAGGTGAAGCTCTTGCTACCTTTGTGGTAAACAAACTTCGAGGTACCTTTAATGTCCTAGCTACTAAAGCACCTGGTTTTGGTGACAGAAGAAAAGAAATGCTACAAGATATTGCTGTTTTAACTGGTGGTAAAGTTATTACTGAAGATATTGGTTTGAAATTAGAAAATGTTGAAGTAGTTGATTTAGGTAGAGCCCATAAAGTAGTTTCAACTAAAGATCATACTACTATTGTTGATGGCAAAGGTGAACAAAGCGCAATAGATGCAAGAGTAACCCAAATCAAAACATACATCGAACAAAGCGATAGTGAATTTGATAAAGAAAAACTTCAAGAACGTTTAGCAAAACTTTCAGGTGGTGTAGCTGTAATCAAAGTAGGAGCAGCCACTGAGACTGAAATGAAAGAAGTAAAGCACAGAATTGAAGATGCTGTTGGGGCCACTAAAGCTGCTGTAGAGGAAGGTGTAGTTGCTGGTGGTGGTGTAGCTCTATTACGAGCAGTTAAAATTCTTATCAGTCTTGAGTTAAGTAATGAAGAAGAAGTAGCTAAATCAATTTTAAAAAGAGCACTTGAAGAACCAGTTAGACAAATAGCTGAAAATGCAGGTATTGATGGAGCTGTTGTAGTGGAAGAACTTAAAAAAGGTGAAGGAAATTACGGATACAATGCCGCTACTGGTGAATACAGTGATTTGGTAAAAGACGGTGTTATTGATCCTACCAAAGTAACACGCAGTGCTTTGCAAAATGCAGTTTCAATTGCTGGCATGTTCTTAACAACCGAGGCGCTTGTAACAGATCTTCCAAAAAAAGATGGTGATATGCCAATGCCGTCAATGGGTGGCATGGGAGGCGGTATGCCAGGAATGATGTAATACAAAAATAATAAAAAAACACAACCTGCTCGTACTGAGCAGGTTGTTTGTTTTCTTGCACCTAAGGAGCGTGTTACGTCCCGTTGGTGACTTTGTCTTTCTTCTTGTCTCTGAGCTTGTCGGCCGTCTCAAAGGCCAGTAGCCACATTATGAACCAGATTGGCAGTGTCAGAGAGAAGATGATGACAAGGGCAAAGCTGTTGGTGATGGCATTGGAGATAAGACCTCCGATTAGACCACACACTAGAGAGCCAGCCGCATTGATAGCCAGCTGATACAAAGGTGGCCTTTTTAGATACCCACCTAAATATATCGTTAGTCCGGCGAGGCAGAATCCAAACAGGCAAGCCATACTGATGGTATACAGAATTTGCAGAGCAATCATGTTTTTCTCCCAGGTTAGTTTTGTTGGACTTGCTTAATATATATGAAGATATATTATCAGTCAATATGTTTAGATTTGTTTTTTTGTTGTAAATAAGGTAGAATTATACTATTAAAAACCGTAATATATATGTTATGACTCAAATGTTTGTTGAATTTTTTTCTTCGTTTCCGCCCTTACTGGCGACTTTTTTAATGTCTCTAACTCCGTTCGGCGAATTAAGACTTTCAATTCCAGTAGGAATACTTGGATATGGTTTACCAATTGAAAGAGTTTTCCTCATTTCTGTCATTGGTAATATGATTCCACCCACCATCATATTGCTAATGGCTCCAAAATTTCAAAAATGGATTGAAAAAAAAAGTGGATATTTTGCAAAAGGTTGGGTAAACTATTTGGCGAGTGTTCAAAAAAAATTTCAAGGAAGATATGCTCGTTATGGCCTAATCGCTTTAATATTTTTTGTGGGTATTCCACTACCCATGACAGGTGCTTGGTCAGGATCTGTAGCTGCTTTTATCTTTGGTCTTCCTCCTAAAAAGGCCTGGCCATATATTTTAATTGGCGTAGTGATCTCCGGTGTAATTACCACCATGGTTAGTTTAGGAGTTGGAATAATATTTTAATTTATTATGTCTGAAAAATTAACACAACTCCAAGAAAAGATTATCTCAACCATGGAGTTGCTCCAGGTTGATAAATTAAAAGAAAAAGCTTCGTTATTGTCTGAACAAATGAATCAGCCCGGATTTTGGGATGATCAAAAAACGGCGCAAAGTATTTCAACAGATTACCAAGATATTCAAAGTGAAATTGATAAGTGGAATGATATAAAGGGGAAAGTTGATGATTTAATTGAACTCTCGAAGGGTGAAGATAAAAAATTAGAAAAAGAAATCCAAAGCAATACAGAAGAAATGGAAAAACTCTTTAATGAATACGAGTTTTTTTTACTTCTTGATGGCCCTTATGATAAAAATGATGCCATTATTACAATTCGTTCGGGTAGTGGTGGTACTGAAGCACAAGATTGGGCTGAGATGTTACTTCGTATGATATTGCGTTTTTGTGAAAAACAAAAATGGAGTGTAAAAATATTAGATGAGTCACGAGGTGCTGAGGCTGGTTACAAGTCGGTTATGATCTCAGTTGGTGGAAAATATGCTTATGGATATTTAAAATCTGAACATGGTGTTCACCGTCTCGTTCGCATTTCACCATTTGATGCTGAAAAAATGCGTCATACCTCTTTTGCCTCTATTGAAGTACTTCCTCAATTAAATGATGAAATTAGTATTGAGATTGATCCAAAAGATATCCGTATTGATACTTTTAATTCGTCCGGAGCCGGTGGTCAATCGGTAAACACCGCCTATTCAGCTGTTCGAATTGTGCATCTTCCAACTAAAACCACTGTTAGTTGTCAAAATGAACGATCACAAACACAAAACAAGGAAATTGCCATGAAAATATTGAAATCCAAATTACACAAATTAGAAGAAGAAAAAAAAGCTGAACAAAAAAAAGAATTAAGAGGGGAGTACAAATCAGCCGAGTGGGGAAATCAAATTCGTTCCTATGTTCTTCATCCCTATCACATGGTAAAAGATTTGCGCTCTGATTATGAGTCAAGCGAGCCAGAAAAAGTTTTAGATGGAGACTTACTTCCACTATCTGAAAGCTATTTGCGCTGGACTAAAAAATAGTATGAAGTTATTATCATCAAAAAATTTATCAAAGATTGCAGAGTATATTAAAGAGGGTAGTGTTATTGCTCTTCCTTCGGCTACTTCATATGGACTTAGTTGTTCAGCCGTTAATTTGGAGGCAGTCAATAAAATATTTAAAATTAAAAACAGAGAAAAACAAAAACCACTATTAGTTGTTGTTGCCAGTATCGAGGAGGCAAAAAAATATTTAGTGTGGAATGAGATGTTAGAAAAAATATCTAACAAGTACTGGCCTGGACCCTTAACCGTGATTTCAAAAGCAAAAAAAAGTAAACTTGTTTACGGTGTTGTAAGTGAACAAAAAACATTGGCTCTTCGTGTTACTTCGCACCCTGTACTTAAAAAAATATTGTCTTTTCTCGATTATCCCATTGTTAGTACGTCAGCCAACGTATCAGAGCAAGAAGATCTGTATGATTCTTCAAATATTATTAAAATATATGAAAAAAGAGAGAATAAACCGGATTATGTACTTGATTTTGGAAAATTAGAAAAAAACAAACCAACCACCCTTATTAGTGTTGTTAATGACGAAATACAAATATTACGTCAGGGGGAGATATTAATATGAATAACCAAGACTTATTTAAAATCCAATCTCTTAAAAATTTGTGTGATACTTACAAAATGGTTCCGTCAAAAAAGTATGGACAGAATTTTCTTATCAATCCAACAATTATTGAGAAGATTATTGAATCTGCTGAACTTCAAAAAACAGACGAAGTTATTGAGGTAGGGCCAGGTTTTGGCTCTTTAACCTTATCACTAGCAAAAAAAGTAAAAAAAGTGGTTTCATACGAAATTGAGAAAAAAATACAAGATTATTGGGTTAATATTTTAAAGAACAAAGAATATTCCAATATTTCAATTAAATGGGGTAATATCTTAAAACAAAAGGATATTGATTTAAAAAAATACAAAGTAGTTGCCAATCTACCTTATCAAATTACTTCAGCAGTAATTAGAAAATTTTTAAATAGCAACAGTATTCCAGATACAATGGTTTTGATGGTTCAAAAAGAAGTAGCCGAGCGCATTTGTGCCAAACCTGGCCAGCTGTCAGTTTTAGCAGTTTCAATTCAGTTGTATGGCATTCCTTCAATTGTTACCAAAGTATCGAAAAATAATTTCTGGCCAGTTCCGGCGGTGGATTCAGCTGTTTTAAAAATAAAGAAAAAAAAGAAAGTGAATGTAGATGAAAAACTATTTTTTAAATTAGTAAAAATTGGTTTTTCTTCAAAAAGAAAAACATTAATAAACAATCTCATATCTTTTTTTGGAAGAGAAAAAAAGGATCAAATTATTATCATCCTTGACCATGTTAAAATACCTCAAAAAGCCAGAGCTCAAGATCTATCAGTTGAGAGTTGGTTAGCCCTATTTCAAAAAGTGGAAAAACTGATGTAATATATTTTGTATTCAATAATTATTGTGGTATAATAATCTATGGAAAATGGGTTAATATATTTAGTGGAACTATGCCCGCCCAAGAATCAAAAAAACTTTCTAGTGAACAGAAGATAAGTTTTGTCTTATTGTTAATTTTTGCTGTTCTCGTACTTGGACTTGGAGCTCTAAAAATTAGAAATACAATGTATCAACCATTCGCACTTACCAATGCGATCCCTCCTAGTATTAAAAGTTTAGCCGACAACATTAACTCGCTTCAGTATCGTGATACAGATTTTGATGGCTTGAATGATTTTGAAGAATTGTATGTATATCAGACATCACCTTACCTGGCTGATACTGATTCAGATGGTGTGAAAGATAAAGATGAAATTGCAAAAGGAACTTCTCCAACGTGTTCAGTGGGTAAAGTTTGTAGCGGAGTACTCTCAACCGGAGCAGCAACAGCTAGTAGATCAACTAGTAGTTTAGTAAATGTTATGCCACCAACTGGACCAGTACCGGTGGACTTGGATACATTATTGAGTGATCCAAAATTATTAAGACCAGCTTTGATAAATTCAGGTTTAGCAAAAGATGTTTTAGATCAGCTTTCAGACGATCAATTAATGGCTATTGTTAAAGAGGCATTGCCATCAACAAATACTTTACCAAGCTTATTACCAAACAATTAACTAATATGTTATCAATAAAGAAAAAAACAGCCTTGTTTTCAATACTATGTGTCTTTATTTTTGTGATATCAGCCGCGGTTTTTTTTAAGCCTCAACCAGCTCATGCTCAATCTCCTCCTCCTGCTCCTGCTGGTGGAATGCCAGTGGTGGATATTGGTCAAAAAATTCAAACAGTACTTGAGAAAGTATGGGAAGGACTGAAGATAGCTGTTATTAACGCAGTAGTAAACTTTTTAGACTATTTCATGCAAAAAATTGCCTATGATTCTGCTGTATATTTAGCATCAGGTGGGCAAGGGCAAACGCCTATGATATTTACGAGTGATGCAGGTGAATACTTTAAAAACACGGCCGATGAAGCGGCCGGAAAAGCAATAGAAGCTTTTTCGGCAGCATCAGGACTTAATTTGTGTGAAATACCAGATGTTAATTTAGATCTTTCTTTAAAAGTAGGACTTCGTTCTAAATATGGACCTCCTGCACCACCAAAATGTACGGCTACAAAAATGGCTGCTAACTGGGGTGATGAAGAGGCTTGGAAGTCAAAATATTCGGCCTTAAAAGATAAAGTTAATCCTGCTAAAGTATTTGCAGACTCTGTTTCACTAGATGATAGTGATTTGGGAATATCCATGAATGCGATAGCTGGCATTGATCGATTACAAGCTAAAAAAGTTGATGCTGCTAAGGCAGACAGAGTAGAAGGTCAAGGAGCAAAAGCAGTTAAAGAGACAATTTCCGGAAAAACAGTAACACCAGCTCAAGTTGTTAAAGAAGAAGTTAAGGAAGGAGCGCCAGCAGCAAAAAAGAAAGAATCTACCAAAAGTTTTGGCTCTGTTTTAGGAGCTGGTACTTGGCAAGTAATTCCATCTTCATTATCAACATTTTTTAATACTTTACTTAGCAATGGTTTAAAAAATATTATGTCTGGGGGAATGTTTCCAAGCGGTGATAATACTAAGGATCCAGCAGTTGCATATAGCTATACTGATGCAAGTTCAGGTGGACGCAGAAGAGCAGAAGAAATATTTAGTAGTATTTTAATTCCAACCATAAGGCCAGTTGAGCAATATGATATTTTATCTCATATGGCAAATTGTCCTGAAACTCCGGGGATATATAACTGTGTGATAGATAGTGGATTTTCAGGAGCGGTCAGTCAAGCTAAATTAGCAAAACCAGTTACCATTAAAGAAGCAATAAAAAAAGGATATTTAAATGGTAGTTGGAAACTAGTTCCGCCAAGTGATCCTGCTTTAGATACTAGTAAATTATGCTATACCAAAGCATATTGTCATTCAAATATTAAAAAATTAAGACAAACAGGCATTCTTTCCCTTGGTTTTGAGATTGCAGCCAAAAACAGCAATCCGGATAAACCATGGACATTAGACCAAGTAGTAAAAGGGTTTAATGACTGTAATTATGCCAATGATGGTGTTACAGTGGTTCCGGATCCAAGGAATAAACCATTTTGTCATTTAATTGATCCAGAGTGGGTTTTAACGGTGGCTGAGACTCGTTGTAATGCTCTTGGTTATACTAATAATCTTGTTGATCCTGCTTCAGCAGATAGACAACAAGAATGTGTGGATTTATCCACTTGTGTTGCCAAAGACACCAATGGAGCTTGTATTGCTTACGGATATTGTACTCGTTCTAAAAATGTTTGGCGGATTGATGGAGATAAGTGTAATGCCCAAAATAGTACCTGTATTTCATATAAAGATTCAAAAAATAAAGTAGTTAGTTATCTGTACAGTACCCTCGATACTCAAAACTGTAATGCAAACAATGTTGGTTGTAATCTTTATTCCACTCGTTCAGTTCCAACCGCATCTTCATCTCAAAACTGGGTTGGTTTTGGTAGTAATGATTTAAATAATTTAAAAAATGATACAGTTTCACCAGTTGTGTTTTTTAATAAAAATGCTAGTAGCAAATGCGCATCTGCTGGGTGTAGTATGTATTTACCTGGAAATTCATTGTATGGCACCTCTCCTTTCTATTTAAAAAAAGCACCAGATTATCTTGGTTGTTATGATGCAAGTACGACTACTCCGGGTATTCAATGGCCACAAAGCTTATCCGATTTAAAAAAGATAGATGGTCATGCTGATTGTAAGGACTATGCTCAAGTTTGTATTCCAGAAGAAGAAAATTGTAGTCTATACAAACAAGCAGTTACTAATGATATTATTCCAGGTAAATTTAAACCAGGAGCATATATTACTCAGAGTGGTAAGAGTGTATATCAATGGAACGACCAGTGTCATTCAAGTTGCGAAGGTTATGATGCTTATCGAGAAATGCCATCTAGTTATTCAGGTGGACAAAGTTTAGCATATATTATTCCAAGCACAGCCGCCGCTTGTACTTATCAAGAAAGCGGTTGCTCTGGTTTTACTAATCTGGCCACTACGACCGGTAATATTGAAAAAATTGAATACTATACATATTTACGACCTTGTATTTTACCTAACAAAACAACACAAAAAACTTTCTATACTTATGAAGGTGGATCATATTCAGGTTTTCAATTAAAAGTATATGTTTTAGAAATTGATCCCCTTGATCCAAATACAAACAAAGGACCAAAATATTATCGAACCCCAAAAGAAAAATCAGATCATAATGCAACTTGTAGAGAAGATTTGTATAAAGCAAAAAGTGGAGCACTTAGTCCTGATTGTCGTCAATTTACAGATAGCGATGGTAATGCTTTTTACGTGAAATTGGCTGACACTATAGTAGTTGATAAAACTTGTACTCCGTACCGTCTTAATAAGACAGAGACATTTAAAGATACAACTGTTACCAAAACTGAATGTGACACTTTACAAGGCAGATTCGATGGAACCAATTGTAATCTATGTTTCAATGATGGATTTTACAGGGATGGTTATTGTTACAATCATGGACTTCCATCTTCAGCTATTAATAATGGTGGAAATTCTCAAACATGTACCTCAGCCGTTGACAGTTGTCGACCATACAAAGGAAATTCAGCTAACAATATTGAAAAGGTAGTTCTCAATTCTGGTTCAAGCAGTCAGTTAGATAACTTTGAATATGGTAGTGTTTCAGTTGATATGGAAAATTGGGATTGTGCTAAAGATTCCACAAGTTGTGGTCTTGCTCTTTCAAATGAATCAACTCGTTCGGGTGAGCACTCTTTGGGCCTCTCAACTAATACTAGTGTAAAATTATTGGCCATGGAAAAAACAATTCAAATTGTTCCTGGCAATAGCTACACTGTATCTTTTTGGATGAAATCTGACGCTACCAGAAGTGTTAAAGTAAATTTTGGTCTAAGTACCACAACAGTTGGAACAATAGCCGTTAGTGATGCTTGGCAGTATTACAAATTAGGTCCAATCGAAATTTCAAAAACATATAATTCAGCTACTGATACATTAAGATTCGCAATAGAAAATTCTAAAGGTGCCATGTATCTTGATAATCTGCAAATTACAAAAATTAATAACTATGCCTATCTTGTTAAAGATAAATTATCAGTTCCATCTGCATGTGATGAAAATCTAAATGATAATTTACCAGGACAAGCACTTGGTTGTACCAAATACACTGCCGGTGCTTCCGCTACAAGTCAAAATGACTATTATTTAACAGGTTTTAGTTATCTATGTCGTGAAGAAGCCATTGGTTGTATTCCTCTTATTGATACATATAACACGGTGAGCACAAAAGCTGAGCTATATAATGTATGGTTAACCGGCACAAGTGGTAAAAAAGCATCAGCCACAGTAGATGGAGTAGAATATGCTTGTCAAGTTAAATCCGGTGATACTGGTTGTTATGTTGCAAATATTCCAGGCTATAGTCCAAAAGCAATAACAAATATTGCAGGAAATATTAAGATTACATCTTCAACCTTGTATATACCAGCAGACACTCCAAGCACAACACCTAATTATCTTGTTGTAAACTCTGCTTCTAGCTGTAATAGCTCTCAGATGGGTTGTAGCTATGTTGGAAAAGAAACACAGACCATTAATGGATCAAAATATGAATCAGTATTAGTAATTAACAATCCAGCCCTGTATTCAAAAAATCTTTGCCAAGCAGAAGGTATGGGTTGCGGTACGTATTCATCAGCCGAGGGTAATCTTTACTTTAAAGACCCAGCCATCACCGGACAAAAAATTTGTAAATACCAAAAATCAGTTACTTTAAATGGTTCAAGTTACAAAGGTTGGTTCTGGAAAGATGTTGGTTCTTGTGGTACCACCACAGCTAAAGGAGTAAAGACATTAGATCCAGCGACAACAACATATTGTAGTTCTGATACTGATTGTTCAAAAAACAAAACAGGCTATACCAGTTGTTTGAATAAGGATACACTTCCATGTTATCCAAACTTCATTCAAAATCAAAATGAATTTGGTATTTGGCCGTTTGGAAACACAAATCAATACAATGGATACGTTGGTGAATGTCCATCAGCACAGAGTGGTTGTACAGAGTTTAGAGATCCAGCCGATAAAGACAAATCATATTATTTACTTAACAATGACAAAATTAAAACAGCCAAACAAGATTGTACCAATGGTGTATCAGATAAAACAGGTTGTGTACTTTTCAATCAAACTGATCTGCCAACCAAACCATATAGTTCAAAACTCACCTATGCTGCTTCAAAAGCAAAAGACTATATCGCAGTACCACCGGTATCAAGTTCAACCATTGCTGGTAATGATTCAAATATGGTAATGAAAGTTATTAGAGATAGAGAGTGTGGGGAGTGGCTCTATTGCAGATCATCAGAAAATGTTTGGGATGCTCTTAATTCTAAATGGAATCAACGTTGTGACGTAATAGGTCGTTGTAATTCAGCCTCGACAAATAGCGAGGATAGTGACGGTCAAAATTGTACGAATCCATTAGATAATCATTCATTATCAAACAGGTTACTAACAGAGGATTACTACAAAAGAAGACCAATTGATTGGGATAGCCTAGACTATATTGGTTATTCAATTTTGGATATGTTCCCAGTTGAAGAATTGAGACAAATAAATATTGGAACAGCAACTTCCACAGATTATAGATTGACTAAATATTTAATTACCAATGGTGATTGTGATCCTAAAAAAGTAGAAAAAGGAATAACCGGATATTGTACCGATGGAGTTAGTGATGGTAAATGTATTCAAAAAGGTGTTTGTATTATTAGTCCAAAAGGAGGAGTAACCACTAAATCAGTTTTAAGTGAGTCACCTCCGCAAAATTGTCGTTCTTACCCTACCAAAGACTCTCCTTATCCATATACAAAAGCAGCAGCAAGATCAAGTGTTTTTCAAAAAGTTAACTTTTGTAGTGAAAAATATGTAACAGGCGGATCATCTCTTTCAAAAGAAGGTATATTAGATTGTGAATGTCAATTTACTAAACAAGTATATGGAGATAACTTAATTACTAAATACTGGAAATATGATCCATTTGGAAATAGTAATGATATTAATATGCAGGTTGGATTTAAAAAAGCGACAGACGATGATGTATCATCAACGCTAAAATATGACGATGGAACAGGTCTAAAAGTGTATGGAAAAGAAAAAGAGTCTAAGTGGGAGTCTGTGAGCTCTACGCCAGAAGGTCTTTGTTACAATTCGGGTATATTTGATGATCTCGTTTGTGAAGGTGATTATGATTGTCGTGATTACTCAACGACAAATAAGTCGGGTCTGTGTATGAAAAGAAAAAAAGAAGAATCATATATTGGTTGGGGTGGTTATTGTTTAGAAGAAGACAGATCTAGATCTCTTTATGGTCAAAATGATAAATTTCAATGTTTGAGTTGGTTCCCAATTGATAATATTTCAGGTTCATTTGATTTGAGTAGTAATCCAAAATCTGGGTATATGCCACCAAGTACTGGTGGAGAATATTATTGTATGGAGGAAAGAGGTAATTATACTAGTTCGACTAGTCCGTATAAGGTTAAATTAGCTGAATTTGAGACTGGACACAATGGTAATAAAGATCAATTTTATAAGTTTATGTTACCTAAAGACAAACAATTTGAAACCAAGCAGACTGTACTTGTTAAAGATATTGATTATTTGGAAGTTGTACTTAGTCCTAATACAAAAGTTTTAACTTATGAAATTTTGGGAATTAAACTAGAGGTCAAAGGATCAGGAGAGGTTGTTAAACTTGGAACATATATAATGAGAAATGATTCAAAAAATCTCACAAAAAATGCGGTTACTGAATATGGTTCAGCTTTTGAGGGTGATAAAGATCAAGTCCCTCCGAAGGGGTGTGCAGTGTCAGAAGCTACGTCCTATCTTAATGGTGGAAAGGCATATTTAGATAAAGATAAAAAAAGGAGTGGAATCGAGAGTTGTTTTGCCGAAAAAGACAACGTAAAAGTAGAAGCAAGATTATCTGATGATGCAGCTGAAACTAGAAAGTATACCTATTATGGTGGGAAAACAATATTTAGGTTGTTTGTTGATAATCGCGATGAAGACAGCAAAAAGGTTGAAATTGGCACAGATCATCTTGCTCATTATAGTGCTAAGATAGACTATATTAGTAATGGTTATGGTTTTTTTACATCCATTGGTGATCCGAGCTGTGCTATCAATACAGGGGTTAAACTTCCTGCTAGATGTGGAGATACGAAAATTTGTGATAATGGGTACGAAAATGATCAAATTACATTTGAACTTTATGCTATGTTTGATGCAAATGGCAAGTTAGAACAAATTGGATCTGCTTCATGTCATGCTGGAGATACTTGGGGTTCTGAGTGGGGAAAGTTCAATGTAACTGTATATGCTCATTTGCGTGAGTATTGTACAAAAGTGGTTGATGTGGCTGATGGAGGGATGAATATAGCATACACTGATAATGTTTGGAAAGATAAAAGCCCATCATACTTGGTTCTGAATAATTTAGCAAAATATAAAATGGATAATATTCCTTTTGGATCATTGAAGTATCGAACTGTAAATGAAATTGTAGGTAAAACGTTTGATATCGCTTTATTATATGGACCACGTCAAATTCCGAATAATGCTAAACTTGGGACTAGCGGTATTCCGTTTGGTTGTCCAGATGGTAGAAAATGCGGTGGTATTTCTAGTGCGACAGGTTTTGACGTTAAATATAATACACCTATACAACCGAATTTGGGTCTGAATGGGTATAGTTTATATAAAAATTTATTTGCCAAGAGTAATGCTGTCTATTCCTTATTTAATACTAGTAATAACATTAGTAATAACTTTCCAAATACTAAAGATGCTACTTTAGATTTCAATGTAACTGAAACTTTATCAGACTTAGGTAAAGCACCAAGAGTGAGAGCAATATTATCAAAAGAATGTATATCAGGAAGTAAAGAAAAATGTAAAGAAGGAAAAGATGATACCATTACAATAAATGGAATATCAGGCGGAGATGTTTTACTCATAAAGACACCAGGAGTTGCAAACCTTCAATTCTATATGATCGCTGACAAAAATCAAATGCCTGTTAAACGTATTAAAGTTGATTGGGATGATGGTTATCCAGAAAAAGTAAAAAGTGGAATGTTTGGAAACTATCGAGGAATAGTAGATGGTAAATGTGGTTCTAGTAAGACATGTTTAGTTCCTTCAGATGATATTATATATGACAGTGCGACTAAAAAAGCAACATATAGCACAGTAGATTATAATACAAAACTAAAATGTGAAAGTGATGACGATTGTGAAGAAATGACTATTTGTAGAGAAAGCAACGCCCCAACTTTTGGAAGATCTGAAGACGCTTGTAATAGTAGTTACTTTAAATTTGTAAATACATATACCTGCAGTGTAAATAGTAAGAATTATCAAAAACTTTGTACAGAAAAAGATAGTATTCAGGGGAAATACAAGGATGGATGTTGTGTCTTCCATCCAAGAGTACGAGTTAAAGATAATTGGGGTTGGTATAATTCAAACGAATTTGGGTGCAAAACAATATATGATACAACTATCGGAGTAAGTCCTGGTGGTGATGGTTGTTATGATGCGAATCAGTTAAGACCTATAAAGATTGATGTAGATGAAGGACTTATGTATGGTAATAATGCATGGACTTCCACTAGTACTATTAGAGTAATATTGCCACCGAAATAATGAGAAAAGAGTAAACAAAAAATCCTGCCAATACGGTAGGATTTTTTACTTTTCTTCAAAAAAGGATATATCATTTTTTAAAGAGATCTCACCAGGCAGGCTGAGATCAGGTTAAAGGTTAATGGCCGAAGTTAACGTTACTTGGCCAAGTTACAGAGAAGGTACATGTTTGGCTCCTTTGCGATCTTGGTGGTCTTGTCGTAATGGAACCACGATCCAGCACCGTCAGAAGACCGTATGAGTGAACAGACGATCTTGCCGCTCATTTTGCCTTCCATTCCTTCCGAGATCCACGTCTGAGCCTGCGGTTTTCCACCACCACCAGCAGTGCTGTAGCAGTCGAAGGCCACACCCTTGGCGGGGCAGTTGGACGGGATCGGGGTTTGGTCCGGAGTACCCTCGTCGGTCTGGATGCCATCTCCCTTGACATCCTTGTCCGGCTGGGGCCCGGAGTCCTTGGTGATACAGCTGTCGTCACTGCACTTGTCGTCATCACTGCAAGAAACAGCGAATCCGACGCTCAGGATGCTCATCACGAGGATGACCACCCACTTCAGGGAATTGACCTTGCGGGCCATGGTCCACCTCCGTGGAAAGTTGTTAGTGTTGTGTTCGGGTTTACTGAACAGGTAATTTTTTTAAATTATTTGTTCAGTAAACCCGTTTTTTTGTCTCATTTTGCCTGGTGAATGTTGTACCTTTTTTTTGTCTATTTTGACAAAGAAAAGGATTTTTTTAAAGAGCGGAATAAATTCCTCAATTTAATGTTGTTTGCATTAAATTTAAGAATCTATTGTTTTTTTGTAATAGGTGAGTGTATCACAGGGTGCTTTTTTTGTCAATAGTTAGGGTTTTTAGTGGTTATCCCTAATTTTAGTATATCATTCTTTTGTCTTTGTCAACAATGTGAATTGTGGATAAGTGTCTATATTTTTTTTATCCCCATTTTCATTGTTGGTATTTATGTTTTGTGGTATAATAAAGGTAAATTAATGAAATAGAAATGTATTGGATATTAAATAAATAATTTTGCAATGAATTACATTTACGCAAAAACTTTTCTATTGATGCAAGGAATGAAATCAGCGTTGCCAAAAACAAAATGGGGTCGTTTTGGTTCTTTTTTGATTGTTTTGGTAGGGGTGATTTTGATTTTAGGAATTGCTTCAGCTGGTACTACTCAAGATGATATCACGAATGGATTTCTTGATATTTTTTCAAGGATGTTTTTGTGGGTGGCTACTTTGTTTTTGAAATTATCTGTTTTTGTTTTAAGTTTCATTATTGAGATAGGTGGATATAATGGATTTGTTGTGTCTGGTGCTGTTACTATCGGATGGGTGATTGTTCGTGATATTTCAAACATGTTTTTTGTGGTTGCTTTGTTAGTTATTGCTTTTGGAACGATTTTGGGTCTTGAAAATTACGAATGGAAAAAAATGCTTGGTAAGTTGTTTTTAGCAGCTTTGTTAGTTAATTTTAGTAGAACAATTTGTGGTTTGATTATTGATGCTGCTCAGGTTGTGATGATTACTTTTATTAATGGCGTAGCCGCCACAGCTGGTGGAAATTTAATTAATGCTTTTAAATTAGATAAAATTTTGCAATTATCTTCTGATTATTCTCCGGGTAATGCAGCGGGTGTAGCGGCCGATGGAAATATGTTTATGGCCGCAGTGGCTGGTTTAGTTTTTTCGAGTTTAGTGATTGCAATTCTATTAGTCTATCTATATATCCTCGTTGTTCGTATGATTGTGTTGTGGGTGTTGATTGTGCTTTCACCTCTTGCTTTTGCACTGACTGCTCTTCCTCAAACAAAATCTAAGTATTTTGATGAATGGTGGAAAGAATTTAGCGCGAATGTAATTATTGGACCATTTTTAGCTTTCTTTTTATGGTTATCTTTTGCGGTAGTTGGGGCTGGTGATGTTCATGATCATGTTCGTGCAACATCTAATGTTCCAGATGCTTCTAAATTAGCAGCCAATGGTTCTAGTGAAGCTGATAAAATTGGTTCAAGTGCTGGTATTACTAAAGCTATGACTTGGGATAGTATGGCTAACTTTTTTATAGCCATTGGTATGTTATGGGTTGGAGCCGAAAAAGCTAAAAACCTTGGAGCTGCTGGGGCTGGTGCTTTAGGTGGGGCTCAAAATTTTGCGAAGGGTGTTGGAAAAATGGCAAGTGGAGTTTCAGCTGGTATGTGGGCTGGTAAGAAAGGGAAAGAGTTGGGGATTAAAGGTGCAAAAGCTTTAGGCAAAGCAGCTTTTTCTCCGGTAACTGATAGAGCTGCTATGATGAAAGAAAGATTAAGAGCTAGACGAGCCAAGAGTAGTGTTCCTATTTTTAGTACAAAAGGCAAGTTAAAAAGAGAAGGTTTAATAGCTGAATTAAAAAAAGGTGCTGATGCTGCTGAAGGTAAAGCAAAGTCTGATGGAAGTAGAATGAGTTATGCTGGGGCTGGTGATGTAGGCAAATTTGTGGCTGAAAATGAGATAGCAAAGGAAACCTCTGAAAGAAGAGCTAAAGGTGATTCAGAGAAGGCAAAGGGAGAGATATTATTAAAGATTGAACAAGATGAGATGAAAAAAGTAGAGGAAAGATATGATACAAAAGTATTGGAAGCACGACAAATTAAAAAGACAAATGAGGAAAACGAAAGAAAGAAGGCAGCAGAGGAGGTAGTAGAAAATGCAAGAAAAGAAGCACTTGGGGGTACAAGTAATGAATACTTTAAAGCCGCAGGAGATGGAGTAGATTTAGATGGAAATCCAACAACTGAAATAACAAGAATTTTGTCCGATCCTGTTGTGGAGCCAGTTGATATTGAAGATGTTCAATTATCCAGAGTAGATCGAGGAAAACTTTATGAGGAATCTGTAATAGAACACTCTAAAGCCACTGGGAATGAACTGGCCTTGTCACATTTAGAAGCTGCTATAGGTAGCAAAGTTCATGGAAAAGCAGATAAAGAAGGTAAGCGTATGGAGGCGCGAGCTATTGACAGAGTTAGAATGAGAGATAATAAAATCCCTACTAAAGAAGCTGCTTTAGAGAAGTCGGATATGGATGAGGATGTAAAACTATATACTGAGGATTGGGATTTTAATGATCGTCAGAAAGAAATGACTCAACAGTTTCAAGATTTACAGAGATTAAACAAAGAGCATGATAAACCTGGAAAAAGTGACGAAGAAAAAAAGGCTATAGAGAGTCAGCAAAAAAATGCAACAAGAGCAATGGCTGCAATAAGAGCTGCCTCAATTTCAGAAGGAGAATCGGAATTTGTAGGAGGTATAGACAAAAGTTTTAATGCTGTAGATGCTAATGATCCAGAATTAGCACATTTAACCGATATGTCATTAATGACAGGAAGAGATATTGGAGAATTGTTAAAATTGCACAACGGTGGAGATGTTGGTCAAGATAAATTGAGAGAAATTTTTGAAACTGAAATGAGGGGAAGATTTAAAGAAAAGCAGGGTGAAATATTACGAAGTTTAATGAAAGCAAAGAATAAAGCAGGTAAAGATGGTGGTGAAGTACACCATTTTAATCAATTAATGACAGGTAATGATCAAAATGGTGATTCAAAAATAATGTACGCGCAATTAATGACTGCAGGTCAAAATGGTAGTACTACTGGTAAGGGCACTCCGAGAATCGCAACAGGTCAGTCAGGAAAAAAAGGTTCAACAACAAGAAATGGGAAAATAGATTCCTTATTGAAATCAAAAGGTTTAGCTGATATTGCTGGGTCTTCATTGGTGCAAAGTACATCTAAAGAAACAGGTTACACAGTCAAGAATGCTGATGGCGAAGATGAAGCTTTGACATGTTCAGATGGTTATGTAAAAGGTATGGAAGAATTAGTTGTTAGAGCATCTGGTATGAGTGAAAGTCAAATACAAAGATTAAGGCCTGATCAAGCTAAACGTATGAGTGGAGGTAGTTATGATCATTCTACCTATCATGGTGGGAAGTTCCATGTTACTGAGGGCATTGGAGGAACGGATAAAGGGTTTAGACGTATGTTGGATGGATATCATAATGCTATCGATAAGGCAGTCGGTGACAATAATAGGGAAATCGTACGTAAATCTATGAGGGCTTTGTTTATTGCTATGGGAATTAAAGTTGAAGAAGCAAGAGAACTAGCTGATAAAGTAGAGGCCAAAGGAGGAGCAAATAATGTAATAAAAGAAATTTAATAAGTATGTCTTTGAATTATTTACTACAACCTAATTATTATAAGGATATATCTGTTGAACAACTTGATAGTATTTTTGTGGATCAATGGTCTAGGCCTAATAATTCAAGGAAAATATTTGAAGCTTTGGATTCATATTTTGCTTCTATAGGATATGGTGATCAGGTTATACAGAAATACTATAAAACATACTGGAAATATTATGTTTGGTGTACTTGGAATTCTTTGAATACTATTGATAGCAATAGATTAGCCAAGATTATCCCAAAACAATTTACTACGGCTTTTGCAATGAATATAAAAGTTACTGATAAATTGTTCAACTATATCTATTACACCATTGGAGACGGTAAGCTAGCTATCTCATTCTATAGAGAATTAAGAAATAATATATCAAGTGAAAATTCATATATAAATTCTTTTATAAAAAAAGATGGATATAGAATTAGTGATATTTATAGTAAGTTCAAAAAAGATATAATAATGAGTACAATAGAAAAAGCTGAGCTTACTGCTGAGTTAAAAAGACAGCTATTTTACATTCATGAATCATATTATTCATTAACAGAAGAAGAACAAAAAGATGCTTTGTATAGATTTTTATCTTTCTTTGATCTTTTAATTAATGTTGACGATATAGTGACCTTGGTTTTAAGATATACTGAAGCGACTGACAACCCTGATATTTACCTTGATTCACCCGTAGAAGAAAAAGACATAGTTGATTCTGAAAACGTGACGAAATCAACGGCAGTCCGATACGACGATATTATAGCTGACATTCGAAAACAATTTACTTTTGACAGCGAAGACCAAACCCCTGATTTTGGAGTGGTACTCTCTCGTCTTGATGAAATAGCAAAAGAAAAAAATGATCCAGCAATCGCTGAGTTATATTACTTTGACGAGAATAGCGGTAAATTTAAATGGAATATTAATAATTAATAAGTTAATATGGCGGATAGCCAAAACAATCAACCAACAATTTTAGTTAAAAAAGCTGATGGCAGTTCTGTTAAGGTTACCATGGCTGAGTTTATCAAAATGAAAGAAAAAAAGGTTGCGGACTCTAAGCCTGTAAAATCGAGTCCAACTCCGGTAGCATCGCCTGTTGTTTCAGATTCATCAAAATCTTCTTCGTTACCACCAAGTAATAATGAAGAAGCAAAAAAGAAATTTGAAGATTTAAAGAAAAAATTAAATATTACTAATGAAAGAATTGAGAACTCAAAAAAAATAAATGAAATTAAACCGGAAATTAAAAAACCAATTGCACCTGTTATAAAAGACACTAGTTTTATTGATAATCTAAAAGGTGCTTTTAGAGAAGATAGTGTTGGGGTTAAAAAAAATGAAAATGTTAATGTTAAAAAAGATAAAGATTTTGGTCGTTCTTTAATGGAAGAAAAAATTGATTCTAAGGTGCCAGATGTTCCAAAAACTAGTGCTGATCGTATCGATCAAGTTGACGAAATTATTAAAAAGTTATCTTTTTCAACTACATCTGATAATCAAAACAGGTTAAGAACTATTATCCAATTAAATTTAAAGGATATTCGAAGTGAAGATCAAACCAGAGAGGTGTTAGAGCGACCGATTATTGAAGGGGGATTAGAATTAAAACCATCTCAAGCTGATGAATTGATGGGAAAACTTTTAGTAGAACATGAAAAATTAGTTCCAGTTCAAGACACTGAAGATCTTCCTACAGTGTATAAAGAACCGCCAGTACCTGCTGTCGGAACACCGTTTAATAGTTTTGTTCACAGTAGTAAAGCAGGTGTAAATGCAACGGCTAAAAAAATTAATGATTTTAAAGAAGATAAACTGGATCAATTAATTAGACAGAGAAGAGAGAAAAAAGCCATTGTACCTTCAAAACCCATTTTACCACCGAAACCAATTGTGGAAATTAAAGAGTCGTCAGTTAAGGAAAATGTTAGTGCTAATAACATAGTATCTAATAGTATTAAGCCTGTAAATGAAACAAAAGAGACAGTGGTGAATAAAATAATACAAGCTGAACCAAGTCATGATTTTAAATTAAATACTCAGGCTTCGGTTAAAAAAATAATGCATGATGTATCACCGCCATCAGTTAATGAAAAATTGGTTTCAGCTGATAACACAGAGATCGATATTACTGATCAGGAGTATGGTCCGGTAGGAGAAATATTACATTTTTCATTAATTGATTTTCGAAGACTTTCATCTAACCCAACTGAAGCAGCCGCTCGTTTGGCTCAAAAAATGTTTAATTTACGAGACGAATCATATTTGATGTATATTAAAACTTTAGATGCTTGGGAAAAAAGTCCATTGCATTTAGTATATATGCAAACGATTGATAAATCATTAGCAGATCGTAAAAGCATTAAGGATGTAGTTTCACAAAATCCAGAGAGTATTAATTTAAATGAAATAACAGCTTTAGTTAAAATGGAAGAAACACTATAATATGGATCAATTTTTAGTACCACAATTTCTAGATGTTGAAGATAAAATATTTGGACCGATTACCACTCGTCAGTTCGTAATTTTTTTAGTGACCGCCCTTATTCTTTTCATTTTTTTCAAACTTACAGATACCGCTTTATTCATTTTTGCTTTGGCCGTAATAGGTAGTTTTTCTCTTGTTCTTGCTTTTGTAAAAATTAACGGTCAAACTTTTCATTATTTCATTTTAAATATTATTCAAAATTTTAAAAGTCCATCTCGTCGCATTTGGCGAAAAGACTACACCAAAAAACAATTAAATGAACTGAGACAAAGTGAGAAAAAAGAATTGTTAGAAAGTTCACCACATAAAAAATTATCATACAATAGAATTAGAGATTTATCTTTAGTGGTAAATACTGGTGGATATTACAAAGCAGATTAAATAAATAATTTATGAAAAACAAAAAAGCGGAAAGAAAAAAGAATTCAAAACCATCAACCCAGAGATATGTACCTTTTGCTGAAATTAAAGAGAGTACTGTTATTATGAAAGATGGGACACTACGAGCTATAATGATGGTTTCAAGTATTAATTTTGCTTTAAAGAATGAAGATGAACAAATTGCCATCATTTCTGCTTATGTCTCTTTTTTAAATGGTATTGATTTTCCGCTTCAGATTGTAATCCAATCTCGTAAATTATATATTAAACCATATATTGAAAAATTAATTAAAAAGGAAAAAGAACAAGCCAATGAATTACTGCGCACTCAAATAGCAGATTATAGAGCTTTTGTGAGTGAGTTGGTTGATGTTGGTAAAATTATGTCAAAACAGTTTTACGTTATTGTGCCCTATGATCCACTTTCAAACAAAAAAGCATCTTTTTGGTCTCGAGCTGGAGATGTGATTAATCCTGCAAAAATAGTGAGAATAAAAGAAAAACGATTTAAAGAGAGAAAGAGAGATTTAGATATGAGAGTACGACAAGTTGTCTCTGGTTTGTCTCAGATGAATTTGGAAGTAGTGAGATTAGATACCCAATCATTACTCGAACTATATTATTCAACATATAATCCAGATATTGCCTTGGCTGAGTATCTACCCTCAATAGAGAAAATTCAAGTTGAACAACAATAAATATAATATTATGGCTTTTAAACCAAAAATTACAAAAGAAATCACAGAAACTAAAAAACCCGGAAAAATTACTGACTTAGGAAATCAATCAGCAGAAGAACTGATTACTTTAGAGGAAGAAAAAATATACCGAGAGGGTACAGTCTCGATTCGTGATATTGTAGCACCATCTGCTTTTGATGTTCAACCATCATTTGTTAAACTTGGTGATATTTATTGTCGAACAATATTTTTGGTGTCATATCCAAGATACATTTCAATAGGTTGGTCTTCGCCAATTATTAATTTATCCATAACCATGGATGTATCAATGTTTTTTTATCCTGTTAAAGCCGCTATTATTTTAAAACAATTAAAAAACAAGGTGGGAGCATTGGAAGCTCAACTAAACGCTGATTCAGAAAAAGGAGCTGCTCGAGATCCAATCCGAGAAACTGCTTTGCGTGATATTGAACAACTTCGTGATGATTTAACACAAGGAACAGAACATTTTTTTCAATTTGCTTTTTATATTACTATTTATGCGAAAGATAAAGAAGAGTTAGATAGAACATCAGAAGACATTGAAAATATCTTTGGATCCAAATTGATAAACAGTAGAAAAGTACTGTATCAGGCTGAACAAGGTTTCAATTCAACTTTACCGATTGGTAATGATGAATTGATGATTGCCTTTAATATGAATTCTTCTCCGATTGCTGCTTCTTTTCCTTTCATATCATCTGAATTAACATCTGACAATGGTATTTTGTATGGTAGAAATTTGCATAATAACAGTTTAGTTCTTTTTGATAGATTTTCTTTACAAAATGCTAACATGTCTGTTTTTGCAACATCTGGTGCTGGTAAAAGTTATGCCATCAAACTTGAAGTTTTGAGATCAATGATGATGGGAACTGATGTTATTATTATCGATCCGGAGCGTGAGTACGAACACTTGGCCGAAGCGGTAGGTGGAACATATATTAATATTTCACTTTCATCTGAGAGTAAAATTAATCCTTTTGATTTACCTCGTCCAACAGGTGGGGATTATTCGATTGATGATATTATCAGAGGAGCTGTAATTACTGCTAAAGGACTTTTACGTATCATGCTTGGTGGTTTAACTACTGAACAAGATTCAGTGATGGATAGAGCCTTGATTGAAACGTATGCAAAAAAAGATATTACACCAGATGCAGACCTAGCTACTGTTGAACCGCCAATAATGCAAGATTTACAGGAAATTTTAGAAGGTATGACTGGTTCTGAAGAGTTGGTATTAAAACTTCGTAAGTTTACGGACGGTACATTTAGTGGTTTGTTTAATTCTCCGACTAATGTTGAAATGAATAATCAGTTGATAATATTTAGTGTTCGTGATTTAGAAGATGAACTTCGACCAATGTCTATTTATGCAATTATTAACTATATATGGAATGTGGTTCGTTCTGAGTCTAAAAAAAGAATACTAGTAATTGATGAAGCTTGGTGGTTATTACAACATGAAGATAGTGCCCGCTTTATTTACGCACTTGTAAAGAGATGTCGTAAATATTATCTTGGTGTAACTACAATTACCCAGGATGTAAATGACTTTTTACGTTCACAATATGGTCACTCCATTATGACCAATTCAGCATTACAGTTATTGTTGCGTCAATCAAAAGCAGCAATTGATACTATTCAAAAAACATTTATGCTAACTGATTCCGAAAAGTATTTGCTACTTGAATCAGGAGTTGGTCAAGGAATATTCTTCGCTGGTTCTAAACACGTTGCCATTGAAGTGATTGCCTCACCCACTGAAGATCAAATTGTAACCACAAACCCAGAACAGCTGTTAGCCATTGAAAAATCAAAAAAAGAATTTGAGGAAAAAATGGGTTAATATATATTCAATATTAAATAAATTATATGCCATTAAGAACCAGACTATTTATCATATTAAGCGTGATCATTGCCATTATCTTGGCTATCAGTGTTTTGTTGTTGCTTAACAAGAGGAGCAAGACTAAAAAGGCAGAAATGGCGTCTAGTACGGCTCAGAGCGATTTAAATCAAGTTGATCGTGTTCCTGTTCAAAGTATTACAGATGTCAGCTCAATCATCTCGAATGGCACAATAACAGTAGCTCAGCAGACTACTGAAGAGATACAAAAAAATACTGCAAAACAGATATCAAAAGTATTTGCGGAACGTTATGGAAGTTTTTCAACTCAAAATAGTTATCAAAATATATTGGAAATAAAGGATTTAGTAACCACCGACCTTTATTCATCACTTAGTCAAATAATGAACACAGCTCAGAATCAAACCACATACTATGGCATGACCACAAAAGTGATTGCTATGAATATTACAAAATGGGCAAGTGATTCTGCCACCATTACACTTAGTGCAACCAGAGAAGAAACAAAGAGTAGTACAACTAAAAAAACTAATCAGGATGCCGTAGTGCAAATGACAAAAAGTGGAAGTAACTGGCTTGTAAGTAGCTTTAAGTGGGACTAAAAACATAATAGGGAGGGAATATGGTTTTTAATTGGTTGGTAGATACAATTTTTCCAATTAATTGTTTACGTTGTAATGCAGAAGGTAAATATCTTTGTAATAAATGTATTTTAAAACAAAAAATTGAATTAAATATTCAGAACAAAGAGGTCATGACACACCTAGATGGGGTTATGGCTTTTTTTAATTATGATGATCGCGTAATTAGTAATTTAATTAAAAGATTAAAATATAATTTTGAGACTGATATAATTAAAACAATTGATCAATTGTTTTATAGGATTGATAATAAATACGGCAATATGCTATCTTCACATTTTTCAGATTATGTGGTAATACCAGTTCCATTGCATTCATTGCGTTATCGGACACGAGGTTTTAATCAGTCGGAACTAATTTCAGATGTTATTGTTAAACATTCAAAATTGAATAAGATATATAGGGGTTTGAAGAGAATAAAAAAAACTAGTGCTCAAACACTGTTGAATAATACTCAAAGAAGAAACAATTTAAAAAATTCATTTATTTGGGATTCAAAATATTCGATTCCAAGTAAAGTTATTTTAGTCGATGACGTATATACAACCGGCACGACAATGAATCAGTGCGCAAATGTGTTAAAAAATCATGGAACACAAAAAGTGTTCAGTCTAACTCTTGCTCGTGGTTAGTTTCCAGATCGTTCCAATACTGTCGTGATAAATTTGTGTCCATGTATCACTACTTTCCAAATCTTCAATTAATTGATATTTATAGTTACTTTCAATTATTTCAAGTTTCTCACCTTTAAATATTGCTTTGTTAACCCAATTTGGTTTTTGATAACCGCTATAATTATTTCTCAGTATAATATATCTCACTCCATTTTTTTCAATATATAAAAGGCCATCTTTTTCCGTTAAAATTTCAAGTTGTTTTTTTAGCATTAGTTTTCCATTGTCGTCTTTCCACGTGGCGGCACTTCTACCATCTAAAAATACTTTGTGTTGAGGTAAATTCCACAATACATATCCACCCCATGAATATTCATTAAATATTTTTTCATCTACATTGTTACCAATTTGTTTTCCTAAAAACTCGGTAGCTGAAACTGGAAAACCATAATATTCAAGTAATTCAGTATCAGCCCAGACATTATTAGTATAGCGAATTTGAGGCCTATAAACTAATACGATTGATAAAATGATTGCACTTAACATGATATATCCCACTATTTTTTTTGTTTTAATCTTCCATTTAATTTCTTGAAATGTATAAAAAAGACTTTGAGTAATAATGGGAACACAAAGTAAAACTAAAAATATGTTATTTCGTTTGTATTGAAAAGCAGAAATAAAGAAGAAAATAAAGAGAAGGATATGTATCAAATTTATCTTTCTTTTTTTAAAGGCAATAAAAAGCATTACGGCACAAAAAGCAAAAAGAAATAGGGGAGCGATAAAGATGGGGTAAGTGTAGCTTGGTAACCATTCGGTGATATGTTGTTTGTAGAAACTGTTTGTAAAATACAGTATTACCTCACTCCATATTTTATAGCCATAAGGATTGATCATTAGCACTAAGGCGCTGATGAACTGCCAAAGAATTACTTTTTTGATTAATATATTATTCCAGATATTTTCAAACTTATATACTTTTTTCCATTCAATTATTCTACTTAAAATGTTTCCAAATAAATAGATGTTAATAACTACGAAACCAAGTATCCAACTACCGTGCAGAGATGCCCAGAGCCAAAGAATGATAGGGAAGTAGTAATAAGTTTTTTTTGTTCTTACATTTTCAAGTAAATATAGTAGTAAAACCAAAAAAGGAACAGCAAGCATGGCTAAACGCATTGTAATTAAAAAATCAGTCACCAAAAGGCATACAAGAGAAACAATAATAGAAAGAACTGATAATTTTTTTTCAAAGATTTTGTTTATTAATACAAAAGAAAACCAGATAGCAGTAGATATTAGTAATACCAGTGAAAAGTACCCAAACGTATTATATAGCAAGTAGAATACAATATCGCCACCCCATTCATGATTAACCCACTCTTTACCAAAAAAAGACCAAGTATAGCTATCGGTATATTGAAAGTTTTGCATCACTGCATCTTTACCAAAACGCAAGTGCCAACCAAAATCACCATCCACTGTATATGAAACAAGTGAAACAGTTAAATACAGTCCAAACAGTATTAATAGTATTTTAAGCAATGTCTTATAATTGACTAATCTCATATATCTGATACAATTATACCACACAATTGGAGAGATGCCTGAGTGGTTGAAAGGGGCACCCTGCTAAGGTGTTGTACCTTCATCGGTACCGAGGGTTCGAATCCCTCTCTCTCCGCAAAGCGGGATGAGCAGGCTCGAAAGAGCCTGTTTTCTTGTAAACAGAGCCTTGTTTGAGCAGTTCGGAAGTAGTGTTTAGCTTGGGCATATATTCACTTAAAAACTGATATGCAGGGGTAAAACTAGCTTTTAGTGTCTTACCGTCTAATTGCATATTATCAAATATTCTTTGTAGTAAAACACGCTTATCTTCATTAGTAGCATTAGGACTATAATACAAGTCTTTAGCATTATATGCTAAATCAAGTATTTCTATGCCAACATGATAATATTTATCAGAATTATCCTCGCTATTATTCATCTTTTTTAACAACTTCTTTTTTTCCTTGGTAAACTCATTAAGTTTTTTCTTGTAATATTCAGCAGTAATCAATCCATCTAATTTATCTTCATAAATTTTATCAAGCCTGTTTGTTAATAAAGATATTTGTTTATTAAGGCCATCCTTTGTATTTCTAGTAAAGGATTTTTTATCTTTGTGCTTTTCTTTTAAAGCTCGCTTTATCCAATCTAAAACAGCTTGGCTTTTGGGTTTAATTAAATTGAGCATTTTATTGACTGTTTTTTCCATTTCTTCCTCTCGCACATATCCCTTTTGAGAACACGGCTTAAAGCCCTTACAATGCCCATACTGGCGTTTTTTCTGTGTTTCCCATGTTATTAGACAACCACAATCAGCACACCTAATCATGCCCTTAAAAAGATGGTCATGCGTTTTTCGTTGCCCCGCTTTATATCGTCTTTTTAATTTAGTTTGGACTTCATTAAATAACTCTTCACTAATAATTGACTCATGATTGCCATCATATTCATTATCATTCCACATAATATATCCACAATAAAAAGGATCTCGTAATTTTCGATGAATTGAGCTAATACCAACCTTACGACCATTTTTACCCCTTAATCCTTCGTCATAAAGCATATCCGACATTTGTCTCAAAGTATAGTTACCTTCTAAATACAGCTCAAACATCCTTTTCATAAAGGGTGCTTTTTCTTCGTCAATAACATGTTCTCTATGATTAAAGCCGTCTATGGTTTTGTACTTGTATCCAAGTTTAGGCATAGATGGTAATCCACCAGACTCAATTTTAGCTTTCTGTCCTTTTTTAACCTCCTCGCTTAAATTATTAGTATAGAAACGAGCAATCGCCACTTTCATATCCCAAATTAGATTTTCATGAGCCTTAGTATTTTTACTAACAACAAAGTTTTCTTTAACAAAATGCACCTCTCTTTTTTCATCAACCATTATCCAATCGCTAATAGTAGCCCCGTCTTTCAAATTACGAGTTAATCTATCAATTTTTTCGCACAGGATAATATTGATTTTTCTTTTTTTAACAAAAGATAACATTTCATTAAATGTTTTTCGTATTTGTTTACCGCTAGCACTTTCAGAAATTTTAAATATTTTAGATATTTGTATCTCTTTTCGATCAGCATATTCCTTTAAAAGCTTTTCCTGAGCTTCTAGTGAATACCCTTTATCTTCTTGCTCTTTGCTAGAAACACGGCAGTAGAGTATGCATCTATTATTTTTGATTATTTCCATAGAATTAAAGTTAAAAACAAAAAGGGACGGTCTTGGATTACCCAACAAAACAAAGCAAAAGCCTTATTTGTCAGCAAGAACCGCCCTTTTTTGGGGACAAATATATAAAAAGCTCTTGCTTTAGATGTTTTGTTGAGTAATCATAATTATTATATCAGGTTGACTAAAAATAGCAAATGAGCGATAATTACATAAATTGACTATTGACTACAACCAATTTGGAGGGTATAGACCATGAAAGAAGTCTGGTATACGATTAGCTTGGTAATTGATCTTTTAATTATTGTCATGGTGTTTTTGGGAGTGTCCATACCTCTTGGTGGCCATGGCTACAAATCAATGACTGCAATGCAGACAATGGTCGAGATGTTCAAAGATGATTTTGGACGAGGGTATGTTTACGGGATGTTTATTTTTCTAGCATTGGCCGGAATACGTTTCTTGATTATCGATTTCAAGAAAATTTTTGAAGATCGATAAAGGAGGCTGAAACAATTATTAATATAGCTTAAGCGGACACCAGATACTCTGGTTCCGCACCAGCTTCACGCGGTTCCAGATTATTCTATATATAAGTAGTCATTTATATAGAATAATTTAATCGCGTGGAGTATAGATAAAAACATTGATTTAAGCTAATCAGTGTTTTTTAATATATGTAATTTTTAACTATTGACAAGAGGGTCAAAAAATGCTATTGTTAAGTGTTGTTTTACCAATAATTATAATCATTATAGGTTGTTATTATTGGTTCAAACAACCTACAAGGAGGTATATCGTGCCGTGGAAAGTTCCACAAGCCCCAACTGTGGGGAGACGAGTCCGCTGGGATGAGACTAAACGGTATGGAACCGTGGACAAGACAGAAAGTGATGATGTTACTGTCACTGCTGTTTACGTCAAGTTCGATGATAACCCGGGGCTTCCCCCCCAACGATTTGTTGCCAGTCAGTTTCAGGCACAGTTCACCGCCATTTAAAAGGAGGATTCACTAATGAAATATAGCGATTTTGTTAAAAAGATGGAGAAGGAATACCCTGACTGGCATGACTTGCACACCGCTCTTAGAGCTGGTGGTTTGGCAGCGTGGGATTTTCTCGGCAACTATGTTGGTTTCCAGTTTGGTCATTTGGAACCTGAGGAAGTCGTATGGATGATTGATCACGATCATGCACTCGAGCTCCGCGCCATCGCAATAAGGTACGCGTTTGCACGCAAGATCCGCGTCGCAATGGCTGAGATTGATGCGAAGCCAGAGGATGCTAAGATATAGCCCCGTTAAACCCACCTACAGGCACAATTAAGTATGAAATCCCATCCGTGCCACCATCCCCCCAGGGCCGCTCTTATCCTCGTTCGTTGTTCACTCACACTACAGGCCCTACCATTTTCTATATATAGTTGTGTAGACAGCGGTAAGAACTGTAGTGTAAGTTTAATAAAAGCATAGACTTTAACTAGTCTGTGTTTTTTAATATGTGTGAATAAAATACATAATACTATTGCTTAAATTGAACTAGTAATGATATAATATATCCTGAAACTAGGCCACTGCGGTCTAGTGTGTTCTTTCGTGCCATTTCGGCATATGCACTGGGAGGTGCAAAAATGAAGAAGTTTCTTTTGTTAATGTTGTTTTTGATGGTCGTGGCACCGGTCAGCGTGGCCAACGCGAACATGATCACGGTCGAGTCAGACTCCAGCGACACCGCCAGAGTGGGACTTATGATCGTGGACGCGGACACCAGCAACCAGCAGGAGTCCCTGACGAGCCAGAGCCCTACAACGCTCACGTTCCTCATGGACGCCAGCCAGAACACCGCCATCGTGCTCCACACGCAGAACACGAGCGGGTTCGACATGTTCCTCGGCTACATTCACGGACCCAGCAACACCAAGAAGAGCAACGTCGTCAAGAAGAAGTGCCCCAAGAAGAGCGAGCTGATCATCACGGTCTAATGCCCCTCGGTGTTAGATACGCGACGACAGACTCGCGGAAGCACCCCCGGCCACATGTAGTTGCAGTACGTGGTTCGGGATTATTCTATATAACGAACTTGTGTAGAATAATTCAACCACGTACTGTATATATAAAAGCATAGACTTTAACTAGTCTGTGTTTTTTTATTCTGTTTATCCAAAAAATCAATCTTAGCGAGAACATCAAAAGATTCAACTAAATCATTACCAATTTTAGTTGTTTCAGTTAAAGACAAATCAACCCCGTACTCGGTTTTAATTATCTCTTGTAATTCTTTTATCATTTTCTCGCTTATCATATCATCACTGGCTATTCATTAGTATTGACCTTTCAAACACACCCTTACTAAAAGCAACAAACCCTAAGTTGTAGGCTTTGTATTCCACTTCACCCGTCCATTCTGATTCCCACTCAGCCTCAAACACTGGCTTTATCAAAGATAAAAACTTATTAGCAAACAGCATGGCATACCAGCTTAATAATTCAACTGGTCTTTTTAAACTTTGTGAACAAAAGAACTTCTTTTTGTTAAACATTACTTGGTCAAATAAGTCTTTACCTAAATATTTAGACATATATGAACCAAGGTTATTAACTTTTCCAATCTGTCGTATATTTACATGTCCATGACTCCAAATATATTCTAATCCACCTATTTCTATATATGGTAAATTACATACTAGATGATAATGAATAGCCCCACGCTTTTGAAACTCAGGAACAGCTAAATACTCAAACTTAGGAAACCTATATACTATTCTTTTAATAAACTGATTAAACAAATAATTAGCTTGTTTTAAATCAGTCATATTATCAATAAAGGTTAAAGTCATAAACTTGTTTAACTCGGGGTTAGAATTAATAGTTCTTTTGATCTGTGTTTTTGTTCGTCTAATACTAGATTCCATTTTTCGTATTTCATATTCAATTTGTTCAACAATATCCATTTGTTTTGGCTCACTCAATTTCTTCTTTTTCTTGCTGGTTCTCTTAAAATCCCTCCACATTGGTTTTTTGTACTCAAAAACCTCGACCTGTTGGCCGGATACGATCATTTTTAGGTGGTAGGGATAGGGCATAGTTTTTTGGTTGACAAATTTTAATTATTAGGCTATGATTTTATATCACGCCTGCCATGGGGGTAGCGTGTTTTCAAAGGGAGAGATAAGTATGGCTACCAAAGAGCGGGTGCGAGAGTACGTCATTAATTACTTAGCTAAGGTCAGGGGTGTTGACCCTTCTGAGATTGATGATGATACTCCGACAGAATTTCACGAGTCGCATGGCATCGTTATGTTCGCCATGGTACATCTTCAAGAGCTTCACGTCATGATCCATAATGACGAGGACACTGTGCGTGATCTGGTGAACATGATCGCTAGTGGCTGATTTCACCAATCATTAAGGGAGGCTTCGTTATGACACCAAAACCGTCGCCGAAGACCAGAGCTCCGCCCCACGGCTCATAAAATCCAGTGGGGGCAGTACTAAAGCAGATCTAAATCAGGTCTGTTTTTGTTTATTCTCAAATAACATTCAAATCTTTTCGTTAGATGTGTTGATATTATTAAATTAAGATTTTCAGAACAAATTCTAATTTCTTTTTTCTTTTTATCCGTTTCTTTTTAAGCAACCCTTTTTGGAGCCGCCCTCGCGGGCTGCCTCCTAAAAAGGAAACCCTTTAAAAAATAATCCGGATTTAAAAAAGAAAAAAAGAAAATTTAAAATAATATGTAGTCTTTTTCACCGCATCAGAGCAAGGTATTTTAGCAACAGCTTATCGTTAATCAAGGTAGTATTGAATCTCCACCTTGACTATCGCAAGCTATCAGTTGCTTAATCTTCTTTTGCTCGTTGCGGTTAATTCAGCCTAATCGGCGAGTCTTTATTTAATTGGCTGTAAATTTATCTATATGGATAAAATTAAGTCCAACTGGACAGGTTCAGAACACACTTCTGAAATAGTCCGCAAACAAATTCTTTCCCGCTGGGGAGAGGATGAAGCCGGCAATTACGATCCTAAATCTAATTGCTTAACTTTTAAGCAGTGGCTTAAAAATGGCTTCAAGGTTAAGAAGGGAGAAAAGGCTTTAAAGTCCTTCATTGTCGTTGAAAGAAAAAACGACAAGGGACAGATAATTTCTCAGTATCCTAAGCAAATTAACCTTTTCTATGTACGCCAAGTTGAAAAACTTCAACAGGTAGGCGTTTAGCAAAATCGGGAGTAGTTCTCTAATGAGTTCTACTCCTTTTTTTGTATGCGTTGTTTGTCTTTCAATGAACAATTCGGCTTGACAAAAGGTAAAAAACAGGGCATATTGCAATTGACAATTACAATCAAGAAGTTAACCTCACGCTGTAGGAGCTTGAAATGAAAATATCCGACATCCTCAAGGGTGGAATTCCTGCAATCATCGTACTGGGTCTTGTTTTTTGGCCATTCATCATGATATACAATGCCCGAGGTTTTGAGTCTGTGGATGGATATTTACAGACAGCCAAGTTTTGCACTGATGACCGGAACTGCAAAAACAACTTTTTCTGTGACGGTGACCTCTGTGTCGATCGGCGCTGTTTGGAGGGGCTGAACGTGCCTCGATGTCATCGAGTTGCTGAGCTCGAAAAACGAAGTGCACAGGAGAAGAAACTGGAGTGATCCACTCCGCCCGGCTTTAGTCAGGCCGGCATGCGGGGCGGATGTAGTTGTTAGCCATCCGTTCCCTTGTTGTGTATATATTTAATTGTATATACAACAAGGAGAATATATAACGGATGGTTTTTGTTTTACAATAAATTTAATATTAATATCTAGATCCACCTCGTTTTTTGTATGCGTTGTCTATCCTGCTAAAAGCAGGAGTGTTATCGTTATTAGGTAACAGACCAGTATTATCGTTTGAGTTTTCTTTGAGATATTTACGATGATAAGGAAATACAGGGTATTCAATAAAATTAACGGCTTCGTGAGTGTTGTAGCAATTAGCTTTTTTCTTGTTAAAGAAAAACAGTTTCCGCTTTAAAGCTATTCGTTTTGTTGTGTCATCCTTTAAATCTTTCAATTCAAAGTATGAAGCCATAAACAAAACAGTAAACAAATTTCTAATTTCAATATATTCCTGTCCTAGATCTCGTATTCGTTTATCAATATTTCCAGCGTGTTGAACTCCTGCCCAAACATCAAGAGGAATAATCTTGCCGTCTTTATCTTTACCGACATCATGGCGGTGAGCAGAAAACTTTTGTTTCGCGCTAGGAGGCATTTCTTGCCACTCTCGTGAATCAAAATACCCCTGTGCTTCATCAATAAATATCTGTCCACCTTTGATGTGGAGTAGCTCGGGAATTTCAGACCAGAAATATACTTTACCTAATTTTATCTTTTTCTTGTCTAACTTCTTTTTTTGAATATATGCAGAAAAATCTAACTTCCAATTAGCATATACATCATATCCTTTTTTAATCATTTCCAAAGCTTTGTAAGTCATAAATAGTGTTTTACCAGCTCCGGGTTTTCCAGTGATTATTGTTATCATAAATTTTTAAGTTAGTGATTTTACAATTTGCATAACTAGACCGAACAAGAATAAAGTCATTTCAATAAACAGAACCAGTAGGAAAATTTTAAATAAGACGAATACAGGGAATACTAGGTTTATCTTGGCAAACACAGGATTAATGGTAATAAAGGCATTGTTGACCGCACTAATTACTGAACTGTTTGGGTTAGCGTCTGGCAGAATAGAGAATATCTTTATCAATATTGTTTCAATAATATTAAACATATTAAGAGTGGTTATGGAATAATCTAGCAATTCTTAACACTACATACAAAGCAAATATGAGCCACAAAAAAGCGGTGATATATGGTCGCAGTCCATCAGAGAACTGTTTTACAATTGGATTAGAAAAAGAAAATATCTTAATTTCTAAATCAAACTTACCGTCATCAGACATCGACATTAAAGATATATCCATAGCCGTACTACTTGCGTAACTCGACTGACCGTTAAACAAATTGTAAAAACCATCATGAAAAGTAAAGTAGTAATTAAATACAGATTTCTTTTTTAATTCCTTTACTAAACGAGGAAACAAATATCCTCCCGTAACATCATTATTATAAGTAAATTCTAGATCAGACACATAGATACTAAATGGATATTGTCTTTTCATTTCACCGCTATCAGTAAGTTGAACTACGTAATGCAACGGAATAGTAGAGGAGGCTTCCATAGATACAATATGATTTTGAATATCAGTCATCATATCCAACTTTTTATCATAATAATTAGCATTCAAAACAGTTCCGTTTTTATCGTACTGAGTAATGTGAAAGTTTAAATTACTAAGCGTGGATGAAGCTGACGCGATAAAAGAATAAGTAAAGTTTTCCGAAGTTTTTCCTTTAGGCAAAACTAAAGAGATTTTATTGAAACTTGGTTTTTTAATAATGATGTCGTAGTCGTTGTAATAATCAAAATTAAAATACCAGTCATCCGGATAGCCTTCAATAATTTCAATCGACCGCACAGTTTTAACATCCATTAAGTTGTCGTACGCTACACAATCGCCAGCCGTACTGTTTTTATCAACGGCAGCGATTTTATTCTTCGAGCCGTCCATATATATTTTTCCGCTGAAAGTATTACTGGTACAATCTAAATTGTAATTAACATTAGAAAATGAATAACAATTGTCAGTCAGTCCTACTTGATTAATTCCATTCGTAGGACAAGTACCAGTTACACTTACCCAAGTATCTTTTTCATATGGGTCGTTATCTTGTGGATCAGTAATAGCAAACTGTATAGGGTCAGGATCATCACTAAATACTTTAAACAACATATCGCACGAAGCACCCAAACTATCTTGATAACGAGTAGCAGAACGATAATAGTATGTTTGCCCGTCCAGATAATCTTCACTATATCCATTATAATTACAATTGTTATATACATTCTTTAATATATCAGTTGAGCCTTCATAATCATTTGCACTACCACTATTAAACAAGAAAAAGTAATTGGCTGAACTACTTACAGACACAGCGTTATCAAAAGTAAAGTAAACCCATTTAAAATATGTTCCGTCATCATTACCGCCCTCATTTGAAGCATGACAATTAATATCATAAGGAATCATCTCGTTTAATTCACTAGCAGTATATGACTTACTCGCTAAAGGATTTGAACAGCCAGCATAATATCCACTTTGTGCAGAGTTACACAAAGTAAAAGTCTTTGGCTTGTTTAAATCCGCTCGTCGGCATAGCTTTAACCCAACTGAACGAATAGCATTTGTAGTCGCAGAAGTTTTAAAGGTTTGTCCTCGTCCACTTTCAGTAAATATTCTAATTATCCATTGATAAGCGCTAGTATCAGGAGTAAAACTAACTACATCACCAACTGGAGTACTGGTAGCACTTGCTTTTCCAATCCAACATAAAGAGAAAATAAAAGTGAAGCAGATTGTTAATAATATTTTATTTAATTTCATAGCATTACAGGATTTAGGCGGGGGCTTGAGTTTAGACAAGCCCCCGCTAAGTCTACTTCATGAAGCGTTTAGACAAACGCCACACAAAGCCAAGAGAGAAGATAATCACACCTACAATTACTATATTGGAGATGTTAGTTGAAATTACTCCAACCACATTATCTTTCATGGTTACTACCATAGTTTGAGTAGTCGAGGCTACAGCAGGATCCATGGCCGCAAAAGCACTAGAACCAACCAAGGCTCCAATTACAATCATTACCGATGCAACTCTAACCTTGTTGTTTGTAAGCAGACTTTTAACTTTGTTGAACATAGGATTAATTAAGAATTAAACTTTCGAATAAATAACAATAATAAGCCGACTACTGTTCCAATAATTACTCCGACACTAATTCCCATACCGAAGACTTCCGCGATACTTGCAAAGTTGTCTATGTAGCAGGAGTGTGCCATTTGAATTAAAGTTGAACACATATTATTTTTTCGTTATTTTTAAGAAAATACTTAGAAAGATATATATTACGAGGGGGAGAACTAAAGTCATTCCCAGACCAAGTAATATATTGCTCGTCATTTCAGCCATACGCTTATGATTTATATATCTGAATTAGAATTAAGATAACTAATAGACCGAACTGAATAGCTAAACCAACGGTAAGAAATTGAGTAAAGAAATTTATAATATCTAAACTCTGATCGCTTAACTGGCATTTAACTAGACTGCCTTGAAATATATTCAGATAACAATTCATATTCTATTTTTTCTTATTAGCTGGAATGAAGACATCAACAAAAGCTCTTTTTCTTTTGCCGTCGACAATATGGTAGGGAAAGATGTTAACATCTAAACTAACCTTCTCGCCTTGTTTGCCGATATTAAGATCCATATTGGATATGTTTATCTTAACTGGGTAAACACTCTTTGGTGTTTCAATATATACCTCTCGGCTTTGACCGGGATTACCGTCCTTACGGACATACTCCCTAACGCTGTCGCGTTTTAATATACCTTCGACTTTAAACATATATTTACGAGTCAATGTGTTTAATTAAGTTTCGCAAATCGACCTTTATTTTTACGATAAATATATTTTATAAAATTGGGTTTGACATTAGTTGACGTCAACGATCGTGTCAAAAACAAAAAATCCCTAAAATTAGGGATTAAAAGGTAAAAGATAACGTCAAAAAAACCACTCTTTACAAGTAGTTTTTTATATTTTTCATTCTGCTTCCTGCTTAGTTATCCACAAGTAGTTTTGAATAACTTAGCAGGAGTGAAGCAGAACGGTGTTCTGTACTTTTTCTCTCCCTCGCCACTAAGGCGGATGCCTCTTGGTTGACATTTTGACCTCCATTAGTTTTGGTTTGGCGTCTTCAGTGTTAGGAGGATGCCTCCGATGCAGACAACAAAACTGCCACCGAAGAAAATAAGCAAGGCTTGCTCTCCATCAATCTCGAGGCTAAAGATGCGCACTGAAAACGCGATAAATATCCCTAAGGCAACAAGCAAGATACCCAAAAGGATTGCCCCAACTTTTTTCTTGGTCATTTCGTTCCTCACTCTTTATTTGGTTAATCCGCGTTTTTTTGCCAGTGCCAAAAGGTATTTCATCCGCTCTCTTTGAGTAGAGGTGACTCCACCAGCGATGAGGAGGGTACTCCCATATCGCCACACATAGCCACCACTCTTAAGTTGTAACCTTGGCACAGGGTCTCCATTGGCTAGCAGACGCTTGCTTTCAATTCTTTTCATCGGTGTTATCTCCTGAAGGTTTGTCTTCCGCCCTTCTGTTGTGTTTTGGTCTATATAGAATAGAACCAATTAAAGTACAGGCTATTAACGCAAGGGGCGTTAACAGGTAGTAAAGTACATCTGCACGCACCATTGTCGCTACAACACAGAGAATGATGAACGGTGAAAGACATAATACAGCTTTAAGTACGTTTTTCCAGGTAATCATTTTTCACCTCAGAGGTTGGTGGATTATTTATCAAAGAACACTAAATTTAATATACCACTAAATATACTTATTATTCAAGCTAACTTTGCCTGTCTTCCCTGTATCAAATATTAAAAAATCACATATTTTATTATCCGTCTGTCTTTTAATCTTTCGCTGTATTTCACGACAAGAGACATGATATTTTTCCCAACCTCGTTTTTGGTCGCCGTAATTCATGTCTCTAAATTCATCCTCGGCTATTTCTGCATAATAAAAATCATCAAAATAATTGTTTTGGTTAGTTATAAAAATGTGTTTTAAAATTTTATGAGAGTTGGTTATTCTATTTCTTTGATTTATTTTTACCAGTTTACCTTGTATATATAAAACGCTATTTGGTTCATCAAACCAAGTTGTATTTTCTTTGTCATCACTATTCAAAAAATTGTCTTGTTCCATTCGTTCAAATACCTCGCTGTTTACCACCTTGAAAGACAAATTAAACATTGCCTTTGAATATGGTTTTGAAAACAGCTTACACAAATTATCATAGGCTTTTTTATCTGATAATTTACAAGTTCTAATTTTTTTCATCTTTTTGTGTATTAGTTCTAAATTAGAATAATACGACCAAAATTCTTTTGAAAAGATAGCTTCACCTCGCACATCTAAAAATTCTTCCTCGTCAAAGCATTCAGCCTGTTGTTCACCAATAATATCTGCGGTTTCGTCAAAAATCCGCTGTAAAATGTTTTTTGCCAGCGGGTCTTTGTTTAGAAGTCTAATATATTTGTAAATTATGACCAGTTTTTGAAACAAACTCCTTTCAATACAAAAAAGCTTTGTTAGTTCAAGCATTTTTTCTTTGAGTTTTTGAGGGGCTCGATTCATGGATATTAAGTTTACTTATCATGAGTATATTAAAAGAGTAGTAAGAGAAAATCAAAATAGTATTGCAATTTGTATAAAATAACGGAGGTTCTTCCATATTTGCCTATAATTAGCGGAAATTATGACCAACTTAATGTTAGTAGGTATATTCATTTTAGCATACATTTGCAATGGTTAACAAATTCGCTAATTTAACCATAAATATTATTAAGCTGTGGACAACTTAGATTTTGAGTAGTAATATGCTGACATTTAAAAAAATAAGGTGTATATTAAAAAACTCGCGGATTAAAGCAAGTTTTTACTATTATATACAGTAGAATTAATAATTTTAGATAGGTTATTTTTTAATTGCTTCTAATACGACCTTTTCCGCGTGTATTATTGTAGTATTAAAAATTGGTATAAGCACGTCTTCCTGTTTGATTAGTAACGGAATTTCTGTACACCCCAAAACGACACCTTCTGCACCATCTTGAATAAGTTTTTCAATAATTCTAAGATATTCTTTTTTTGATGATTCTTCTATTTTGCCAAGACAAAGTTCATCGTATATAACTTTATTTATTATTTTTCTGTCTTCGTCGTCTGGGATAATGACATCCAAACTATACTTTTCGGACAGTCTATCCTTATAAAAATCTTCTTCCATTGTATACCTTGTTCCCAAAAGCCCCACTTTTTTAAGACTTAGTTTATCGATCACCTGTGCTGTTGCGTCTGCAATATGAATCAAAGGAATATTTATATTATCCTGAACCTCATCAGCCATTTTGTGCATTGTATTTGCACATATTAAAATTAGATCAGCACCAGCCTTTTCTAGATCTTTAGCTATATTTATCATTATTGTAGTTAATTCATTCCATTTACCTTGGCGTTGAAGTTTCTCAATTTCTTCAAAATCAACAGAATACAGAATAGATTTTGCTGAATGCAATTCACCCAACTCTTTTTTAACTTTTTTATTAATAATGCGATAGTACTCGATAGAGGATTCCCAACTCATTCCACCTATTAGTCCAATTGTTTTCATATCATTTTTCATTTATCACCTATATAAAATAATTTACTTTAATTTTTTATCTTATTAAGTAGTCTATTATTTTGGATCGCTATAAATGCCACTTCCTTACTTATCCAATATCTATTTACGATATCTTTAATTGTTGGTGATTTTTCTTTGACAAATTTTTTTATATCACTTGAAGGAACTAGTAGTTCTCCAGCAAAGGTATTAGCTTCTTTTTCTTGAGATTTTTTTGAGTATTGATCAGAATCGGCTAAAATAGAGGTGTGTTCTAATACGACATGTCCTATTTCGTGAGCTACAGTAAATCTTTGTCTAACTACTGAAATATTTTTACTATATAAAATACAACAGATTCCATCTCCGCTCATTTTTGTATTACCATCAATTGTTAAATCTTCACATTTTATATTTATCCCCATTCTTTTAATTATAGCATTCAATTGAACTGGTATTTTGTTATCGCAGAAATCATTCCAAATTTCAGTTGCTTTCAGTCGTGCGTTTTTATTATTTGGCTTTAGTATATTATCTGCAACACTTTTGTATTCATCCGTTATCATTTTTTCTTTTTTATGTAATCAAAATAATCTTCAATTTTATCTCTATCTGATTTTGTTAAATCTTTACTGGCTCGTAAGGCTTCCTTAAACGTTGTTGATCTAGCCTTATCTTCGCCAATTAAACTAGCAACCGTGGTTCCTAGCTGTGTAGCAATAGACATTAAATCAACCGTTGTTATATTTCTTTCTCCTTTTTCAATAAACGCAATATAGGTGGCAGTTTGTTTGCCTACTTTTTGTGCTAGTTCACTTTGAGATAAGCCAAGCTTATCTCGTAATTTTCTAATATTTTCTCCTATAATTTTTTTTCTTTGCTCGTTCATATGTTTATTATATTACCTATTTGTAGATGCATTGTCAAGCTCTCTGTATAGAAAGGTCTTGACTTAATTAATCACATAGGTTAAACTAGTATTACCGCAAAGATAATTAATTAAAATATATGCAATTTAAAATTCCCCATTAAAAAAGACGCAATAATTGTTAATGCCAGTGCGTCTTATCCTTAAACTTAGTAATTATCCCAACGATATTATTATAACAGGTTCTTCTAGTATTAACAAGCTTATAAATTAATATATTTAAATATGAAATATTTAGTCAATACCAATGCTCAGCTAAACGGAGACCATGAGGTTCATAAGGAAACTTGTGATCATTTACCTGATTTAGAAAATCAAAAATATTTAGGTGATTTTACCAATTGTCGTGATGCTGTTAATAAAGCAAAGGAATACGATTCCGATGCAGACGGTTGTTATTATTGTAATTACCCTTGTCATACGAGTTAGGTGATGTAAAGATGATGGATATAACATTTTCCTTCATCGAAATAATTAATTATACAAATATGAAAGTTGCCCCATGCTATTCAATTCAACCAGGAATCGAAGTATATCATAACTCTAATAAGTGTACAGAAAGAAACAATATCGAAAATTGTAATCGTCGTTCTGGAAAAGGAGGTAAAAGGTTATGCAATCATTGCAAACGGCTTGAAAAATAGTATATAACTAAATATCTGCACTAGACAAATGTTTAGTGCTTTTATTTTACATAATATATAGCATTAGCCTAATTTAATAAAAAATGATAATATATTTACATAATCACACCTTAACTAAATATGAAAAAAGTTCTATTATTACCAGGCTGGATGGAACACCTTGAAATATTTAACAATCGAGATGATATTTTTGATATTCAAACTAATAAGCTAAGTAGTAGCTATGCAGAAACTGATTATATTATTGGTTTTAGCTTAGGTGTTTTAGCTATTTTACAAAATATTGACATTATAAAGAGCAATATTATTTTAATAAATCCACCTTTACCAAAAAGAAATATACTCACTTGGTTTTTAAAATGGCTTAAATTTATCCTGAGTGAAGGCTTATCTTCTAAAAGGCAAAAATTCATTACAAGTCCAATTAAGTTTTTTCTTGAAATTATAAACTGCATTAAATTACTCAATATGGATACATCAAAAATATTTAATCGTCTACCCAAAGACAAAATAACGGTTATTTGTGGTAAAAATGATAATTATTTTTGCGATGATGTGGCAGTTGAATTTTTACGTTCTAACAACATCAATTTAATAGAAATAGATGGTGGCCATAATTGGTGCGAAGAAATAGAAAATCAGTTAATTAGTATAATGGACAATAAATACAACATATGCAAATAAAGACGTTATTAAAAGATTTTGACAATCTCCAACAACAATATGGAGATAAAAGCCTAGATGCAATTTGTGGTGCGGGGCAATTAAACAGCCCAAACTTATGTTTAGTTTTTATGAACCCAACTAAAAGAAATGTGGCTTCAAACAAAAGTTGGCGTGGGCTAAAAGCTCCTTGGATTGGAACAAAGAATGTTTGGAAAATGTTTAATCAATTAGGTATTATGGATGATGAGCTTTATAAAGAAATAGATCAAAAAAAACCAGAAGATTGGGATTATAAATTTACTAATAAGTTGTATAAAGCTATTAGTGATAATTCTATTTATATAACTAATTTAGCAAAAGCAACTCAATCTGATGCTAGACCTCTAAACAACGCGGTTTTTAAACAGTATATAGATTTATTCAAAAAAGAAATAAGTATTATAAAACCAAAAGTTATTATATCTTTTGGTAATCAAGTTAGCTCCATAATACTTAATGAAAATATCAAAGTATTAGATCATAGAAAGAAAAACACACCCTTCAATATTGACGGTAAGAGATATAAACTATTTCCAGTCTACTATCCAGTGGGACAAGGAATGAGAAATATCAAAAAAGCTAAAGAAGATATTAGTTGGATTTTAAAAAATTATATATAATCCAATTTTAAATAAGTAATGTTAATAAAATAATGAATCAAACAATATATTTCATAATTATATTTATCTCCACAATCCTAGCAACCAGGATATTCTTATATTTAAAACCAACTCCTAGTCCAACTATCAAAGGCTTTAGACTACACCATTACATGTTTGGTTTAATTTTAATACTAGTTGGCATGCTATTAACTAACATTACTATCTATGCTGTCGGCTTGGGCTTGTTTATTGACGAACTTCCATATATATTATTAAAAGGTAAAAATCATAAGGATAATTATTCAACAAAGTCTTTGTTGGGTGTATTAATATTAATGATTGTGGTAATATTACTTAAAGATTATTTAGTATTTTTTTAACATTAAAATATGTCTGAACAACCCCCAGAATTTGAACCAACACCAGAATATATTCCTAGTGCAGAGGAAGTAACTTTAATTTTTGAAAGACTAGTTGATGGAAAAGAATATAAAGTTGCAAGACAACTTGAAGATGAAAAAGGTCTTCGTTTACTCGAAATTATTATTTCTAATGAAGACGGTGTTGGCTATAGAGAATACGAATATTCAAGAGGACCACTAAGACCTAAAGAAGGAGAACCAAAAATTAAACCATATATCCATGTTGCAAATTATAGTGATGATTCAGGTATCCCAGATGGTGGTTATTCCGTGGCTAAGTATATAGATGGAGAATGGAAATTAACTCCTTAAATTTATGAAATATAACAAAAGTCTAGATGAAGAACTTGATATTATTCATTCAGGCATAATGGCACTAGAGGAACTTTTAATAAAGAAAAAGATAATAACTCTAGAAGAATTGAATCCAATTATAAAAAAACTATTTAAACAATGTAGAGATAATAGAGAAAAAGGGAAGAAGCCGAAAATACAAAAGAAGTCATAATTAATCGTAAATATATGGAACTAACATTTTTAGGCACAGGAGGAGTTCATGGCATACCTGCCTGGAATTGCAGTTGTTTTGTTTGTAAAAGTAAAAACCCAAAAAATAAACGTTTTCGCTCTGCATTATTTATTAAAATAGGGAATAAAAACATATCCATTGATTGTGGTCCCGATTATAGGTCTCAGCTTTTGAAAAATAAAATTACTAAATTAGATTATGTTTTTGTAACCCATGCTCATTCGGATCATATTAACGGAGCGATGGAACTATCTAGACAAAAAAATTTAAAACTAGAATCTTCCAAACAAGTATTAAAAGAAATGCGTCGTCGTTGGAGTTCTAGTAATAAATGGTTAGAAACTAGAAATCCGACCATTAAAATACAAGAATTTAAATCAAAAGTAATATTAGGTGTTAAAGTAGATCAAATTAAATTAGAACACCAGAAAGATTATACAAAAGAACCGACTGCTTGTGTGGGCTATGTGTTTAAATCAAAAAAATTTAAGTTTGCCTATTTAAGTGATTATTCAAAGATATTAGAACCAGAGAAGTTAAAAGATTTAGATTTACTAATTTCTGATGGTAATAATATGAAAACCAAACATGGCCATGTGGGGGTAGAAGGTAGTATTAAGGTATATAATCAATTTAAACCTAAAAAGATGTTATTAACTCATATTAGGCACACTGAGGATCATACCAAATTATCTAATTACGTTAAAAAGTTTGGTAATATTAATGTGGCTTATGATGGGTTAATTATTAAAAAATAATATGTGGTGGATTCCAATAGCATTTATCGCCCCAGCGTTATTTGCCATATCAAATATCGCAGATAATATATACTCAAATAAGCTTTTTAAAAAAGATTATTTTGCTACCGTTTTTTATGCTAATGCTTTAAAAGCTCCTTTGGTCTTATTGGCTTTATTTTTTATAACGCCTAGTTTACCTCCTTTAGGTTTAATTCCATACTTTGTTGGTATTGGAATCTTAGAAATAGCTTATCTAGTTCCATTTTTTAAAGCATTGCGCCATGAAGATACTTCAGCTGTGGTAGCTCTGTGGTCAATGAGCGGTATTTTTGTTCCTATTTTAGCCTTTTTTATATTAGGCGAGGTTTTGCATATTAATCAATATTTAGGGTTTTTAATAATAATATTTTCAAGCACACTATTAAGTTTACATAAAACTAAATTTAAATTAACTCTGAACAAAGCCTTCTTTCTAATGATTTTATCTGCTTTTTTAAAATCATTAAGGTGGATATTGTACAAACAAGTATTTAATCAAGTTGACTGGTCAACTGGATTTTTTTGGTCTTTTATTTTTATTGGATTAACTGGCTTAGGCATGTTTTTTATAACCAAGAGCAGAAAGCAAATAATAAATCATTTTAGTACTTTTAGAAATAACTATAAGCTAATTATTTCTATGCTTTGTGTTAGCATGATAGGTTGGACTGCGGCCACTTATGCCACTTCCGTTGTTCCTGTTTCAATAGCTAATGGAGTAATGGAAACTCAATATTTCTTTATACTTTTCTATGCTTTAATTTTTGGCAAAATGTTACCTGGTATATTTAAAGAACGGCTTGGTTTTAAGAATATTACTAAAAAAACATTCCTTTTCGTTCTGATGGTGATTGGAGTAGTTTTATTGACAAGATAAAAATATAGCGAAACAAATAAAAAGAAGAAGATTAATAATGATAAAAAAATATGGAAATAAGGAAAGCTAAATATGAAGATATTAGTGCACTTTCAACAATGCTCACAGTACTAGATAGACCACATTATAATTTTTCAAGTAGGAACAATATAAAAAAGCACGTAGATTCTAACCGATACCATATTGCAATTGAAAATGGGAAGGCTATCGGCGCGATATGTTTGATAGAGGTAGAAAAATCAATAAAGATAAATGCACTAGTCTCTAAGAAAAAAGGAGTTGGGGCATCATTAATAAATTTTGCTATCAAATTTTGTAAAGATCAAAAAATAGTAAAATTGTGGTGTTATAGTCTAAAAAGTTATAATGCGTTTAATTTCTACGAAAAGATGGGGTTTGAAGAAATTTTTATGCTAAAAAAACAATGGCATGGAGAGGATTGCTATTTTTTAGGAAAGCTAATTGATTGATACGATTTTATACTTTATTAATAACGGTTGGACAGCTCTATTAACAAGATAATATTTAAAATATGACAAACATACAAATTAAACAAGTAAAAGACGTTGATTTAGATGGGTGCTATAATGTTGAGAAACGGTGTTATACTACTGAGGGCGCTACTAAAGAAAATATTAAAAAAAGAATAAATATTTTCCCTCAAGGTTTTTTGGTGGCCAAAAGTAATAATGAAACTATAGGTATTATAAACGGAACTTCAACCGATCAAGAGGATCTCAGTGATGAAGAATTAAAAGCCATGTTTAAGTTTTCCAAAAAAGGAGATAACATTATTATTTTTTCAGTAGCAGTTTTACCTGAATATCAAGGCAGGGGTGTTGCCCGCTTGTTGTTAGAAGAATTTATAAAAAAATGCAAAGAATTAAAAAAAGAAAAGATATTATTAATGTGTAAAAAAGAACTTGTCCCACTTTATAAAAGATTTGGTTTTGTTTATATACAAAAATCAAAATCAACTCATGGTGGTATTGAGTGGTATGAGATGCGATTAATGTTAGATTAAATGTAATAATATGAGTAATATAGACCCTAGACAACATTCAGCAGAGCATATCTTGACAGCAGTTTTTGGTATGTTATTTAATGGTAAAATAATAGATTCTAGATTTAAAGGTAATAAAGTTAGGTGTGATTTCGAAATTGAAACCAAATTGCCAGCAGAAGAAATAATTAAAAAAGTACAGGAAAAATCAAATAAAATAATTGAAGAAAGTCATAAGGTAGCCTTTGACGAAGTATCTTTAGAAGATGCTAAAAAATTATGCTCTCTACATCGTTTGCCCAAGGGTGTAAATAAAATAAGAATAGTTAAAATTAGTGATGATGTAATAACGCCGTGTGGCGGAGGTCATGTCAAAAATACCTCTGAAATTGGAAAACTTAAAATTAGAACTTTTAATTTCATTAAACCGCATATCTTAAGATTAACTTTTGTAATTGAGTAAAGCGTATTTTGTGTTTTATATCAGATATATACTCAATTACAAAAGTTTCCATAAACTCACTTAGCATCTATGGAACAACTTACTGCCCAAATAATTGGTTTTATCGCGCTTATTATATTAGTTGTTAGTTTTCAGTTTGACAATAGAAAAATTATAATTAATCTCAGGTCATTTAATAATATTGCTAATGTAGTTCATTTTTATTTACTGGGTGCAACAACGGCAGCTGTTTTGAACTTAATTTCTGTATTTAGGAATTTTATTTTTTTATATAGACCTAAGAATAAGTATTTAGATAATATTATCTGGTTGGTATTATTTCTTGTTATTTTTATATTAGCAGGGTTTTTTACTTGGGAGGTTTGGTTAGTATATTAGCAATTATTGGTATTGGCTTTGGAACATTAGGAGTTTGGAGTAAAAAAACTAAAGATATTAGATGTTTAACATTGCTTTCGAATATAAGTTGGTTGATTCATAATATATTTGTAGTCTCTCTGCCTGGTGTTTTACTAAACGCATTTATAATTATTTCAATTATTATTTCTATAATTAGGTTTGATAGAAAAAGTAAATTGGGTTTAGGGTCAAACTGAATTAAGGGGGTGTACAGAAGATGACATCATAAACTCAGACTGAGAATAAATATTATGAAATAAAACTTGCCTGTATTGAGTCAAAAAAAGTTCTGATAACATCCCTGTACGCGAGCCAGACATTTTTAAGGCCTTAAATTTACCTAAAACCAGGTAAATTTTTGTTTATTAGAGGTGCGAGTTTGGGTACCCCGGGCTGGACTGGCTCGGACTCTTTGATTATTTGCAAGCAGTATTGATTTTCTAATTGGTTCATTGTATAGTTTAAATATACTAAATATCTATTATTTATGAATAAAGCCATTTTAGCAATTATCGTAGCAGTAACTATCTGGGGAATTAATTTCTCTGTGACTAAAGTTGGATTGACAGAGATCGAGCCTATTACACTCGCATTCTTTAGGTTCTTCATCAGCTCAATTCTATTAATAACAATCATATTCTTTACAAAACAGGCTAAGGCTCTATTGAAAGCCTTAAAGAAAGACTTCAGATACTTCTTTGTAATGGGATTATTTGGGATAACAATGATCTATGTACTCGAAAACTTAGCACTCAAACTATCCACATCATCGGAAGTAGCCTTAATAATTTGTGCAGATCCCATTCTTATAATCTTGTTTGCATCCTTCTTTCTAGGGGAAAAACTCAATATCAAAAAAATCATCAGTATAACATTGGGAATCATCGGAGTTATACTCATTATAATAAAACACTTAGACTTATCCACTCTTTTTGACTCTTCTGCTTTTATCGGAAATATCTTGGCATTATTGTCATCAGTTGCGTGGGCTACTTACACTCTTATGACTAAAAAGAAAGTGGAAAAGTACAGTCCAGAAATAGTCTTAGCAATAGTCTCGATATTTGGAGTTTTGTTTCTATCTATCTCAATGCTCATTTTTGAAGGAGTTCCGCAAATATCAGAGCTTTCTACAAGGTCTTGGTTGGTAGTTGCATATGTCAGCGTCGTTGTTTCAACAATCGCATTTTATTGTTGGAATTACGGGTTAAAGCATCTGCAAGCATCCAAAGCTGGTATGTATATGTTCCTAATGCCTGTAATCGCTGTTTTTGTAGGAATAATATTTCTTAAAGAAGAGCTAACATTACGGACTGGTATAGGAGCTACTGCAATTTTAATTGGAATATATCTAGCTGAAAAGTCTGAAAAAAAGATTGTTTTAAAAAAACACCCACAACCCAAAAGCGTAGGGTAGCTTTGTAAACAAGTTTTAATTAATTATTTTTTGCAAGTTTTACCTACAATTAGCAAAAACCAACCTCAAACAGGTCCGTGCTGTGTCCAGCCCTCGGAGGATGAAATTGTTATAAACAATAAAGAGGATATAAAAAAAATCCTGTGTTAAAAATGTATGCAGATAAATAAAATGGTAGAATATTTATGGTAAATAATATAATAACAGATATTGGCAGTGCATTTTTATTAATTAAAATTTTATGAATACATACCTAGAATTTGTTTCAATTTATTTATCATATCCTTTTGTAATAGCCATAATCGCACTTGTATTAAGTAAATTGTTAATAGAAAAAATAATGCCTGGGAAAAAACAAAGTATCATAGAAAAATTTGTAGAATTGAAGAATTTAGTAAAAGAAATTATTTTTGTTCATGACAGGATTGTTTATTCAGTTCGGAATTATGATATTAAAAATCCAAATTCTTTGAAGAATGAAATTGATAGAATATCTTTTTTAATTAATGAAAAAATACCGATAGTTGCTTATGGTTTTGATAGCGAGATTGAAACATATTTTAGTGATAAAAAATTGGCTAAAGTACATGATGAGTATAAAATAGAATTCAAAAAAATTCACGATTTTTTTGTTAGTTTACCAGCAACAAATGATATTTTTTTGAAAAAAATTGAAGAGATTGAAAATTTAGATTTTAAATATTTAGTATCAGTTGAATCAAAACTTCTCGATGCTATATTAAAAGCAAAATCAGTAAAAATATTGCATAAATAATTTCCCTCGGATTAGTTAAATTTAGCCAATTATTAAAAGGGTTAAATTATGATGATTTGGAAATAATGAATTAAATTAGAAATTGAAAACAAGTAATATTTTAAATTACACATAGCTAAAATCAGCCAAAACGGTTCGGAAGCCATCCCCGAATCCCCGCTGTGAAATGAAACAGAGTTTAAATGCTCTGTTTTTGTTTTGCTTTAGCTACAGAATAGTAGTTCGGAGGTTATTTTTAAGAGTAAAAAACGGGTTAAAAATTAGCTAAGATTAGGAAAGAAAAAATTTATAGAAAAATAGGGAGGGCGGGTTCCGAACTTTAAATTATTACTAAGCATAGCAAAAAATATGTGACATAAAAAGCGAACCACCTGACGGTAATCCGCAGGTGGTGAACGAGCGATTTTTTTCATCGCCTCCTCCTTTTTTATCATGGCAGATGCTCCTGGATTAGACGAAAATTACCATGGGAAAACGAACGCTAAATGGCAAGCCGAGTGAGTATATCCGTCGGGATCCATGAGATAGAGCCAAAAATATGGATTAAACCCGCCTGCCTGGAATGCGCAGTCTTTTCCTTCGATGAAGGCTATCATGGGAACGTGGTATATCATTCTCATGGGAGGACAAAATTCTTCGCGATGCTGTGCAAAAAACGCCAAAGCCTCATCTGGGTAGAGAAACCTAGCACACCCATGTATGTTTTTAAGATATTCTCTAATTTCATGACGCCAATCCAAGAAATTTTTGGACTTGAATTCCTCACCTTGTAAAACGCCAACAGTAATTTTCCCCGACTCGCTTATGGATGGGAAGTTTCTGTTGTTCATCTGAAAGCCACGGTTAAACCACCAATAAACAGAATCTCGTTGCTCTTTAACCGATCTGCCGTCCATTGTCACTTCAAACACCTTATCCTTTATCTTGCTTTCCCTCTTTGTTTCTATTGGCATTGATTTTCTCCAGTTTTTTAGTTAAAGGACTATCTTGACTATATAATTAAACTAGAGTATTGTATATACTGTCGTGACATTTCCACAACAATATGAAATTAGACAAGGTATTAAAACTATTTAATCTACGCTTAACTGAAAAAGAGATTTTTGAAGTTCTTTTTCATGAAGACAATTTAGGTGCTAGTGAAATAGCTAAAAAAGTAAACATTAGCCGTACTTCTGTTTATGATTTATTAGATAAATTGGTAGCTCTAGGTTTACTAGTTGAATCACAAAAAGGAGGTGTTAAATTGTATTCTTCTCAATCTCCAGAAGCTATTAGGCTCTTAATTGAAGATAAAGAGAAAACGGTATCTGAAGCAAGTAGTTGTTTAAATGAATTAGAAGATGAATATTATAAAAAAAGAAAAAATACCAAACCCAAATTAAAGATTTTTGAAGGTAGGAGCGAGCTTCAACAGATGATGAATGATATGTTGCTATATAAAGATATTACAGCTTATGTCTTTTGGCCAATTAAAGATATTATCAAAGTTTTAACACCAGAATTTTACAAAGAATTCCATCAAAAAAGAATAAAACGAAATATTAAGATTAAGGTTATTTGGCCTGAAAAGCAGAAATTATCTAAAAAAATCTATGAATTTTTGCAAAGTGATAAAGGATTATTACGAGAATTAAAAGTAACACCTAAAAATATTGATTTTTCATTAGGCTATGCTATTTATAAAGACACAGTTAGATTTATATCGTCTAATAAAGAGTTATATGGTTTTTTAGTAGAAAGCAAAGATATGGCTGATATGATGAGAAAGCAATTTGAGATTATTTGGGGAATTTCAAAAAAACTAAGCAGTCGCGATACTTAAATTAGCCAAAAAAGTTCGGAAGCTATCCCCGAATCCCCGCCAAAGTTTTAAAACAGAGCCAGATGGTTCTGTTTTTGTTTTATATTAGCCTAAAAATAGTGGTTCAGAAGTGTTTTTTGAGTACAAAAACGAAGAAATTATTTGGCTAATTTTAGGTAAAAAAATTTAGAGGAAAAATGTAGAGAGCGAGTTCCGAACTATTTATTTATAGATTAAATAACAAGTCTAATCTATAAAAATATATACAAAACTTAGTTAATTAGCAGAGTTAAGACGCCATATATTTTAGTGTTAATTGTGCTTGACACTAAACAAGTGTTTAGTGTATACTTTTTTTGAAAAAAATGATAATATATTATCATAATCAAAAAATATGATACCAACAAAATTAAAAAAAGGTGATGAAATTAGGATAATTGCACCAGCCAATAGTCTAGCCTTAATATCGAAGGATGTAAGAAAAATCGCAGTTAATAGATTGCAAAACGAAGGATTTAAAGTCACTTTTTCAAGAAAATGTAAAGAAAGCAATGTTTTTTATTCTTCAGCTATTAAGTCTAGAGTTGCCGATTTGCATGAGGCTTTTATGGATAAGAAGGTTAAAGCCATTTTGACTGTTATTGGTGGGTTTAATTCTAATCAACTATTAGAGTATATCGATTATAATAGTATTAAAAGAAATCCTAAAATATTATGTGGTTATTCAGATATAACAGTATTGGCTAATGCAATTACTACAAAGACGGGATTAGTTACTTATTCAGGGTTGCATTTTTCTACTTTTGGCATGAAAAAAGGATTTGATTATAGTTTAGATTATTTCAAAAAATGTTTAATGGACGATAAACCATTTATAATTGAACCATCTAAAACTTGGAGCGATGATCAATGGTATTTAAATCAAAATAAAAGACATTTTACAAAAAACAAAGGTTATATTTGTATAAATAAAGGAACTGCTAATGGTAATATAATCGGTGGTAATCTATGTAGTTTTAATCTTCTACAGGGTACAGAGTATATGCCGGACTTAAAAAATAAAATATTATTTATTGAAGAAGATGTTTTGGCTGGTGGTTGTTTTGCCGAAGAATTTGATAGAAATTTGCAGTCTTTATTACAGCAACCGAATTCTAATAATATTAAGGGTATAGTAATTGGAAGATTCCAGAAAAACACTAATTTAAATCTTAATAAGCTAAAGAAAATAATAAAAACCAAAGAAAAATTACAGGAGATACCAGTTATTGCCAATGTGGATATAGGGCATACATATCCAATGGCCACTTTTCCTATCGGTGGTACGGCCAATATTTTGGTATCAGATAGAAAAAATATTATAGAGATAAATGGTCATTAGGAGGCATAACTAAAATTAGCCAAAACGGTTCGGAAGCTGTCCCCGAATCCCCGCTAACAAAATATTTCAAAAAAAATTTAGTATTTTTACAAATCTAGAGTAAAATATTTGACACTATTTTAAAAAAAGGTTAATATAAATATATGAATAAACAAATTGTTAAAAATTTAATTATCCGTCGTAGAGGCTTCCTTATTTAAGGTCGTCTTTTGCGTATAACTATTTGTAAATGATATGACGGCCTTAAATGAGGCTGTTTTTTTGTTTTTCCGAAAAAAGGAGAAGAAAATGGGAAAGGTGGAAAAAAAGAAGCTTGAAAATCTTTACATCGAGCTTTGCAAGGAGGATGTTGACATTTTGGATCACAGTCGTCTGAATGTTGAGGAACTAACTAAAGCCGATGTTGATAATCGCTTAGCAGTTGTGGAGGTTGGAGGCATAATTGCTTCCATGTGTGCACTGTATAAGACGGAATATCCACATTGGCTTGAAAAGGGAACCTTATGGACACATCCCGATGAGCGTGGAAAAGGATATGCAAGGATGGTCTTTAACAAGGCTTGCTCATTGATTGGAGAGGCGTATAGCGCGTTTTCGATCACTCACGTTCCGGCTGTGATTCATCTTAATCGGTCTGTGGGCTGGAAGGAAGTGAGTTTAAAGGAATGGGATCAACTCGTTCCGTGGAGTTTGTCTTGCGGTCCTTGTGTTCGTTGGGACACCGTGGAGCAGAAGATGACTTGCTCTCTTAAGTCTCAAATCAAGCATTGTGTAATGTTTGTGTGTCCCTAAACTAAGGAGGTAAAATATGGTGAGGGGTGGGTAATGCTACCCCTCACCATAATAAGTAAAGATTTATTAATAATGCAATAAAAAATATATGAAAAAAATAAAACAAAAACAATATTCTCTCGTTCAATTACCAAATGGTAGTATCGTCTATATTACTTGTTATAGTTATTTTTATTCTAAAAAAGTTTCAACAGTATATATTCAAGCTAATTTGCATGGTTCAGAAATAATTGGCACATCAATATTAATGAAACTATTAATATTGCTACAGAAAAAAAGCTTACCCTTAAATATTGTAGTTGTTCCGCAGGCAAACCCATTAGCAGTTATGGATTATAATTATAATGGAGTTAATGGGAGATGGGATAATTGTCTGGGTCAGAATTATAATAGAATTTTTTCTACAAATATAATTAATAGTGTAAATGAGGAAAAAAATAGATTAAAAGAAATATTATTTTCAAACATTGTTGATAGCAATACAAGACTATCTGGTTGGCTTCAGTATTTATCGTTCAATGCGGACTATGTTATAGACATTCATGCTACAGGAGTAAGTAGTATTCCTCATGTTTTTACTGATGTATGCAATCCAGACACTTTTTTTCCACTAGAGAGTAAAGTGATAATTTTATGGGACAAAAAGGATATGTATGGTGCTTTTGATGAATCACATGTTTTCAAGCATCAAAAAATAAAGAAAACATATGCTTGCACGTGGGAAGTCGGAGCTCAGAATTATTTGTCAGATAAATTGAGTAATTCCTTAGCCTATAATCTTTATCAGTATCTTAATGGTATCGGAAATAATGTAGTTAGCAAGGTAGATGATAATAAGAAACCGAAATTTCTTATCAGTAAATGTACTCATTATTCATCACCATATGCAGGATATATTAGTTGGATTAAAAAGATTGGGGACATTATTAAAAAAAATGAACCTTATGCATATATTGAGCAACCGTGGAGCGGTAAGAAAATACAATTGAAGGCAGAATATAGTTTTATGTTAATTGGAATATATGGCTTAAAAGTTATTCAATCTAGTCAAAAAATTGCCTCGATAGTAAAAATAGACTAATTATATATACTTATTTTATCTCTGATTTTGCGATATATTATAGAGTTCCACAAAAGATTTTCGATAAATGACCATATTGATGTACGACAAAGTAAGCAACCATCTATAGCTCGTTTTGAATCAGGTTGTTATAACCCAAGTATTGTAATTTTGAGAAAAACAGTTGAACCACTTAACGCCAATTTAAAAATATAAATAAACTAATTTATTCTAGTTCTGATAGTGTCTACGACACCCCGCCAATTAAAAAACTTCTCTAAAATTAGGGAAGTTTTTGGTTCGAGTGTTTTTATCCACTTTGACACAAGTCTGTTAAATTAATATCATATACATGTGCTTGTGGGCGAAAGCCCTGTTCAGCTAAGGATTTCCCAAGCTAAAGGTAAGCACAACAAAAAATCCGACCCGATCGGTTTTTTTGTTTATTCGTCGTATTCAAATTACACCACGTTCAAATTCACGCATGATCAGTACATCACCTTTATTGTCAAATGCAAGCAACGACTACGACATCTGACTTATGGATAATATAGTAATCACTGATAATGCAACTGTTCGGAAGCAGAAATGTCTTTCTGTCGACTTTTATCCACTTATTATTTAAGACACATGTGGAAGTCAACTCTTTCCACGAATCTAATCTTCTCATAGTTTCAGATCTTCTTAGCTATCAATCTAAATAAAAAAAGTCACTATAAAACAAATAGCGAACTCAAATACACATCTATAGACTAATAAAAACCTATGGGTTAAAATATGATTAATATTACTATAGGCACTCCTTAAATCCTTTTATATTTTCTTTTAAATGTTCAATATTACTTGTACCTGTTAAAACAACTCCTGAAAAGTTTTCATCTATGATAAAATGAAATGCTTTTTTGATAAGCTCATCTTTGTTCTCGTAATCTATATCAATCATCTTGCCCATGGCAAAAGGTCTATTGATAATTATCTTTTTATTATATTTTTTTGCTTTGAGTATTATCTCCTTCATATACGGATTCGTCATATTGTATGGTATTTGTATATAGGTAAATCTATCATCCGTAAGTGCTATTTTTGCAGTGTTAAAATCAGATGTACTGATGCCAAATTCATCAATACCTAATTGTTTTGCATATGATATTGCCTTGTGTACGTTATCATCTTGCAAAACATTTGGTGTTGCACGATGAATTTGTAACAAATTGATTCTACCTAGATGTTTAATACTTTTATTTATACTCTTGCATAAACCCTCATAACTCATATCAATAAATGGTTCATCTTTTCTCTTATTCCATTCTTCACCACATTTAGTTGCGATAAAGAGCTGACTTCTTTGTTCATGATTTAATGTGTTTAAAAATATACCAAATCTCTCTTCACTAGAGCCATACGATGGTGCCGTGTCAAAAAAAGTTATACCTTGTGAAAAAGCATAACCCAAATATTCTATCACTTCATCCAGTGAAGGGATTACTTTTGGCATATTCCCCCACATTCTACCAATTGATATAAGACCACAACCCAATATTTTAGTCTTTTTCATAAGAATCTATATTATTCAAATATCTATTAAACCAGTGTCCACTTTATGGGGTACAGATCTCAAATTTGGCGATTTTTTAAACACTCTTAATTTCCTCCAAACCTTCTTTGTCTGTTACTATAATCCTTTAAAATTTCATCTAAATCATTTTTTCCAAAATCGGGCCACATTTTTTTGCAAAAATATAGTTCTGAATAAACTCCTTGCCAAGGCAAGAAACCAGATAGGCGTTTTTCACCGGATGTTCGAATAATAATGTCGGGGTCGGGTAAGCCAGACGTCCACAAGTATGAGTTAATTTTTTCTTCAGTAATTTCGTCTGCTTTTAGATCGTCGTCGATTATTTTTTCGATTACTTCTTTTAGCTCTGTGCGCCCGCCATAATTTAAACAAAGATTTAAGATTCCTTTTTTACAATGTTTCGTTTTTTCTTGAGCATCATTTATAAGCATCAGCATTTTTTTACTCATGCCATCATGCGTTCCTGAAATTCTCAACTGAATATCTTTATCAGCTAATTTAGCAGTCTCGTTTACTAGTGCTTGTTCTAATAATTTCATTAAATAAGCAACCTCGGTTTTACTACGTTTCCAATTTTCTGTAGAAAAAACATAGGCTGAGACCACTTTAATTCCATGCTCAAAACAATTGTCAGCAATAATTAATAAGTTATCATAACCTTTTTTGTGACCTTGCAAAGTTGAAAGAAGACGTTTTTTTGCCCAACGACGGTTGCCGTCAAGAATTAATCCTATATGAATCGGGGATATGTTACTCATATTTAATTAGTGGGTTATGAAATTATATTTATCAATATATTCTATATTAATAAACTAGAATAATCAACCTTCTGAAGTAAGATTGTAAAAAAAAATATAAATGAGGTAAAATGTTGTTGTATGCAGTATAAAAAACCAACAAAATTAAAAAAAGGTGATAGTGTGGCAATTGTATCTCCATCATGGGGAGGACCAAGTGTATTTCAACATATTTATGAAAATGGACTTAGTGTTTTACGCGAATGGGGTTTAAAAATTAAGGAATTCCCAACTGCCAGAAAAGAAAAAATTAGAAGAAACAATAATTTCAATAATTGCTGATGAGTTCAATATATATATAAATTATATTCTGGTTTGGGTAAAATTAATGAATTTCCGCGAATAAGAATCAATAGTAATTGGGGTTTTAGGGTTCCAAGGAATTGAAGTACTTAAGAACAATTCAGCAGAAAGTAGCTGAACTTTATTAATAACTGATTACACAATTTTAACTTTTTGTTAAATATTTAAAAGTTATTAACTGTATTTTTTAAGTGGAGTAAAAAAGCCTTGACCGGTCTTTTTTTTTAGGTTAAAATGATATTGTTATTTTTAATATTTAATTAATATACAAACTTATGTGGGTAAAAAATTATATGTTTAGTGATGTTTGCACGACATCACCAAATACAACTGTTCAAGAGGCTATAAAGAAAATGGTAGAAAAAAAAACCAATAGTCTTGTAGTGATTGATGATGATAATAAGCCAATTGGTATACTATCATCTCATACAGTAATTCGTGAAGCTTTACCATCATACTTAGAGGATAGTCCAGTTTCTGCTAATTTTGGGGTTGAAGGAACTTTTAATAAGTATGCTGTTAAAGTAGCAGACAAATCAGTAATGGAGATTATGCATACAGATTTTCATATTTTAAGCGAAGATGATGCTATGATTGAAGCTGCTGCATATTCAGTTGGCACTCATCGTCGTATTTTACCAGTGGCGGATGATGACGGTAAGTTAATAGGGGCTGTTACTAGAACATGCATTAAAAATGCATTGTTTGATGTTTTATACCCAAAGAAATAAATGGTAATCGTTTTATTAGAGTAAATACTGTAGGTAATTTATAATTTATAAAATTAATATTCAATAACATATGATTGAAGTTGCCAACGAAGGCGTAGGACACATGACAAGTGGTGCTGTTACAGTAGCACTTTTAATATTTCTTGGCGCCTATGGAATTATAATTTCTGAAAGAATTCATCGTACAATTGTAGCTATTTTTGGAGCAGCTTTAATGATAGTAATGGGTATGTTATATAGTTTTTACAATCAATCCGCAGCAATTGCGGCTATTGATTTTAATACCATAGGTTTATTAGTCGGCATGATGATAATAGTTAGTGTAGTTAAAAATACTGGTTTATTTGAATACATGGCTGTAAAGTCGGCTAAATTAGCTAAAGGAGATCCGTGGAAAATTTTGATACTATTTTCAATTATTACAGCAATATGTTCAGCACTACTAGATAATGTTACGACAGTATTGTTAATGGTACCTATTACCCTAGTAATCTGTGATAACTTAGATATTGATCCTATTCCGTTTTTATTTGTAGAAATTTTTATGAGTAATATTGGTGGTACAGCAACATTGATTGGTGATCCACCAAATATTTTAATTGGTTCAGCTGCTGGACTTTCGTTTATGGATTTTGTATATAATTTAGCACCAATTGTAGTGATAATGTTTTTGGTAGTTCTATTTTTTATAAAGGTATTTTATAAGAAGAAAATTACTGCAAGTAAGGAAAAAATGCAACAAATTATGAATTTGGATGAGAAAGACAGTCTTAGTAATCCGATATTATTAAAAAAATCAATTGTTGTATTAGTAATTGTTATTCTGGGCTTCTTTTTGCATGGAGCTTTACATATGGAGGCTGCAACAATCGCCATATTTGGTGCCGGTCTACTATTAGTATTAGAGGGGGGTAATCCAGAAAAAGCTTTGCATGAAATAGAATGGACAACAATTTTCTTTTTTGTAGGTTTATTTATTCTTGTTGGTGGTTTAGAACAAGTAGGAGTTATTGGTTGGGCTGCTAGTAAATTAATTGAAGTAACTGGTGGTAGATTAGATATAACCGTTACAGTAATGCTCTGGGGTGGAGCATTTTTCTCTGCTTTTATTGATAATATACCGTTTGTAGCAACCATGATTCCTTTGGTAGAACAAATGGGCTCCACTTTTGCAGATTTAAATCCAATTTGGTGGTCTTTAGCTTTAGGTGCTTGTCTGGGTGGGAATGGTACATTGGTTGGAGCAAGTGCTAATTTAGTAGTAGCTGGTATGGCTGAAAAATCAGGATACAAGATAAAATTTGGAGATTTTATGAAAATTGGCTTAATGGTTATGATTTTAACAGTAGCTATAGCTAATATATATGTTTGGTTTAGATATTTATAATCTTATTTATTATAATAAAAAAATTAAGTATTGATTGTAATCAAACACTTTTAAGTGTATACTAAATATTATCTAAATATTAATAAAATAAATATGAAAGGATATATAATTAATATAGAAAAAGAAACTCTTGAAAATACAGACTACAGGCGTGTCTTGTATACCTCAAAAAGTAGCCAATTGGTTGTAATGAATATACAGCCAAAAGATGAAATCGGTAGTGAGGTTCATGAATTAGATCAGTTTATTCGTATTGAGTCAGGCAGTGCAAAAGCAATATTAGATGGTGTAGAAACGGAAATGAAGGATGATTATGCTGTAATTATTCCAGCATGCACTGAGCATAATATTATAAACACAGGAGAAGAAGAATTAAAACTTTATTCAATTTATTCACCACCAGAACATAAGGATGGTACTATTCACAAAACGAAAGCAGATGAACAAGGAGAACATTTTGATGGTGTTACTACAGAATAATATTTTTAATTCAAGATAGTTACATTATATATTTAATAATTATTTATTATATGGCAAAAGGAAACAATGCACAAAAGAAGGAGAAAAAGAAACCGAAAAAGAAGAAAAAATAATTTCTAAAAAACATGCTTACAATTGAGCATGTTTTTGTTAATGGTGGATATTGACTCAAATGTATATTTCCATTATAATCCCCAAAGAAATGGAGAGATGGCTGAGTGGTCGAAAGCAACAGTTTACTAAACTGTCGTCTATGAAAGTGGACCTAGGGTTCGAATCCCTATCTCTCCGCAGTTAAAAACTAAGCTAATGTTAGCTTAGTTTTTATATAGGGAGTTTGCAGCTTTGGAACGCTATTGACATCATATACATAGTGATATATACTAAGTATATACTAAATATATAAAATTAATAATAAAAAATATGAATACGGTAGTTATAAATATCAAAACTGATCCAAAAGTAAAAAAAGAGGCAAAAAAAATTGCTTCTGATTTAGGTTTAACTTTAAGTGGAACTATCAACGGTTTTTTGAAACAGTTCATTAGGAATAAATCTATTTTCTTTACTTTAGATGAAAATAATCCTAGTAATTATTTACTTTCTTCTATTGAAGAATCTAAAAAAGAAAGAAAGGGAAAAGGATATTATTCCTTTAAAACTAATGAAGAATCTCTCGATTTTCTTGATAAACAATAAATTATGCAAATTGAGTATTCTAAAAAATTTATTAAAGAATTTAAAAAATGTCCATCTAAAATTAAAACTACTTTTAAAAATAAATTAAAAACTTTTATAAAAGATCAATTTAATCCTATTTTAAATAATCATTCTCTTTCCGGAAAGTTAAAAGAGTATAGAAGTATTAATATTAATGGGGATTGGAGAGCTATTTTTCAAGAAATTAAAGAAAAGGACGTGATGTACTTTGTTGCTATTAGTACACATAGTCAGCTATATTCTTAATGAATACATTCTCACATCGCCCCAAGCTTCCCGCACTATGAAGCTAACAGGCTTGAAAGAACCTGTTTTTCTTTTTGATAAAATAAATCCGTATATTATTTTAATTATACAAACAGTAGTTTACCATTTCTGTATTTGTTGGTATAATGGATATATAGATAATATGAAAATATGCCAGAATTACCAGAAGTTGAAACTATCCGTAATGGTCTTAAAAGAACTATAGTTGGTAAAAAAATACAAGAAATTGAAGTGAGGTGGAAAGGAAGTATTAAAAGCGGATTTGTAGAATTTGTAAAGATAATGAAAGGGAACAAAATTGAAAGAATTGATCGGGTAGGTAAACTACTAATTTTTGAATTGAAGAGAGATAAAAAATATATCTTAGTTCATTTAAAAATGACTGGCCAGCTTGTATATATTAAAAAAAGAAAAATAATAGCTGGTGGTCATAAAATGGAGGGAAACGATTTAGATTTACCAAATAGGCACACTAGAATTATTATTAATTTTAGTGATGGTTCTCAGTTGTTTTTTTCCGATTTACGTAAGTTTGGATATTGGTGCGTTGTAAATGAAAAAAAGAAGAATGAAGTTGTTTCAAAGTTTGGGGTTGAACCGATTGATAGAAAATTTACTTTAATACATTTTAAAGAAATATTAAACAAAAAGAAGACCAGTATTAAAGCGATATTATTAAATCAAAAATATATTGCTGGTATTGGTAATATATATGCTGATGAGATTTGTTTTCGAGCTAAAGTTTTACCCAATAGATTAGTATATACTTTAAATGATAATGAAATACAAAAAATACATAATAGTTGCGTGTATATATTAAAAAAAGCAATTAAATCCGGAGGTACTACTTTTAGCAACTATTTAAATCATGATGGAAAGAAAGGAAACTTCAGTCAATATTTGAAAGTATATGGAAGAGCGAAGAAAAAATGTTTTAAATGTGGTGGTATAATACAAAAAAGTAAAATAGCTTCGCGCTCAAGCCATTATTGCATTAAATGTCAATTTTAAAAATATTAATATGTTTAACAATATATCAGTTGAATCAAATAACAATAACGTTGATTTTTTTTCAGCCCTAGAAAAAGAAAAATATAATTGGCACGAGCATGATGCTGAGGGTCAATTAGCGGTTGACATTGCTCAAAACAAACATGAGTTGATCATAGTGGCCCCAATGTCAGGAACTCCTCCTGAAAAAATTGGATTACATTTACAAAATGATTTACTCACAATTCGGGGAGAAAGAGTTTCACCTGCTTACTATAATTCAAAGCATTATCATCAAGAAGTCTATTGGGGTAAATTTTCTCGCACTATTGTACTACCCTGTGATGTTAGTTACGAATTAGCAAAAGCAGAATATAAAAATGGAGTGTTAGTAATTACACTTCCAAAAAGAATGATCGAAGAAAATATTAAGATTATGGTTATTGATGAATAGAATATGTTTGAACAAAGACGATGGTTAAAAATATTAGTAATAGTCCTATGTGCCATAATTGGGGCTGTTATTTTGTTTATTGGTGCTGTTTTTGCGTATAACAAAACCTTCGAGAATAAAGTATTCTATGGTGTGTATTTAGGCGATTACCATTTACAAGGTATGACAGAAGCTGAGGTTGCAAATTTCATTACAAAGTTTAATAGTCGTATTACAAAAGAAGGTATCAATTTTAAATATGTTGATAAAGACAAAGGTACTATAAATATAAGCGTGGATACAGTTTTACAATCACAAGATGGTTTCATTGACCTGATTAAACTTGATGGCTCTGCTTTATCAAAGAAGGCCATAGGTATTGGTCGTGAAAAAACAGGTACTCTTAATAAATTCTTAAACCCTCTTAAATTGTTTGTTAAAAAACAACAAATTTCAACTTCTATTGATATTAAGACAGAGTTTACTAAAAGCTTAAAAGAAAAAACAAAAACGCTTACAAATGATGTAAAGGACGCAAACATCAAAGTAGGCAGTGTAAAGCCACTAGAATATGAGGAAGTTAGTGAAGTGTCTGGGACATATTTCGATTATGATGCCATCATAAAAAATTTATCAGATAATTTAAGCAAACTTTCTTTAAGTACTATTGAAATTAAAAGAAAACAATTTGCCCCAAATATTAAAAAAACAGACTTATTGTTAATTAAGGATAAAGTAGATGATATATTTGCCGATGGAAATATTTCACTTAGTTATGTTGATAATGCCACGAAACAAAAAAAAGAGTGGAATATATTACCAACGATATACAAAAATTGGTTAGTTGTTGCCAAAGACAAAGAAAACAATCTGATATTTGATTTGAATAAAAAATCTGTTGAAACGTATTTAGATAGTATTAAAAAAGATGTGGAAAATATTCCCCAGGAAGCAAAGTTTGAAATGGAAAATGGAGTGGTCAAAAAGTTCCAAGTTAGTGAATCTGGAATAGCAATAGATAAAGATAAAACATACAGTGATATTTCAAAAGTTTTTAGACAGAGAAACTATGATGATGTGGAACAATTAAAGACTATTAATCTTTCTGTTAAAATTACTGAGCCGGAAATGAAAATGTCTGATGTAAATAATTTGGGTATTAGTTCTATTATTGGGACAGGTGTTTCTACTTTTAAAAATTCTCACACAAATCGAATAAAAAATATTGCAAATGCAGTAAAACGACTAAATGGTCTTCTCATAAAACCTGATGAAATTTTTTCCACCAATAAAGGAGCTGGTCCATATATTGTAGAAAATGGATATTTACCAGAAGAGGTGATTGTGGGTGATAGAATTAAAATTGAGGTGGGAGGAGGAATGTGTCAGATTGGTACCACTCTATTTAGAACGGCTATGAATTCTGCTATGCCAATTACTCAGCGTCAGAATCACTCTTTAGTTGTTCAGTATTATGCTGATCCGGTTAATAACAATCCGGGAACTGATGCCACAGTATATGAACCGTATGTTGACTTTAGATTTAAAAATGATACTGGTAGTTATCTATTACTTCAAACCAGCATTGATTATACCAAAGAAGAGATTACCTTTACTTTGTGGGGTAAAAACGATGGGCGAAAAGGAAGCTATACTCATCCAGTGGTTAGTAAATGGTATCAGCCCGGAGAAAAAATTATTAGAAAAACAACAGAGTTAGAAGAGGGAGTAGAAAAATGTCAAAATTCTTTTACTGGAGCCAGTGCTTCATTTACATATACTCGTATTACATCATCGAGCGAAAAGATAGATCGAGTTTTTGAAAGTTATTACACACCCCTACCAAAAATTTGTATGGTCGGTGTAAGTCAAAAAGATTATTGTATAGAAAATCCCAATGTTGCGACTTGTAAAGACTTTGATTACAGTGCATCGACGACGATAAAAATTGAATAAAAAAAGACCCGGTTCGATGTTTCACAAACGGGGTCTTTGTAATTTTCTTTGGGGGTAGTTACCCCCTAAGTAACGCCGCATCCAAGAAGGTGTGCCATAGAAACACACGAGCTCCGGAGAGCCTGTAGCGCCCTGCAGCACGCCTTCATGCTTGTCGTGGATACGGGCTGATGGACACTAGTATGATCCAAAATTCTCTGAGAGGGGGATTTGAGAAAATTGGAAATAGCGTCCAACAGTCTGTACACGACTATTAACGAACTGCTAAGTATACCATAAATAACTAAAAATGTCAAGCATAGGCCTGACATTTTATCGTTTTTGGCTAATTTTAGCTATTTTATCACTTTATCTACGATGCCATATTCCTTAGCCTCGTTGGCAGTCATGAAATAATCTCGATCTGTATCTTTTTCAATATCTGCTATCTTTTTATCAGTATGAGTGACTAATATTTTGTTTAATCTATCTTTAATTCGAAGAATTCTTTCTGCTCTAATCTTGATATCACTAGCTTGTCCTTCCATACCACCCATGACTTGATGAATCATAATTTCAGAATTTGGCAGAGCCAGTCTTTTTCCTTTTGCACCAGAAGCTAAAATAACAGCTGCCATGGATGCGGCCATACCGATACAAATAGTACTAACGTCTGATTTAATATATTGCATTGTGTCATAAATGGCCATTCCTGCTGTAACTGAACCTCCTGGAGAATTAATGTATAATTTAATATCTTTATCAGGGCTATGATTTTCTAAAAACAATAATTGAGCAATTATGGCATTTGCGACCATATCGTCGATTCCAGTTCCTAAAAATATGATTCTATCTTTAAGAAGGCGAGAATAGATATCGTAAGCACGTTCACCGTAGCTAGTTTTCTCAATAACTGTTGGTATTAAATATTGTGATTTTATTTCATTTATCATATATATTGTATTTAAATATATCCGTATTATATATCCTCCTTGATTTTAAGTCAAAATATATCATATATTATGACTACATTATTATTCCCAATAATATTTAGAAACAATAATGTGTTTCAGGTCAGTTCTTTTTTGAACCGACCTGAAACGGTCATCTCCTTATAGTTATTAATCAATCTCGGACGGTTTGAGATCCTCGAAACCATCCACTTGCAGAGTGATTCCGATGCACCGTAATACCAAAAAGGCGAGAGTAAGTTTACGGTGGTCGCATTCCACGGTGAACGGAATGTTCTCGTCGTTTATTTTTACCAACGAGAATGAACCGAACCCTTTGTGCTTGTTGAAAAAAGACCCCAGCATATTGAACTCACCCCCGGTAATATTTCCGCTGAATTTCATCTGCATTTAGATATCTCCTGTGGCAAAGCAGTGAATGTATCTGATTGATCAAGAAAAAAGAACGATTTTAAAACACAATAATATTTTGTTTTAAAATTATTTTTTTTTACTTTTTTAAAATATTGTTAAATAACACTCAAAACAATATCCAACACTCCCTCGATTGTACCATCAACTGAAAAACCAGCCGCTTTTTTATGTCCACCACCACCCATTTTTTGAGCAATTATAGAGACATCTACATTATCTTCGGTAGTGCGCAAACTTCCTTTAATTTTACCGTTTTCAGTTTCTTTTAAAAAGAGTCCAATTTTAACTCCACCTATTGTATTCATAAAATTCGCAATTCCATCAGCTTCTTTTTCATCTGTGTTGTGTTCTTTAAAGTCGGTTTGGGTAAGATAGGTATAGACAATATCATGGTGAGCGTCGTATTCTAATCTGTCTAAAACTATACCCCATAATTTTAAAATATTGATCGTATTGTTTTGGGTTGTTCTCTTATTTATCAAATTTAGATTTGCGCCATTTTGTAATAATTGACTAGCTGCGTTAATAGAAGAAATGGTCGTCGCTGAATTGGTAAAGTTTCCAGTATCAGTTATTATTCCAGTAAGTAGGGCAGTTGCCATAGAACTATCAATTTTGATGTCGTTTGTTTTAAAATAGTGAAAAATTATTTCAGTAGTGGAAGATGAATGTTGATTTACGAGATTGTATTTTCCATAACCTTGGTTGGTTTGATGATGATCTATGTTAATAATAGTGCTGTGATGAGCTTGGATGTATTTATCTATGCCAGCATATGAAAGATCTCCAGAATCAACCACTATTATAGTATTAATTTTTAGATCATCAAATTTTTCTTTTTCGCTACTGATTAAATGAATATTTGGCATGTAATTGAATTGATCAATTAATTCCGTAGCACAAAAAATATAAACATTTTTATTAAGATTTTTTAAATATTGTGATAATGCTCCAATTGACCCTAAAGCGTCTCCATCAGGGTTTTGATGAGGAACTAGGAGAAAGTTGTCATTCTCTACAATATGTTCATGAATTTTCTTTGAAATGTGATACATAATTTTTATTAACATCCCATTATAGACCGCTTTTCAATTAATGTCAAGATGTGGTATAATATGCCCATAATTTATGTATTTAAAGAGATTAGAAATTAAAGGTTTTAAGTCTTTTAGTTCCAAAACTGTTTTGGATTTTTTGGCGCCCAAAAATGGCTCTAATAGTGTAACTTCAATAGTAGGACCAAATGGTTCAGGTAAGTCAAATATTTCAGACGCTATTCGGTGGGTTATGGGTGAACAACGGCTTAAACACCTTCGCGGTAAAAAAAGTTCAGACATCATTTTTTCAGGTTCACAGACAAAAGGTCAACTTTCAGCTGCTGAAGTAACCATGGTTTTGGAAAATGACAAAAGAGAAGTTTTACCAGATCATAGTGAAATAACAGTTACGAGACGACTGTATCGTTCTGGTGAAGGAGAATATTTGATTAATAACAATAGTGTAAGGCTACTCGATGTACATCTTTTACTCGCTAAATTACAGTTTGCCCAACATTCATATACAGTAGTAGGACAGGGCACTATTGATAAACTATTAATGGTTAGTCCGGCTGAGCGTAAAGATTTTCTAGATGAAGCATCAGGTATTAAAGAATACAAGATAAAACAACATCAAGCTGAATTAAAATTAAGTCGTTCTAAAGAAAATATCAATCAAGCTAAAATATTGATTCAAGAAGTTGAACCTAGACTTCGTCTTTTGGCTCGACAAGTTAAAAAACTTAAACAAAGACAAGAAGTAGAACTACAATTGCGAGAAAATCAAGAACAATATTATGGTTCAATATATTCAATAAACAAAAAAGAGTTAGATGAATTTAAAATTGAATTAGATTTGATTGATAAGAATTATCGTGATAATTACAAGAATCTAAATACAATTCAAGAAGAATTAGCGACTTTAGCTCGAGCTTCTTCACGTCAACAGGTTTTTGATAATTTACAACTTGAGCACAATAAGATAGTAAAAGAAAAACATGATTTAGAACGTAATTTGGCAATTCGACAAGGACAGATGCAATCTGAGTATAGTAAGGCAGGAAAACAAAATATTAGTTGGTTAGAAAATAAGATTAGTGAATTAGAACAAAACAAAAATGAAATTGAGATTCATTGTAATGAGTTAGCCCACCAAGTTAAAATTTTACAAGAGGTTATTGCAAAAAAGAAAGCGGATTTTGAAGAAATGATTACTAAAAAATCAAATCTTCAAATTTTAGTTAACAATTTGAATTCCAAAATTATTGAAGGACAGTCTGAGCAAAGTATACGACAGTACTCTGGTCTTTTAGCCGTCCAAGCTGTGATTGAAAATGCTACCAGGTTTGGGAAAGTCCATGGAATACTAGCAGAACTAGGTGAAGTTGAAGAACAGTTTAGACTTGGTTTAGAAATATCTGCCGGTGCTTATCTTTCAGCCATAGTGATTGATGATGAAAATGTTGCTCGAAATGCAATAGATTTTTTAAGACAAAATCGTTTAGGTTTTGCCACTTTTTTACCAATTAATAAGATAAATTATTATGCTAAAAAAATCGATGATAATGTATTTAATATTAAAGGTGTTTACGGTCTAGCTTCTAATTTAATTAAGCATAGTTCCAAATTTGATAAAGTTTTTTCATTTGTTTTTGGAAATACTTTAGTTATTCAAGATTTGGCAGTAGCCAAAAAAGTCGGTATTGGTACAATGCGCATGGTTACTCTGGAAGGAGATATTATTGAGAGTAGTGGTGTTATGAAAGGTGGATACAGGGCTCAAAGAAGAAATGATATTGGTTTTGATCGAAAATTGTTTTTGGATCAAAATACTTTAAATCAAGTAAAATTAGAATTAAATGAAAAAAATGAAGAATTACTAAATATTGATACCAAGATAAACGAAATGCGAAATAGTTTAATGGAAGACGAAAGAAGTAAAGAGGCAATTGAATCCAAAATGGAAATGATCAATGAAAGACAAAACAGTGTTTTAACAGAACTAACTACACTGCAACAAGATTTAGTTTTTCAAAGTTCGGATAAAGAATCATATGGCGATATTTTAAAAGAACTTGCAAAAGAAAAACAAAAAATTAAAGATGATATAAGAATTAAGGACAAAGAAATTCAAGTTTTGTCTAAAAAAATTGCTGACTATAACGAAGAAGAAGAAAAGAAAAAGAATAAAGTTTTTGCTCTTCAAGATGAAATGCAGACGATACAAAACAAAGTAAACGAATTACTAATGGAAAGAAATGAATTAAGAGTAAAAATTGCTAGACTAGAAACAAAACAAGATAGTATTATTGAAGAGGTAAGAATTGAAATGAATGTATCGGTAGAAAATATTATTGAGCGAGGAATCATTGTTATTACTAAGCCGGAAGAAAGAGAAGTTATTAGTAACAAAATACAAAAATTAAAATACCAACTCAGTCTCATCGGAGGAATAGATGATGAAGTAATTGATGAACATACCCAAACAAAAGAAAAATATGATTTTCTCATTAGTCAAATTACAGATTTAGAAAAAGCAATTGTAGATTTAGAGAAAATGATTGTTGAGTTGGATGATGTGATGAAAAAGAAAAGAGCAATTGCTTTTAAAAGAATTCAAAAAGAATTTGTTCGTTACATTAAAATATTGTTTGGTGGTGGTAGTGCTGATATGAAAGAAATATATGGCTATGAAGAAGAAGAGAGCGAAGAAGACCAAGAAAACGAAATCGAAGAAAAAACAAAATCAAAAAAGAAAATAGTTACCGGAATTGATATTATGGTTAATCCTCCTGGTAAAAAGATAAAGTTTATCAACACCCTTTCAGGTGGCGAAAGAACGCTGGCGTCTATTGCTCTTATTTGTGCTGTTCTTAATTACAATCCATCACCGTTTGTAGTATTAGATGAAGTAGAAGCTGCTCTTGATGAGACAAATACAAGAAGATTTTCAAAAATTGTTACAGAACTTTCAGCCATGTCTCAATTTATTATCATTACTCATAATAGAGTAACAATGCATAGTTCAGACGCGCTATACGGTGTAACCATGGGTATAGATGGCACATCTAAGCTATTAAGTGTTAAGTTGGGTGATATCCAAACTGTTAAATAGAGAAGATATTGACAAGTATTACATTTTATTATATAATTTCAGCACTTAAAAAATGATCCGTCACAAACACAGTGCTCGTTTTTTAACTAAATTAAGGTAAATAAATTATGTTGACTATACGCTTACAGAGAGTCGGAAAGAAAAAATTTCCAACCTATAGACTTATTGTATCGGAAAAAACTCGTGATACACAAGCAAGACACGTAGAAATTTTAGGTTCATATAATCCTCATGACAAAGAAAAAGGATTAGTACTTAAAGAAGATAGAATAAAACATTGGATAGCTAATGGAGCCCAAAGCTCAAGTACTGTTTTTAATATTTTATTAAAAGCGGGTGTTGTAACAGGCAAAAAAAAGAAATCTGTTACAATTTCCAAAAAGAGGATAGAAAAATTAGCTAAAGCTAAATCTGAAAAAGATGAAGCTAAGAAAAAAGCTGATGAAGAAAAGAAAGTAGCCCAAGAAACAAAGAAAGCCGAAGAAGTGGCTGTAAAAGAAGAACCAAAAACAGAAGAAGTAGTTGAAGAAAAAAAAGAAGAACCAAAAGTTGAGGAAGTAAAGACAGAAGAAGTTGTGGTTGAAGAAAAATAAAGATTATTGACAATTAAAATGAGTGTTATATAATTAATAAGACAGTTTTGTATGTCGAATAAAACTGTAGTATTAGATAATTAATTTAATAACTTAATGTTATGGAAGATATAGAATTTCTAGTATCAGTGGTTAAGGCTATCGTCAATCATTCAGATGACGTAAAAGCTGAGCGCACTGTTGATGAAAGAGGTGTGTTAATCACCTTAGATGTTAATTCAGAAGACATGGGTTCTGTTATTGGACGCAGTGGTCAAACCGCTAGAGCTATCCGTACTTTATTGCGTGTAGTAGGTGCCAAGAACAATGCTCGCGTTAATCTAAAGATCAACGAACCAGCTGGCAGTACAAGACGTCCTGCTTCTGATTCTGCTCCTGCTCCTACAGCAACTGAAGATGTTGATACTAGTGCAGTAGACAGTCTAGATATTGATGATATCAAATAATCATTATCAAAAATCAAAAAACCGTTCTGAAGTAAGGACGGTTTTTTTATTTTACTGTCTATTTGACTTTAATCCCATTATATGATAATTTTTACCGTTAATTGATATAATTAACGTAGTTTTTCACAATCCAAAAAACTCTTTCCAGGAGAGATAGAATATGAGAGTAATATGGGTTACAAATACAATGGCTACTATTTATGAGCCGATTGTACATCTGAAGAACGCGTATAAATTCCTCTTCTGGAAAAAAGAGAATTTGTTACTAGTAGGTTGGATGGGAATCCAATGTGTCTCACACGAGGGAGGGTTTAATACACATCGCACTCTTCATACACTGGCTCTACGGTATGGGGTAGAGATTCCCCAAAGAAAACCGGACGGTGCTGGCGAAGTATTCGCTGGAGCTATGGATGGTTGGAACAGTTTCAGATATAAAGTAAACACTCCGGATATTTACAAGGAGGAAATCAAGCGGGCCTTGGGCGTCAAAAAATAGCGCTCACTGTTCGTTTTTCAACATTGACCAGGGGTGGGAGCCCCTGGTCAAATTATTCTCTTTAAGATATATTATAGTTATGAAATTTAACGTAATAACAATTTTTCCGCATATTATTACTCAGTATTGTTCGGAGAGTATTCTTAAGCGTGCTCAAAAAAATAAGATAATAGATGTTAATGCTATTAACTTACGCGATTTTACGACTGATAATCATAAAACTATTGATGATACCCCCTATGGAGGGGGAGCTGGTATGGTAATGAAGGCAGAGCCAATTTTCAAAGCTTTAAAATCAATCAAGGCCATTCCGTTTTCAAAGGCTGATGGATTAACAAAATTAAAAACAATTTTTTCAAAAGAAATGAAGAGAAAGAAAAAAACAATACTTCTTTCACCACGTGGTAAACAATTTGATCAAAAAATGGCTGAAAAACTAAGCAAATTAGATGAGGTCACTTTTGTCTGTGGTCGCTATGAAGGAGTAGATCAAAGAGTGGTTGATAATATGATTGATGAAGAAGTTTCAGTGGGTCCATACGTGTTGGCTGGAGGGGAACTTGGATCATTAATAATGATTGAAGCAATTTCTCGATTATTACCAAATGTACTTGGAAATTCTGAATCATTAAAAGAAGAAACATTTAATGATAATATTGATGGGGGAGAATATCCACAATACACAAAGCCAGATGATTTTAAAGGGTGGAAAGTCCCACCAGTGTTACTTAGTGGAGATCACAAAAAAATTGAGGAGTGGAGAAAAGAAAAAATTAAAAAATAATAATATGGATAAAGATCTTAAAAATGTTACAAACTATTTGTTTGAAATGGGAATCCTATCTCAAACACCACGATCGGGTTTCTACTTTTTAGGAAGTGGTAATCAATCAGTCGCAGAACATATTAATCGTGTTTGCTATATCGGTCATGCTTTAGCTTTAATGGATGGTACAGTTGATGCTAGTAAAGTATTACAAATGTGCCTTTTTCATGATTCGGCTGAAAGTAGAGTATCAGATTTAAATTATGTTCATCAAAAATACACCAAAAGAGATGAAGAAAAAGCGTCGAAAGATTTATGCAAATCTCTTCCTTTTGGTGATGCAATTGAAAAAATTGTCCAAGAATATGAAGAAAGAAAAACAATCGAATCTCAGATGGCAAAAGACGCCGATAATCTTGAATGGATAATGTCACTAAAAGAACAACTTGATACTGGAAATGCACGTGCTAAAGAATGGATACCGTCAGCCATTAAAAGATTAAAAACAGAACCTGCTCAGAAAATAGCGAAAATGGTTATGGAAACCAATTCAGATGAATGGTGGTTCTCAGACAAAGAAGATGAATGGTGGGTAAGTAGGAATAAATAATATTTTTTAAAAAAATATAAAAAAGGTGTAAATAAAAAACACCTTTTTTAGTGTTAAATATATTATTGAAATTTGAGGGCCGGTTTCGGTAAAGCCCTCAGTTCACGAATGTGAACGTAGGGGGCAAGTTTACCGAACCCAGGTGGGAGAAAGAGCGAGGATTTTCTTTATTTGCTGGCGCAGGTCTGGTTGCGCTACTCGATCGGGATCTCGATCATCATGCCGTGGTTGTCACGGAAGTTGCTGATCAGGTAGCCGAAGTCCTCGGTGGGGGGCAGGGTGGAGAAGATGCCGCCGGTGATCTTCGTGTCGGTGAAGTAGATCTCCGAGGCCACGTTGACCTTGTCGCCGATGGCCATCACGTCCACGTCGCTGAACTGCTTGATGTCCGCTGTGATCTCGTTGATTGCCTTGATGGCTTTGTGGTACCACTTGTAGTACTCCTCGTCGCGGTCGTCGCGGGCCGAGGACATGATGTTGCCGATCGTGCGCGCAGCCGCGGCGAAGCGTGTGTCGCTGATGTCCCTACGATGGATCAGATCGTAGAGCTTGGTCCGGCCGTAGTTTCGCAGGGCGTTCAGAGTCATCTTGGTGGTATTCTTCATTTCCCTTTCCTTTTTTTGTATGGGTTCTTAACCCGTTGCGAGGTTCTCACACCTCATTGGTTGATACAAACATCTTTTCTATACATCGAATTGTAAAAAACAATGTGCCAATTATATATCAGGTAGATTGGTTTGTAAATGGAAAAAGTGAACATTATCCACACCCTGTGGATTTATCTGCTATTGACACAATGGAAGTAAAGATATATAATTGGCCATACAAGAAAAAAGTAAAAATTTAAGGTTTTTCTAAGTCCGTCAAAATGACTGATACTGGGAAGAGAAAAGAGCAAGACCAATAATGGCTTACTCTTTTTTCTTTCTATAACAGGTAAATATATAGGTGTAGAAAGATGTTTCATTGACAATATAATTACAACAAAGACCGTTATTTCAATTTATTGAAATAACAAGTCTGTCTATTCAAAAACAACAACAATAAAATGAATCCGGTAATGGTATATAATTTAGTTTATGTTCGTTACTGGTAAATCAAATTTTTTTAAGAGTTTGATCCTAGCTCAGGATGAACGCTGGCGGCGTGTCTAAGGCATGCAAGTTGAGGGATCGGCTTTTTCTTCGGAGAAAGTACGGACCGGCAAACGGGAGAGTAACACATTGGTAACCTACCTCTAAGACGGGGATAGCCCACCGAAAGGTGGATTAATACCCGATAGACATGGGGGGACATTAAGTCATTCCTATGTAAAGATTTATCGCTTAGAGAGGGGCCTATGGCTTATCAGCTTGTTGGTGAGGTAAAAGCTCACCAAGGCTATGACGAGTAGCGGGTGTGAGAGCACGACCCGTCTCACTGGGACTGCGACACTGCCCAGACTCCTACGGGAGGCTGCAGTCAGGAATATTCCGCAATGCGCGAAAGCGTGACGGAGCGACGCCGCGTGCAGGATTAAGGCTTTCGGGTCGTAAACTGCTTTTCTGTCTGAAGAATTTGTGACGGTAAGACAGGAATAAGAGGTTGCTAACTCTGTGCCAGCAGCAGCGGTAATACAGAGACCTCAAGCGTTATCCGGATTCATTGGGCGTAAAGCGTCCGCAGGTTGTTTAGTAAGTTAACGGTCAAATTTTTGGGCTCAACCCAAAAACTGCTATTAATACTGCTAAACTAGAGGCTGGGAGAGGCAAGCGGAACTACCGGTGTAGTCGTAATAAGCGTTGATATCGGTAGGAACACCAAAGGCGAAGGCAGCTTGCTAGAACATGCCTGACACTCATGGACGAAAGCGTGGGTAGCGAATGGGATTAGATACCCCAGTAGTCCACGCCGTAAACGATGTGCACTAGGTATTGGCAGTATCGACCCTGTCAGTGCCGTTGAAAAAAGCTAACGCGTTAAGTGCACCGCCTGGGGAGTACGGTCGCAAGACTAAAACTCAAAGGAATAGACGGGGATCCGCACAAGCGGTGGATCATGTGGTTTAATTCGATGGTACGCGAGGAACCTTACCTGGGCTCAACTACTAGCTGCACGGCTCCCGAAAGGGAGTCAGCCTTCGAGGGTGCTAGATAGGTGCTGCATGGTTGCCGTCAGCTCGTGCCGTGAGGTGTACCGTTAAGTCGGGTAACGAGCGCAACCCCCATTCTGTGTTAAATGTACACAGAAGACTGCCTTCGCAAGAAGGAGGAAGGTGGGGACGACGTCAAATCAGCATGGCTCTTACGTCCAGGGCGACACACATGATACAATGGCCAGTACAAAGGGTTGCCAAACCGCGAGGTGGAGCTAATCCCATCAAAACTGGTCTCAGTTCGGATTGAAGGCTGCAATTCGCCTTCATGAAGTTGGAATCGCTAGTAAACGCGCATCAGCCACGGCGCGTTGAATACGTTCTCGGATCTTGTACTCAATACTAAATGCGCCTGGCAGCGTATATATCTAAGAGGTTAAAATCCTCTCCTCTGCAATCCCGTCGCAGAGCGTAGCCGAAAGATAGGACTATATCCGTAAGGAGTAGTCTGAAGGATCTGATATGGCAAAACACAGCCCTTCACAAATCAGGGGAGCATTGACCTTCGCAGTCGCGGTGGGTCCTAGGGAAAATGCTATCAACAACCCCGAAGGGATGTATGGAACAGAGATATACGTAACCCAGGGAGACCCTTTTATATTAATTGGGAAAACTGGTAATATATGATAAAATTCATAGTAATATGAATAACATTACCGATATAAAAGGGAGTCAGCTGCGTCATAGTACCTTATTGCAATCTAATTGTAGTAGGGGAAGGACAAAACCGGTATTATCAGATGATTATATCGTTGGTTTAGTTGATGGAGAAGGTTGTTTCTACGTAAATATTTCAAAGTCGAGAAGATATAAAGCAGGTGCTCGAGTTGGAACAAGTTTGCATGTCAAATTGCAGGCCTCTGACAAAGAGTTGCTTGATAAAGTAAAACACACATTTAAATGTGGTGAAGTATATTTTCAAAAAGAAAATAGGCCAAATCATACGCAATGTTATCGTTTTACTGTTTCATCTCATCGAGATATTTTAGGAAAAATTGTTCCATTTTTTACTAAACATCCATTACAAAGTCCATCAAAGAAGAAAAACTTTGATATATTTTGTAAAATTATGGATATTGTAAAAAAACAAGAACATTTAACCGAAGTAGGAATTAACAAAATTCAAAAACTAAAAAAACAGATGAATCAAAAATATACTGGACTCGCGTAGTGCGGGAAATCCGCTTGCTACGTGGGAACAAGAAATATCCCAAATTATCTAAATCCGCCCGTCATACCACGAAAGTTGGCAATGCCCGAAGGCTCCGTTAAGGGGACGAAGGCAGGGTCAGTAATCAGGGTAAAGTCGTAACAAGGCATCCGTAGCGGAAGCTGTGGATGGATCACCTCCTTTCTGGAGATACTTCTATCGAAAGATAGACAATCTTTGGTCGAGATACGATTTTATATCGTATCTACAAGTGGACAGATGTCTTTGTTGTAATTGTGTTGTTAAATCAAAGAACCACTTACTTAGTGGTTTTTTTGTTACATTGACACAAAAGATAATCTATGCTACTTTTTTAAATAAGTCATAATTTATTCAAACATCAAAATATATATTAAAAAATTAATGTGTGTTTTGATCTTTGAAATAGAACCATAACTCTAACCGGAGACGGATAAAATGAGGGAACTAAGTGTGGCATTCGCAGCTATCTCAACTCGGAGTCGAGAGATTAAACAACATCTGAAGGGGGCAGAAGAGTATGTAGAGTCGGCAAAGAGCGAACTAGTCAAAGGTAGTGCATTGATTGAAACTACCTATGCAATCCTGGGGTGGAGTTTTATTATCAGTTTTTTTATTATTCTGCGATTATCTTTTCCATCAATGAGTGGAAAGGGATTTAAGATGGCATCAGTGCTATATTCAGGCCTTTTTTTCTGGATTGGGATTGGTGTGTTGTTGTTTGTCTGTATTCGTATAGACAGAAAATACGTCTCACCAGTCCGCACTGCTCGGAATAAAAAAATAGAGTATGAGCTTAAGAATGACCCATTGTACATTCGAGGCAAGCAGATCTTGGAAGAGGTGAAACATTTTCTTGCGAAATGCAGAAAATATCGCCTGTACTATGGGGCAGTAATCGAAGGATTGCAAGAGGAGGATGAACAGCTGGCTACAGCGAATTACGATGATCTAAACGGTCAGCGTATTGTTTTGGCAAAGGCCATTGGTCAATTCATGGATGATGCCGGCATACTGGTTGATGAAAAAGACCAGAGTATTCAGCTCTCACCATACCCCCCACCCAAATTAACAGAACCTTATGATCTAGATTCAGACGCTTTGCGTCAAAGATTGTTCCCCTCATAATTAGATTACCTTCCACGGTGTCTAATAAGGGTTCTGTATCCCCAAGAGTTAGAACAAGACAAGATCGTCCTAACTCGTTAATATTATATATATTAAATATTGTAATATTAACGAGGACGATCTTGTATGTGAAACATTCTAAGAAATTGGAATGTTTTTTTGTCCCTATTTACTAATTAGGTAGAATAATATAGTATATGATGGTAATTAATTAACAATATACACATATGAGTGAAAAACCAAAATATATTTTTAAAGATATTCCTGCAGAAAAATCTGAAACAGGTAAAAGGAGCAGGATGCAAATAGATGCTTTGACGGGTGAAGTAATAGCAGAAGTTCCAATACAGGAACATTCATCAGGTGTGCCAGTTCATGAATCTAAAGAAGAAATTGATGTAAAACCAATGAGTAATCAATTTACTAAAGATGGAAGAATTAGAAGGGGTAAAGGATTAGATTATGATCCTACAGGAGAAAAGAATTAATTGTTTATAATATATACTATAGAATAGGGCGACTAGCTCAGCTGGTTAGAGCGCTTGCTCGACATGTAAGAGGTCAGAGGTTCAAATCCTCTGTCGCCCACACAAAATGCTATTGACTTTTTTAAATATTCTAGTTACAATTTAGTTCAAAATAAGGGCGATTAGCTCAGCTGGTTAGAGCGCGTCACTGATAATGACGAGGTCCGAGGTTCGAGTCCTCGATCGCCCACAAAATAAACTTCCAATCGGGAGTTTATTTTAATTGTAAAGCACACAGAAAATTGACTAATACGATTAGTGGATATATAATTTAAGTGAGCTAAAGTGATTAATTCAAGGAGATATGGTAAGTAAAAAAGAAGATAAAATAATACTGTTTCAAAATAAAGAAATTCGCCGTATTTGGCAGAATGATGAGTGGTTTTTTTCTATTGTGGATGTAATATCAATTCTTACAGGTAGTCCAACCCCGAGACAATATTGGGGTAAGGTTAAAAAAAGGGAATTTACAGATATTCAGTTGTCCCCAATTTGGGTACAACTGAAATTAGAGTCTAATGACGGTAAAAAATACAAGACAGATTGTACAAATACAGAGGGGATTCTTAGGTTGATTCAATCTATACCATCACCAAAAGCAGAGCCTTTTAAACAATGGTTAGCAATGGTTGGCAAAGAGCGATTAGATGAAATTGAGAATCCAGAATTAGCACAAGAACGCATGAAAGAATTATACGATAAAAAAGGTTATCCCAAAGCATGGGTTGATAAGAGGTTGCGTGGTATGGCCATTCGTCAAAATATGACTGATGAATGGAAAGAGAGAGGCATAGATAATCAAAGAGATTTTGCTATATTAACTGCTGAGATATCAAGAGCTACTTTTGGAATGACACCAAGTGAATACAAAAAACATAAAAATATCCCTACAAAATCTAAAGCAAACTTGCGAGATAATATGACCGATTTAGAATTGATATTTACAATGTTGGGCGAAAGAGTTACTACAGAGATATCTGAACAAGAAAAACCTAGTAATTTTCCAGCCAACAAACAAGTTGCTAAAAGAGGAGGAAGCGTAGCTGGTAAAGCAAGACAAGAAACAGAGAAGGAACTTAAAAGGAGTATCATTTCTAGCGAAAATTTTTCAACTAATAAAAACTTGCAAAATATAGTACAAAATCAGCAAGATGTTGAAATTGAAATTACGGAAATACAGTTAATTGATATTATAGGTATTGATTGGATTAAATATAAGGAATTATTTAATAAATGCTATTGTAGTACTTGTAAAAATGGACATTCAACTATTGTTGATTATAAAATCTATATCAATGATATAAATGATATTATATTAAGAGGAAAGTGTTCTAAATGCAATAATCCAGTTAATAGATATACAGAAACTGGCGAGAATCCCAAATATGTAAAAAAGATTATTAAGTTAATTCACAATCAAGATAAGAGTTAGACCACTCTATTCTTAGCCAAATAGAGTCTAACTTCGTCCCACAAGCCCCACATGCAAAGATGCTTAAAGCAAGCATCTTTTTAATTTAGTACGTTATCTTGAAAATAAGTATAGATTATAATAGAATAATAATATATATAAATATATGAATGCGTTAATTAAAGAAACAATTGATTTTTGATAAATCCTCAGCTAAAGATTGGAAAACCGCTCAAAGCCTTTTCGAGTAAAAAAGGTATGATTCTTGTTTATTTTTTTGTCATTTAACTATTGAAAAAATATTAAAGTGTTTAGTGGTACAAAATACTAAACACACATCACCTCACATACACAACCTAACTAAATTGGCAACAATGGCAGAAATAAGCTTATCTGATGAGCAGATAATGGATCTTAAAATTATTACAACCTTTAATATTGCAGCTCGTTATGAAAATGAAAAATTTAATTTCTATAAAAAATGTACGGCCGACTATACTAAAAAATATCTTGATCTTACTAAACATTATTATTTATGGTTAAGAAAAAATTACCAAAAAAAGTGACTGATGAAGTGAAGGATTATGTACGGATTCTAAAAGAAGACGAATTACCAATAAATCATGTGATTGTTTTTGGTTCATACGCTAAAGGAACGACTCACAAATGGAGCGACATTGATGTCTGTATCATCTCTTCTAAATTCAACGACCCGTTTGAGGCATTACAGTATTTATGGTTAAAAAAAGCAGATGACAATATTGAGCCAATAGGATTTAGTCCAAAAGATTTTAAAGAAGGAAGTAGTTTAATTAATGAAATTAAGAAATTTGGGATAGAGGTTAGTGTTTAATATTTAATTTTGTTAACCTAGCTAAATAGGTGCTCACGTCGTTTTACAAGCCTCACCATAAACGTTATAACAAAGCGTTTTTTGTTTTTTGTGTATATTTGCCAAAAAGCGAAAAATAGTATATAATGAAGCTATTAATTTATAAAAATATGGATGAAGAAGAGAAAACAGAAGAAGAGAAAATTGTTGAAAAGAAGGTGGAAGACAATTTTAAAAGCCGATTGTTACGTCGTTTAGCTGAGGTAGGATTGTTTTTTTTAGAATTAGTAAAGGTTGCAGTTTTAGCTGCAATCACCATTGTTTTAATTCGTCATTTTCTATTTAAACCTTTCTATGTTCGTGGTGCTAGCATGGAACCTAATTTTTTTAATAAAGAGTATTTAATAATTGATGAATTATCTTATCGTTTACGTGATATTAAAAGAGGAGAAGTTATTGTATTTAAATATCCTGATAATACAAAAGAATATTTTTTGAAAAGAATAGTTGGTCTTCCTGGTGAACGTATTAAGATAAGCAATGGGAAAGTTATTATCTACAACCAACAGTACCCAGAAGGAATGACTTTGCAAGAAAGCTATATAGATGATTCTGTTAATACTAGTGGAGATGAAACACTAACTTTAAAAGATGATCAATATTTTGTTCTTGGTGATAATAGGCCAAATAGTTTTGATTCAAGAAGATTCGGGGCGGTTGATGATTCATATATTGTTGGTAGAGCCATATTCAGAGGTTGGCCAATCTCAAGAGTTGAAATTATTCATTCACCATTATTTACTAATAACTAACTGATATATATTATATGCCAAGAAAAACAGTAAAAACAAAACCAAAAGCAATAAAAAAAGTGGTGAAAATTAAAAAAGAATCAAAAAAACTTGTAAAGACAGTTGCCCCAAAAGTTGCTGTTAAAGAAGTTCCGACTGAAGAAAACGAAAAACCAAGAAAAATTAAATACAAGTTATTGCGCGGAATGCACGATGTTTTGCCGAGAGAAGAAAAATACTGGAAACCATTTCGAGAAAACGGTGAAAAACTAGCTCAGCAATTTCGCTTTAAAAGAATCGAAACACCCATTATGGAAGATGTTAATCTTTTTACACGTTCAATTGGAAAGGGGACAGATATTGTGGATAAAGAAATGTATGTTTTTGAAGATCGTGAAAAAAACAAGATATGTCTTCGCCCAGAAATGACAGCCTCAGTTGTTCGTTCATATATTATGCATGGTTTATGGAATATGCCACAGCCATTAAAGTTATGGTATTGGGGACCAATGTTTAGACATGATCGTCCTCAGGCTGGAAGATATCGTCAATTCAATCAAATTGGTTTTGAAGTTTTTGGTGAAGATAATCCGATTGTAGATGCTGAACTAATACTTGTGGCAGTTAATTTTTTTAAAGATATAGGTCTTCCGGTTGAAGTACGTATTAATAGTATTGGTACTACTGATGATCGAGAAAAATACAAAACAGCTTTGGTTGAATATTATCGTTCTAAGCGTAGTTATTTATGCGAAGATTGTAAAAAAAGAATCAACAAGAATCCTTTAAGACTTTTAGACTGTAAAGCAGAATCTTGTCGACCGGTTAAAGATGAAGCTCCTCAAATTATTGAATGGCTCGATGCAAATTCTAAGACTCATTTTACTAGAGTATTAGAGTATTTAGATGAGTTAGAAATTCCATATGTATTAGATCATACCTTGGTACGTGGATTAGACTACTATACTCGGACAGTGTTTGAGATTTTCCCACAAGGCAACGATGAAGATGATCAACCAAAAGGTCAAGGAGCTCTTGGTGGTGGTGGTCGTTATGATTTGTTAGTTGAACAGATGGGTGGCAAAGAAACTCCAGCTGCTGGTTTTGCTCTTGGAATTGAAAGAGCTGTTTCATATTTACGAGAAGGCTGTGAAAAAGGGATTTGTAGTTTACAGAAAGATAAATTCGATGTATTTTTGGCTCAATTAGGTGAAATGGCTTCCCGTCGCGCTTTAAAAATACTAGATGAATTAAGAGGGAGTAGTATAAAAGCGGACTTTAATTTTTCCAAAAAATCATTAAAAGGACAGTTAGATATTGCTAATAGTTGTAAAGTACCATTCGCTTTAATATTAGGTCAAAAGGAAGTTCAAGACAATACAATTATTATTCGCGATATGGAATCTGGAGTTCAAGAAATTGTTGATCAGAAGAAAGTAATAAAGATTGTGCAGAGAAAATTAGAAAAGCTTGACTTACAGCAAAAAAAGTAGTATTATTTAAATAGAATTTAATTAATTTAATTACACGGGGAGGTGTATATTTGTGTCAGAAATAAAACGGAAAAAGAATGAGTCTTTTGAAGCTTTTTTGCGTCGAGTTAAGAAGCGTTGGCAACAATCTGGTAAGATTTTGCAGGCTAAAAAAATTCAATTTTTTGCAAAAAATTTGAATAAAACAACTCGCAAGCGAAAGGCTTTACATTGTATCGAAGTAACTCAAAAAATTGAGTACTTGAAAAAAACCGGTCAAATGCCGGACGATAAAAGAAGTTATAAATAAAGACCAATCACATGTCCGAGAGGGGGCTTAAAAATTTAAGAACAAGAAAAGCCATACTAACCATTTCGATGGTGATGGCTTTTTTTTGTATAAGTCTGTTTTTTGCGACCAATGTTTTAGCTCAAACTACTAATGTAGTGACTGAAGGTATTGAGGCGGTAGAACAACCGCTCGGTCTTCCTGCAACTGATATTCGTCTTATTGTTGCCAACATTATTAGAGCTGCCCTTGGACTTATTGGTATTGTACTTATCATAATAATAATGTACGGAGGATTTTTATGGATGACCGCTGGTGGAAATGAAGAACAAATTGGAAAAGCAAAAAAAGTTTTAGTAAATGCGGTTATAGGTTTAGCTATTATGCTTTCAGCCTATGGAATTGTCGCGTTTGTAATGCGAATGCTTGGAGTTGGCTTTGGGACAAGTTATGGAACAGGTACTACGCCATCTGGTTATTCTCGTTTTGCAGGTAGTGGGGCACTGGGAGGAATGATAAAAGATCACTATCCTACTAGAGATCAAAAAGATGTACCTCGAAATACAAAAATTATAATTACTTTTAATGAACCAATTCTTTTAGAAAAAGAATTTGTAACTGAAAATACTGGAGATAATTTTTTTGGAAATTGTAAAGCTAGTATGCAGAATTGGGAGACTGATTGTGATACTCTAAAACTTGCTGATAACTATATTAATATCAAAGAAACTAAAAGTGGTAAATCAATTAAAACTGCTGCTATTTTGGCAAGTACATCTACTGTTAATAAAAAAACCGGCGTATATACTTTAGTATTAAGACCTATTACCAGTTCAACCAATGGAGGATATTTAGGGGATGATAAAGAAAAAATTCAGTATACAGTTATGTTAGGACAAAATATCAAAAAAGATGATCCTGCAAATGGAAACAAGCCAGCTTTTGTTACTGATACGGAAACTAATTATTTCTGGAGTTTTATCTCAGACACCAAGTTTGATAAAACACCTCCATATATAAAATCAGTATACCCTGATGATAAAAGTACAACTGTTAAAAATACAGTAATCCAGATTGATTTTAATGAGGCCATGGATCCGACTGGTATTCAAGGTGAATTTGAAGGTTCGGCTGGAAAATATGTGGTAAGTGGAAATAATATATTTTTAGTCACGGCTTACAGCAAAGTGCCTGTGGGACGTTTTGATTTATTAAATGGATATAGGACATTGGAATTTTCTTCCACCCTTGAATGTGGAAAGAACGCTTGTGGAAGAAGTATATTTTGTTTACCCGTGTGCGATACTCTAACTGCTAATTGTACAACTGTTAATGAGATAATAAATGGAAAGAGTGTGGCTGTAAAAACAGACATATATAACATGTTATTAAAAACCGGAAGTCCGATTAATACTTCGAGTTTTGAAGCGATACCTTTTTCTGGTTTTATGGATATAAGTGGTAATGCAATGGATGGTAATAAAAACGGTAAAGTAGATAATCCAGATAAGCCAACTCCAACTTTAGGTGTATTTTCAATTTCTAAAAATGCTGATAACTATAGTTGGTATTTTACTGTTAAAGATTCTATTGATACCACTGCTCCATATATTACTTTTTTCCGCCCAGGTATAAAAGTTGGAGAATTAGATTTAGATGCACTTTGGCAAATGGTATTTTCAAAAAGAATGAGAGTTAATTCTCTATATAAAATAGATATCACCGAATCACCCACAACAAGTTTGAATAATATATTTGTACCCATGTGGCATGTGGTTGGTACGGTGGATTTATCAAACAAATTAACAACCACCACCATGGGTCACGGGACTTTTTTGAAAGATACTGAATATTATCCAATAATTGATTCAGACGTTGAAGATGTAAACTATAATTGTTTTTATCCAGCTCAAGGACCAGCCATAAACAATGCAGGTGGAAAAGAATCAGTTATTTGTGATGGAACTAATATTACCAATTGTACAAATGCTGTAAGATCACCCGGAACTGACTTTTTTTGCAATGGAACTCTACAAAGTACAGCTGGAACTAATGGAGCTACTGCCAAAAAATGTGTTGATGATTTAATTAAAGGAATGGGTAAAACACCATGATAAAGAAAACAAATTACAAAAAAATATTAGTAAGTTTGCTAATGGTAATTAGTCTGGGTTTTGTTTTTTTTATTGCTAATAATGCCTTATCACAAAATTTAACTACTGAAGATCTTGGTATTAATCAAGTTAGTTCTAGTATTGGTCTTCCAACGACGGACATTAGACTTGTAATTGCTCGTATCATTAGAATCGCCCTTGGACTACTTGGAATAGTAGCAGTTTGTATTGTGCTTTATGGGGGATTTGTTTGGATGACAGCTGGTGGTGAGGAAGAAAAAATAGCCACTTCAAAAAAAATACTTTTCAATGGAGTAATTGGTCTTGTAATTATTCTTTCATCATATTCCATTGTTAGTTTTGTAATGAATAAATTAGTAGAAGCAACCACCGGAGGAAATGGAGGAAGTAGTGGCGGACCAGTTGTTCAACCACCATCATATTTTAATAACAAGTTTTTCTACATTGTAAGTTCGCCAACTGGCAAGCCAGTAAACATGTGTATTCGCAATGTTAAATTAATGATAACATTTAACAAAGATGTTGATTTGAGTACAATGAAGGGAAATATTGATGTTACTAAAGGTGGAAACGCAGTTGCTGGAAAATGGGAATATGTAACTAGTTCAAAGAAATATAAGATAGTTTTTGTTCCAGCCACTTCTTGCAGTGGAGTAAAAGGTTGTTTTGAGGCTGATACCAATTATGTTCTTGATTTTATTAATCCAGGTAATGTAAAAACAACTGAAAAAATTGATGTACCTGGTTTAATTTGCGCAAGAAGTCTTAATGCAACAGCCTGTAATGATATTAATTTCAAAACAGGGAGTAGTGTGGATGTGACAGCTCCGGTTGTTACTTCTATTACTGCTCATACACCTCTTAGTGCAGGTAGCATTATACCAGTTGATATTACATATACAGATGATAATGGAATCCAAAGTATGGATTTATATGTTGATACTATTTTTGCTGGATCAACTTCAACAGCTACTGATTGTCAAAAGAGTGGAACAGTTACTATTAATTGGAATACAAATAATTTATCGGCCGGTAAATATTTATTAAAAGGTACTGCCTATGATTGGGCAGCCCTGACCGGTTTTAATACAACTTCAGTTACACTGCTTCCACAACATTGCTATAATGGTGAACAAGATACTTCTTTAAAAGAAAATGGAATAGATTGTGGTGGTGATTGTTATGATTGTGATATTACGCGTATTACTGATTTTAGTCCAAAAGCGGCTGCACCCGGTAACTATATGAGTATTAGTGGAATTAAGTTCGGTTCAACTACTGGAAAAGTATTTATGCAAAATTTGGCTAAAGAATTTAAAGTAGAAGCCAAATTAGCAAGTTGTGGAGTTAGTAGTTGGACTGATAGACAGATTATTGTTGAGGTTCCAAAAGGTACAATAAGTAGTACGGCTATTCAGGTGTATATTAGTTCAACCGCATTTGATGCTACAAATGATAGTGTTTTGCCAAAACTTCCATATTTTACTGTTAATAGTACAAATTTACCCGGACTTTGTTATATTAATCCACTCACCGATGAACCAGGTGAAAAAGTATCTGTTTATGGTAAAAATTTTGGTAGTACAAATGGACAAGTATTATTTGGGTCAAAAAATTATGCTCTCGTTACTAAATGGGATGGTAGTTTAGCATCCACAGCTGATGCTAAAGTTCCTTCTATGTTAGCAAGCGCTGTTTCGGTGAGAGTAAAAGATGCACAGGGTGGCTTAAGTAATGGAGTTGCCTTTACAGTTAAGCCAACCTCAGCTACTAATATGCCAACCATTACTTCTATATCACCAGCAACAGGAGCAAAAGGTGAGTATGTTACTATAACAGGCAACAATTTCGGATCAAATAAGGGAACGGTAAATTTTAATAAAACAACTGATTTATTTGACCAAGAAATCGTTCAAGGAACATTTGACTTTCCTCAAGGTTGTAGTGGAACTTGGACTGACAAAAAAATAATTGTGAAGTTTGATAAAAATACATCTAAAATTGTAAACAAAAATGATGTTTATCAAATTAGAGTGTCAGCTAGTTCAACCGCTCTGCAGTCAGATCTTTCGACTGATACATTTACAATTACAGCCGACGATCCTCGCCCAGGTATTTGTAGTTTAAATCCTGTTTCAGGTCCAATACCATTACCAGGTGATATGAAAATTGTGGGGGAATATTTTGATAGTAATAGTAAAGTATATTATTGGGGCAATGGGGCAAGTACTAGTTCAATAACGAAAAGATTAGAAGCTCCTTCTGTAGCATTGAGTTCATTAACTTTCGGACAAGCAATTTCAACCACGCCACATAGTAGCACCACTCCTGGACCAGTTATTGTATATAATACAAATAAGAGTTTAATGAGTAATTCTGCTAATTTTGATGTGTTTGATTGTTCAACAGGAAGCAAAGAGTGTTTAGCCACAACAAAATGTTGTAAAAGTGGTACCCAAAAAGGAGTATGTCTTTCAAATTATTCTTTATGTGCCGGTGAGACACTTAGCACCGCTTTTATTTGGCAATTTGGAACTGGTATTATTCCCACAAGACCAGCCGTGATAGAACAATGTTATACTTCGAGACCATCCAATGGAGCTTGGCCGTTACCATCACCAAGTCCAAGTAGAATATGGAATAAAATGATGGCTAGTGCTGATCAAGATAAAGTTTGTTTAAACTCTTTGTTAGTAGTTGATTTTACAACCATAATTGATCCGTTTAATATGAGTGAAGTGATAGTTAATAAATGTATGAGTGGAACTGTTAGTACGACTGCTAATAATTGTACTCCTATTGGGAACGCAATTCCCATGAAGGATGCTATTAGTAAATCAACTTCGTTAATCACTCCAATCACCAGTTCTAAACCCATTGATGGCGAAACTCAATTATTTAAACTTGCACCAGTATCTGGTAGTTGGGCATCTGATACTTGGTATCAAGTAGCTTTAAAAGAAAAAATTGGGTATATTACTGGGTCAAAAAATCCAATGATTGTAAAAGCCAGACCATGTTCAGTTCCGGGTTCGGCATATTGTTTCATTTTTAAAACGGGTACGGCTGGTTGTAAATTAAAAGCACTATACATTACTCCAGCTTCATATACAACAACATTACTTTCAGCTACTCTTCAAGTTCCTATTAAAGATTTAATATATCGTGGTCATGGTATGGCTGATCAGAACTGTATCGTTATGGATGTGAGTGGTTATGATAAACAATGGTCAGTCGATTCCGCACGTCAACAGTATGCTGATATTTTTGATAAACTTAAAAGCTCTACCAATGAAACAGCCAAAGCAGTTTCAATTAAAAATAGTGTGGGAATTGGTTTGAAAACACCAGATGATGCGGTTGCTATAACGGCTGTATTTTCTACTACCAGTAAAGGAAAAGTAGTAACTGCGACTGGTGAGAGTCCATTAAAAGTTGATTTAACAAATCCAAAAATAATAGATTATGGACCTAAGTGTTTAGCTGCCTGTCCAAATGCTAAAATATGGGTTCAATTTAATACTCCAATTTCAAAAACTAACTTAACAGATAACGGAGCCTATAGAATATATCGTTGTCATGATGAGAACTGTTTCAATAGAAATAGAGTAACAGCTTCTTTTCAGCAATCACCAGATGAAGGAATATTTTTTGGGACAAGTCAGTCAAATTTCATTGAGATGCGTAATATGCATTTAGATAAGAATGCTCTCTATATTGTTGAAGTTTCACAGACTGTTGATACTAAAATTGATCCAAATAATATTCAATTAATATGGTCACGTAATAGTAATTCAGTTACTTCCAAAGGAAAACCATATACAAAGTTATTTAGTTGGCGTTTTAAAACTAAAGACACTATTTGTGAAATTGATAGGGTTTTAATTAATCCAAAAAAGTACCTTGCTTCGAGTGTAACTGATCGCACAATATTTTCAGCAAAAGCATTTTCTAAGCCCGATAGCTGTAGCGCGTCAGGTCAAGAACTGAATGAGTGGAACTATGATTGGGGTTGGTCATCTTCAGATTTAAAAACAGCAACTGTTAAAGAGATTAGTACTCACAAAGGTGGAAAAGTTTGTACACAGAATTGTTTACTAACAGGAAGTGATATTTCTTATGGTTCTAAACAGCCATTGTGTGGAAATGGTATTGAAGAGGCAGGAGAAGATTGTGATACGCCTGATTCGAATACCGGTTGTTCACTGAAGTGCTTAAGAACTGGAAATACAAAAACCACTACTACAGTGTCCAATGTACCAGGATTTTGTGGAAATGGGATACCTGAACCACATTTTGGAGAAGAGTGTGATCCAAATTCACAATTTGATAGTTTGGGATGTGATCTAAAAACATGCTTAAAAAAGGGATCTAGTAGTAGTCCAAGTGCTACAGCCACCTCAACAAGCATTTGTGGTAATGGTACTCTAGGTGTAGAAGAGGAATGTGAAACAGGAACAACTGCTTCTTCCACTGATCCCAGATCAAGCTTGTATTGTTCAAATCAATGTTTGCATGAAGGAACTTCTTTGTATAAAGCGTGGTGTAATCAACACGATAACCCAGGAGATTATGCTGGTTTTAGTGAAAAAGATTTCAAAAAAGCATGTGCTAGTTCATATAGTATTTGTGGGGATGGTATAGATACTGCTGATGAAGATGTGGGTTGTGATACTGCTGATGGAGCAAAAGAAGGTTGGTGTGATTCATATTGTCTATATACAGGTGCAAGTACCACTGCTTGTGGTATCGCAAGTTCAACAAATCCAAATATTAAATGCACAGATTGTATAGCAAACAGTGAGGGGTGTGATAGCAATGGACAAAATATAGGTTCATCCATATATTATTCTAAACCATCATTTTGTGGGGATGGAAATAAAACAGTAGGAATGGATACAGGTGAAGATACTGTTTGTGAAACACAAGCAAATTTAGTAACCACTCATTTCATAACTAATCCATGGGCGTATGTAAAAGGGGTGGGTGCGAACAAAGGACTAGCCGTAATTGCTGGACTTTCTAAACCACAAGAACAAAAAGCCACTATAACAGCTAGTACTTCAGAACAAGGATCGCCATTTAAAAAATCTGGTTCTGGTGATTTTGTGTTGGCTTGTGGATATACGACGGATAAACAATGTAGTGATGCCAATGGATCTGAGTATGGTTTGGCCAAAAATACATGTTGTTACAAACGACCAAAATTACTCAGTGTTTATCCAGGTAGTACCACAACTCTAACAACGAATGTTTGCCCCAATACTTCTATTGAAATGAATTTTGATGAAATTATTGATCCTTCTTCATTATCTGGAAACATTTTGATTGCTCGAGGCTATACCACAACAAGTATTCAAAATTGTACTTCCACAAGTGACGTCACAAAATTAGTACAAGCATATTATGGCGGTGATGATTTGGATTATTCAATAATGCCATGGTACAAAAAAGTTATTTATAAAATTGCGAATTTTTTCCGCTCAATTTTCGTTGGGGGTGCTAATGCAATTGGTAATCCTCCAATATTACAATGGTGTAGTGGTTCGGCAGTGGGGACTCCAATTGTTACTCCAAGTACAAATGGATCAAAAGTAAAAATCATGTTAAAAGAACCACTGGCTTTTAAAGAATATTATTCCTTTATCATAAAAGAAGATGTTCGTGATGTTTATGGTGTGTCTGTAACATCTACAGGTAGTAAGAATTACAAATTTTGGCAAGTACAGACAGCATCTGATATTTGTAAACTTTCAAAAATAGACGTGGAACCTGTATCAATATATTTGAACAAAAGAAATGCGACTAGCAGTATTCAAGCTTTTGGTTATACAATTGATGGAAAGAAAATTCAACCAATACCAGATCACTATGATTGGAGATATGATTGGGCTCCTTACGTAAATACATATGTTACACTAGCCGCCACATCTACCACTAATACACCAAATATGCTGACAGCCAAAGACAAAGATGGCGAGTTATATGTACGAGCAGGCGGAATAGTCACTACTGATAAATACAAAACGGGGACATTAGGAACCGTTGGAATAGGAAAATCTAATGTAATTGTATATATATGTGAAAATCCATGGCCTCCAAAAGACCTTTATCTTGATGTTGGTGGTAAAAAAACAGGTCCTTATACAATTTTTCCATTTGAAGATGTTAAAATTACCGGCAGAAATAATGATGGGTATAGTATGACGTTGAATAGTTTTGATAATACAGCCTTAGCTGCATCTAGTGGTGATTTCAATTTTAAGACATACTATTGTGCTGATCAGGGCTCGACTGGAATTACTGATGATTTACCATATTTAAAACCAGCTATTGAAACAAAAAACAAGTCATCGGCCATGAAGACCTACATATTTAGTAGTGATAAATCTAATGACGCAATTTTTGCCAAAGTATTTACTAATCCATATCATTTATCAGTAAATAATTGGTATACTGCTCAAGGCTATACCGGAACTATTACGTCATTAAAAATAGATGGCTATGATGCAATATTTGATGGCTATAATTACTATATCGATGCTTTAAACAATTCAGGTGCGACCGTTGGTGGTGTTGATGATGGTAAGGGAGGTAAACTTTTTTCAAATATATATTTATTTGGTATTAATAGTGATGCTGGTTCTGAGACAAAAACAGTATTTTCGGATATGATGAAGAATCTTACATTTAATGCAAATATGACAAACTATGGTTATTGTGGAGAAAATACCGTGGGAGCAACAACTACTTGTAAAAATGATTTTGATTGTAAATCTACCGAAACTTGTTTTGCGGCTACGGAAAAAATTAAGAGAAATTACCAGCGTCTAAAAGATTTGAGAACAATGTCATTGAATTTAGATAATTATGGTAGTTCAACTCCAAAATTGGAATCTGGTTCATTGCTAAATGGTCAAACATTAAGTACTTGGTCTTCCTGGATTAGCACCTTGGGATCAGGAATGAATTTGACATTACCACTAGACCCAGTTAATAAAATGGCCAGAGCTGGGACATGTAAAGCAAAAGACATGACAGGTATTTTTTGTCTTGATGATGCTAAATGTAAAGTGGGTACAACTACTTCAACCTGTGTGATTCATGATAGCGCTACAGCATATTCAACTGTTGATCTTCGTTTAAGTTTTGCTTGCAACCAAGATTCATTGGCTTATCGGTATATATATTCTTCCAGTACAAATTATCAATTAAGAACTAAATTTGAAAGTCCATTTAGAACAGATGGTGTTATTGCTCAAGGTGACATTACAAATTGGTGGGGTCCAAGTGGTTTTGTGAGTGATTTTATAGATCCTACTAAAGTGATTGTTGATGCTTCAAGTGGAATTTGTTTAAAAGATCAAGAAATTACTTCTCGTAATGACGGTTATTGTGGTGACAATACGAAAAGTCAGAAAGAAGAGTGTGAAAAGGGGTGGGAAAAGAAATGGACAACAGAGTGTTCGAAAACAGTGTCAAAAATGAGCTATTGGACGTGTAATCCTACGTCATGCACTTGGGATAAATCTAAAAAATTAGATTGTAGTATTTTGAGCGATTGTGGAAATGGTGGGGATCCTGAATACGGAGAAGCTTGTGATGATGGTGATAAAAATGGGCTGTGGAATAAGTGCAATAAGTGGTGTACAAATTTTGCTTTTGCTCAAGGTATGACTGAAACAAAGAAAGATTCCACAGGAAAAGTGATTGACTCATATGTTAGTCTGGGTTTTTGTGGAGATGGATTGTTTAATACCAAATATGAAAATTGTGATTATACCTATCCTTCTTTAAATCCAAATCACGACCTATATAACATTGAAAAATTAAAATCTTGTTCATCAGACTGTCAAAAAGAGGGAGCATATTGTGGGGATGGTTTAATTCAAGGAAGTACTAGTGGATTTACAGGAGCTGCCGAAGTATGTGAAGTGGATGTGGCTTGTACGACGACTCCAGGTGGAAAACCAGGAAAAAAGATTTGCGATTTAACAACTTCAACCTTAAAAAATCGTTGCCAATTTAAGGATAATGGGAAATGTATTCCTAATACTGTTGCTACGACCACTCCTACTATAATTCCAGGAACATGTGGAAATGGAAAAAAAGACCAGGCAATTGAAATATGCGATTGGGGCGAAGATGATACCAAAGCTCAATGGAATGGAATGGGATGTACTCCTGATTATGGAAAATCATGTACGTTTTGCGGGGGTAATTGTACCGAAGTTACATTACATTCATCAGAGGGATGCGGAGATGGCATTGTCCAGACTAAAGGAAACAAAGAAGTGTGTGATATTAATAATACAACTGGTATTATTTATGCAGCGGCTACTAATACTGCAGGTGTTGGTTTAGTTGATAGCAGATGGGTAAATAGTAAAGCAATAACAAATGACAAAGTAGCTTCAGCTAATGGATACAAGGTACTGCAGTGTGCTCAAGAAGATGTTTTTACTGTCCGACCTGATTATTTAAAGGGTGATGATATTCAAGGATTAAAAACATGTGATTCTTGTAAAACAATTAAAAATGAATGTATTACTTGTGGGATTGATGCGAAAACAGGTGTCATAGTTAGTGGACAAATGATAAATAGTTTAAATCCAAAAGGAAGTAATGTATTAATGGTCAATGATTTTAAATTAGGATCAGGAGTTTCTGGTGCAAAAGGATATTCTGGTACAGTTGATCTTCATACGAATTTTGGTGAAATATCGGCTAAAGCATTTGCTTCATATAATATGCCAAATGGTTTGGATGCTGGTTACACATTACATTATAAAGAGGGAGGTAGTGCTTCTACTACTGTTGCGTTGATTAATGCGGATAGTAATTGTTCATTTGGTACTACTTCTACTCCTGAATATTTACCAAATTATAAGTTAGCTATTAATGCTGGATGGAAAATTCCTATTGATTTTGATGTTTTATCAAGTGATGCTTTTAAAAAATCACCATATATTTATGATTTAATACTCTCACCAATGATTTTACATACTGATAGACAAAAATGGTATGATACAAATGATACAGAAGGAGCCAAAGTTGAAATACGACCAAACGATGTTCGTTTTGTAGTGAGTTGGATTGATAATTCTATTGATTTTCAAACTGGCTTTATAATGCCTTACATATTTACCACGACTACTCAAATAAAATCTTATGACGTTAATACAAAAATAACAGAAACGGTAGTGGTGGTAGATGAGATAATTTCAGTAAAAAGATATGAAGGCACTAGTCATTTTAAATTGACCACTGGTACATATTATTATTCGAGTAACACTAATAGAATAGGCGGTGTATGGTTTCATGGTTTTGGTAATACTACCAAGGGAGACTTGGCCGTAGAATCATATACAATAGATACCAAAGCTATTTTCCCACTAAAAACTGGCTCAGGTGTCTATGCTTTTTATATCAGAATTCCCACCGGAGATATTAGAAATTATCAATCAACCGCTCAATTAAAAGTTGACATATATATTCCGAATGATTATGTGTCTATGGATTCAGCTAATTGCTGTTCTGATTCTTACTGTAATGCGCCTAGTTCTACCTTCTTAAGCACAAGATTACCAGTTGGTTGTAATCATGATTATCGCTTAATGGATAAACCATATAAGACGGTGTATTTAACTGAGGCTGTTAAATCAGGTAGTTCAAGTCAAATACAGTATTGGCACGTTCTTAATTTGACAGGAGATTTGGATTACAAATATCCAGACAAGAGTATTGAGATAATAAAAGCATTTTCAACAGGTCCACAATTTTTCACATATGATTATGCTAGTAAATATATTTCTAATTAATTAGAATATGGAAGAACAAAATCAACAAAATCAACAAAATATAGAGAAAGTTTCATTTGAGGATACTTCTCAGTATGATAGGGGAGATAATAAAAAGAAAATTATTTTTTTAATTATTATTATCCTTATCGCTATTGGACTTGCTGTCGGGAGTATATTCTTAATTCGTCGCATGTTTGTGAAAAAAGGAGATAATGTGCAAAGCACCACCACAACTCAAGCGTATTTTGATAAGACAATTAATGATACATATAAAGTAGATAAAGATTTTGATGGTATACTAGATATTGATGAAAAAAAATATGGAACTAGTGCAACTTCGAGTGATACTGATGAAGATGGTTTGACTGATGATTCTGAAATATTTAATTTTAAAACAAATCCACTTAAAGCTGATACAGACGGTGATGGCTATAGTGATGGGTATGAAGTAAGACGTGGATTTAATCCATTGGGCAGTGGTATGTTATAATAAATAATATATTTAATATAGTTATATATGTTTGAAGATGAAACAAAGGACAATTCAACTCCACCAAACAATCTTCCAGTTCGAGAAGCTGAAGATATGTTTGCTGAAGTGGATAATAAAACTGGTGAATCTACACCAAGTTCTGCTTCTGGGGAAGAAGGCAAAATTAAAGATGCTTTATCAGCCGGTGCTCTGCAACCAAAGACACCAACCCAACCAGCGCAACCAACACCTGGTAATGTTGTTATGCCAAATTTAGAAGCGGAGTCTGATTTAGATAAACAGGCTGGTTCTTTGAATCAAATTAGTAAATACAAAATGAAAGGTCCCATATTAGGAAAAATACTCTTTATTATTCTTATTGTTGTTATTATAGCAGGCGTTGGTTTTGGGGCATGGTGGGTATACGCCAAAATGTTTAATAAAAGTACTACCATAACACAAATATCTCCAACAACTACCGTGACCACTAATGTTGTTAGTCCAGTTGTGAGCACAACTACTAATAAAGAAACAAATAAAGATGTTACTGATGTTAATACAACTACTCAAATTAATAATCAAATTAAAGCAGACGAGATCCTATTTGGCGAACCAATTGATACCGATGGTGATGGCTTAGATGATATACGAGAAAAACAATTAGGGACAGATGTTAATAAAAAAGATACGGATGGCGATGGTTTAATTGATGGCGATGAGTTTTTTATTTGGAAAACAAATCCTTTAAATAAAGATACGGATGGTGATACTTATCTTGATGGTGAAGAAATTAAGAATGGGTTTAGTCCACTTGGTCCAGGTAAATTATTAAATATCCCTGTTAATGTTAAACAATCAACATCAACTAATTAACTATATATGTTTGGTCACAATAAAGACAATTTAAAAAAAGTAGAACCAGAAAAAAAGAATTATGACGTGAAAACAATTCCCGAAGAATTTTATGGTGGCCAAAATCCTCAAATTGAATTTAAAAAAGTTAAAAAAGAAGTTGATTTAGATAGAGCAGCAAAAAAATCAGCTCCCATTCCGCCAGTTCGAAAAAAAGAAGCTGAGGCATTTAATAAAATAACAGCCAAGGGTGGTGTTAATAAAGTTCACCCAGCCAACCTATTTACCAGCTGGAAATTTTTGTTGTTAGCAAGTCTTGGCTTGTTTGTTATAGTCGGTATAGTAGCGGGAGCATACTATGGATATAGTTATTACAAGGAAAGTAAAAAAGTTACACCAACTCCAGTTGTTTCTCCTATTAGTACAGTTGATTCAAATACAGAGATCACAACCCCCGTTGTAACGACTACCTCTGAGACAACTACAACAAGCGCTTCATTATTATCAAAAGATTTATTAACCTATCCATCTTTGTTACTAGGCAAAGGAGTTGATCTAGATGGTGATAAACTTTCAGATAAAGCAGAAGCAGTTTTTGGCACAGATGCCTCAATTATTGATAGTGATAAAGATACATTTCCCGATGGTCATGAAGTTTTTTATCTGTATAATCCGGCCAGCACTAGTCCTAAAAAATTAATTGACTCTAGTTTAGTTTCAGAATATATAAATTCAAACTATAATTATAAATTGTATTATCCAACAAGTTGGACACTTGGAGATATTGCAAGTAATAAAAGTGATGTCCTTTTTACCTCTAATGATGGTGAAAGTGTACAAGTTAAAGTATATTCAATTTCTCCAACAGAAACCTTTGATGATTGGTTTTCAGTTTATGCAAAAGGTGAAAATAGCACGACTTTGAGTGATTTTACTTCTGTTTTTGAACAAAAAGGGAAATCGCGTTCAGATAAGTTGGTGTATTACTTTGTCGATGGAAGAAGTGTATATGTAATTGTATATGTTGCTGGACTAAGTAATGCTGTTAACTATGATTCTGTAATTGAAATGATGGCCAGAAGTTTTCATACTACTGTAAATGATTATGTGAAAGTATGGGCCGGTGACTCTGTTTCTTCAACCGTATCAAGTACGCCAGTCGTAAACACATCAACCTCAACAGCGACAAGTACAACAAGTAGTACAACTAGTTTATGATAAGAGTAGAATTTAATAAAACTACTAGATGTATTTGGAATGAAACAAAGGTAGAGAAGGTTGTGAAATTTATAGCGAAAAAGCAAAAAAAGATAAAAGGAGTAATAGAGATAGGAATAGTTGGAGAGCAAAAAATCAAGAGTATTAACAAAAGCTATAGAGGAATAAACAACAGTACTGATGTTTTGAGTTTTGCCTGGCAACAAGATGATGGTTTTCCTAGTGATTATCTGGGACAGATTTTTATTTGTTATCCTGTTATTAAAAAACAAGCGAAGATATTTAATGTAACAGAAAAACAAGAATTTGTTCGGATGTTAATACATGGTCTATTACATTTAATTGGTTATGATCATGAAAAAGAAAAAGATGCTAAAAAAATGTTTACAGTCCAAGAGCAATTACTTGAGGAGGTAATAAATAAAATATGATATCAATAAGTAAATTTTTTAAAAGTACAGGTAGTGCTATTGCAGGGTTAAAATCTGTTTTTAAAACAGAGCAGAATTTTCGTATTCAGTTTTACGCAGCTATACTTGTTTTAGCAATGTCCATATATTTTACTATTTCAAAATTTGAGTGGATGATCATTTTGTTATTGATTATGTTGGTACTATTAACCGAAATTGTAAACACTGCTATTGAAAAATTTAATGATCTATTAAAACCCCGTCTTCATCATTATGTATATGCAATAAAAAACATAATGGCTGGAGCGGTATTGTTAGTTTCGCTAATATCATTTTGTATTGGTTTGATAATATTTATCCCTTACTTTATTAATTTGGTAAAATAATATATAATTACTGTATATTATATTTTTTTAACTATGAAAAGAAAATCAGGAAATTTAATAGCAGCTCTAGATATCGGTTCACGCAATGTGCGTATGGCCGTGGGACAAGTTATAGAGACTGAAATGAGTGGCAATGAGCTACAAATTTTGGGTGCTGTTGATTATCAAACCGAAGGAATGAATAAAGGCAAGATAAATAGTATAGAAGACGTTGTTTCTTCTATTTCAGCTTGTTTAGAGCGCGCAGAAAGAATGGTCGGAGTACCTATTGATAGTGTTTGGGTAGGAATTTCTGGTTTACAAATAATGTTACAAAATTCCAAGGGAGTGGTTGCTGTTTCAAAAGCAAATAATGAAATAACAGAGGAAGATGTGTCTAGAGCATTAGAAGCTGCTCGATCAATTGCGACACCACTAAATTATGAGGTTTTACATGTATTACCTAGAAGTTATGGTGTTGATGGTCAGGAAGCCATCAAAGATCCAGTAGGCATGACAGGAATACGCTTAGAAGTTGATTCAAGCATCATATTAGGCGCTTCTGCCCAGATTAAGAACTTGACCAAGGCTGTATACCGTTCTGGCCTTGAAATCGATGATTTAGTTCTATCAATTTTAGCATGTTCTGAGGCTGTAGTTACCAAAAGACAAAAAGAACTAGGAGTTGCAGTTGTAGATATTGGAGCAACCACAACCAGTATTATAGTGTTTGAAGAAGGAGAAATGATTCATACGGCAGTTTTGCCCCTTGGTTCAGAAAATGTTACTAATGATTTAGCCATTGGATTACGAACCTCAGTTGATATTGCTGAATTAACAAAGATAGAATATGGTCATTGTATTCCAGAATCAACAGACAGAAGAACGACAATTGATTTACAAGATGTTGGTGCTTCTAGTTCTGAGGTGATTAAACAAAGATATGCAAATGAAATTATAAATGCCAGAGTAGAAGAAATACTTCAAAAAGTAGATGAAGAATTAAGGAAAGTTCAACGTTCCGGTCTTCTCCCGTCGGGTATAGTATTTACTGGTGGAGGTTCAAAAATACCTGGAATGGTTGATTGTGCAAAAAAAATATTAAGATTACCAGCTACTCTTGGTTATCCACTAAATATTGTTAGCGTAACTGAAAAAGTTAATGATCTTGGTTTTTCAACAGTATTAGGTTTAGTAAAGTGGGGATCATTAATGGATTCAATGGATAGTGGACGGGGGAGAGTAAATGTATTTAAAAGCTTTGGTAAGGCTGGTGGTCAGTTAAAAAAATGGTTTAAAGTTCTTGTTCCATAAAATGTTATACACACAAAGCAAATAAATTCACTTGACAGTAGAAGAGCACAATTATACAATATATAGCAGAGAAGTACTCTGCTATTTTATTTCACAAACCTTTGAACAACTAATTTGTTCGATAACTAAAATTCATTTTTAAAAAAAATAATATGCCACAAGTTAAACCTGAAGTTGAAACATTTGCAAAAATTAAAGTTGTTGGCATTGGCGGTGGTGGCGGTTCGGCAATTAAGCGAATGGTCCAAAACAAAATTCGAGGTGTGGATTTTTTAGCCATGAATACAGATGTTCAAGCTCTTCATCATAATCCAGCCCAATACAAATTACATATTGGAAAAACAATCACCAGAGGTTTGGGTGCTGGCATGCAACCAGACGTCGGACGTAAAGCAGCTGAAGAATCTCAAAATGAAATTCGTGATATGCTAAAAGGTTCCGATATGGTTTTTGTAACATGTGGAATGGGAGGCGGCACTGGAACCGGAGGTGCACCATTGGTTGCTCAAATTGCGAGAGAGCTTGGTGCTTTGACTATTGCTGTTGTAACCAAACCATTTGGGTTTGAAGGACCAAAAAGATCTGACGTAGCCGAAGAAGGATGGGATCAGTTAGTTAAAAATGTTGATGCTATTATCACTATTCCAAATGATCGAATATTACAGATGATTGATAAAAAAACTACATTACTAGAGTCATTTAAGATAGTAGACGATGTATTAGGACAAGGCGTTCAAGGTATTGCTGAATTGATTACTATTCCTGGAATTATCAATGTTGATTTTGCAGACGTTAAAACAATAATGTCAAATGCTGGTTCAGCCTTAATGGGTATAGGAAGTGCTAGCGGAGAAAATAGGGCAGGTGAAGCTGCTAAACAGGCAATCTCTTCTCCTTTACTTGAGTTATCTATTGATGGAGCTAGTGGTATATTGTTTACAATTACAGGTGGTTCAAATTTGACCATGGATGAAGTAAATGAAGCGGCCAAGATTATTACAAGTTCAGCGTCTGAAGATGCAAAAATAATATTCGGAGCAAACATTGATGAGTCATTAAAAGATAGTTTAAAGATAACAGTTATTGCAACTGGTTTTGAAGATAGTAGACGTCCACCACTAGACACAGAAAATAATGAAGTGGAAAACATTTTTAGCGCCGCTCCAATAAATAGGATGGGTAGTAATTTTATGCGTAAGATGCAAAAGGAAGAAAATGAAGATGATTTGAAGTTCAAAAAAATTGTACAACAAGATTTAGAAAACGATGTGCCCAAAGCTCAGAAGAACACAGATTTTACTCAACAGAATGGTGTAGCCTCAAAAGCTGATGATGAGGATGACGAAGAACTAGAAATCCCAGCCTTTATTAGAAAAAAAATGGGAATGTAATTTTCTCGACATATTTCATAATATATTCAAACCCCGCTCTAAGAAGCGGGGTTTGTTAAATATATATTAATATGGTAAAATTGAAGTATAAAATATATGAAATGTCCAGTTTGTAACCACAAGAATTCATCAGTTGTTGATTCACGTCCTGCCGAAGGTGGTTTTGTAATACGAAGACGTCGTGAATGTGAAAAATGTCATTATCGTTTTACAACAGCTGAGGAAATTGAAATACTAGATCTAATGATTGTAAAAAGAGATGGTCAGCGTGAAAGCTATATGAGAGAGAAATTAATAAGTGGCATAAAAAAATCTTTAACCAAAAGAGCATATACGCAGGAAAAACTTCACCACCTGATTTGTAACATTGAGCGTGATTTACAAAAAAAGAAAAAAAGAGAAATTGCCAGTAGAGAGTTAGGCGAAATAATAATGAAACGATTAAAAGCTTTTGATAAAGTTGCATATATTAGATTTGCTTCCGTATATCGTGATTTTAAAGATGTTAATAGTTTTTCAAGAGAATTAAAGAAAATAGGTGATAATAACAAAAAGAAAAAATAATAATAAATATATGTTTAGACACAAAAAAACAGAAGTAAAAGAAAAAAAAGATAATTCAACAAATAAAGATGTTGATAAAAAGAAAGCAGAAGATGAGCCAAAAGAAGAAACAACCGACGAATTAAAAGAAGAGGTTAATGAGGGTAAGTTGGATAAGACCAATAGTGATACCACGAGAGAATTATTAGAAAAGAATCTGAAATGGTCTCAGATTATTTATGAACAAAATCGCAAGATTAATCGTAAGCTGGTTTGGGCGGCGGTGGCCGGCTGGTTACGTCTTTTAATAATCTTAATACCTTTAGCACTTGCGCTTCTTTACATGCCACCAATTATTAAACAGGCTTGGAATCAATATTCTTCTTTAACGTCGATGACAGATAATAATAGCACTAGCACCATTAAGTCTTCAAATACACTTAATAGTTTAATGAGAATATTAAATTTAACTCCGAAACAACAAGAACAAGTTAATAACCTTACTAAATAATATGTTTAAAAAAACAAAGATAGGAGCAACTATTGGACCATCTTGTCAAGAAACAAAAATAATTGTGCAGATGACAAAGGCCGGAATGAATTTTGCCAGACTTAATTTTTCGCATGGTTCATATGAAAATCATGCTCTTTTAATAAAAAATATTCGAAAAGCAGAAAAACAAGCTAAAAAACCAATTGCAATCTTGCAAGATCTACAAGGTCCAAAAATTAGGATAGGAAAAATGCCAGAAAAAGGAGTTGAGTTAAAAGAAAAACAAAAAATTACTTTTGATACATCAATAGATAGTTATACAAATCAGTGTCTTCCAATTGATTATTCTGAACTTCACGAACATTTAAAAGTTGGAGAAAGAATTTTGATTGATGATGGACATATTGAAGTTAAAATAGAAAAAATTCAAGGTAGTAAAATAACGGGTGTCGTGATTGAGGGGGGTATGGTAATTTCACATAAGGGCATGAATTTACCCGATAGTAAACTTTCAATTTCAGCTCTGACAGATAAAGATAAGAAGGATTTAAGATTTGGAGTGGAGCACAATGTTGATTTAGTAGCCATGTCATTCGTAGAAAATGCCAAGGATATCCTAGATGTAAAATTTTTAATTAAAGAATATGAAAAAGAATTAAAAATTAAAAATCAGCCACCAATTAGAGTAATTGCAAAGATTGAAAGACATAAGGCTGTTGGAAATATTAAAGAAATTATTGAAGTCGCAGATGGTATTATGGTGGCCAGAGGAGATCTAGGTCTTGAAATGCCAGCCGCCGAAGTTCCTTTAATTCAAAAGGAGATTATTGATATGGCAAATGCAGCAGCTATTCCCGTAATAGTAGCCACTCAAATGTTAGATTCAATGCAAAGAAACAGAAGACCAACAAGAGCAGAAGTAAGTGATGTTGCTAATGCTGTTATTGATCATGCTGATAGCCTTATGCTCTCAAACGAAACCGCGGTTGGTAAACATCCAGTGTTAACCGTTAAAATGATGGCTGAAATCGCAATCAAAGCAGAAGATTCAGCTTACGATGACAAAGAATTACCGGAGATAAAAAAAGGCAATGCCGAAGTAGATGATGCCATTAGTGATATGGCTAGAATATTGTCAGAAGAATTAAATGCTAAATTAGTAATAGCAGCTTCATTTTCAGGTGAAACAGGTAGATTAATAAGTAGAGTTAGACCAAACCTGACAATTCTAGTAGCCACGAACACAGAAAGAGTTCAAAGACAACTTAATATTTCATGGGGTATTAGACCTTTTATATTAATGCCTTGTCGATCGATTGAAGAATTGGTTGAAAGGTCAATCTCATATATTAAAAAGAATAAAATGGCAAAAAAAGGAGATAGAATGATAATTGTTGCTGGAGAACCAGTCGGTCAAGCAGGTATGGTAAATTTGGTAGAAGTGAGAGAAATTAAGTAGAATTAGCTAAAAAGAACAAAAATACCGCAAAATTGATCTGTACCCCAAAAAGTGGACACGCAAGTGTCCACTTTTGGTATCTAAGTTCATTTGGGGTAAAATACATTTAATTAACATAACTAATAAAAATATGAAACCAAGAAAATTAACACAAGATCAAATACAACAGCTATTGAATAATGAGAATGTAACTAAGTGTAGTTCTAAATCGATAACATACAGTAAAGAATTCAAATTAAAAGCAGTGAAACAATACTATGATAAAGGAATATCTGCGAAGCAGATATTCAAAGAAGGAGGTTTTGATCTTAATATGTTTCGTAAAGATCTACCAGATGATCGTGTTCGTGAATGGCGAAAGATATACAAAGAAAGAGGAATCGAAGGATTATCTATTGAAACTAGAGGTAAAAGCAAGGGAATTAATAAAGGACGACCAAGAATGAAAGGATTAACAGACAAAGAAAAGATTGAGAGATTAGAATTAACAGTAGCCTATCAAAAAGAAAAGATACTTTTTTTAGCCGAGCTCCGGGCCAAAAGAAAGGAGTAAAACTACGGCCAAATCAAGAGTTTACAATCATTAGAATGGTTGGTGGTAAGGTGGACGTGCTATGTAGTATTGCTAATGTATCTAGAAGTGGCTACTACAGGTGGTTAAAGCAGGCTGACGAGATGGATAGAGATAATGATGACTATCTATTGATAAAAGATGTATTTGATAAAGGAAAGAAAAAGTATGGTTGGAGGACTATACAAATGCATTTAAAAGAAGATCTAGATGTCATCATGAACCACAAGAAGATAATTCGAATAAAGAACAAGTATGGATTGATAACCAAAATACGAAAGGCCAATCCATACAAAGACATAATGAAAAAAACAAAAGAACATAGAACGTTTGAAAATATATTGAATAGAGAGTTCAAGCAAGATAATCCTTTCAAAATATTTTGTACAGATATCACATACGTGCCTTACAACAACAGGATGGCCTATCTATCAGTCGTAAAGGATATCGCCAGTAAAGAAGTAGTATCATGGAATTTATCCAATCATCTAACTATGGATTTGGTACTAGATACAGTGAAAAATATGAAAGATAATATCAATATATCTTCTTTAGAAGATATATTGATACACTCGGATCAAGGGTTTCACTACACTAATCCAGAATACATTAGTGGGATAAAGAAATTGAATATGATACAATCAATGTCAAGAAAAGGTAATTGCATAGATAATGCACCGATTGAATCATTCTTTGGACATTTTAAAGATGATGTGGATTACAAAGTATGTAAAACGTTTGAAGAGTTAAACAATGAAATTAAACAATATATGTATTATTACAATAACAAAAGATATCAATGGGATTTAAAAAAAATGACCCCTGTACAATACAGAGATCATCTCATAGAAAACGCCTGACGTGTTTTTTAATCGTGTCCACTAAAGTGGGTACGGATCAAATAACGGTGTTTTTTGAATGTGTCAACAAACTACTTGACAAAAAAAACACAACATGCTAATATTTAAAATCGTATTATAAATTCGATACATATAGTTCATTTTATTACTTGTGGGCGAGAATAATATTCAAAAAATTTGGCTATTATTCTCATCCACAATAACCACGATATCGTAAATATCAGGCATGGGGTCTGATAAATACGTTATACCACAGCGAAGGGAGCAAGACATGAATATGGAGTTTTTGAGGGGTAACACAAACGCCTTTCTCAACAGGTTGGGAATCCGCTACGGACACCTGACCGACAACCCCGAGCTCATCATGACCCTGGAAAGGGGTCGCGAAGTGCTCAAGGAGATGGTCTGCGAGGAGATCTTGGACGCCGATGACGCGACCGAGCTCCAGAAAAACATGGCTGACCTCGGCCTGGCCGAGGACGACGTGGCCATTGTGGCCGTGCTCAAGGACATCTCGATGCCCGCGGACTACAACGCCGAGGACGCCAAGTACTACTTTGTCCCCTGCCAGAGCTGCGAAAGCAACCCGCTTCCGCACGGCACCGTTCGTCGTCAGAGCGACGACGAGAGAATGAGGAAGTACTCCACGGTCGACGACGCGCTGGTGGATTTCAGCCAGTTCGTCGAGAGCGACAAGATGAAAATTCTGAACGCCACCAGCATGATCAAGGAAATGGTGCAGGCCGAGATGCCCGCGAACAACGCGGACGGCCAGAAACGCTACGAGGCGTTGCCCGACGCCGTTCGACAGGAGTTCAGCGATCGGCGAGAGCGCCGGTTCGAGCAGGTGACCCAGTCCCTCGACCGTATGCTGAACGAGGGTCCGTTCGGAGCGATCCTCCATATGATCCTGGCCGGCCCGCCGTCCAAGTCGGACGACGACTCAGATGACAGCCACGTCGGCAACGAGGGACACACCCCCACCCCCTGATCAAAAACTGCAATTGAGCAGTGTCTGATCACCCACCTTACCGGGCCGAAAATTAACACTCCAGGCCCAATTATTCTTTATAAGAATTAAAATTATTACAAGGAGTAAAAATCCTGGAGTGTTAATAAATAAATTAGAAGAATCACCAAAAATTGGTGGTTCTTTTGTTTTTACTAGTGTATTAACAAAAAAACACTTAGAAGTTGTTGATAATTAATCGATGTTTTTTTATATCACAATACTCTTGATTTTTTTATTCATAAGTGATACACTTTTTACTGTAAAACAAATGGGTTGCTAGCTCAATTGGTAGAGCAGATCCCTCTTAAGGATAAGGTTTCGGGTTCGATTCCCGGGCGACCCACAAAATATACTGAGTTTTTTTGCTCAGTTTTTTGTTTCCCGAATTCAAGGTTAAATTAGTCCACCCCATTCCACTGCAAGTGCCTCATAGGGAGTTAAATAATTAATAGATTTTCTTGGTGTATTGTTGAGTCTATCCTCAACCCATTGTACATCATCAATGCTTAGTGTTGCAATATCTGTGCCTTTTGGTATATAGTATCGTATAAGACCGTTGGTATTTTCCACTCCGCCTTTTTGCCAGCTTGCGTAGGGATCACAGTGATAGGTTTGCATTTCGTATTCCTTTCTCAATTCCACATGCTTTGCTGATTCTCCTCCGTTGTCAAAGGTGAAGGATTTCATAAGTTGGAGTGGAAATTGCTCAATGGTTTTTTTTAATGCATTAAGTGTTTCTTCTGCTGTCTTGTTGATTATACGATGTATCTTGGTTATCTTGTATTTGCGCTCATATTGTACTGATAATGCATATTTACTTGCACCTTTTTTTCCTTCTACAGTATCACTTTCCCAATGCCCTGCAATATTTCTATCTTCTATCTCTTGTGGGCGTTGATGAATGGATATTTTGCTAGGAATATGCTCTTTTTTGTATATACCACTCCGTCTTTTTTTTCGTTTTCTACCACTTCGTTTGAGTTGTTGGTATAGATTTTCATATTTTCCTTCACCATTGTATATGTAATCATATATGGCCTCATGGCTAATCGTTTTACCATCTACGAGATGACTATCATATTTTTGTAGTCTTCCGGCAATGACATCCGGCGACCAACCTTTTTCTTTTATTCCATTAATAACATACTCCTTCAAATCTTTATTGCATTCTTTTTCTAGTTTTCTTTTTTGTTTTTTCCGTTGTCGTTTCTCTGATATACATTCCGCCGTTTTTGCTCGATAACGTATACGAGAACCACTATTATGTTTTACTTCATAGTTGATCACACTATGTTTTCGTCCAAGACTACGAGCTATCGCTCGGTTACTTTTGCCAGATCGAATGCCTGACTCTATGACCATACGGTCAAAATTTGTTATTGGGTTTTTCATATGTCGCTTAGTATAGCGACAATTGCAATTAATGAAAAGGTGGACAAACAGGGATTGAACTCGGCGTTTTATGCTAAACTATTGACTAAATTTAAGAAACATGATATTATTATTCATTCGTACCTTGATATATATTACGTATTGTAAACATATAAATCTCTAAATTCAACTTGCTACAAAAAAAGCCAGGAGGAAGTCAATGAGCAAAAAGTGCGAGAGAAAACACCTGATCGTAGGGCCGAGCTTGGGAGATGGAATGAATATCGCCACCATGGTCCATGAAGATGGACTATGTGAGCCCATGATCACAGTTCCCCGTGAAAGTGGGGAAGGGGAAGAAATGCGCGTGGAAGTGTGCCAGGACAGCCCGCCGGGTTTCTTCCATGTGATTTCGTCAACGTCTGACCGTCGCGGTCCGCCCAAAGTCTCGATCCGGCCTATCGAAAAAACTTCGATTCCGTCATGAGAAAAGACTCACCCGCCAACTAGCACTGCTACCTCGATCACCCCCCTCCCCTTTAGACCTGGTTGCTATATGTAATTTTAATTCGTGTTCCAGGTCTATCTATTCTCCGTAATTAATTTGTAGAGAGTAACAAAAACTGGAACATGAAAAATATAAAGGATTACTTTTTTTAAAGTAATCTTTTTTTATAATTGACTTTAATAAATAATTATGTTACTTTCTTAATACTTGCTCTTGTAGTGAAATGGATATCACAACGGTCTTCGGAACCGTTATTGGGGGTTCGAATCCTCCCGGGAGCACAAAAAAGAGAGAACGTATTTTACTAATACGTTTTTTTTAATTTAATAAATATTTTTTTAAAATTATTATTTGTTTTGAAAAAATCAAAACTGTGTATAACTTTTGTTGACACTATGTTAATTTTATCAAAAAAAGAATATAATATATGTAGGTCGAATAGATTTTTTTACAAACATGCTTGTCTTGTTAAATAAATCTTACTAATTAATTTTTTTTCTTGCCGCGGCGGAAAAAAATTTCATCAAACTATAAAATGAGAGGAGGTGCCATTATGCCAGTAAAAAAGAAAGCTGCAAAAAAACGTAAACCAGCTAAAAAGAAAGTTGCTAAGAAAAAAGTAGCTAAAAAGAAAGTTGCTAAGAAAAAAGTAGCTAAAAAGAAAGTTGCTAAACGTAAACCAGCTAAAAAGAAAGTTGCTAAGAA